>Ga0207713_1000004_pt1 | contig 702781 bp, 667 predicted proteins | sample KBSS64metaG_FD_184404 | JGI IMG/M metagenome (GOLD analysis project Ga0207713, IMG submission 184404) | Switchgrass rhizosphere microbial communities from Kellogg Biological Station, Michigan, USA - KBS S6-4 metaG (SPAdes) (version 2) | ecosystem: Host-associated > Plants > Roots > Rhizosphere...
CCGGCCTGCTTCGACGGACTTCAGTACGGTAATGATCTGGTGCTCGGTGAATCGGGCTTTGCGCATGGCGATCTCCTCAGGGGACATAATCAGTATGTCGGAAGATCTCTAAAAGTGAATGGTTCGGTTAAAGGGGATACTTAAGCGGAGCATCTGGCCACGGTAACGCTTTGGAGCGACGACGGCGCAGGCACCATCATGAGCACGAAGGCTGGCGCAGACCCGTAGCAAAAACGATAGCCGATGACGCAAAAATTAATCAGTTACGGATCGGGGTTGGTTAAATAATGCGCTTAACGTACAATAATTTCCGTTTTCCAAACTGATGCCTGGTAAATCAGGGTAGGTTTTGTGATTATTGATTAGGTGAATTAACAGATAAGGATTTTGATGCTATGGATTTCAGTAGAGAACACCTTCTGGCTTCAGGCTTTACGGCAAAGGAATTACAGAAGCTCCAGAACAACATTGATAATTTTGGTGGAACGTTTGAGGTAGTTGTCAGGGATTTGGCAAAAAGGTTTAAAATCTTTTTGTGGGTGTTTGGCTGTTGTCTTTTATGTTTTTTGTTTCTCCTTTATTCAAAAAATGATGATTTTTGGTATGTTTTTGGTGGTGGTATATCTTTACTTGTTGCAGTATTTATAGTTGGATTATCTCAGCCGCCAGTCATTTCGTTTAAATGTTGGCGGCTTTATCATTGTAAATGAATTCAGTTGTTTTCAGTGCTGATAAGGTCAAATATTACTTTGGCCTTAACACCGTAACCGGCTATCTTCATTGTCAGTTTTGGTGTGCTCATAGTGTTTACTTTCCTGTAAAAGTCGCCAGGGAGGTAACGAAAAAGTCTCCATGCTTCTGACCTTCTTGATAAGCCTGCTATGCTGTAAACACTCGCTGAAAGTGATATTGAGTTATAAGCTACCAATCCAGACTCAGGTTTGAACCCCATAAATTTAGCTATAACCATCGTCTGATCGGCAATTATACCTTCTGATTTTGAATCAAAATTTCTCGATATATTTATTGCTTCTTTCGATATTTGATTTATTCCATCGGTAATAAGAATCGCACCGGAAAGTACCCCAAGAGGGGTTCCTGTAGCAATCATAATACCTCCACCGAAAATAGAAATCCCAGAAACAACAACCTTAACGGCGCTGATTACATAGCCGACAATCTTGTTATTTTTACGGATGAACTCGACTTTGGCGTACAGTTTAGCCGTCTTCATGCGTAGCATTCTGCCTTGCTCTTCAAGACGTTCAGTCTCATCCCGGAGGTTTTTTACGCATATCATGCATTCTTCGTCTGATTTTGCCCGTCTGGCGATGGCAAACTGCTGCTCAACAACATGCTGAATCTCCCGAACAAAATGCATTCGGGTCAGGCTTTCCTTAAGGTGGAATGCGGACAGCTGATTAGCGGTGCTCACCAGCTTTCTGGCTTCAAGGTTAACCATCGTCTCTGCCCAGGCTTTGTTTCTTCTGCCAGAGCCAGTCATATCGAGCAATGCTGTATCCATTTGGACTTCCCTGTTAGTTTTGAAGGTCGTATGTCCATGGATTTTGTTGCCGTGACGAATAAAAATCAAACAATTATCTGTTTTTAGGAAAACGACCCTAATGCCCCTGGCCACTCTGTGCTGGTTCAGATTTTGTGGATTAAGGGTTTGGGGGAGAGTGGAACCAAAAAAGAGGGTTAAGCGGCTCAATCCCTTTATAGAAGTACATTGCATTCGGAAAATATCACAAATCAAAGGGTTGTGTTATGTAACTAATGCCTTGCGCAGATTGCTAACATAGTGAGCGCTAAATGAGCCCTGGGAATACGCGTTATGGTAGCGAGATATAGGCAAGAATTGGTTAGATCTTCGCGGCTAATGCTGGTGGCGAGTTCACTAATTAGGGGGGAGTAACGGGCAACATGTTGGGTTTACCCGTTGAAATAGTTGGTCGGCACGAGAGGATTTGAACCTCCGACCCCCGACACCCCATGACGGTGCGCTACCAGGCTGCGCTACGTGCCGACGCATAAAAAGAATACTACTCGATTCCGCTTTGAATGCAAGGGGAATGCGATGCTAACTGGTTTATAATTAATCAGTTAGCAATAAACCGCTTCTCATCCGTCAGTACCTGCAAGAGTAAGCTCAGCTGCGGTTTTTGGTCCTTCAGCTTCTCGCCCTGTAGGTCATACGTCTGATAATTCCCGTTGGCGTTCAGAACCAGCGTTAGCTCAGGTGTCGTGACCACCAGCGTGTTGCCACCGGCCGCGGTCACCCAGTTGTGGCGTCGCGTTGCGCTAAACAGATCCTGCCCCTGTGAATACTCATTTGCTGGCGTGCTGACGTGCAGCAGACGTTGCATCAGGGTTGTCATCACATCTTTATGTTCAGTTAGCATGTTAATGCGCTGGGCCGGAGTGCCCGGCCAGTGGACTACCAGCGGAACATGAAGATTTGGACGCGACCAGCTCATACTCTTCGTTTCATCACCCAGCGGTATGCCATGACCCGCGGTAATGATCACCACGGTGTTTTCCAGCTTGCCGGATGTCCGCAATGCGTCAAGCACGCGGCCAATCTGCGTATCCACATCAGCCGCTGCGCGGCTGTAGCGACGCGCAAAGCCTTTCTGATTGCTGTCATCAAGCGTTGTACCGTTTAGCGCGACCCAGGAGAACCAGCGGTTATCTTCCTGTGCGTAGCGCTGGAGCCAGCTTATCCACTGATTAGCGGTCTGCTCGTCGGACTGGCTTTGCGCTGCCGGCAGCGAGAAATCAGACAGTAACGCCTGACGATACAGCGAGCTGTTAAACCCGTCGGACGCAAACAGCCCCAGCTGGTACCCCTGTTGATTAAGGCCGGTTATCAACGCGGCCGGAATGCGTGCAGCAAGCACGCCGTCCATATAGCCCGCAGAAATGCCGTAGAACAGCCCAAAAATACCCGCATCCGTCGAGTTGCCTGAACTCATGTGCTGGGTAAAGGAGATGTTCTTATCGGCAAATTCAGCAAGCGCTGGCATCTGCTTCTCGTAACGCGAATAGTTAAGCCCATCAACCGTGATGAGCAGGACGTTCTGTCCACGCCCCATATCACGAAAGCGCAAATCGCTGAGTGGGTACTGCACGCTTACCGCTTCTGGATTACCCTGTTCGACCAGACGACGCTGATAATCCTGCGCATCAAGCAGGCCGTGTTTCTCAAGGAAACGACGCGCCGTCATCGGGTAGGAGAGTGGCAGGTTAGCGCGCTGCATGGTAATCGGACGATAAAAGTTCGCATCCGCCCAGATATACATGATGTGCGAACTAATAAATGAGACGAAAAAGAGAACGGCAACGGGCTTCGCGTAATGACGTCGCCGGGTCAGGCTACGCAGCTTTTGCCAGCTCCAGGTAGCAAACAACATCTGAATCAGAAGAATGATGGGCACGCTGATAAACATCAGCTGCCAGTCGCGGGCGGTTTCGTTCTGATCGGGGTTAATCACCAGCTCCCAGACAACCGGGTTGAGATGAAGGTGAAAACGGGTAAAGACTTCGCTGTCGATGAGCAGCAGCGTTATGCCCGCTGTCGCAAGGATAGCGGACAAGAAACGCATCAGCCGTTGCGACATGACGACAAACGTCAGGGGGAATAAGATCAGCAGATAGGTGGCGAAAACCAGAAAGCTAAAGTGGCCTACAACGCTTATCCAGGAGTAGATACGCCCGGTTAGCGTCGTCGGCCAGTCGGCGACAAACAGATAACGACAGCCAATGAGCGTCGCTAACAGAATGTTGAACAGGGCAAACCAGTGCCCCCAACTGACCATCTGGGAGACTTTTTCACGGTAGCGCTGACGATTCGTCACCATAAACTGTTATTCGTTTCCCTTAATGGGCCTGGTCGTCGCTAACGGAAGACTGCAAAGCCTGGGCGAAAGATTTGGCGATCGCCTGACGCTGAGCCGGAGCAACGCTGGTATTGATAAGGTTGGTGACCATGTTTCCCAACACCATCAGGGAAAGATCGGTCGGCGTTTTATGTTTTTCAAGTACGTTGACCAGCTCACTGAGCAATTGTTCAACGTGTTCATCACTGTAGCGGGAATGTTGTGGCATAAATCAAAATCAGTTTGTTGATGAAAGGGCAACATATTACCGTAGGAACAGCTTTTTTTCCCCTTTTTTATCTTCTGTTGCACACATGCGTTGGTGGTGGTTGAATACCGCCCGGTCTAAAAGGAGAGTTTATCATGAGTCTGGAAATCAACCAGATTGCCTTGCACCAGCTTATCAAGCGTGATGAGCAAACCCTTGAAGTGGTGCTGCGCGATTCGTTACTTGAACCAACGCCTACCGTTGTGGAAATGATGGCGGAGTTGCACCGCGTCTACAGCGCGAAAAATAAAGCCTACGGCCTGTTCAGCGAAAAGAGCGAACTGGCGGATAGCCTGCGCCTGCAGCGTCAGGGCGAGGAGGATTTCCTGGCGTTTAGCCGCGCGGCAACCGGACGCCTGCGCGACGAGCTGGCGAAATATCCGTTCGCTGACGGCGGGATCGTACTGTTCTGTCACTACCGTTACCTGGCGGTGGAGTATCTGCTGGTGACCGTGCTGAACAACTTAAGCAGCATGCGCGTGAATGAGCAGCTGGATATTAGCTCGACACACTATCTGGATATAAACCATGCAGATATCGTGGCGCGTATTGATTTGACCGAGTGGGAAACCAACCCGGAATCGACCCGCTATCTCACCTTCCTGAAAGGACGCGTGGGCCGTAAAGTGGCTGATTTCTTCATGGACTTCCTCGGTGCCAGCGAAGGCCTAAACGCCAAAGCGCAGAACAAAGGTCTGTTGCAGGCGGTTGATGACTTCACGGCAGAAGCACAGCTTGATAAATCCGAACGTCAGACCGTGCGTCAGCAGGTGTACAGCTACTGCAATGAGCAACTACAGGCAGGTGAAGAAATTGAGCTGGAGTCGCTGTCAAAAGAGCTGGCGGGCGTGAGCGAAGTGAGCTTCCAGGAGTTTACCGCGGATAAAGGCTATGAGCTGGAAGAGAGCTTCCCGGCAGATCGCAGTACGCTACGTCAGTTAACCAAATTTGCCGGCAGCGGCGGTGGGTTGACGGTTAACTTCGATGCCATGCTGCTTGGGGAACGCATCTTCTGGGATCCGGCTACCGATACGCTGACCATTAAAGGCACGCCGCCAAACCTGCGCGACCAGCTTCAGCGTCGCACCTCGGGCGGAAAATAACGGCCATAAAAAAACCCCGCAGACGCGGGGTTTTTTTTCGACAAGTTTGCGATTACGCGCGAACGAAGTCGATGTGAGACAGTTTAGGCTTGAACGGGTGACGCTGAACAGCCTGAACTTTCACTTTTTCTTCTTTACCGCCAACAACGATGGTCAGAACTTCGCTGTAGAATTCAGCTTTGTTCTGCAGGTTCCACAGTTTGTCGTGGTCCAGTTCGATTGCAACTGGAGCAGCTTCGCCACCGTAAACGATAGCTGGGAACTTGTTGGCGTTACGCAGGCGGCGGCTCGCACCCTTACCCTGAACGCTACGTACTTCTGCTTCGATAGTAAACATTGATTTCTCTCTGTATTTAAAACCCTACTACAGGCGACCCAGCAGCAGGTGAGTGTTCTGCCTCACGGATGTGAAGCGGGCGGCATTTTATACTCAATCGCCCCTCACATCAATGAAAAGTCCCTTTAACCTCGTAATTCATTCGCGCGACGGAAGCGGCCTTCATAGTCAAAGACCTTCTCTCGCACCTGCCAGAACTGGCCTTTTTTACGCGCGACAACGAAATCGGGGTGGCGCAGTAACGCCTGTTGATGGACGATATCGGCCACCGTAATCCAGCGTAGGGGAACGCCGGGCGTACGGGTATGGGGGCGGATAAAGAGCTGTTCGAAGGCAGTTCTCTGCGCTGGCGTCTGGAGCCTGAATCGCTCGCTGACGTCAGCGCCATCTTCGTCATAATAGGTAATTTTCAGCCATTCGCCGTTGTCATCCGCACCCGGTTGCAGCGCCATACCCGAGCAGCGGAGAACCAGCGCGTCCTTGAGCTTCAGCGCCGCTTTCAGCATATCGTCAGGGTCGACCAGTATCGCGTCACACTCCCGGCAGCGTCGGGCGGCAATGTCATTTTCGGCATTGCACTGCGGGCAGTTTTTAAAGCGGAAACGAAAATCGCACTGCTCGCGGTGGCCGTCATCATCGTCAAACCAGCCCTGGCAGCGACGACCAAAATGCTCAATCAGCGTCCCTTCGGCGGTGGTTTTACCCCAAAACGTATTGGCAAACCCGCAGGCAGGACAAAAGACCTGAACGGGAACGTTGTCACTTTTCCCTTTTGGCGTACCCACTTCAGGTGAATAAAGGTCGTGCGGGTTACCGGCGTAATCCAGAATCAAACAGTCGGTTTTGCCCGGTGCCAGGCGCAGGCCTCGACCGACTATCTGCTGGTATAAGCTGACAGACTCGGTGGGGCGTAAAATGGCAATCAGATCAACATGAGGCGCATCAAAACCCGTGGTGAGTACCGAAACGTTTATCAGATAGCGAAACTGCTGCGCTTTGAAAGCCTCAATCAGGCTGTCGCGTTCCGGGCCGGGCGTCTCGCCGGTGATCAGCGCGGCGTCATCTGCGGGAAGTAATCCCGTAATTTCGCGCGCGTGCTCGACGGTCGAGGCAAAAATCATCACCCCTTTGCGCGTCTGCGCGAACTCCTCAATTTGGCTGATAATGTGCGGGGTAATACGCTTTTGTTTTTTCAGCTCCTGGTTGAGGTCCGCTTCGCTGAATAGCCCGTTACTCTGCACCTGAAGGCGGCTGAAATCGTACTGCACCACCGGCATGTCCAACCGCTCTGGCGGAGTCAGGTAGCCGTGTTTAATCATGTAGCGCAGCGGGAGTTCATAAATGCAATCGCTGAACAGGGCTCTAGCATCGCCGCGCACCATTCCGTGATAGTGAAAGTGATAAATCCAGCCCTTGCCCAGACGAAATGGTGTCGCCGTCAGGCCGAGCAGGCGTAGATGAGGGTTCACCTCTTTCAGGTGTGAAAGTATCTGCTGATACTGACTGTCGTCGTCGTCACTGATGCGGTGGCACTCGTCGACAATCAGCAGCGAAAATTCGCTGCGAAACAGATCCAGGTTGCGGGCAACCGACTGCACGCTGCCAAAAACCACTTTGCCATGGCTCTCTTTGCGCTTTAACCCGGCGGCAAAGATATCGGCTTCCAGCCCGAGGGCACAATATTTGGCGTGGTTTTGCGCCACCAGCTCTTTGACGTGTGCCAGCACCAGCACGCGCCCGCGGGCAAGACGCGCCAGTTCGGCGATCACCAGGCTTTTGCCGGCGCCGGTTGGCAGCACAATGGCGGCCGGTTCTTGGTGTTTACGGAACCAGGCGAGGGTAGCGTCAACGGCTTCCTGCTGATAGGGGCGAAGTGTAAAAGTCATGGGGTCTCGGTTTCATTATTCCGCGTATAGTATGCCACGAAACTTTTTCCCTTGAGTGGCGCAACCAGACCATTATACTGAACCGTTCTTGACTGCTTCTTTTTCGGACGTGCTGTCCGACTTCCAGCACCATTAAGGCTAAAAAGATTTCATGCGACTTGATAAGTTTATCGCTCAGCAACTCGGCGTAAGCCGCGCTATTGCCGGGCGCGAGATCCGCGCCAGCCGCGTTACCGTGGATGGCGACATTGTGAAAGACACCGCTTTTAAACTCCAGCCTGAACATCAGGTGGAGTATGACGGCAATCCGCTGACCCAACAGCATGGTCCGCGCTACTTCATGCTCAACAAGCCGGAAGGGTACGTGTGCTCAACGGACGATCCGGATCACCCGACGGTGCTCTATTTCCTGGATGAACCTGTGGCGCATAAGCTGCATGCTGCGGGGCGTCTGGATATCGATACGACCGGACTGGTGCTGATGACCGACGACGGCCAATGGTCGCACCGCATCACTTCTCCACGCCATCACTGTGAGAAAACCTACCTGGTGACGCTGGAGTCTCCGGTTGCGGACGACACAGCCGAGCAATTCACCAAAGGCGTTCAGCTGCATAATGAAAAAGATCTGACCAAACCGGCGGTGCTGGAGATCATTACCCCGACGGAAGTCCGTCTGACCATCAGCGAAGGGCGCTACCATCAGGTTAAACGTATGTTTGCCGCGGTGGGGAACCACGTTGTGGGTCTGCATCGGGAACGCATTGGTGCGATTGAACTTGATCCGGAACTTGAGCCTGGCGAATACCGCCCGCTGACGGAAGAAGAGATCGCCAGCGTCGGTCTGCCTTCGCATTAATTTCAGGAGAACTCTGTGACCATCAGGCCACACTCGTCTTTCAAAATAGTGTTCATTCTTGGCCTGCTGGCCATGTTAATGCCGCTGTCTATTGATATGTACCTGCCTGCACTTCCGGTTATTTCCGCGCAGTTTGGCGTACCGGCAGGCAGCGCGCAGATGACGCTTAGTACGTATATCCTCGGTTTTGCGATTGGTCAGCTTCTGTACGGCCCAATGGCAGACAGCCTTGGTCGCAAACCCGTGATCCTCGGCGGGACGCTGATCTTTGCTGGGGCGGCGGTGGCCTGTGCGCTGGCGCAGACTATCGACCATTTGATCGTGATGCGCTTTTTCCACGGTCTGGCGGCAGCGGCAGCCAGCGTGGTGATTAACGCCCTGATGCGTGATATTTATCCGAAAGAAGAGTTCTCCCGCATGATGTCATTTGTCATGCTGGTGACTACCATTGCGCCGCTGATCGCGCCGATGGCCGGTGGGGCGGTGCTGGTGTGGTTTAGCTGGCATGCGATTTTCTGGATCCTGGCGATTGCCGCGCTCATGGCATCGGCGATGATTTTCTTCTTTATTGACGAAACGCTGCCCGTAGAGCGCCGACAGAAATTCCATATCCGCACGACGCTGGGTAACTTTGCCTCGCTGTTTCGCCACAAACGCGTGCTGAGCTATATGCTGGCAAGCGGCTTTAGCTTTGCCGGTATGTTCTCGTTCCTGAGTGCCGGGCCGTTTGTCTACATTGAGCTGAACCACGTTTCCCCGCAGCACTTTGGCTATTACTTCGCGCTGAACATTGTGTTCTTGTTCATTATGACCATTATCAACAGCCGTTTTGTGCGCAAAGTGGGCGCGATCAACATGTTCCGTGCCGGTCTGTGGATCCAGTTTGTGATGGCTATCTGGCTGGTGGTGAGCGCATTTCTGGACGTGGGCTTTTGGGCGCTGGTGGTGGGGGTTGCGGCGTTTGTCGGCTGTGTTTCGATGGTGTCGTCCAATGCAATGGCGGTGATCCTCGATGAGTTCCCGCATATGGCGGGTACGGCGTCGTCGCTGGCGGGGACCTTCCGCTTCGGCATTGGCGCCATAGTCGGTGCATTGCTCTCAATGGCGACCTTTAACACCGCGTGGCCGATGCTGTGGGCGATTGCATTCTGTGCAACCAGCTCCATCCTCTTCTATCTCTATGCCAGCCGGCCGCGTAAAGCGGCCAACTAATCTCTCCCAAAGGCCCGTTTCGGGCCTTTTTGTTGATACACATCAACCAACACGTCGTTCGTTTACCCGGTGTTTGTTTATTTTATGTAAAATCTATTTATGTAAAAAGTCACATCATTGTATTTAAAAAGGTTGAGTTAGATCGCAGAAACGGGTACATATACGCCGACGCCAGCCTGTAACTCCTATAAAAACCGCTGAATAGTGCAGGTTAGCGATGATGTGTTACTATAAATGTAAATAAATTGTGAAGTAAATTTTGCTTCCGGGGAAAGAACGTGAATACATTACAACTCTCCATTGTCCATCGCTTGCCCCAGAGCTATCGCTGGTCGGCGGGTTTTGCAGGCTCGAAAGTTGAACCGATTCCGCAAAATATCGCAGAGTGCGATAATTGCCTGGTTGCGCTCAAGCTGCTGAGCCCGAGCGACGAAAATGCGTGGCCGGTAATGGAGCGTCTTAGCCAGGCATTGACCGATATCGAAGTGGACAGCTCCGTGCTTGAATGTGAAGGTGAGCCGTGCCTGTTTGTTAATCGTCAGGATGAGTTCGCCGCCACGTGCCGTCTGAAAAACTTCGGCGTAGCCATTGCTGAACCTTTCTCCGGTCAATATCCTTTCTGAGTGCTAGTCAGCCGATAACAGCTGGCGCGTATAGCTCTGCGTCGGCGCCGCGAAGACGCGCTGGCACTCTCCCTGCTCGACCACTTCTCCCTGTCGTAACACAATCACCTGATGACATAACGCCCGCACCACCTGCAAATCATGGCTGATAAAGATAAACGCCAGTCGATGTTTCTCCTGTAATCCTTTTAACAGCGCCAGGATCTGCGCCTGCACGGTTCTGTCCAGCGATGAGGTTGGTTCATCAAGGATGATCAGCTCCGGTTTGAGGATCAACGCGCGGGCGATGGCGATACGCTGACGCTGCCCACCGGAAAACTCTGCCGGATAGCGGTGGCGCGTTTCGGGATCTAACCCCACTTCAGCCATAACCCGCTTCACCTCTTCTTCACGCTGCATCGCGCTCAGCTTAGGCTGGTGGACGCGCAAACCCTCTTCGACAATCTGTAAAATACTCAGCCTCGGGTTCAGAGAGGAGTTGGGATCCTGGAATACGACCTGCATACGCGGGCGGACGGGCAGCATTTGACGACGGTTCCACAGGTGAAGGGGCATACCGTCAAAGAGGATCTCACCTTGTGAAGTAATCAGGCGCAGCAGTGCAAGACCGGTTGTGCTTTTACCCGATCCTGACTCGCCCACCAGCCCCAGAGATTCACCCGGTCGCAGGGAAAAGCGAATATTTTTCAGCACCGGGTTCTGGTCGACGATGCGGCGCAAAATGCCTTTGCGGATGGGGAACGAGACGGCAAGATCCTCAACGCACAGCAGCGGTTCACTGTCGAGGTCAAGGGGGACCGGATCGCCTGAGGGTTCGCTATCGAGCAGACGTTGCGTGTACGGGTGCTGAGGCGCAGTGAGCAGTGAGGCTGCCGTATTTTGCTCAACGCAACGCCCGTTTTGCATCACGGCGACGTTGTCGGCCAGCTTTTTTACGATACTCAGGTTGTGAGTGATAAACAGCAGGCTCATGTTCAGCTCGTTACGCAGATCCCGCAGCAGCTTAAGGATTTGCGCCTGCACCGTGACGTCCAGCGCGGTCGTTGGTTCATCGGCGATCAACAGCTCCGGGCGGGTAAGCAGCGCCATGGCAATCATCACGCGCTGGCGTTCTCCGCCGGACAGCTGATGCGGGAAGTCGGTTAGCCGTTTGGCTGCATTACGAATGCCGGTGCGTTCCAGGCAATCGAGAATTTCGCCTCGCGCCGCCTCTTTGCGCATCCCCCGATGCAGAGAGAGCACTTCATACAGCTGTTTCTCCAGGGTATGCAATGGATTCAGGGAAACCATCGGCTCCTGGAAAATCATGGCAATTTTATTGCCCCGCACGCCGCGCAGGGTCTGTTCGTCGGCATGCAGCAGCGAGCGGCCATGAAACAGAATATCGCCCTGGGGGTAGCTCACCGGCGGGGACGGGAGCAGGCGCAGGACAGAAAGGGCCGAGACGCTCTTGCCGGAACCGGACTCACCCACCAGCGCCAGCGTTTCGCCACGCTGGATCTGCAGCGACAGATCGTTGACCACGGTACGCGTCTCACCCTGTTTCGAAAACGCAATCGACAGGTTATCGATACTGAGAAGAGGTTGCGTCATCTTAAACCGCCTTGTTGGGATCAAAGGCATCGCGCACGGCTTCGCCAATAAAGATCAGCAGCGAAAGCAGCACTGCCACTGAGAGAAACGCGGTGATACCCAGCCACGGCGCCTGCAGGTTGTTCTTGCCCTGGAGCAACAGCTCGCCGAGTGACGGGGAGCCGAGGGGCAACCCGAAGCCGAGAAAATCAAGCGAGGTGAGGGTGGTGATGGAGCTGCACAGAATAAATGGCAGAAAGGTCAGGGTCGCCACCACGGCGTTGGGAAGCATATGGCGGAAGATGATCCCGCGATCGCTAACCCCAAGCGCTTGTGCGGCGCGAATATAGTCAAAATTGCGCGTGCGTAAAAATTCCGCGCGAACCACACCGACCAGCGCCATCCAGCCGAACAGGACGGTGATCCCCAGCAGCCACCAGAAGTTCGGCTGCACCACGCTAGAAAGCAGGATGATCAGGAACAGCGTTGGCATGCCTGACCACACTTCAATAACGCGCTGTCCCCAGAGGTCAATTTTGCCGCCGTAATAGCCCTGAACCGCTCCCGCGACCACGCCCATCACGCTGGAAAACAGCGTCAGCATTAAGCCAAAAAGGATGGAGATGCGTGTGCCGTACAGGATGCGAGCCAGCACGTCACCGCCGTTCGCATCGGTTCCCAGCCAGTTTTGTGCGGAGGGAGGGGAAGGGAAGGGGCGGGTGGTGGCGAAGTTAATGCTGTTTGCGCCAAAGCGTACCGGGGCCCAGAGCGCCCAGCCGTGTTCCTCAATCTGTTGGCGAAGCCAGGGATCCTGATAATCCGCGCGCGTTGCAAACGGGCCACCAAAATCGCTCTCGCTGTAGTTTTTGAGCACGGGAACATACCAGCGGTCGTTAAAATGCACCAGCAGGGGTTTATCGTTGGCGATCAGTTCTGAACACATGCTTAAGATAAACAAAATCGCAAAAATCCACAGCGACCAGTAGCCGCGGCGGTTGTGACGAAAACGGGCCCAGCGGGCCTGATTGACGGGGCTTAAATGCGGCATTAGCGGCCCTCAAAATCGATTCGTGGATCGACCAGCGTATAGCTAATATCGCTGACGATATTCAGCAACAGGCCAATCAGCGTGAAAATGTAGAGTGTGCCGAACATGACCGGGTAGTCGCGCGAGACGGTGGCCTCATAACCCAACAGCCCCAGGCCGTTGAGCGAGAACATCACCTCTATCAGCAGCGAGCCGGTAAAAAACATACTGATGAACGTGGCGGGAAATCCGGCAATCACCAGCAGCATGGCGTTGCGGAATACGTGCTTCCACATGATCTGCTTTTCGCTCACGCCTTTTGCACGGGCGGTGACAACGTACTGTTTGCGGATTTCATCGAGAAACGCGTTTTTGGTCAACATGGTGAGGGCGGCAAAACCACCGATCACCGTCGCCAGCACCGGCAGCGTGATGTGCCAAAGATAGTCGGTGATTTTCTTGTACCACGGCAGGGTGCTGAAATCGGCTGATACTAACCCTCGCAGCGGGAAAATATCGAAATAGCTGCCGCCGGCGAAAAAGACAATCAGCAGGACGGCGAACAGGAATGCCGGGATCGCATAGCCGATGATGATAAAGGTGCTGCTCCAGATATCGAAACGGCTGCCGTTGTAGACCGCTTTACGGATGCCCAGCGGAATGGAAACCAGGTAGATAATCAAGGTTCCCCATAATCCCAGCGTGATGGACACGGGGAGGCTCTGCTTAATCAACGTTAGCACGGACGCGCTGCGGAACAGGCTATCGCCAAAATCAAAACGGATGTAATCCCACAGCATCTTGAAATAGCGTTCATGAAGCGGTTTATCAAAGCCGTAACGCTGGGTGATCTCGGCGATCACCTCCGGATCCAGCCCCCGCCCACCGCGATAGTGGCTATCACTGATATTCCCCACGCCGGTTCTGGCATGACTTGCGCCCATGCCTTCTCCACCTCCGCCGGGCATGGCACCATTGTTGCCAAATTCAATGGCGGCGATAGCCTGATCGACCGGGCCACCAGGCGCGATTTGCACGATAAAAAAGTTAATCGTGATGATCGCCCAGAGTGTGGGGATGACCAGCAGTAGGCGGCGGACGAGATAAGCACCCATGATGTTTCCTTAACGCCGCTCGACGGGGAGTTTGGCGGCTTTGCTAGCGTCATACCACCAGGTTTCGAAGCCCAGCGAGTAGATGGGGCGCACGGAGGGCTGCGAGAATTTGTCCCAGCGGGCAACACGATCCGATCCCATATACCACATAGGCAGCATGTAATAGTTCCAGGTTAAGACCCTGTCGAGGGCACGTCCCAGAGGCAGGAGCTTGTCTTTATCGCCCTGCGCCGCGACGATTTTTTCTATCAGCGCGTCAACCACCGGACTTTTTACGCCTGGCGCATTGTAGGTGGAATCGATATAGCGGGATGACCATGAAATTTGCAGATCTGAGCTGGGCCACGACTGTGCGGGCCACAGGTTTTGTATCATGTCGTAATCACGGCTGCGCATCCGGTTGGTAATTTGCGCGTTATCAACCTGGCGAATATTCAGGGTGATCCCCAGTCGCTCAAGATTGTGCTTAAACGGCAAGACCCATTGATCGTTGCCTCCGGACGCGAGCAGTAGCTCAAAGCTAAGAGGGGTTCCCGTTTTGGCCTCCACCCGTTTTTGATTTTTTAACGTCCAGCCCGCGTCATCCAACAGTTTACTGGCTTTTAACAGATTCTCCCGGTCATAACCGTTACCGTCTGATTTAGGCGGCTGGAAGACGGTGGTAAACACCTCGGGGGGAAGTTCCTGCTTCATTGGCGCAAGCAGAGCCAGCTCGTCGGCCGTTGGGTAGTCTCGCGCCGCATATTCGGTATTCTGGAAATAACTCTCGGTGCGGCTATACGCACCGTAAAACAGCGCTTTATTCATCCATTCGAAGTCAAAGGCCAGAGTAATAGCCTGCCGCACCCGACGGTCAGCAAAGACCGGGCGTTGAATATTAAACGCCAGCCAACGCGTATCCTGAGCGGACTCATTTTTGTGCTCATCTTTGACGATGTAGCCGTTCGCAAAGTTTTTCCCGATATAACGCGTCGCCCAGTTTTTTGCGCTTTTCTCAATACGTAAGTCGAAGGCGCCCGCCTTAAAGGCCTCAAACGCCACGTTGTCGTCAAGGTAGTAATCGTAGCGAAGGGTGTCGAAGTTCCAGCGTCCGCGGTTTACCGGCAGATTTGCTGCCCAGTAATCGTTAACGCGGGAATAGACCACATACTGCCCCATACGCCAGTCACTAATGCGGTAGGGACCACCCGCCAGAGGAGGGGTGGAAAGGGGATCGCTAAGCTTGTGATCTTTCCAGAATGATTCCGGCATGACGGGCAAGGAGAATAGGCTCAACAAGTTCTCTTTGTTTGCTTCGCCGAGTTCGATGCGTACGGTGAGCGGAGCGATAGCGTTAACGGTAGTGCCTTTGTAGACAATGCGAAACTGGGGAACGCCTTCCGTCATAAACTTATGGAACGTAAAGGCCACATCGCTCGCTTTTACGGGCGTACCGTCGTGAAAACGTGCCTGCGGGTTAAGCGAAATTTCAGCCCAGGCGAAATTATCCGCATAGCGTACGTTTTTGGCCACTAAGGGATAGTAGCTGCCTGGTTCGTCATCTGAGGTAACAAACAACGTGTCGTAGAGAGATTCTGTCCGCGCGGCCGCTACGCCCCGTAGGGCGTAGCGGTTAAAGTTGTCGAAAGTGCCCATGGCAGAAAGCGTGACGTTCCCGCCTTTAGGCGCGTCAGGGTTTACGTAATCGAAGTGCGTAAAATTATCTGCATACTTCGGCTCGCCGATTACGGCAAACGCAATGTTTTCTTTAATAGCCTGCGCCTGGCTGGACAGGCTCACGATTGCCAACAGTAGCAATATGACGCGCATAAACATCTTGCGGTGGCTCCTTCGTTCTTCGTTAAGCTGAATAATAAGTGACGCCACAGCCATTGTGAAATTATTCGCCGGTAGGGGGAAGGTCAGGCTGCCATTTCCTGAACTGTTCCAGCGGCATCGGGCGGCTAATCCAGTAACCTTGCAGATAATTCACGCCATGCTCACGGAGCCAGGCCGCCTGCTCTGGGGTTTCCACGCCTTCCGCAACGGTTAACATATTCAGCCGTCTTGCCAGTGTCAGCACCGCATCAAGCACCGGCGAGGTGACCGTCTCGGTGCCAATGGCATTCACAAAGCCCCGGTCAATCTTGAGGTAGTCCATCGTGAATCGTTCAAGATAGATAAGCGCGCTGTGGCCGGTGCCGAAATCATCGATAGCGACCTCAAAGCCTTCATTGTGCAGCCAGTCAAACAGCTGATTCGCCTCACGCTGGTTAATCATGTCGCGCTCGGTTATTTCCAGCACAATCTGGAAGTGATCGGGCGGCAATGAAGCGGCAAACGTGCGCATATCGTCTTTAAAACTTTCTGAATGCAAATGGCCTGGCGCGATGTTAATCCCAAATTTTGCGCCCGGCGGCAGGAGGGTTTGCAGGACCGGGGCATCACGAACGATCAGATCAAAGAGGTGTAGCGTCAGCGGGACAATGAGCTTTTGGGCTTCCGCAAAGTTGATAAAGGCATCTGGCGGAATTTCTCCCATCGTCGGATGTTTCCAGCGCATTAGCACTTCAAACCCGGTCATCTTGAGTGATTTGGCATCCACAACCGGTTGGTAGACCACGTAAAACTGGCCGCGCTTGATCGCGCTTAAAATTTCTTTGCCCGGGTTCAGGCGGATGGTGAGGATGTAGTAGTTGAGTGACCCGAACGCTATCCCACAGACCAGCCCGAAGAACAGGGCATACAGCAATTCATTAGCGGTCCAGGTCTCACCATACAGATTTATGGTGAGAGGCACATCTTCAAGTGCCGCGATGCGGGCCGGTTTTTCATGCAAATCATTCACGCTGACAAGGGTAGGGGACATCGTCGATAGCGCATGGTCGCCAATGATGATGGCGATGCCCGCGAATTCGTCCTGGCGCGCGGTATACAGCAGGTAAGGTGTCAGGTTGATGTTGACCGAGGTAAAGACTCCGCCATCCTTAACCAACGGGTTACGATACCAAATGGCGATAGCCGGCGTATGGGGCAGCATTGGCGTGCCGGGAAGGAGTGCCATGTCGATCGTTTTGTTGATGTTAAGATCGGGGATAAGCTCGGTCATTGGGACCTCCATAGGCCCCGTGGCTGACGAGCAATAGGCGATGTTATCCCTGACCAGCAAAAATGCGCGAACGTTGATGCTAAAGGCGGCACGCGACGTGAGCTCGGCGCCAACGTCATGGCAATTTTCCAGCGTTAGCGGCTGGAGCGTATCGATAGAGGTTTTCAAGTCACTGAAATAGCTCTCCATGTACACGCGCAAATCGCTGATTAAGGTATCGAAACGGACGTCCCGCTTGTGGTAACTCCAGAAAAATTGCAACGAGCCCAGGAGCAGGGCGATGAACAGACCTGAGAAAATGCTGAGGAACAGTATCTTACGATTACTGGAGAAATAGCGGGTGAACATAGACGTCATGGTTCCTGAATTGCCGCTGAATATATTCAGTGTAACGGGCAAAAAAAAACACTGCCGGAGCAGTGCTTTTTTTTATCATATCGCCAGCCAAGGGATAACCAACGATACGACAGACATATTAACTGCGGGTCAGTACACGGCGCGCTTCGTTGTAGCGCTTCTTCCAGTATGGTTCATTCATGCTGGAGATCGTCACACCGCTGCTGGTGGATGCATGAACAAACTGGTCGTTACCGATATAAATGCCGACATGTCGACCCGTAGAGCCTGCTTTGAACAGCACTAAATCACCCGTGCGAAGCTTGGTACGAGAAATCGACTTGCCCATCTCCTGCTGTTCATAGGTTGAACGCGGAAGATCTAACCCAAACTGCTCGCGGAAAGTACGCTGTACGAAACCGGAACAATCGATACCTTTCTTGGTGCTGCCGCCCAGACGATAACGCACGCCTTTCCAGTCAGCATACTGATCCATAATGCGGGACTTTACGTCCAGATTACGTACCATATTCTCAAATTCATCCTGAGAGGCTTGCAGTGACGAGGAATCTTCCATTCCCACAACACGCGTCTCAGGATGCATATTCTTCGCGGTATTAGTTGTGCTACATGCCGAAAGCAGAACCGCTACTGCAATCGCCGGGATCCCCCGCAAGATATATCTCAAAATCGGTTGAGATTTGACCATTTTGTTTATTATCCCTTGAAGTCCTTAACGATAAATATCGTTATAAAAATGCCAACCGTGACGAGACTAATTATCTGTTCACAATGAGACAATTCTTTCTGGTCAGATTTGTGGCACAACGCACAAATTTATTCACCATGATAATAATTATCTCAATGAGGCAAAACGAGTTCGAGATTAACCGATTGCTTAGGTCATTGCGAGCAAAAAAAGCCGATTTTTTATAAGATTTTGTGATACACAAAGTAACAAACCGGGATTGTGCAAATTACCGTCAATTTAGGTTAAAAATCGTGCAACGCATTCATTTATATCATGAATAGTATGACGAGATTATGACAGGGAAAGTAAAAAGTGGATTAAAAACAGTCAGGGATCAACAACGATCCCTGATAGATTGCGTTAATTTAGGTTAGGTATTTGTTTTAAGATTGTTGCATTTTGCCGGGAAGATAACGATCAAACACCGCTATTATCCGATCGCTTAATGGGGTCATTAGGCACCAGGGTAAACCAATCAGCACCGCAGAGAGTGAACCCACGACAATATCTGTCAACCAGTGGGCGCCAATCATGACGCGCGGGAAAGCAAATACCGCAACAATAATCAGGGCTATGGCAAAGGCTTTTTTGCCAAAATAGCGCAGCATAAATGCTGAAAAAATAAGCAGCATCATACCGTGATCGCCCGGGAAACTGTCCTTCGACGCATCTTTGGTAGGAATATGAAGCAATTCGCTTACGCGATTAATATCCGGGAAATAGAGCGATGGGCTTGCGCGCATGACGGGCATCAGGTGTTGCGCCAGCTGGTTAATCACCACCGCTGCCAACAGCATTACCAGACCCACGATCATAATGCGGCGACGCCCTGTTTTGTCCTCTTTCAGCCAGAAAGAGAGCATCAGGCAGCCCATTGCTATCAGCGAAATGCCGTCGAAGGCGCGGTTGTTGGTGATCGCGACAAGCCACAGGAAGGCTTCACTCTTCACCAGCTCCTGGTTGAAGAAATGAAAAACGGCGGAGTCCAGCGGGAACCAGAAACCGTGGTTTACCGGGAGGTACCAGGAGAAAAAAAGCGCCAGTCCGGCGGCATTAAGCAGCAATATCAGGGGAAGTCGAGTTGTCATAACATCCAGCACACAGTTTAATCAGGGGCAACGGTAGCCTTCCTAACTTAAACGAAGCTTCAACAAGCTGGCCTGCAAGGCGTTCCAGTCGGCGTTAACCGCACTAATTAACTCTATTCGGCTATCCGGTGGGGCAACGTTTTGCGTTTCGATAAAGAAATCGGAACCCTGACGGTTGATGCGTACCAGCCCATCCGGCGTTCGCATGATCCCTTTAACACGGTCGACCGGCGCCAGCCTCGCCCATTCAAGAATACCGATAGTGTCGAAAACGGTATCGGCGTCAAAGATCCACCCGCAGGCCTGGTGCCCCTGACCGCAGTTCAGATTGCGACGCCAGCGCTGGTGCTCCGGCAAGCTTAATGCCGCCAGCCCTTGTTTGATCGGATGGCTATGATTGTGCTCGGCGCTGGCAGGAAGCTCTGTCAGATTCAGGCGTGGAAGGTCCAGCAGGGCGCCATCAATTTTGCCCTGCGTGGTCTGCACGCGCTGACGACCGCCACCAAAATTTTGCCACCAGGTATCCAGTGCCGCCTGGCTTTCTGCCGTTGCGCGGTCCGCTTTATTTGCGACAATGATGTCTGCCGCGGCGAGCTGATCGCGGAAGTTATCATTCGTGAGTGCTTTTTCATCGAGAAGCTGACGCGGATCGAGAAGGCACAGGGTGGCACGCAGATCGATCCACGGCTCGTAAACCGGTGCAGTTAATAAATCGAGAATTTGTTTTGGGTGCCCCAGGCCGGTAGGTTCAATCAGCAAACGGTCGGGTTTGCCCTGGCGCAGGAGCGTGTTCAGCCCCACCTGCATTGGCAGACCATTCACGCAGCACATGCATCCGCCCGGGATTTCTTTAATCATCGCGCCGCTGTCTGACAGCAATGCGCCGTCAATACCCACTTCGCCAAATTCATTGACCAGCACGGCCCATTTTTCAGCCGGATCTTTATTGGCAAGCAGGTGCAGAATTGAGGTGGTTTTTCCGCTACCGAGAAAACCGGTGATGAGGTTAGTTTTAGTCACATGTGCTCCGGATGCTATAACAACGGCCTATCATCCTGACGAAAAATGAGCGCAATGAGAAGGGGAAGGGCGAACGGAGGAGGTTTCCGCTCGCCTTAAGCGCAGAAATCGCTAAAAAGTTAACCTTTCGATAACAGCCTGACGTGCGCCAAGCTTTTCGATGCGTTGGTAGGCCTGGCGTACGGCATCCACAAAGGCGCTGTCCTGCGGAAGATCCTGACCGAAGACTTCGTTCAAGGCCAGCAGGGCATTCACGCGGTCCGCACCGTTACTCGCTTCGACGATCCCGCGGATTTTATCGCTAAGGGGGTCACGGACGTCAATGGCTTCTCCCCGCTCATCTGTGCCGCTGACATAGCGTATCCACCCTGCAACACCCAGCGCCAGAAGCGGCCATGCGCTGTTACGCGCAAGATGAACGCGGATGCCGTCCAGCATGCGTTGCGGCAGTTTTTGGCTACCGTCCATCGCGATTTGCCAGGTACGGTGCTGCAGCGCGGGATTGGCAAAACGCGCGATCAGGCTATCAGCGTAGGCCGCGAGATCGACGTTGGTGATACGCAGCGTCGGCGCTTGTTCGTCGAGCATTAATCGACGGGCAGCTTCGCGGAAGCTGGCGTCCTGCATGCATTCATTAATATGCGCGTATCCGGCCAGATATCCCAGATACGCCAGGAAAGAGTGGCTGCCGTTAAGCATTCGCAATTTCATCTGTTCCCAGGGTAAAACGTCCTGCACCATTTGTACGCCAGCCACTTCCCACTCCGGGCGTCCTGCGACAAAGTTATCTTCCACAACCCATTGGATAAAAGGTTCACAGCTGATGGCGCAGGGATCTTCAACACCGAGTTCCTGCGTGATTTCCGCAAGCGATGCCTCCGTAGCGGCCGGAACGATTCTGTCGACCATGGTCCCCGGGAAGCTCACGTGGGAATCAATCCACCCGGCCAGCTCCGCAGAGCGTTTCTGCGCCATACCGAGTACGGCGTTTTTCACGACGTGACCGTTATCAGGAATATTGTCACAGGAGAGGACGGTAAAGGCCGGCAGCCCGCGCTCACGGCGGCGGTGGAGCGCTTCGACCAGGATCCCAGGTGCAGAATGCGGCTCCGACGGGTTTTCAAGGTCGTGAAGAATTCGGGTGTTTTGCAGATCCAGCTTTCCGGTTGCAGGATCGATGCAATAGCCTTTTTCGGTGATGGTGAGGGAAACAATCGCCACCTGAGGTTCACAGAATTTCTCAATAATGGCGGCCAGCGAATCCAGTTTGGCGTTGAGGCACTCATGCACGGCACCAATGATAATCGGCTGATTACCCTCTGCTCCTTTTTCCAGCACGGTGAACAGATGATCCTGCGCGCGCAGCTGGCTCATCAGCACATCGCCGCTAAAGAGGCTAATCTCACACATTCCCCAGTCGCCTCCTTTAGCATTCAGCACGCGATCCGTTAACAACGCCTGATGCGCGCGGTGAAACGCTCCAAAGCCAAAATGGACGATACGCGAGCGGAGTTGATTGCGATCGTAGCGAGGTTGTTGGACATGGGCCGGAAGCGAGGCGGAGGCAATTGTCTTCATGTAATACACACCTGATTAACCAATAATTAACAACGGCAGTGTAAAGTTATATGACAGCAAATTGAATTGGTAAGCCGTAAATATCGCTGTTCTGTGAGTTTGATCAATCAATACGTGGCGGTGTATTGACCCTCTTTATTAAACATGTATGGTAGTCGCCATAGCGGTAAACAATATTGGTATAACAACTTTAGAGGTGAGGAAATGGAACAAACCTGGCGTTGGTACGGGCCGAACGATCCGGTTTCTCTTGATGATGTGCGTCAGGCAGGCGCAACGGGTGTTGTGACGGCGCTGCATCACATCCCTAACGGTCAGGTGTGGCCAGTAGAGGAGATTCAAAAACGTCAGGCCATTCTGGCGGAAAAAGGCTTAACCTGGTCGGTAGTTGAAAGTATTCCGGTTCACGAAGACATCAAAACCCATTCCGGTGATTATCACACCTGGATTGCAAACTACCAGCAAAGCATTCGCAACCTGGCAACCTGCGGTATTGATACCGTTTGCTACAACTTTATGCCTATTCTGGACTGGACGCGTACCGATCTTGAATATCAGATGGCGGATGGTTCCAAAGCGCTGCGTTTCGATCAGATTGCGTTCGCGGCGTTTGAGCTGCACATCCTGAAGCGTCCGGGAGCGGAGGCGGATTACACCGCCGAAGAGCAGCAGCAGGCGCTCGCGTGGTTTAACGCCGCCAGTGATGCAGACATTGAAAAGCTGACCCGCAATATTATCGCGGGCCTGCCGGGGGCAGAAGAAGGCTACACGCTGGATCAGTTCCGCACGCGTCTGGCGGAGTACGGTAACATTGATAAAAATCAGCTGCGCGAAAACATGGCGCATTTCCTGCGCGCTATTGTGCCGGTGGCTGAAGAGGCGGGAGTACGGCTGGCTGTACACCCGGACGATCCTCCGCGCCCAATTCTCGGCCTGCCGCGTATCGTGTCGACGATGGAAGATATGCAGTGGCTGAAAGAGACGGTGGACAGCATTTATAACGGATTCACTATGTGTACGGGTTCGTACGGCGTGCGCGCAGATAACGACCTGGTGCAGATGATTGAAACCTTTGGCGATCGTATTCACTTCACGCATTTGCGTGCGACCTGCCGTGAGGATAACCCAAAAACCTTCCACGAAGCCGCGCACCTGGGCGGTGACGTGAATATGGTGGCGGTTGTTGATGCGATTCTGGCTGAAGAAGTGCGACGTAAGCACGCGGGCGATGTGCGTCCTATCCCGTTCCGCCCTGACCATGGGCATCAGATGCTGGACGATCTGCGTAAGAAAACGAATCCAGGGTATTCGGCAATTGGCCGTTTAAAAGGGATGGCGGAAGTGCGCGGGGTTGAACTGGCGCTGAAGATGACGAAATATCCAGAGCTTCTGTAAAAGAAAACCCGGCGAAAGCCGGGTTTTTGCTATTTAGTCTGCGCGACCCATATAACGTTTTTCTTCGATATGGATGCGAATCTTCTCGCCAGCGGAAAGGTATTCCGGAACCTGTACAACCAGGCCAGTGGTCAGCGTGGCAGGTTTGTTGCGTGCACTCGCCGACGCGCCTTTAATGCCCGGCGCGGTATCAACGATTTCCAGATCCACGGTCTGCGGCAGCTCCAGCGCCAGCAGCACGCCATCCCAGGTCAGAACCTGCATATCAGGCATACCGCCTTCAGGGATGAACAGCAGCTCTTCTTCGATCTGATCTTTGGTGAAGATATACGGGGTATAGTCTTCTTTATCCATGAACACGTATTCGTTGCCGTCGATGTAGGAGAAATCAACATAGCGACGGGTTAGGGTCACGGTATCGACGATATCGTCACCTTTAAAACGTTCTTCTACTTTCAGGCCGGTACGCACATCGGCAAAACGCATTTTGTACAGCGTTGCTGCACCACGGGCGCTAGGGGCCTGAATATCAATATCCTTCACAATCAGCAGTTTGCCGTTGTAATTCAGTACCATACCTTTCTTAATTTCGTTCGCTCTTGGCATTGCAGTAATCCTGTTTACGGGAGGTAAAAAATATCGCGCCAAATTACTCGCGCGCAGCCTTTCAGGCAAGCGGAATTCGTGGCTTTTGCTATCAATACACAAAAGGTGTTACTGTGCGCGCGATGCCCGACTTTGCGGGTATTTGTCACCCAAAGAGAGCATTTATGGATTGTCGTCCCGATTGCGGCGCGTGCTGTACTGCACCGTCCATTTCAAGTCCCATTCCAGGAATGCCGGAGGGCAAGCCTGCCAATACCCGCTGCTTACAGCTCTCTGAAACCAACCTGTGTATGATTTTCGGCTCGCCGTTGCGCCCGAAGGTCTGCTCCGGGCTGAAGCCGTCAGCTGAAATGTGCGGAAGCACACGCGTGCAGGCGCTGACCTACCTTCTTGAGCTGGAATCGCTTACCGCACCTTAAACGTCTTTAATTCGCGTCAGGCACGATATCGTCAGGACGCACATCACCAGCGCAATCCAGAATACGGTGTGATAGCTCCAGATTTCCGCCACGACCCCTGCCATTGAACCTGCAATGATCCAGCCTACTCGGGTGGTATTAGTATAAAGGGTGGTCGCCGACCCTGCCTGTCCCGGCATCAGATCCTGGAAGTAGAGCATGCCAATCCCGGCGAGGATGCCGATGTAAATGGCGTTTAGCAGCTGTAATGCCAGTAACAGCCCCGGCGTGTGTACCGTCAGCATGCCCACGTAGAACAGCAGCCCTGCGGCAGCCGCGATACGCATTAAGAATCGTTTCCCAAAGCGCTTCGCGTAATAGCCTGCAATCAGCATGGTCGGGATCTCAAGCCCGGCAGCCGTCCCCATCATGATGCCCGCCAGCTTCTCTGGCAGATGCAGCTCGTCAATAATAAACAGCGGCATATTGATTATGTACAGGCTGTTCGTGCCCCACATTAATGTACAGATAACAAAGAGCAGCAGGGCATCCCGGCGGTTACGACGCGGCGCTTCCAGCGCGCCCGTTGCCAGTTTCGGTTCTTTGCGCATCGACGGCAGGAAGAACCACACCATCGCACCGCACACCACAAAGGCCACCGCGGCGCTGAGGTACATCACCGTAAAGCCAAATCCCATCGCCAGCGCGTAAGCCAGCGGCGGACCGATAACCCATGCCAACGACACCTGCGCACGAAGAATAGAGCTGAACATTACCGCTTCACGCCCGGTATGGTCGGCGTGTTCGCGGGCTAGAGCAAACATTTGCGGGTTAGCCGTTGACCCAAAGCTGCTCAGGAACACCCCAACAAACAGCAAAATGAAATAGTTTCGGTTCCAGGCGAACAAGACGCAGGCGAACACGCCGAGCAGACAACAAAAGACGATCAAGCTTTTGCGGTCGCCTTTTCTGTCGGAACGGCCGGCAAGGAACTGACTGACCAGAATGCCGATGATGGCGCTCCCGGTAAAGAAGAAGCCCACCATGGCCGGACGGGCGTGGACTTCGTTGGTCAGAAAGAGACTGAGCGTCGGTGTTTGTAGCGCACCGGCGATCCCGGTGAGGAAAGCAACAACCAGAAACGCCGTTGACGTCAAATCAAATGGCTTTGGTGAGGCGGCAGCGGGGGAGTTTTGCATGTTTCACAATCAGTGAGTGACAAAGAGACGCGGAGTTTACGCCGCTTGTCATAAAATAAACAGAGGGGTGTTCAACTTCCTCACATAAATCAAAATGGTATTTCAGTTCACACGATGGCGCTGAACAAAGCTGAAGTGGGTTGCTGAACGTCAGCTTCCTTCAGCGTAATCCAGAAGAAATGTGCTGTATCTCTAAATTATGAAACGAGAAATGTAACTTTTCTTGCAACACTCTGGAGAAAGAGCAAGACTTCTTGAAACGTTTCAGCGCTATCTTGTTTACACTAACGGAGCAGGTTAGCGCATTTTTTCTCATAGAAGCTGAAACGATTCAATTTCAGCAGGAGAGGAGAACTATGTTCCAGTTATCTGTACAGGATATTCACCCGGGCTCACAGGCCGGAAATAAAGAAGAGGCCATTCGCCAGGTTGCCGCTGCCCTTGTGCAGGCGGGTAACGTTGCTGATGGATATGTTGACGGCATGCTGGCACGCGAACAGCAGACCTCTACCTTCCTCGGCAACGGCATCGCCATTCCACACGGTACGACGGACACCCGCGACCAGGTGCTGAAAACCGGCGTTCAGGTTTATCAGTTCCCGCAGGGGGTGCTCTGGGGGGAAGGCCAGGTGGCCTATGTGGCCATTGGTATTGCGGCCAGCAGTGATGAACACTTGGGCCTGCTGCGTCAGCTGACGCACGTCCTAAGCGATGATTCTGTGGCTGAACAGCTGAAATCAGCAACGACGGCGGAAGAGCTTCGCGCCTTGCTGATGGGTGAAAAACAGAGCGACGCGCTGAAACTGGATAACGACACGCTGACGCTGGATATTGTCGCGTCTGACCTCGTGACGTTGCAGGCGCTGAACGCCGGTCGCCTCAAAGAAACCGGTGCGGTTGATACCACCTTCGTGACCCGCGTTATTAATGATAAACCGCTGAATCTGGGCCAGGGCATCTGGCTGAACGACAGTGCTGAAGGTAACCTGCGCAGCGCTATCGCGGTAAGCCGCGCGGCCACCGCGTTTGAGGTTGACGGCGATCGCGCCGCAATGCTGGTGACCGTGGCAATGGCAGACGATCAGCCGGTGTCCGTGCTGAAGCGCCTGGGCGATCTGCTGCTGAACAATAAAGCTGAAAAGCTGCTGAACGCCGATGCCGCCACCGTGCTGGCATTGCTGACCAGCGACGACGCGCTGACCGATGACCTGCTGAGCGCTGAGTTCGTGGTGCGTAACGAACACGGCCTGCATGCCCGTCCCGGCACTATGCTGGTCAACACCATTAAACAATTTGACAGTGAGATCACCGTGACCAACCTTGATGGCTCGGGCAAGCCGGCCAACGGCCGTAGCCTGATGAAAGTTGTGGCGCTGGGCGTGAAGAAAGGCCATCGTCTGCGCTTCACCGCACAGGGTGCGGATGCTGAACAGGCGCTGAAATCCATTGGCGACGCCATCGCGGCGGGTCTGGGGGAGGGCGCATAATGAGCAGACGTGTTGCGACAATTACGCTGAACCCGGCTTATGATCTGGTGGGTTTCTGCCCGGAAATTGAACGCGGTGAAGTTAACCTCGTTCGTACCACTGGCCTGCATGCTGCGGGTAAAGGAATTAACGTTGCGAAGGTGCTGAAAGATCTCGGTATCGACGTCACCGTTGGCGGCTTCCTCGGCAAAGATAACCAGGACGGTTTCCAGCAGCTGTTCAGCGAGCTGGGCATTGCGAACCGTTTCCAGGTTGTACAGGGCCGTACCCGTATCAACGTTAAGCTGACCGAGAAAGACGGTGAAGTGACCGATCTGAACTTCTCCGGTTTTGAAGTCACGCCGTCCGACTGGGAGCGTTTTGTTAACGATTCCCTGACCTGGCTGGGCCAGTTCGACATGGTGTGCGTGAGCGGCAGCCTGCCGTCGGGCGTCAGTCCGGAAGCCTTTACCGACTGGATGACGCGCCTGCGTAGCCAATGTCCGTGCATTATCTTTGACAGTAGCCGTGATGCGCTGGTCGCCGGTCTGAAAGCCGCGCCGTGGCTGGTTAAACCTAATCGCCGCGAACTGGAGATCTGGGCTGGCCGTAAGCTGCCAGAATTAAAAGATGTGATTGAGGCCGCGCATGCGCTGCGTGAGCAGGGCATCGCTCATGTCGTTATTTCGCTTGGCGCTGAAGGCGCGCTGTGGGTTAACGCATCGGGTGAATGGATCGCCAAACCGCCATCGGTTGACGTTGTCAGTACCGTTGGTGCAGGGGATTCCATGGTCGGGGGGCTAATCTATGGCCTGCTGATGCGTGAATCCAGTGAACATACCTTACGTCTTGCCACCGCCGTTGCTGCCCTGGCCGTAAGCCAGAGCAATGTCGGCATTACCGATCGTACCCAGTTGGCCGCGATGATGGCGCGCGTTGACTTAAAACCTTTTAACTAACAGCAGGAGAGGAATAATGAAAACGCTGCTGATCATTGACTCCGGTCTCGGACAGGCTCGTGCCTACATGGCGAAGACTCTGCTGGGCGCGGCGGCAAACAAAGCACATCTGGACATTATCGATAACCCGGGCGACGCCGAACTGGCGATTGTGCTGGGCGATAAAATCCCGGCCGACAGCGCGCTGAACGGCAAAAAAGTGTGGCTGGGCGATATTAATCGCGCGGTGGCACACCCTGAACTGTTCTTGAGCGAAGCAAAAGGTCATGCCTCAGTCTATAGCGCACCTGTTGCTGCTCCAGCTGCGGCTTCCGGTCCGAAACGTGTTGTGGCCATTACCGCCTGCCCGACGGGCGTCGCGCATACCTTTATGGCTGCTGAAGCTATTGAAACCGAAGCGAAAAAACGCGGCTGGTGGGTAAAAGTTGAAACACGTGGTTCCGTGGGCGCGGGCAATGCGATCGCTCCGGAAGAGGTCGCCGAAGCGGATCTGGTGATTGTTGCGGCTGATATCGAAGTGGACCTGGCGAAATTTGCCGGTAAGCCGATGTATCGCACCTCTACCGGCCTGGCGCTGAAAAAAACGTCGCAGGAGTTTGATAAAGCGCTGGCGGAAGCCAAACCTTACCAGTCGACCGGCGTCACGAAAACGGCTACCGAAGGGAAAAAAGAGTCTGCGGGCGCCTATCGTCACCTGCTGACCGGTGTTTCTTACATGCTGCCGATGGTGGTGGCGGGTGGTCTGTGTATCGCACTGTCCTTTGCATTTGGTATTGAAGCGTTTAAAGAGCAGGGCACGCTGGCGGCTGCGCTGATGCAGATTGGCGGTGGCTCAGCATTCGCACTGATGGTACCGGTACTGGCTGGCTTTATTGCCTTCTCCATTGCTGACCGTCCTGGCCTGACGCCGGGCCTGATCGGCGGTATGTTGGCCGTGAGCACCGGCTCTGGCTTTATCGGCGGTATCATTGCCGGTTTCCTGGCGGGCTACGTTGCGAAGCTCATCAGCTCGAAGCTGAAACTGCCGCAAAGTATGGAAGCGCTGAAACCGATCCTGATCATCCCGCTGATCTCCAGCCTGGTGGTAGGTCTGGCGATGATCTACCTCATCGGCAAGCCGGTGGCAGGTATTCTGGAAGGTCTGACCCACTGGCTGCAAACCATGGGTACGGCGAACGCGGTACTGCTGGGTGCAATCCTCGGCGGCATGATGTGTACCGACATGGGTGGTCCGGTGAATAAAGCAGCCTACGCGTTTGGTGTGGGCCTGTTAAGTACCCAAACCTACGCCCCAATGGCAGCGATTATGGCGGCGGGTATGGTGCCACCATTGGCTCTGGGGCTGGCAACCATTATTGCGCGTCGTAAATTCGATAAAGCGCAGCAGGAAGGGGGCAAAGCAGCACTGGTTCTGGGCTTATGCTTCATTACCGAAGGGGCCATTCCATTTGCCGCACGCGACCCAATGCGCGTCCTGCCTTGCTGTATCGTGGGCGGCGCGGTAACGGGTGCAATCTCGATGGCGATTGGCGCGAAGCTGATGGCACCACACGGCGGCCTGTTCGTTCTGCTGATCCCGGGCGCAATCACGCCGGTCCTGGGGTATCTGCTGGCAATTATTGCCGGTACGCTGGTGGCGGGTCTGTCTTACGCGGTGCTGAAACGCCCGGAAGCAGAAGCGGCGGCTAAAGCAGCCTAAGCGTAGAAGCAATAAAAAAGCCGGGTGCGTATGCAACCCGGCTTTTTTTATGCCGCTTGTTCTGCCGTCTGCTGCGCTTTCAGCCAGGCAATCTCTTCTGCCCAGATATCGGGATTGATGGTTTCCAGCACCATCGGAATACCGTCGAAACGGGCGTCCTGCATGATAAAACGGAAGGCATCATGCCCAATGTTGCCTTCACCCAGGCTATGGTGGCGGTCAACCCTGCTGCCGAATGCGCTTTTTGCATCGTTCAGGTGCATACCGCGCAGATACGTAAAGCCGACGATGCGTTCGAACTCATCGAACGTGTTCTTCGTCGCCTCGGTTGAGCGCAGATCATAACCGGCTGCAAAAGCGTGACAGGTATCAATGCAGACACCAACGCGGGATTTATCTTCCACGCCGTCAATAATGGCCGCCAGATGTTCAAACCTAAAGCCGAGGTTACTGCCCTGACCGGCGGTGTTCTCAATAACGGCCGTCACGCCTTTGGTTTTATCCAGCGTGATGTTGATGGACTCGGCGATGCGCGCCAGGCAGGCGTCTTCATCGATTTGCATCAGATGGCTGCCGGGATGGAAGTTCAGCAGCGTCAGCCCCAGCTGTTCACAGCGCTGTACTTCATCAAGAAAAGCCTCGCGGGATTTTTCTAATGCTTCTTCGACCGGGTGGCCTAGGTTAATCAGATAGCTGTCGTGGGGGAGGATCTGGCCCGGCCCGAAGCGGTATTTTTCACAGGCGGCTTTGAAATCATCAATGACTTCAGCGGTTAGTGGGGCAGCGCGCCACTGGCGCTGGTTCTTGGTGAACAGGGCGAAAGCGGTCGCCTCGATTTCGGCGGCACGAATGGCGGCATTTGCAAGGCCACCGGCAGCGCTAACGTGCGCTCCAACATATTTCATAAAGGGACTCCTGTTAACCCGAAAGGCTTATAATAGCGGGTTAACAGGAGAAGGATGTAGTGGTTTATGCCATCAGGCTGTGAACCGCAAGGTTAATCGCGCCCCCGCCAACAATCAGCCAGATGAAGAGCACCAGCGCCATCAGCAGCGGTTTTGCCCCAGCTTTCTTGAGGGCGCTGACGTGAGTCGTTACCCCCAGCGCCGCCATAGCCATGGCCAGCAGTACCGTATCCAGCGTGACCAGCATCTCAACCACTGCTTTTGGAAGCAGGTGGAAAGAGTTGAAAATGGCGACCACGATAAACAGAACTGCAAACCACGGAATGGTGATTTTACTTTTCCGATCGCTGCCTGCCGGTGCAAGCTGTTTGACCCTTGCCGCCAGGAAAATCAGGAACGGTGCCAGCATCATGACGCGCAGCATTTTGGCGATCACCGCCGCGTTTTCCGCATCCGGGCTAATGGCGTGCCCCGCCGCGACGACCTGCGCGACTTCATGCATGGTAGAACCAATAAAAATGCCGTAGGTTTCTGGGCTGAACCAGTGGGCAACCAGCGGATACATCGCCGGATAGAGGAAAATCGCCAGCGTACCGAAGATCACCACGGTCGCCACAGCCACGGTCACTTTACTGGCTTCGGCTTTGACGACGGGTTCTGTTGCCAGCACCGCGGCGGCACCGCAGATACTGCTCCCCGCACCGATCAACCAGCTGGTTTGTCTGTCCAGCCCAAACACTTTCTGACCGATAAAGCACGCCAGGAAAAAGGTGCTGGTCAGCGTCAGAACGTCGATGGCAATCCCGCTGAAGCCGACATCCGCAATCTGCGAAAAGGTCAGACGGAAGCCATAGAGGATGATGCCGAGGCGCAGTAAATGCTGCTTGGCGAAGATAACGCCCCCGTCGCAGGATTTCCAGATATGAGGGTAAACGGTGTTACCAACGACCATACCCAGCAAGATGGCCAGCGTTAAGGCACTAAACCCTGCTCCCGCGACCGCTGGAATGCTGTCGCCCCATAACGCCACGCCGGTCACCACGGCGCTAAGCGCAATACCCGGCACGAAGTGCCAGACTGTACGATGATTCTGTAAGGTGAGTTCTGTCATAACCTTCTCCTTTGTCTGGTTCAAAGATTACGACGCTCTGGCTTAAAAATAAAATTGATTATATATTTATAATTAATCTTTATAAGTGGTAAGCAACCATGCACATTACATTGCGTCAGCTGGAAGTCTTTGCTGAAGTGTTGAAAAGCGGGTCGACGACCCAGGCGTCGCTGATGCTGTCTCTCTCTCAGTCGGCGGTCAGTGCGGCATTAACCGATCTTGAAGGACAGCTGGGCGTTCAGCTTTTTGACAGGGTAGGGAAGCGGCTGGTGGTCAACGAACATGGCCGCCTGTTATACCCCCGAGCGCTGGCGCTGCTGGAGCAGGCCGTTGAAATTGAGCAGCTGTTCCGCGAGGAAAACGGTGCAATCCGCGTTTATGCCAGCAGCACGATCGGCAACTATATCCTGCCGGAAGTGATTGCCCGATATCGTCGGGATTTCCCCACCCTGCCGCTGGAAATGAGCGTCGGCAATAGCCAGGACGTGATCAACGCGGTGATCGATTTCCGCGTGGATATTGGTCTTATCGAAGGGCCATGCCATAACGTGGATATCATTGCTGAACCCTGGCTTGAAGATGAGCTGGTGGTGTTCGCGTCACCGGCCTCTTCATTATTACAGGGCGATGTGACGCTGGAACGTCTGGCGCAGGCGCAGTGGATCTTGCGCGAGCAAGGCTCCGGCACGCGCGAGATTGTGGATTATCTACTGTTATCGCATTTACCGCACTTCCAGCTGGGGATGGAGCTGGGTAACTCCGAGGCCATCAAGCATGCGGTGCGTCATGGGCTGGGGATCAGTTGTCTGTCCCGGCGGGTCATTGCAGAACAGCTTGAGAGTGGAAGCCTGGTTGAAATCCCTGTCCCGCTGCCAAAGCTGGTGCGCACGCTGTGGTGCATTCATCATCGTCAAAAACACCTTTCCAGCTCCCTGCAGCGTTTTCTGCGCTACTGCGAGATCTAAACGCGTGCCTGACTCTCTCTTCGTAGGGGAGAGAGGATGGGCCAATTTGATGCTTTGCTAATAATTCTGGCCGCGTCATGAAGCTCTCTTATAACTGGGTATTTCTGCCAGAAGGAAGGCTTTTCGTCTGCTACAATCGCGCCTCATTTATTAAATGGACAGCATTTTCACATGGTTTCAGAAATTAAAACCACAGAAGCGCCCGCGCTACGTCGCGAACTCAAGGCGCGTCACCTGACGATGATCGCTATCGGCGGTTCCATCGGTACAGGTCTTTTTGTTGCCTCTGGTGCAACAATTTCGGCAGCCGGCCCGGGTGGGGCACTCTTCTCTTATATCCTGATTGGCCTGATGGTGTACTTCCTGATGACCAGTCTCGGCGAACTGGCCGCGTACATGCCGGTGTCAGGTTCGTTTTCAACTTACGGTCAAAAATACGTTGAAGAAGGTTTCGGCTTCGCGCTGGGCTGGAACTACTGGTACAACTGGGCGGTGACGATTGCCGTTGACCTGGTTGCCGCACAGCTGGTGATGAACTGGTGGTTCCCGGATACGCCGGGCTGGATCTGGAGTGCGTTGTTCCTGGCGGTGATCTTCCTGCTGAACTACATCTCCGTTCGCGGTTTTGGTGAAGCTGAATACTGGTTCTCTTTGATCAAAGTGGCAACCGTCATCATTTTTATCGTCGTCGGTGTGGCGATGATCGTTGGTATTTTCAAAGGTACAGAACCTGCAGGATGGAGCAACTGGACGATAGGCGATGCGCCGTTTGCCGGTGGCTTCTCGGCAATGATTGGCGTAGCGATGATTGTCGGCTTCTCTTTCCAGGGCACCGAGCTGATTGGTATTGCCGCCGGTGAATCTGAAAACCCGGAGAAGAATATTCCTCGCGCGGTGCGTCAGGTGTTCTGGCGAATCCTGCTGTTCTATGTGTTTGCAATCCTGATCATCAGCCTGATCATTCCGTATACCGACCCAAGCCTGCTGCGTAACGATGTGAAAGACATCAGCGTCAGCCCGTTCACGCTGGTCTTCCAGCATGCTGGCCTGCTCTCTGCGGCGGCGGTAATGAACGCCGTGATACTGACTGCGGTACTGTCGGCGGGTAACTCCGGTATGTACGCCTCTACGCGTATGCTCTATACCCTGGCATGCGATGGCAAAGCGCCGCGTATCTTCGCGAAACTGTCCCGTGGCGGCGTGCCGCGTAACGCGCTGTATGCCACAACCGTGATTGCAGGTTTGTGCTTCCTGACCTCTATGTTTGGCAACCAGACCGTTTACCTGTGGCTGCTGAATACGTCCGGTATGACGGGCTTTATTGCCTGGTTGGGGATTGCTATTAGCCACTACCGTTTCCGTCGCGGTTACGTAATGCAGGGTCATGACCTGAATAACCTGCCGTACCGTTCCGGGTTCTTCCCACTGGGACCGATTTTTGCCTTCATTCTGTGCCTGATCATTACCCTGGGACAGAACTATGAAGCTTTCCTGGCGGACTCCATTGACTGGGGTGGTGTAACGGCCACCTACATTGGTATTCCGCTGTTCCTCATCATCTGGTTTGGTTACAAACTGACGAGAGGAACACGCTTCGTTCGCTACAGCGAAATGGATTTCCCGGAAAGATTTAAGCACTAACCGTACTTCCTCTCTCAAGCCCGCTCATCCGAGCGGGCTTTTTTTATCTCCACACTATGCAGAACAGATATATTTATTAACAATTAAATTGATAATAGTTATCGTTTGCTTTATCGTTACCGAAAAATTAGCACCCCCTCGACCCGCCGGAGATGTGGGCGAGAAGTAGGACGATGTGAGCAATAATTACTTGATTTAGTTGTATTTACCTCATGGAGATATGGAATGTTTAGGTTGAATCCCTTCGTCAGGGGAGGACTCTGTGCGTCCGCACTGTCCCTGGCACTGCCTGTCATCGCCGCGGAATCTGGCGACACAATGGTTGTAACGGCATCTGCGACCGAGCAAAATCTGAAAGACGCACCGGCAAGTATCAGCGTCATAACCCAGCAAGATTTGCAGCGTAAACCCGTTCAAAACCTGAAGGATGTGCTACAGGACGTTCCGGGCGTACAGCTCACGAACGAAGGGGACAACCGTAAAGGGGTAAGTATTCGTGGCCTGGACAGTAGCTATACGCTGATCCTGGTTGACGGTAAGCGTGTGAACTCGCGCAACGCGGTGTTCCGCCATAACGATTTTGATTTGAACTGGGTGCCGGTCGATGCTATCGAACGCATTGAGGTTGTGCGCGGGCCGATGTCTTCTCTTTATGGTTCCGATGCGCTTGGCGGCGTGGTCAACATCATCACTAAAAAGATTGGCCAGAAGTGGACAGGCACGCTGAGCGCTGACTCCACCATTCAAGAACACCGCGATCGTGGTGATACCTATAACGGTCAATTCTTTACCAGCGGTCCGCTGGTGGACGGTCTGCTGGGGCTGAAAGCCTACGGAAGCCTGTCTAAGCGCGAAAAAGACGACCAGCAGGCCTCGTCGACATCTTCCACGGGCGAGACGCCACGCATTGAAGGCTTTACCAGCCGCGATGCTAACGTCGAGTTTGCCTGGACACCATCAGAAAACCACGATTTTACCGCAGGTTACGGCTTTAACCGCCAGGACCGTGATTCCGATTCACTGGACCAAAACCGCCTTGAGCGCCAGAACTACTCCCTTAGCCACAATGGCCGCTGGGGTGTGGGTAACAGCGAACTGAAGGTGTACGGTGAAAAGGTCGATAACAAAAACCCAGGCAACAGCAATCCGATTACCTCCGAGAGTAATGCGGTTGATGGGAAATACGTCTTGCCGCTGGGTGAAATCAACCAGCTGCTGACCTTTGGCGGTGAATGGCGTCACGACAAACTCAAGGATCCGGTTAACCTGACGGGCGGTTCAAGCAGCAATACGTCGGCAAGCCAGTACGCGCTGTTCCTTGAAGACGAATGGCGTATCTTTGAGCCACTGGCGCTGACCACCGGTATCCGCATGGATGACCACGATACTTACGGCGATCACTGGAGTCCGCGTGCGTATCTGGTCTATAACGCCACGGATACCGTTACGGTAAAAGGCGGCTGGGCGACGGCATTTAAAGCCCCCTCTCTGCTGCAGCTTAGCCCGGACTGGATCACCGGTTCGTGTCGCGGCGCGTGTGAAATCGTCGGTAACCCGGATCTGAAACCAGAAACCAGTGAAAGCGTTGAACTTGGTCTGTACTACAGCGGAGAAGAGGGATGGCTGGAAGGCGTGCAGGCCAGCATCACAACCTTCCAGAACGATGTGGATGACCGTATCAGCATTAGCCGCACGGCCAACGTTAACCAGGCGCAGAGCTACCCGAACTACGTTGGTCTGAACGCCGATGGAGAACCTATTTTCCGTTATTACAACGTGAATAAGGCGCGTATCCGCGGGGTCGAAACTGAGCTGAAGTTCCCGGTCGCAGAAGACTGGAAGGTGACGCTGAACTACACCTACAACGATGGTCGTGATATCAGCAACGGCGGCAACAAACCGCTGTCGGAGCTGCCATTCCATACCGCCAACGGAACCGTTGACTGGCAGGCGACGCAGGATTGGGCCTTCTTCATTCAGGGGAATTACACGGGTGAGAAACGTGCTCTGACCAGCGGTGCAGCAACGCCAGGCGGGTATGTTATCTGGAATACCGGTGCGTCCTGGCAGGCAACGAAGAGCGTGAAGCTGCGCGCGGGCGTGCAGAACTTGCTGGATAAAGACCTCAGCCGTGACGACTACAGCTATACCGAAGATGGCCGTCGCTACTTTGTCGGTCTGAATTACGCGTTTTAAGTGTTTGAGCCCTCTCCTTGTGGAGAGGGCATCACGTCGCATTTACGCGAATAAATGCGCCGCGTGGAAGCGGAGGTGGTCTTCAATAAAGGAAGCCATAAAGTAGTAGCTGTGGTCATACCCTGGCTGAATGCGTAACGTTAGCGGCCACGCCTTCTGGCGTGCGGCTTCAGCCAATACGGCAGGCTGCAACTGACCGGCCAGGAACTGATCGGCGTCGCCCTGATCGATAAGCGTTGGGATTGCATCCCCAGTGTTGCTTGCTAGCATCAGCGCGCAGCTGTCCCACGCCTGCCACCCATCAGCGTCATTTCCCAGATAATGGGTGAAGGCTTTCTGCCCCCACGGAACCTGAGTCGGGTTCACTATCGGGGCAAATGCGGAGACGCTGGTATATTTGCCCGGGTTTTTCAGCGCCATAATCAACGCCCCATGTCCGCCCATCGAATGTCCGCTGATGGCGCAACGGTCGCTCACGGCAAATTCAGCCTGAATCAGCGCCGGCAGCTCGTCGCGAATGTAGTCATACATGCGGTAATGGCTCGCCCACGGGGATTGCGTGGCGTTGAGATAGAAACCCGCCCCTTTCCCCAAATCGTAACCGGCATCGTCGGCGACATCATCCCCACGCGGGCTGGTGTCTGGCATCACCAGGGCAATACCCAGTTCAGCCGCAATACGCTGCGCGCCTGCTTTGGTGGTGAAGTTTTCGTCATTGCAGGTTAAGCCTGACAGCCAGAACAGAACCGGTGGCTTTGCACTTTCTTCGTCCGGTGGCAGAAAAATGCTGAACGTCATGGCACAGTTCAGCACCGCGGAGTCGTGTCGCCAGCGCTGCTGGCGACCTTCAAAACAACGATGCTCTTCGAGCAGTTCCATGCAGGGCTCCTTATGCGAATTGAGAGTCATTAAGCCCATAATACAGCGTTTTCATTTACCTGTGAGCAACTTTCACTTCCGCTAAGTGGCCAGATGCTGCATCATAAATTTACTTATTTTTAACATTTGGAGCGGTCATGGCGCTGCGTATCGCACTCAGCGGGTTTGTGGTTTTGGTGGTAGCGATGGGGATAGGGCGTTTTGCCTTCACCCCTCAGGTACCTCTGATGATTGCCGCCGGGCAACTGACGCTCACCAGCGCGGGTTTGGTGGCGGCGATGAACTATCTGGGCTATCTGGTTGGTGCATGGGATGCAATGCGTACGCACCGCTTCGTTGAAGCACGGCTGTGGCTGGGGATTTTTGGCGCGGTTGCGCTGACGCTGCTTTCTGCGGTGGCAGACAACGCCGTTGTACACGGTCTGATGCGTTTTGTGATTGGCTGCATGAGCGGCTGGTCAATGGTGCTCATTGCCGCGTGGACCAACGAGCAGCTGGGGCAATTGGGTAAACCGGGGCTTAGTGCTGCGGTATTTGCCGGGCCTGGTGCCGGTATTGCCCTAAGCGGGCTGCTCGCCGTGTATATTCAGGCCAAGGCGCTGTCAGCCGCCGCGGCGTGGCAGATTTATGGTGTGCTGGCGCTGGTGCTTATTGCACTGGTGGCAAGGTATCTGCCGCGCGCGGGTCAACTCCATCGGCCAGGCAGCGCGCCAGAGCCGCTGATCCTGACGGCAGATTTGAAGCGCCTGGTCTGGAGCTACAGCCTGGCAGGGTTTGGGTACATTCTTCCGGCGACCTTTTTATCGCAAATGGCAGCCGCGCGTTTTCCTGGCAGCCTGTTTGCACAGTTTGTCTGGCCGATTTTTGGTATTGCCGCTGTGGTGGGTATTGGGCTTAGCATCATGTTGCGCCACACCTCATCGTCTAACCGCAGGTTGGCGATCGTCCTGTGGCTGCAGGGCGCGGGCGTGCTGGCAGCCTGGCTGCTGCCGGGCATTGGCGGCCTGTTGATTGGCGGATTGCTGGTCGGCGGCGGCTTCTTGTGTGCCGTTCAGCTTTCGTTACTGTATGGACGAGAACTGGCGCCTCAGCACACACGCTATATGGCGGGGTTGCTTACCACGGGTTACGCTATAGGTCAGCTCGTGGGGCCGGTGACCTCTGCGTTATCGACATGGCTCACGCACCAGCTGGAGCCTGCGCTGGGGCTGGCGGGCGTCGCGCTGTTTGTCGGGGGTGGGTTAGTCTGGAACCGCCAGGCTGAAAGGCAACAGCAATTGCAATAATTATCATCGTGAATACTGGATTATGTGCGTCGCCTCACGCACAATGAGCGCACACTTTTGCCACAACGAGGGCAAGAGACGCCACACCTGCAGGAGAAAATAATGCCATCACTCAGTAAAGAAGCTGCTCTGGTCCATGAAGCCCTGGTTGCGCGCGGTCTTGAAACACCCCTGCGTCCACCGGTTGAAGAGCTGGATAATGAAACCCGTAAGCGCCTGATTTCCGGTCACATGACCGAGATCATGCAACTGCTAAATCTCGATCTGAGCGATGACAGCCTGATGGAGACGCCGCATCGTATTGCTAAAATGTACGTTGATGAGATCTTCTCTGGTCTTGATTACGCGAACTTCCCGAAAATCACCGTCATTGAGAACAAGATGAAGGTTGATGAGATGGTGACCGTACGCGATATCACGCTGACCAGCACGTGTGAACACCACTTTGTGACCATCGACGGTAAAGCGACGGTGGCCTACATCCCGAAAGACACGGTGATTGGTCTGTCGAAGATTAACCGTATCGTGCAGTTTTTCTCCCAGCGTCCACAGGTGCAGGAGCGTCTGACGCAGCAGATCCTGACCGCGCTGCAAACGCTGCTGGGCACCAACAACGTTGCTGTCTCCATTGATGCGGTGCACTACTGCGTGAAAGCGCGCGGCGTGCGAGATGCCACCAGCGCCACCACGACCACATCGCTGGGCGGCCTGTTTAAATCCAGTCAGAACACCCGCCAGGAATTCCTGCGCGCCGTGCGTCACCACAACTGATCGAACAGGGCAGGGTACATGGAGCGAAACGTCACGCTCGATTTTGTTCGCGGCGTCGCCATTCTCGGTATCCTGCTGCTTAACATTAGCGCCTTCGGTCTACCGAAGGCCGCTTATCTCAATCCTGCGTGGTATGGCGACATCACCCGCAGCGACGCCTGGACATGGGCGATCCTCGATCTCTTCGCTCAGGTTAAATTCCTCACGCTGTTTGCGTTGCTGTTTGGCGCAGGTCTGCAGCTTCTGCTCAGGCGGGGTTCGCGCTGGATCCAGTCGCGTCTTACGCTGCTGGCGATCCTCGGCTTTCTTCACGGCCTGTTGTTCTGGGATGGAGACATTCTTCTCGCCTATGGGTTAGTCGGCTTAATTTGCTGGCGATTGATCCGCGATGCCCCCAGCGTAAAAAGCATGTTTAATACCGGCGTGATGCTATATGTCATGGGGCTGGCCGTGCTGGTTTTACTGGGCATGATTTCCGGTGATGCCACCAACCGTGCGTGGATACCGGACGCTGCCAACCTTCAGTATGAACAGTACTGGAAGCTCAAGGGCGGTACCGAAGCCATCAGCAACCGGGCAGATATGCTTGGCGATAACCTGCTTGCGCTGGGTGCACAGTATGGCTGGCAGCTGGCGGGAATGATGCTGATGGGCGCATCGCTGATGCGAACCGGCTGGCTGAAAGGCGAGTTTAGTCTTCGCCACTACCGCCTAATCGGGGCCGGTCTGGTCCTGCTTGGCGTTGCGATCAATCTCCCGGCTATCATCATGCAGTGGCATTTGAACTGGGACTATCGCTGGTGTGCATTCCTGCTTCAGGTGCCGCGTGAGCTGAGCGCGCCGTTCCAGACCATTGGCTACGCCGCGTTGATGTATGGCTTCTGGCCGCAGATTTGCCGCCTGTGGATTGTCAGCGCTATCGCCTGCGTAGGACGTATGGCGTTAAGCAATTACATTCTGCAGACGCTGATTTGCACCACGCTTTTCTATCGATTGGGCCTGTTTATGAAATTCGACCGGCTTACGCTGCTGGCGTTTGTTATTCCGGTCTGGATTGTTAACCTGGCGTTTTCTGTTATCTGGCTACGTTTTTTCCGCCAAGGCCCGCTGGAGTGGGTGTGGCGTAAATTAACCATACATGCTTCGGGTGTATCATTGAATAATACATCCAGATAACGATCTGGATCACAATCATTAACAAAACGGATGTAAACGTTTTCATCTGTGTGAGCTTCTTCACGTAGTCCCCGTCTTCTCGCTGCCAGAATAGCCACCTTGCTAAACACAGGGGGTGTCTGTGAGTTGCTGCAATCCTTTGAAGGATGGTGAATATGATCACCATTCGTGACGTCGCCCGTCAGGCGGGTGTTTCCGTTGCTACCGTTTCTCGCGTGCTGAACAACAGCGCGCTGGTTAGCCCTGAAACCCGTGAAACCGTAATGAAAGCCGTGACTCAATTGGGGTACCGGCCAAATGCCAATGCGCAGGCGCTGGCAACCCAAGTCAGCGATACCATCGGCGTGGTGGTGATGGATGTGTCGGATGCGTTCTTCGGCGCGCTGGTCAAAGCGGTAGATGTTGTCGCCCAGCAGCACCATAAATATGTGCTTATTGGTAACAGCTATCATGAGGCTGAAAAAGAGCGTCATGCCATCGAGGTGTTGATCCGTCAACGTTGTAATGCATTGATTGTTCACTCAAAAGCATTGAGCAATGAAGAACTCGCTGGGTTTATGGAGCAGATCCCGGGCATGGTGTTGATCAACCGCGTCGTGCCGGGCTATGCACATCGGTGCGTTGCGCTGGATAACGTCAGCGGAGCCATGATGGCCACCAAAATGCTGATCAATAACGGGCATCAGCGTATCGGTTTTCTGGCGTCCAGCCATCATATTGAAGATGACGAAATGCGTCGGGAAGGGTGGCTGAACGCCCTGAAAGAACACGGCATTACGCCTTCTGAAAGCTGGGTGGGGACCGGTTCACCGGACATGCCTGGCGGCGAGGCGGCAATGGTAGAGCTGTTGGGCCGTAACCTGCAGCTTACCGCCGTCTTTGCCTACAACGATAACATGGCGGCGGGTGCGCTGACGGCACTGAAAGATAACGGCATTGCGGTGCCGCAGCATTTATCGCTGATTGGTTTTGATGATATCCCGATTGCCCGTTACACCGACCCGCAGCTGACGACGGTGCGTTACCCCATTGCTTCGATGGCGAAACTGGCGACGGAGCTGGCGTTACAGGGTGCAGCAGGGCTGTTAGATCCTGGCGCAACCCACTGTTTCATGCCGACTTTAGTGCGACGCCATTCGGTCTCTATGCGGCAAATTGTGGTTCCGATCACTAACTGATTACGTGAGGTGATGTAACCGTTTTCAATCTGTGAGTAAATTCACAGTATCTTAACAAGCCGCTGACTATGATGTCAGCGTTTTAGGGGCTGAAACGCTATGTAACGGTGATTAATCACTTTCACTATAGTCAAAGTGCCGCAAACAACCAATAAAACGCATTTCTGGAGCGTTACCGAACACGGAAGATAGAAATTTTATAAGTGAACTTCGGCGATCAGTAACGTTTTGTTAACATCTGCCCGCCGACCGTTATTCACAAGAACTACCCTGCATAAAAAAAACCGGAGATACCATGAATAAGAAGGTGTTGACTCTGTCTGCTGTAATGGCAAGCATGCTTTTTGGTGCAGCAGCGCACGCTGCGGATACCCGTATTGGTGTGACTATCTATAAATACGACGACAACTTCATGTCTGTTGTTCGTAAAGCTATCGAGAAAGATGCTAAAGCAGCGCCAGACGTTCAGCTGCTGATGAATGACTCCCAGAACGACCAGTCCAAACAGAACGACCAGATCGACGTTCTGCTGGCGAAAGGCGTGAAAGCACTGGCAATCAACCTGGTTGACCCGGCTGCAGCAGGCACGGTTATTGAGAAAGCGCGTGGCCAGAATGTGCCAATCGTCTTCTTCAACAAAGAACCTTCTCGTAAAGCGCTGGATAGCTATGACAAAGCGTATTACGTGGGAACTGACTCTAAAGAGTCCGGTATTATCCAGGGCGATCTGATCGCGAAACACTGGGCGGCAAACCCTAACTGGGACCTGAACAAAGATGGTCAAATCCAGTTCGTTCTGCTGAAAGGCGAGCCAGGCCACCCTGATGCGGAAGCACGCACCACTTACGTTATCAAAGAGCTGAACGACAAGGGTCTGAAAACCCAGCAGCTGGCGTTAGATACCGCAATGTGGGATACCGCTCAGGCGAAAGATAAAATGGACGCGTGGCTGTCTGGCCCAAATGCTAACAAAATCGAAGTGGTTATCGCCAACAACGATGCAATGGCAATGGGTGCGGTAGAAGCGCTGAAAGCACACAACAAATCGTCTATTCCGGTCTTCGGTGTGGATGCTCTGCCAGAAGCGCTGGCGTTGGTTAAATCTGGTGCAATGGCCGGTACCGTTCTGAACGATGCCAACAACCAGGCGAAAGCCACCTTCGATCTGGCGAGAAACCTGGCCGACGGTAAAGGTGCCGCTGATGGCACCAGCTGGAAAATCGAAAATAAAATCGTTCGCGTACCTTACGTGGGCGTAGATCAGTCCAATCTGGCTGAGTTCCTCGGTAAATAAGTTAGCTGTAATGTCTCCACTGGGCGCAATTCGTTGCGCCCTTTTATAACGCGATATGCGAGGCCAACAAGGTATAATTATGGTCAGCACAAATACTCAGTCGTCCGGTGAATTCTTGTTGGAAATGAGCGGTATCAACAAGTCTTTTCCCGGTGTTAAGGCACTCGATAATGTTAATTTAAAAGTTCGTCCTCACTCTATTCACGCTTTAATGGGTGAAAACGGTGCGGGTAAATCAACATTATTAAAATGTCTTTTTGGGATCTATCAAAAAGATTCTGGCAGCATTCTTTTTCAGGGGAAAGAGATCGATTTCCATTCAGCCAAAGAAGCACTGGAAAACGGCATCTCAATGGTTCACCAGGAATTGAACCTGGTACTGCAACGCTCGGTTATGGACAATATGTGGTTGGGGCGTTATCCAACCAAAGGTGTATTTGTCGATCAGGATAAAATGTATCGCGACACCAAAGCCATTTTCGACGAGCTGGATATTGATATCGACCCGCGCGCCCGCGTAGGGACATTATCCGTTTCCCAGATGCAGATGATCGAAATTGCGAAAGCGTTCTCCTATGATGCGAAAATTGTCATCATGGACGAACCGACATCCTCATTAACGGAAAAAGAGGTTAACCACCTTTTTACCATCATTCGTAAACTGAAAGATCGCGGCTGCGGTATTGTGTATATCTCGCACAAGATGGAAGAGATCTTCCAGCTGTGTGATGAAATCACCATTCTACGTGACGGACAGTGGATTGCGACCCAGCCTCTCGAAGGGCTGGACATGGACAAGATCATTGCCATGATGGTTGGCCGCTCGCTGAACCAGCGTTTCCCCGACCGTGAGAACACGCCGGGTGAAGTCATACTGGAAGTGCGCCACTTAACCTCGCTGCGTCAGCCGTCCATTCGTGATATCTCCTTCGACTTGCACAAAGGCGAAATTTTAGGGATTGCCGGGCTGGTGGGGGCTAAACGTACTGACATCGTGGAAACCCTGTTCGGGATCCGTGAAAAGTCGGGCGGCACGATCACCCTGCACGGTAAGAAAATTAATAACCACAACGCCAACGAAGCCATCAACCACGGTTTTGCGCTGGTGACGGAAGAGCGTCGCTCAACCGGTATTTACGCGTATCTGGACATTAACTTTAACTCGTTAATTTCGAATATTCGTAACTATAAAAGCAAGATTGGCCTGCTGGATAATTCCCGTATGAAGAGTGATACCCAGTGGGTTATTGACTCCATGCGCGTGAAAACCCCAGGGCACCGTACGCAAATTGGTTCGCTCTCCGGTGGCAACCAGCAAAAAGTCATTATCGGACGCTGGTTATTAACCCAGCCTGAAATTTTGATGCTGGATGAACCAACTCGCGGTATCGATGTTGGTGCTAAATTCGAAATTTATCAGTTGATTGCTGAACTGGCTAAAAAGAATAAAGGGATCATTATTATTTCTTCCGAAATGCCGGAATTGTTAGGGATCACAGATCGTATTCTGGTTATGAGCAATGGTCTCGTTTCCGGTATTGTTGACACCAAAACAACAACGCAAAACGAAATTCTCCGTCTTGCGTCTTTGCACCTTTAAGATCAGGGGCTCCTCATGAGTGCGTTAAATAAAAAAAGTTTTCTCACTTATCTGAAAGACGGCGGTATTTACGTTGTTCTTTTAGTATTACTGGCCATTATCATTTTCCAGGACCCTACGTTCTTAAGCCTGTTGAACTTGAGTAACATTCTGACCCAGTCTTCCGTGCGCATTATTATCGCACTGGGCGTTGCGGGTCTTATCGTTACCCAGGGTACTGACCTGTCAGCAGGTCGCCAGGTAGGTTTGGCGGCGGTAATCGCGGCAACGATGCTGCAGTCGATGGAAAACGCAAACAAAGTGTTCCCGGAAATGGCGACTATGCCTATTTTCGTGGTGATCCTGATTGTGTGTGCCATCGGTGCGGTGATTGGTTTGATTAACGGCATCATCATTGCCTACCTGAACGTGACGCCATTCATTACCACGTTAGGTACGATGATCATCGTTTACGGTATCAACTCCCTGTACTACGACTTCGTGGGTGCATCTCCAATCTCAGGTTTCGACAGCGGCTTTTCGACCTTCACGCAAGGATTTATCGCGCTGGGGAGCTTCCGCCTGTCGTACATTACCTTCTATGCGCTGATTGCCGTAGGCTTCGTCTGGATCCTGTGGAACAAAACGCGCTTCGGTAAAAACATCTTCGCTATCGGCGGTAACCCTGAAGCGGCGAAAGTATCCGGTGTAAACGTAGGTTTGAACCTGCTGATGATCTACGCGCTGTCAGGTGTGTTCTATGCCTTCGGCGGGATGCTGGAAGCGGGTCGTATCGGCTCTGCCACCAACAACCTCGGCTTTATGTATGAGCTGGATGCTATCGCAGCCTGTGTAGTAGGCGGAGTCTCCTTCAGCGGCGGTGTGGGTACCGTGTTGGGCGTGGTAACCGGTGTGATCATCTTCACCGTTATCAACTACGGCCTGACCTATATCGGGGTTAACCCGTACTGGCAGTACATCATCAAGGGCGCAATCATCATCTTCGCGGTTGCCCTGGATTCCCTGAAGTACGCCCGTAAGAAATAAGTTTTGCTGAATAAAAAAACCCGCGTAATGCGGGTTTTTTTTGCCGTTTATTTCTTCTTCTGGGTATCCAGCAGCTGTTCTGGCGTAACGGCCGGATAGCCTTGCGCATCTTCCGGTACTTCATGCATGGCCGGAATAGGCACCAGCGGGCCTAAAAACCGCGGTTCACGCTTGAAGAGATACAGATCCGCCAGCGCACCAAAGCGGGCACCGAACTCGCGAACCCGCACGCTCAACATATCTTTTGGTGAAGGTACTGCGTAGCACTGGGCCTGAATGCCCATATGCAGTGCGATAAACAACGCCCGTTCGCAGTGGAAACGCTGGGTGATGATAATAAAGTCGTTGGTATCAAACACTTTACGGGTGCGCACGATGGAGTCAAGCGTGCGGAACCCGGCGTAATCGAGCACGATATCGGCCGGGTCAACGCCTGCGGCAATCAAATCCTTACGCATCGTGACCGGCTCGTTATAGCTTTGCAGCGCGTTGTCACCGCTCAACAGCAGGTAGTTCACCTTGCCGCTGTTGTAGGCGTTCAGCGCGCCCTGAATACGGTAACGGTAATACTGGTTGATAACGCCGGTGCGGTAGTATTTCGCGGTGCCGAGCACCACGCCGACCTGGCGGTAGGGGAGATCCTGCAGGTCATCGAAGATATAGGGTGCCGTTTTCCAGCTCATCCAGCGGTCGAGACCAAGCGCAGTCAACAGCAGTATGCCGACCAGGACAGACAGACTGTAAAAAACGCGCTTTAACATGGGGATGGCTCGTTCGTGGAGGAAATTTAACTCAGGCTACTTTACCCGCCTGGTTAGCGCAAGAAACAGCGAATCAACTGAAGGGTTTTTCAGCAAAGCGGCGGGCATTTCTGCCCGCCGGAAGGTTAGGCAAGCAACACGCGATCGATAGTGGAGCAGCCGAGCGCTTTTAGCGTCGCGACGGTAGCATCCCACTGGATCAGCGGAGCATCAGCGATTTCGGCCAGGATTGCACGCTGGATATCTGGGTAATCATAACCGTTCAGGCTGAGCAGGTTCAGAGCACCCTGCAGCGGCGGCAGCGTTGGGTTAAACGCGGCGTTCTCGGCATAGCTTCCGCTGAAAATCCGTCCATCGCGGCACTGCAGCGCCACGCCGCTTGGTGATTTACTGTACGGCGTATGGCTTTTGTTTGCAGCGCTAATGGCGGCTTCGCTCAGGTCATCGCCGGACAGGGCGAAACCGTGATCCTGCTCGTCCATCAGCAGCGTTTTGATCTCCAGGTCTTTCGGGCCGAAAGCATCAGGCAGGTAATCGCCAAGCGTGTGCGGTGCGCGACCTGGCAAGTTGATACGCAGCTGCAGCCCGCTGTTCAGTTCGTTCATAAACTGACGGCAGTGGCCACACGGGGTGTAGTTTACGGTAATGGCGCTAAGGGCTTTTTCGCCACGCAGCCAGGCGTGGCTGATGGCGCTCTGTTCCGCGTGAACGGTTTGTTGCATCGTTGCGCCCAGGAACTCCATATTTCCACCGAAGTACCAGGTTCCGCTCACGCCACGGGCAATGGCACCGACGTTAAAGTGGGAAAGGTCGGCGCGCGCGCAGGCGGCAGCCAGCGGCAGCAATGCGAAAGCCAGCGCGTCTTCGTCCAGTCCCGTTGCTTGTTGAAGCAGGGTGACCTGCTCTGCCGTCAGCAGGGCGGGGAAATGCGCATCCGCCAGAACCGGAGCCAGGGCTGATTGCAAATTCTCTGCAAGCTGGGCGAAAGCAGCGTGAAAACGTGGGTGCATGGCATATGCCTCATAAAGGTTGATGGATTGGTAGTGTACGGAGCCACAGGGGCTTTATATGTGATCCACTTCTCAATATGTATGCAACTTATGAAAACAAAATGAAATTTGCGCGACGCATCGCAAATTTTAGCCCACTACAGTCAGAATAATCGGGAACAGGAAGGGGGCAACCAGAGAGGTGATGATCCCGCAGATGACCAGCGCCAGCGAGCTAAAGGCCCCTTCCTGATAGTCCATCTCCGCACAGCGTGCCGTACCGAGGGCGTGTGAGGCCGTCCCCATTGCCAGACCGCGCGCTGCTTTCGTCCGGATGCGCATGACATTCAGCAGGGTATGACCAAACACCGCGCCAAGAATGCCGACGAAGATCACGCACATGGCGCTGATCGCCGGGATACCCCCAATACTGCCACCTACAGCCATCGCAATCGGTGTAGTGACGGATTTAGGCAGGATAGAGGCGGCAATTTCTGGCGTTGCTCCCATCAGGAGTGCCACCGATGTACCGGTAATCATCGCCACCAGGCTACCGACAAAACAGATAGTGATAATGGATTTCCAGCGGGCGCGGATCTGGTGCAGTTCCTCATATAAAGGAAAGGCGAGAGCAACAACGGCAGGCTGCAACAGGTCGTTTAAAATTTTGCTTCCGGCAAAGTAGCGTTCGTAAGGAATGCCGGAGACCAGCAGGAAAGGAATAATGACCACCATCGCCACCAGCAGCGGGTTCAATAATGGCATTTTAAAGCGAACGGCAAGTTTTCGTGCGGCGAAGAACACTACCAGCGTTAACGGCAGTGACCACCAGATATTGGCCATCATTTTTTTGTTTTCTCCCCGACCACTTTACGTTCGCCATGCACCAGGTGCGAACTCCAGCCGACTACCACGAATACCACCAGCGTACTGACCAAACAGGAGACGACAATCGGGCCAAACTGCGCTTCGAGCAAATTGAAATATTGCATCACGCCGACGCCGATAGGAACAAACAGCAGCGCCATATAGCGAATGAGGACGGAGCAGCCAGGGTTGACCCACTGTGCGGGTAACACCTGCAGCGCCAGCAGTACAAACAGGATCAGCATCCCGATAATGCTGCCAGGAATGGTAATCGGCAGCAGCGAGGCGATGAAAATCCCGGCGTAGAGGCAGGCGTAAATCAGGACGAATGCGCGCAGGTATTGCCAGATAGTGTTCAATGATTTTCTCATGGTGAAAGCCCTTGATGAAACGCATTCATCATACAATTAAACCTGAAAATGTGCCACGGATCACATCATGAATTTTGAGCATACCAGACATTCCGGAATGGAACGTTGGGCATTTCCACAAATGGACAGTCTACAGTTTAAATGCCAGACTATGTTTTATATATGAATCAATCGATTAAGCATAATGACGCAGGAGATCACCGATGCCGTCAATAGTCATTAAAACCGCAGACGAACTCTGCAAGCAGCGCCATGCCGGCGAGCTGCTGGCCTCTGTCTTTACTATGTTAGACGGATTTATTGCCCCCGGCGTCACCACCATGGCGATTAACAACCGGGTGGAGGACTTTATCGTCAAACAGCTGCACGCTAGACCGGCCAGCAAAGGACAGTATGATTTTCCCTATGTTCTTAACACCTCTGTTAACGACGTGGTGTGTCACGGTATTCCCAAAGAGTCAGAGCACCTGAAGTCCGGTTCGATTGTTAACGTGGATATCACCCTCGAGAAAGACGGCCTGATTGCCGATTCCAGTAAAATGTACCTGATTGGCGATGTGCCACCGCTGGCGCGTCGGCTGGTGAAAAAGACCTACGAAGCCATGTGGAAAGGGATCAGGGTGGTGAAGCCGGGTGCGACGCTGGGGGATATTGGCCATGCTATTCAGTCGTATGTTGAAGGCAACGGCTACAGCGTTGTGCGGGAATATTGCGGCCACGGCGTGGGCAGAGAAATGCATGAAGAACCGCAGGTGCTGCACTACGGCAAGCCGGGCGAGGGTGCAGTGCTGAAAGAGGGAATGGTATTCACCATTGAGCCTATGGTGAACCAGGGGGACAGCCGAATCAAAACCAAAAAGGATGGCTGGACGGTCGTCACGCGCGATAAAAAACTGTCGGCGCAGTGGGAACATACCATTGCCGTAACGGCCGATGGCTTTGAGGTGCTGACGCTGCGCCCGGACGAGACGATCCCGGATTAACGTCCGGGCTTTCAACATACCTGGAGAGCGGCTACTATAGCGCGTCTTTTTTTACAGGTACCGATATGCGTGTTTTACTGGCCCCAATGGAAGGCGTGCTCGACTCCCTCGTGCGCGAGCTTCTGACCGAGGTGAATGATTACGATCTCTGCGTGACCGAGTTTTTGCGCGTGGTCGATATGCTGTTACCAGCAAAATCATTCTACCGCCTCTGTCCGGAGCTGCATCGCCAGAGCCGAACCTCGTCCGGTACGTTGGTGCGTATTCAGCTATTGGGTCAGTACCCGGAGTGGCTGGCGGAAAACGCCGCCCGCGCGGTTGAGCTGGGCTCGTATGGGGTCGATCTCAACTGTGGCTGTCCGTCAAAGCTGGTCAACGGCAGCGGGGGTGGGGCCACGTTACTCAAAGACCCCGAGCTGATTTACCGTGGTGCGAAAGCCATGCGTGAAGCCGTGCCGTCACATTTGCCGGTGACGGTGAAGGTGCGTCTGGGCTGGGACAGCGACGCGCAACAGTTTGAGATAGCCGACGCGGTGCAGCAGGCCGGGGCAACCGAGCTGGTGGTGCATGGCCGTACCAAAGAAGACGGGTACAAAGCAGATCGTATCAACTGGCAGGCGATTGGGGAGATCCGCAAACGACTCTCCATTCCTGTTATCGCCAATGGTGAAATCTGGGATTACGACAGCGCGCAGGCCTGCCTGAAAGAGACAGGCTGCGATGCGGTTATGATTGGCCGCGGCGCGCTAAATGTGCCTAACCTCAGCCGGGTGGTGAAATACAATGAACCGCGTATGCCGTGGGCTGATGTCGTCACGCTGCTCCAAAAATACAGCCGCCTGGAAAAGCAGGGTGATACGGGTTTGTATCATGTCGCACGTATTAAGCAGTGGCTCAGTTATTTGCGTAAAGAGTACAGTGAAGCTCTCGGATTATTCCAGGAGATCAGAACGCTGCAAACTTCCGCGGATATAGCCCGCGTCATTCAGTCAAAATAATAAGCGTTAGTTTGCTCACATTTTTTTAAAATATAAAACAATGCAGGTTTTCAAGGTGGCACGACGGTGTTAAGGTGCCACTGTTTTTAACGCAGGATTGTTACTGGCTAACAGGCAAAACCTAAGCGTTCTACAGCATTCATCGCTGTGGAGCGCTTAGGTTTTTTTTTGCCTGTTATTTACGCAGGAGAGACATTTGGCCTAGCGCTTTTCACTGAATTTAAAAAAACAATTCCCGACAGGAAATAGAAAAATTTCCTGCGACCGGTTACGCACTAAATACTCAATCACAGGTTGTTATGATGGTAAATAAACATATTCACTACGCGCTATGCGCATTAGCATTAACGACATTTTCACCCTTGTCGATGGCACAGGAATGGAACGGTACGGTGTTAGGGTTTGAAGCGCCGCCGGATCCGATCCTCGGTGATATGCTCGGTATTCGTAAGATCCTCAACGATAACGGGTTCACCTATAATCTCGGCTATCTCAATGAAATTGCCTGGAACGGTGGTGGAGGCTACAACCATGACTCCCACGTGGCCTATATCGATCAGTTTGCCCTGACGTTTAACCAGGATCTGGAACGATGGACCGGGATTCCTGATGCGCGCATCGAAGGGAATATCGTTAACCGTAACCACAATGACGATCTCACCACGAAGCGTGTACAGGATCCGCGCGTTAACTTTAACGACCTGACCCAGGAGAGCTGGGGCGGGCAGTCTATTACCCGTCTGGGTTGGCTGACCTTTGCACGCAGTTTCGACGACCGCCGTCTGACCTGGCGGATCGGGATGATGAACAAAGTTCAGACCTTCGATCAGATAATCCCATGCGATTTCCAGATGCTCTCCCAGTGCGGCGGGAAATCCGCGAACTCGCTCACCTGGAATAACTGGAACGTCCATACCTGGGGCACCACGCTTGAGTATAAAGTCACGCCAACCGTTACCCTGAAAGGCGGCGTGATGGAGCAAAATCCGAATGCCTCCAGCCGTAGCCACGCGTGGAGCTGGTCAACGAAGGGCAGTAAAGGCGTATTGCTGCCGGTCGAAATCGAGGCGCGTCCGCTGATCAACGGCCTGCCGGGGGCGTATAACCTGGGCGTGGTGTTTACCAACGCACCGCAGACCGATCTGTATCGCGGCGTATCCGGCGGTGCGGGTGCAGCCGATCCTGACGGTTACGATAAACATAACCGCACCTGGTTTATGTATGCCGGATTGAACCAGCAGCTTACGCAGCATCAGGATGATCCAAACCGTGGCTTGAGTACCTCTGTCAGCATGAGCCTTGCCGACCAGAGCACCAACTATATGCACCAGGTCTATGCCGCCTCGCTGCGCTACCGTGGACTGTTTGACGCGCGCCCGAACGACTGGATTGGTTTCGGACTGACCTGGATTGATATGAGCAGCCAATATGCCCGTAACCAGCGTTACATGAACAGCCTGGGCGGCGTGTCGGACTACAGCGACCCGGCGTATCATCCGGTGCCGGGGCATTCTCTGAACGGTGAGTTTTACTATCGCTTCCGCCCGGTGTCATGGCTGGAGCTGCAGCCCGGCATTCAGTACTGGCACCATCCGGGTGGGGTTGCACGCACCCAGGATGCATGGGTAACCGAACTGAAAACCGTCGTGACCTTCTGATATAACCGTAGCAAGTACGATCTGCGTCACGTTTTTTACTCGTGACACATTGAGGCTACGAATGAAACTGATAGAGTGCCAGAACTGGATTGTTACTGCTTCGGCAGGCAAAACCTGATTTTCTGGCTTCTGCCGGAGGTCAGGTTTTTTTGTTTCTGGAGTTCCGATGAAAATCGCCAAAATTCTTAATAATAATGTGGTGGTTGTTCAGGATGAACGCGGGCGCGAACAGGTCGTGATGGGTCGAGGACTGGCCTTCCAGAAACGCGTCGGTGATGAGCTGGACACCGCGCGGATTGAAAAAGTGTTTGCGCTACAAAGTGACGAGCTGGTGCGTCGTCTGGGGGAGTTGCTCAGCCAAATCCCGCTGGAAGTGATGACCACCTGCGACCGCATCATTGGGCTGGCGGCGCAGCGACTGGGGAAATTACAGGACAGTTTGTATATCACCTTAACGGACCACTGTTATTTTGCGATTGAACGCCAAAAGAAAGGGCTGGCAATCAAAAATGTGCTGTTGTGGGATATCAAACGCCTTTATCCCAAAGAGTTCGAACTGGGGCAGGAGGCGCGGGCCATTATCGCTAAACGCCTGAATGTCGAACTGGCTGAAGATGAGGCGGGATTCATTGCGCTGCATCTGGTCACCGCGCAGCTGAACAGCGAAATGCCGGAAGTGATGCACGTGACCCGTGTCATGCAGGAGATCCTGCAGCTGGTGAAGTATCAGCTACAGCTTGAATATGATGAAGAGTCGCTTAGCTATCAGCGTTTTGTGACCCATCTGAAGTTTTTTGCCCAGCGGATGCTCACCCGCACGGTGGTGGAAGATGACGATGTTTCGCTGCACACGGCAGTGAAAGACAATTATGCGAAAGCGTGGAAATGTGCTGAGAAAATCGGCCAGCACCTGAATAAAAGCTATCAGCGCGAGCTGACAACCGAAGAAATTATGTTTCTCGCGATCCATATCGAGCGAGTGAGAAAAGAGGGGCGTTAAGCCTCAAAACTGGATTGTTACTGCATAACGCAGGCAAAACCTGAGCGCGGCCTTCGAAAGGAGGACGCCCTCGGGTTTTTTTATTTTTATACTCAGTCAACAGGTGCCTGCGGGCATCGGATGTAAGGAAATTGAGATGGAATACCAGGCTTTAGCGAAGGATATTCTCGGCCACGTGGGCGGAAAAGAGAACATCGTCAGTCTTGTGCACTGCGCGACCCGGCTTCGCTTCAAACTGAAAGAGAACCAAAAGGCGGATGCGGAAGGGCTGAAGAAGAACCCGGGCGTGATTATGGTGGTTGAAAGCGGCGGCCAGTTTCAGGTTGTCATTGGCAACCACGTAAACAGCGTCTGGAAGGCGGTACGTAGCGAAGCCGGCTTAACCGATGATGCGCCCGTTGTGGAAGAGAAGGGCGAAAAAGGCAATCTGCTGGGACGTCTTATTGACATCGTCTCCGGGATTTTCACCCCGTTCATCGGCATTCTGGCGGCCTCCGGTATCCTGAAAGGGCTACTGGCGCTGGCGGTGGTTTGCGGTTGGCTTACGCCTGAAAGCGGTACCTATAAAATCTGGTTTGCGGCGAGCGATGCGTTGTTCTTCTTCTTCCCGCTGGTGCTGGGCTATACCGCCGGGAAGAAGTTTGGCGGTAACCCGTTTATCACCATGGTGATCGGCGGCGCGCTTACCCACCCGATGATGATTGCCGCGTTTAATGCCAGTCAGCAGCCCGGTGCCGTCGCGGATGCCTTCCTCGGCATTCCGGTGACCTGGTTCAACTACAGCGCGTCGGTGATCCCGATTATTCTCGCCGCCTGGGTGAGCTGCTGGCTGGAAAAGCAGAGCACCAGACTGCTGCCTCCCTCAATGAAAAACTTCTTTGCGCCGTTGATTTGCTTAGGCGTGACCGTGCCGCTGACGTTTCTGGTGATTGGCCCGCTGGCGACCTGGCTTAGCCAGATGCTGGCGAACGGCTATCAGTGGATTTACGTTCTGGCCCCGTGGCTGGCGGGTGCAGCGATGGGAGCCTTGTGGCAGGTCTGCGTGATCTTCGGCCTGCACTGGGGCCTGGTGCCGCTGATGATCAACAACCTGGCGGTGCTGGGGCACGACTCCATGCTGCCAATGCTGCTGCCCGCGGTATTTGGCCAAGTGGGCGCTGCGCTTGGGGTCTTCCTGCGTACCCGTGATGCGCGCCAGAAGATGCTGGCGGGTTCCTCCGTTACGGCAGGGATCTTCGGTATTACCGAACCGGCGGTTTATGGCGTGAACCTGCCGCTACGCCGTCCGTTTATTTTTGGCTGTGTTGCCGGTGCGGTCGGCGGCGCGATTGTCGGCTTTAGCGACACCCACGTTTATTCATTCGGCTTCGCCAATATCTTTACTATTGCCCAGATGATCCCGCCGGGTGGCGTGGATGCCACGCTGTGGGGCGGTATTATTGGTACGGTTGTCGCGCTGGTATTGAGCTGCGGCATGACGCTGGTGGCGGGGATGCCAGGGCGCACAGCACCTGATGCCGCCGTGCCGGTCAGCGTGGGGGAAAACGATGTCCTGTCACCGATGACCGGTACCGTGCTGGCGCTCGATCAGGTGCCGGATACCACTTTTGCCAGCGGCCTGCTCGGCCAGGGGGCCGCCATTATTCCATCGGACAACAGGGTGATTGCCCCGTTTGCCGGTGAAGTTGCCTCCCTGTTCCAGACCAAACATGCCATCGGCCTGCTCAGCGACAGCGGGATCGAAGTGCTGATCCACGTTGGGATCGACACCGTGAAGCTCGACGGCAAGCCCTTCACTGCCCATGTAAAGGTGGGTGACAAAGTGCAGCCGGGCGACCTGCTGCTGGAATTTGACCGTCAGGCCATTATCGATGCCGGATATGACCTGGCGACCCCGATTATTATCAGTAATAGCGACGAGTATCGTGAAGTGGTGACGGTGGCGGCAACGTCCGTCAACGCCGGCACCCCGTTACTCAGCGTAAGCCATCAATAACAGGAGAACGTGATGAAAACTTTCCCGGATGATTTTTTATGGGGCGGCGCAGTAGCTGCGAATCAGGTAGAAGGCGCGTATCTGGAAGAGGGGAAAGGATTATCCACCTCTGACGTCCAGCCGAAAGGGGTCTTTGGCCCGGTGGTTGAACGCGTGGCGGGCGACAGCGGGATTAAAGATGTCGCCATCGACTTCTACCATCGTTACCCGGAAGACATCAAGCTGTTTGCGGAGATGGGCTTTAGCTGTCTGCGCGTCTCCATTGCCTGGACGCGCATTTTCCCGAACGGTGACGAGCAGCAGCCCAACGAGGCGGGCCTGGCGTTCTACGATAAGCTGTTTGATGAGCTGGCCGCGCATGACATCACGCCGCTCGTCACGCTGTCTCACTATGAAATGCCGTGGGGACTGGTGAAGCAGTACGGCGGCTGGGGCAGCCGACAGACGATCGGTTTCTTTGAGCGCTATGCGCGCACCGTCTTTGCTCGCTACAAAGAGAAGGTGAAGCTGTGGCTGACCTTTAACGAAATCAACATGTCTTTGCATGCGCCGATGACAGGGGTGGGTCTGCCGGAAACGAGCAGTAAAGCCGAGGTGTATCAGGCGATCCACCATCAGCTGGTGGCCAGCGCGCTGGCGGTAAACGCCTGTCACGAGATTATCCCGGACGCGAAAATCGGTAATATGCTGCTGGGCGGCCTGATGTACCCGCTGACCTGCAAACCCGAAGATGTGCTGGAAGCATTACAGGAAAACCGCGCCTGGCAGTTCTTTGGCGACGTGCAGTGCCGCGGTGCGTATCCAGGCTATATGATGCGCTTCTTCCGTGATAACGGCATTCAGATTGAGATCACCGACGCCGATCGCGAGGCGCTGAAATCGACCATCGATTTTATCTCGTTCAGTTACTACATGACCGGCTGCGTCACCACCGATGAAGAGCTGAACCAGCAGGCGCGTGGCAACATCCTGAGCATGGTCCCGAACCCGCATCTGGCAAGCTCGGAGTGGGGATGGCAGATTGACCCCATCGGCCTGCGCACCCTGTTGAACGTGCTGTGGGATCGCTATCAGAAGCCGCTGTTTATCGTCGAAAACGGTCTTGGCGCGAAGGATAAACCGGACGCCGATGGCGTCGTGCAGGACGATTACCGCATTAGCTACCTTAACGATCACCTGGTGCAGGTGCGCGAAGCCATTGACGACGGCGTTGCGGTGATGGGGTACACCAGCTGGGGGCCGATCGATCTGGTCAGTGCATCCAAAGCAGAGCTGTCCAAACGCTACGGCTTTATTTATGTCGACCGCGATGACAGTGGTAATGGCACCTTAGCACGCAGCCGTAAGAAAAGTTTCCACTGGTATAAAGAGGTGATTGCGACAAAAGGCGCATCGCTGAAAGGGTAATTGAAGTGAAATTGCCCGGGGAATAACCGGGCAATGAATTCAGAAAATCATCTTAAATACACCAGTAACCACCAGCAGCCCAATCAGAAAAATGATTAAAATTATCCACAATAGTATTTTCATTCGCCTCTCCTGCGTATGTTTGTCGTTATAAAGTGTAGCAGTCCTGAACGATAGCAATTCATAATCAAGGTGAATGTGTTTAATTAACTAATTTTTAAAGAGAATATTTTTCTGAATATGTAAATGTATGACAATTTGCTGATTGCCACGCGTTACTAAAAAAAAGAACCGCATCCAGCGTAATTTGCGCCTTTATTTTTTGAGTGCATGGCGTAATGAAACGTTCTCATATTTTATCTCTGAGTGTTCCCCTTGTCTTATTTCTGGCAGCCTGCGCGCCGGAACATTCCACGGTACAACCGATTAACCCCCAGTCCTCCGTTGCGTCGGTGAATACGAAGCTTAGCCACACCGACTGGCCGAAAAATGAATGGTGGAAAGACTATAACGATCCCGAACTGACCTCGCTGGTGACGAAAGCATTAGCGGATGCGCCTGATATGCAGATTGCGCGGCAGCGTATTACGCTGGCCGAGGCGCAGGCAAAGGCGACGATAGCCGCCGACGGCCTACAGATTGATTTTTCGGCCGATGCAGAACGCCAGAAAATGTCGGCAGAGGGGTTAATGGGGCCCTTCGCGGTGACCGATCCCGCCGCGGGTACGACCGGGCCGTGGTATACCAATGGCACCTTTGGCCTGACGGCCGGCTGGGATCTGGATCTGTGGGGCAAAAACCGCGATCGGGTTGAGGCGCGTATCGGCAAGGTGAATGCACAAAAAGCGGAGATGGAACAAACGCGTCAGCTCCTTGCCAGCAGCGTCGCACGGCTTTACTGGGAGTGGCAAACCCAGGCCGCCGTCGGGGATGTTCTTGCGGACATCAAACACGAGCAAGAAAATATCATTGGCGCCGATCGTGAACTGTATCAAAACGGCATCACCTCCTCTGTTGAAGGTGTCGAAACCGACATTAATGCCAGCAAAACGGATGAACAGATTGCGGAAGTGAAGGGCAAAATGAAAACCGTTGAGGCACGCCTGGAAGCCTTGACGAATACATCCTCAATAACGCTTACGCGCCATGAGTTGCCTGCGGTAGAGGCGTCGTTACCGACGACGCTGGGGTATGAACTGCTGGCTCGACGACCGGATCTTAAGGAAGCGCACTGGTATATCGAAGCCTCCATGAGCGAGGTGGATGCCGCCAAAGCCGCGTTTTATCCCGATGTTAACCTGATGGCATTTTTGCAACAGGACGCCCTGCATCTGAGTGATTTGTTCCGCTCGTCGGCGCAGCAGATGGGCGTGACCGCCGGGCTGACGTTACCTATTTTTGACAGTGGCAGGCTGAATGCGAACCTCGATATTGCCAGGGCACAGAGCAATCTCTCGGTCGCGAACTACAACAAGGCGGTGGTAGACGCCGTTAATCAGGTCGCACGTACCGCCAGTGAAGTTGAAACCCTGGCGGCCAAAACCCAGCACCAGCGGCAGGTTGAAAAAGATGCCGCCCGCGTTGTGTCGCTGGCGCAGGCGCGCTTTAGTGCGGGCATTATTGCCGGTTCGCGGGTTAGTGAAGCAAAAATTCCGGCGCTGAAGGAACGTCTCGCCGCGTTAACGCTGAAAGGGCAGTATGTGGACGCCACGCTTCAGCTCACGTCGGCGCTGGGCGGCGGCTACCATCACAGCTAAAAAGGTCATTATCTATACTTACCTCTTTGCAGAACTTCAGGAGGTAAGCATGACACGAGTAGCGATTGTGACCGCATCGGATTCCGGGATTGGTAAAACCACCGCGCTGATGCTGGCTGAACGTGGCTTTGATATCGGCGTGACCTGGCATTCTGATGAGAAAGGTGCCCTGGACACCTGCCGTGAAGTTGAAGCTCATGGGCAGCGAGCAGAGGCCATTCAGCTCGACTTAAGCCAGTTACCGAAAGGAGCGAAGGCGATTGAAACGTTGATAGAGCGTTTCGGTCGCCTTGACGTACTGGTCAATAACGCCGGTTCAATGACCAAAGCCCCCTTCCTCGAGATGTCGTTTGACGCGTGGCGTAGTATTTTCACCGTTGACGTCGACGGCGCGTTTCTCTGTTCGCAAATCGCCGCCCGCCAGATGGTAAAGCAGGGGGAAGGGGGGCGGATTGTGAATATCACCTCTGTGCATGAACACACGCCGCTGCCGGATGCCAGTGCCTATACGGCGGCAAAGCATGCGCTGGGCGGGTTAACCAAATCCATGGCGCTGGAGCTGGTAGAGCACAACATTCTGGTGAATGCCGTTGCGCCCGGAGCCATTGCCACGCCGATGAATGATATGGATGATAGCGAAGCGAAGGCCGGAACAATGCCCGAAATCCCTCTTGGAAGGCCGGGACACACCCGGGAGATTGCCAGCCTGGTAGCGTGGTTGTGCGATAAGGAGGCCAGCTACGCCACGGGGCAGTCTTTTATCGTCGACGGCGGATTTATGCTGGCGAATCCGCAGTTTAAACCCAAGGCGTAGCGGTATTTCTGCTGGCGCGTCTTGCCAAAATCCGCAATTTACGTTGATATCGCTGTGCTTATAACAATGAGGATAGCGACGCATGATAATCAAAACAGGGCTTATGGCAGCGGCAATCGTGGTGCTGGCAGGCTGTAACGCATCATCACCCCACGCCGCGGCGGAGACCTGCAAAGCGGATAACCAGATGCAGCAAACCACACTCTATTTCGGGCTGAACCGTCCGGCCGGCGCGCAGATTACCAGCAGCGAGTGGCAGCAGTTTGTCGACCAGGATGTTACCCCGCGTTTTCGTGATGGCTTAACGGTATTTGATGCACGCGGACAATGGCTGGGCAACGACGGGAAAGTGGCGCACGAGCCGAGCAAGGCGCTGATGCTGATCCACGGCAAAGATGCCCACAGTGAAAAGGAGATCGAAGCATTACGGGGAATATACAAATCACGCTTTGCCCAGGAGTCGGTGATGCGTGTCGACCAGCCGGTGTGCGTACAGTTTTAAAAAAACGGCGGGATTTCCCGCCGCTATCATTACAACACTAATCCGGCGAAGCTAGCGGAAAGCAGGCTGACCAGCGTTGCACCGTACACCAGACGCAGGCCGAAGCGCGACACCACGTTCCCCTGTTTTTCGTTCAGGCCCTTAATCGCCCCCGCCACAATGCCGATGGAGGCAAAGTTAGCAAACGACACGAGGAAGATGGACAAAATGCCCAGCCCGCGCGGCGTCATCTGATGGGCAATTTTTTGTAGCTCAATCATCGCCACAAATTCATTCGCCACCAGTTTAGTCGCCATGATACTGCCGGCGTTTAAGGCGTCACTTAGCGGAATTCCCACCAGCCATGCCAGTGGATAAAACACATAGCCCAGGATCTGCTGGAAGCTCATGCCAAATACGCTGGAGAACAGGGCGTTTACGGCGCTAATCAGCGCGATAAAGCCAATCAGCATCGCCAGAATAATCATCGCCACTTTAAAACCCGCAAGAATATATTCGCCCAGCATTTCAAAGAAGCTCTGAGATTCGTGCAGTTTTTCGAGCTTGATGTCCGGCTCGGCTTCCGGGGGAACAGGGTTAATGACGGACAGAATAATAAAGGTGTTCAGCATGTTAAGAACGAGTGCTGCCACGACATACTTGGCGTCAAGCATCGTCATGTAAGCACCGACAATCGACAGGGAAACCGTCGACATGGCCGTTGCCGCCATGGTGAACAGACGGCGGGAGGAGAGATCGCCCAGCACGCCTTTATAGGCAATAAAGTTCTCAGATTGGCCGAGGATCAGCGAGCTGACCGCGTTGAAGGATTCCAGTTTGCCCATGCCGTTGATCTTCGATAACAGCGTACCGATGACCCGAATAAAGATCGGCAAAATACGCCAGTGCTGAAGAATGCCGATAAGTGCCGAAATAAACACAATCGGGCAAAGCACGCCAAGGAAAATGAACGCCAGCCCTTTATCACCCATTCCGCCAAAGACAAAATTGGTCCCTTCGGCCGCGAATTTAAGCAGCGACTCAAAGAAGCCTGAGACATATTTAATCACGGACAGGCCGCTTTCGGCATGCAGGAAAAAGAACGCCAGAGCAATTTCAATAACAATAAGTTGCAGAATGAAGCGGATGCGAATTTTTCGGCGGTCAAAACTCACCAGCCAGGCGAGGGCAAGGATAATTACCAGCGCCAGCAGGAAATGGATAACGTTATACATGGACTATTTTCGGTTAGGTTTCGAAGTGCACATTTAGCCACAGCACCGGTTAACCGTAAACGAGCATTTTCGTTATAGCTTATAAAGTTAACGATAACTGGTGTAACTATTACCTCGCGACGCGTTTACATCTCGTCATCAAAACACCACACATTTCGCTTGTTTTTCCCGCTGGCGTAATGATAATCACTATCACAAGAATTTACCTTTCTTTGCACCAGTTGACTGCGATAAACATTTAAGGTGTCGGCATGTTTGTTCCTTTTCTCATTATGTTACGTGAAGGCCTTGAAGCGGCCCTCATTGTCAGCCTCATCGCCAGTTATCTGAAGCGAACACAGCGCGGACGCTGGATTGGCGTGATGTGGGTGGGGGTTTTCCTCGCCGCCGCGCTTTGCCTGGGCCTGGGCATTCTAATCAATGAAACTACCGGTGAATTCCCGCAGAGAGAACAAGAGCTGTTCGAAGGTATCGTCGCCGTGATTGCGGTGGTTATCCTCACCTGGATGGTGTTCTGGATGCGCAAAGTGTCCCGTAACGTGAAGGTACAGCTGGAGCAAGCGGTGGATAACGCCCTGCAAAAAGGCAATAACCACGGTTGGGCGTTGATCATGATGGTCTTTTTCGCCGTCGCCCGTGAAGGGCTGGAATCCGTCTTCTTCCTGCTGGCCGCGTTCCAGCAGGACGTGGGTATTTGGCCGCCGCTGGGTGCCATACTGGGGCTGGCAACGGCCGTGGTGCTGGGCTTTCTGCTTTACTGGGGCGGCATTCGCCTTAACCTGGGGGCGTTCTTCAAATGGACCAGCCTGTTTATTCTGCTGGTGGCGGCGGGGTTATCGGCAGGGGCCATCCGTGCCTTCCACGAAGCGGGGCTGTGGAACCACTTCCAGGACGTGGCGTTCGACCTCAGCAACGTACTTTCCACCCATTCTTTGACCGGCACATTGCTTGAAGGGATCTTCGGATATCAGGAAACGCCGAGCGTCAGTGAAGTGGCGGTCTATTTCATCTATCTGATTCCGGCGCTGGTGCTGTTCTTTATGCCATCGCGCCCCAGCGCTCAGCCGTCGCGTACTGCGCCCTGACGTGCTCATTGTAGTAACAACATACTTTTTTAAAGGGAAGGGTCATGACAATTCAATTTCGTCGTAGTGCGTTACAGGTTGGTGTGGCAGCGTTGTTTGCTTCCGCTTTCGCCACCCAGGCTGCTGATATTCCGCAGGTTAAAGTGACGGTGAATGACAAACAGTGTGAACCGATGACCATCACGGTTAACAGCGGCAAAACCCAGTTTATCATTCAGAACCACAGCCAGAAGGCGCTGGAATGGGAGATCCTCAAAGGGGTCATGGTGGTCGAAGAGCGTGAAAACATCGCCCCTGGCTTTACCCAGAAAATGACCGCCAACCTGCAGCCGGGCGAATACGATATGACCTGCGGTCTGCTGACGAACCCGAAAGGCAAGCTGATTGTGAAAGGCGAAGCGACGGCGGACGCCGCAAAAGGCGCTGCGCTGCTAAGCCTGGGTGAAGCCATCACCGCGTATAAAGCCTATGTCACCAAAGAGACGGCCGATCTGGTGACGGGCACCAAAGCCTTTACCGATGCGGTGAAAGCGGGAGACCTCGAAAAAGCGAAATCCCTGTATGCGCCGACCCGTCAGCATTACGAGCGTATTGAGCCTATTGCCGAGCTGTTCTCTGACCTCGATGGCAGCATTGATGCCCGTGAAGATGACTACGAGCAAAAAGCGGCCGATCCGAAATTCACCGGCTTCCACCGTTTGGAAAAAGCCTTGTTTGGCGACAACTCCACCAAAGGGATGGAGAAATACGCTGAGCAGCTGAACAGCGACGTGCTGGAACTGCAAAAACGCATTAGCGAGCTGGCTTTCCCGCCGTCAAAAGTGGTGGGTGGCGCCGCCGGTTTGATTGAAGAAGTTGCGGCGAGCAAAATCAGCGGGGAAGAAGATCGCTATAGCCACACTGACCTGTGGGACTTCCAGGCAAACGTCGACGGTGCGCAAAAAATTGTCGATCTGCTGCGCCCTCAGCTGCAGAAAGATAACAGCGAACTGCTGGCTAAGGTGGATGCCAACTTCAAAAAAGTGGACACCATTCTGGCGAAATACCGCACCAAAGACGGATATGAAACGTATGACAAGCTGACCGATGCTGACCGTAATGCGCTGAAAGGCCCGATTACGACGCTGGCTGAAGATCTCTCTCTGCTGCGTGGCGTTCTGGGACTGGACTAAGCACGATGAACAAGCATGACGAGTACGACGTGGCGGAACCTTCGCGACGTCGGCTGTTAAAAGGGGTAGGGGCGCTGGGTGGCGCACTTGCCCTGGCGGGTGGGTGTCCGGTGGCGCATGCGGCAAAACCGCAGAGCGCGCCGGGGACGCTTTCACCCGATGCCCGTATGGAGACGCAGCCGTTTTTTGCAGAACACCAGTCGGGTATTCTGACCCCACAACAAGCTTCAATGATGCTGGTGGCATTTGATTCGCTGGCGAGCGATAAAGCCGACCTGGAGCGCCTGTTTCGTCTGCTGACAAAACGAATCGCCTTCCTCACGGCAGGCGGCCCGGCACCGAAAACGCCGAACCCGCGGATGCCGCCGATGGACTCCGGTATTCTGGGGGCATTTATTGCCCCTGATAACCTGACGGTCACCGTCTCTCTCGGTGAATCGCTGTTTGATGCGCGCTACGGGCTGGCAAAACAGAAGCCGAAAGCGCTGCAAAAAATGACGCGGTTCCCGAATGATTCCCTGGACGCTGCGCTGTGTCATGGCGATCTGCTGCTGCAGATTTGCGCCAATACCCAGGACACGGTGATCCACGCCCTGCGCGATATCATCAAGCACACGCCGGATCTGCTAAGCGTGCGCTGGAAGCGGGAAGGGTTCATCTCTGACCACGCGGCCCGCAGCAAAGGCAAAGAGACGCCGGTAAACCTGCTGGGCTTTAAAGACGGTACGGCTAACCCGGACAGCAGCGATGCGGCCTTGATGAGAGATGTGGTCTGGGTGACGGCCAACCAGGGCGAACCTGCATGGGCGGTAGGAGGGAGTTACCAGGCAGTGCGCATCATTCAGTTCCACGTCGAGTTTTGGGATCGCACGCCGCTCAAAGAACAGCAGACCATCTTTGGTCGCGATAAGCAGAGTGGGGCACCGCTCGGTATGAAGAATGAACACGATGTGCCTGACTACGCCAGCGATCCGAATGGCGAGACCATCGCGCTGGACAGCCATATTCGTCTTGCGAACCCGCGCACCAAAGAAACGCAGTCGAACCTGATGATGCGCCGTGGCTACAGCTACTCGTTGGGCGTGACCAACTCCGGTCAGCTCGATATGGGGCTGCTGTTTGTCTGCTATCAGCACGACCTGGAAAAAGGCTTCCTGACCGTGCAGAAACGATTAAACGGTGAAGCGCTGGAAGAGTACATTAAACCCATCGGCGGCGGCTATTTCTTTGCCCTGCCGGGGCCGCGGGATCAAAACGCGTACCTTGCTCAAGGGCTGATCGAAGCCTGATAATTGTCCCTGCGATAATTCGCGGGGACATTATTTTTTCCTATGACTAACGCGTTGTTATATTTCTGTAATATTCCTGTATGAGACTGATTTCACCTGTAGGAGCAGTCTTAAAGTTGCATCAAGGTAAAATAAATGTTGCATTTATGATAAACCTTGATGTACTTAATATAAGACAGCGGTAGTTCCCGGCAGTGATGCTGAATCACAATGGAGATCGCGAATGGTTGCGTCCTGTACTGGACAAGGTAAACATAACAACCGCAGCACCCGGCGCGGAGGCTCAGACTCCGGCAGCGATTTCCTCACCACTAAATTCTCCCCCTCTACTCAAGAACCTCATTCTACCGACGTGCAAAATGGTGCGCGTAGCCGTTCTGTGTCGTCATCCGGAAAAGCAAGCAATGGCTTACAAGGAAGCCAACCCTCTGATGTTCGTGCGCATAATCGTGCCGAAACTGGCGCGTGTGATGAATACCAACAACTCAAGGTGCTATCCATGGGAAGACAAAAAGCAGTGATCAAAGCTCGTCGCGAAGCAAAACGTGTGCTGAGACGGGATTCACGTAGCCATAAGCAACGTGAAGAAGAATCGGTCACCTCGCTTGTGCAGATGAGTGGCGTAGAAGCAATTGGCATGGCGCGAGATAGCCGTGATACTTCTCCAATTGTGGCGCGCAATGAAGCTCAGGCGCACTACCTGAATGCTATCGAGAGTAAACAGCTCATCTTTGCAACCGGTGAAGCCGGATGCGGGAAAACCTGGATTAGTGCAGCCAAAGCGGCGGAGGCTCTGATCCATAAGGACGTGGAGAAGATTATCGTCACCCGTCCGGTACTGCAAGCTGATGAAGATCTCGGCTTCTTGCCCGGAGACATTTCGGAGAAGTTTGCTCCCTACTTCAGGCCCGTTTATGACGTGCTGGTGAAACGACTGGGTGCATCCTTTATGCAGTACTGCCTGCGACCAGAGATTGGCAAGGTGGAAATCGCGCCGTTCGCCTATATGCGCGGACGTACATTTGAAAATGCGGTCGTTATCCTTGACGAGGCTCAGAACGTGACCGCTGCGCAAATGAAGATGTTTTTAACGCGCCTCGGGGAAAATGTGACGGTTATCGTCAATGGCGATATTACCCAGTGCGACTTGCCTTCGGGTGTCAAATCCGGGTTAAGTGATGCGATGTCACGTTTTGAGGAAGATGAGATGATTGGGGTGGTTCGTTTCACTAAAGATGACTGCGTGCGTTCGGCACTGTGCCAGCGCACGCTCCTCGCCTACTACTAAGTTTGCCATTGTCTTCAGAGCCCGGGAAACCGGGCTTTGTTTTTTTGAGTTTTACGCTATTGGATGTTTTTTGAAAGAAAATCATTATAAAAGAGAATAATCTTATCAAGATTTTATTGTGTAACGTTGGATAACTTTAACGCTATTGCTACATTATGTGAGAGTTAATGAATATTAGTGGGATGTCAAAAAATAAAACTGTCCAGTACAATGTGTCATCGCACAAGAAACCAACCGGATTCTTTAAAAATATATTGACTAAACTAAAGTGCGTACAAAACACAAAAAATGAAATGCCCTTTAAATTCTCTAAGGCATTTTCGCATAATGTTGACTTAACCAGAAAGCAAATAGACCAGACAGGCTTCATTAGTCATTTTGGTCTAACTCAAGAACCTGCATTGTTTATACACACTGCTGATTTCAGTGATGATGGTGAGCGGTTGTTTGTATATAATAAAGGGGTTACTTTAAATAATCTCGACATCGCAGGGAATTATAAAGTGCCGCAATTCTTGTGTGCAACTGAATTAGTTTCTGCAATTAAAAATGATTTCAACCTTGATCTACGCATGAATGGTAATACAGGAAATATGTCATTGCATCTTGTATCTTGTTACGCTGGAGGGAAGGGGCCATATTCATTAGCTTCTCAACTTGCCTCAGCAACGGGCAGAGGTGTGATCGCGTATGGGAATAAACAGGAACTTATTACGATGAATGATATTAAAAGAAATCTTTCGGAAGACGCGTGCGTGTATGCTTATCCATTGCATGAAAATAATGAGCTCAATACTCCCTTACCAGGGACTGTTTATCACCCTGTTTCCAGTGTAGTCAAAAAGGGCTAGACGCAGTAAAAACCGACAGTGATGCAGGTTGGACGGTGAGGGGGGGATTGACTCGCGTTGCTCGCCCTTCGGGCCGCCTGTCCGCTGCGCGTCCAGTCTGTCCAACTGGCTATTGCCAGTTGTCGAACCCCGGTCGGGGGCTCTCATCCCCCCGCAGGCGTGCAATATGTGAAAAAAAAGCCCGTACTTTCGTACGAGCTCTTCTTCAAATATGGCGGTGAGGGGGGGATTGACTCGCGTTGCTCGCCCTTCGGGCAGCCTGTCCGCTGCGCGTCCAGTCTGTCCAACTGGCTGTTGCCAGTTGTCGAACCCCGGTCGGGGGCTCTCATCCCCTCGCGGGCGTGCAATATGTGAAAAAAAAGCCCGTACTTTCGTACGAGCTCTTCTTCAAATATGGCGGTGATGGGGGGATTGACTCGCGTTGCTCGCCCTTCGGGCAGCCTGTCCGCTGCGCGTCCAGTCTGTCCAACTGGCTGTTGCCAGTTGTCGAACCCCGGTCGGGGGCTCTCATCCCCTCGCGGGCGTGCAATATGTGAAAAAAAAGCCCGTACTTTCGTACGAGCTCTTCTTCAAATATGGCGGTGATGGGGGGATTGACTCGCGTTGCTCGCCCTTCGGGCAGCCTGTCCGCTGCGCGTCCAGTCTGTCCAACTGGCTGTTGCCAGTTGTCGAACCCCGGTCGGGGGCTCTCATCCCCTCGCGGGCGTGCAATATGCGAAAAAAAAGCCCGTACTTTCGTACGAGCTCTTCTTCAAATATGGCGGTGAGGGGGGATTGACTCGCGTTGCTCGCCCTTCGGGCAGCCTGTCCGCTGCGCGTCCAGTCTGTCCAACTGGCTGTTGCCAGTTGTCGAACCCCGGTCGGTGGCTCTCATCCCCCCCCGCGGGCGTGCAATATGCGAAAAAAAAGCCCGTACTTTCGTACGAGCTCTTCTTCAAATATGGCGGTGAGGGGGGGATTCGAACCCCCGATACGTTGCCGTATACACACTTTCCAGGCGTGCTCCTTCAGCCACTCGGACACCTCACCATATTGTTTTGCTGCCTTACTACTAGGGGGCAACGGGGCGCTACTATAGGCAGTTACGCTAAACCGGTCAAGCAGATTTTCTGCTTTAGTGCCTGTTCGGTTAAGCAATAATCAGCTCCACGGTTTTTACACCGCGGAGCTGATTATTAACGCTGTGATTCTAGCACTTCGCTGTTTTTAAGCACCTCCTGGCTTTGCCATTCCTTTATGTTCAACTTTATTGCGATCGGATCTGGCCGAAGCGGCCAGAGTTGAAATCCTGAATGGCTTCAGCGATTTCGGTTTTGTTGTTCATCACAAACGGGCCGTAGCCGACAATCGGTTCATTCAGGGGCTTCCCGGCCATCAGCAACACTTTTGCATCGCTGTTCGCCTCCAGGTGCAGCGTGCTGCCTTCCTGGCTAAATACGATCAGCTGCGCTTCACCTGCCAGAGTCGTGCCGTTTACTGTGACGCAGCCTTCAAGCACAACCAGCGCCGTGCTCCAGCCCTCGGGCTGGCTAAGCGTGAGGGGGCTTCCCTGATTCAGCGCAATATCCCAGACGTTTAAAGGCGAAAATGTATGTGCCGGGCCGGTAATATCCGCGTATTGGCCGGCGATGACGCGCAGCGAACCGCTGTTGTCCGGCAGTGCCACCACCGGGATCTCGGCTTTCGTGATGCTCTGATAACCGGGCGTCGCCATCTTGTCTTTCGCGGGCAGGTTGACCCAAAGCTGCATCATTTTAAGTTCTCCCCCTTTTTGCGAGAACGCGCTGGAGTGGAACTCTTCATGCAAAATGCCGGAACCCGCAGTCATCCACTGCACATCGCCTGCGCCAATCATGCCACCTTTACCCGTGGAGTCGCGATGTTCCACTTCACCGGAATAGACGATAGTGACGGTTTCAAAACCACGGTGCGGATGCTCACCAACGCCGCGTTTGGCACCGTCTCCAGGGAAGATATATGGGCCTGCGTAGTCCAGCAGCAAAAACGGGCTGAGCGGTTGTCCCTGTGTCTGATAAGAAAACATTGAGCGAACCGGGAAACCGTCGCCAACCCAGTGCTGACGGGGTGCGGTATAAACGCCAGTAACATTTTTCATGATGAACTCCTGATGTACTGTTGATGCAATTAGCTTATATTCAGAGTTAATGGCGCGGTAGACAGTAAAAATGACATTCACTGTTCTTTAAATGGAACAATGAGGGGATATGCAAGATCTCAACGATTTCGTCTGGTTTGTTAAGGTTGTCGACCATGGTGGTTTTGCGGCGGCAGGAAGGGCGCTCGATCAGCCAAAATCTAAGCTCAGCCGACGGATTGCCCAGCTGGAGGAGCGTCTCGGCGTGCGCTTAATACAGCGCACAACGCGGCAATTTACGGTGACGGAGGTTGGGCAAACTTTCTATCAGCATTGCAAAGCGATGCTTGTGGAAGCCGAGGCCGCTGAAGAGGCGGTTGCCGCGCTGCAGTCCGAGCCGCGCGGTATCGTCAGGATCGCCTGTCCGATAACGCTTTTACACGTGCATGTAGGGTCTATGCTGGCGCGGTTTATGGCGCGCTATCCTGGCATCAATCTCCAGCTTGAGGCAACGAACCGTCGGGTTGATCTGGTTGGAGAAGGGGTTGATGTGGCGATCCGCGTTCGACCGCGTCCGTTTGATGATAGCGATTTGGTGTTAAGGGTGCTTGCAGACAGAAGGCATTGCCTGGTCGCAGGGTTAGCACTGGTTGAGCAATGGGGAAAACCGAGGTCGCCATCAGAACTCAGTGAATGGCCGGGTTTAAGTATGGCGGCGGGTAAGCAGGTACATACATGGATGCTGAATGGCCCGAAAGGCGCAAAGGCGGAGATTCATTTTACGCCACGTTTCATTACTACCGATATGTTAGCGCTTAGAGAAGCCGCAGTCGCTGGCGTGGGAGTAGTGCAACTGCCGGTATTGATGGTGAAAGATCAGCTTGCGTCAGGAGAACTGATCCGCGTGCTCGAAGAATGGGAACCGAGACTTGAGGTGATCCACGCTGTGTATCCCTCAAGACGGGGACTGCTGCCATCGGTCAGGACGTTGGTGGATTTTCTCACTGAAGAATATGCTCGTATGGTAGAAGATTAGCAAAGCTGATTTTTGATATTTATTAATGACAGTTGTGTTAGATTGAAAAAAATAAGTATAACAGGGAATTAGATATACTCATTACTGTATCAATGTGATCAACTTTTCTTGAGGAGTGCGAAATTTGTTGTGAATGAAAATGGTCATGCCAAGGACAGCAATTGGTGCAAGATTAGCACTGGATTTGATAAATATTAAAGAGAAGAAATTCAAAAAAATTGAACAGAATGAACATTCATACTCAAATGCCGGGAGGATGCTTAAGATCTCTGCATTAAATTGTGAGGCAGATTTATTTGCCGAATGGAAAGTCATGCCTATTGCCATGCATGGCGGAGGGGAAGACAAACTTTGGTGCTATCCACTGCCTATCCTTGAAGAAACAAAACCATTAATACGCACAAACAAAACCCACATCATCTATGATAGCGAAAGTAAAGCTAACAATAGTGGTCTGTTAGAGCCCCGTATTATTTCAAAAAGTGCATATTAGTGATGTGAATAAAATTCCGCTATTCTTGACGTTTAACCCTAAGAAGATAGTTAAAAAAGATCTTGCCATCGACTCTTTAGCGAGAAGTAATGATATTGAGATAATTAATGAAACACTGTATAAACTTAAAAAAACGTTATTGACTCAACAGCGTTCTAGCGCAAATAAAACTTGCGACATTGATGTTTCTTGCCATTATGAAATGATTTGGGCACCAGACTTATCGTGTATGCGAAATTACGCTTGGTTAGGGTGCAATGAAAATAAATCATACAGGCTAAAGAAAATAGAATTCAGAAGAGTTAGCGCCTTGCATCATAAGAGCGCGACAATACCTATGCCAATCCTGAATTTTAATAGCATAAAAAGCATAGCCCATAACAAATACCTGGGCGAAATAGAGTTAAATTATGATAATGAGAGTGCGTTGTCCCCAACAAAAATTAGACGTCAGTTTTCAATGCTTTATTAGTTGAATACCTGCAATCGGGGATTGACTCGCGTTGCTCGCCCTTCGGGCCGCCTGTCCGCTGCGCGTCCAGTCTGTCCAACTGGCTATTGCCAGTTGTCGAACCCCGGTCGGGGGCTCTCATCCCCCCGCAGGCGTGCAATATGTGAAAAAAAAGCCCGTACTTTCGTACGAGCTCTTCTTCAAATATGGCGGTGAGGGGGGGATTGACTCGCGTTGCTCGCCCTTCGGGCAGCCTGTCCGCTGCGCGTCCAGTCTGTCCAACTGGCTATTGCCAGTTGTCGAACCCCGGTCGGGGGCTCTCATCCCCCCGCAGGCGTGCAATATGCGAAAAAAAAGCCCGTACTTTCGTACGAGCTCTTCTTCAAATATGGCGGTGAGGGGGGGATTCGAACCCCCGATACGTTGCCGTATACACACTTTCCAGGCGTGCTCCTTCAGCCACTCGGACACCTCACCATATTGTTATCCCATTACTGCCGGGACGGGCGCTAATGTAAGGAAAAGCCGAACGCCCGTCAACCCACTTCTTGAGTAAATTAGCGCGTTTAGACAAACTTCAAACAACCTGATTCCTAAATGTGCTGAAACCGCCTCTTTTATCAACAACGCGGTTTATGCGTAAATTTGCTATGCTGGCAATCCAGTTGAAAATGATTATAAAACAGCGCAATAAAAGGCAGGTATGACTATGGATATTATCTTCTATCACCCCACTTTTGATACGGCTTACTGGCTTAAGGCGCTTTCGGCGGCACTGCCGGGTGCGCGCGTTCGTGAGTGGAAGCGCGGTGATAATGAACATGCAGATTACGCACTGGTTTGGCATCCGCCGGTTGAGATGCTTCAGGGCCGTAAGTTGAAGGCCGTTTTTGCCCTCGGCGCCGGTGTGGATTCGATTCTAAGCAAACTGAAAGCGCACCCAGAAATGCTGTCTGAAGAGATACCACTGTTCCGCCTCGAAGATACCGGCATGGGTCAGCAAATGCAGGAATATGCCGTAAGCCAGGTTCTTCACTGGTTCCGTCGTTTTGACGATTATCAAGCGCTCAAACAGCAATCCCGCTGGGAGCCACTGCAGGACTATCAGCGTGAAGATTTTACAGTTGGTCTTCTCGGTGCGGGTGTTCTGGGATCGAAGGTTGCCGAAGCGCTCGCCCCGTGGGGATTTCCGCTGCGATGCTGGAGCCGCAGCCGCAAAGATTATCCTGGCATAGAGAGCTTTGCCGGAACAGATGAACTCCCGGCGTTCCTGAAAGGCACGCGTGTACTGATCAACCTTCTGCCAAATACCGCAGAAACCGTTGGGATCATTAATGCGGGTCTGCTTAACCAACTGGCCGATGGGAGTTATGTCATGAACCTGGCGCGCGGTGTTCATCTGGTGGAAGAGGATTTGCTGAAGGCCCTGGACAGCGGAAAACTGAAAGGCGCGATGCTGGATGTATATAGCCGTGAGCCGTTGCCGACTGAAAGCCCACTTTGGGCCCATCCGCGCGTGGCGATGACGCCGCACGTGGCAGCCGTTACCCGCCCGGCGGAAGCGGTCGCCTATATTACGCGCACCATTAGCGAAATAGAGCAAGGTCACGATGTGACCGGGCAAGTCGACAGACAGCGCGGCTACTAAGACAAACCCGGCACTAGCCGGGTTTTTGCTAATAATCGCGGCCGATAGCTGCTATCCTTTGAAAAAACAGCAGAGGAGAGAGAGATGTATCCCGTTGACCTGCATATGCACACCGTCGCCAGTACCCACGCGTACAGTAACCTCCATGACTATATCGCCCAGGCGAAGCTTAAAGGCATCAAACTTTTTGCGATTACCGATCATGGCCCGGATATGGCGGACGCGCCGCACTACTGGCATTTTGTGAATATGCGTATCTGGCCACGTCTGGTGGACGGTATCGGGATACTGCGCGGCATCGAAGCGAACATCAAAAATACCGACGGTGAAATCGACTGCACCGGCCCGATGCTGACCTCTTTAGACCTCATCCTTGCCGGTTTCCATGAGCCGGTGTTCGCGCCGCAGGATAAAGAAACCAATACCGCGGCGATGATTGCCACTATTGCCAGCGGCAATGTGCACATTATCAGCCACCCGGGTAATCCTAAGTATCCGATTGATATCCAGGCTGTCGCCCAGGCGGCGGCGAAGCACCGCGTGGCGCTGGAGATTAACAACTCCTCCTTTGTTCACTCGCGTAAGGGCAGTGAAGAAAACTGTCGTGCAGTGGCGGCGGCGGTGCGTGATGCCGGAGGCATGGTAGCGCTGGGATCTGATTCCCATACTGCATTCACGCTGGGTGATTTTAGCGAGTGTTTGAAAGTGCTTAATGACGTGGGATTCCCGGAAGAACGGATCCTGAACGTCACGCCGCGCCGTATGCTCGATTTTCTGGAATCGCGCGGCATGGCGCCAATTGATGAATTTGCCGACTTTTAATTGTGTAACGGAAGAAAAAAATGAATGAGTTTTCCATCCTTTGTCGCGTGTTGGGCACCTTGTATTACCGTCAGCCGCAAGACCCGCTGCTGGTTCCCCTTTTTACGCTGATTCGCGAAGGTAAGCTGGCGCAGAACTGGCCGCTGGAACAGGATGAGTTGCTGGAACGTCTGCAAAAAAGCTGCGATATGCTGCAGATAGCAAGTGATTACAATGCACTGTTTGTGGGCGAAGAGTGTCGTGTTTCACCTTACCGTTCGTCCTGGCAAGAAGGGGCAACGGAAGCTGAAGTGCGTGCATTCCTTTCCGAGCGCGGTATGCCGCTGACCGATACGCCGGCCGATCACATCGGGTCGCTGCTGCTGGCTGCTTCCTGGCTCGAAGATCATGCCGGTGATGATGAAAACGAAGCTATTGAAACCCTCTTCGAAGAATATCTGCTTCCCTGGTGCGGTACTTTCCTCGGGAAAGTTGAAGCCCATGCAGTCTCGCCATTCTGGAGAACGCTGGCACCTCTGACGCGCGATGCCATCGCGGCGATGTGGGATGAGCTGCAAGAAGAGAATGAAGAGTGATGTAATTCACAAAAACTCTGCAACGATACATTTTTACTCTCGCATAGTGTGTATCTGATCTCATTTCTGTAGCGCGCTTCTGCTAAGATGCGCGCCATGAACATATTACTTTGTATTGCACTGACAACGGGCATTCTCTCCGGAATTTGGGGATGGGTGGCCGTGTCTCTTGGTTTGCTGAGCTGGGCTGGTTTTCTCGGCTGCACGGCTTACTTTGCCTGCCCGCAAGGTGGGGTGAAAGGGCTGTTTATTGCGGGTTGTACCCTGATGAGCGGTGTTATCTGGGCACTGGTGATCATGAAGGGTAGTGCTCTGGCGCCGCATCTGGAGATCCTGGGCTATGTGATGACAGGCGTAGTGGCCTTTTTAATGTGCATCCAGGCGAAGCAGGTGTTGCTCTCATTTGTGCCTGGCACCTTTATGGGCGCATGTGCAACCTTTGCAGGGCAGGGGGATTGGCAGCTGGTTGTTCCTTCACTGTTACTGGGGTTAGTGTTTGGCTATGCCATGAAGAACAGCGGTCTTTGGCTGGCGGCAAGACGGGAAAAAGCGCAAAAGATAGCTGCATGAGTGAATAAAAAAAGGCGAGATATCTATCTCGCCTTTTTTATGCGCTTCCAATCAGGATTCCGGAGGAACCGACATATCGCGGTATTTCACCAGTACCGGGTTTTGTGTGTCGGATTTGTTTTGCAGATCCCACAGCCCACGGTCAATACCATCGTTAATCAGGAAGATGACGCCGGTTTCGATAGCGGACATCAGACACATCATAACGGGTTCGTTAGAGGTATAACCGATTTCGCCTTCCAGTAAACGCTGGTAGTCGATAAAGCGGAACACCCCAGCCTGCACTTCATAAGAAAGAATCGTTTTGCTGGTATTGACCGATGACAGAACTTCACCGGTACTCACGTTGACGACGCGCAGGTTAACGGCGATTTGGTCGAGCTGATATTGCGTATCTGCACCGATACCAAAGTAACGTGCACCCACCCCCCCTGATTTAACGTTACTTTCGTAGCCAATGATCGAGCCTTCAATCATCACGTTTGCTGCAGCAAGAGACTGCAGAGGCATACGGTTGTTGTTCGCGACGGTGCCATTTTCCTGGGCTGCACGAATAATTTTACGTTCATTCAGCAGGTTCTGCAGTCCCTGACGTTCCAGAGGGATAAACCAACGAGAATCTTTCAATGCAGTGACCAGCATAGCGGTGGCGCTTTGCGGTACTGCCGTTGAGAAGTTACTGGCCGGATAAGGTTTAAATTGTCCGGTTTCATCCTGAATATTATAAACAGAGACAAATATCTTACCCGTCGGTGCAGGTAAGTGAGTGAGGTCACGATAGCTTTGGGCCCGAGGCATTAATGTAGGTCTTGCAGCTTCTTTGGGGGGAGCAGTTAAACAACCGCTCAATAAGCACACTGCAACAAATATCAGGAAGCGCTGCATGATCGTTGTCCTTATTTCGTTGTTATTTAAAAATCAGTCGAGTTACTTTGTAGACCGGATACCTGGATGGTGGATGTTTTTCCAGTTTTGCGGTCGGTAACATTCAGCTGAAGCTGCCCATTCTTATTGGCAATATCAACGATGTAGTCGTTGGTCACCATACGGCCAGGTTTGCCCGTATTAATATTGGTTAACAACCCCCCCAGAATTTGTGACTGAATTGACTGGGTGAAGTTATCCAGCGCTGAAGGCGTGTCAACGCTGTAATCGCTGTAGCTGGGGTCTTTATAAGAGTTTTGCGCCTGAGCGGAATTCAATAAGAACGCCCCATTGTTGGGGTTACCGCCGAAGTTAGGGTTACGAAACTGGAACGTCATATTCCCGGCCCAGCTTAATGGTGTAATAAGCATTAACGAAACAACTGCATATGCAATACGCATGACAGCCTCCGGATATAGGGTCACTAAAACTCGTCTTTTGCTAAGTCGCCGGTGCCTAATAGCGCTTTATCTATTTGCAGGCGATTAATAGCGTCTTCAGTCTGTGCTAGCGCAGTGGCGACGTTTTTATCGAAGTCCATTTTTGTTGGGAATAAAAATGTCTGATAAACAACGTCAGTATTAGCCGATATTGTTATCCAGCTTCCCCACCTTGCGCTGGGCCGTTCATTGATGGTGATCGTTCCACGAAAATTGCTGTCCCATTTATCACTGAAAGCACGATAAAAATTGTGCCCGACAGCCGTCACAGTGTGGTCTGTTAATAGTCCGGGAACTTCAATCTCGACAGCCTGAAGGTTCCCGGCAGCGAGCAGAAAGCCCGCTGCGGCAATCATACTCAACATGCGCTTCATGTGATTAACGCCTGAGGTTATCGTTTGCCCATGAAACAGCCTGAGTTCGGTTTTTAACAGCTATCTTCTTGAAAAGATTATAAAGGTGCGTCTTAACCGTATTTTCGCTGATAAATAACGAACGGGCTATTTCAATATTTGAAGCACCAATACGTAACTTGTTGAGGATCTCTTTCTCGCGATGCGTCAACAGCGCAGACTCTGAGCTGTTATAGCGATAGTTTCCAGAGTGTGTAATGAGATAGCTGGCAAGTTTTTGCGAGAAGTAACACTCTCCGCGCAAAATACCTTGCAGGCCTTCCACGACACGATCTTCTTCTTCAGTGACGTAGAATACGCCATTGATATGCGGCCAGTTTTCAATGTCCCGGAAAGGATACTCATCAGGTGTATTCAATAATAACACGCGGATATTATTGTTTTTTCTGCTTAAAATATCCTGCCAGTAATGGATAAGCTTTTTATCGGCTTCCATCATATCGAGAAGAATTATACTGCCAGCGGCAATATCATCAAAAGAACGTTGAATGTTATGCAATTTTCCGTTCAATGATAAGGATTGCTTTAAATGCTGTAATAAAGCGGTCGCTTGCAAAGAAGGTTTTGTTATCAACAATAACGTATGACAATGTAAACTATGGACTTCATTATACATGATGAAACCCCACTTTTTATATGACACCTGGCAGCTGCCCTCTTAATAACGAAGAAGACACCAGAAGTACTGACAGATGTTGCACTGCTGTGTGTAGAATCAGACCATAACCTCCAAAGGGAGGTAAATATAAAACGAATGTCGTACATCTGATTTCAATCTAGCTATTACGAATTTTAAAGCAAGTGTTAATCGTGTAACAGAATGTAAAAATCAATATTAAATTGTTAAATGATGCCATTTGGAAAGTGAAAAATTGATAAGAAAGTTGTACATGCTTATAACCGTGCACAGATTTTAAAAATCATACAAATATTTATAAGTCACTGTTTGCTTTATGTATTGTTTTTATTTTTTTGGCGATGTACGGGTATGAGCCCTCTAAAGAAGCTACGACGTCGACTGCAATCAGAATCATCTTAAGAAAATTCGTGTCGTGTCACGCGGTGTGCGAACGATCATCTTGGTGTCATGTAAGAATGCCCGTGGCTAAAGGCTGGACAGCCTGGTGCGGTGTTGTACAACCTTCATCATGGAAATATTTTAAAAAAAACTAACCTCCACTTATTACAGCGTTTTTTGGCATTAATTAATACTTTGAGGTGAAATCGAAAATAAAAATAAGACGCGCGGGTGAGATATTTAAAATGTTTCGGAAGACATACTCTTCACCGTAACGACGCGTTAACAAAAAGACAGTAGCGTTAACACGTGGTCACATTGGTCTTTGTATATAGCCAGGTCCAGGGTGACAACATGAAAAACACATCGTTATTTATGATGTTTACATTACTGGGAGTGCCTGGGTTTGTAATTGCGGCGGGTTCAGATTTAGCGAATACTGAATATAATTTCGCAATTAATGAATTAAGTCGTTCCTCATTAAATCAGGCAGCCATTATTGGTCAACAGGGCGGGAATAATGACGCTCAGGTTCGTCAGGCAGGTTCTAAATTACTGTCGGTTGTTTCTCAGGATGGGGGAGGCAACAGAGCGAGGGTTGATCAATCAGGGACTTATAACTTTGCTTATATCGCTCAGAGTGGAAACGCGAATGACGCGAGTATTACGCAAGGGGCATATGGTAATACGGCGATGATTATCCAACAAGGGTCGGGTAACAGAGCCAGTATTACGCAGTACGGTACGCAGAAAACCGCAGTTGTAGTACAGAAACAGTCGCAAATGGCCATTCGCGTTATTCAACGCTAGCTATGCGCGGCGACTTTAATCAATCCGATGGGGGTTTTACCATGAAATTTATCAAAGTGGCAGCTCTTGCAGCAATCGTAGTTTCTGGTAGTGCTATGGCCGGTAGTATTGATCAAAATGGCTGGGGCCCAGGCCCTGGTAACGGCAACAATAATAACAGCGGCCCAAATTCAACCCTGAATATTTACCAGAACGGTGGTGGTAACTCAGCTGTCGCATTGCAATCAGATGCTAAAAGCTCAACCCTGTCTGTTAGCCAGACCGGTGGCGGCAACGGCGCTGATGTTGGTCAGGGCTCAGATCAAAGTACAATTAGCCTGACTCAGAACGGCTTTGGTAACAGCGCAACGCTGGATCAGTGGAACGGTAACCACTCCATTATGAATGTTAGCCAGTATGGTGGCGGTAACGGCGCAGCTGTTGACCAGACTGCTTCCGGCTCTACTGTTAACGTCCAGCAGATTGGTTTCGGCAACCACGCGACTGCGCATCAGTATTAATTTAAAATCTGTGCTACAAAAAAACAGGGCATATGCCCTGTTTTTTTTCGGGAGTTCATCATGAATACCTTATTATTACTTGCCGCGCTCTCCAGTCAGATAACCTTTCAAACGTCACAGCAGGGAAACATGACCACCATCATTCCGCAGGTGACCCTGACGGAGCCCTGTGAGTGCCAGGTTCAGATCCTCTCTACGCGCCAGGGCGCGGGCGGGCAAAGTTCTTCTCAACAGCAAAATACCCTTTCTATCCCCGCTAATCAGACGATTGATTTAACGCGCTTGAGTTTAAATATCGGTGCAGGGGACAGTGTGAAGATTTCCGTCACCGTCTCCGATGGAAAATCGCTTCATTTATCACAACAATGGTCACCGCCAGGCACTGCGCTTTAATCATTCATAGAATCAATGAGTTGGGCCGTGTGGCGATGGTCATGGGGTGTACTATGATGTTATCAGGAGCCTGGCAAAAGATGCAGCTCGTGGTTGGTAACGCGTTTGTCATAGTGGAGCGCTTTACCCCTCAAGGACGATATTTAATTGAGGAGTACACCTGGTGACCAAACTTACTGCCCAACTCGTTTCAGGTTTTGGCCTGATAATATCGACTCTGTTTACACCGACTTTTTCGGCCACCGTTGTTAATGGCGGGGTGATCCATTTTCAGGGCGCTATTGTTGTCGACCCATGCGAGATAACCCCGCAACAGCAGCAGTTTTCGATGACCTGCCCGGAAAAAAACCGGCTGAAAACCCGTATAGTGAGCTATGAGGATGCCCTGAACGGCATAAATACTCACTCCGAGATGGCGACCCTCAGCATGAAGTATCTTGACTCTGCAAAAACGCTCGCGGTCGTTCAGATTCAATATCAATAACCCTCTCACTTCCGCTGTCCGGCGGAAGTGGATTTTTCCGGATAGTTTTTTCTCGATACCTCCTCTGCGATACACTTAAGAAAAAGGCGGGAAGCAGAGGGTATTTATGAGACCGCAAATTGAAGTTGTTCACGGTGATATAACGGCATTGCACGTTGACGTGATTGTTAACGCAGCCAACTCTTCACTGATGGGGGGAGGGGGCGTGGATGGCGCTATCCACCGCGCGGCGGGCCCGCAGCTGCTGGAGGCCTGTAAAGTTGTGCGTCAGCAACAAGGCGAATGTCCCCCCGGACATGCTGTTATTACCCTTGCCGGTAATCTTCCTGCTAAAGCCGTCATTCACGCTGTAGGTCCAGTCTGGCACGGCGGCGACCAGCACGAGGCGCGTATTCTTGAGGACGCCTACCGTAACTGTCTGCGTCTGGCCGCTGACAACGGCTACAAAACCATGGCTTTTCCCGCCATCAGTACCGGCGTTTACGGGTATCCAAAAGCGGCTGCGGCAACCATCGCAGTGGATACCGTATACCGTTACCTGTCTCTCAAACCGATCCCTGAAAAGGTTTTTTTCGTCTGTTTCGATGAAGAGACGACGCACCTTTATCAACGGCTATTGACCCAGCGAGGGCAGGAATTAGATACGTGAAATGCAAAAATGGCGCACCCTGTGCGCCATTTTTTATGATGCTTTTGTTTGCGGTTTTCCCGAAAACAGAAAGCGCAGCAGCGGGATCCGCAGGTGGATCTCGTAAAGGATAACGGCGATGCCAACCACAAAGACCAGGCCGGTAAAGAAACCCAGCGTATTGGAGGCAATATGCGGTGTAATGTAGGCGCCAAATAAAAGCGTAAGCGGGTGATGCACCAGATAGATAAACAGAGATGCGTTCACGAAGTAGGTCACCCGGCTGGATTTGAAATTCAGCAGGCGATGGCCAAGGGAGAACACCACGTTCACCATCCACAGGCCGAGCAACATGGTAATGACGCTTTCCGTTTCATACATCCAGGCGTCGCCGCTACCGTATCGCTGGTTCAGCAAGTACGCCACAAACGCAATTGCCGCACCGAGCGTGCACCACGTAGAGGGCGTGGTGAAAAGGGATTTAAGCTTCGGATAAACAAACGCCAGCGCTCCGATTAAAAAGAACGGAATGTAGAACAGCGACTGCATCACCACAAAATTAAACAGGCCATCGCTGAGAATCGGCGGGTAGACGATGAACAAGGTCCGTCTTAGCGCTGCATAGGCTATACCCAGCAACAAAAAGAGCACTGACAATTTGCTCATCGAAATGTTGGCGAAGAAAATATCGGCCTTATGGCTCAGGTGACGACGCAGACGGCTGAATATCAGCAGGCTGACGGTAGTGAGCACCACCAGCACCAGCAGGAACCAGAGATGGGATACCAGCTCCCACACCAGCGTGTTGTATTTTTCATACAGCGACAGGTTGGGCCAATTCTCCGCCTTGCCTTTAACATATTGCAGCATGATGAATTGCGGCAGCGTGAGCAGGGGAATAGCGGTCAACATAGGGATCCCGACACGCTCCACACGCACTTTCCACCAGCGTTTGATTGGGTAGCGCAAAAAGAGCATGTACGAGAAATAACCGGAAATGACAAAAAACACCTGCATACGAAAGGCGTGGATAAAGTCATTGAACAGCGTGAGCCACCAGGACGGCATCTGACTGTTTACGTGCCAGGTGTGGCTGGAGTAAATCAATGAAATGTGAAATGGGATGCCCAAAAGCATCAGCCAGGCCCGGATTGAGTCGAGGAAATATTCACGTTGTACAGGTGTTGTGCTCATATAACTTTGCGCATTCTCAGACTTTTCGTCTTATCCCTAAGACTCATAATGGTTACATTCGAAGCCAACCCTACACCAAGACCGACACCCTGTCTCCAGGATAAGCACGCAAAGTGAAAAGCGGGTTCTTTCATTTGCTTAATCCCTGAGCCAGCGAGATGAACAAAGCCGTGATATTGTTGTCGGATTGCCTGAGTTTCCATTAAAATGGATCGGATCGATATAAGCACACAAAGGGGGAAGTGCTTACTTATTATGAAACATAAACAACAAATGATGAAAATGCGTTGGTTGGGTGCAGCAGTCGTGTTGTCACTGTATACCTCATCGGCACTGGCCTTTACCATCGACGATGTCGCAAAACAGGCAAAATCGATGGCCGGCAAGAGCTATGAAGCGCCGAAAAGTAACCTGCCCTCCGTTTTCCGCGACATGAAGTATGCGGACTATCAGCAGATCCAGTTCAATCACGATAAAGCGTTCTGGAACAACATTAAAACCCCGTTCAAGCTTGAGTTTTATCATCAGGGTATGTATTTCGACACGCCTGTAGCCATTAATGAAGTCACGGCGACCGCAGTGCGTAAAATCAAATACAGCCCGGATTTTTTCAATTTTGGCGATGTGAAGCACGACAAAGACACGGTTAAAGACCTCGGCTTTGCTGGCTTCAAAGTGCTTTACCCCATCAACAGCAAAGATAAAAACGACGAAATTGTCAGCATGCTCGGTGCCAGCTACTTCCGCGTGATTGGCGCGGGGCAGGTGTACGGGCTTTCCGCGCGTGGCCTGGCCATTGATACCGCGCTGCCATCAGGTGAAGAATTCCCGCGTTTCCGTGAGTTTTGGATCGAACGTCCAAAACCAACGGACAAACGTCTGACTATTTACGCTCTGCTCGACTCCCCACGTGCAACAGGTGCTTATCGCTTCGTTATTATGCCAGGGCGTGACACGGTGGTTGACGTGCAGTCCAAAGTTTACCTGCGTGATAAAGTGGGCAAACTGGGCGTCGCGCCGCTGACCAGCATGTTCTTGTTCGGGCCGAATCAGCCGTCACCGGCGACCAATTTCCGTCCTCAGCTCCATGATTCCAACGGTCTGTCTATTCATGCAGGCAACGGTGAGTGGATTTGGCGTCCGCTGAACAACCCGAAACATCTGGCGGTAAGCAGCTTTGCTACCGAGAATCCACAAGGTTTCGGCCTTCTGCAGCGTGGTCGTCAGTTCTCTCGCTTTGAAGATCTGGATGACCGCTATGACCTGCGTCCAAGCGCCTGGGTAACACCTAAAGGCGACTGGGGCAAAGGCAAGGTCGAGCTGGTTGAAATTCCAACCAACGATGAAACCAACGATAACATCGTCGCCTACTGGACGCCGGATCAGCTTCCGGAACCCGGTAAAGAGATGAACTTCAAGTACACCATTACCTTTAGCCGTGATGAAGACAAGCTCCATGCGCCAGATAACGCGTATGTTATGCAGACGCGCCGCTCAACGGGTGACGTGAAGCAATCCAACCTCATCCGTCAGCCAGACGGTACTGTGGCATTTGTGGTGGACTTCACCGGACAGGACATGAAAAAACTGTCTCCGGATACGGCGGTTTCAGCACAGGCCAGCATCGGTGACAACGGCGAAATCGTTGAAAATACTGTGCGTTACAACCCGGTAACCAAAGGGTGGCGTCTGACTCTGCGCGTAAAAGTGAAAGATCCGAAACAGACCACTGAAATGCGCGCCGCGCTGGTCAGCGACGATCAGCCACTGAGTGAAACCTGGAGCTATCAGCTACCTGCCAATGAATAATACATCTGAATATATTGATGCCATGCCGCTGACGGACATAGAGAAAGCGGCGCTGCCTAAGAGCGACATCCGCGCAGTGCAAACTGCGCTGGATGGTGAACATCATCACTTCTCCCGTGATGATGATACGCCTCTGGGGTCAGTGAAGGCGCGTCTGGAGCAGGCATGGCCAGATTCGCTGGCAGAAGGGCAACTGATCAAAGACGACGAAGGGCGTGACCAACTGCAGGCTATGCCGAAGGCCACGCGCTCCTCGATGTTCCCCGATCCGTGGCGCACCAACCCGGTAGGGCGTTTCTGGGATCGCCTGCGTGGGCGTGATGTTACGCCGCGTTATTTGGCGCGTTTGACCAAAGAAGAACAGGCATCCGAACAGAAGTGGCGTACTGTGGGTACTCTGCGTCGCTACACCCTGCTGTTGCTGACGCTGGCCCAGACCGTTGTCGCAACCTGGTATATGAAAACCATTCTGCCTTACCAGGGCTGGGCATTGATTAACCCTTCGGATATGTCAGGTCAGGATCTGTGGGTCTCCTTTATGCAGTTGCTGCCCTACATCCTGCAAAGCGGCATTCTACTGCTGTTCGCCGTTCTCTTCTGCTGGGTGTCGGCCGGTTTCTGGACCGCATTGATGGGCTTCCTTCAGCTGCTGATGGGACGTGACAAATACAGTATTTCAGCGTCAACGGTCGGGGATGAACCCCTCAACCCTGAGCACCGTACTGCGCTGATCATGCCTATCTGTAACGAAGACGTTGACCGCGTATTTGCGGGGCTGCGTGCAACCTGGGAGTCCGTTAAGGCGACCGGCAACGCGGCGCATTTTGACGTTTACATCCTAAGCGACAGTTACAACCCGGATATTTGTGTTGCAGAACAAAAAGCCTGGATGGAACTGATTGCAGAAGTGCAGGGCGAAGGGCAGATCTTCTACCGTCGCCGTCGCCGTAGGGTGAAGCGTAAAAGCGGTAACATTGATGACTTCTGCCGTCGCTGGGGCAACCAGTACAGCTATATGGTGGTTCTGGACGCCGACTCCGTTATGAGTGGTGACTGTCTGAGCGGCCTGGTTCGTCTGATGGAAGCTAACCCAAATGCGGGTATCATTCAGTCGTCTCCAAAAGCCTCCGGTATGGACACCCTGTATGCGCGTTGCCAGCAGTTTGCTACCCGCGTGTATGGGCCGCTGTTTACTGCGGGTCTGCACTTCTGGCAGCTGGGCGAATCGCATTACTGGGGCCACAACGCCATTATCCGCGTAAAACCGTTTATTGAGCACTGTGCATTAGCGCCTCTGCCGGGTGAAGGGTCGTTTGCCGGTTCCATTCTGTCTCACGATTTCGTGGAAGCTGCGCTGATGCGCCGTGCGGGCTGGGGGGTCTGGATAGCCTACGATCTCCCTGGCTCCTATGAAGAACTGCCGCCGAACCTGCTGGATGAACTTAAGCGTGACCGCCGCTGGTGCCACGGTAACCTGATGAACTTCCGCCTGTTCCTGGTAAAAGGGATGCACCCGGTTCACCGTGCGGTGTTCCTGACGGGCGTGATGTCCTATCTGTCTGCTCCGCTGTGGTTTATGTTCCTGGCACTCTCTACCGCGTTACAGGTGGTGCATGCCCTGACGGAACCGCAGTATTTCCTGCAGCCGCGCCAGCTGTTCCCGGTGTGGCCGCAGTGGCGTCCGGAGCTGGCGATTATGCTCTTTGCCTCAACGATGGTGCTGCTGTTCCTGCCTAAGCTGCTGAGTATCATTCTGATCTGGTGCAAAGGCTCGAAAGAGTACGGTGGTTTCTGCCGTGTCACCCTTTCCTTGCTGCTGGAAGTGTTGTTCTCCGTGCTGCTGGCACCGGTGCGTATGCTGTTCCACACCGTGTTTGTGGTCAGCGCGTTCCTCGGCTGGGAAGTGGTCTGGAACTCACCGCAGCGTGACGATGACTCCACGCCGTGGGGCGAAGCCTTTATGCGTCACGGCTCCCAGCTGCTGTTGGGTCTGGTATGGGCGGCAGGGATGGCTTGGTTGGATCTGCGCTTCTTGTTCTGGCTTGCGCCTATTGTCTTCTCGCTGATCCTGTCGCCGTTTGTGTCCGTGGTGTCCAGCCGCTCGACGGTGGGTCTGCGAACCAAGCGCTGGAAGCTGTTCCTGATCCCAGAAGAGTATTCGCCGCCGCAGGTGTTGGTCGATACCGACAAATATCTCGAGCTGAACCGCAGCCGCTCTCTGGCTGATGGCTTTATGCATGCGGTGTTTAACCCGTCGTTCAACGCCCTTGCAACGGCGATGGCAACGGCGCGTCACCGTGCAAGCCATGTGCTGGAAATTGCCCGAGACCGTCACGTTGAGCAGGCGCTGAACGAAACGCCAGAAAAGCTGAACCGCGACCGTCGTCTGGTGCTGTTGAGCGATCCGGTTACCATGGCCCGGCTTCACTATCGCGTGTGGTCTGCCCCGGAGAAGTACTCTTCGTGGGTAAATTACTACAAAGACGTGAAGTTGAATCCACTGGCGCTGAAAGCAAAGTAGCTTAAGCGCCACCCGGAAAATAAATACCGGCTTAATCGCCGGTATTTTTTTAGAGGTAATCGATGAGAATAATCATCGTTGTGATGATGGCATGCTTACTGAGTGGCTGCGGGAGCATCATCAGTCGCACCATTCCAGGGCAAGGCCATGGGAATCAGTACTACCCCGGTGTGAAATGGGATGTCCGAGATTCCGCATGGCGCTATTTGACGGTACTCGACCTACCGTTTTCGCTGGTTTTCGATACGTTGTTGTTACCGATTGATGCCCAGCACGGCCCTTACGAGTAAACTGATGTTAACGCTCATCCCACTCGTCCGCTGCAGTCTGGCCTTCTTCCGTATCTAGCGGCGGCTCGAGCTGGAACTCGCCTTCATCCCACTCGTGCAGGGTATTTTCTTCGAGCCATTCCTGACGTAATTCGATCTCGTCATAATCCCCATCGAAAACGGCTTGCGCACCTGCACCGCTTTGGACCGGCAAACATTCCCCTTCTTCGCCTTCATCCGCAAAGAATTCGGCCTGCCACATAATATCCCCGTCCTGCAGGACATACTTTTGGATATTGAGTTGTTGCACATCTGCGTTTTCTTCCTCAACGCCGGGGTTATCGACAAGGAATTCTTCGCGAGCGGCATCAATAGCTTCTTCCAGCGTGGCGTACATGGTCATCGGTGTCTCCCTGTTTTCGAGAAGGTATTCAGGGAAAGAATAGCTGAATATCCGATCCTGCAAGTATGAATGCGAAAATAAGCTATCAGGAAAATGCCTTATTCAGATGCTGTTCTATTTTGCTCCGTCTGGCTGGTGGGCGATGCGCGTAATGCCCGGGATAAACTGACCCAGGAATAAATAGCATTGAATAGCACGACGCCTGCCGTGACGATAAAAACAGCGCGGAAGCCAAAACTGGCGGAAATGCTTGCCCCGAGAAGCGGCCCGGTGACGTTGCCGATATCGCGAAACGACTGGTTGTAACTAAAAATACGTCCGGCGATTTGGTTGGTCGAGTTATAGACCAGCAGAGTCTGAACCGCAGGCAACAACGCGCCGTCCGCCGCGCCCAGCAGGAAGCGCAGCAGGCCAAGCTGCCACGGCGTTTGCACCATCGACATCGGGATCAGCAGCAGAACGGAAAACACCAGCGCACAAATCAGGATCTTCTCCGGACCAACGCGGTCGCCCAGTTTTCCCAGTCTCGGCGCGCTAAGTAGTGCTGCCACGCCGGGTACGGAGGCAATCAGTCCGCTGATAAACGCAATATTGCCGGCATTACCGGCCAGGTCACGGACGTAAAGCGTTAAAATCGGCGCAATCGACCCGGTAGCCACCTGGATAATCATGGTCGTCACGAACAGGCTTAGCACCAGTTTAGGGTTTTTTAGCGACGTCAGCACGTCTCTGGCATGGAGCATCTCTTTTTTTGCCACGGGTGTGAAGTTTTCGCGGATACAGATCAAGGTGACAATAAAACAGAGGAACAACACGCTGGCCGTAATGAAAAAGACGGGACGCAGGCCGTAGCTGTCAGCCAGTAATCCACCGGCCAATGGCCCCAGGAGCGCGCCGCTCACCCCTCCGGTTGACAGGGTTCCAAGCGCCCATCCGCTTTTGTGACGCGGAATTTGCGTGGCTATCAGTGCATTAGCGTTAGGAATAAATCCCCCGAGCAGGCCAAGCAGGGCACGCAAAATCAGGAATTGCCAGACGTTCTGCGCAACCCCCATTAGCGCCATTATGATGGCCATCCCCAGCGCGGAACGCAGAAGCATAATTTTACGCCCCTTGCGGTCGGCAAGTCCGCCCCAGAATGGTGAGGCGATAGCAGAGAAGAGAAAGGTAATGCTAAACACCAGACCAGACCACATATTGAGCGCGCTGTGGCCCGTCACGCCGAGCTGTTCGACATAGAGGGGTAGGAAGGGCATAACCAAGCTAAACGCCGCTCCGGTAAGAAAACAGCCGAGCCAGGCAACCGTGAGGTTGCGCTTCCAGTTTATGGGGGCATCTGAGGGTGACATAACAATCCGCATCAAGAGGTGCAGGGCACCGGGTACCGTGAGGTAGTAAGCCTGCTAATTATGCGCCTGGGTTATGATTGCCGCAATGAGGGGAAGCTTTTAAAGTTAAAACAGACTGCGGCCATAATGGCCACAGCGGGATCAGTAGCGAGAAGGTACACCCTGAGGGCGGGTTTTAAAGCGGCGGTGCAGCCACATGTACTGCTCTGGCGCGAGCATAATGCACTTCTCGACAATGCCGTTCATCCAGCGAGCGGTAGTTTCAGCATTGTCCAGCGGAGGTGCAAGTTCTGGCTCCAGCATGATGAGCTGATAACCGGTGCCATCTGGCTTACGGCGCGGCACAAAGGGAACGATCGCCGCTTTAGACATACGCGCCAGCATCCAGGTGCCGGTAGTAGTGGCTGCCTCTTCGACGGCGAAAAATGGCACAAACACGCTGGCCTGTGGGCCGTAGTCGTGGTCGGGGGCATACCAAACAACTTCACCGGATTTAAGTGCGCGGATCATGCCCTTAAGATCTTTACGATCGATCATGCTTTTGTTGGAACGCATGCGGCCACGAGTCTGGATTAAATCAATGACTGGGTTGTCATTAGGGCGATAAACGCCAATACCGGGGGCCTGCATGCCGAACATGCGCGCGCCGATTTCCAGGGTCAGAAAGTGTACGCCAATCAGCAATACGCCCGTCTGGTTAGCCTGAAGCGTATGCACGGGCTGCATTCCGGTTCCGGCAACTTCCATCCAGCGCGTCATACGCTTATCTGACCAAAACCACGCTATACCGGTTTCCATCAGCCCCATACCAACGGATTCGAAGTTTTTTACCACGTTGTCGCGACGCTCGGCCTCGCTCATCTGAGGGAAGCAAAGTTCAAGATTACGGTAGGCAATTTTCGCGCGGCGTTTCATGAACCGTAGGGCGAATCGCCCCAACCCTGTCCCAAGGCGGAAAATAACAGGATAAGGGAGTTGTACAAGCAGCCATAAAAAACCAATGCCTAACCAGGTTAACCAATAGCGGGGGTGCAAAAGGGCGGCAGTAAATTTCGGTAACTGGGTCATGTCTGTCCTGTAATAAAACGTCCTGAGTGGCCATTGTCTCATTTTTTGAGGCATAGCCAAAATGTCTGTCATCGAAACGTGCACGGATACAGCAAATGTTAATCCTGATTAATCAGGTTGATTGAAATGTAGCGTAAAATGTGGGGATGTAAATTGTCATTGTTTGCTATATGATGCCGACCGATTTTTCTTTCTCAATAACGATTGCAGGACTTGTACACCATGCCAGTGTTACACAACCGCGTATCGAATGAGATGTTGAGAGCGCGTATGTTGGCCGAAACCGAACCGCGCACCACAATCTCATTCTATAAATACTTCACCATCAACGATCCGCAGGCAACCCGCGATGCGCTTTACCAGGCCTTCACTGCGCTGAATGTATTCGGACGCGTGTATCTCGCGCGCGAAGGTATTAATGCGCAGATTAGCGTACCGGAAAGTAAGGTCGACGCTTTCCGCGAGGCGCTGTACGGGTTTGATCCCGCACTCAACGACCTACGCCTGAACATTGCGCTGGATGATGATGGAAAGTCGTTCTGGGTTCTGCGTATGAAAGTGCGTGAACGCATTGTCGCAGACGGAATTGATGACCCGGCCTTCAACCCGGGCGACGTCGGGGAATATCTTAAAGCCGCTGAAGTGAACGCGATGCTTGACGACCCTGATGCTGTGTTCATCGATATGCGTAACCATTATGAGTATGAGGTGGGGCATTTCGAGAACGCGATGGAAATTCCTGCCGATACCTTCCGCGAGCAGCTGCCTAAAGCTGTGGAAATGATGCAGGAACATAAAGACAAAAAGATTGTGATGTACTGCACCGGTGGGATCCGCTGCGAGAAAGCCAGCGCATGGATGAAACACAACGGCTTTAATAAGGTTTGGCACATCGAAGGCGGCATTATCGAGTACGCCCGTCGCGCGCGTGAGCAAGGTTTGCCGGTGCGCTTTATTGGCAAAAACTTTGTCTTTGATGAGCGCATGGGTGAGCGTATTTCAGAAGATGTGATTTCACATTGTCATCAGTGCGGTGCGCCATGCGATACGCACACCAACTGCAAAAATGACGGTTGTCATCTGCTGTTTATTCAGTGCCCGGCGTGTGCAGAGAAATTCAACGGCTGCTGTAGCGACCTGTGCAGTGAAGAGAGCGTGTTGCCTGAAGAAGAGCAGCGTCGCCGTCGCGCAGGGCGTGAAAACGGCAATAAGATTTTTAATAAATCCCGTGGCCGCTTGAATACCAAACTGGGTATTCCCGATCCAGAGTAAGGATAATACCCGGCAACGCGACGTGTTGCCGGGCGAATGATGATTATTTCTGCTGAATCCCTTCAACGGAAATAATCAGCTCCACGTCTTGTGACGCTGGGCCTAAATCGGTCTTGATATTAAACTCTTTCAGGCTGATTTTACCCGCCGCTTCAAAACCTGCTCGTTTTCCGCCCCACGGATCGTCACCCTGACCGATTAATTTAGCGGCGAGGGTAACGGGTTTTGTCACCCCATTGAGCGTCAGATTGCCGGTAATATCCATCTTATCGCCATCCTTCTTCACGCCGGTAGAGGTGAATGTGGCCTGTGGGAATTTCGACGCATTTAGGAAGTCAGCGCTGCGCAAATGTTTATCGCGCTCAGCGTGGTTGGTATCAACGCTGCTGGTATTAATCGTCACATTAACTTTATCGGACGCCGGGTTTTTCTCGTCGAAGCTGAAGGTACCGTCAAAATCTTTAAAGGTGCCATATAACCAGCTATAGCCAAGATGCTGAATACGGAAATTGACGAAGGCGTGCTGGCCCTCTTTATCAATTTTATAGTCAGCGGCAACCGCCGAGCCGGTGGTGAATAACAGAGAACCCAGTGCGATCCCAAGCAGGTGTTTTTTCATTTTATACTCCAGAGTCTGTAGACGAGCGGCCCAGCATGCGCTTGAGCGTATCGTCTTTATCGATGAAATGGTGTTTGAGGGCGGCAAGCCCGTGCAGCACGGAAAGGATCACCACACTCCAGGCTAGCCAGAGGTGAATAACACCTGCGGTATCCGCCTGTGAGCCAGCGTCGGTAAGGGTTGCCGGGAGATCGAATAGACCAAAAACATTAATAGGCTTACCGTCTGCTGTAGAAATGAGGTATCCGCTAACCAAAATGGCGAAGAGCAAAATATAGAGCGCAACATGAGCGGCAACGGCACTCACGCGCGTGAATTTACCGTGGCTGTTCGGCGCGGGTGGTGGTGGGGAAATATGTCGCCAGAGTAGGCGAATAACCAACCCCATCATCAATAAAACGCCAATGCTTTTATGCAGCTCTGGTGCCTGGTGATACCAGCCATCGTAGTAACTAAGCGTGACCATCCAAAGCCCAAGCCCGAACATCGCATAGACGGCAAGAGCAAATATCCAGTGTAAACACATGGATATTATTCCATAGCGCAGAGAAGAGTTACGCACTTGCATAAAGATTACCATTCTCAAAAAAAGAATAGTCAAAATGAACGTGAAGAAAACATATTGCAACTGAAATAAATAGATAATGATTTTTATTATATTTATTTCAGCGAATTTGAAGGTGTTTAGGAAATGTAATTCAATATCTTCGAGTGAGGTATTAATAATGTGACACTGGAGGTTAAATTAAAATAAAGTTATGTCAATAATTGTCAGTCATTATTTTCAATAAAATACAATGTAAATAAAATCAATGAGCACTAATATAGACCACAACAATACATAGAGCATAAAATGCTCGCGAATATTATTGATGAGAAAGTCAACTATCCTGCGCATATTGCCCCATGACTGAGTCGAAAGAACGGGCCCCGGCCATCCGGAACCCGTGGAAGATTATCGGTTAAAACGCGAGAGCGAGAAGGGCGTGAGATCAAACTGCGGCGCGATCCCCTGAGCAAATTGCGCGGCGATTTCACCCAGCACGGAAGCGAACTTAAAGCCATGGCCGCTTAGCCCGGTAATGAGTAAGGTGTTGTCATTGCCCGGCAGGGTGTCGATGATAAAATCTTCATCTGGCGTGTTGTCGTAGGTGCAGGCGGCGCCATAGAGTAGCCCGCCGACGCCTGGCAAAATATTGCGCAAAAACGAGAAGGCCTCAGAGCCATCCTGCGGGTATTCACCAAAGGCTTTACGCTCTTCGGGTGAGGTGATGATCTGCCCGCCGTTGTGTTTGCCAATCTTGAGCGCGTCTTTTTCAGAAGGAAAACCGTAGAACTGATCGCCGTTAGGCAACTCGCCGGTAAACGCGGGGAATTTGTTCTGCGTGCTGTAGCGGCCGTCCGACTGGAACCACGAGAAGACCTTGCGTACCGGCTGCACGGGCAGATCCGGTAATAATTTTGTCACCCATGTCCCCGCACTCACCAGCAGACGGGAGGCCGAATACTCTCCTTCAGGGGTGCTAACGGTTACTCCATCAGCATGGTGGGTAATGTCATTTACCGGGCAGTTAAACAGCTGGGCACAGCCCGCTTGCTCGGCAAGACTGATCCAGGTCTTGATCGCTGTTTCACAATGGAGCACGCCAGAATTCGCTTCAAACAGCCCGATATAGTCACTCGGCACGGTGATTTCCGGCCAGCGCTGCATAATGCTTTCTGCATCTAAGCGCTCAACATCAAGGTTAAATTCTTTTGCGCTGTGTTCGACGGTGGCCAGAAATTGAGAGCTGGCCGGGCCCAGGTTGATCACACCGGTGCGTTCGAAAATGCGTTCTTCAGTCAGTTTTGCCAGTTCATCCCACAGCGTCTGTGCGCGAAGGACCAGCGGCACATAGCGTTCACCTTCGCCATACGCGTGACGAATGAGTCGGGTATCACCGTGATGGCTGCCTTCCGAGTGAGGAGGAAGATGAGCATCAATCATCAGGACGTTCAGCCCTGCTTGCGTGGCATAATAACCGGCAGCTGAGCCAACAGAGCCGCTACCAATAATGATTAAGTCGTATTTCATGGGCATCTCGTAAACTAACGCTTTTTTAGCAGAGTAAATAACATCGGGGGCTTATACAAGGGAGAAATAAATAAGGCACCGCAAGGGTGCCTGTTGAGTGAAAAGTGGGCATGATGTTAATGCCGTTTATACTCATTTTCCTGATAGTCGCCAGATTCTATTTTTGCAATTCCTGCTTCTAAAATAGAAATAAACTGACGGGCGACGTCTGTTGTAAGCCACAGCGTCTGTCCAACTTCCGCTTCTTCACGGTTTAGTTGATTCGGGGTCTGGTAGTGCAAACGCAGCATCAGCGCATCGTAGCTATCTACGGTACTGATATCCCAACCAACAAGCGGATGGGTCTGGATGACTTCACTATTCTTTTCCATGATAACCCCCTTAATACGTGTTAGAAGACAACGACTTTGAGGTTCAATGCATGTTTTTCTGAAGCAATTTCAGTATATCAATAAATAAGGCTTATGAAGGGAAAAATAAACAGCTGGCAACACATTTTCCTGTGTTTTAAGAATGTTGGAACAATAAAACACCATCTTGTTCACGATTTTCTAAGAACATGCTGAAATAATTTGAACTTTCAGGGCGAATCATAACAAAAAAAGCCGGGGCGACCCGGCAAAAAACACAATGAGGGAGCAATATTTAATCGGTGATGAACCAGTCGTCGGCACTTTCCCAAGTTTCCTGCAGGATTTCGCTGATGCGGTCTTTATCTTCTTTTGCACCGCCAATGACGGACAGATTGTTAGCAGACGCATAGCGAACGGTAACGGCGCTGTCGTTTTCCGGGAAGGTGTTGTGAATACGACGGGATAACTCACCCGCCAGCGCATCCAGTGCGCCAGTAGGTAAGACAGTTGTTTTGGCGACGGTGACTTCAATACGCATAAATGCCCCCTGTGTAATATACTGTTTATTTATACAGGTAAATAAGCAGACTGGCAACAAGGGGCGTTGATTTTTTAGCGTTTTACCGTCCAGTTAACGGTTTCACCCGACAGGAATGGGATCAGCGTGTCATCTGTCAGCTGAATAGATTCCTCCACCTGGCTCTCCTGGCGTTCCAGTTCAATAAAGGTGTCGTTCACGGGAAGCCCGTAGAAGCGTGGGCCGTTAAGGGAGCAGAAGGCTTCAAAATGCGACAAGGCATTCATCTCTTCAAATACCGTCGCATAGCTTGCCAGTGCCGTTGGGGCATTAAAACAACCCGCACAGCCACAGCTGGCTTCTTTACGGTGACGGGCATGCGGGGCAGAGTCTGTACCCAGGAACGCACGGGTGAAACCGCTGGCAACGAGTTCACGAAGCGCTTGCTGGTGGATATTGCGTTTGAGGATAGGCAGGCAATACAGATGCGGACGTACGCCGCCAACCAGCATGTGGTTGCGGTTAAACATCAGGTGCTGCGGGGTAATGGTCGCGGCGATCAGCTCATTACCATCGCGAACGTATTCAGCAGCGTCTTTGGTAGTAATATGTTCAAACACCACTTTCAGCGCCGGAAGACGCTGACGCAGGGGTTCCATTACCGTTTCGATAAAGCGGGCTTCGCGGTCGAAGATATCGATCTCTGCGTGGGTGACTTCCCCGTGCACCAGCAGCGGCATGCCCAGTTTTTGCATACGTTCCAGCACCGGCATGATGGCGTCAATACTGGTCACGCCGTGGCTGGAGTTGGTGGTGGCATTCGCCGGGTAGAGTTTTGCTGCGGTGAACACGCCTTCGTTAAACCCACGTTCAACTTCGTTCGGGTCGAGTGAATCCGTCAGGTAACAGGTCATCAACGGCGTAAAGTCGTGTCCTGCCGGTACGGCATCAAGAATACGCTGGCGATAGGCGATCGCGGCATCAACGGTGGTGACTGGTGGAGCCAGGTTAGGCATGACAATCGCGCGACCATAAATTTCGCTGGTATAAGGCACGACGGTTTTCAGCATATCGCCATCACGCAGATGGATATGCCAGTCGTCAGGGCGGCGGATTTTAAGAACCTGGGGTTGTGCAGTCATGGAAGCTCCGGCTTGTCAGGAATCAGTCACTAGGATGGCTGTTTTTGCCGGACACAAATCATAAGCGGAAACGTTTTCGTTTGCACACATTTCCGTAAATAAAAAAGGGCGCTAATGCGCCCTTTAGGTTAATCGGTGAAAGGAATGATGATTTGACCCGGCTTCACCTCTATCCCTTTTGCATATTTCTTCGCGAGGGCTTCACCTTTACTGTTGTCTTCGCTTAAGACATACGCCGGATGCTGGTTGAAGTAATTACGCAGCGACTGGTTCAGATAGGGCATCAGGGTTTGCAGGACAGGCTTCATCTTGTCCGGAGAGACGTCAGCATCAACCACCTCCATCTCCTGCAGGAAAATGGCCCCTTTCTCTTTATTGAAGACCGGCAACGCCTTGAGCTTCAGTTTGATATTGGCTTTCTGGTTGCCGAAGAGCGAGGTCATATCCAGGTTTGCGTCCCCGGAAAGGGTGACTTTGTTCGGCTCTTCACGCCCAATCTGGCTGGTGAGGTTACTAAGAACGATATGCGCATCGGCAAGTCCCGGTACGCCAATGTCTTTTGAAAAGTTGTTATGTTTTTCCAGCGCCTGATTAATTTCCTGCTCACTGACGGTGTATTGCGTGAGCTGGTTACAGCCAACCAGCAGGCCGCTGACAATGAATGCAGCGGCAATGACAATCTTCTTCATAGGGTTCCTCAACGAAAAATCGGCGCTTCTGTCCTGATAGCCAGTATGTCAGTGTGAAATGGCAGAAACCAGCAGAAAAAACTGATAATACTGGCGGGAATGGCTCCCGCCAGAGAGAAGGGCTACGCGCCAGGCTCGAGCATGCCGCTCGCGCTGCGCTTTTGGCTGAACTGCCACCACAGGGCGATGAGGGTAATAAAGCCCACGACCCCGAGCATCATCCACGGGAGTTCAGGCTGATGCAGCGCTTTGCCGGCATCAAATAGCCAGCCTCCGCCCGTATAGCCTAATGCCCCACCGAGTGCCAGACCCAGCCGGCTGAACCCCATATAGCTGCCACGAGCACGTGAATCCGCAAGCGAGGCGCTCAGGGTTTCGCGCGCCGGTTCGGCGATGATAGAACCAATATAGAAAGTACAAATCAGCGTAAACAGCTGCTGCAGTGAGCTCACCAGGCCGATAGGCATCATGCTCAGCGTCATCAACAGCAGCCCGGCCATCAGACGATGTTCAAGACGAAAACGGCGTTCGCTCCAGCGGGCAATGGGATAAAGCAACGTCAGCGACAGGCAGGCTTCAATGGCATACATCCATTTTACGGCGGCAGGCGTGCCGGCAATGTCGTTAACCATGATAGGCAGCATCAGCATGACCTGAACCGCCAGCATGTAATACCCCGTCAGCGTTAGCACATAGGTGACAAAACGCTTGTCACGCAGCACGCGGCCAAGCCCTTCACGGACTGGCGCTTTGACCGTCGACAGTTTCCAGGCAGGCAGAAACAGGCCGTTGAACAGCGCACAGAGCATAAAGAGTACAGCGCCTGTTGCGCAGACTAGCCGGAAATCGTACTGCAGCAGCCAGCTTCCCAGCAGGGCGCCAATGACTGCCCCGGCGCTGTCCTGCATCATCAGAATCGAGAAGAAGCGACCACGGTGCTGGGGACGAATCAGTTTCACCACCAGCGCGGTCCGCGGTGGGTCAAACAGCGTGCCACCGATACCCGAGAGGAAACAGGAGAACCAGAGCATCCAGGGCTCATGAGCGATGCCCATGGTGGCAAATCCCGCCGCACGCAGCAGCATGCCGGTGACGATCATGGGTTTTGCACCAAAACGGTCGGCAATCGCGCCGCCAAAAACGCCAAGACCCTGCTGGACAAATTGACGCAATCCCAGTGCGATACCGACCATTAATGCCGCCCAGCCCATTTGATCGACAAAACGAATCGAGATGAGGGGAAATACGACAAAAAAGCCGAGCACCACCAGCATGTTATCGACTAGCAGGAAATATTTACCCAGGCTCCTGGCCTGTGATACGCGGGACATTTTCCCTCCAGGGAAAATAAGAAGGTGAGCACGCTAACATTCTGCGGTGTTGCCACGCTTTTGCCCACCCCCGCCCGTGACAATATTTTTTTATCAAAAGGGTGCTTTGATAGAGAGTTCTCATCGAAAAATGTGAAAAGAGGTCAAAATGGTATGTCACTGTTTTCACAGACGGCGCAGGCGCAGGTATAGTAATGCTAACGGGTAGAGCAGAAGCGACGGGAAGGAGTGGTATTGATGTTTGGCTATCGCAGCAATGTGCCAAAAGTGCGTCTGATTACGGACAGGCTGGTCGTCCGTCTGGTGCATGAGCGTGATGCCTGGCGTCTGGCGGATTATTACGCCGAGAATCGCCAGTTTTTAAAACCCTGGGAACCTGTTCGGGATGAGAGCCATTGCTACCCGTCCGGCTGGCAGGCGCGTCTGGGCATGATTACGGAGTTTCATAAGCAGGGCAGTGCCTTTTATTTTGCGCTGCTGGATCCCGACGAGAAAGAGATCGTCGGTATAGCCAATTTCTCTAACGTGGTGCGTGGCTCCTTTCATGCCTGTTATCTCGGCTACTCCATCGGCCAGAAATGGCAGGGGCAGGGTCTGATGTATGAGGCCTTATCTGCCGCAATCCGCTATATGCAACGCACGCAGCATATCCATCGCATTATGGCGAACTACATGCCCCACAATCAGCGCAGCGGCAGTCTGCTGGCGCGACTCGGGTTTGAGAAAGAGGGCTACGCCAAAGATTATTTGCTGATTGATGGCGAGTGGCGCGACCACGTGCTCACGGCGTTAACCACCCAGGACTGGACCGCAGGTCGCTAAGGAGAACACATGAAATATCAGTTAAGCGCTGCAGAAGCACGCGTTGTTGGCTGCTTGCTGGAAAAACAGGTCACCACGCCGGAACAATATCCGCTCTCCGTCAATGCTGTGACTATGGCATGCAACCAAAAGACCAACCGCGAGCCGGTGATGAACCTTGGCGAGCATGAGGTGCAGGACGTTCTGGACGAACTGGTTAAGCGCCATTATCTGCGCACCGTGAGCGGTTTCGGTAATCGCGTGACCAAATATGAACAGCGCTTTTGTAATTCCGAGTTTGGTGATTTAAAGCTGAGTTCAGCAGAGGTAGCGGCGATCGCGACGCTGCTGTTGCGCGGTGCGCAAACGCCGGGCGAGCTGCGAACGCGTGGTTCCCGTATGCATGAGTTCAGCGATATGCAGGAAGTTGAACAGACGTTGGAAGGGCTCGCCTCACGCGAAGATGGCCCCTACGTTGTGCGCCTGGCACGCGAGCCGGGTAAACGCGAAAGCCGCTTTATGCACCTGTTCAGCGGTGACGTTGATGCAGCGGCAGCGGCAAGCGACGATGAGGTTTCTGTTCTTCAGGGCAGCCTCGCTGCACGCGTGGACGCGCTGGAAGAAGAAGTGGCGGGGCTGAAGCAGCGCCTGGATGCATTACTGGCACACCTGGGAGATTAACAATGACAAAATTACGCGTAGGCGTGGTAGGGCTGGGCGGTATCGCGCAGAAAGCCTGGCTGCCGGTATTAGGTGCGGCCACAGACTGGACGCTGCAGGGCGCGTGGTCGCCCACCCGTGAGAAAGCGGAGCGCATTTGTGAAACCTGGCGAATCCCCTATGCCAGCTCGCTTCAGGATTTAGCCCGCGACTGCGATGCCGTATTCGTACACACTTCAACCCCAACTCACTACCAGGTGGTCAGCGAATTGTTGAATGCCGGGGTTCACGTGTGCGTGGATAAGCCTCTGGCCGAAAACGTTCAGGACGCAGAGCGCCTGATCGAGCTTGCCGCGCGAAAAAACCTGACGCTGATGGTCGGTTTCAACCGCCGTTTCGCGCCGCTTTATCAGCAGTTGAAGGCGCAGAAGGGGAATTTAGCCTCTTTGCGTATGGATAAACACCGTACTGACAGCATTGGGCCAAACGATCTGCGCTTTACGCTTCTGGATGACTATCTGCACGTTGTGGATACGGCGCTCTGGCTTGCGGACGGGAATGCCCAGTTGAAAAGCGGCACGCTGATGACCAGCGATCAGGGTGAAATGGTTTATGCAGAACACCATTTCTCCGTTGAGCACCTTCAGGTCACCACCAGCATGCACCGTCGTGCAGGCAGCCAGAGGGAATCGATTCTGGCAGTCACGGATGGCGCGCTGTATGACATTACCGACATGCGCGAGTGGCGGGAAGAAAAAGGCGATGGCGTGGTAACGAAGCCGATCGCAGGCTGGCAGAGCACGCTGGAGCAGCGCGGGTTTGTTGGCTGCGCTCGCCACTTTATCTCCTGCGTGCAAAATCAGACGGTTCCGGAAACCTCCGGCGAGCAGGCCATCATGGCGCAACGTATCGTGGAACGGCTCTGGCGGGACGCCATGAGTGAATAACCCTCTGTAACATCTGCCGATAGTAATTCGTTTAAATCGCGGTAGACTAAGCGCTTCTTCAACGCCTGCATTGCAGGCGTTTTGCCGTATGGTTGTGGACATTCACGTTAATGAACTTATTAAAATCGCTGGCGGCAGTCAGCTCGATGACCATGTTTTCCCGCGTGCTGGGTTTTGCGCGTGATGCCGTGGTGGCAAGGGTATTTGGTGCAGGAATGGCAACGGACGCCTTTTTCGTCGCGTTCAAATTGCCGAATTTATTGCGCCGTATTTTTGCTGAAGGGGCATTTTCGCAGGCCTTCGTGCCCATTCTGGCGGAATATAAAAGCAAGCAGGGTGAAGACGCGACGCGCGTATTTGTGGCTTACGTTTCGGGTCTGCTGACGCTGGCGTTGGCGGTTGTGACGGTGCTGGGGATGTTGGCTGCCCCCTGGGTCATTATGGTGACGGCGCCGGGCTTTGCCGATACGGCAGATAAATTTGCGCTCACCACCCAGCTTCTGCGTATTACCTTTCCTTATATCCTGCTGATCTCGCTGGCTTCGCTGGTGGGGGCGATACTGAATACCTGGAACCGTTTCTCCGTTCCAGCATTTGCACCCACGTTCCTGAACGTCAGCATGCTCGGTTTTGCGCTCTTTGCTGCGCCGTATTTCAATCCACCGATCCTGGCATTGGCCTGGGCAGTGACGGTTGGCGGGGTGTTGCAACTGGCGTATCAGCTCCCGCACCTGAAGAAGATCGGCATGCTGGTGCTGCCGCGCATCAATTTCCGAGATGCCGGCGCGATGCGCGTGATTAAACAGATGGGGCCGGCAATCCTGGGGGTTTCCGTTAGCCAGATCTCGCTAATCATCAACACCATTTTTGCCTCGTTCCTGGTGTCCGGTTCAGTCTCCTGGATGTACTACGCAGACCGTCTGATGGAGTTCCCGTCCGGGGTGTTGGGCGTGGCGCTGGGGACCATTTTGCTGCCCTCGCTGTCGAAAAGTTTTGCCAGTGGCAACCATGACGAATACTGCCGACTGATGGACTGGGGGTTACGTCTTTGCTTCCTGCTGGCGCTGCCCAGCGCAGTGGCGTTAGGGATCCTCGCAAAACCGCTTACCGTTGCGCTGTTCCAGTACGGTAAGTTCACGGCGTTTGATGCGGCCATGACCCAGCGTGCGCTGGTGGCGTACTCGGTTGGGTTAATGGGGCTGATTGTGGTTAAAGTGCTGGCGCCGGGGTTCTACTCGCGCCAGGACATTAAAACGCCGGTGAAGATTGCCATCGTGACGCTGATCATGACCCAGGTGATGAACCTGGCCTTTATTGGCCCACTGAAACATGCTGGCCTGTCATTGTCGATTGGTCTGGCGGCCTGTCTGAATGCCGGGTTGCTTTACTGGCAGTTACGCAAGCAGGACATTTTTACCCCGCAGCCTGGCTGGACGCGTTTTCTGGTGCGCCTGGTGATTGCGGTGCTGGTGATGTCTGCGGCACTACTTGGCATGATGTACGTGATGCCAGAATGGTCGCAAGGGACGATGCCGTATCGCCTGATGCGCCTGATGGCCGTAGTCATTGTCGGGATCGCGGCGTACTTTGCCACGCTCGCGGTGTTGGGTTTTAAAGTGAAAGAGTTTACTCGCCGCACGGCATAAACGCCAAAAGGGGAGTTCACCTTATGGTGCTCCCCACTGCATGATTTTTCACTTATGTGTCAAATCGAAATCTTTTTCCCGCCGGAAAGACGCGCATTGGCCGTTTGGCCATCGGCACCGTACAACCCCGTCTCTTTATGCGGTTTTAATACCTCAAGCGCCTGCTGATTACGGACTATCTGTCCTTCAAGCAGCCAGCCATTATGCTGGTTGAGATCGCGCAGGTGCTGGGTTTTTTCTGTAATGGTTTGCCAGCGTTCAACAATCTCATCATTGGCACTGCGCTTAGGATCTTGCTCAGCGCGGCGCTGCTGCTCCAGATAGTCCAGCGTCGCCAGAAGCGAGCTTTTGTCTTCGGTAATACGTTGCAACGCGCTGCCGTTGATTTGACCGGAAGACAGGTGCTGTTGCTCAGCATCCATTACCGTTTTCAGGTCGTTCAGGACAACCGTCATTTGATCCAGTATTTCTGACAGTCGACTCATAGGGTTAGTTACTCTGCAAGAAACTCTGTGCGTCCTGAATCAGCGCATCAGCGATTTTGCTGGTATCCATCTTCAGTTCGCCATTACGAATCGCCGTTTTCAGCGCTTCAACACGTTCCATATTGATATCGCTGCTGCCGGGCTGCATCAGTTTCGCCTGGGCATCGCTTAAGGTAACGCTGGTACTGTTGGCCGTTGACGGCTTTTCCAGACGCGCTTTCTGCGCTGGAGTGTCATTCGTTTCGCGAGGTTGTACAGTGCTAACCGGCTTCAGGGCTGATGTACGATCAATGCTCATAGTGTTGTCCTCATCGAGGGTTCGCGGCGTTTGCGCCTGACATCATCATTTGTTGATTATTTATCGGCAGTCGCCGCGAAATCTTTATAGAGATTATAGGTTAATCAGAATATTCCCATCAGGACCGACGGTGCCGCTCACTACCTGGCCTGAGGACATTCTCACTCGGGCATTTTGTGCGACCCCAGCATTGTTTAATGCCTTCCCTTCACTGTTGATGCTAAAGCCGTCTCCGTTCGCCACCACCATGACCTGTTGACCTGCTTTTACGCGCCATGCCTGGCGCAGCATTGAGAGCTGTATAGGCTGGCCTGGCGCGACATCGCGCAGGCTAACGGCATCCTGAGCCTGATTAACGTCAAGCATGGTGCGCGGAGGCAGTTGATCCAGACGTCCGCGTTTTAGCGTCACGCTGTTGGCCTGCAGCACGCTACCTCGTGGAATGGGAAGGGCGGCTACAACATAATTGCCCGTCGCCTGAACGGCAACCTGTAAATAGCGCTTTTCATTGGCGCAGCGCGCCAGCACGTTCACATTGCCCCACAATTTTGTCGTGCCCGTCACGGTGAAAGACGGTTGCTCGCAGGTCGGGTACAGATTCGGCGGCGTGCGCACGGTAACGCTAACCTCATCGCTAAAGCCCGCCAGCTGCTGAGCAAAAAAAGCCGTTAGCTGATCCTGCAACCCATCAGCCTGTGCCAGGGGGCTTAACAGCAAGAAGGTTGTGGCTATACCCCGTTTCAACATCCGCATCGCATGTTCCACCGTTTCAAGAATTGTGTGAATTCTACCTGCAGAGGTTTTGCATCAACGGAATAAATAGCGACGCATTTTGCGCTTATTCCTTCGATAAGAGAGACGGGTTGAGATTTAAGCTGTGAACTGAAATTTTCCCATAAGCGGAGGAGACATGCTCGATAAACTCGACGCCGCGTTACGTTTTCAGCAGGAAGCGCTGAATTTACGCGCCCAACGGCAGGAGATTTTAGCCGCCAATATCGCTAACGCCGATACGCCAGGGTATCAGGCGCGGGATATTGATTTCTCCAGTGAACTCAAAAAAGTGATGGAGCGTGGACGTGCCGAAGGAACGGGTGTCGCACTTGCGATGACCTCCTCTCGTCATATCCCTGCTCAGGCGATGACCGCGCCAACGACCGATTTACTTTATCGCATTCCCGACCAGCCTTCTCTTGACGGCAACACCGTCGATATGGACCGGGAGCGTACGCAGTTTGCCGATAACAGCCTGCAATATCAGACCGGTCTGAACGTACTGGGCGGGCAAATTAAAAGCATGATGACCGTCCTGCAGGGGGGCAACTAATCAATGGCTTTGCTGAATATTTTTGATATTGCCGGTTCTGCGCTGACGGCGCAGTCCCAACGTCTGAACGTTGCCGCCAGTAACCTGGCCAACGCCGACAGCGTGACCGGGCCTGACGGGCAGCCGTACCGTGCAAAACAGGTGATCTTTCAGGTTAATGCTGCTCCAGGCGCCGCGACGGGCGGGGTAAAGGTTTCTGACGTGGTCGAGAGCCAGGCACCTGACAAGCTGGTGTATGAACCCGGTAACCCCCTCGCGGATGCCAGCGGCTACGTCAAAATGCCTAACGTGGATGTGGTGGGTGAGATGGTGAACTCCATGTCGGCCTCACGGAGCTACCAGGCAAACGTCGAAGTGCTTAATACCGTGAAGAGCATGATGCTCAAAACACTCACTCTCGGCCAGTAAAGGAGACACGCATGTCCATCGCCGTAAATGTGAATGATCCAACCAACTCGGGCGTTGCCAATACGAGTTCATCCAGCTCCAGCTCTCTGACGGGTAACAGCGCCTCCGATCTTCAAAGCAGCTTTCTGACGCTGCTGGTGGCCCAGCTGAAAAACCAGGATCCCACAAACCCAATGCAGAACAACGAACTGACCACGCAGCTTGCGCAGATCAGTACCGTAAGCGGCATTGAAAAACTCAATACCACGCTGGGCTCCGTGTCGGGTCAGATCGACAACAGTCAGTCTCTGCAAGCCGCGAACCTGATTGGTCACGGGGTGATGATCCCTGGCACCACCATCCTTGCGGGCACCAGCACCGTCGATGGCACAAGCACGACGTCGACCACGCCGTTTGGCGTTGAACTGCAGCAGCCGGCAGACAAAGTGACCGCGACGATCACCGATTCCAATGGTGCGGTGGTACGCACAATTGAAATCGGCGAGTTGAAAGCCGGTGTACATACCTTTACCTGGGACGGCAGCCTGACGGATGGAACCACTGCGCCAAATGGGTCCTACAAAGTGGCTATCAGCGCCAGCAGCGGCACAACGCAGCTGGTGGCACAGCCGCTGCAGTTCGCGCTGGTTCAGGGCGTCATCAAAAGCAGTGACGGTAACAAACTGGATTTAGGTACCTCGGGTACCACCACACTCGACGAAGTTCGGCAGATTATCTAAGCCTTCATACTTATCAGGAGTAAGTCATGGCCTTTTCTCAAGCGGTCAGCGGTCTGAATGCTGCGGCCACCAACCTGGATGTCATTGGCAACAACATCGCCAACTCCGCGACCTATGGTTTTAAATCCGGTTCTGCCTCTTTTGCAGACATGTTTGCCGGTTCCAAAGTTGGCCTCGGCGTTAAAGTTGCGGGTATCACCCAAGACTTTACCGACGGTACAACCACCAACACCGGTCGCGGCCTGGACGTCGCCATTAGCCAGAACGGGTTCTTCCGTATGGTCGATGCTAACGGCTCCGTGTTCTACAGCCGTAACGGTCAGTTCAAGCTGGACGAAAACCGTACCCTGGTGAACATGCAGGGTCTGCAGTTGACCGGTTATCCGGTTGCCGGTACGCCGCCAACGGTTCAGACCGGTGCGAACCCGCAGGCGATCACAATCCCGACAACGTTGATGGGCGCAAAGTCTACTACGACGGCTTCCCAGCAGATCAACCTTAACTCCACCGATACCGCACCGACGACGGCGTTTGATCCAACCGATCCAGACACCTACAACAAGAAAGGCACGGTGACTGTCTATGACAGCCAGGGTAATGCGCACAACATGAACCTGTACTACGTCAAAGATTCAACGACGCCTAACTCCTGGAAAGTGTATTCCCAGGATGGCAGCGTGGCGGGCAGCACTGCAACGCTGGCTACCACTCTGACCTTTAATGAAAACGGTGTCCTGACCGGCGGCGGAAGTATTGATATCACCACCGATGCTATTTCGGGTGCGACGCCTGCAACCTTCACGATGAGTTTTGCGAATTCAATGCAGCAGAACACCGGTGCAAACAATATCGTGGCGACCAATCAGAACGGTTACAAACCAGGCGACCTGGTGAGCTACCAGATTAACGATGACGGCACCGTTGTGGGTAACTACTCCAACGAACAGTCTCAGGTTCTGGGTCAGATCGTGATGGCAAACTTTGCCAACAACGAAGGCCTGAAATCTGAAGGCGACAACGTCTGGTCTGCGACGCAGTCTTCAGGTGTTGCGCTGTTGGGTACGGCGGGAACAGGTAACTTCGGTACCCTGACCAACGGTGCACTCGAAGCTTCCAACGTGGATCTGAGTAAAGAGCTGGTGAACATGATCGTGGCGCAACGTAACTACCAGTCGAATGCGCAGACGATCAAAACACAGGATCAGATCCTCAACACGCTGGTTAACCTGCGTTAAGCGGCTGACAGGAAAGCGCAATGGATCACGCAATATATACAGCGATGGGCGCTGCAAGCCAGACGCTCAACCAGCAGGCCGTCACTGCCAGCAACCTGGCAAACGCCTCTACGCCGGGGTTCCGTGCACAGCTTAATGCGCTGCGTGCGGTACCGGTGGAAGGGCTTAGCCTGCCGACGCGTACGCTGGTGACAGCCTCTACCCCAGGTGCAGATATGACGCCGGGCCAGATGGATTACACCTCACGTCCGCTGGACGTTGCCCTGCAGCAGGATGGCTGGCTGGCGGTGCAAACGGCAGATGGCAGCGAAGGGTATACCCGTAACGGGAATATTCAGGTGAGCGCCACCGGTCAGTTGACGATCCAGGGTCATCCGGTAATGGGTGAAGCTGGCCCGCTCACGGTGCCGGAAGGCTCCGAACTGACCATCGCATCAGACGGAACGATCTCGGCGTTGAACCCGGGCGATCCGGCGAATACCGTTGCGCCCGTCGGGCGTTTGAAGCTGGTCAAAGCGGAAGGCAAAGAGGTACTGCGTGGTGATGACGGTATGTTCCGTTTGACCCAGGCCGCCCAGGCCACGCGCGGTGTGACGTTGCAGGCTGATCCAAGCATTCGCGTCATGTCGGGTGTGTTGGAAGGCAGTAACGTCAAACCGGTAGAAGCCATGACCGACATGATCGCCAGCGCTCGTCGTTTCGAAATGCAGATGAAAATTATCAGCAGCGTGGATGAAAACGCGGGCAAGGCTAACCAACTTCTGGCTATGAGTTAACAGGACTTCTTATGATCAGTTCTTTATGGATCGCGAAAACCGGCCTGGACGCACAGCAAACCAATATGGATGTAATTGCCAACAACCTGGCAAACGTCAGCACCAATGGTTTCAAGCGCCAGCGCGCCGTGTTTGAAGATTTGCTTTACCAAACGATTCGCCAGCCGGGCGCTCAGTCCTCTGAGCAAACGACCTTGCCGTCAGGTCTGCAGATCGGTACCGGCGTTCGTCCGGTGGCAACCGAGCGTCTGCACAGCCAGGGCAACCTGTCACAGACCAACAACAGCAAAGACGTGGCGATCAAAGGGCAGGGCTTCTTCCAGGTGCAACTGCCGGATGGCACCTCTGCCTACACCCGTGACGGTTCGTTCCAGGTGGATCAGAACGGTCAGCTGGTGACGGCGGGCGGTTTCCAGGTTCAGCCAGCGATTACCATCCCGGCGAATGCCCTGAGCATCACCATTGGCCGTGACGGGATTGTGAGCGTAACTCAACAGGGACAGGCTGCACCCGTTCAGGTTGGGCAGCTCAACCTGACCACCTTCATGAACGATACCGGTCTGGAAAGCATTGGTGAGAACCTTTACACCGAAACGCAATCCTCCGGTACGCCAAATGAAAGCACCCCAGGTTTGAACGGCGCGGGTCTGCTGTATCAGGGGTATGTCGAAACCTCGAACGTAAACGTTGCAGAAGAGCTGGTGAATATGATCCAGGTTCAACGCGCGTATGAAATTAACAGTAAAGCAGTGTCGACGACCGACCAGATGCTGCAAAAACTGACGCAACTCTAAGGTGTAGCCCGGTGCGGTAAATGCCGCACCGGCTCCCTGTTTTCGAAGATGAAGGCAATGCAAAAAAACGCGGCGTTTCGTTATCCAATACTGACTGTTCTGGCTGTCACCTTAAGCGGGTGCGCCTGGGTCCCGTCTAAACCATTGGTCGAGGGTGCGACGACCGCCCAACCCGTTCCTGGCCCTGCGCCAGTCGTGAACGGTTCAATTTTCCAAACCGCGCAGCCGATTAATTATGGCTATCAGCCGCTGTTTGAAGACCGTCGTCCACGTAACGTCGGCGATACCTTGACCATTGTGCTGCAGGAAAACGTCAGCGCGAGCAAGAGCTCGTCCGCAAACGCCAGCCGCGATGGCAAAACCAATTTCGGCTTCGACACCGTTCCGCGCTACCTGCAGGGCCTGTTCGGCAATGCGCGTGCTGATGTCGATGCATCTGGCGGCAACACCTTTAATGGTAAAGGTGGCGCGAATGCCAGCAACACCTTCAGCGGTACGCTGACGGTGACGGTTGACCAGGTTCTGGTTAACGGCAACTTACACGTTGTGGGTGAAAAACAGATCGCCATTAACCAGGGCACAGAATTCATTCGTTTCTCCGGTGTGGTTAACCCTCGCACCATCAGCGGCACCAATACCGTACCGTCCACCCAGGTGGCGGATGCGCGCATCGAGTACGTCGGCAACGGCTACATCAACGAAGCGCAAAATATGGGCTGGCTGCAGCGCTTCTTCCTTAACATATCGCCGATGTAAGCGAGGTAACTCATGTTTAAATTCCTCTTCGCAGCGGCACTGGCGCTGGTGGCAACCTGTGTTCAGGCAGACCGAATTCGCGATCTGACCAGCGTACAGGGCGTACGAGAAAACTCACTGATAGGCTATGGCCTGGTCGTGGGGCTTGACGGTACGGGTGACCAGACGACCCAGACCCCGTTCACCACCCAGAGCTTAAACAACATGCTCTCCCAGCTCGGTATTACCGTACCGGCTGGCACCAATATGCAGCTGAAAAACGTGGCTGCGGTGATGGTGACGGCCTCGTTCCCGGCGTTTGCGCGCCAGGGGCAGACGATTGACGTGGTCGTTTCCTCCATGGGTAACGCCAAAAGCCTGCGCGGCGGTACGCTGCTGATGACCCCGCTGAAAGGGGTCGACAGTCAGGTATATGCGCTGGCGCAGGGTAACATCCTCGTGGGCGGGGCGGGTGCTTCGGCAGGCGGAAGCAGCGTTCAGGTGAACCAGCTCAACGGCGGACGTATCACTAACGGGGCAATCGTCGAACGTGAATTACCTACCCAGTTCGGCGCGGGTAATACCATTAACCTGCAGCTGAATAATGAAGACTTCACGATGGCCCAGCAAATTGCTGACACCATCAACCGAAGCCGTGGCTACGGCAGCGCAACGGCGCTGGACGCGCGTACCGTTCAGATCCGCACCTCAACCGGCAGCAGCAACCAGGTGCGTATTCTGGCGGATATCCAGAATATGGAAGTGAACGTGCCGCTGCAGGATGCCAAGGTGATCATCAACTCCCGTACCGGGTCAGTGGTGATGAACCGCGAAGTGTCGCTGGACAGTTGTGCCGTGGCGCAGGGTAACCTCTCCGTGACGGTAAACCGTTCCGCCAACGTCAGCCAGCCGGACACGCCATTTGGCGGCGGTCAGACCGTGGTAACGCCGCAAACGCAGATTGACTTGCGCCAGAGCGGTGGCTCATTGCAGAGCGTTCGCTCAAGCGCCAATCTCAACAGCGTGGTGCGCGCCCTGAACGCCCTGGGTGCAACGCCGATGGATCTGATGTCCATTCTGCAATCTATGCAAAGTGCAGGCTGCCTGCGCGCCAAACTGGAAATCATCTAATGCTGACCGATAGCAAGCTGCTGACCGGTGCCGCCTGGGATGCCCAGTCGCTCAACGAACTGAAAACCAAAGCAGGCAAAGATCCGGCGGCGAATATCCGCCCGGTCGCCCGCCAGGTGGAAGGGATGTTTGTACAGATGATGCTGAAAAGCATGCGTGAAACCCTGCCGAAAGATGGGATGTTCAGCAGTGATTCCACGCGGCTTTATACCAGCATGTACGATCAGCAAATTGCGCAGCAGATGACCGCCGGTAAAGGGTTAGGTCTGGCGGACATGATTGTTAAACAGACCGAAGCGGCGCAGGGCATTCAGCCAGAAGATCAGCCTCAGCAGGTGCCGATGAAGTTCGACCTGGAAACGGTGACCAGTTACCAGAACCAGGCGCTCACGCAGATGGTGCGCAAAGCGATTCCGAAAACCACGCAAAGCAACGATGAGCCGCTCTCTGGCGACAGCAAAGACTTCCTGGCGCAGCTTTCTCTGCCAGCCCGCCTTGCCAGCGAGCAGAGTGGTGTACCGCATCACCTGATCCTGGCGCAGGCGGCGCTGGAATCCGGCTGGGGCCAGCGCCAAATCCGTAAGGAGAACGGTGACCCAAGCTTTAACATCTTTGGCGTGAAGGCCACGTCCAGCTGGAAAGGGCCAACCACCGAAATCACCACCACCGAATATGAAAACGGTGCTTCGGTGAAGGTTAAAGCCAAATTCCGCGTCTACAGCTCGTATCTTGAAGCGTTGTCGGACTATGTGGGCTTGTTGAGCCGAAATCCGCGTTATAGCGCGGTGACGCAGGCGGCAACGCCGGAGCAGGGTGCGCAGGCACTGCAGAACGCCGGTTATGCCACCGATCCAAACTATGCGCGCAAGCTCACCAGCATGATCCAGCAGTTGAAATCGATGGGCGAGAAAGTCAGCAAAGCCTATAGCACAGATCTTGAAAATCTGTTCTGAAAGTTCTCAAGTCCCGGTGGAGGCTGCCGATAACCTTCATCAGGACTCGTGTCTGAAAGTATAAAAGGAACCCCCATGTCCAGTTTGATTAACAGCGCCATGAGTGGCCTCAGTGCTGCACAGGCGGCACTCAATACCGTCAGTAATAATATTTCAAGCTATAACGTGGCAGGGTATACCCGCCAGACAACCGTGCTGGGTGCGTCAAACAGCACGCTGACCGGCGGCGGCTGGGTAGGTAACGGGGTTTATGTCTCCGGCGTGCAGCGTGAGTATGATGCATTCATTACTAACCAGCTGCGCGCTGCGCAAACGCAGAGCAGTGGCCTGACGACGCGCTATCAGCAGATGTCAAAAATTGACGATGTGCTCTCTGATACCACCAACTCGCTTTCAACGACCTTGCAGGATTTCTTTACCAGCCTGCAAACGCTGGTCAGCAATGCCGAAGATCCGGCTGCTCGCCAGACGGTGCTGGGCAAAGCTGACGGGCTGGTAAACCAGTTCAAAGTTAACGATCAGTATCTTCGCGATCAGGATTCTCAGGTCAATACGGCGATTTCCACCAGTGTCGACCAGATCAACAACTATGCGAAGCAGATCGCCAACCTCAACGATCAGATCTCTCGTCTGACCGGCGTGGGTGCAGGTTCATCGCCAAATAACCTGCTGGATCAACGCGACCAGTTGGTCAGCGAGCTGAACAAAATCGTGGGCGTTGAAGTTTCTGTCCAGGACGGCGGCACTTACAATGTTTCATTCGGCAATGGCTATAGCCTGGTTCAGGGTAGCAAGGCGAACCAGCTGGCGGCCGTTAATTCCAGCGCCGATCCTACGCGTACTACCGTTGCTTATGTCGATGACGTCGCCGGGAATGTTGAGATCCCTGAAAAACTGTTGACCACCGGTTCACTGGGTGGGTTATTAACCTTCCGCTCCGAAGACCTTGATAAAGCGCGTAATAGCCTGAACCAGATGGCGTTGGCGTTCGCCGATGCGATGAACACCCAGCATGAAGCGGGTTTCGATGCTGAAGGCAATGCGGGCACGGCCTTATTCGACTTCGGGCTGCCGGCCGTCGTCAGCAACAGCAAGAACTCTGATCCGGGTGCGACCGTTACGGCCAGCATCGAGAATAGCGCCAAGGTCCAGGCAACCGACTATAAGGTTGAGTTCAATGGAACTGACTGGACGATCACGCGCCTGTCAGACAAAACGTCCTTTACCGCTTCTCCAGATACCGACGGAAATATGAAATTCGACGGTCTGACGGTGAACGTCAGCGGGAATGCTGCGAAGAAGGACAGCTTTATCGTTAAGCCTGTTGTGAACACTATTGTCGACATGAAGGTGGCAATCAGTGACGAATCCAAACTGGCGATGGCCTCTGAAGCTGACGGTGGCGAAAGCGATAACCGCAACGGCAAGGCGCTGGTGGAATTGCAAAACAGCAAAGTCGTTGGCGGAAATAAAACCTTCAACGATGCGTATGCGTCGCTGGTCAGTACAGTAGGTAGCACAACCGCATCGCTGAAAACCAGCAGTGCAACCAAAGCCAATGTGGTGACACAACTGAGCGATCAGCAGCAATCCATTTCTGGGGTAAACCTCGACGAAGAGTATGGCAACCTGCAACGTTATCAGCAGTATTACCTGGCGAATGCTCAGGTGCTGCAGACCGCCAGCACGCTCTTTGATGCGTTAATTAATATTCGCTAACGACGAGGTGAACAATGCGTATTAGCACCCAAATGATGTATGAGCAGAACATGCGTGGGATCACTGACTCCCAGAGCCGCTGGTTGGGCTTTGGCGAGCAGATGTCCACCGGTAAACGCGTGAACCGCCCATCTGACGATCCGATTGCGGCATCCCAGGCCGTCGTCCTTTCACAGGCGCAGTCGCAGAACAGCCAGTATGCGCTGGCGCGTACGTTTGCGACGCAGAAAGTCTCGCTTGAGGAGAACATCCTGGGTCAGGTCACCACGGCGATCCAGTCTGCGCAGGATAAAATTGTGTATGCGGGAAATGGTTCTTTAAGCGATACCGACCGCGCATCCGTTGCGACCGACCTAAAAGGCATCCGCGATCAGCTGATGAACCTTGCGAACAGCACGGATGGCAATGGCCGTTACGTATTTGCCGGCTTTAAAACGGATAAAGCCCCGTTTGATGATACGAACGGTGATTATAACGGTGGAGCGGTTGCGATTTCTCAGCAAGTGGACTCAGCCCGTAATATGCAAATTAGCCATACCGGTACAGAGGTATTCGACACCTTTACCAGTAATGCTAAGGCTGAACCTGATGGTAGCGACCCGGACACCACCAATCTGTTCAAAATACTGGATAACGCTATTGCTGCGCTGAACACGCCAACCGATGGCGACCAGACGAAAATGGATGCGCTTACGGCCAGTGTTGATAAAGCTAACCGTGGTCTGAGCAATTCGCTGGATAACGTCTTGACCGTTCGTGCCGATTTGGGTACCAAACTGACCGAACTGGACAAGCTTGATGCTCTTGGTGATGACCGTGCCCTTGGGCAGACCCAGCAGATGAGCGATCTAGTCGATGTAAACTGGAATAGCGCGATTTCCTCTTACACCATGCAGCAGGCGGCCTTGCAGGCGTCTTATAAGGCATTTAGCGATATGCAGGGTATGTCACTGTTCCAGCTGAATAAATAACAAATTTGCCTCTTCGAACATGTCATGAAACTGGACATGTTTTTACTGCCCAACCCGTACACAGGTTGGGCATTTTTTTATGCAGCTTCAGCGGTTATAGCGTTAACACGGGCGCTTTCAACGAGGCGGATCGCCAGGGCTATCGCGCCACACGCCGTTGCCAGTGCGACCACGCCGGACCATCCTGCCAGGGAGTAGATATTGCTCCCCAGAACAGAACCCAATGCCATACCAATGAAGACCACGGCAAACAGCAACGCGTTCAGACGCCCCCGCGCCTGCGGCTCAAGGCTATACACCAGGTTCTGGTGCGCAACCAGGCTTGATTGCAGGCCAAGGTCAAACCCGATCGCAGAAATCGCAATCAGAATGAGCTGCCCGTGAAGGCCTAAAGCAGGCATCAGAAACATCAGCGCAAATGAGACGGTGACAAGAACGGCACCGAGTTGAGTCACTTTACCCGCGCCCAGCTTATCGGCCATACCCCCAGCCAGCGGTGCAGCTAACGCACCTGCAGCACCTGCAATCCCAAAACCTCCCGCGACGGCGCTGCCCAGGTGATAGCGTTCCAGCAGCATGACGGCCAGCGTCGACCAGAAGGCACTGAAGGCAATTGACAGGAAGCCCTGCGCCAGCGCGGCGCGACGCAGTGCCGGGTATCGACGCCACAGATGTTCCATAGAGCGCATCAGTGCGGGATAGCTCAGGGTGGAGTGGATGGCAAAGCGGGGGAGGACGGCCCACATTACCGCGCCGACAAACGCGATGCTCACGGCGGCAAGCTGGTACATCACGCGCCAGCTAAAGGCTTCGCCGACCACACCGCTGACGGTTCTCGACAGCAAGATCCCCAGCAATAAACCGGTCATAACCGTGCCCACGGTTTTACCCTGTTTCCCTTCCGGGGCGAGGATCGCAGCGGCCGGGACGATATCCTGCGCCATGGTTGCGGCCATACCGATCATTAGGCTTGCCAGTAATAACGAATGCAGTTGTTCGGTAAGACTGCATCCCAACAGGAAGAGCGCCAGGGCTGCACTTTTTATCAGAATTAGGGTTCGGCGATCGTGACGATCGCCGAGCGGCAGCAGAAAAAGTATGCCGAGCGCGTAGCCGGCCTGGGTAAGGGTAGGCACCAGTCCCATCCCTTCAATACTTAAATGGAGATCAGACCCCATCAGCGGCAGCAGAGGTTGGGCGTAGTAGATGGATGCTACGCTAAAACCTGCGCCGAGGGCTAACATGAAAATCACCCAGCGGCTTGTAACATGGGAAGGCGTTGCTGTGTTCATAAGACGTTCCTTATTCATCGTGTGGCGCTATTTTTTATCACTACGCCTTGCGACGGTAGACGGCCCGGTGGTAAAACGCTTATACGTTAAACGTATAACTGATGAAGTAATGAAACGAGTAGAGCGTATAGATAGGGTGGAGCTGATGCGGACCTTTGTGCGCATCGTGGAAACCGGGTCGCTGTCGGCAGCCGCACGACAGCTTTCTACGACTCAGGCTACGGTGAGCAGACGTTTGCAATCGCTTGAAACCCTGCTCGGGGCGCGACTGCTGTTGCGAACCACGCATGCAACCAAGCTCACTGACGACGGGGAGCGCTGCTATCAGCATGCTCGTCGGGTGATTGATAGCTGGCTGGCGCTGGAAGATGAGGTCGGGCAGGCTGAAGATGAGCCTGTTGGCGTGTTGCGGGTGCGCGCCCCCCATGCCTTTGGACAAGATCAGCTGCTGAAACCGCTGACTGAATTTTTGCAGCAATATCCGCAGCTGTCCGTCGAGTGGATGCTGAATGACAAGTCGGTCGATTTTCTAAGCGATTACATTGATTGTGCGATCCGCGTGGGGGCGGAGGTTGACCCCGCGACGGTATCGGTACTGCTGGCGGAAGTACCGCGTTCTGTGGTGGCGTCACCTGAACTCCTTGCGCGCTTTGCACCTGTAAGTGTACCAGAAGATTTGCAGACGCTTCCCTGGATCGCCATTAACACCTTTTACCAGCACCATGTGGAGTTATTTGACGGTGAATCAACCGCACCGGCTCGTGTTGCCATCACGCCGCGTCTGAGCACCGACAGTTTACATGTGGCACGTAATACGGCATTAACGGGGCTGGGAGTCGCCGTCGTATCAAGCTGGACCGTACAGGAGGATATTCGGGAAGGCAGGCTGGTGCATTTGTTGCCGGAGTGGCAACCTGCGGCACTGCCGGTACATCTGGTTTACCCCTGGTCCCGCTATTATCCGGCACGCTTGCGACGTTTCCTGGAAATGATGAAGCAGGTGATGCCAGGCATTGCCGGAATGCGAAAACCGGAAAGCGAGAAATAAAAAAGCCGACCCAAAGGTCGGCTTTTTGCAGTATGTCGTGTTATTCGACAGACTGTGGACGGGTTGCTGGTGCAGTCGCCTGGTGCGTTGCGCTGTGACCACCGGCAGAACCTTTACCGTCAAAGTTGAATTCAGGACGAACCCAGTCGCTCTGACGAGGTGCTTCTGGCACATAGTCTGGCGCAGGCGCGCGAGTCATTGGTGCAGTTGCAACGTGAGCAGGTGCAGGCGCTGCAACGACCAGCGCTGGTTTCACCTCTGGCGCTTTCACTTCCGCGGCTTCACGAACAGGTTCTACAGCGATCGCAACGTCCTGAACGATTTCTGCCGCGGCGGTTTCAACAACCTCGTCAGCGGTTTCTTCAACCGGTGCAGCAGGTTCAACTTCTTCCGCCACTTCTTCAGCAACCACAGCGTCTTCTTCAGCGATGAACTGCGGTGCAGCATCAACCGGCGCGGTAATTACTTCCGGATGTGTCGTGTTCAGTTGAACAGCGTGTGGCGCTTCAGCTTCAACAGCCTGCGGTTCAACAACCGTTACTGCTTCAGCGACCGCGTCTTCAACTGCCACTGCCGGTGCAATCACCTCTTCGGTAACCGTCTGTTCTTCAACAGCCTGCTCCGGACGAGCAACCGGGTAGCGGATCCAGACTTTACCGGATGCCATTTCTGGTGATGCACATGCCACGGTTAACGGCATTGGAGACTGAACAGGATAGCGCTCATCACGGTAACGACGACGACGCTGGCCGCTCACGCGCAGGTGGCGTGGAGAACGGCGTGAACGACGCGGCATACCGGCGTTATCGCGGCCTTCACCGTTGTCATCCTGCTCAACGGCGTTTTCTACCACGGCTGGCAAGTCTACTTTAGCCAGCTGCGTGCTTGGCGCACTTTCAGTGACTTCTTCAGCAACAATTGCTGTCTCTTCCACTGACTGTCCACCGATACGCACTTTCTGCGACAGCTGACGCTGCTTACGGCGCGGCATAACCTGAGTGCGCTCTTCCTGCTCCTGATCCTGCTGTTCAACAGGCTCTTCACGGTTCAGGGATTTAACTTCTTGCTGTGCCTGACGTTTCTCGTCATTGCGGCGACGATTACGCTCACGGCGAGGCTGCTGCTCGTCGCGCTGTTTGCTCTTCTCTGACTCATCGCCCGCCTGCTGGCGAATTTCGCGATCTTCAACATTTTGCGGTTGTTTCTCACGACGATTGCGACGGTTGTCTTCGCGTTGCTCACGGCCTTCGTTGTTGTCTGAACGGTTATCGCGGCGGTCGTTACGATCGTTACGGTCGCTACGGTCATTGCGATCGCGGCGGTTGTTTTGACGTTTACGACGATCCTGCTGACGTTCTGGCTTGGCTTCTTTCGGTGCTTCTTTCGGCTGCTCCGGCTGTGCTTCTTCGCCAGCAAACATCTTCTTAAGCGCACCGAAGAAGCGGCTTAAAAGGCCTGGTTGTTCAGGCTGAACTTTTGCCACTTCTGGCCTCGGTTTTTGCGCAGCAGGTTTAGCCGCTGGTTTTTCCAGCACGGCTTCCGGCGGTGCTTCCGGCATGATGAAGGTGGCTAACGCAGGCTGCTCAGGCAGTTTACGCTCGGCAGGTTCTTCATCAGATGGCAGTGCCATCTCTTCTTCATGCAGCTTCGGCAGCAGGTAGCTAAGCGTACTGGTCTCTTCACCTTTACGCACGCGCAGCACGTGGTAGTGCGGGGTTTGCATCTGGTCGTTTGGCACGATGATGCAGCGCACGCCGCCCTGACGCGCTTCAATGGCGCTCACCGCTGCACGTTTTTCGTTTAGCAGGTAAGAGGCAACAGGAACCGGAACAATGGCGTGAACCTCTTTGGTGTTCTCTTTCAGCGCTTCTTCTTCAATCAGACGCAGAATGGACAGGGACAGAGATTCGTTGTCACGCACGGTACCAGTACCGGAACAGCGTGGGCAGACGTGATGGCTGGATTCACCCAGTGACGGGCTAAGACGCTGACGGGACATCTCCAGCAGGCCAAAGCGAGAAATATGGCTGATCTGGATACGTGCTCTGTCCTGGCGTACCGCTTCGCGCAGACGGTTTTCAACCGCACGCTGGTGACGAACAGGGGTCATGTCAATGAAGTCGATAACAATCAGACCACCCAGGTCGCGCAGGCGGAGCTGGCGGGCGATTTCATCAGCAGCTTCAAGGTTGGTATTGAAGGCCGTTTCTTCGATATCGCCACCGCGCGTTGCACGTGCGGAGTTGATGTCGATTGCGGTCAGCGCTTCAGTGGTATCGATAACGATAGAACCGCCGGAAGGCAGACGCACTTCACGCTGGAAGGCGGACTCGATCTGGGATTCGATCTGATAGTGGCTGAACAGCGGAATTTCACCGGTGTACAGTTTAATTTTGCTGGTGAAATCTGGACGACCCAACGCGGCGATGTGCTGGCGGGCCAGCTCAAGCACTTTCGGGTTATCAATCAGAATTTCGCCGATGTCCTGACGCAGATAGTCACGGAAGGCACGCACGATCACGTTACTTTCCTGGTGGATCAGGAACGGAGCAGGACGGCTTTCGGCCGCTTTCTGGATAGCTTCCCAGTGCTTCAGACGGAAGCTTAAGTCCCACTGCAGCGCTTCGGCAGATTTGCCGACGCCTGCGGTACGAACGATAAGACCCATGCCGTCTGGCAGCTCAAGACTTGCCAGCGCTTCTTTCAGCTCGGTACGGTCATCACCTTCGATACGGCGAGAAATACCGCCTGCACGAGGGTTGTTTGGCATCAGAACCAGATAGCTTCCCGCCAGGCTGATAAAGGTCGTCAGCGCGGCACCTTTGTTGCCACGCTCTTCTTTATCAATCTGAACGATCACTTCCTGACCTTCACGCAGAACATCTTTGATGTTCGGACGACCGTGAGAGTTGTAGCTAGCTGGGAAATATTCGCGGGCGATTTCTTTCAGAGGGAGGAAACCGTGACGCTCAGCACCGTAATCAACAAATGCAGCTTCAAGGCTTGGTTCAATGCGGGTGATTTTGCCTTTGTAAATGTTCGCTTTTTTCTGTTCGTGTCCAGGACTTTCGATATCCAGATCGTACAGACGCTGCCCATCCACAAGGGCGACACGCAACTCTTCTTGTTGAGTTGCGTTGATTAACATTCTTTTCATCGTAACTTACTCGTTATTCTTACATTGACGACAAAGCTGCGGGCAAGGTAACGCTTTCCGGGGTATGAACCGATGGCCTCGTGTCTATTCACGTCGCCAACCTCACGGTTGTCGCTCGCTTAAGAGGCGCAGAGTGTCGGTTGCCTGTGCTTCATACGGAAACACAGCGCAATTATCAGGGGAATTGCCTGGGTAAAACTCTCCAGAGAACAATCCTTATACCGGGAAGTACTGCAACCCGCAGCCCGCTAACTGCCTGAAAGATCAATACGTCTTACGCCATTGCTGCGTGGATGATCGGTCAGACAAAATTGGTCATTCCGTCGATATCCTTACAAAACCCGGATTTAACGCGGAAAACGACTTCATTATTCCACTGCTCGCCGGGTTATAGCAAGATGACTTTTACCAATTATCACCCGGTTACTCACAGTTTCTCCACTTCAACGTAGTGATTGGTTTAATAACCACCAAATCGATTGCGCAAAAATGAGAGCGGCCGGCTAAAAGTAAATATAAGCATAGAAAAATGAGTGGCGCTAATGCTGGGTGGAATTTAGAATCGCCAACCATGAAAACAGAGACTCCAGCCGTAAAAATAATTGCTATCGCGGATGACTACGCGGGGCAACGCATCGACAACTTTTTGCGCACCCAGCTGAAAGGCGTGCCAAAGAGCATGATTTATCGCATCTTGCGTAAGGGCGAGGTGCGGGTTAATAAAAAACGTGTGAAGCCCGAGTATAAACTCGAAGCCGGTGATGAAGTGCGTATCCCGCCGGTTCGGGTTGCTGAACGTGAAGAAGAGGCCGTTTCACCTAAACTGCAGAAAGTGGCGGCATTAAGCGATGTGATCCTCTATGAAGATGACTATATCCTGGTGCTGAATAAGCCGTCAGGCACGGCAGTACATGGCGGTAGCGGGCTAAGCTTTGGCGTGATTGAAGGACTGCGTGCGCTCCGTCCTGAAGCCCGTTTCCTCGAACTGGTGCATCGCCTTGACCGCGATACCTCGGGCGTATTGTTGGTCGCCAAAAAACGCTCTGCGCTGCGTTCACTGCATGAGCAACTGCGTGAAAAGGGGATGCAAAAAGATTATCTGGCGCTGGTGCGAGGCCAATGGCAGTCCCACGTTAAAGTGGTGCAGGCTCCGCTGCTGAAGAATATTTTACAAAGCGGTGAGCGCATCGTACGCGTCAATCAGGAAGGCAAACCTTCCGAGACGCGCTTTAAGGTTGAAGAGCGTTACGAGTTTGCCACGCTGGTGCGCTGTAGCCCGGTCACGGGCCGTACCCATCAGATTCGTGTTCATACCCAGTTTGCCGGACATCCGATTGCGTTTGATGACCGCTACGGCGACAGGGAATTCGATAAGCAGTTGGCAGGTACCGGGCTGTCTCGTCTTTTCCTGCACGCGGCAGCGCTGAAGTTTACGCATCCAAATACGGGCGAAGTCATCCGTATTGAAGCGCCGTTGGATGAGCAACTGAAACGTTGCCTGAAGGTGTTGCGCGGCTAAGGTAAAAGTCAAACGGCAACGAAGTTGTCGTTTTTAATGTTGATACCCTCTCCCTGCGTGAGAGGGTATCAGGCCGCAACGGTCACGCCGTCAGTGGGTTAAATTCCTCGCGCCTTAACATCTGGCACAGCGCAATCAGCGGCAGCCCAACCAGCGTATTGGGGTCACGGCCGTCCAGTTTGTCAAACAACGCAATTCCCAACCCTTCGCTTTTAAAGCTGCCTGCACAGTTCAACGGACGTTCCCGACGGACATAGTCAGAAATCTCGAGTTCACTAAGATGACGAAAATGGACATCGAAGGGCTCGCATTTGGTTTGCAGGTGCCCTTTAGCAGAGTTATAGAGCGCCAGGCCGGTATAGAAGGTGACGATGTTCCCCCGGGCTCGCATAAGCTGCTGGCAAGCCTTCTCTTCGGTGTGCGGTTTGCCCGTGATTTCGCCATCCAGTACACAAACCTGATCGGAGCCTATAATCAAATGAGCAGGGTAACGTACGGCCAGCGATTGTGCTTTCTCCTGGGCAAGACGGGTGACCAGATGACGTGGTGACTCGCCCGGTTGCGGCGTCTCATCAACATCGGGTGCAGCGCACTCAAACGGGATCCCGAGCTTTTCCAGCAACATTCGGCGGTAGGGTGACGTGGAGGCGAGAACGAGATTTGGCATATTTTTATCACCAGATATAGCGTATCGATGCCAGCCATTTTAAACTACAGGCCGCAATGTGTGCGAATAATTGGCAAAAGGCAGCCCTGGTTGCCTTTTTCTTTGACTCTATGACGTTACAAAGTTAATATGCGCGCCCTATGCAAAAGGTAAAATTACCCCTGACTCTTGATCCGGTTCGTACGGCTCAAAAACGCCTCGATTATGAAGGAATCTATTCTTCCGATCAGGCGGAGCGTATTGCCGAATCCGTAGTCAGTGTGGACAGTGATGTAGAATGCTCCATGTCGTTCGCTATCGACAACCAGCGCCTTGCCGTTTTAACCGGTGATGCAAAGGTGACGGTAACGCTCGAATGCCAGCGTTGCGGGAAACCGTTTGTACAGCATGTTCACACAACGTATTGTTTCAGTCCGGTTCGTTCTGACGAACAGGCTGAAGCACTCCCGGAAGCGTATGAGCCGATTGAGGTTAACGAATTCGGTGAAATCGATCTTCTGGCTCTGGTTGAAGATGAAATCATCCTCACCTTGCCAGTGGTTCCGGTGCATGATTCTGAACACTGTGAAGTGTCCGAGGCGGACATGGTCTTTGGGGAACTGCCTGATGAAGCGCAAAAACCAAACCCATTTGCCGTATTAGCCAGCTTAAAGCGTAAGTAATTGAGGAGTAAGGTCCATGGCCGTACAACAGAATAAACCAACTCGTTCCAAACGTGGCATGCGTCGTTCCCATGACGCACTGACTGCAGTTACCAGCCTGTCTGTAGACAAGACTTCTGGTGAGAAACACCTGCGTCACCACATCACTGCTGACGGTTTTTACCGTGGCCGCAAGGTAATCACTAAGTAATCACGCGCAAGCGTGATGAAGCTTAGTGAGGATTTCCCCAGGCAACTGGGGAAACACCAAACCAGGCAGTGACGACACCTTGACACGTCTAACCCTGGCGTTAGATGTCATGGGGGGAGATTTTGGCCCATCCGTGACAGTGCCTGCAGCATTGCAGGCACTGAATTCTAATTCGCAACTCACACTTCTTTTAGTCGGCAATCCCGACACAATCACGCCATTACTTGCAAAAGCTGACTTCGAACAACGTTCACGTCTGCAGATTATTCCTGCGCAGTCAGTTATTGCCAGTGATGCCCGGCCATCGCAGGCTATTCGTAATAGCCGCGGCAGTTCTATGCGAATGGCGCTGGAGCTGGTAAAAGAAGGGCGAGCACAGGCTTGCGTCAGTGCGGGGAATACCGGCGCGCTGATGGGGCTGTCGAAATTATTGCTCAAACCTATTGAGGGCATTGAGCGTCCGGCGCTGGTGACGGTATTGCCGCATCAGCAGAAGGGCAAAACGGTGGTGCTCGACTTGGGTGCTAACGTCGATTGTGATAGTACAATGCTGGCCCAGTTTGCCGTCATGGGTTCGGTGCTGGCAGAAGACGTGGTCGGGATCAACAACCCCCGCGTTGCATTACTGAATATTGGTGAAGAAGAGACGAAAGGCCTGGACAGTATCCGTGACGCTGCGGAAATACTCAAACAGGTCCCGTCAATCAACTATATTGGTTATCTCGAAGCCAATGAGTTGCTGACGGGAAAAACGGATGTTCTGGTCTGTGATGGCTTCACCGGAAATGTAACGTTGAAGACCATGGAAGGGGTAGTGAGGATGTTCCTTTCTTTGCTCAAATCGCAGGGAGAAGGGAAAAAAAAGTCCTGGTGGCTGATTTTATTAAAGCGTTGGTTACAAAAAAGCCTGATGCGGCGATTCAGTCACCTCAACCCCGACCAGTATAATGGCGCCTGTCTGTTAGGATTGCGCGGCATCGTGATTAAGAGTCATGGTGCCGCCAATCAGCGAGCATTTTCTGTCGCGATTGAACAGGCAGTGCAGGCGGTGCAGCGACAAGTCCCTCAGCGGATTGCCGCTCGCCTGGGATCTGTATTAGCTAAAAGTGACTGAGCGTACATGTATACGAAGATTTTAGGTACCGGCAGCTATCTGCCAAAAAACGTGCGAACCAACGCCGATCTGGAAAAAATGGTAGATACGTCTGACGAGTGGATTGTCACGCGCACAGGTATCCGTGAACGTCGTATCGCCGCGCCAGACGAAACCGTTGCGACGATGGGCTACGAAGCGGCGCAGCGCGCGCTCGAAATGGCCGGCATCGATAAAGAGCAAATTGGCCTGATCGTTGTGGCCACGACGTCTTCGACACATGCATTCCCAAGCGCGGCATGCCAGGTGCAAAATATGCTCGGCATTAAAGGTTGCCCAGCGTTTGATGTTGCTGCAGCATGCGCTGGCTTTACCTATGCACTCAGCGTCGCCGATCAGTATGTCAAATCCGGTGCGGTGAAGTATGCGCTGGTTATCGGTGCTGACGTGCTGGCGCGTACCTGCGATCCGACCGATCGTGGGACGATCATTATTTTTGGTGATGGTGCGGGCGCAGTTCTGCTGGGCCAGTCCGAAGAACCGGGCATCATCTCCACGCATCTGCATGCTGACGGAAGCTACGGCGAGCTGTTGACGTTGCCAAACGCCGATCGTGTGAATCCGGATAACGCCATCTTCCTGACAATGGCAGGTAATGAGGTGTTCAAGGTGGCGGTGACTGAACTCGCACACATTGTCGACGAAACGCTGGAAGCGAACAACCTTGAACGCTCCGCACTTGACTGGCTGGTGCCGCATCAGGCGAACCTGCGTATTATCAGCGCGACCGCCAAAAAGCTGGGCATGTCGATGGATAACGTGGTAGTGACGCTGGATCGTCACGGCAATACTTCTGCGGCGTCGGTACCGTGCGCATTTGATGAAGCGGTACGCGATGGACGAATCAAACGGGGCCAGTTGGTCTTGCTTGAAGCCTTTGGTGGCGGGTTCACCTGGGGTTCCGCGCTGGTTCGTTTCTAGAATAAGGATTAAAAGATGACGCAATTTGCTTTTGTGTTCCCGGGACAGGGCTCTCAAACCGTTGGGATGTTGTCTGAAATGGCAGCAACCACTCCGGTAATCGAAGAGACTTTCCGTGAAGCTTCCGATGCGCTGGGTTATGATCTGTGGGCACTGACCCAACAGGGACCCGCAGAAGAGCTGAACAAAACCTGGCAGACTCAGCCAGCACTGCTGACTGCGTCCGTAGCGCTGTGGCGCGCATGGCAGCAGCAGGGCGGGAAAGCGCCGGCACTGCTCGCGGGTCATAGCCTGGGTGAATACTCTGCGCTGGTATGTGCAGGCGTGATTGCCTTTGCTGACGCGGTACGTCTGGTAGAACTGCGCGGCAAGTTTATGCAGGAAGCGGTTCCAGAAGGCACGGGCGGCATGTCTGCCATCATCGGTCTTGATGATGCGGCGATTGCGAAAGCATGTGAAGAATCTGCACAAGGGCAGGTGGTTTCTCCGGTTAACTTCAACTCTCCGGGCCAGGTGGTTATCGCCGGTCACAAAGAAGCGGTTGAACGTGCGGGTGCAGCCTGTAAAGCGGCGGGCGCGAAACGTGCATTGCCTCTGCCAGTCAGCGTTCCTTCTCACTGCGCGCTGATGAAACCCGCTGCGGATAAACTGGCCGTTGAGCTGGAAAAAATTACCTTTAATGCACCGACGATTTCCGTTGTGAACAACGTCGATGTGAAATGCGAAACTACGCCGGATGCTATCCGTAACGCGCTGATTCGCCAGCTTTACAGCCCAGTACAGTGGACCAAAACCGTTGAGTTTATGGCATCCCAGGGCGTGGAGCACCTGTATGAAGTGGGCCCGGGTAAAGTCCTCACCGGCTTGACAAAACGTATTGTTGACACCCTGACTGCATCGGCCCTTAACGAGCCTGAAGCGATGTCAGCGGCACTCTCGCAATAAAAGAGGAATACCATGAGTTTTGAAGGAAAAATTGCACTGGTCACTGGCGCAAGCCGGGGTATCGGGCGCGCAATTGCTGAAACACTGGTTGCGCGTGGCGCGAAAGTGATTGGTACAGCAACCAGCGAGAATGGCGCTCAAGCCATCAGCGAGTATCTGGGTGCGAACGGTAAAGGTTTGGTGCTGAATGTGACCGAACCAGCATCTATCGAATCTGTTCTGGAAAATATTCGCGCAGAGTTTGGTGAAGTGGATATTCTGGTAAATAATGCCGGGATCACTCGCGACAACCTGTTGATGCGAATGAAAGACGATGAGTGGAACGATATTATCGAAACCAACTTGTCATCTGTATTCCGTCTGTCAAAAGCGGTAATGCGCGCTATGATGAAAAAGCGTCATGGTCGTATTATCACTGTTGGTTCTGTGGTTGGTACCATGGGAAATGCTGGTCAGGCTAACTACGCTGCGGCGAAAGCTGGTCTGATCGGTTTCAGTAAATCGCTGGCGCGTGAAGTCGCGTCCCGCGGTATTACTGTAAACGTTGTTGCTCCGGGCTTTATTGAAACGGACATGACGCGTGCGCTGACCGATGATCAGCGTGCGGGTACACTGGCGGCAGTTCCTGCGGGGCGTCTTGGCGACCCTAAAGAAATCGCCAGTGCGGTTGCATTTTTAGCCTCTGACGAGGCGGGTTACATCACTGGTGAGACCCTCCACGTCAATGGCGGGATGTACATGGTTTAATCACGATCGAAAATATTTGCGTTATTGGGGGGATTGGCCTCAAAATAACGTAAAATCGTGGTAAGACCTGCCGGGATTTAGTTGCAAATTTTTCAACATTTTATACACTACGAAAACCATCGCGAAAGCGAGTTTTGATAGGAAATTTAAGAGTATGAGCACTATCGAAGAACGCGTTAAGAAAATTATCGGCGAACAGCTGGGCGTTAAGCAGGAAGAAGTTGTGAACTCCGCTTCCTTCGTTGAAGACCTGGGCGCAGATTCTCTTGACACCGTTGAGCTGGTAATGGCTCTGGAAGAAGAGTTTGATACTGAGATTCCGGACGAAGAAGCTGAGAAGATCACCACCGTTCAGGCTGCCATTGATTACATCAACGGTCACCAGGCGTAAGTGAACATCTCCAGGCGGTCATTCGACCGCCTGAGTTTTATCTTTTTTATTCCCACGAATCTCTTTTTTTATCCCTCCCTGGAGGACAAACGTGTCTAAGCGTCGTGTAGTTGTGACCGGACTTGGCATGTTGTCTCCTGTCGGCAATACCGTAGAGTCCACCTGGAAAGCTCTCCTTGCCGGTCAGAGCGGCATCAGCCTAATCGACCATTTCGATACTAGCGCCTACGCAACGAAATTTGCTGGCTTAGTAAAGGATTTTAACTGTGAAGAATTTATCTCGCGCAAAGAACAGCGCAAGATGGATGCCTTCATTCAATATGGAATTGTCGCTGGCATTCAGGCCATGCAGGATTCTGGCCTTGAGATTACGGAAGAGAATGCGACCCGTATTGGCGCCGCTATCGGCTCCGGGATCGGCGGTCTTGGTCTGATCGAGGAAAACCATACATCGTTGATGAATGGTGGCCCGCGTAAAATCAGCCCATTCTTTGTTCCGTCCACGATTGTTAATATGGTGGCAGGTCACCTGACCATCATGTTCGGCCTGCGTGGGCCAAGCATTTCTATCGCTACCGCATGTACGTCTGGCGTACATAACATCGGCCAGGCCGCGCGCATTATTGCGTACGGCGATGCAGATGCTATGGTTGCGGGCGGTGCTGAAAAAGCCAGTACCCCTCTGGGTGTGGGTGGCTTTGGTGCAGCGCGCGCGCTCTCTACCCGTAACGATAATCCTCAGGCAGCAAGCCGCCCATGGGATAAAGACCGTGATGGTTTCGTGCTGGGTGATGGCGCGGGTATGATCGTACTGGAAGAGTACGAACACGCGAAAAAACGCGGTGCGAAAATTTATGCTGAAGTCGTTGGCTTTGGTATGAGCAGCGATGCTTATCACATGACGTCACCTCCAGAGAACGGGGCAGGTGCTGCGCTGGCGATGGAAAATGCGATTCGTGATGCAGGTATTACCCCTGCACAGATTGGCTACGTCAATGCGCACGGCACGTCCACTCCGGCAGGCGATAAAGCTGAAGCTCAGGCTGTTAAGTCTATCTTCGGTGATTCAGCCAGCCGCGTGATGGTCAGCTCGACAAAATCCATGACCGGTCACCTGTTGGGTGCTGCAGGAGCGGTAGAATCTATCTACTCTATCCTTGCACTGCGCGATCAGGCTGTGCCGCCAACCATCAACCTGGATAACCCGGATGAAGGTTGCGATCTCGACTTCGTTCCGCACGAAGCGCGACAGGTCAGTGGAATGGAGTACACCCTGTGTAACTCCTTCGGCTTTGGTGGCACAAACGGCTCTCTGATCTTCAAAAAGATCTAAGCCTGAATGCTCCATGGCGAATAAAAAAGGTCCGCTTGCGGACCTTTTTTATTTACACCTTTCAGACTATTTCTTGAGCGTACTGGAATAGCGCTTTCAGCAGCACCTGTTTTTCAGCATTCCCTTCATATTGGGTGTACAGCATCTCCAGTTCCTGGGCGTAGCTGTGCAAAAATTCTGGCGTAAAGACGTTTCGACGATGCTGTAGCCAGCGTTCCTGCTCCACTTCATCCAGCGTACCCGGATAGTTACGCGCGCGGTAATTAAACATCAGCTTGTCGATGCGTTTATCGGCAAAGGTGATATCCAGTGCAGGGAGGTTACGCGGCTCGGTTTGCAGCACGATATTCATCGCGGCGCGGTCGGCATCGCTAAAGAAACCGTTGTAAAGTTGTGCGTCGACGTTCTCCGATGGCACAAACGGCTCCGCTTCTGCAAAGATAGCGACGACCTTTTCACGCACTTGCGGGTTTTCGCGTAGCACTTTCAGGTTATCCAGGCACTGCTGACGGTTAATTCCGAGCCTGTCGGCATCTTCCGGGCGGAGCGTATTGGCCTGGGCCAAGACTGGACACTTATTGATATGCACCAGTTTGACGGAGACGGCGGGCAGATCGCCCAGTTCATTTTTCGGGGTGTAGAGCCGCTCACGCAATGCATCGCTGTCGAGCGTCAACAGCGGAGAGATATCGCCCGCCAGGTCTACCATGATGACGGCATTACGGTTATCAGGGTGCCAGGCTAACGGGGCAACCCAACTGGTGTTACCGCGCCATGCGCCGAACATCCCGGAAATATGCACCAGGGGTTTCATCTGCGGCACATCGATCAGTGTCGTGAGTTTCTGCTTACTGCGGTGGCTGAGAAGGTAGTCAAACAGCCGCGGCTGTGCGGCCTTCACCAACTTCGCCATGGCAATGGTGGCATAAACGTCTGCCATGGCATCGTGGGCGTTGCTATGCTCAATGCCGTTAGCACGCGTCAGGTGTTCCAGCCTGAAACTTGGCAGCCCTTCATCATTTTCAGGCCAGGCGATGCCCTCCGGGCGAAGCGCATAGCAGGCACGCATAATATCCAGTAAATCCCAGCGCGAATTGCGGTTCTGCCAGCTCCAGGCGTAAGGATCGTAGAAATTGCGATAAAAAACATTTCGCGTCACTTCGTCATCAAAACGAATATTGTTGTAACCCACTACGCAGGTATTGGGGACGGTAAACAGCGCGTGTATACGGCGGGCGAACTCGGCTTCGTTAACCCCTTTCTCCCTGGCTTCCTGGGGCGTGATCTCGGTAACCATGACCGCGCCTGGCTGCGGCAGGTAATCATCGGCAGGTTTGCAATAAAAGACCTCTGGTTCGCCAATAATATTGAATTCGTCGTCGGTACGGATGGCAGCAAACTGTGCCGGCCTGTCCAGAGCCGGATGGGTGCCGAAGGTTTCGTAATCATGGAACAAAAAAGTAGGGCGCGCGGCAGAGTCAGACACCAGTAATACCATCCTGTTAAAAATTGACGCCACTATGGTAAACGATCGTGAGGATGAGGCCGAATAAAAAGCACCGTCGGGGGGAAATTTGCAGGGCGGCTTCAGAGTAAAATATGCCTTTTGTCACATTTTTTTGCAATTAAGGCAAGTAACGACATCAGAACTCCCGTAAAAAGGTCAACGATTTTTAATGACCTGAGGATATACCCTTGAAACGCCGTTTGTTTATTGCTGTTTCTTTACTCGCTTCGAGTATCTCATCTGTACTGGCTGCTGAACCGCTGGATTTCGCCCCCCAGCCTCCTGCCATTCAGGCCGGCTCCTGGGTGCTGATGGACTACACTACGGGTCAGATCATTACGGCGGGCAACGAACATCAACAGCGTAATCCGGCGAGCCTCACCAAGCTGATGACCGGCTACGTTGTCGATCGTGCCATTGATAGTCATCGCATTACACCGGACGATATCGTCACGGTAGGCCGTGATGCATGGGCAAAGGGTAACCCCGTCTTTGACGGTTCATCGCTAATGTTTCTGAAAGCGGGCGACCGGGTTTCTGTGCGTGACCTCAGCCGCGGCCTGATTGTTGACTCTGGCAACGACGCCTGTGTGGCGTTGGCCGATCACGTGGCAGGCGGGCAACCGCAGTTCGTGGCCATGATGAATGACTATGTTCAGAAACTGAACCTGCGCGACACGCACTTTGAAACCGTTCACGGTCTGGATGCGCCAGGACAGCACAGTTCTGCCTACGACCTTGCCGTGCTGTCCCGAGCGATTATTCACGGGGAGCCTGATTTCTACCATATGTATAGCGAAAAGAGTCTTACCTGGAACGGGATCACCCAGCAGAATCGTAATGGCCTGCTATGGGATAAAACCATGAATGTGGATGGGCTGAAAACAGGGCATACCTCCGGTGCGGGCTTTAACCTGATTGCATCAGCCGTTGATGGCCAGCGTCGTTTAATTGCGGTGGTGATGGGGGCCGACAGCCCGAAAGGACGTGAGGATCAGGCGCGTAAATTGCTGCACTGGGGACAACAAAACTTCGATACCGTACAAATCCTGCAAAACGGTAAAAAAGTCGGAACTGAACGCATCTGGTACGGAAACAAAGAGCAGGTCAAACTGGGAACCGATCAGGACTTCTGGCTGGCCTTGCCGAAAGCGGAAGTGCCGAACATTAAGGCCAAATACGTTCTGGACAAAAAAGAGCTGGAAGCGCCCATCGCCGCGCACCAGCGGGTAGGGGAAATTCAGCTGTACGACCGCGATAAGGTGGTGGCGCACTGGCCATTAGTGACGCTGGAAGCGGTTGATAAAGGAGGATTATTCTCCCGTCTGGGCGACTACCTGCACCATACACTCTAGCGGTGAGCATTAATCGTGATGAGCAGACTGGCAGGGTTGCGAGTCTGCTCGCATAATAAACATTCCTCGTTTGCCGAACATTCAAAATCTGCTTTATAGTGTATGTATATACAGTGATAAACGGAGGCAGCATGGACTACAGCATCAAGCAGCAACAGAAACGCAAGATCGCGGGTTTTCACATGGTCGGGCCATGGGAAAAAACGGTAAAACAGGGTTTTGAGCAGTTGATGATGTGGGTGGACGGGCATCACGTTCAGCCGCTGGAGTGGGTTGCGGTGTATTACGATAACCCGGACGAAACCCCGGCGGAAAATCTGCGCTGTGATACGGCCGTTACCGTCCCGGACGATTTTGTTATCCCGCAGAACAGTGAAGGGGTGATACTGACCGAAATCCTCGCCGGGGAGTATGCCGTGGCAACGGCGCGTATTGATAACGACGACTTTGCTACCCCGTGGTATCAATTCTTTAATTCTCTACTTGAAGATAGTAACTACCAACTCGCGCCTAAACCCTGCTTTGAACGCTACCTCAATGATGGCAATGCGGATGGCTACTGGAACATCGAAATGTATGTCGCGGTAGAACACAAAATAGGTTAGTCCTGTGAACATCAGGGTTTTTCAGTCGGGTGTGATCCACCCGGCTGAAAACACAGTACAATTGAGGTTTGCTGTATAGCTGGAGACGGGTGTGCGTCCCGACAAATCTTTAACGCCTTTCGAAATCAGGTTGTATAAACATTACCGCGTGGTGCACGGGTTCCGTATCGCGCTGGCGTTCGTGCTGACATTTGTACTGGTTCATTTGCTGAATATCCCAGAAGGGACTTGGCCATTGATAACGCTTGTGGTCATCATGGGGCCCATCTCGTTCTGGGGGAACGTTGTCCCGCGAGCCTTTGAACGTATTGGCGGCACGGTGCTCGGCTCCGTGTTGGGGCTTATAGCCCTGAAGCTTGAGCTGATCTCGTTCCCCGTCATGCTGCTATGGTGTGCCGCGGCCATGTTCCTTTGCGGCTGGCTGGCCTTAGGTAAAAAACCGTATCAGGCACTGCTGATCGGTATTACCCTCGCGGTGGTTGTCGGGGCACCGGCAGGGGACATGACGACGGCATTGTGGCGAAGCGGAGACGTGATTCTCGGTTCATTACTGGCAATGCTCTTCACCGGCATTTGGCCGCAGCGTGCCTTCCTCCACTGGCGTATTCAGATGGCAAACTATGTCACCGCGTTTAACCGCGTCTATCAGGCAGGGTTTTCCCCTAACCTGGTGGAGCGCCCGCGGCTGGAAAAGCATCTGCAAACCATTCTCAACGATGTGGTTAAAATGCGGGGGTTAATTACCCCAGCCAGCAAAGAGACGCATATTCAGAAATCTATTTTCGAAGCTATTCAGACGGTGAGCCGCAACCTTGTCTGCATGCTCGAATTGCAAATTAACGCGCACTGGGCTTCTCGCCCCAGCCATCTGTTGATGCTTAACGCGCACACGCTTAAAGAGACACAGCAGATGACGCAGCAAACGCTGCTGACCATCGCTCATGCGCTTTATGAAGGAAATCCGCAGCCCATACTGGCCAATAGCGAGCGCCTGAACGAAATCGTTGCAGAGCTGAAACAGCTTATAAACGAACGTCAGGGCGATAACGTTGCGGAAACACCGATTCATGGCTATGTCTGGCTGAGTATGGAGCTAGCCCGACAGCTAGAGCTGCTTTCACATCTCATTTGTCGCGCGTTGCGCAAATAAAAAGCAGCTATTTCCATATGTGACGCCTGCTGCTTCGATTCAGCAGCAATTGGGGTTATGATAGCTTTAAACGTTATACTCATTGTCATTCGCGGCCGCTGTCAGTAAGGTTACTGGTACAACGGTTGCTTTAACGAATCCGAATCTCACATTATCAGGGGTGTAAAAATGGAAACTACCAAGCCTTCGTTCCAGGATGTTCTGGAATTCGTCCGCCTGTTCCGCCGCAAAAACAAACTGCAGCGTGAAATCCAGGACGTTGAGAAGAAGATCCGTGACAACCAGAAACGTGTTCTGCTGCTGGATAACCTGAGCGACTACATTAAGCCGGGCATGAGCGTTGAAGCTATTCAGGGCATCATCGCCAGCATGAAGACCGACTATGAAGACCGCGTTGACGACTACATCATCAAAAACGCTGAGCTGTCTAAAGAGCGTCGCGACATCTCTAAAAAACTGAAAGTGATGGGCGAGATTAAAAACGCAGAATCAAAAAGCGAGTAATCGCGCGGATTGAGAAAAAGGCTCTCTGGTAACAGAGGGCCTTTTTTTTGTACGGTAAGTCAGATACCGGAAAAGCAAAAAGCCTGCTTAAAAAGCAGGCTTTTCTTAATATGGCTCCTCTGACTGGACTCGAACCAGTGACATACGGATTAACAGTCCGCCGTTCTACCGACTGAACTACAGAGGAATCGTTGTGGAGGCTTATCTTAGCGGCGAAAAAATTTTTGTCAAACCTGATCTTAACCACAAGCGGTTGATTGCTGATTTCGTCGCCAGTTTGTTGTAAATCCAAACATATTTTTATGGAAAATACTTTGCAGGATGACCATTTCTACCTCATCATTTGAAATGGAGTTTCAACTTTCTCGCTAAGGTCCATTTTGAACGTCACCGCCCCCCTACGCCAGGCGATTATGCGCACGCCGTGGTATGCAAAACGTAAAAGCTATCGTGTTCTGTTCTGGCGTGAAATCACCCCCCTGGCCGTGCCTATTTTTCTGGAGAATACCTGCGTTCTGCTGATGGGGGTTCTTAGCACGTTCCTCGTGAGCTGGCTGGGTAAAGAGGCGATGGCTGGGGTAGGGCTGGCAGACAGCTTTAACATGGTGGTGATGTCCTTCTTTGCGGCCATCGATCTCGGGACGACGGTAGTCGTCGCCTTCAGCCTGGGTAAGCTTGACCCCAAACGCGCGCGCGAGGCTGCTCGACAGTCCCTGATGATCATGACCCTTTTTTCGGTGATCCTGGCGGCGGTTATTCACTATTACGGCAAAGAGATCATTGATATCGTCGCGGGCGAGGCGACCAGCGAGGTTAAGGCGCTTGCGCTGACCTATCTGGAAATGACGGTGTTAAGTTATCCCGCGGCGGCCATTGCGTTGATCGGCAGTGGAGCGCTGCGCGGGGCGGGTAATACTAAAATCCCACTGCTGATAAACGGTGGGATGAACATCCTGAACATCATTATCAGCAGCATCCTGATCTACGGCGTGTTCTCCTGGGATGGCATGGGCTTTGCCGGTGCCGGATTAGGGCTGACCATTTCACGTTATATTGGGGCTATCGCCATTGTCGGCGTGCTGATGACCGGCATTACGCCTTCGTTGCGGCTGACGCTGAAAAGTTATTTTCGCCCACTCAACTTCGCCATTATCTGGGAAGTGATGGGGATTGGTATTCCCGCCAGTATTGAATCCGTGCTGTTTAACGGCGGTAAGCTGCTGACGCAAATGTTTGTCGCCGGTATGGGGACGGATGTCATCGCCGGTAACTTCATTGCCTTCTCCATTGCCTCACTGATTAACCTGCCAGGTAACGCACTGGGCTCGGCGTCGACCATTATCACCGGAAAACGTCTCGGGAAAGGGCAAATAGGTCAGGCGGAGCGACAGTTACGGCATGTGTTCTGGCTGTCCACCATTGGCCTGACGGCGATTGCCTGGGGGAGTGCGCCCTTCGCCGGATTGATGGCGTCGTTCTATACTCACGAGGATGACGTAAAAGAGGTCGTTAAAATCCTGATTTGGCTGAACGCGGCCTTTATGCCCATTTGGGCTGCCTCCTGGGTGCTGCCTGCCGGTCTGAAAGGGGCGCGGGATGCTCGTTTTGCCATGTGGGTCTCTATGCTTGGCATGTGGGGCTGTCGCGTTGTCGCGGGCTATACGCTGGGTATTATGCTGGGCATGGGGGTGGTGGGTGTCTGGCTGGGGATGTTCCTCGACTGGGCCGTGCGTGGCGCGCTGTTCTATTGGCGAATGGTGAGCGGACGCTGGCTATGGAAATATCCTCGAAAAAAACCGGAGCAGGACGCACCTGATGCAGAAAAATGCGTGACAAGTGCGCAGAATGGAGAATAAATCGGCAAACGATCAAAAATCTGCATTCTGCCTTTGACATCATTGGGTAGCGTCGCTAATATTCGCCCCGTTCACACGATTCCTCTGTAGTTCAGTCGGTAGAACGGCGGACTGTTAATCCGTATGTCACTGGTTCGAGTCCAGTCAGAGGAGCCAAATTTGAAAAGCCTGCTTTTAAAGCAGGCTTTTTGCTTTTCTACGTCCGGTAAATGCAAAACGGCAACCCGGTTGCCGTTGTTAGTGCGTGCACCTTCTCCTGGCGAAAAAGGTGCAAGCCTGCACAAACCTCACTATCGGTTAACGCGGATCGACGCCGTCGCCTCAAACAGCCACGGACGCGCATCGCTATCCACAAGCGGTGACAGTGCCTCGCGAACCTGCTGGTGATACTCATCCAGCCACTGCTTTTCCTGTTCGTTCAATAACTGCAGCTCGACCTGGCTCAAATCAATTGGGATCAGCGTCAGTGAGGCGAACTTACAGAAACCAGGGCGGCTTTCGATGATTTCCACCTGGTTTTCTATGCGGATCCCATGGCTGTCGCCCAGGTAATATCCCGGCTCGATGGTCATAATATTGCCCGCAATCAATGGCCACAGGTTCACTTTTTTGGCTAGACGGTGCGGGTTTTCATGAATAAGCAACTGATGCCCTACACCGTGTCCCGTGCCGTGATCGTAATCCAGCCCCATTTCCCACAGCGGGCGGCGCGCAAAAGCATCCAACTGATGCCCGTGGCTGCCGGACGGGAACTGCAGGGTCATCAGCGACAGGAAGCCTCTGAGCACGGCGGTGTAGTGCAAACGCTGCTGGGGGTCGACTTTTCCCCACGCCAGCGTGCGGGTAGCATCCGTGGTGCCGTTGTGGTACTGACCGCCCGAATCATTCAGATAAAAATGGTTATGTCCGATGGGCTTATTGCTGGCTTCGCTTGAGTGGTAGTGGCACATCGCTGCATTACTGGACGAGGCGGAGATCGTCGCAAAACTGGGTTCTGTGAACCCCGGCTGCTGCTCGCGGAACGCCAGCTGTTTGGCCTGTACTTCCAGCTCCGTCAGCGGTTGTCCCGCTGCTTCGCGAAGCGGCACTTCGCGGCTTAACCAGGCGAGGAAATTAACCCAGGCCGCACCGTCCTGATGATGACACTCGCGATATCCCGCCAGTTCAACGGGGTTTTTATTGGCTTTAACCAGGGTGATAGGGTCAGTTTGCCAGACGATTTGGCCCTGAGGTTCAATGGCAAACCGCAGTGCTACCGGGCCAGAATCAGGGTCAATCAGAACCCGTTTGCCCTGCATAAGCTGCTGGCAACGTTCGATAAAGGCGTCCTGCGGTGCAATCGTGAAGGCATTTCGCACCGCGTCCGGTAGCACGCTCAGCTTGTCGTCATTAACAAACCACTCAACATGACCGTCACGGCTAAGAAGCACGAAAGAGAGTGGAACCGGGCTGGTAGGGATGTCTGAGCCACGCACGTTTAGCAGCCAGGCAATATTATCCGGCAGGGTAACGGCCAGGTAATCGGCATTATGTCCGTTCAGCACTGCGGCGATGCGTTGACGTTTGTCGGCGCTACTTTCGCCACTGATTTCCTCGGGCATTTCACGGATAAGCCCTGCGGGAGCAGAAGGGCGGTCGGCCCATAATGTATCAAAGGGGGACTGTTGCAGGGGAACCAGCTCGCACGGCGTCGCAGACAGCTGCGTATACTCTGCATTGGTCATCAGCATCGCGTCAAAGGCAATGCGCGTACCCGCTTCAACGTTGTTTACCAGCCATTCTGCCAGCGGTTCGTTATGCAGATGGTGGATTTCAATGTCATCCATATTGACCTGAACCCGTGCCTGAACCTGATAGCGGCCATCGACAAAAAGCAGCGCTTTGTCTTTCAGTATCAGTGCCAGACCCGCAGAACCATCGAAGCCCGTCAGCCAGGCTAACTTTTCGTCGTAAGGCGCGCAATATTCGCTCTGCCAGGCGTCGGCGCGTGGAACAATCATCCCATCGAGATGGTGTGCTTCCAGCCAGTGACGCAGGGCGGATAACGGTGATGTGGTGTGCATTGGTTTTCCTTATTGTTATTAGCGGAAAGGCGGTTCGTTGAAGGTCCGTAGCTTACGGGAATGCAGTTTATCGCCCTCCGCCCGGAGTAAATCGATGGCGCGGATGCCAATTTGCAGATGCTCGGAAATGGCCCCTTCATAGAAACGGTTAGCCTGACCGGGCAGCTTTATTTCGCCGTGCAGCGGTTTATCCGAAACGCACAGCAACGTGCCATAAGGCACGCGGAAGCGATACCCCTGCGCGGCGATGGTGGCGCTCTCCATATCAATGGCAACCGCGCGGCTTAGGTTGAAACGCAGCGCAGAAGCAGAATAGCGCAGCTCCCAGTTGCGGTCATCGGTGGTCACGACGGTGCCGGTACGCAGGCGTTGTTTAACCTCTTCACCCGGCATTCCGCTGACCTCCTTGGTTGCGTCGTACAGCGCGCGCTGTACTTCGGCGATGCTTGGGATAGGAATATCCGGCGGAAGTACCGCATCCAGGACATGGTCGTCACGCAGGTAGGCGTGCGCCAGCACATAGTCACCGATCAGCTGGCTTTCACGCAGGCCACCGCAATGGCCAATCATCAGCCAGACGTCCGGGCGCAATACGGCCAGATGGTCACAGATGGTTTTGGCGTTCGACGGCCCAACGCCAATATTAATCAGCGTGATCCCTTGCCCGTCCGCGGTGATCAGGTGCCAGGCCGGCATCTGGTGCTTCTTCCATGCGAGATCGGAAATGGCCTGCTCCGGCGCTTCTGTTTCTGCGGTGATCCAGATCCCACCCGCGCAGGAGAGCGCAATGTACGGGCTGTCGGGGTCAAGAATTTGGCTACAGCCCCAGCGAACAAACTCGTCGACATAGCGGGTGTAGTTGGTGAACAGCACAAACGGCTGGAAGTGTTCGACGGGCGTACCGGTGTAGTGACGTAAACGCGCCAGCGAGAAATCCACCCTGCGGGCATCAAAATGCGAGAGCGGGGAGAATTCAGCCGGGTGAAAAATACCGTCTGCCGTCTCATCACCAATCTGTGAAAGCTCGGTGGTTGGGAAGTGGCGCGTTAACCCTGCGCTCATGGACCGGTCAAGCGTCAGGGCTGAGCCGTCAATCACGTACGGATACGGGATTTCATGTTGTGAACATTCAACGGCAATGTGCGCGCCGTAATCCTCGTACAGCAGCGTGAGCTGCTCTTCGAGATACGGGCGGAACAACGCGGGGCGCGTAATGGTGGTGCTGTAGCAACCGGAGTGTGTAAAGCGGGCGTAGGCACGGGTTTTCGGCGTGTTACTGGCGCTGCCGTCCCAGGTGACGGAGAGCGAAGGATAAACAAAAAGGCCGTTGCTTCTGGCCTTCTCATCGGGAAGTTTCCCTGTTTCGATGTACTCACTTATCGCACTACGCAGTGCGGTGACGGACTGTTCATACAGCGCGTCGAGTTTTTCCAGTGCCTGAGACGGTGTCAGGCTGGAGCCCTTATTATTCATGTCTGTCTCCTTGTTCCACAGGTGTTTCACAGTTGTGTGGCTATACCCGATAGTATGTCACACGCCTGTGAAACAAAAGTGAGGAGATCAGGCGTGAGGCGTCTCTTTCATAAACATGGCCGTCGCGGCTGACAGCAGACACCCGACGAGCAGATAGATGGCCACGCTGTGCCAGTTGCCTCCGGAGAAGGTCACCAGCGCGGCGGCAATAAATGGCGTAAACCCGCCGCCCACCACGCTTGCCACCTGATATCCCACACCCGCGCCGCTGTAGCGGTAGCTTGCGCCGAACAGTTCGGTAAACATGGGCTGTTGCACGCATACCACCATATCGTGGGCGATGTTTGCTAGCATGATCGCAAAGAAGACAATCCAGAAGAGCGATTGAGCCTCCAGCGCCATGAAGAACGGCCAGGCGCTGAGTGTGCCAATCAATGCTCCGGTGATGTAAACGCGTCGGCGACCAAACTTATCTGCCAGCCAGGCAAAGCAGGGGATAGTCAGACAGCTGATCGCGCCAATGACCAGGCCAATATTCAGAAACAGCTCGCGCGGTAAACCGAGATTTTGCGTTGAATAGTTCAGGGCAAACGCGGTGACGATATACATCGTCAGCAGCTCGCACAGGCGCAGGGCGATAATTTTCAGAAAAGCGCCAGGGTGTCGGGCGAGCGCTTCCAGCACCGGAAGCCGTTTTTTCACCGCCGGCTGTTCCCGCTGCTGTTGTTCAAATTCAGCCGACTCTTCCATCCCGTTACGGATCCACAGTGCGGCAATCACCAGCACAATGCTAAAAATGAACGGAATGCGCCAGCCCCAGCTGAGGAATTGCTCGTCGGTCGTTAGCTGGCTTATCAGTGACACCAGGCCGGTCGAGAGCAAAAGGCCCACGCCATAACCTACCTGCACGCCGCTGCTGTAGAACGCTTTTTTGTTTTTCGGCGCACTTTCGACCGATAACAGCGCCGCGCCTCCCCACTCTCCGCCGACGGCGAATCCCTGAATCGCGCGTAACGTCACCAGCAACACCGGTGCCCACCAGCCAATCGTGGCAAAGGAGGGTAAAATACCGATAAGTGCGGTGGCGATCCCCATCATCCAGACGGTAAGCATAAGCATCCGCTTGCGGCCGAGACGGTCGCCGAAGTGGCCAAATATCACGCCTCCCAGTGGGCGAAACAAGAACCCGACGCCAAAGGTGGCGAACGCAGCGAGCGTGCCCATTGCCGGGCTTATCTGAGGGAAGAATTCGCGATTAAACACCAGCGCGGCGGTAATGCCATAAAGCAGAAAATCGTACCAGTCGACGACGGCACCCGCGAAGCTGCCGAGGGCGGCGCGACGGGCGCGATTGAGCGAGGGTGTTTCCCCGTTGGAACGATCGGAGATGAGGGTGGAGTCCATAGTTGTCCTGTCTGTACGGATTTTTAATTATTGGTATAAGAAAAGGTCACTCACATAGCCTCCGTCATATCGACGGAACGTATGAGACTACCGCGACAGGGGGCAGGTGAAAACGTTTTTATCTTTCCTGAAGGCTCTGAATAAATAAATTTCATCATATCCGGTCATTTGAGCGCGCCGTTTGCCTCCGGTTTGTGCTGAATGGTTTACAGTATTAGTGACCGCTGCGTTTATTAAGCTGAGGGAATAATTATGCAACGCACTTTTTCTGCAATCTGGATTGCTCTGTTTTTATGTACTTTTTCGCTCCATGCCGAGACTAAGGTGTATGGCGAACAACGTATCAACGGCTGGTGGAATGCCCTGACGGACGATATTTCGCAAACCTGGGAACAGCCTGAACGTTACGATCTGTACCTGCCTTTTTTAAGCTGGCATGCCCGTTTTATGTATGACAAAGAAAAGACGGATAACTACAACGAAATGCCCTGGGGCGGCGGCCTGGGGGTCTCCCGCTATAACGAAGCAGGGAACTGGAGTGCGCTGTTTGCCATGATGTTTAAAGACTCCCACAACGAGTGGCAGCCTGCGGTGGGCTACGGTTGGGAGAAGGGCTGGTATCTGGATAACGCCAAAGACTTCCGTCTGGGACTGGGGGCGGCTGCAGGCATCACTGCACGTGACGATTTTGCAAACTACGTGCCGTTGCCGTTTATCTTCCCGCTGTTCTCAGCCGGGTATAAGCGCGTTACCGTCCAGTTCACGTATATTCCCGGCACCTATAACAACGGCAACGTACTGTTTGCATGGCTGCGGTTAGGCTTCTAAAGGGTTATCACTTTTTTAGCCACCGCATTGGACAATACCAGCAGAGAGAACAACACCGAGGTGATGAAGGTGAGCACGATTAATCCGAGCTTCGTGCCAAGCGACGTCACCGGTATCAGCGCCGTCAGCAGGTTAAACACCGAATAGTGGACAATATACACGCCGGTCATTGTTTTACTGATGGCGGCCAAAATGGACTCTTTAAATTCAGCATTGCGGCGAAAGCGCACGCCATTCGCCGCAATCACCAGCGCAACGATCAGGATATAGATCTGCGAGCCGGTGAGAATAAAGGCGTTTCTGTCTGCTTTGAACAGCGCGAAAAAGAAGTGGCGCTCGTAAAACCAGGTAAAAAGGTAAATAAACGGGATGGCGACGACCGCCGTCCTGACCACGTTTTTACGGCTAATCCACTCTGTGATTTGTGGATCGCAAAAAAGTTGCCCCGTCAGATAAAACAACAGCCACGTCCACAGCCGATACTCGGGTGAAAGCGACAGGACGTGGACGTTGGGGTAGAGCGCCGAGAGCAAATCGTACCCGTAGGAGAAGAGCAGCATGCCGACAATCACACCGCAAAACAGCCTGCGTCGCTGGCTAAGCCATTCGACGACCGGGTGGAAGGTATAAATCACAATAAAGGCGAACACAAACCAGGGCTGGATCAAATACCCGCGCTGGTAAGGCTCCCACAGGTAATAAATCGTTATCCAGAACAGAAATACCGTCACCAGGCTCTTAATTTTCCCCAGCTGCCAGCGGGTGCTGTGTCGGGATTGCCCGTCAAGATAACCCGAGACCACAAAGAACAGCGGCGTTGCGATGGTGGAGATGAACGTTAAGAAACCCAGGATCCAGTGGTAATCGTAGTCAAAGCGATCCCAGGTATTGTAGATAGTAAAGAACGTTACCGCCGTCATACAGCCCAGCGTTTTAATGATGTTTAGTCCTGTCGCATTCATTGTTGTTCAGCATTGTCCTTAGGATGGAAGCACGCGTATATCACCGGGAGCACCAGTAGCGTCAGGATTGTAGCAAAACCCAGGCCAAACATGATCACAACAGCCATGCTCTGGAAGAAAACATCCAGTAAGAGCGGCGCCAGACCCAGTACGGTCGTGAACGCGGTGAGCAGGATAGGGCGCAGACGCGAGGTTGCGGCGTAAATAATGGCGTCCCGCTGGTTCTTCTGGGTTTTCTGCAGTTCTATCTCCTCCACCAGCACAATACCATTACGGATCAGCATTCCGCTTAGGCTTAACAGGCCAATCAGCGCCATAAAGCCAAAGGGGATCCCGGTGATTAAAAATCCGGGCGTTACGCCGATAAGGGCCAGCGGCACCGTCAGCCAGATGGCCACGGCATTTTTCACGGAGCTGAACATCAGGATGGTGATTACAAACATCACCAGATAACCTATCGGCAGCGTGGTAAAGATCCCTTCCTGAGCTTCACGGGAGTTTTCGGCATCGCCTCCCCACTCAATGCTGTAGCCGTGGGGCAGGGTGAGCGCATCAATTTGCGGCTTCACGCGCGCCACAATATCGCCGGACGTTTGCAGGCTGAGCGGATCGGGGTCGGTCTGAACGGTCAACACGCGAGAGCGGTCGCGGCGCAGAATCAGCGGATCTTCCCATTCCAGTGAGAAACGGCTCACCACGTTACTTAACGGAATGTACTGCTGCCGGTTCTGGCTCCAGACCAGCACATTGTTCAGGTGATTGGCGTCCATACGTTCGCTTTCCGGCGGGCGCACCACGACGGGCAGCAGATCGCTGCCTTCTCTGTACAACCCGACGCGGCTTCCGGAGAAGTTCATCTCCAGCGCGTTGTCGACATCTTGCTTGTCTACACCCAGCTCACGCCCCAGGGCGGTAACATATTGCGGTCTGATGACCTTACTGCGGTTTTGCCAGTCGTTTCTGACGCTGTCGGTGGCCGGATCGCGGCTGAGAATATCGCCAACCTGGCTGGCAATCTGACGCAGTCGGTCAGGCTCCGGCCCTCTAATGCGCACCTCAATCGCACTGTCGCCGGAAGGACCAAACATCACGCGTTTGGTGCTGGCGTTGACCTGCGGGTAATTTCGCGAGATGTACTCATCCACATGGCGCGTCAGGGCTGAGATATTGCGCTGATCGTCCATTCTCACCATGATTTGGGCGTAATTGCTGTACTGGCGCTGCCCGCTGTAGGTCAAAATAAAACGCATGCTGCCCTGACCAATGGTGGATACGGTCGTCACCACGCCCGGCTGACCGTTGATGGTTTGTTCGATATCGCTGGTCATTTTCTCAGTCCATTTGATATCGGTGCCATAGGGTAACCAGAGATCGACAAAGAAAATCGGCGTATTGGACGACGGGAAGAAGTTTTGCCTGACTGAGCCGAAGCCCCAGATTGACGCCGCCAGCAAGGCAGCCATGACGATAAGCGTTGGCGCTTTACGGCGTAACAGCGTGTTGAGCAGGTGCTGGTAAATCCGATAGATGCGTTTGTCGTAGGGGTCCGTATCGTCGGTTTTCTGTGGTGCATCGTTATTTTTAAACAGCCACCATTTAATCAGCACCGGCGTAATGGTGAGCGCCGAAAACCAGCTTAGCATCAGCGAAATCAACAGCACCTGGAACAGCGACTTACAGTATTCGCCGGTTGAGTCCTGCGACAGCCCAATAGGCGCAAAGGCCAGAATGGCGATGACCGTTGCTCCCAGCAGCGGCAGCGCCGATCGCCGAATGATGTAGTTAATAGCGGTTAGCAGCGGCGAGCCTTGCTGTCGGGCAATTAGCACCCCTTCGACAATCACAATGGCGTTATCCACCAGCATGCTGAGCGCGATAATTAGTGCGCCCAGGGAGATTCGCTGCAGCTCAATGCCCCACAGGTACATAATCAGCAGCGTGCCCAGCACGTTTAGCGCGAGGGAGAAGGCGATGATGATCCCGCTGCGTACGCCCATAAAAATCAGCAGCACGCCGATGACAATCGCCAGCGCCATCAGGAAGTTAATAATAAAACCGTTAACAGAGTGGCCCACTTCCGCGGCCTGATCGTAAAACAGGTCGATATGTATCCCCGCCGGTTTTTCAGCGGACATCTGCTGCATCTTCGCTTCCAGCGCGCGGCCGACGTCAATGACGTTCACGCCGGGGATAAACGAAACCCCCATCGTCACGGCTTTTCTGCCGTTGGCATGATAAATACTGGAAGGGGATTCATTCAGACCGCGCGAAAGCGTGGCAATATCCCGCAGTCGCGTCGCCGCGCCGGTGCCGGAAGGGGTAATTATGAGATCGGCCAGCTCATCAAGGTTTTCAAACTCACCGGTTGGATGCAGGCGGATAGACTCGGTACCTGAGGTGATGTCTCCCGCACTGGAGACAACGTTTAGCCGGCTTAGCAGGGTCGACAGCTGGCTGAGCGTAATCCCTCGTGCGGCCATTTTGGTCAGTGAGATATCAATGTTGACCTGCTGGGTAATGTCGCCGCCAATGGCAACTTTCCCGACGCCGGGCACCAGGATCAGCTCGCGACGCAGTTGTTCGGCATAACGCACCAGCTCAGGGTTGCTAAATTCGTCTCCGGAGAGGGCAAAAAAGAACCCGAAAACGTCACCGAAATCGTCGTTGACGAACGGCGTAACCACGCCAGGCGGAAACAGGCGCGAGGCATCCCCCACGCGGCGGCGCAGTTCATCCCAGATCTGCGGCAGTTCATCCGAATGGTGGCGAGAGGCGATGTTGACGGTGATTTGTGACAGGCCGTTAGACGAAATGGAGGTGACGTTATCCAGATACGGCAGCTGCTGAAGGGCATTCTCCAGCGGCAGCGTCACCTCTTCTTCAACCTGCTGCGCCGATGCGCCAGGGTAATGGGTGATGACCACGGCGGTTTTAATGGTAAAGGCGGGATCTTCCAGCCTGCCAATATTCAACAGCGCGAAGATCCCCCCGACGCCGAGCAACAGAATGGTCAGCCAGACGCGAACCGGGTTGTTGATAAACTGACGAGAAATATCCATTACAGTCCCCGTTCACGCGTCCAGATGCGGACCGGCTGGTTTGCACGTAGCTCTCCAACACCCGCTGACACGACGCGTTCACCCGCACTCAGCCCGCTGGTGATCACCACGCCCTCGGCGCTGACTTGCCCCACGCTGACCTTGCGGTCCTCCAGGTGAAGCGTATCGCCTTGTCCTGCCACGACCCACACGTGAGGTTCATTGCGTGGGCTATTGTCCGGGTTAAAGACCGCCTCAACCGGCACCACCAGTGCTTCGCTGCCGGTTCCTGCCGGCAGGTTGGTCAAATTGATAGTCACCGTCCCGCTGACGCCGCCCACGGCGGGGAAATCGTCCGGGCGCGGCATGGTTAAAACGATCTGCCAGGTCAGGGTATTGCTGTCGCTGCTGCCGGAGTGCTCTTTGTAGACGGCGGTAAATTCCCGGTCCGGGAGGGCATTAATTCTAACCACCGGACGGTACTGCATGTTTCGAATATCAAACGTCTTGAAAAGATTCTCCGGGACACTGAACACCACATCCAGCAGGTCTGTGCGGGTCAATGTGGCAATGGGTTGGCCTGCGGAAACCACCTGATGATTACGTACATGCACGCTGGCGGCCGTCCCACTAAAGGGCGCGACGAGCGTCATCTGGCTCAGCTCTTCACGGGCTATCTGAAGCGCTGCGTTGGCGGAATCGCGACTTGCCCGCTGAACATCCATCTCGGCTTTTGAGATGGCCTGGCGGCCTGCGAGCGTCTGGAAACGATCGAACTGCCGTTGGGCGAGTGTTGCCGCCGTTTGCCGGTCGTTAACGCGCTGCTGTGCCTCCCGGGCATTCAGCCTGGCGAGCTGCTGCCCCTGTTTTATCACCGCGCCCTGGCGAATATCGAGCACGTCGATCTGCCCCGCGCGTTTGAACGCGAGATCGGTAGCATCACCTGATTCGATACGGGCAGGAAAAACGCGAAGCTGTAAATTGCCAGCAGCAGCAACATCCGCCACTTTTACCATGCGCGGCAGCGGCTCGGCCTGCTCTGGTTTTGGGCCGCATGCCGTGAGCGTTAACAGAAAGACAGGCAGAAAATAGACGTAGCGATTCACTGTATTCCCCTAATAAATAACTCTTTTATTTATTCTGTAACCAGCGCTGGGGTGACACTATTCTGCCAGGGCAGAGACGACCATGTAAGTGAATAAACCGATTGCAGTGCTGGCAATTATGGCAAGCGCAATAAACAAACCAAGACGGAGCAGGCTTAATCCGTACATTCTTTCCTCCATCATCCAGGTGTAAGCAAGAGAACAATTAAGATCTAACGCACCAAGTGCCTGATAATGAGCATAGTCGCAGAAAATGTAAATGTTAAATAACCAGAATCAGGAGTGAGAAACGCGTTAAGAATCCACTGCGGCACGTGATTCGCCCGTCAGTCAAAACACCATGTGAATTCAGGGTATTAACAATGAACGGTTAACCTGATTAACCTGTGCTACGTTTAATATCATTCACCTATTTTTCCCGTAATGGGTAGTGAAGCGCAGTCACCTGCGTTTTACGCAATCTCTCCAGGTTCACTCACTATCGTGTTTGGTTATAAAAAGGATGCTCGATATGTACAAAAATATTCTGGTCCCGGTGGATGTCTATGAAACAAGTCTGGCTGACAAAGCGCTGCAGCATGCACAGTTCCTGGCGCACAGTGCATCCGCCGACATTCACCTGCTGCACGTCATGCCAAAATTTTCGGCCGAACTGACCCGCGGGTTTATTTCGGATGCGAGAAAGATGGATGAATATATAATTAATAATTCTAAAGAAAAGCTCGCTGCGCTGGCAAAAAAATTCAATTTACCGCCGGAGCATCTTCATTTTCATGTTCGCAGCGGGAACATTCGTGATGAAGTGATAAAGCTGGCTGACGAAATTGCTGCCGGGGCGATTATTGTGGGGTCGCGAAACCCCAATATTCAAACCCACTTATTGGGCTCTGAGGCGGCAAGTATTGTTCGCTATGCCCATGTCCCTGTTTTTGTCATTCGTTAATGACATGCGTGAAAAGGTGATTTCTGAAAGACCCCGAGGAACGAACGATGAAAACAGAAAAACCTGGCCGTCCGTTTTACCAACAGACTGTTGAAGAAACCCTGGCAACGATCAATTCCACTGCCGACGGGCTGAGCAGTTCTGAGGCAACAGCCAGACTCCATCAGTATGGTGAGAACGCATTACCGCTAAAACCCGGAAAACCGGCCTGGCTCCGCTTTCTGGCACATTTTAATGACGTGCTGATTTATGTACTGCTGGCCGCCGCACTGCTCAAGCTGGTCATGGGCCACTGGGTGGACATGTTTGTGATCCTTGGCGTTGCCGTCGTTAACGCCCTGATTGGTCACGTCCAGGAGAGCAATGCCGAGAAATCGCTGCAAAGCATTCGTAATATGCTCTCCAGTGAAGCGGTGGTGATACGACAAGGCACCCATGAAACCGTTCCGACAACGGCGCTGGTGCCTGGGGATATCGTGGTGATCCGCGCCGGGGATCGTATTCCGGCCGACCTGCGCGTTATCGAGGCGCATAACCTCCGGGTGGAAGAGGCCATCCTCACCGGGGAATCCACCGTTGTAGAAAAGAACACCGATGCGCTGAGCGGAGAACTGCCGTTAGGCGACCGTTACAACTTGCTCTACTCTGGCACGACGGTCAGCTCCGGCGGCGGGAAAGGGCTGGTGGTCGCCACCGGTGGCGAAACGGAGTTAGGCCACATCAACCAGATGATGTCGGACATCGAGAAGCACCGCACGCCGCTGATGGTACAAATGGATAAACTCGGCAAGGCCATTTTTGTCACCATTCTGGTGATGATGGCGGTGCTGTTTGTCTTCAGTATTGTGTTCCGCGACATGCCTGTTTCTGAACTGATGCTGTCCCTGATAAGCCTTGCGGTGGCGGCGGTGCCGGAAGGGTTACCGGCCATTATCTCCATCATTCTTTCGCTGGGTGTACAGGCAATGGCGCGTCACAAGGCCATTATCCGTAAACTGCCTACTGTGGAAACGCTGGGTGCGATGACGGTGATCTGCTCGGATAAAACCGGCACCCTCACCATGAACGAAATGACGGTTAAAGCGGTGATCACCGCAGATACCACCTACCGTGTCGAGGGTGACAGCTACGAGCCGGTGGGTAATATCCACCCTATTGACGATCCAACACCTGTCACCGTGACGTCAGGCTCTCTGCTTGAGCGCTACCTGCGTACGATTGACCTCTGTAACGACAGCCAGCTGATTAAAGACGATCAGGGGCTGTGGAAAATTACCGGGGGGCCGACCGAGGGGGCGTTGAAAGTGCTGGCAGCAAAAGTGTCTCTGCCGGCGCTCGATACCGAAATGCGCAGCAAAATCCCGTTCGACTCGCAGTATAAATACATGTCTACCCTGTACCGTCTTGGCGACGAAGAGGTGATTTTAATTACCGGTGCGCCGGACGTCCTGTTCCGTCTCTGCCAGTTCCAGCAGACGAATGATGGGCTGCAGCCGTTTGACCTGCCTTACTGGGAAGGGAAGATCGAAGAGTACGCCCGGGAAGGGTTACGTATGGTGGCAGCAGCGTGGAAACCCGCTGCCAGCGGCCAACGTGAGCTGGACCACCCGGACCTGCAGGACGGCGTTATTCTGCTCGGCATTGCCGGCATGATGGATCCGCCGCGTCCGGAAGCCATTACCGCCATTGCCGACTGTCTGCAGGCCGGTATTCGCGTGAAGATGATCACCGGGGACCACCCGCAAACGGCGATGAGCATTGGACAAATGCTGGGTATTGGCAACGCCGCGAGCGCCATCACCGGGCGCGAGCTGGAGGCCATGGATGACGAGCAGCTTAGTGAAGCCGCACAAAAATACGACATTTTTGCGCGAACCAGCCCGGAAGATAAATTCCGTCTGGTGCAGGCATTGCAAAGCAAGCAGGAAGTGGTGGGGATGACCGGCGACGGCGTGAACGATGCGCCGGCACTTAAGCGTGCCGATGTCGGGATAGCCATGGGGATTAAGGGAACTGAGGTCACCAAGGAAGCGGCCGATATGGTGTTAACGGATGACAACTTTGCCACCATTGCCAGAGCGGTGAACGAGGGGCGTCGCGTTTACGACAACCTGAAAAAAACCATTTTGTTCATTATCCCCAGCAACATTGCACAGGCCTTGCTGATCATCATTGCGCTGCTGGCGGGTAACTTGATTCCGTTAACGCCGGTGCTGATCCTGTGGATGAACATGGCGACCTCTGCCACGCTCTCCTTCGGTCTGGCATTTGAAGCGGGTGAAAAGGACATCATGAACCGGCCGCCGCGCAAATCGAATCTGCATGTGATGGACGGGTTTGCCATCTGGCGCGTGGCCTTTGTCGGCCTGATGATTGCCATCAGCGCCTTTATTCTTGAGGCCTGGCTGCAGCCGCGCGGTTACTCGCCGGAGTTTATCCGTACTGTGCTGTTGCAAACGCTGGTTACCGCCCAGTGGTTCTACATGCTTAACTGCCGCGTATCCGATGGCTTCTCGCTGAGCAAAAGCCTGCTGGCGAACAAAGGCATCTGGATTGTGAGCGGCGTCCTGCTGGTGCTGCAGCTTCTCATCATCTACGCGCCGTTTATGCAGGTGCTGTTCGGTACCGAAGCGCTGCCGTTCCGCTACTGGGTTATCACCTTCCTGGTTGGTTTTGCTATGTTCCTGATTGTGGAAGTGGAAAAACCGCTGACCCGCAGATGGCGTAAAACGCCGGTGTGAAAGCGTTAACGTTAATAAAAGCCTGCTTAACCGCAGGCTTTTTGTTTTGTGAGACTTTCCTTAACGATTTCCCCGAGTGGGTTATAGTTAACCTTTGTCCATCCGTTTAATAATAGGGAAATTATGATTCGCCCATTTTTGTTCACTCTGGCGTTCTCGGCCATTACCCACAGTGCGTTTGCCCTGACGTATCCGCTTCCACCCGAAGGCAGCCGTCTTGTCGGTGAGCCCATCACCATTACCGTTCCTGAAGGCAATACGCTGCCGCTTGAGGCCTTTGCCGCGCAATACGAGCTGGGGTTGAGCAATATGCTGGAAGCCAATCCGGGTGTTGATCCCTTTTTGCCAAAAGCTGGCACCCAATTGGTTATCCCACAGCAGCTTATACTGCCGCCCACCGTGCGGGAGGGTATCGTTGTTAACGTAGCAGAAATGCGTCTTTACTATTACCCGCCGGGGACGAATACCGTTGAAGTGCTGCCTATTGGTATTGGCCAGGCCGGGCGTGAAACGCCGCGTAACTGGGTAACGGCCGTCGAGCGTAAGCAAGAGGGGCCGACCTGGTCTCCAACGGCGAATACGCGTCGCGCCTACGCTGCGGAAGGGAAAACGCTCCCTGCATTTGTGCCTGCCGGGCCGGATAATCCGATGGGGCTGTATGCGATTTACATCGGCAGGCTCTACGCCATTCACGGTACCAACTCGAACTTCGGCATTGGGCTACGCGTGAGCCAGGGCTGTATTCGTCTGCGCAACAACGATATTAAATATCTGTTTGATACTGTTCCGGTCGGCACGCGCGTCCAGCTGATCGATCAGCCGGTTAAAGAGACCACCGAGCCTGACGGCAGCCGTTGGTTGGAGGTTCATGAACCTTTATCACGCAATCGCGCTGAATTTGAATCGACAAAGAAAGTGCCGCTACCGATTACGCCAGCCTTGCAGGCGCAGCTTGTCAGCGCGGGAGCAGAGCCGGTAATGGAACGACGGTCGGGGATGCCGGTTCAGATAGGGATGTAATGCCGACAGGGTGCAGAAAAGCAAAAAGCCTGCTTTAAAAGCAGGCTTTTCAAATTTGGCTCCTCTGACTGGACTCGAACCAGTGACATACGGATTAACAGTCCGCCGTTCTACCGACTGAACTACAGAGGAATCGTGTGAACGGGGCGAATATTAACGACGTCAGCTTTGCTTGTCAAAGGGTGGATGAATGCCTTTCGATCGTTTGCTGACAAAATCAGCAAAGTGATGTTTTTGACAACGAAATGCACCGTCATAGTGCGGTTGTACCCCTTATGGGGCAGATCGTAATCAACTGTTTCACGCTTAAATGCCCTGGTCATGATTAGCTTTCCTTATTTTCAGACGCTTAGCGACCCATTTCGCCCTCTTCAAAAAATTGGCATTCATATTGCAGAACCTCTTACAACAAAGACAGTCAGTATTGGCACACCTTTTCGAACAGGGGGCAAAATGAACTTAAGACGACTCAAATACTTCGTAAAAATCGTCGATATCGGCAGCCTGACCCAGGCGGCGGAAGTGCTGCACATCGCGCAGCCTGCGTTGAGCCAGCAGGTGGCTACTCTGGAAGGCGAGATGGATCAGCAGCTGTTGATCCGCACCAAACGCGGCGTAACGCCCACCGAAGCAGGCAAAATCCTGTATACCCATGCGCGTACCATCCTGCGTCAGTGCGAACAGGCTCAACTTGCGGTGAACAATGTGGGCCAGACGCTTAGTGGGCACGTGTCCATCGGGCTAGCGCCGGGCACCGCGGCCTCATCGATCACCATGCCGCTGCTGCAGGCGGTGCGTGCGGAGCTGCCGGAAGTGCTGGTTTATCTGCATGAGAACAGTGGTTCTGTCCTGAATGACAAACTGCTCAACGGCCAGTTAGATATGGCGGTCCTCTACGATCGCTCTCCCGTTGCCGGGATCATCAGCCAGCCGCTCCTGAAGGAAGATCTGTATCTGGTCGGTACCCGCGATTGCCCGGGGCAGAGCGTTGACCTGACGGCCGTTGCAGAGATGAATCTCTTTCTGCCGCGCGATTACAGCGCTGTCCGGGTGCGTGTGGATGAGGCATTCTCGCTGCGACGCCTGACGGCAAAAATCATCGGCGAAATTGATTCCATTTCGACGCTGACGGCGGCGATTGCCAGCGGGATGGGAGTGACGGTTCTGCCAGAATCCGCAGCGCGCGCGTTGTGCAATACCGCAAATGGCTGGATGGCGCGCATTACGACTCCGTCGATGAGCTTGCCGTTGTCACTCAACATGTCTGCGCGCGGTTCTCTATCGCCTCAGGCGCAGGCGGTAAAAGAGATTTTAATGTCTCTGGTGAGCAAGCCATCGCTTGAGAATCGTGAACTGCAACTGGTCAGTTGATATTCCATAAAAGCATAAGATGCTGGTTTTTATTATTTGTTCTGCAGCTCGGCTGACTCTAACAATAGAGCTATGTCAGATGCGCCGGAGTGAATCGTGAATTTCCAGCAACTTAAAATTATCAGAGAGGCGGCCAGGCGGGACTATAACCTGACTGAAGTCGCCAATATGCTTTACACCTCCCAGTCGGGCGTCAGCCGCCATATCCGCGAGCTGGAAGAGGAACTGGGTATTGAGATTTTCATCCGTCGCGGCAAGCGTCTGCTGGGAATGACCGAGCCCGGCAAGGCGCTGCTGACCATCGCAGAGCGGATCCTCAACGAAGCCAGTAACGTTCGCCGCCTGGCAGATCTCTTTACCAACGATGCTTCAGGCGTATTGACCATCGCCACGACCCACACCCAGGCGCGTTATAGCCTGCCGTCGGTTATCAAAGCGTTTCGTGAGCTTTTCCCGGATGTGCGCCTCGAGCTGATTCAGGGCACGCCGCAGGAAATTGAGGTACTGCTGCAAAATGGCGGAGCCGATATCGGTATCGCCAGCGAACGTCTGAGCAATGACCCGCTGCTGGTGGCGTTCCCGTGGTTTCGCTGGCATCACAGTTTGCTGCTTCCCGCAGACCATCCCCTGAATCAGGTGTCACCTCTGACGCTGGAAGAGATTAGCAAATGGCCGCTGATAACATATCGACAGGGGATCACCGGGCGTTCACGCATCGACGAAGCGTTTAACCGCAAAGGGCTGACGCCAGATGTCGTGCTCAGCGCGCAGGATTCTGATGTGATCAAAACCTATGTTGAGCTGGGGCTGGGGATTGGCCTGGTGGCTGAACAGTCCGGTGGCGAGCGTGAAGCAGGGGATTTGGTCCGTCTGGATACCCGTCATTTATTCGATGCCAATACCGTCTGGCTGGGGCTTAAGCGTGGGCAATTGCAGCGTAACTACGTTTGGCGGTTTATCGAGTTGTGTAACGCCGGGCTGTCGGTAGATGAAATCAAACGTCAGGTGATGGAGCCGGAAGAAGCGGCGATTGACTATCAGATTTAACGTGCTTTCGATGCCCGGTAATATAATATTTACCGGGCATATAGGCAGTATTATACAGCCTTCTTCTTCCGGATGTTGTTTCCAACAAACTGCACCATAAATGAGCTGTAGTTCAATCAATTTGTCATTTTAATAAACGGCTTGTTGGAAGCAATTAGCTTATATTTAAGAAATTTACTTACAATGCTATTGGCTATAGAGGAATTGATAAGAAAAGATTCAATATAATAATGGTCAGGTTTTTTTACTGGATAGGTATGTGAAGTTAATTTAAAAAACTTTCAAGATGTAATTGTTAGACGTGTTTTGTAGACGTGGCGATCCTTACTGTAAGACTTTTCGTGTTAACAGTGTTAAGTGATGGCAGGGGAAAGCATTCACTTTTTGCTAATCGCGGGAATACTGTTTTTTTGAAACTTTTTATTTTTTGCGCATGATATGTTTTATAAAAAGGAGGCTATGATGTTAACGATATCGGATCACGAATATTATCAAAAATCACACATTCATGTTGCAGACTCTCAGAAACCTGAAGTAGATGTTACTGATGGAGGTCTAAACGTAAGAAACCAAATTGCGAGCGTAAGTAACGATAATGTCGTTACTAAAAGCAGTATGAGGGGGATGTGTTTTGAAAAAGAAGACGTTATCAAAAATTTGATGCATGTGAAATTTGATGATGGCAGGATATATTCAAGCGACAACGCTTTGAGTAATTCTTTTTTCAACGCTCAATATAAACCCTATAAATGGACGATTATTGCTGTATCGAGAGATAAAAACGCGCCCTATTATTCGAATGATATTGTCAAATTTCAATATAATACAGTCTCAAAAGAACAAGGCTTTAGTGGCGTGATGCCGGTTATTATAAAGCACAAACATGTTGTTAACCAGACTACCTTGACCGAAACAAAAGGCAAAATCGGTGATGATTTATTAAGTGCATATCTGAATAAAACACCTAATGGAAAATTCACAAATCGGATTGTAATGGATTTTGGTTTAGAGGTTTCGCACGTGACCTTAAAAGAAAAAATCACGCCAGGCGGTAATTCATCAACGAATATTTATACTCACATCAAAGCATATTAAATGAAACGATTAATTCACACTCCGAGTAAAGCCGTCTTGTAAAGCGCCTCACTTAAGCGTTCTTTTGATGAAAGAAATCCTGACTCCGGTGAATGAAAGGTAACCAAAGAAGTGATGGCCCGTTGACAGAAAAGCAAAAAGCCTGCTTTAAAAGCAGGCTTTTCAAATTTGGCTCCTCTGACTGGACTCGAACCAGTGACATACGGATTAACAGTCCGCCGTTCTACCGACTGAACTACAGAGGAATCGTGTGAACGAGGCGCATGTTAATGGTCTCGCTAAAATGTGTCAACACTAAAATTAACATGCTGATTCAATTGATTAATTATGAGTCAACCTGCTGTTTTAGTGAACTTGAGCGGATACGTTCTCGCCGTGTTCACCATTTTGACGTAAACGTTGTAGCGGGTCTTGCTGGTAGAAATGGCAAAAACGCTGCCACAGCGCCGGAAAACGGGGGGCGAAAAGCTCTGGAGCACTGAAGAAGTATTCTGACAATACGGCGAAGCACTCTGCGGGATCGGTTGCTGCATACGCATCAATACTGGCCGCACTTTCGCCAACCAGGTCAATTTCATCCTGAATATTGTCCATGGCGGCATGGAGATCGTGCTCCCATCCTGCCACTTCGCGAAGGGGGATCAGCGGCACGCCGCTGGCGCGATCGCCGTTACGGGTATCCAGCTTGTGCGCCACTTCGTGTACGATCAGGTTGAAGCCGGACGCATCAAACGAGTCCTGAATATCCAGCCAATTGAGAATGATAGGCCCTTGCTGCCAGCTTTGTCCGGACTGAACCACGCGCTGGTTATGCACCAGACCGATATCGTCCTGCCATTCATCATCGACCACGAACGGGGCAGGGTAGATGAGCACTTCATGGAAGCCATCCAGCCATTCAATACCCAGTTCCAGCACGGGTAGACAGAAAAGCAGGGCAATACGCGTGTTTTTAAGCGGATCCAGCTCAAAACCCTGTAGCGGAACCAAGCGTTTTTGCTGCAAAAAACGATCGGCCAGCTGAACCAGTTTTGATTGCTCATCCGGCTGAAGGTTTGCCAGAACAGGAATTGCCAGTGCTTCATCCCACGGCAGCATCATGTTCCGACCAGCGTCATTCGATTTCCAGGGCCACTTAATCATCGCTTTGCTCGCAAACTCGTTACTTGAACAAAATTGAAAGGTCAGGTTTCACACACGTTACCACTTCGCTTGTCTTCCACGGTAGTGCTTTACCACTATGTCATTCATTTTGTGAACTAAGTCGTAGCATCCTTGCCCAGCTGTAGGGCTAACTCATTCACGGCAACCGGTTTTGAGAAGAAGTATCCCTGGAAGTAATCCACGCTTTTTTGGCGCAAATAATCGACCTGAAATGACGTCTCCACCCCCTCGACCAGGACTTTCAAATTCAATGATTTTGCCATGTCGATGACCAAATCAATGAGCCGGATGGCGTTGTTGTTCTCCGCCAGCCCGTTGATGAATATCTTATCAATTTTAATCAGGTCGATGGGAAGCGCATTAAGATAGTTCAGATTCGAATAGCCGGTACCAAAGTCATCCAGCGCGATGGTGACGTCATGCGCTTGCAGCAGGGCCAGCGTCTCTTTGAGGGCCGCGACCTTTTCAAACGGTTCCCGCTCAAGGATCTCAGCGGTGAGGCGAATGATGCCAGGGGGGAATTGCCGGATAAATGTCCGGCAATCTTCAATAAACGTGTCGCTCTGAATATGTGCGGTAGTGAAGTTAAAGCTTACATGGAACGGCGTGCGTCGCGCGGTCAGAATGGCGGGGAGCTCTTTTCCAACCTGGGCCATCAGTTTGCGGGTGAGGGGAATGATTAGCCCACTTTCTTCAGCCAGCGGGATAAAGCTTACCGGGGAAACCAGTTCACCTTCCGGCGTTGCCCAGCGGGCCAGCACTTCGACGCCGTAGAGTTCTCCGGTATCGCTATGCACAATGGGCTGGTACAGAGGCACGATTTCATTCAGGTGTATCGCTTGCTCGAGATCTTCGTAGGGGTTGGGCTGGCGAAGAACGTAACGCCACAGGACGACCCCGGTCACTATCGCCAGAAACACGGTCAGTAACAGTGAGCTCCAGCCATGCAGAACCGGAAACCAGGAGAATATTGCGCCGCAGATCAGTACAGCCACCATGCTGCAAACGGTAGCCGTGATTCTAACGTTTTGTTTAGCCATTCATTTCCCTTGGTTTTGCCGCGACCGTCTGTGGACGCATTAAGCATAGAGTATAACGCTACGGGAAACGGTGTCGGCCCTCAAAAACCCGGCATGCGCCGGGCTAATGTTGAATTAGCGCAGCGCGTTAGCAATTGCACTGAACATCAGAGAGGCTTCCAGCGGCTGGGCGCTAAATGACGGTTCCGCCTGCGGCCAAGTAGACCACTGGACGATCACCAGGTTTTCCTCCGGGTTTACCATAATCATCTGGCCAAATATTCCCAGCGCCCAAAGGGAGCCTTTCAGGGATGCTTGTGCCGTCGGTTCAACCCGAGTGGCATTGACGGGAACTTCGTTGTTCCACCACTGGTAACCATACAGCCCGTTTGGATGGCCAGCCGAGACAGACCCTGCCGCGTGCGTCCAGTCAGATGACTGCTGTACCCAATTTTGCGGCAGGATCTGCTTACCGTTCGGCAATGTTCCGTTATGGAGGATAAATTCTCCGAAACGACCCCAGTCTTCCAGGGTGGCGTTAAAACCGTGAGCACCTACGTCGTGCTGGCCTTTGCTATAGGAATGCCACACACCATCGCTCGCCATGCCGTAAGGTTGCCAGATGCTTTTTTCCAGCCAGGCCGCCAGCGTCATGCCGGTCGCGCGTTCAAGTACATCACCCAGCAGCCATGCGCCTCCGGAGGAGTAAGACCAGTTTTGTCCCGCGGGATGCGCACGCTGCAGGCCAGAAACCAGTTTGCGTACGCAATCGTAGGTGCCGGGTTTTGCTTCACACTCGGTTAACTGGGCGAAGTCAGATTTCGGGTTGGTGTAGTCTTCAGTCCACGCTACGCCAGAGGTATGGGTAATCAGCTGTTTCAGCGTCACGCCGTCCCATGCGGTGCCTTTTAAGTCTGGTTCGTATTGGGTGATGAGATCGTCAAGGGAGTGGATTTTGCCCTCTTTAACGGCAACGCCCACCAGCGCCGAAACCACCGACTTGCCCACCGAACGGGACGTCCAGAGCGTGGCGTCGGTATTACCCTCTGCCAGGTATTTCCAGGCAATTTTTCCGTCTTTCAACACCAGCATACCGCTCACGTTCTGACGTTTAAGATAATCCTGAAGGTTATAGCGCGTGCCGTTAACCTGATACTGCGCGTCCGTCAGGGGTTTCGCAGCCGCCTGCAGCGGCGTGGCGTTGCCATGGTGAAACACATCGCCCGCATAGTTGCGGTAGTCATTACGAAAGCCAACGACGCGGTCAGCCTGGCTCCAGGTGAGCATGCTGTGCGTGTCGGGCAGCGTCCGATCGAAAGGCGCCGGGCAGACGTTGAGATCGGTACCCTCGCAGGCGGCCATGGCGACCGGGGATAACAGGCTGCTGAAAACAATCCCCGCCAGCAGGGTCTGATTTAACGATATGTTTTTCATAATTTTCTCGTTTGGCTCTGGAAGGACTTCAGTTTACGAACCTGCGACCTATAATAAAAAACGTGTCATGGGGGAAATTCCCCCAAATTAGAATGGAGCGTGGAGTGGCCACATTACTGTATTCATTCGCCCAGTTAGAGGCGTTTACCGCGGTGGCTGAACACGGCAGCCTGAGCAAGGCGGCGGTTAAGCTTCAAAAAGATCGCACGACCCTGCGCGATCTGGTCGATTTTCTGGAAGACGGGCTGGGCTATGCGCTGTTTTTACGTGAGGGGCGCACGCTGCGCCTGACGCCGGAAGGGGAGTTGCTCAAGCGGCAGGCCCATCTGTTGATGCGCCAGGTGAGAGCATTTGAAGCGTTTGCCAGGGAAGTCCCCAACAGCGCCACGCAGGACATTTCCCTCGTGTACGATCCCTTTACCCCGAGAGCGTTTTTACATCTGCTGATTGCCGAAATGGCAAAGCGCAAGATCCGTCTGAGTTTGACCTGTGCGTCACGCGATGAAGCAGAAAGCTGGCTTGCCGGCGGCAGGGTAGATTTGGGGATATTCCAGGCGCGTAATCACAGCGTGGGCAATGAAATGGCGTGGCGGGCGCTGGGCGCCATCGATATGGATTTCTACGCCGCGACGCCGCTTTTCCGGGAGAGCACCGCACCTCTCTCGCTGCTCGATCTCTCTCTGGTGCCGCAGGTGATTATGCATGCGGCGTCTGACGAACCGGTGACGCGTCGTCTGCAAATTTCGGGGCACACGATTTTTACCAATGAGCTGGAGATGCTTCGCGGCTTGCTGGAGAAAGGCTGCGGTTGGGGATTTTTACCGACGCACGTTCAGGCTGCGCGGTGGAAAAACGTAAAAAGGCTGCGCACCGAAGTGGGCAGCCAGGGGATTAGCCAGACGATGGTGACCATCTGGAAGCCGGGCAGCGACAAGCGAGAGATGATGGATGACATGCTGTCGCTGCTGCCGGAGTGGTGGAAACAATCAGCGCTGTGAACACCCCTTGCACTGTTTGTTCTGGATCTGCTGGAAGAAATCGTTGCCTTTGTCGTCGACCAGAATAAACGCCGGGAAGTTTTCTACTTCGATTTTCCAGATAGCCTCCATACCCAGCTCCGGATACGCCACGCACTCCAAACTTTTGATGCTGTTTTGTGCCAGAACCGCTGCCGGGCCGCCGATGCTGCCGAGGTAGAAACCGCCATGTTTGTGACAGGCGTCCGTGACCTGCTGGCTGCGGTTGCCTTTTGCGAGCATGATCATGCTCGCGCCGTGCGATTGCAGTAAGTCTACGTAGGAATCCATCCGGCCTGCGGTGGTTGGGCCTAAGGAACCAGAAGCATATCCTTCCGGCTTTTTGGCCGGGCCTGCGTAATAGATAGGATGGTCCTTCACGTACTGCGGCAGCGCTTCGCCGTTGTCGAGCAGTTCTTTCAGTTTGGCGTGGGCAATATCGCGCGCCACGATAATGGTGCCATTAAGCGACAGGCGGGTGGAGACCGGATGGGCAGACAGCTGCGCCAGGATCTCGGCCATCGGTTTGTCCAGGTTGATACTCACCACGCCGCCTTCACCCTGTTGGCGCAGAGATTCAGGAATATACTGGCCTGGGTTATGTTCCAGCTTCTCAATCCAGATACCGTCGCGGTTGATTTTCGCTTTAATGTTGCGGTCCGCAGAGCAGGAGACACCCATGCCGATTGGGCAGGATGCGCCGTGGCGCGGAAGGCGGATCACGCGGATATCGTGGGCGAAGTATTTACCGCCAAACTGCGCGCCAAGGCCAAGATTCTGCGCTTCCTGGAGCAGTTCCTGTTCGAGCTGAACATCGCGGAACGCCTGGCCGTGTTCGTTCCCTTCGGTTGGCAGACCGTCGTAATAGCGGGTTGAGGCGAGCTTCACGGTTTTCAGCGTGGCTTCAGCTGAGGTCCCGCCAATGACAAACGCGATATGATAAGGCGGACAGGCTGCCGTCCCCAGTGTGCGCATCTTCTCAACCAGGTAGTTTTTCAGCTTCGCTGGGGTGATCAGCGCTTTGGTTTCCTGATAGAGATAGGTCTTGTTGGCAGAGCCGCCGCCTTTGGCCATACACAGGAATTTATATTCGTCGCCGTCGACGCTATACAGATCAATCTGCGCCGGCAGGTTGGTGCCGGTATTCACCTCTTTGTACATATCCAGCGCGGCGTTTTGGGAGTAGCGCAGGTTGTCTTCAATGTAGGTGTTGTAGACGCCCTGGCTCAGCGCGGCTTCATCGCCGCCGCCGGTCCATACGCGCTGGCCCTTTTTACCCATGATAATGGCGGTGCCGGTATCCTGGCAGGTGGGCAGAACGCCTTTGGCCGCAATTTCAGAATTGCGCAGGAACTGCAGGGCAACGTATTTGTCGTTTTCGCTGGCCTGTGGGTCATGAAGAATGGCCGCAACCTGCTTCTGGTGTGAAGGACGTAGCATAAACGCAGCATCGTGGAACGCTTGCTGTGCCAGCAGGGTCAGGGCTTCAGGCTCAACTTTCAGGATGTCCTGGCCGTCGAACGCGGTAACGGAAACGTGCTCTTTGGTCAGCAGGTAGTATTCGGTATCGTCATGCGCGAGCGGGAAGGGGTTCTGGTAGTGAAACGGTTTGTTTGACATAGCCTATTGCTCCATAAAAATAAAACCGCCGGAGGGTTAGCCCGGCGGTCAGGAATCAGAACATCATCGACATCCACGGATAACCAATCAGCAGCAGAGCTGCCAGGAAGATGGCACCGAAGATGGTGCCCAGACGCCAGTAGTCTTTGGTTGGCAGGTAGCCGCTCCCGTAGTAAATCGGGCTTGGGCCTGTACCGTAGGGAGTGATAATCCCCATAATGCCCAGCGAGGTCACCATCAGCAGGACGAACACCTCCATGTTCATGCCTGGAATGGTAGCGGCGATGGTCAGCATCGCAGGCAGCAGCGCCGTGGTGTGCGCGGTGGTGCTGGCAAACAGGTAGTGAAGCAGGTAGAACGCCACCAGCAGCACGATGGTGGCAACCCCCGGAGAGATGCCTGCCATCAGAAGACCGCCCTCTTTACCGAGCCAGCTGATAAAACCGGTGGAAGAGAGGCCATCAGCCAGCGCGACCAGCGTGGCGAACCAGACGAAGGTGTTCCATGCGGCTTTATTACCGGTGATATCGTTCCACTCCAGCACGCCGGTCCACAGCATCAGCGTCACGATTAACAGCGCGGCCATTGCCGGTTCAATCCACGCGGCGGCGAAGATCCACATCAGCAGGGCGCAGCAGACGAAGACCAGCAGCAGGATCTCATTGCGCGACAGTTTACCCAGTTTTTCCAGTTCACGGCTCGCCCACAGCGGCACTTCATCGTTCACTTTAACTTCAGGCGGGTAGAACCAGTAGGCCAGCAGCGGCATGGTCAGAATCAACAGTACGCCCAGCGGCAGGAAGGCGATAAACCAGGTGCCCCAGGAGATGTTAATTCCCACAATACTTTTCACCAGCGCCAGTGCCAGCAGGTTTGGTGCGAGGGCCGAGAGGAACATTGAGCTGGTGATACAGGCGGCGGTGATGGCAACCCACATCAGATAGGAGCCCATGCGGCGTGCGCTTGGGTCGTTAGGTTTTGAGCCATACAGCGGCGGCAGGTTTGCAATTATCGGGTAGATAGTCCCGCCGCTACGTGCGGTGTTGGACGGCGTAAATGGTGCCAGCAGCAGATCGGCGAAGGTAATGGCATAGCCGAGCGTCAGGCTGCGACGACCCAGATATTTCACCAGGATCAGCGCAAGACGGCGGCCGAAGCGGGTTTTGTCATAACCGGCGGCAAACATAAAGGCCCCGAAAATCAGCCAGACGGTGGAGTTACCAAAACCACTCACCGCCCATTTAAAGGAGGCGCCCGCCAGCTTGAATTTCGGGTCAGCCAGCTGTTCCGGGCTGAAGAGCACCCACTGACTGCACAGGGCAATTGCCACCACCCCGGTCAAACCAATCACTGCCCCTGGCAGCGGTTCGAAGATCAAACCGACAATTACGCCAACGAAGATAGCGAAGTAGTACCACGCATATGGCGGTAGACCTTGCGGAACCGGAACAAACAGCAGCAGCACGGCGACGATAACCGGCAGCGCCATCATAAGCAGACGTTTTGCCTTTCCGTCGGATGCTTTACTCGCCACAGGAGGCGTTACAGCAGTTTTTGTATTCATAATTTCACGTCTTAAGTTGTCAGGAATTCGGTAGTACGGTGAAAATAAAAGGCTCACTATTTTTAATGTTATTGCTTTTTTTAGTTATTAAAGGTGTGCTTTTGTATTTTCAGTAATAGAGATTTAACGCTTTCTATAGGCGTTAAATTAAAAAGTGATGATGTTTATATATTGCGCCTTTGGATGCCAGAACTGTTGATCGCGATCAAATAAATAGAATTGCAGGAGTATTTTTAATCTTCATTTAATAACCATTCAGGCTTATGTGGGTATTATTGAACTTATAACCAAAAACGCTTCTTTTTGGTAACATCTAACAAGGTGGTGTTTTTTTAATATGCTGTATTTATTGTGCTTTATTGTTTTTACTGGAAGGGGGGTGGTCAGTAAGGCGTTAACATTGTTTACATTATTGTGAACGAAGTAACGTATGTCTCTAACACCAATGTATTATTAATGTTACCGAAGGGATTAAATAGTTTTTTAACTAACGTAATTGATTTAGAAACCAAATAAATCATTATATTAATATCATGACATCGGCAAGAAAATAGAAATAGAATCAGCCCGATAACGAATTCTTAATTTTAAAAGTTTGGAGTTTCTATTATGAGCACGAACGAACGTATGCTAAGTCCTTTCACATTACCGAATGGCACTGAACTGAAAAACCGTTTGTTAATGGCACCCATGACAACCTGTACTGGCTATTACGATGGTACCGTCACCCGTGAGCTGGTGGAGTACTACCGGGCGCGGTCAGGCAGCATTGGAACCATCATTGTTGAGTGCTGTTTTGTGGACGATCTCGGTCCGGCTTTCCCGGGCGCAATTGGTATTGATAACGACGAGAAAATTGCCGGCCTGGCGAAAATTGCCGATGCCATCAAGTCTAAAGGCTCTAAAGCGCTGCTGCAGATCTACCACGGCGGCCGTATGGTCGATCCAAAGCTTATCGGTGGCCGCACGCCGGTTGGCCCTAGCGCCGTTGCCGCACCGCGCGACGGTGCCGCAACGCCGGTTGCGCTGACCGCAGAAGAAGTGGAAGGCATGATCGGTAAGTTTGGTGAAGCCGTACGCCGCGCAATCCAGGCGGGTTTCGACGGCGTCGAAATTCACGGGGCAAATACCTACCTGATTCAGCAATTCTATTCGCCAAACTCCAACCAGCGCGATGATGAGTGGGGCGGCAGCCGCGATAATCGCGCCAAATTCCCGCTGGCGGTGCTGGACATCACCCACAAAATGGTGCGCCAGTACGCCGATGATGCCTTCATTATTGGCTACCGTTTCTCGCCTGAAGAGATGGAAGTCCCCGGCATCCGCTTCGACGATACCCTGTATCTGCTGGAAAAACTGGCGGCGCGCGGTGTGGATTACCTGCACTTTTCCGTCGGCGCAACCCTGCGCCCATCGATTGTCGACACCCAGGACCCGACTCCGCTTATCGAAAAATACTGCGCGATGCGTTCTGAAACGCTGGCACAGGTGCCGGTGATGGGCGTGGGCGGCGTGGTGAACGCTGCCGATGTCAACGACGCACTGGAACATGGCTATGACCTGATTGCCGTTGGTCGTGCAACGATTGCCTACCCTGACTGGACTGACCGCATTGCCTCAGGCGAAAGCCTTGAGCTGTTTATGGACAGCACGCAGCGCGAAGCGCTGAACATTCCGGAACCGCTGTGGCGCTTCTCGCTGGTGGAAGCGATGATCCGCGATATGAGCATGGGTGAATCGAAATTCAAACCGGGTCTGTTTGTCGAGAAAGTGCAGGATCATGTTAATGAACTGGTCATTAACGTCAGCCTGGAAACCGACCGCATCGCGGATATTGAACTGGCCTCCGGCCCGGGTCAGGACGTTGAATTTGTTACCAGCTTTGAGGAGATCAGCACCCGTATTCTGGATGCGAACACCCCGCACGTGGATGCCATCACCGGGGCGACCAGCCAAAGTGAAGCGGTGAAAAAAGCGGTGTCCAAAGCCATGCTGAAATCCAGCAAAGCGCTGGCGGCGGAAGAGGGGGCAGACCCGAACGAAACCAAAAGCGTGGATGTGGTGGTGGTCGGCAGCGGTGGCGCAGGCCTGGCTGCGGCTATTCAGGCGCATGACGAAGGTGCAAGCGTACTGATCGTCGAGAAAATGCCGACTATCGGCGGCAATACCATTAAAGCGTCGGCCGGGATGAACGCGGCAGAAACCCGCTTCCAGCGCGTGAAAGGCATCCAGGACAGCAAAGAGTTATTCTACAACGAAACGCTGAAAGGGGGGGGTAACAAGAACAACCCGGAACTGCTGCGTCGCTTCGTGGAGAACGCGCCTGAGGCCATCGAGTGGCTGGCAACGCGCGGCATTATGCTTAACGACATCACCACCACCGGTGGGATGAGCATCGACCGTACTCACCGTCCAAAAGACGGTTCTGCGGTGGGCGGATACCTGATCAGCGGCCTGGTGCGTAACGTCACCAAACGCAACATCGATGTGATGCTCGATACGTCTGTCAGCGACATCGTTTTCGAAAACGGTGAAGTGACCGGCGTGCGTCTGACTACCGAAGAGAATGAAACCCTCACCGTCGCAACCAAAAGCGTGATTGTGGCAACGGGTGGCTTTAGCGCCAACAGCCAGATGGTGGTGAAATATCGCCCGGATCTGGACGGGTTTGTCACCACCAACCACAAAGGCGCAACCGGTGGTGGTATCGCACTGTTGGAACGTATTGGTGCAGGCACCGTGGATATGGGCGAAATTCAAATTCACCCGACCGTCGAGCAAAAAACCTCGTACCTGATCTCTGAATCCATCCGCGGCGGCGGGGCGATTCTGGTGAATCAGAAGGGGAATCGCTTCTACAACGAAATGTCGACCCGCGATAAAGTCTCTGCGCAAATTATCGCGCTGCCGGAGAAATATGCCTACATCGTCTTTGATGAGCATGTTCGTACCAAAAACAAAGCGGCGGATGAGTACATTGCAAAAGGCTTTGTCACCAGCGCCAGCTCGCCTAAAGCACTTGCTGAAGCGCTGGGGATGGATCACCACGCGTTCCTGGCAACGCTCGAACGCTACAACGGCTTTGTTGAAAAACAGCACGATGATGATTTTGGCCGCACCACCGCGCTGCGTGCGCCAATTAACGAAGGGCCGTTCTACGCCATTCAGATTGCTCCGGGCGTACACCACACCATGGGTGGCGTGACCATCAATACTGAAACCTGCGTGCTGGATGACCATCACAACGTGCTGCCGGGAGCGTTTGCGGCGGGTGAGGTTGTCGGCGGTATCCACGGCGGTAACCGTATTGGCGGTAACGCGGTGGCAGATATCATTATTTTTGGTACTCTGGCCGGACATCAGGCGGCGATGCGCGCAAAAATGGCATAAGTCAGCCGTAAGAGCATGCCGGTTACGCGCAGCGTATCCGGCATTTCAATCAGGGAGCGTTCACCATGTCTTCTGAACACCGCGTCTACAGTTATTCCGCCGTCCTGATGGGGTCACCCATCCTCCTGAAACTCTTTTCCCATGACGAAGCGCTCGCGTCCCGTGTATTTCGCCTAATCAAACAGTACGAAGACCTGCTTACCGTCAACCGTGCACACTCGCAGGTCATGGACATCAACCATGCCGCCGGTCAGCATCCGGTCGCAGTCAGCCGCCCGGTGTTTGAACTTATTCGCTGTGCAAAGGCAGCAAGCCTGCTCAAAGACAGCGCGTTTAATCTGGCGATTGGCCCACTGGTGAAACGCTGGAAAATCGGCTTTCGCGGAGACAGCGTCCCTCCCGCAGGCGAGATTGCGTCGTTGCTGGCGATGACCCGCCCAGAGGACGTGGTGCTTAATGAGGCCAACAGCAGCGTGTTCCTGGCCGTATCGGGTATGGAGATCGACCTGGGGGCTATTGCTAAAGGCTATATCGCCGACAGGGTGCGGGATTATCTGCGTAAAGAGGGGGCTGAACGGGGGTTGATTAACCTCGGCGGCAACGTTCAGACGTTGGGTTCGCCGGAAGGGGGCTGGAGCGTGGGGCTTAAAAAACCCTTCTCCGCAGACGAACTTATTGGCGCGATGACGGTGGAGAACCGCTCCGTCGTGACGTCAGGAACCTATGAACGCTACTTTGAGCAGCACGGCAAGCGCTATCATCACATTCTTGACCCTCGCACCGGATATCCGCTGGATAACGGGCTGGACAGCGTGACGATCGTGTCGAAAGACTCCATTGACGGTGATATCTGGACGACGTTGATGTACGGCATGGGCGTCGAAAAGGGATGTGCTGCCCTGTGTGCGCATCCGGATATTGAGGCTAGTTTTGTAACCAAAACGAAAGAAGTGGTGCTCTCTTCAGCGCACCACTTCCGCTTTACCTTGCTGGACAACAGTTACCGCGTTACTGGCAGTACTGCTTGAGCAGGCCAGTCTGTTCGGGCTGGAGGCGGTAGCGATACACCGGGCGTCCGGTGGCCCCGTAGTGAATGCTGGTGAACAGAATATTAATTTGCGCCAGCCAAATCAGGTATTTACGGCAGGAAACGCGTGAAATATTGACCGCGTTAGCCAGGTCGTCGGTCGAAAACTCTGACTCCGGGTGCGCGTCAATCCACTGACAAATCGTGCGCAGCGTCTGGAGGGTTAACCCTTTTGGCAGCTTTTTGTTATCGGCCAGTTCAGGTGCTCCGCCGTGCAGAAGCCTGTCCACATCCGCCTGCTCGTAATACTGGTGTGAACCCATCAGGCTATGTTTTGCTTTCCAACCGTTCAGCGCTTCTTCAAAACGCGGGAACTGGAAGGGCTTGATCAGATAATCCACTACGCCGTAGTGCATTGAGGTCTGGATCGTGGCTGCATCCGATGCCGAAGAGATCATGATCACGTCGATCGGACGGCCTGACGCACGAATAATGGGCAGCAGATCCAGCCCGTTATCCTGCTGCATGTAGACGTCCAGCAGCACCAGGTCGACAGGCTGGTTGGGGTTGTTGATAACCGCTTCGGCCTGATTGAGCGTGGAGGCGACACCACAGCAGCTAAAGCCCTCAACGCGGTTAACGTACAGACGGTTGAGGTCGGCTACCATGGCGTCATCATCGACAATTAATACATTTATCACGCGATATTCCTCTCGCTATCCCAGGGGATGTGAACAAAAAATTGTGTAAATACGCCAGGTTCAGATTCGACGGTAATGTCTCCGCCAATATTCTGGATCTGTTGGCGCGCAAGGAACAACCCAACGCCGCGGTTTTCACCTTTTGTTGAGAAGCCCTTCGTAAAAATAGCCTCCAGACGCGCGGGATCAATGCCCGGGCCGTCGTCGCTGACTTCACAGCTCAGCCAGCCGTTCTGGTAGTGCAACAGCAAGCCGATCTCACCTTCCGGTTGGCCTTCCATCGCGTCCAGCGCGTTCTCAATTAAATTACCCAGTACGGTCACCAGCACCGCTACCTGCTCTTCATTGGTGGTATCCGGTATTTGGCACTCGTCTGCCAGGGTCAGCGTAATGCCGGCTTCTTTGGCGCGCGTGATTTTACCCAGCAGGAAGCCTGCGATAACCGGCGATTTCACCTTCCGCTGAATTGCACCAATATCCGTCTGGTAATTATGGGCGGTTTGTATGATGTACTCTTCCAGCTTGTCGTAGCGTTTCATATGCAGCAGGCCGAGGATCACGTGCAGCTTATTCATAAATTCGTGCGTATGGGTGCGCAGGGCATCGACGTAGCTGACCATGCCATCCATGCGCTGAAGCAGCTGGCTAATTTCGGTTTTATCGCGGAAGGTGCTGATTGCCCCTATCACCTGGTTCTGGCTTTTTACCGGAACCATATTGCACAGCAACAGTCGCCCGTTGCAGCTGATCTCCTGATCCTGGCGAGCCATTCCCGTTTTCGATACCTCCCGCAGGCCCGCCAACAGGGGTTCGCTGGCGTTTTCGGTCTGTTTGCCGGATGGAAGAAGTAAAATCTCTCTGGCCGTGTGGTTAATCATGGTGACGCGACCATGTACATCCACGGCCAGCACGCCTTCCCGCAGTGATTGCAGCATCGCCTGGCGTTGCTCAAACAGGGCCGAGATCTCATAAGGCTCAAGCCCAAACAGGATGCGTTTCAGCACCCGCACCAGGCCCCATATAGCCAGGGAGCTCATGAGAATACTGAACAAAATAGTCCAGACGGCGTTCAGCCGCCCGCGGGTAATTTGCTCTTCAACCTTGTTGAGCGAGATCCCCACGACCACAACGCCGATCTGTTCATGTCGATCGTCATAAATGGGCGTAAAGACGCGCAACGCTTCGTCAAGCGCACCGCGGTTGACGGAGACGTTCTCCTTTCCCTCCAGCGCAGGAGTCAGGTCATCACCGATAAAATGCAGGCCTAACAGCGCCTCGTTCGGGTGTGAGTAGCGAATGCCGCGCATATCGGTCACCACGGTGAACAGCAGGTCGTTGCGTTTGGTTACTGCCTGAGCCATCGGCTGGATGATATCGGCCTGCGGCGGTTGGTTCAGCGCACGCTTCACCTCGGGGCTATCGGCAAAAGTGCGGGCAATCCCCAATGCGGTATCTTTAACATCGTCGCGGGTCGCCCGGGTAATTTGTACCGAATAGAGGGCAAACACCAGCAGCAGCACGGAGCCGATAATGGCGCACACCATCAATGTGACCAGCGTGCTGAGCTTAATAGGGCGCTTGCGCGTCAGGGGGAAGGGCTGCAAATCACTCATCAACGTTCCGCGGTTTTCAGGAAAGGGCTAATTATCGCCGATGACGCGCTTTTCATAAAGGCATGCATGGCGTCCTCTTTTCGTGACCCCCTTCGCAGGTCATCTATATAAAACACTTTATAGTGTGTGGGAACTCATAATAAGGAGGCTGTTTATGAGCATTATGCTTACCGGTTCAGTCAAGGAAAGACGGCACGCCAGCACGATGAACATTGATAGATTGTCCACGCTGGACATGCTGAACGTTATTCACCAGGACGACGTGCACATCTTTGAAGCCGTTACCCCACTCTTACCAATCATTGCCCGCGTGGTGGATAACGCGGCGGCAACGCTGAGCCACGGCGGACGTCTAGTGATTGTTGGCGCGGGCCCATCAGGCTGTCTGGCAAAACAGGTAGCCGATGAATATGCTCCGGGGAAAACGCCTGTGATTGCCATCACAACGGGAGACGATGCTGGAAATTACGAATGCGGAGTCGCCGACCTACAGGGCATCAAGTTTGGTGAGCACGATATGATGCTGGCGGTGACCGTCAGCGGCAAAACGCCGTGGGTCTGGGGGGCAATGCGCCATGCATGGTCGCTGGGGTCGCCGGTGGCCGTCATCACCACAGATGCGCAAAGCGAAGCGGCGCAGCTGGCAAGTATGGTGATTGCACCCGATCTGGGCGCGGATGTGGTTGCCGGGTATGGCAACGCCAAAGCGGGCATTGCCCAAAAAATGATCCTGAATATGGTCACTACCGGGCTGGCAATTCGAACCGGGCGTGTTTACAGCAACCTGCGTGTGGATCTTGAGGCGACCAGCACCAAATGGGCTGAACGACAAATCGCGATTGTGATGGAAGCCGGAGGGTGCACCCGGGCTGTTGCAAAAGCGGCGCTGGAGAGCTGCAACCACAACTGCAAAACCGCGGTGTTGATGGTGCTGACGGGGCTTGATGCCTGGAAAGCGCACGAGCTGCTGGCGCAGAATAACGGGTTTATCCGCGTGGCGTTGCAGGAAGCGCCGTAAATTCTGGCAGCAGAACGAAAAAAGCCCGCATAAATGCGGGCTTGGCTTTTTAGGCTGATTAGAACTGGTAAACCAGACCCATCGCTACGATGTCATCAGTGCTGATACCATTCGCGCTGTAGAAGCTGTCGTCTTCATCCAGCAGGTTGATTTTATAATCAACATAGGTAGACATATTTTTGTTGAAATAATAGGTGGCGCCAACGTCAGCGTATTTCACCAGATCTTTGTCGTTACCGTAAGCGGTATTCAGGTCTTTACCTTTGGACATCAGGAAAGAGACCGCCGGACGCAGGCCGAAGTCGAACTGGTATTGTGCGGTAACTTCAAAGTTCTGGGTTTTATTTGCAACGGAATAAATTCCATTACCGTATGGTGTCATGTTGTGCGTTTCTGCATACATGGTAGCCAGGTAAATTTGATTATCATCATATTTCAGGCCCACGGTCCAGGCATCCGCTTTATCACCACCGGCAGTTGTTCTGATGGTCTGCTCAGTGGTGCGGTCAGAGGAAGAATACGCCGCACCCGCGGTAACGCCCATACCAAAATCGTAAGAGGTTGAAATACCCCAACCGTCGCCGTTTTGTTTACGGACGTCACGGCCGTTGCTGGTACCTTCCTGGTTATTCGTGCCGCTTTCATTATTACCCTGATACTGCAGGGCAAAATTGAGACCATCAGCCATGCCGAAGAAACCGCTGTTGCGGTACGTCGCCACGCCGTTGGCACGGCCAGTCATAAAGTTATCGGTGCTAGTGTAGGTGTCCCCGCCAAACTCTGGCAGCATGTCGGTCCAGGCTTCTACGTCGTAGACCACACCGTAGTTACGGCCGTAATCGAATGAGCCGTATTCACCGAATTTCAGGCCAGCGAAGCCAAGACGGGTCCATGCATTATTCGAACCGCCGCCTTTCTCGCTATTATTAGCCTGAATGTTGTATTCCCACTGGCCATAGCCAGCCAGTTGATCGTTAATCTGGGTTTCACCTTTGAAGCCCAGACGTACATAGGACTGATCGCCGTCGCTACCTGCGTCATCAGAGAAATAATGCAGGCCATCAACTTTACCGTAGAGGTCTAATTTGTTGCCGTTGTGGTTGTATACTTCAGCCGCATTTGCCACGCCAGCCATTAATAAAGCGGGTACAAGAATTGCCAGAACTTTTCTTTTCATTATATATTCCCTTTAAATATAATTTGCCTGAATATATGTAATTACTCTCCGTAATCACAATGCCGATACTATTCTACGAAATGGCATTTAGGTTCAAAAATAAATGTAATTAAAATAGTATAAATATTGCAAAATATTTCTATTTGTCGCTTTATTTTTCTTGTGAATTTATTCTCTCTAAACATAAGGGTTAATTATTATTAAGTATTTCTCGCTGTTATTGATGTGCCTTTTAAATTGGTAGGCATTATATTTTGTGCCCCCGCATGAGGCTCAAAAAATGAGAGTTTTAAAAATTGTTTAAGATCAACTTAACGCAAACTGGTGAGCGGAAAGCGTCGCGCGGTCGAGTGATTGATGACAAAATGTGATGATTGTCACAAAATGAGTGCGAAGTAAAACGGTCGTCCCGTCACCGTGAAGTAGAGAGAGAAAATGGAAGAAGAGATGGAACGCGGCCTGGGAGGCAAGCTGGCACTGTGGGTGTTTTACGCTTTTTGCGGATACTTTGTCTGGGCGATGGTGCGCTATGTATGGGTGGTCAGCCAAATCCCGGCGTTATCGGGTACGGTCGTTGAGGGGGATTTAGGCTCAACCAGCGGGAAGTGGCTTGGCGCGCTGTTGGGGTTTTTAGTGCTGGGTACCGTCGGCGCGATTCTGGGCGGGATTGCATGGTACACGCGACCCCGGCAGGACAATCCGTGATAGCCGCCAGGAAAGTTGCTATTGTAACGGTTTAAGCGACAGGACGTGAAGATGGAACTTGCCCAGTGGCAGCACCGCTTTGAGCGCTGGCTCGACGAACACCACACTACCGACGACGCCGCGCATGATATTTCGCACTTCCGTCGCGTCTGGATGACGGCGCAGAAAATCATGGCCGACCAGAAGATTGAGCCGCTGGTCGTTCTGACCGCATGTTATTTCCATGACATTGTCAGCCTGCCGAAAAACCATCCTGAACGGAGCCAATCATCACAGCGGGCGGCACGTAAAACGCGCAGTATTTTGCAGGTTGATTTCCCTGACTTCCCACCAGACCTTTATCCCGCCGTGGAGCACGCCATCGCGGCGCATAGTTTCAGCGCGGGGATCGCACCGCTAAGCCTTGAAGCCAAAATTGTCCAGGATGCTGACCGTCTGGAAGCGTTAGGAGCCATCGGGCTGGCGCGTGTTTTCGCGGTAGCTGGCGCGCTGGGAACGGCACTCTTTGACTCAGAAGACCCTTTTGCAGAGACTCGTGCACTGGATGACCGCGCATTTGCCCTCGATCACTTCCAGACCAAGCTGCTGCGCCTGCCTGAAACGATGCAAACGAAAATGGGGCGCGATCTTGCGCAGCATAATGCGGATTTCCTGATTCAGTTCATGGCTAAGCTTGGTGCGGAATTACAGGGGGACTGCCTGGGGTTGGATGGCCAGATCCTAAGCCGCTTCGGTCGCAGTTTGCGGTAATAAACTGTGGTAATCTGTTTTCAGTCTTTATTGTCCGGTTAAAAGCATGCAGGAAAATCGATCAGTGACTAAGCCCGCGCCAGAGCAGGCTGAGAAATCAACGGCAACGGTACAGGCACTACTGCACCAGTTGCTGGCTATCTATGATGTTAAAACGCTGGCAAACCAGCTTTTGGCGCAGGGTGAGAGCCACTGGAGCCCGGCCATTCTTAAAAGGCTGCTCACCAGCGAACGGGCAGGGAGCCGCCTGAGCGAGCGCGAGTTTCACCATTTGCACAGCCTGCTTCCGCGACCGTCTGCGGCACATCCAAACTATGCCTTCCGCTTTATCGATCTGTTTGCCGGTATTGGTGGGATCCGACACGGATTTGAAGCCATTGGCGGCCAGTGCGTGTTTACCAGCGAGTGGAACAAACATGCGGTGCGTACCTACAAGGCTAACTGGTATTGCGATCCTGATGCGCATCATTTTAACGCCGATATCCGTGACGTTACCCTCAGCCACAAAACCGGCGTGACTGACGCTGAAGCAGCGGAGCATATTCGCCAGACCATTCCGGCGCACGACGTGCTGCTGGCAGGGTTCCCGTGTCAGCCTTTTTCGTTGGCCGGCGTATCGAAAAAAAATGCCCTCGGGCGCGCCCACGGTTTTGCCTGCGATACCCAGGGAACACTGTTTTTTGACGTTGCGCGTATTATTGATGCCCGCCGCCCGGCTATTTTCGTGCTGGAAAACGTCAAAAACTTAAAAAGCCATGACGGCGGAAAAACCTTTCGCATCATCATGCAAACCCTGGACGAGTTGGGCTATGACGTAGCGGATGCGCAGGATATGGGCGCGGACGACCCGAAAATAATCGATGGCAAAAACTTTTTGCCGCAACACCGGGAACGTATTGTGCTGGTGGGTTTTCGTCGTGACCTTAACCTGAAGGGCGATTTTACCCTACGGGATATTCCATCGTTGTACCCGGCGCGTCGCCCAAGCGTGGCGGACCTGCTGGAACCTGCCGTGGATGCTAAATTTATCCTGACCCCGGTGCTGTGGAAATACCTCTATCGCTACGCCAAAAAACATCAGGCGAAAGGTAACGGCTTTGGTTTTGGGATGGTAAACCCGAACGATCCCCACAGTGTGACCCGCACGCTGTCTGCCCGCTACTATAAAGACGGCGCGGAAATTCTGATCGACAGGGGCTGGGATAAAGCGCTGGGCGAGAAAGACTTCGACGATCCGCAGAACCAGCTCCACCGCCCGCGCCGCTTAACGCCGCGTGAATGTGCCCGACTTATGGGGTTTGAGTCATTGCAGGGTTATCACTTTCGCATTCCGGTGTCAGATACCCAGGCGTATCGTCAGTTTGGAAACTCCGTGGTGGTGCCCGCGTTTGCGGCGGTAGCCAAGCTTCTGGCGTCACGCATCAAGCAGGCCGTCGCATTGCGCCAGAGCGAGACCGTCAATGACGGATGTGCACAATAAGGCCACGCGCAGTAAAAATATGCGTGCCATTGGCACGCGTGATACCGCGATAGAAAAACGGCTTGCCGGGCTACTGACGCAGGCCGGTTTTGCCTTTCGGACCCAGGACGCCGCCCTTGCCGGGCGCCCTGATTTTGTTGTCGACACCTATCGGTGCATTATCTTTGCCCACGGCTGTTTCTGGCATCAGCATCAGTGTTATCTGTTTAAGGTTCCGGCGACGCGAACCGCGTTCTGGCTGGAGAAAATAGGCAAGAACGTGGCCCGCGATAGGCGCGATATCTCCACGCTTGTCGCGCAGGGATGGCGGGTGTTGGTCGTCTGGGAGTGCGCGCTTCGCGGCAAACTGAAACTGAACGATCTGGCGCTAAGCGAGCGCCTGGAGGAGTGGATCTGCGGCGGCGGGCAAGCCGCGCAGATCGACACGCAGGGCATTCATCCGCTTAGGGTTTATCCACTTCACACGGCGTGATGACGGGTTTTGCAGGCAGTAAATATTTACCCAACGTTACCAGCACCACGGCAAACACAATGACCCCTAATGCCAGCCACTCTACCGGTGACAAGATTTCACCTGCAAAGCTGGTGCCGAGCAGCACCGCCACAACCGGGTTAACATAGGCGTAGCTGGTCGCGACGGCAGGCGAGACGTTTCTGATCAGGAACATATAGGCATTAATGGCGATAATAGAGCCAAAGAGCGCCAGATAACCTACGGCAAGGAATCCAGACAGGCCTGGCATCACGGTCAGCTTTTCCCCTGTGAGCGTTGAGGCCACCAGCAGCACAATACCCGCCGCGAGCATTTCAATCGCCCCTGCCATCATGCCGGCAGGCAGCTCAATGCGTGAACCGTAGACTGAACCAAATGCCCAGCTCATCGAGCCAATCAGGATCAGCACTGCACCCCAGGGATTTCCGCTCAGGTTACCGCCGCTGTTAAGCAGGATGATCCCGGCAAGACCAATCCCAATCCCCAGCCATTCCAGCTTGCGTGTGCGAATGCCGAAAAGACGGCTAAAGCAGAGCGTAAACAGCGGTACGGTGGCGACCACGACGGCCGCTATCCCGGAGGGGACATTCTGGTGTTCTGCGACGGTGACAAAGCCATTGCCCACCGCCAGCAGCAGCAGGCCAATCAGGGCGGCGTTGAGAAGAGGGCGCAGCGGGGGAAGTTTATGCCCACGCAGGAGCAGGAAGGCCAGAAGCAGCACACCCGCAGAGAAGAAGCGAATGCCTGCCATCATCAGCGGTGGCCAGCTTTCCACACCAATACGGATAACAAAGTAGGTAGAACCCCAGATGATATACAGTGAAAAAAGTGCCCCGATGAGCGGTAATAAGTGCCGGAAACGCATAGTCCCTCACGACGAAATTAAAAGGTCGCTGATAGTAAACGTTAAAACTATCGGGCTGGCGAGTTCTTTAACTTGGCATTGATGTGAATTTTTTGTTGACGTCAGGCGCCTGTTTCAGGGTTTACGCTTTTGCTCCATACTATTCACTTAATTAGCAAAAGAAGAAGGATAGAGATTTTGGCAGGAAGTAGCTTATTAACCTTGCTGGACGATATTGCCACATTGCTGGACGACATTTCGGTGATGGGAAAACTGGCGGCAAAAAAAACCGCTGGCGTACTGGGGGACGATCTCTCGCTGAACGCGCAGCAGGTCAGCGGGGTTCGCGCTAACCGCGAGTTGCCGGTGGTTTGGGGGGTTGCAAAAGGCTCATTCCTTAATAAGGTGATCCTGGTGCCTCTGGCGCTGATGATAAGCGCGTTTATTCCCTGGGCGATTACACCGTTATTGATGATAGGCGGGGCATTTTTATGCTTCGAAGGTGTAGAGAAAGTGCTGCACACCTTTGCTTCCCGTAAGGAAAAGGACACGCCAGAGATGCGCCAGCAGCGGCTGGACGCGTTGGCCGCGAAGGATCCTAAAACCTTCGAGCGCGATAAGGTAAAAGGTGCTATTCGTACCGACTTTATTCTGTCGGCAGAGATTGTGGCTATTACGCTCGGAATTGTGTCAGAAGCGCCGCTGCTGAACCAGGTTCTGATCCTTTCCGGGATCGCCATTCTGGTCACAATAGGCGTCTACGGCCTGGTGGGGCTGATCGTCAAGCTGGATGATATCGGCTACTGGCTGGAGGAAAAGTCGAGCGCTGTCGCAAAAGGCGTGGGCAAAAGCCTGCTGGTGCTTGCCCCCTGGTTAATGAAGAGTTTGTCTGTGGTGGGGACGCTGGCGATGTTTCTCGTCGGTGGCGGTATCGTGGTACACGGAATCGCGCCTCTACACCATGCGATCGAACATTTTTCCTCTGCGCAGGGTGCGGTGGTAGCCGCTATTCTGCCCACGCTGCTTAACCTCGTGCTGGGTTTTATCATTGGCGGCATTGTGGTTGCGGCAGTAAAACTGGTTGAAAAATTGCGCGGAGCATCGCATTAATTGTTCTCTGTGACAGGGTGCAAAAAGGCCATTTCTCGTCTAAATTGAAACAGTTTCGCCCTGATACAGGAGGCAGGTATGGTCTTTTTGGTCAGTGATGAAGTTAAGCCTAAAAAGGGTGGTCCCCGTATGATTGTCACCGGTTTTTCCAGCGGCATGGTGGAATGCCGCTGGCATGATGGTTACAGCATCAAGCGGGAAGCGTTTCGTGAAGATGAGCTTCAGCCGGGTGACGGTCGGCAAAGGCGCGAAAAGGCTTAATCATCCTACGCCCGGCTTTGCCGGGCGTTTTTACAGGCCTTACCGGGTAAAGAGTGGCAATCAGGGAGTGTGTGTGCAACGCGATACCTATGTTGTGAGACGATCTTTTCTGCAATGGCTGCGAAAGCGTAGCAATCCTGGCCTGATTGTTAATGCCTGCTTTCTGGTTGTCCTCGTCTTCTCCACTCTCCTGACCTGGCGTGAAGTGGTGGTCCTGGAAGATGCGTATATCTCCAGCCAGCGCAACCATCTGGAAACGGTAGCCAGTTCTCTTGACAGGCAGCTTCAGTTCAGCGTGGATAAACTACTTTTTTTTCGAAAGAGCATGGGCGACGCGCTACAGACCCCTCTTGAATTTGGCGTATTGCACGATGCGGTTAACCGTTACGAGACCCTTCGACGCGATCAGGCCTGGCAGCTTGCTGTCGATAGAAACCGCACGCTGCCCATCAATGGCGTGTCGGATGATTTTGTCGAAAAAACTACGCTCCTGAACCGCGACGACGAACGCATCAGAAATGAAATTTCTGCGGCGCTGGAGGTAGGGTACTTGCTTCGTTTGGCCTCTTCGACAGCGCAAACCGAAGAACGCGTCATCTACGTGTCCCGCGCGGGTTTTTTCCTCGCCACCGACACGCACGCGCAAAGCGACGAGATTGTCGCTCGCTATTACAAACTGGTCACCCAGCCGTGGTTTACCCAACAGTCAGAGCGTAACAACCGCTCTCGGGCGGTGCGCTGGTTTATTTCCCCGCCTTCATCCTGGACCGGCAATGAGCATGTGATCACGGCCAGCGTGCCTATCTATTACGATCATTACTGGTATGGCGTCGTAGCGATGGATTTCTCGCTGGCCACGATGAAACGCCTGTTGATGGACGCGACGGAAGGCCGCCCGGAGGGAGAGTATCAGCTGTATAACACCCGCCTTGAAATGATTGCGTCTACGGAAACCTCCGCCAATCTGATAAACCGTTTTGACGAACGTGAAATGGCGCAGATCGCGCATGCGATTGAGAGTGATACCCAGGGGGGGATCCGACTTGGGAGCCGGTTCGTCAGTTGGGAACGCCTCGATCACTTCGATGGCATTGTTCTTCGGGTTCATACCCTTCAGGAAGGCGTACAGGGAGACTTCGGCAGCATCAGCATCGTGCTGGCGCTGCTGTGGGCGCTGTTCACCACGATGCTGCTGATCTCCTGGCTGGTTATTCGCAGGATGGTGAGCAACATGTACGCGCTCCAGAGTTCGCTGCAGTGGCAGGCCTGGCATGACCCGCTAACCCGCCTGAATAATCGCGGAGCATTGTTTGAGAGAGCAAAAATACTGGCGAAGAAATGCCACCAGCAGTCGCTGCCGTTCTCTGTGATTCAGATCGATCTCGATCACTTCAAGAATGTGAATGACCAGTACGGGCATCAGGCCGGTGACAAGGTGCTGTCTCATGCCGCAGGGCTGATTTCCAGCGCGCTGCGCGCTAGCGATGTTGCCGGACGTGTCGGCGGCGAGGAGTTTTGCATTGTGCTGCCCGGCCTGGCGCTTGAAGAGGCGGCAGAGGTAGCAGAACGCATTCGTGCGCGGATAGACAGCAAAGAAATTCTGGTGAAAAAGAGCACCACGCTTCGCATCAGTGCGTCTTTGGGCGTCAGCAGCGCGCAGGAAAAGGAGAATTACAACTTCGAGCATCTGCAGTTCATTGCCGATGCTCGTTTGTATGAGGCGAAACAGAGCGGACGTAACCGGGTGGTCTGGTGGGATCACAACAAGAAGTGATCCAGTCCCTCGCTCCAGCCCGCAGGGCCGGCGAGGCGAGTGCGGTAAACGCGTGCAGGATTATTATCCTGCAGCGCTATTCCGTGCCGGTTAATGCCTTTGATGACCACCGCGAAGTCAACGCTGTCCAGAAGCGGGGCGTCATTCGGCCCGTCACCCAGCCCCAGCGTCGTCAGCTCCACACCCTCTCGCTCTCGGTACTGCGCGGCCAGCCAGTTAACCGCCACATCTTTTCCGCAGCGTGCGTCGAGAATATGCCAGAAACGTGCGCCCTGCAGGCATTTCAGACCGTGCTGTTCCAGCGCCTCGGCAAAGCGGGCCATGTTTTCATCGCTGTCTCGCCAGATCAGCGTCACTGAGGCTTCGAGCCTGCGCGCCAGAGCGGAACGAGAGCGATTCAGCCCCGTCCACTCGCTAATCACACGTTCATCTACGTCATCAAAAGTGGTGAATTTATAGCCTTCCCGCAGGCGGATCTGCGTCACTAACGGATGAATATCACGGTGTGCCATTCCCCTTACGCGGGGTTGATCCATTTCCCAGCGCACATCCGGGGAGATCGCTGCACCATTTTCTGCAATCAGCGGTAGCCCTTCCAGCCCCAGCTCCTGTTGAATATCCTGCATTTCCGCCAGCGTCTTGCTGCTGCAAAGGATGATCGGAACCTGATATTCATGAAGCTTCTCGAGCCAGGGCTCCGCAGGCTGCCATTCATAGGTATGGATATCCAGCAATGAGCCATCGAGGTCGGAAAAAATCAGCAGGGTATCCTGAAGTGAAGGCATAACGGCTCCTGATAAGGGGTATGTTGCAAAGTAAGATTATTCTTAAAAAGAAAACGGATTAACGCAGCAGGATTTGGAACCGATCCCGTCAAACCCGCTGGCGGCGCAAGCTGACCTTCATAACAAAAAATCACATGCATAAAATAAAATATTCGCCATGAGAATATATGCTTGTAAGAGAAAATCGTTGGGGATAGTGTTTTACCTACATCAGATTTCCTGGTGTAACGAATTTACAAGTGCTTCTTGCATAAGCAAGTTTCATCCCGGTCACCCCATGACCGGGATTTTTTTCGCCCTAACGATTCGCCTCAGACACGCTAAAATCGTGAATATCGAGTTCGAAGGCCTCGGCCAGCTCGCGGTAGGTGTGGTAGTCCCTTCCGTTCACCATGACTCTATCGGTACTGTCGTCCGAGCGGCGCACTTCGGACTCACTGATCTCATTGATGGCGGCAAGCAGGGCGTCGACATCCACTTCCACTTCGCGTTTGATGGTGTCGCTGTACTGTTTCTCGGTCTTCATTACGGGTACCTCATTCAACCGTGTTCACCTGTAAGTATAGACTGCGCACAAAAACGCCAATCACGCCCGGTAGCGATGCCAGTTAATGCGTTTTGTTCTACACTGGCTCAAAACCACAGGAGGAACGTATGAAGGTCAACGATCGGGTCACTGTCAAAACGGACGGTGGGCCACGCCGCCCGGGGGTGGTGTTGGCAATTGAAGAGTTTAGTGAAGGCACAATGTACCTGGTATCACTGGAAGACTACCCGCTCGGCATCTGGTTCTTTAACGAACTGGGGCACCCGGATGGCATCTTTGTGGAAAGGGCAGGCTAACATGACGTCGGGTGGCAATGCGCGTGCCCGACATCATCTGCATAAGCAAAAATCTCTGGCCAGGCCAGAGATCAAAGGGAGTTACTACCGGTTTTAGCGGACTAGCGCATATTGACGAATATCCCGTTCGTCACATTATCTGTCAGACGAACGACATGATAGATCACTTGCTTATTATGCGTTTTAATTTTCCGTTTTATATTTCCTTTATGTGACGAAACGGTTTTTGCTTTGATATTCATCTGGTCCGAGATTTGGATTGTCCCTTGTCCAGCCATCCACATTCGCAACATACTTGATTCAGTCCTGCTTAATGATAGGGTGGGTAAGTTAACCTCTCCTACATTCTTTACTTCGTTATTCAAGTAGTCACCCAAAATGTCATCCAGCGATTCGGGCTTAATTGACTTAGAACTGATCAATAAATTTTTACGGACCAACAGATATTCATCGAAATGGATATTGGCGATCGCCATAAAAACAATAAACAAGGTCTTAGGATGCTGATTAATGATTTGCTTAATGTGCTGACTGTTGGCTGGGTCGTGAATGAAACAGTCCTCATTAATAAACACCACGCCTGGCTTGTGTTCCTCACAAGCGGCTGCGAGTTCGTCAACGTTGTGTGCATCGTTGATGTCTCTCTTTCTTACCCCTCTACTTGCCAGGTACCCGGTTAACCCTAGCCGGGTGTAACTGCATAAATCCATAATGATCGTTGACATGGCATACCCTCACTCAATGCGTAACGATAATTCACCATCTGCCTGAGAGCTCAAAACAGCCATACGGGATGGAAAAAAATTAATAAACCTGTGAGCATGACAAAGACTTTCAGGCGGACTCACTATCCCGTAAAGTTACGTATAATTTGCCAGGAATCATCTTAAAGTAAAGTAAATATTAAGTATTGTGAGGTGCTTAGAAACAATTAAACCGCGTCAGATATATCCTGGTAGATGTTTTTCAGCATTTATTTTAGGAATATCCTTAGAAAGACAATGTAAATATTGCGGTTTATTATTTACGGGGTAGTTCACTGACAATATCTGCTAACAGGTTGAATATCTCGCTGAATAAATGTTCACAGAAAGGAGCGATAAGTGGCATCAGTAATGACATTAATAAAATGCCGACCGTGAGGGTCACTGGAAAACCAATGACAAATACCGATAGCTGCGGCGCCATGCGGTTCAATAATCCTAACGCCAGGTTAACCGTCAGCAGCAGGGTAATGATGGGCAATGCCAGCATCAATCCATTGAGGAAAACAAGGCCGGCAGCGCGAACGAGCGCCAGAAACGCATTGCTGTTTACCGGGTTTTCGCCGATAGGCAGCGTGTGAAAGGTATCCACCAGCATGGAAATGAGCCACAGATGGCCGTTGAACGTGAGAAACAACAGCATGGCCAGCATATCGATAATACGCGCCAGCACCGGCATGTTCAGGTGGCTACCTGGGTCAACAAAGGTTGCGAATGATAAGCCCATCTGCAGGCCAATCAGTTCACCCGCCGTACGCACGGCGGCGAAGGCCAGCTGCATGGTAAAGCCCACGGCGACGCCAATCATGATTTGCTGCATGGCGACCCACACGGCATTGGCCGAAAAGATGGGGATATCCACGGGCGGTAGGGAAGGGGCGACGATAATGGTAATGATGATGCCCAGCCCCACTTTGACGCGCTTGGGAATCGATCTCTCACTGAGGATCGGGGCGGTGGAAATCAGAGCCAGAATGCGCAGCATTGGCCAAAAATAGATGCCAAGCCACTGAACCCACTGGTCGCTGGTGATGTGCAGCATTTTCGTCTTAGCCGATGATGTACGGCAGATTGGTAAACAGATTGCGCATATAGTCCAGCAACAGGTTCAACATCCACGGGCCAGCAATAATAATCGCCATAAACACGGCAATGATTTTCGGAATGAACGACAGCGTCATTTCGTTAATCTGCGTGGCGGCCTGCAAAATACTGATGACAAGGCCAGTGACCAGCGCGACGAGTAGCAGGGGGGCGGCGACAGAAATGGCAATTCGCATCGCCTCTGTGCCCATCATCATGACCGATTCTGGTGTCATCTCGCGCTCCTTAACTGTAGAAACTCTGAGCCAGCGAACTGACCAGCAATTGCCAGCCGTCAACCAGCACAAAAAGCATGATCTTGAAGGGCAGGGCAATGGTGGCAGGCGGAACCATCATCATGCCGAGCGCCATCAACACGCTGGCAATCACCAGGTCAATAATCAGGAACGGGATAAAAATGGTAAAGCCAATCTGGAAAGCGGTTTTCAGCTCGCTGGTGACGTATGCCGGCAGCAAAATGCGCATCGGCACGGCTTCCGGTCCTTGCATTTCACCGGTATTGGCCAGGCGGGCAAACAGGGCCAGATCCGCTTCTCGCGTCTGACGTAGCATAAATTCTCGCAGCGGCTGCGCCCCTTTTTCCAGCGCCACCTGCATGGAAATTTTATCTTCGCTAAAAGGCTGATAGGCGTCGGTGTAAATCTTATCGATCACCGGCGACATAATGAAAAAGGTTAAAAACAGGGCTAAACCAAGCAGAACCTGGTTGGGCGGTGCCGACGGCGTGCCTAGCGCATTTCGCAGCAGGCCAAAGACAATTATGATGCGGGTGAAGCTGGTCATCATCAGCAGAATTGCTGGAATGAAGGTCAGCGACGTAATAAACACCAGCGTCTGAACCGGGAGTGACCAGCTTTGTCCACCACCGGCAAGGGGCGTAGAGACCAGTCCAGGCAATTGGGCATAAACGGCAGGCGCAAATAGGCCAACGCCAGCAAGCGTAAGGGTTATCAAACGGCGCATTAGGATCTCCCGGAACGCTTAAGCAAACTCTTCATGACGGATTGAAAATCCTCGGGGGCTTCCGCGTTTTCGCCACGGGTCGGGGGGGCGGGTGGCAGTTTATGCAAAAGGTTGACGGATGATGGAGTAACACCCAAAACCAGACGCGCGTCTTCTACATCCACGATGACAACGCGCTCGCGCGCGCCCAGCGATGCGCTGGCGCTGACCTTCAGATCGCGGGTATTGGTTGTTTTACCCGCCAGACCGAAACGCTTTGCCAGCCATGCAGCGATAAGAATAAAGGCAATAATACCGAACAGCGCGCCGCTCACCTGGAGGAGTGGCGATCCGGGAATGGCGGAAGGTTGTGATACTGTTGCCTGTGTTTTCATTCTTAGCGGCTCAGACGACGCATGCGTTCGGATGGCGTAATAATGTCGGTGATACGTACGCCGTATTTATCGGCGACCACCACCACTTCACCCTGAGCAATCAGATAGCCATTGATCAGGATATCCAGCGGCTCACCGGCCAGACCGTCCAGCGCAACGACAGAACCCTGCGTCAGGCGCAGTAACTCTTTAATCGTCATGCGGGTACGGCCCAGCTCTACGGTGAGCTTCACCGGGATGTCCATAATCAGGTCGATATCCTGCAGCGTGCCGCTGACGTCGCCGCCGCCTAGCTGCTGAAATACCGCATCCGCTGCACTCTTAGCCGCAGGTGCTTTTTGCTCATTTAACGCGTCAGCCCACAGATCGTCCAGTGCTCCGCTATTTTCATCGGACGGATTGTTCATGTCACTCATTTGGGCTGTTCCTCATTCAGCGAATTCAATATCGGGTTGATCAAATGTTCAACGCGTAACGCATACTGGCCGTTAATTGTGCCGTACTGGCTTGTCAGTACGGGGACACCATCCACATGGGCAATAATGCGGTCGGGTTTTTCTATCGGCAGCACATCGCCGGGTTGTAATTTTAGGATCTGGGATAACCGCAGCGGAATATCGGCAAAGCTCGCCACCAGCTCCAGCTGTGAGTGTTGAACCTGGCGCACCAGGTTTTCACGCCAGTTCTGATCTTCATGACGCGAGTTTTCCAGCGGCGGGTTGACCAGCAGCTCGCGCAGGGGTTCGATCATGCTAAAAGGCAGACAGATGTTAAATTCGCCCGTCAGGTTGCCGATCTCCACATGGAACGGGGTGTTAACCACGATATCGTTCGGGGACGTGGTGATATTGGTGAATTTCACCTGCATCTCTGAACGAACGTATTCCACTTCCAGCGGGTTAATCGCCTTCCACGCGTCGCTGTAGGATTCCAGCGCCAGCTTCAGCATGCGGTTAATGACGCGCTGTTCGGTGTGGGTAAACTCTCGCCCTTCAACTTTCGTCGGGAAGCGGCCATCACCACCGAACAGGTTATCCACCGCGATGAACACCAGGCTTGGCGAAAATACCACCAGCCCCGTGCCGCGCAGCGGTTTGAGATGAATCAGGTTAAGGTTAGTTGGCACCGGCAGGTTGCGGGCAAACTCATGATAAGGCTGAATGCGGATCGCACCGACCGTAATGTCCGGGCTACGACGCAGCAGGTTAAACAGCCCCATACGGAACTGACGAGCAAAACGTTCGTTGATGATCTCCAGCGCCTGCAGACGTTCGCGTACCACGCGCCGCTGGGTATTCGGGTCATAGGGACGAATATTGTCGTCACCGCTCAGACCCGGCTGCGGATCGTCATTCTTATCGCTATCGCCGTTAAGCAGCGCGTCGATTTCTGCCTGAGAAAGAATACTGTCGCCCATGTCGTTACCGCAGAATGAATGCTGTATACAGAACGTCAGTGACTTCCTGCTTAGGTTGGCCGTTCACCAGCGGAGTCGCCAGCGACTGTTTGATGGCATCGACCAGTTTCTGCTTACCGTCATCGGTGGCAAGCGTCGAAGCGTCCTGACGAGAGAACAGCAGCAGCAAGCGGCTACGCACTTCAGGAAGGTAGTCGTTCAGACGAGAACGGGTAGCTTCATCTTTCAGGCGCAGCGTAATGCCGATGTAAAGCACACGATCCGCATCACCCAGGTTAACGGTGAAGGTATCCAGTGGGAAGAACACCGGTGCCGGTGGGGGTGGCGTTTCAGCTTTGGCGGCAGCAGTGGAAGGTTCCTGCTGCATACGCCAGTAACTATAGCCTGCGGTCGCGCAGGCCGCGAGTGTGATCAACACCAGCAGCGGGATCCAGATGGAACGCTTACTTTTTTTGGTGATAGCGGAGTCTGTCATCTGATACGAGCTTCCTGTTTCGGTACAGCTTAGTAACGTGATTATCCCGTGTCCGGCCTAGGTCAAAGCGTGGAAAAGACGGGGATAATCACGTTACCTCTGGCGTTTAGGCGAAGATGTCTACGGCGCCGTTTCCACGCGCAGCGGATTGCAGGGCGGCAGGCGTTGGCAGTAACTCATCGCTCTCTTCGTTAAAACCGCCGGACTGGCCGGAACGGGATGCCTGATTTTGCTGCTGTGAAGAGGATTGCTGCTGTCCGGCAAAGCTCTCGCTGCTGACGCTACTTTGCGAAAGCTGGATGCCGTTTTCCGCAAGCGAGGTGCGCAGAACGGGAATCGCAGCCTCAAGAGCCGCGCGCACATGGCTATGCGGTGAAACCATCTGCAGCTGCGCCTGGTTATCGTCCAGCTTAAGCGAAATGTGTACCTGACCCAGATCTTCTGGGTGCAGACGTAGCTCCGCGGTCTGCTGGCCTTGACGAGTAAACAGCGTGATGTGCTGGCTTAGCGTTTGCTGCCACTCGCTGGTGCCGAGCGGCTGGCTTAACACCGGTGCAGTGGCGACGGTCGCGGCAGACTGAGAATGCGCCTGGCTGGTGACGATAGGGGCCAGCGTGGCGGTAGGTGCCGTTGATGAAGATGCACTGGCGATATCTTGTTTCTCGGCTGCGGCGGCCACCGCAGGTGTGGCAGGGGCGTTGGCGGGCAGGGACGGCTCGCCATTTTGCGCCTGATAAACCGACGTTGTCTGCGCTTTAGCGTGGCCCGTTGCGCCATTGTTCAGCGCCGGATGGCCCGCACCGTTTTGCGTCAGCGCCGCCATGCCGTCAGACGCTGTCGACTTAGGCGTCACCGGTGAGGTTGTCTGCTGGTGCGGCAGCATCGCCATCAGCGCGCTTAATCCCGCCAGCTCTTCCTCGCTTAGCTCACTTTTACCGTCATCTTTTGCGCTGGTCGTGGGAAGAGGCTTCAGGCCATCAGCCTGAGGCACCAGCCCGGAAACAAGGGTCTGCATTGTGGCGGTTTCGGCAGTGTCGTCGCTGGGCACTGTTGCCTGACGCGAAAGGAGATCGGCAATTTTTGCCTGCAGCGTCTTATCTCCCTCCACTTGCTGGGCCACTTTTGACAGCTTGCCGCCAGCCGCTTTCAGGTCGGCCAGGGTCAACGGCGCATCTTTGCCCTGACCGGTTGCGTCGGTCAAGGCTCCCGCCAGCAGAGAAAGAAAGTCCTGTGCACCGTCGGTGCCTTTCCCCGTCTGCGTGCCGCCTGACAAATCGCTGTCGGTCATCAGCAGTTGTTGCAATGTGATCATTCTGGTTTCCTCATTGATGCGCGCTGGGCAAACTCATCCATTTTCTTCTGATCCTGGCGGTTCTCCGCCAGGGTCGCTGCCGCAATCTGCCTGTCCTGTAACGTCTGCCAGGCCTGCAGTCGCTGCTTTTTCTCGCGCCAGAAATTCAACGCGGTGTCGACTTTTTGGGTCCATTGCTGAAGCTGTTGGCGATGCTGTTCAATCGCTTTCTCCAGCGTCTGTATAAACTGCTGATAGTTAATCCAGCGCTGGCTTCCAATGCCCTGCGTCATATCCGAATTAAGATTAGTACGGTATTCATGCTGGTAGTCGATTAACATCTTCAACTGTTCTTCAGCTTGCTGACATCCGCGCCGCATTGCGCCGAGCTGTAATGCGGCATCATCAACTTCTTTTTCAGCCAGATCTTTTAGCGTTGATAACGCGCTGTTTTGCGCCATGACCTTCGCCCTCCACCTGTGTTACACCTGCGGGAAAATCAGCTCCAGAGCCTGAATTGAATCTTCCCAGTCGGCGCGTTCAAAAATACCTTGTTGCAGAAAGGCCTCCAGCTGTGGCCACAGGGTAATCGCTTTATCGAGCATGGGGTCGCTGCCTTTGGCATACGCCCCGACGCTGACCAGATCGCGGTTGCGCTGGAAGCTGGAAAGCAGTTGTTTGAAGTTACGCACGCGGGCGTAGTGCTTCTCGGTGATCAACGCCGTCATTGCACGGCTAATTGATGCTTCAATATCAATCGCGGGATAGTGACCGGCTTCTGCCAGACGGCGAGACAACACGATGTGACCGTCGAGGATCGCACGGGCAGAGTCGGCAATAGGATCTTGCTGGTCATCGCCTTCGGTCAGAACCGTATAAAACGCGGTGATTGATCCGCCGCCGCTGATCCCGTTCCCCGCACGCTCAACCAGGGCAGGGAGCTTGGCAAAGACCGAAGGCGGATACCCCTTGGTCGCCGGTGGTTCACCGATGGCCAGCGCGATTTCACGCTGTGCCATCGCGTAACGGGTCAGGGAATCCATGATCAACAATACGTGCTGACCACGGTCGCGGAAATCTTCTGCGATACGGGTGGCATACGCCGCGCCCTGCATACGCAGCAGCGGTGAAACATCCGCCGGTGCAGCGATCACTACCGAGCGGGCGCGGCCTTCAGCGCCCAAAATGTTCTCGATGAAATCTTTTACTTCACGGCCGCGTTCGCCAATCAGGCCCACGACGATCACATCCGCCTGGGTATACCGCGCCATCATGCCGAGCAGAACGGATTTACCGACGCCAGAACCGGCGAACAGACCCATACGCTGCCCGCGACCGACCGTCAGCAGGGCGTTAATTGGACGTACACCGGTATCCAGAACGTGTTCGATAGGCGTTCGCTGCAGCGGGTTAAACGGTTGGGTGATCAGCGCGCCGGTTTCGGTGGTATCCGGGGAAGGCAGACCGTCAAGCGGTTTGCCGCTCCCGTCCAGCACGCGACCCAGCAATGCCGGGCCTAGCGGCAGCTGCTTACCGCTTTGCAGGCCATCACCGGCATTGTTTTTAGCGTAGACGCGCGCGCCGGGAAGAATGCCTTCCACTTCTTCAAGCGGCATCAGGAACAGGCGCTGTCCGTTAAAGCCAACCACTTCGCTTTCCACTTCGCGCATCTCCAGCCCGTCCTGGCGCTCAATCACACAGGTTGCGCCCAGCGGAAGTTGCAGGCCCGTTGCTTCCAGCACCAGGCCGGTCGCGCGGGTTAAGCGTCCATAACGACGAACGGAGGGCAGCTGCGCCATCTTCGTTTCAAAGTTATCGAGCGTTGTGAGCCAGCGCGTGAGGCGTGCGGTCATCAGACGACTCCCGGCGCCGCCAGGCGGCACAGTTCTTGCCAGCGGGTCGCGACGCTGGCATCCAGGTCACCTTCATCGGCAGAGACTTTGCATCCGCCATGATGTAGCGAGGGATCGCCACGCAGGCGCCAGCCGTGCAGGCTCAACGTCGCGCCCAGGCTCTCTTCCACACGCTGGAGATCGTCCGGGTGGACGCGCAGCTGGGGTTTTCCGCTGAACAGCGGCTCTTGCTGAAGCAGCCCCTGAATTTGTTTGATCAGCGCCGAGTTATCTACCGTTGGCGTCTGGCCGATCACCTGTCGGGCCGCTTCCAGCGCCATCTGCATCAAACGTGAAGCAATCACGCTGTCCAGCGCATCCAGCGTATGCTGGAACTCGCTGACCAGCTGCTGCATACGGGCATGGAGCGGCGCCTGCTGCTGACGCGCCTGCTCAATGCCTTGCTCTAAGCCTTTCGCCAGACCTTCCTGATAACCTTGCTCCTGGCCTTTCTGCCGTCCTTCGTTCATGCCCGCGTTGAAGCCCTGCTCATGCGCTTGCATTTGCAGCTGGGCCAGCATCTGCGCCCGCTGCTCTTCTTCGCTAAGCTCGGGAACGTCGGCCTCAGCGTCGCCCTCATCGGGCGTCACCATTGCTGGCATGAACTCCGAGAGAGGAGGGGCCAGATCGTCAGGCGTCCAGCGCTTCCACGGCAGCTCATTAGACATAAGTGTCGTCTCCGCTGCCAATCACCATCTCGCCGGTTTCTGCCAGACGACGAACAATAAGCAGGATCGCTTTCTGTTCGTTTTCCACCTGGGACAGACGCACCGGGCCGCGGTTGGCCAGATCGTCGCGCAGGATATCCGCAGCACGCTGGGACATGTTGCGCAGGAATTTTTCGCGCAGCGGCTGCTCGGCACCTTTGAGGGCAATAAGCAGCGATTCGGAGTCCACTTCCTGCAGCAGGCGCTGGATGCTGCGATCGTCCACTTCGACCAGGTTTTCGAACAGGAACATCTCGTCGATAATTTTCTGCGCCAGCTCGCCGTCGAATTCGCGAACGGCGGTAATGACGGCTTCTTCCTGCTGCGTTTTCATCAGGTTGATGATCTCTGCCGCCGTTCTTACGCCGCCCATTTTGCTGCGCTTGAGGTTTTGGCCGTCGAGCAGGTTGTTCAGAACCTCGGTCAGCTCCGCCAGCGCGGCTGGCTGGACGCCGCCGAAGGTCGCGATACGCAGCATCACATCGTGACGCAGGCGTTCGTCGAACAGGGCCAGAATATCGGCCGCCTGGCCACGTTTGAGGTGAACCAGAATGGTAGCGATAATCTGCGGGTGCTCGTCGCGAATAAGGTCGGCAGCACTCTGCGGTTCCATAAAGTTGAGCGTTTCGATTCCGCTGGCGGTATCGCGTGTTTCCAGAATATCTTCCAGCAGGCTGGCCGCGCGTTCTTCGCCCAGCGCTTTAACCAGCACGGAACGCAGGTATTCGTTGGCGTTAACGTTGAGCGCCGCAAATTGTTCAGCTTCCTGCTCAAACTCCGCCAGCACGTCGGTCAGCTGCTTGTTGGAGATCTGACGCACGTTGGCCATGGCCGCGCTGAGAATTTGCACTTCTCGCTGGGAAAGGTGCTTGAATACCTCTGCCGCGCGGTCTTCGCCAATGGTCATCAGAAGGATGACGCTTTTATCGGTGCCTGTAAGCGTATTACTCATGTTCGTTACCCATCCAACCGCGGATGACCAGCGCGACGACGCGCGGATCGTTATCTGACATTTCGCGAATACGCTGGCTCATTACCTCAGCGCCCATGCGCTGGTTAGCACGGCGTTGCTGTACCTGTTCATCTTTACTGAGACGAACTTCAACGGCTTCTTCCACATCCTGACGTGCCACTATCTTCTCTTTCGCCGCTTTGTCAGCTTCGGCGCGACGCTGGAGTTGAGGACGAATGCCTTTACGCCACAGCAGCCATGCCACAATCAGCACCAGCAGCCAACGGCCAGCGGACATCAGCTGATCGATAAACGCCTGCTGTTGCCAGAACGGCAGTTCGCCACCGGTTTCATCAACAGAGTTGAACGGCGAGTTCACCACGTTGAGGGTATCGCCGCGCTTCTCGGAGTAGCCCATCGCTTCACGCGTCAGATTTTCAATTTGCTTCATCTGTTCTGCGGTCAGCGGCAGCGGTTTACCGTCTGGCAGGGATTTGTAGTTCACCACCACGGCCACAGAAAGGCGTTGGATATCGCCCACGTTCAGTTTGGTGTGGCGAATAGTACGGTCGACTTCGTAGTTAGTCGTTTCGTTACGGCTGCTGGTACGAGGCCCGGTGTTATTTGTCCGCGTGGTCGCCTGCTGCGTGTTTTGCTGGTTAGCCGGAGGCGTTGAAATCGGTGCTGCGTTAGCCGGGGCAGGCTGGTTAGACAGCGCGCCTGGAACACCGCCAGGGTATGGGCCGCCAACCTGTTCATTTTCATTGATCTGACGAGAGCGCATTACTGCCTGAGACGCATCGCCGTTCGGGCTGTATTGCTCTTCAGTTTGTTCTTTATTGGCAAAATCAATCTGTGCCGTCACCTGGGCGTGTACGTTGCTATTACCCACGACCGGGCCGAGGATGGCTTCAATACGGCGCTGCAGGCGGCCTTCCACGTCGGCGGCGTATTTCAACTGTGCGTCGTTCAGATCGCGACCCGCGCTGTTGTTTTGCGTCAGCAGATGTCCACTCTGATCGACCAGCGTCACGTTACCCGGCGGCAGACCCGCAACGGCGCTGGAAACCAGATGTGTTACCGCGCTGATTTGACCCTCATCCAGCGCGCGGCCAGGCTCAAGGTTCACGGTAACGGAAGCCGAAGGCGATTTTTGTTCACGGACAAACAGGGACGGCTTAGGCATCGCCAGATGAACACGGGCACTCTTCACGGGGCCTAACGTTTCGATGGTGCGAGCCAGTTCACCTTCAAGAGCACGCTGGTAGTTAACCTGCTCGCTGAACTGACTGATACCGAATTTTTCCTGATCCAGTAGTTCAAACCCGACGGCTCCCCCTTTTGGCAGACCCTGCTGGGCCAGACGCAGACGCAGCTCATGCACTTTATCTGCGGGCACTTCAAGCGCGCCACCGTTATCGGCAAAGCGATACGGGATGTTCATCTGGGTAAGCTGGGTGACGATGGCACCGCCATCCTGGTCGGAGAGGTTACTGTACAGCGTGCGGTAATCAGGGCTTTTTGCCCACAGGACCATCGCTACAAGGATCGCAATGGCGGCAGCGCCTGCCACGATCAACGGGATTTTAGGGTTCGCGCGAAGGCGGTTCATCCACTCGAGTGATTTATTCTGTGTCGCTGTTGATGCAGTTGCACTCATTGCGCACCTCTTAAATCCTGGTGGTTTACGTTATTCGTGTAGAGAAACAAAACTGACTCCCGGGTCGGCAAACACGACAAAAGTTCCATATTGATGGCCCTGCCATTATTTGATGATTCGGGATTTTCTATGCGTCAAATAACCTGGTTTTTTAACGCTAATTAACGCCTTTATCTCATTGACAAACTGTTAGGCTTGACCTCGTAAAAAACCATTCAGGGGAGAATCATGGCTATACAGGGTATTGAAGGGGTGATCGGTCAGTTGCAGGCAACGGCGATGACGGCACGTAATCAAAGCGTGGCGGACCAACAGCCGACCATCAGCTTCGCGGGGCAACTGCATGCCGCTCTTGACCGTATCAGCGATACCCAGACCGCTGCGCGTACGCAAGCGGAGAAGTTCACTCTCGGCGAACCGGGCGTGGCGCTGAATGATGTGATGACCGATTTGCAAAAAGCCTCTGTTTCTCTGCAAATGGGCATTCAGGTGCGTAACAAGATGGTGTCTGCTTATCAGGAAGTGATGGGCATGCAGATTTAGGTTATCTAACCTAATGATATTTATAGTTAATAACCATCCTATCCCACGGCGTGGGGCATGGATGGGGCAACATCACTCAATTTCTGGATGAGGATGAGTAACGGGTCATGATTATTTTCGAACCGTACACCCTGTAAAACATTATCGCGTCAATATGGCACATTTGATTCGTGATGAATCGATAGCCATAAGACTTGAAGGCCCACAATGGGCCCTCAGCTACCAACTCGTCCATCCTCCATCAACGGGTATGTTCGCGCCAACCATAAATGAAGATGCAGGAGACGCAAGAAATACTACTGGACCGGCGATCTCCTGAGCAGCACCTACTCGACCCATTGGTACTTTTGCTGATATCTTGTTGACCAGATCCGATGCTTTCTCTTGTACTTGCAAAGAAGGGAATGGGCCTGGAGAAATGCAGTTAATCCTGATGTTTTCTTTTGCAAACTCACATCCAGCATATTTCGTCCACTGGATAATTGCTGCTTTCGCTGCGCCATAGAACGGAGGATTAACAACATTCATTGAGTCGTATATTCTCTGATCAGGAGATACCATTCCGTACATAGAAGCGATATTTATGACTGAAGCATACCCATTACGCTTGACAGCCTCTCGGAGTAGCGGGAGAAGTTGTGTGAACAAATTTGCTGATGCAACTAAAGATGAATCATATGCATTTTTGTATAATTCAGGTGATGAGAGTTCTACGCTACCAGCTCCTCCCGCGTAGGAATTATTAATTAATATGTCAACATGTTTAATATCAAGGCGTGAAATAACATCTTTAACGACATCATGATTAGTAACGTCAAAAGATACTGCAGAGGCCTTGTAGCCTTTACTAATTATTTTTTTAGCTAAATCCTCGCACTTATCTTTAGACCGAGAATTGATTAAAACGTGAGCACCAAAAGAAGCCAATCCAAAGGCCATTTCCCTTCCTAGATAACCAGTAGCGCCAGTTACCAGTGCAATCTTACCATTCAAATCAAAAATGTTCATTTAATGCTCCAGGCTGCAGGATTTAATGTTTCTACTGAGACTGTAGGTCTGGTCTCATCAATAATCGCTAATTCATCTTTATCTAAAAATGGCATCGAGATGGATTGCATATTTGTAAGTAATTGACTTATGTTTTCTACGCCTACAACTACCGCATCTATCCATTGCTGTGAATTAACATAGCCAATGCATAGATCTGCAATACTCATTTTAGAGCATTTTTTTCTTATTGACTCAAGCCATTCAATGATAGGTTCAGGATTATCAACGCAAGCCTTTTTCCAGATATCTTGCTCTTTACTTTGAAGCAATCCTTGTAGCAATGAACTTCTTGCATGGATAACCAGATCTCTTTCTTTTTTTGCAGATATAACTGATTGAATAGCTTTTTTCCAGCGATAGTCAAGTATGTTAAAAGGGAGCTGAATATATTTAATATCTTTAAAAGTAAGTGCCAGTTCAAGCTCTTCAGGGTTCTGTACTGATACTCCCAACGCCTCAATTACTCCTATTTCCTTGAGCTTTAACAACTCTTGGAAAACAGCGCCTTGCCATTCGGTTAAATGAATTGCCCTGTGCAGCATGACAACATTTATCTTTTTAGATGACAGGTTAACGCAAGACCTATATATCGATGACCGCGTTGCATATGTCAGCGTTAGTGGATCAGTGGATTCTTTAAATTCTGTGAATGGAGGTGTTTTAGTAATTACCTTTACACGCTCTTCCCAGCCCCCCTTTAAAGAAACTCCGATGGCTTTTTCGCTATCGCCGTACGCTGAAGCCGTGTCGATATATTTAATTCCTTCTGTGATGGCTTGTTTGATTATGTTGGTTATTTCAGACTGGGATGCTTTACCATTCTTATTTGTTATGCCGTAATCTAACCCAAACTGAACACCGCCTAGAACCATAGGCTTTTTTGCTTGCTCGTAATTTGGTTTGAATAATAGGTCATTAAATCTACCTATCAGTTCAATTGATGGTAAATTAATTATATCTTCGTCTTTTTTAAATATTTTCTTTAATGAAATATAGTCGTCGAAAGTGTCAATAGTACACCTAAAATTACTCAATCCTATGCCGTTTAAAGGCCGATATACTGTAGGTGTATGCTTACTTCTTATGTAAGGCGTTACATGCTCTCTCTCAAATTCTGAGGTTGCATTAATATGGGCATCTTTTATATGTCTAACCCGCATTACTTCTGCACTTACGCCATAGGGAACATTTGATTTTACATTATCGCAAATCATATATTCAGCACCAGAGCGTAAATACTGAACTTCCATCTCATCTAACATCTTGCCATCTGGAATAATATTGTCGGCAGTTAACCTAAAAACGATGGCATCATCATCATATCCTTCCACCGCCGTGGCAAAGCGAGCAAGCGTATCGTTGAGGCTTCCACGCACATATTTTATGCCATATCTCTCGGCACAAAGGGCGATTTCATCGTCGGTTGATTGATCAGATGTGGCGATCACAACATCTTTTCCCGTGTTGCCGGCCCTCTTTGCAGCCAGGGCAACCAGAGGAAATCCATTGATTGGGAAGATAGCTTTGCCGGGAAGCCTTGATGAGTTGAATCGTGATTGAACAATAATCAAAGTTTGTGTGAATTTCATTTATGTATCTGAAACCTTTTGCTTTTAATTAGTCTTTAGGGGTTCGACTTCAATGAATTTGTAAAAGTCATTACCCTATTATTGATCACTGTAACATTGAGATATACTGTGTATGTATACAGTTTTTTTGTGGGGTGATTTTGCCACACACAGCAGACATACATTCCGCCTTTGTCGCGGCTATACAGCTTAACCCCAAAAGTTATCGTTATCTGAGCACTGACAGGTTCATAGAGAAGCTTCGGGAGTTCAACTGACACTTTACCTTGGCCTATGCCAACTTCTGGATAGTGCGCTATCAGCCAGATTTCACGGATAAGACAACTGACGTAACCAACCATCACTACTGGATCCTGCGCAACATGGGGAGGGTTCACTGATGGGATTTCCTTCGCCGTCGACGCACTACGTTGGAAACCGTTTATGCCCTATCGTTACCTGTGGGATGGGTGCTGATAGTCGTGTTCTTGAAACGGACATAGGCTTCGCTGTAATCGAACCTGTAGGGAAAAAGGCACAAAGGGACGTGCTTTTGATCCTGTGTGACAGGCACACTCAGTCTGCCAAACTGATGCCTGTCCTGTCATCTAATGGAGCATGGGTGGGACATAAAATAACACTCGCTCTAAAGCGAACTTAGACCGCGGATGTTTTCCTCGATTCTAACCATCTGTTATGTGATGCGCTCTTGGACAATCTTTGTCGATTATGAAAAAAGTATGCTCATGTGATGGGCATGCAACTCTAAGAGCTGTCGATCTCCCTCTGGCGGCGTCAACGCTTTAATGCCACAATGTTTTTTTCTTCGCATGCAGGAAAGATGATGAAAAAAATAGCAATTGCTGGTGCGTTGCTGGCACTCACCGGATGTGTTCAGGTTGATAACTATCAGGACGTGATTAAGCATCCCGTTCCGGCAAATCTGGCGGGATACTGGCAGTCAAAAGGGCCACAAAGCAGCATGGTCAGTCCGAAAGCCATCGCCACACTGGTGGTAACGGAAGAGGGCGATACGCTGGATTGCCGCCAGTGGCTGAGTGTCGTTGCCGTACCGGGCAAAATCATGCTGCGCTCTGACCGCTATTATAACGTGACCCGTAAGCTGGATATCTATCCGCTGGAACGTGACGGTTTGACGCTGGAGTATGATGGTATGACGTTGCAAAAGGTTGACCGGCCAACGGTGGAATGCGCAGATTTCCTGAGCAAAAACCCGCTAGACAGCAAGCTGCCTTAACATATTTGCCGGGCGGGATGACGCTCCCGCCCGGCATTAAATTACAGTACATCCTCCATTACCCAGATGCTCACGCTTCCTCCTTTACAGGTAAACACGCCTTCACCATCCGCGGCAGTAGTGACGGTTTCTTCGCGATTACCTAAAAAATCCCGCCACGTTCTGTCACCGTAGTTTTCCCCAAGACAAATCACTTTCTCACCATCGTCACCGTTAGACAGCACTACCACACAGCCCGGGTCTTCATCGGTGCCGCTGCGGCTGAAGGCAATGCAGTTCGGATGGTCGAAGAACAGCGTCTGAACGCCATGGGCAAAGCGCTGACGTGCTAGGATCAATTCATGCAGTTGTTCAATCACCGGCATATCGATATGGTACGTTTCACCATCTCCACCGGTATCGTCATAGCTGGCACCAAATAGATCAGGATAAAACACGCTCGGCACCCCATTTTCCCGTAGCAGGATCAGCGCGTAGGCCAGCGGCTTAAACCAGGCTTCGACCGGGGCTTCCAGCGCCTGCAGCGGCTGCGTGTCATGATTGGCTACCAGCGTGACCGCGTGGAAAGGATCGGCCTCCACCAGCGTGCCGGTAAAAATCTGGCTCATGTCGTAATCCCGTCCCTGACGCGATGCCTCATGGAATTTCATCTGCAGGGGGGCATCGAACAGCATCGTTTTGCCGTCGACCTGGTCGATATAATTCTGCAGTTTATCCACTTCATGCGACCAGTATTCCGCGACGATAAAGAGCGGCTGAGGCGCCACCTCCTGAACGTGCTCAATCCACTCTTTATAAAACCAGGCGGGAATGTGCTTGACCGCGTCGAGGCGAAAACCGTCACATTGGGTTTGTTCCATGACCCAGCGCGCCCAGTATTTAAGCTCTTCTGTGACCGCATGGTTGCGAAAATCGATGTTTTCACCCATCAAATAATCGAAGTTACCCATTTCATCATCAACCTGATCGTTCCAGCCATCGCCGGTGTAATCGTTGACGATCTTAAATATGCTGTCTTCATTCGGGTTTTCGATATGGTCAATGCCGCTGAAGCACTTATAGTCCCAGATAAACTGCGAATACTTTCCGGCGCGGGTAGGGAAGGTGTAGCGCGTCCAGGCTTCGCACTCGATGATCTCTTCATCTATTTGCGTACGATCCTGCTCATTGACGCGCTGAACCCGGACAGGTTCTTTTTCATCTGCCCCCATTTTGTGGTTCACCACCACGTCAAGCAGGACGGCAATTTGGTTGCTTTTTAAGGCATTGATAGCGTCCAGAAGCTGGGTTTTATCACCGTATTTTGTTGCGATGCTGCCTTTCTGATCAAACTCACCCAGGTCGAAAAGGTCGTAAGAATCGTACCCAACCGAGTATCCGCCTGAGGCGCCTTTATAGGCGGGGGGCAGCCAGACCATATTGATGCCGATCTCGTTGAGATTAGGGGCGAGCGCTGTAACCTCTTGCCACAGTTCACCGCCTGAAGGGTAATACCAGTGAAAACATTGTAACAGGGTGGGGTTTTTCATCGTCCGTGCTCCAGAAGAGGGTCACAAACAGTATGGGCGAGGCGGGAAGAAAACGCGGATGAAATAATAAAATATTATTTCATCCGCGAAGGGGCATACCTGAACTAGAGATCGGTAGGGAAGAGAACATTTCCGGATAAACGTCCGTAGGTAGCATTCAGATTGTGTTGTCTCGACGTTTGACCAACCAGTGCCTTTAGCTCTTCCATGCGCTGTTGCAGCAATGTTTTTAACTCAACTTCATTATCGAGGATCTGCTTCAGTATCGGGCGAACCTGAGCCTGCACGTGTGAAGGAATTTCACTGGCATCCTGAAACTGCGTGAGTTTTTCAACCGCAGTAAGATAATCAACCTCATAAGCGATAAGCTCGTCCCAGCGCCCGGCTCGGGTGAGCGCGAGCATGGTTGTGCTGGTCTTTAACAACTGCTGATAGTGTTGGAGCAACCCGAGATTGACTTCCATTAGTAATTGTCCCGCATGTTTTGAGAATGGGGGCCTATCTCTTTCCAGGCACTGGCGATGTTGTCCAGCAACGCCACCACTTCATTAATGGCATCAATGTCATTATTGAGGTTGGCCTGTAAAAGACGCCTTGTCATATAGGCATAAAGACTATCGAGGTTTGCCGTCAAATCACCACCGATGTCATGGTTGAGGCCTGACTGCAAACCGTTGCTGATGATATTGATTGCTTTACTAATGGCCTGCCCTTTACCGGGAATATCACCTTGTTCAATCAGAATGGCTGCTTTTTTCATCGCACTCAGTGCGCCATCAAAAAGCAGCACAACCAGTTGATGTGGGCTGGCACTCAGAACGGCTGATTCAACACCGACCTGAGCGTAAGCCTGAATTCCCGATTTTGTATACATGGTAAAACCTCAATTCATCATTCATTAACTGTTCATGGCATTGAACTGTTGGGTCAAGTAGCTTCCGGTCGAATCCATCTTTGAAATAAGCTGGCTCAGGCTGGTAAATTGCGTCTTGTAACGTGCCATTGTGGCTGTGATCTGCGTGTTAACACGATCGTACTGCTCGGAGAGTTTTTTAAGCGTTTTGTTAATACCATCGGTGGCATTTTTAATTGAGCCATCGGTGCCCAACATATCCTTCAACAAGCTGCTGGTTTGTGTAGCAAAACCTGTGGTTGAACCATCGCCAGAAAGGAACGAAACCACATCGGCAGATTTTTCATTCATCGCCTTGGTAAGCTTGGTGCTGTCGATGGTTAATTTGCCGGTAATATCCTGCGTAATACCCAGTTGAGACAATGATGCCAGGCTACCCGAACCCTGACTGCTCGCGACCACAGAACGTAAGCGCGTTTGAATATTTCGCAGCGTACCGTCACCGACGAGATCGCCATTGGTTGTGTCCTGAGACGAACTGCCCTGATCAACCGCCGTGTACTTCGTCTGGTTTGAAATGGTCGTCTGCAAGGAGTTATACGCGTCGACGAATGCCTGAATAGCATTGGTCATTGCGGTATTATCTTTAACGACTGATAACGTTTCAGGGCTACCTGCATTCGTCTTGATCAGGTTTAAGGTCACGCCTTCTGGTGCATCAGTGATGGCGTTACTGCTACGGGTAATTTCGATACCGTTGACATTCACTTTAGCGTCAGCAGCCGGAACTTGTACCGTCATCACGTTGGTCGGGTTGGTCGCGTCATAGCTGATGTATTTCGCCAGCTCGCTATCATCCGTGGTGATGGTCATGGCATTTGTGGTGCCGCTGTCACGCGATGTCAGCGCTAAATAATAACTGTTGTCATCTGCCTTGATGATACTGGCACTGACGCTACCCTGTTTCGCGTTGATGGCATCACGCACGTCAGCAAGGCTAGTCTTGTCACTGGCAAGCGTAACCGTTAGCGGATCCTTCTGGCCCGGCTGAGTAATCGTAATGGTACGAGAGCTCATGCTGCTGTCGCCCAGATCAGTATCCTTGCTCTCGACTTTCGGGCTTAACAACGACTGCGACGCGGCCAGCTGTGTGACTTCAATAGAATAAGAACCTGCCGCTGCGTTGCTCGCGAGAGTCGCGCTGAATGCGGTGTTAGTGCTGGATACTTTAGACTGCGCAATTGCGGAGGTATTTTTTAACGTATCCGAAGCCGTCTGCAATTTAGTTAATGCAGTCTGCACTACGCCCCACGCCGTCAGTTTTGCTTTATAAGAACTCTGCTGCGTCGTAATTGGAGTCAGCTTGGTTTGCTCAGCTGTTTGTAAATTGTCATACAGCGTGTTGAGGTCCAGTGAGGTACCTGCGCCGAGTGAACTAACACTTGCCATTTTTTCATCCTTTATTGAGACAACCACTGGATGCACTATCGGCAGAAACGAGAAAAAGATTAGCGTTATTTAAAAAAAACAATTCGCAAATAAAGAGGGAGAAAATTGAGCAGTTTGGGCTTTTAAAAAAATGATCTTTTTTTCTAAAGGTTGGGAAAGCGGTGTCGATAATCACATTGACGGTGAGAAAACCGTGGGCAGATGCCTGAAACCGACAACTCTTTAAAGGAATACATCATGGCTGTTATCAATACTAACACCCTGTCTCTGATGACTCAGAACAACCTGAACAAATCTCAGTCTTCTCTCGGAACTGCAATTGAGCGTCTGTCCTCTGGTCTGCGTATCAACAGCGCGAAAGACGATGCAGCAGGTCAGGCGATTGCTAACCGCTTCACCTCTAACATCAACGGCCTGACCGTTGCTTCACGTAACGCTAACGACGGTATCTCCCTGGCGCAGACTGCTGAAGGCGCGCTGAGCGAAATCAACAACAACCTGCAGCGTATCCGTGACCTGACCGTTCAGGCTCAGAACAGCTCCAACTCCGCGTCTGACATTGACTCCATCCAGTCTGAAGTTAACCAGCGTATGGAAGAGATCAACCGCGTTACTAAACAGACCGATTTTAACGGCATCAAAATCCTGGACAACCGCAGCACTTCTGACAAAGATTATGATTTCCAGGTTGGTTCTAAAGACAACGAAAAAATCAGCATCGGTATCAGCTCAAGCGCGGGCTGGAACCTGGCGACTGCTAACACAGATGGCACTTCTGGTGAAAGCATCAATACCTACAAATTTACCACTAGCGCAAGTGACGTTGATACCGCTAAGGCTACACTGAAAACTAAGCAGGATGCTGTCGCAGCACTTACCACTGGTGCAACTGCTACTGATATTGCTACTGCTAAGTCTGATCTTGCTACTGCACAGAAAGCGCTGGACAGCATGCTGAGCACTGCTGCTGACGCGAACGAATCTGTGAACGGTGATTTGCGTAAAGTTGCGGCTGAAGGCTTTGACGTACTGAACGGTAAAGTTAATTCAGACGGTACTGCGACTGGTACAACTCCATTGGCGGATATCGATGAAGCGCTGAAATCAGTCGATTCTCAGCGTAGCCTGCTGGGTGCGTCTCAGAACCGTTTCGAATCTACCATCAACAACCTGAGCAACACCGTCAACAACCTGAGCGATGCGCGTAGCCGTATCCAGGATTCTGACTACGCAACTGAAGTGTCCAACATGTCTCGTGCGCAGATCCTGCAGCAGGCTGGCTCTTCTGTTCTGGCCCAGGCTAACCAGGTTCCACAGACTATGCTGTCTCTGCTGCGTTAATAACGCACCAGCAATCACAGCAATTAGCATAAAAAATAACGGGTATTGTACCCGTTATTTTTTTTTGTCTTTTTTACACTGAGGGTTACTAACAGGCATTTGCCTTTTCTAGACGGCCCGTTCTTAACCTGGAAACACGCACTGATATGAAAAAGTCGCTCGTTAACGCTATCGCCAGTAAGAAAACAGACAGCATAATAAAGGAAAACATTCGTTTAGCGACGCAATCCCTTCCTGTTGAACCTGCTAAAACGCTGCAGGTAGCGAGGGCATTGCTGGCACAGGGTGTTGAGACGCCAGAGTTATGGGTGCTGATGGCGAAAGCACACCAGCGGTCAGGTGCTTTTACTGATGCAGAAAACTGCATCAGTATGGCACTGGAAAAAGAACCCTATGCGAGTGACGCCGTCTATACGAAAGCCGACCTGCTATATCGTTCAGAGCGTTCAGGAGAAGCCCTTGACTATCTCAGTGCTGTTGTTGACTCAGGCAACTGTACTGGAGACCAGCGTATACGATCATTGCAGGCATTGCTGTCATTGAATCTGAAACGCTATGATCAGGCTGACCAGTTATATCAACAATTGGTGAAAGATTACCCGGGAAATTGGCTCTACTGGAATAATCTGGGATTAATCAAAACGAAGCTCGCTCGATTTAAGGAAATGGACGAGGCTTACCGTAGAAGCTGTAACCTCAGCAAAGACAGTCTCCTGCCTTATTTCAACCGTATTGTGAGTTTGCATTATCACCCGGAAAAAACGGCGGAACATTTCCTCGAGCTGTGTAAAAGCTGGCAGTTAAAATTTGCCTATAAAACCCCGACGCGTGCCGTGGCCAAAGATAAAACGCACAATAAACGTTTGCGAATTGGCCTCATATCTGATGGATTTCGCATGCATCCGGTTGGCAATATGATTACGGTGGGGCTATCTCACGTATCATCATTACAGATTGAGTTTTATGCCTACAGCACTGCTGATTATGAAGATCATGTAACGCAGAAAATCAAACAGATATGTGTAAAATGGCAGTCTATTGGTGATATCAGTGAAGATGCATTGAATAATATTATTCGTGACGATGATATTGATATTCTTTTTGATTTAAGCGGTTACAATAACGGTAGCCGCATGCAAACCATGCGAATGGCTCCCGCGCCCGTGCAGATAAAATGGGTTGGTGGTTTAATCAGTACCACGGGTGTTGACAGCATGGATTATCTGCTCAGCGATAAAATTGAAACCCCTGAAGGTACGGATGGACTGTACACCGAAAAGTTGATCAGGTTACCGAATGATTATATCTGCTACGATCCCCCCGCTTACCTGCCGCCTGTAAATATTGCGCCGGTGAATGCTAATGGATATGTCACCTTTGGCTGCTTCAATAATGGCTCCAAAATTAACGATGTCATTCTATCGCAGTGGGCAGTAATTTTGCATCAGGTCCCGAAGTCACGCTTGTTTCTGAAAAGCGCTAACTTTGGAAGTGAACAGCTTCGTGAATATGTATTTAGTGTATTAGAATCTCATGGTATTACCCGCGACCGGGTAAGAATCGAAGGGGAGTCATTGCATAAGGCATTGTTGGCAAGCTATAACGACGTCGATATTGCTCTTGACCCTTGGCCATATTCCGGTGGGTTAACAACTTGCGAAGCGTTAGCAATGGGTGTGCCAGTTGTTACATTACCTGGCCCTACGTTTGCCGGGCGTCACTCTGCTTCTCATTTGGTCAATGCTGGATTACAGGAGTTGGTCGCAAATGATTGGAATCAATATATTAATATTACCGTAGGGTTGACTAAGGATATTGAGAGCCTAAATGTTATTCGTAACAATCTGCGCAATATTCTTTTATCTTCACCCGTCTGTGATGGCAAGCTGTTTTCTACACATTTTACCGATGCGATGCGTGCGGTGTGGCAACGTTATTGTGATGACAAATCACCAGAAGCATTGACATTAACCAATGATGCAGCGCCATTCTTCCATGACGATCTGCAGTCGATTGAATTGCAGCATGCACCGGCAACGGACACATCATTCCAATTTCATTTAGACAGTAAGGTATTTGTGCTGGATTACGGTGCCGGTCTTGCTACTGGTAACCAACTTATTAATCTTGCAGAGTTGAATGCGTTTCGCTTTATTATTTTGGATCTTATTGGCAAGGTTGGGGAAAAGCATTTACCCCTTCGCCAGAAAGATATTCAACATATCCCCTTGCATGCATTGGGTGATGGGAATAACACTCATATCTATATGTGTCTGGATAACAATAGCAGCAGCGATCTTAAGCCATTACCAGAAGATAGCATTGTATCAAAGGCAATTTCAGAGCGAAAAATAATTGCTGAGATTAATGTTCCGAGCACAAAGCTTGATTCTATTGAGGGCTTAGACACTGTTGATTGGATGGTGTTGGATAATAAATTTAATATTTCTCAGTTGTTTAAGTATGGGAGGCGGGTTCTAAGCACAACGCTGGCCATTGATATCTGTCTTGCATTGAACGATACCCATGAGGACCAGCTGGCGTTGGGTGAAATTAACAAAACGCTAAAAGAACTGGGTTTTTATTTCCACGCATTTCCAAATATTCAGGTTGCTCAAGCAGTAGACACAGGAACAGAGACGAAACTGCGTTCTTCAAAAATGGTTACCGCACACGGTCTTTGGTTACCGAGTGAGGAGCGTCTTGCCACTCTGAATACAGAACAGCGTGAAAAACTGGCGTTTATACTGCATATGGTTTATGGATTACATGATGTGGTTCTGCAACTGTTACAAACTGTGTCGCAGGAACGTGCAGATTCATACGTTACTGAGATTCTATCTACCCAAAAATTAGCATCAGAAGATACGGATGAACCACAGAAACATTCGCTGCCGCAGAAGCTTATTGTCAGTTTAACGTCGTGGCATAAGCGTTTTAGCACGCTCCACTTGACTCTACAATGTTTGTTAAAACAGACGGTAAAAGCCGATGAAGTCATTTTGTGGCTTGCTGAATCTGAGCGTCATTTAGTGCCGGAGAATGTTCAGGCATTCGGGGCACAGGGTATAACGATAAAATATTGTGAGGACATTAAGTCGTATAAAAAGATAGTCCCTGCATTGATTGATGAGCCAAATGCCTTCATTGTGACAGCCGACGATGACTTATCCTATCATCCTGAATGGCTGGAAAAGTTAATTGCTGCATGGGATGGCGATTATAAAACAGTTGTCGCACATCGCGCACATAAAATCTGCCTTGATGAGAAAGGCATGCCGATTCCATACAAAAAATGGAACTGGAATTATGGCGATTCATCTGACCTTTCAAATTTAATTTTCCCTACAACAGGTTTTGGTACCTTATATCCGCCTCATTGTTTCCATGAGGATGTTGTTAATAAGTCGCTCTTTGAAGAGTTATCTTCGAATGCTGACGATGTATGGCTGTTCTGGATGTGTCGTTTGAATGGTGTCAAATTCAATGTGGTCGGCGGGGATATGGTTCAGGGCGAATGGAAAGGAACCTCAGAAGAAGGATTATGGCGCACTAACCTGTTAAAAGGTGAAAATGATAAATATATCAAAAATATGATTGCGCATTACGGCTTCGCTGCTGAAGCTAAATCCACTATTATTCGCAGACAGACATCCGATGCTCACGCTAAAATCTCACCTAAAAATGAGTTATTAGCATTCCACCAATCATCGCAATATTGGGATGACCGCTATAGATTAAAAGGAAACTCCGGGGCGGGTTCTTACGGTCGGTTGGCAGATTTTAAGGCGGAAATTATCAATGGTTTTGTTACGGCAGAACAGATCCAATCCGTCATTGAGTTTGGCTGTGGTGATGGTAACCAATTATCACTTTCTAACTACCCTCGCTATATGGGGTTTGATGTTTCTGAACATGCACTGCAAATTTGCAAAAAAAGATACATTAACGATCCTACCAAGACATTTTATCCTGTAAGCGAGTGGGTCGATCAGCGAGGAGAGTTAGCATTATCGCTTGACGTGATATATCACCTCATTGAAGACAATATATTTGAGAAATATATGAAGACGCTTTTCTCCGCTTCATCAAGATTTGTCATTGTGTATGCCTCAAATGACGAGGGGTATAATCACTCGATCTCGAAGTATGATAAACATGTGCATCATCGGAGATTCACAAATTGGGTTGAAAAAAATGTTGGGGAGACATATGTTCTCCATAAGTTCATACCTAATAGATATCCATTTGATTTTAAAGATCCATCGAACACGTCGTTTGCAGATTTCTTTGTTTTTCGTCGTAGCGACATCTAAAAAATAACATTGGGCGCATTTGATAAAACATCAAATGCGCTTCTTTTTCCGACATGGTTGACTAAACATTTTCTAGTTATAGGACAAGCCATTCGCCCAGGTGCATCACCTCTGGCAAAACGCCAGGGCTGGTGATCGGTAACAGGTAGGGGAGAATGATGCTCAAATGAGAGTGACTTTTGTCTCAAATCCATGCAGCTCACACAGGCGTTAGCCAAATAACCCACCTTTTGTTCCCCTATTCACCCGATTAAAACCCCTCCAGAATCGGATAATCATGCCGATAACTCAATTAACGCAGGGCTGTTTATCGTGAATTCACTCTATACCGCTGAAGGTGTAATGGATAAACACTCGCTGTGGCAGCGTTATGTCCCGCTGGTGCGTCACGAAGCATTGCGCCTCCAGGTGCGTTTGCCGGCGAGCGTGGAACTGGACGATCTGCTACAGGCGGGCGGTATCGGGTTATTGAATGCAGTTGACCGATACGACGCTCTGCAAGGAACGGCATTTACGACTTACGCAGTTCAGCGTATTCGTGGTGCGATGCTGGACGAACTGCGCAGCCGTGACTGGGTTCCGCGCAGTGTACGCCGCAACGCCCGCGAAGTGGCGCATGCTATGGGGCAGTTGGAACAGGAACTGGGACGCAACGCGACGGAAACGGAAGTGGCGGAGCGTCTCGGCATTGCTGTTGAAGAGTATCGCCAGATGTTGCTCGATACCAATAATAGCCAACTCTTCTCTTATGACGAGTGGCGCGAAGAGCATGGCGATAGCATCGAGCTGGTGACGGATGAGCATCAGCAAGAAAACCCGTTACACCATTTACTGGAAGGTAATTTACGCCATCGCGTAATGGAAGCTATTGAAGCTTTACCGGAACGTGAACAATTGGTATTGACCCTCTATTACCAGGAAGAACTTAATCTGAAAGAGATTGGTGCCGTTCTGGAAGTAGGGGAGTCGCGGGTGAGCCAACTGCACAGCCAGGCCATTAAGCGCTTACGGACAAAACTGGGTAAGTTATAGGTGATTGATTCATCTAAAAATGCCGCACAACGTATTGACAACCAGGAGTTATCATGACGGTGCAGCAATCTAAAAGACGGCCTTTAAGCCGCTACCTAAAAGACTTTAAACACAGCCAGACGCATTGCGCCCACTGTAATAAGTTACTCGATCGTATTACGCTGGTGCGTCGCGGCGAAATCGTAAATAAAATCGCGATCTCTCGTCTCGACACGTTAATGGATGAACCCGCCTGGCTCGAAGAGCAGCAACAATGGGTGGCGCTTTGCCGTTTCTGTGGCGACCTTCACTGCAAAGAGCAAAGCGATTTCTTCGACATTATCGGTTTTAAACAATTCCTGTTTGAACAGACCGAAATGAGCCACGGTACCGTGCGTGAATATGTGGTTCGCTTGCGCCGTCTTGGACAGCATTTGACGATGCACAACATTTCACGCGATCTGCTCACGACGGGGTATCTGGATGAGAATCTGGAGCCCTGGCTGCCTGCGACCAGTACCAATAACTACCGTATTGCGCTGCGCAAGTATGCACATTATAAGGTGCAAATGCCGGGTGCTGTGAAGCAGAAAGTCCACGCCGAGACAACTTCTGATATATATTAAAAATGAATAAGATGTAGCGCAGTCGCCTTTGACGTTGTAGGCGATTTATCTACACTACTCAAAAATTCCACTGTATCGGAGTATCTATGAAATTAGCACTTCTGGGACGTCAGGCGCTGATGGGTGTCATGGCCGTTGCGCTGGTCGCGGGGATGAGCGTGAAAACGTTCGCGGCAGAGAACCTGCTGAATAAAGTGAAAGAGCGCGGCACGCTGTTGGTTGGGCTGGAAGGAACCTATCCTCCGTTCAGCTTCCAGGGTGATGACGGCAAGCTGACCGGTTTTGAAGTGGAATTCGCGGAAGAACTGGCAAAACACCTTGGCGTGAAGGCGTCGCTGAAACCGACTAAATGGGACGGTATGCTGGCGTCGCTGGATTCCAAACGTATTGATGTGGTGATTAACCAGGTGACTATTTCTGACGAGCGTAAGAAGAAATATGATTTCTCTACGCCGTACACCGTGTCTGGGATCCAGGCGCTGGTGAAGAAAGGTAACGAAGATACCATTAAAACCGCCGCCGATCTGAAAGGTAAGAAAGTTGGCGTTGGTCTGGGGACAAACTACGAAGAGTGGTTACGCCAGAACGTTCAGGGCGTGGATATCCGCACCTATGATGACGACCCGACGAAATACCAGGATCTCCGCGTTGGCCGTATTGATGCCATTCTGGTTGACCGCCTCGCCGCGCTCGATCTGGTGAAGAAAACCAACAACACCCTGGCAGTAGCCGGTGATGCATTCTCCCGCCAGGAGTCAGGCGTTGCGGTACGCAAAGGTAACGAAGACCTGTTAAAAGCTATCGACGCAGCCATTGCGGAGATGCAAAAAGACGGTAGCCTGAAGGCGCTCTCGGAGAAGTGGTTCGGAGCGGACGTTACCAAATAAGTCTCTGACTGATAAAAAAAGGCGCTTTTAAAAGCGCCTTTTTTATTTCTGGCGCGTCAGCGTGCATAATGAAAAATATCACATAAAAAAAGCATTACCGGAGGAACCATGTCACTGCAAAATTTAACGCGCTTTCCCCGCCTGGAATTTATCGGCGCGCCAACACCGCTGGAGTACCTTCCGCGGTTTTCTGATTATTTAGGCCGCGATATTTTTATTAAACGCGATGATGTTACGCCGATGGCGATGGGCGGCAATAAGCTGCGCAAACTGGAATTTCTTGCCGCGGATGCCCTGCGTGAAGGGGCAGACACGTTGATTACTGCCGGGGCCATCCAGTCCAACCATGTGCGCCAGACGGCGGCGGTTGCGGCAAAGCTCGGGCTGCACTGCGTGGCGCTGCTGGAAAACCCCATCGGTACCCGGGCTGAAAACTACCTGACGAACGGCAACCGTCTGCTGCTGGATCTGTTTAATGCGCAGGTTGAAATGGTTGATGCATTGACCGACCCAACCGCGCAGCTCGACGACCTGGCCACGCGCCTCGAAGCGCAAGGTTTTCGTCCGTATGTTATTCCCGTGGGGGGATCGAACGCGCTCGGCGCGCTGGGTTACGTGGAAAGTGCACTTGAGATTGCCCAGCAGTGTGAAGGCGCAGTCAGCTTATCTTCCGTGGTGGTCGCCTCCGGCAGCGCGGGCACGCATGCCGGCCTGGCTGTTGGCCTGGAACAATTGTTGCCGGACGTCGAGCTTATCGGTGTGACGGTTTCACGCAGCGTTGCGGATCAGAAGCCGAAAGTCGTGACCTTACAGCAGGCCGTGGCAGAGCAACTGGAGCTTAAGGCGAAGGCGGATATTGTGCTCTGGGACGACTATTTCGCACCGGGTTACGGCACGCCTAATGAAGAGGGGATGGAAGCGGTGAAGTTGCTGGCTCGCCTTGAGGGCATTTTGCTCGATCCGGTTTATACCGGAAAGGCGATGGCAGGCCTTATCGACGGCATTGCACAGAAGCGCTTTAAGGATGAAGGGCCGATCCTGTTTGTCCATACCGGTGGGGCACCCGCGCTGTTTGCCTATCATCCTCACGTCTAAAAATCAGGTCGAAAAATAATAATGCAAGAAAGTATTCAACTGGTTATTGATTCGCTGCCGTTCCTGCTCAAGGGGGCGGTATTCACGTTGCAGCTCAGTATTGGCGGAATGTTCTTCGGCCTGGTGCTTGGGTTCGTGCTGGCGCTCATGCGCATGTCGCCCGTATTGCCGGTTCGCTGGCTGGCACGCTTCTACATTTCGGTGTTTCGCGGCACGCCGCTTATCGCCCAGCTGTTTATGATCTACTACGGTTTGCCGCAGTTTGGTATCGAGTTGGATCCCATCCCGGCGGCGATGATTGGCCTGTCGCTGAATACGGCGGCGTACACCTCCGAAACCCTGCGAGCGGCAATCTCGTCTATCGACAAAGGACAATGGGAAGCGGCAGCCAGTATCGGTATGACGCCCTGGCAAACGCTGCGTCGGGCGATCCTGCCGCAGGCCGCACGCGTTGCGCTCCCGCCGCTCAGTAACAGCTTTATTAGCCTGGTGAAGGATACCTCGCTGGCAGCAACGATTCAGGTACCGGAGCTATTCCGCCAGGCGCAGCTGATCACATCCCGCACGCTTGAAGTCTTCACGATGTATCTGGCGGCCTCGCTGATCTACTGGGTGATGGCGACGGTGCTCTCGGCTTTGCAAAATTACTTTGAAAACCAGCTTAACCGCCAGGAGCGTGATCCGAAATGAGTGCTATCGACGTCAAAAACCTGGTGAAAAAATTCCACGGGCAAACGGTGCTTCACGGGATCGACCTGGAGGTCGAGCAGGGCGAAGTGGTGGCCATTATTGGGCCGAGCGGCTCGGGGAAAACCACGCTGCTGCGTAGCATCAACCTGCTGGAACAGCCTGAAGGCGGAACGATCCAGGTAGGGGATATCACTATTGATACCGGCAAGTCCATCAGCCAGCAGAAAGGATTAATTCGCCGTTTGCGCCAGCACGTTGGTTTTGTGTTCCAGAACTTCAATCTTTTCCCACACCGGACGGTGCTGGAAAACATTATTGAGGGGCCAGTGATTGTCAAAGGTGAACCAAAAGACGAGGCGACGGCGCGCGCGCGCGAACTGCTCGCGAAAGTCGGTCTGGTGGGCAAAGAAACCAGCTACCCGCGCCGTTTGTCGGGTGGGCAACAGCAGCGCGTTGCCATTGCCCGCGCGCTCGCCATGCGTCCGGATGTGATCCTGTTTGATGAACCAACCTCTGCGCTCGACCCCGAACTGGTGGGGGAAGTGTTGAACACTATTCGTCAGCTGGCGCAGGAAAAGCGCACCATGGTGATCGTGACCCATGAAATGAGCTTTGCCCGCGACGTGGCGGATCGGGCTATTTTCATGGATCAGGGGCGGATTGTAGAGCAAGGGCCAGCCAAAAGCCTGTTTGCGGACCCCCAACAACCACGAACCCGGCAGTTCCTGGAAAAATTCCTTATGCAGTAGCATATCTGCACTAATTTGCTCCAGAACGCTCTCCTGGAGCAAATTATTCTCCTCTTAGCCCCAACCTCATGCTTTTTTATTCCGTACAGTTCGGATAAACCATATTAAAACTGAAGTTAATTAAGATTTGGCCGATATTTCGTATTAATAAAAAAGATTTATGTGTTAAGTTATATTCACATAATAATGATTATCTTTATCAGGGGCTTCATTCAATAAGTATGAGGGATTCAGACTTTTTCAGTTGGCGACGGGATTGCGTCCTCCGGTTTCAGGCACTGACCTGTGCCGACGAGGTATATCAGGAACTTCAGCGACAAACGCAGGCGCTTGAATTCGATTATTTCTCGCTCTGTGTACGCCACCCCGTGCCGTTCACACGTCCTAAGATTTCGGTACACACTACCTACCCGCAACAGTGGCTGGCGCAATATAAGTCAGAAAATTATTACGCCATCGATCCGGTATTAAAACCCGAGAACTTCATCCAGGGGCATCTTCCCTGGACTGATGAATTATTCACTGATGCGCAGGAATTATGGGATGGTGCCCGGGATCACGGTATACGAAGGGGAATAACGCAGTATCTGATGCTGCCAAATCATGCGCTCGGCTTCTTGTCGGTGTCTCGTACTAGTATTGTGGAGAATTCGTTAGCCAGCGAAGAAATAGAGCTGCGGCTGCAATTACTGGTGCAAATGGCGCTAACGTCTCTGCTTCGATTCGAAGATGAGATGGTCATGCCGCCGGAAATGAAATTCAGCAAACGTGAACGGGAAATTCTGAAATGGACAGCGGAAGGGAAGACCTCGGCTGAAATCGCCATCATTCTCTCAATTTCAGAGAATACGGTGAACTTCCATCAGAAGAATATGCAGAAGAAATTTAATGCGCCAAACAAGACGCAGATAGCATGTTACGCAGCGGCGACGGGACTTATCTGATTAGGCAATACGTTCTGCGTGCCAGACGAGACAACGGCTGAATGCTTTGCATCCAGCCGTTTTATTTTTTACTGGCGATAGGCTTGTTTAATTTGCTTAACAGTATTAGCGAACACTGCTGATTCAGCCTGGTCTTCCATCTGCGCGATTTGTTTTTCCATCTTAATGATCACACGACCGGCGTCAGCCTGGCCCATAGCCTGCAGCATCAGCGTCAGCAGCGCTTTCAGGCAATTGACTTCCTGTGCCAGTTCTTGGTTATTCTCCGCAGTGGCGAATTCAGGAGTGCTCATTTATTTTCCTCATTATTAAACGGCGCTTGAGCGCGACGATGAAAGTTAAGGCGGCGGAGTATACCACAAGCTGCGCCAAAAAAAGCAGTGGTTATTTTTTGTACTTTTCCGCGCTTTGTTTATTTGCATAAACACGTGGGACGGTAAACTGGATACCTGTTTTGCGCTATTAATTGTATATGAGCGGTTCGCTTGTCGTTAATTATTGTTACAAAAATTTGAGATCTGTTTTTACATCGGTATGGCTGAAAGATTTTTTGTAACCTTTTGAATACAGATGCTTAAAAATACCCGTAAAAGCCCTGGTTGCATGGTTCTCGTTTCCACTCTGTGTACAGGCTAATTTCCAAAAACGAGAGCAAAATCCAGGTGCTGGTTTTTTAGCGTTTTAATCTTGCGAGGAAAACCGTTAATATAAACCAAATTAGCAGTCAGTAGCGTTATCCCTATTCTGGAGACATTTCCTTTGATCAACGTCCTTCTTGTTGATGACCACGAACTGGTGCGCGCAGGGATACGACGCATTCTTGAAGATATAAAGGGTATCAAAGTTGCCGGTGAAGCGTGTTGTGGTGAAGATGCCGTAAAATGGTGTCGCACTAACTCCGCTGATGTCGTGTTGATGGATATGAACATGCCCGGTATTGGTGGGCTTGAAGCAACGCGTAAAATTGCGCGTACCTTTGTTGATACAAAAGTCATCATGCTGACCGTACATACCGAAAACCCATTACCCGCTAAAGTGATGCAGGCGGGCGCTGCCGGTTATCTGAGTAAAGGCGCCGCGCCACAGGAAGTGGTCAATGCGATCCGCTCCGTGTTTGCCGGGCAGCGCTATATCGCCTCTGACATCGCACAGCAAATGGCGCTAAGCCAGATCGAACCGGAAAAAGCGGCGTCGCCGTTTGCCAGTTTGTCTGAGCGTGAATTGCAGATTATGCTGATGATCACTAAAGGTCAGAAGGTGAATGAGATTTCTGAACAGTTGAATCTCAGCCCCAAAACGGTCAACAGCTATCGCTATCGAATGTTCAGTAAACTGAACATTCACGGTGATGTTGAACTGACGCATCTGGCTATTCGTCATGGTCTGTGTAATGCGGAGTCGTTAGTAAGTCAGTGAGTGATGCGTTCGATTCAAAAGCTTTTCTTAAAACCGTCACCAGCCAGCCCGGCGTTTATCGCATGTATGACGCTGGCGGTACGGTTATCTATGTCGGTAAGGCGAAAGATCTCAAAAAACGCCTTTCCAGCTATTTTCGCAGCAATCTAGCCTCCCGCAAGACCGAAGCGCTGGTCGCACTTATCAAGAATATTGATGTCACCGTGACGCACACGGAGACGGAAGCGCTGTTGCTTGAGCATAACTACATCAAGCTCTATCAGCCACGCTATAACGTTTTGCTGCGCGACGATAAGTCTTATCCGTTTATCTTCCTAAGTGGCGACACTCACCCTCGTCTTGCGATGCACCGGGGGGCGAAACACGCCAAGGGCGAATATTTCGGCCCCTTTCCTAACGGCTATGCCGTGCGGGAAACGCTGGCGCTGCTGCAAAAAATCTTTCCTGTTCGCCAGTGTGAAAACAGCGTCTATCGCAACCGTTCGCGCCCGTGTCTCCAATACCAGATCGGTCGCTGCCTGGGGCCTTGTGTCGCCGGGTTGGTGAGTGAAGATGAGTACGCGCAGCAAGTTGAATATGTGCGTCTGTTTTTAGCCGGAAAAGATGATCAGGTGTTGACCCAGCTGATCGCCCGTATGGAGAAAGCCAGCGCAGCGCTGGAGTTTGAAGAGGCCGCGCGGATACGTGACCAAATTCAGGCGGTGCGCAGGGTGACTGAGAAACAGTTCGTGTCGAACACCGGTGACGATCTCGACGTTATCGGTGTGGCGTTTGACGCCGGGCTGGCCTGCGTTCACGTGCTGTTTATTCGCCAGGGCAAAGTGCTTGGCAGCCGAAGCTATTTCCCGAAGGTGCCAGGGGGGACCGAGCTGGGGGAAGTCGTAGAGACGTTCGTCGGCCAGTTCTATCTGCAGGGAAGCCAGATGCGCACGCTGCCTTCGGAAATTCTGCTCGATTTCAATCTCGATGATAAAACGCTGCTGGCGGATTCGCTCTCTGAACTGGCGGGCCGTCGGGTGAATGTGCAGACCAAGCCGCGCGGTGACCGCGCGCGTTATCTCAAATTGGCGCGTACCAATGCAGCCACGGCGCTGACCACTAAACTCTCACAGCAATCGACGGTCAGCCAGCGTTTAACCGCGCTAGCAGCGTTGCTAAAGTTACCGACGGTAAAACGAATGGAGTGTTTCGATATCAGCCATACGATGGGGGAGCAAACCGTCGCCTCCTGCGTGGTATTTGATGCGAATGGCCCGCTGCGCGCAGAGTATCGTCGCTATAACATTACGGGCATCACCCCGGGCGATGACTACGCGGCGATGAATCAGGTGCTGCGACGTCGTTATGGGAAAGCCATCGAAGAGAGTAAGATCCCGGATGTTATTCTTATCGACGGCGGAAAAGGGCAGCTTGGTCAGGCGAAAGCGGTGTTCGAATCCCTTGACGTGAGCTGGGATAAAAATCATCCCTTATTATTAGGGGTGGCGAAAGGGGCCGATCGCAAAGCCGGACTGGAGACACTATTCTTTGAACCGGAAGGTGAGGGCTTTAGCCTGCCGCCGGATTCCCCTGCGCTGCATGTTATCCAGCACATTCGCGATGAGTCTCACGACCACGCGATCAGCGGACATCGCAAAAAACGGGCGAAGGTGAAAAACACCAGCACGCTTGAGACCATTGAAGGCGTTGGTCCAAAACGTCGCCAAATGCTGCTGAAGTATATGGGCGGATTGCAAGGATTACTCAATGCCAGCATGGAAGAAATTGCAAAAGTGCCGGGTATTTCGCAAGCGCTGGCAGAAAAGATCTACTACTCGTTGAAACATTGAGGGCTCTGTAGCAACATAGAGCTAAATTTTACTGACAACAAACAGTTACCGTCATTATGCGATTTAATATCCCTACGTTGCTCACACTCTTTCGCGTCGTGCTTATCCCATTCTTTGTACTGGCATTTTACCTGCCGGTGGTTTGGTCACCTTTCGCCTGCGCGCTGATTTTCCTGGTTGCCGCAGTTACGGACTGGTTTGATGGCTATCTTGCGCGCCGCTGGAACCAAAGCACCCGTTTTGGCGCCTTCCTCGACCCCGTTGCCGATAAAGTGATGGTGGCTATCGCGATGGTGCTGGTGGCCGAGCATTATCATACCTGGTGGGTGACGCTTCCTGCGGCAACCATGATTGCCCGCGAGATCATTATTTCTGCCTTGCGCGAGTGGATGGCAGAGCTGGGTAAACGCAGCAGCGTGGCGGTGTCTTGGATCGGCAAAGTCAAAACGACCGCGCAAATGGCGTCTCTGGTCTGGATGCTGTGGCGTCCGAACGCCTGGGTTGAGTGGGCGGGAATTGGCCTGTTGTGGGTTGCAGCGGTGCTGACATTGTGGTCTATGTTGCAATACCTGAACGCTGCGCGCGGGGATTTGCTTGAACAGTGATCGTTTCGCCGCAATTTTCAGCAAACGATCCGGGGATATAAAAAATAACGTTGACTCAAAACGTCATATCAGTAGAATGCAACGCATCGAACGGCGGCACCGTTAGCCGGACGATAATGAAATCAAGTGGTTAGATGTTAACTTGATGACATGCGGGAATAGCTCAGTTGGTAGAGCACGACCTTGCCAAGGTCGGGGTCGCGAGTTCGAGTCTCGTTTCCCGCTCCAAATTAAATACATCGGCAATTGCGGGTGTAGGTCGAAAGACAGAAGATTTAAGGCGCGTTAGCAAAGCGGTTATGTAGCGGATTGCAAATCCGTCTAGTCCGGTTCGACTCCGGAACGCGCCTCCACTTTCTTCCCTGGCCGGATGGTGGAATCGGTAGACACAAGGGATTTAAAATCCCTCGGCGTTCGCGCTGTGTGGGTTCAAGTCCCACTCCGGCTACCATGGGAAAAAGCAGAATAATCAAAGCAATAAGCAGTGTCGTGAAACCACCGAAAGGTGGTTTTTTTGTGCCTGAAATCCATTTTCCTAACATCATTTCTCATTTTTGACCGCCTACGGTCTAGCCTATTTTTACTTTGCGACCACTATGGTCTTTTCCTCTATTTCTTTAAGCGTAGACTCGTGTGTAGCCCGAACTCGTGAGACGGGTGAAGCGACAGTCACCTTTTTCCCATCCAGGTTCTGGAATGTTAAGTCATCTGTCACAGCAGAATCAGGCTTCAGAAAGAAAAAAGCCTCCCGAATGTGGACATTCGAGAGGCTTTTGAGGTGGGGGAAACTCAACGTTCATCAGTCGTCCCATTTATAACTTAACCAGGCAGCGAGAAACCCAAGAAAAAGTAACATTCCGAGTACCGCCATAAATACATTCATATTTCCTAACATGAGTAGTCCTCATTTACTGGATTTCGATAGAAATACCTCACGATTAATTAAATGGTTTACTCAAATGAGCGGGCTTATTGTATTGCCTTAAACTTAAACATAACCTCACTGTAACAAGGATTTTAACAAACTTTCAGGGTGTACGGAGAATGAAACTATGAACTATCGCCTTGACCTACGTTTTCGTTCCATTCCCCTCAAACCCCTTCCAGGCCTGGCTTCACACGTTAATAATTGAACTCCAGTCGCGATAGAGTATGGAGAAAACGACAGACACAAGGTACCCTGAAATAACCAAAGTAATCAATATCTTAAGCTTGTTATGCCTTCTTAAAAGACAGGCACCAAAAACAAACGTGGTTAATGCCACTATTGTATTCAACATCAAAATAAACATAGGGATGATTATTTCATACTCAGAAAAATCCTTATGCAAAAAGATCCAGCCTGTAACTAACCAAAGCGAAAAATTGAGTATCGAAATAACTAACAAAATCAAACTGTTTTTATCATTCTTTTCAAGTGCTATGCCATTCAAAGCCCTTCTCCTTGTAAAATAAAACTGAAAAAAAGGATACGATGATACTGTCCTATTTTTTTGAACAGTGATATCCAGTCTGGTTCCGTCGAGAGCCGAGTGTATCAGTGGCTGCATGAAGAGTTTTTATCTTATTCGGCGTCTTATACCAACTAAACGTTCAACAATGTCTAAACTGTACGCTGATAATGGCTGGCTTATGAAGAATATAGCGTGAGGACGGGATAATACTCAGGGTGATGACGTCTGCCACCACCCGTTCTTAATCAGGATTCAGGCATAGCTGAAGAGTGATGCGAGGAAATTTTCCAATCGTCGCCGGTCCAGGCGTAAGTGAAAGTATAACGGGCAGAGACTTTTGAATTATCTGCAAAAGTAAATGTGTAAGTCCCGGTATCGATCGCTTTATTGCAACCAATACGAATAGTTCGACTATCAATGTGGCCTACGGGTTTCTTTTCCAGGAAATGTTTGAAGTAATCCACACGTTCTGCGTCTGTCAGACGTACCTGGTTTGAGACTGTTGGTAATAAAACGGCATCTGAAAGGTAGGTTTCAGCTACCTTCTGCGGATCGCCGGTCTTTAGCGAAGCGTTCCAGCGATCAAACAATGCTTCTATTGCGGCATTGTCTGCCTTCACGCAATTTGCTGTAGGGGTTGCTGCCCATGCAGAACCAGACATCAACAGTAACGTACTAATAACGGCTATCTTTTTCATGTGTTTTCCTTTAGTTACGGTGCAGATCCTGATTGAGAAAGTAGCAAGCGTCCCGGCGGAAAACAATAACGCTTGGTTAGAGTTACTTTATTTTACCTTTATTGATAACCTTTGAATTTAACGCATTAATGTACACACCCATTTCGCGCCTATGCCTTCTTAAATGCTTGCTCTCGCAGGTGGCTAAATGCCTTTAACGTTAGCAAGCAGTAAGTCTCACCATAAAGGGAGATACCCATTGAAGCGCTGGCACGCTAATTCATTTGCCGCTGTGTGCTCAGCGATTTTATTTCCAATGTTAATGCTTAGTAAACGGAGCAGCATTACGACATTGACTGTGCATTAATAAAATCAATAATACGCAGCAGGTCTACGATGTCTGCTCCCCGCAGAATCGTTTTTCGTTGGACGAATTCGTTTGCTATAAGGATGAACATGAAATATTTGTCACTTTTCTCTGCCAGCATTATTTTCTTACTGGCAGGATGTTCAATGATGACAACAGAAGAAGAGCGATTAAAAAGCTGTGAGGCAAAAGGAATCAGTAAAGATACCTGCTACCTGGTTGAGAAAGCCGACAGACGACAGGAGAAAGACCAGCTTGATACCCGCTTGCATGAACAAAATATGCGGGTCATTAAGCAAATGGGAGTGAAGGGGCTTGGACTTCCGGAGTAAACAGTGATACCCAGTCGAGACCCGCATCACACGGGTCTTTGTTTATCACCACTGTGTGCTTTGCAACATGTCTTGCATGGCTTTTGGGCATCTATGTATAGGCATATAGAATATGAACAACTACACCCTCCGGTTGTTCCGTTTTCCCCATTATTGCCTCCGCGCAGAATCAGCCCTTTAGCTGTTTACACACCGCCCAAATACGCCTTTCTGACCTCCTGATTTCCCAGTAATTCCTCTCCGCTTCCGCTCAGGCGAATCTGTCCGTTCACCATCACATACCCACGATCGGACAGTTTCAGCGCGTGATGCGCATTTTGCTCCACAAGGAAAATGGTCATCCCGTTGCGCGCCAGCTCGCGCAGCGTCTGGAAGATCTGTTTCACTACAATGGGGGCCAGGCCCAGACTGGGTTCATCAAGCAGCAGTAGCTTAGGGCGGCTCATCAACGCGCGAGCGATTGCCAGCATCTGCTGCTCTCCGCCGGACATGGTCATCGCGCGTTGTTTCCGACGCTCTTTTAGGCGCGGAAACAGATCGAACATGGTTTGCATATCTTCGGCGGCAAACTGATTGCCAATAGGGATAGTGCCCATCAGCAGGTTCTCTTCAACCGTCATATCCGGGAAAATACGCCGCCCCTCTGGGGCCTGTGCGATACCGCCGGAGGCGACGAAGTGAGTGGACTTGTGGCTGATATCGTTCCCGCAAAAGAGGATTTGCCCGTTACGGATCCGGGGTTGCCCAAAAATAGACATCAGTAATGTCGACTTTCCCGCGCCGTTAGCGCCAATGAGCGCCACGGTTTCCCCCGCATTGACCTCCAGAGACACGCCCCGGAGCGCCTGGATCGCGCCGTAAAACACATCCACATCACGGAATGCCAGCATCGGTTCGCTCATACGTTAACCTCGCTTTCATCGGCGCCCAGATAGGCGGCAATGACTTTTTCGTCATGCTGGATCTCGGCGGGCTTCCCGTGGGCGATGACGTCCCCATGGTCGAGCACAATAATGTCGTCCGAGATTTCCATTACCATCCCCATATCATGCTCAATCAACAGTACCGTCATCTCGTGGTGGTCACGCAGGAAGCGGATGATGTCACTTAGCTTGTGGGTTTCAACCGGGTTCAGCCCTGCGGCGGGCTCATCCAGACAGATCATCTCCGGTCCGGTGCACATTGCCCGCGCGATTTCCAGACGCCGCTGTTGTCCATACGACATCTCACCTGCCAGCCGATTCGCGCAATCCACCAGGTCGACTACCTCCAGCCAGTAGAAGGCTCGATCCAGCGCGTCACTTTCTGCCCGGCGGTAAGCGGGAGTATTCAGCACGCCGGCAAGCAGATTACGGTTAACGCGCATATGCTGCGCGACCAGTAAATTTTCAACGACCGACATCTCGCGGAACAGGCGGATATTTTGAAAGGTTCGGGCAAGCCCGGCGCGGTTGACCAGGTGCGTGCCGCCGAACATCTTGTAGAAAACACGCTGCCCGAACTGCGCTGGGTTGATCCAGTCACCCGGCTGGAATTTTTGCCCGAGCACCTGAATCACGTTGGTGGTCTTCTGGCGCGTATTGAACAATATGTTGCCCCCGGACGCTTTATAGAACCCCGTCAGGCAGTTAAATACGGTCGTCTTTCCTGCCCCGTTAGGGCCGATAAGGGCGGTAATGGAGCCGCGCTGGACCTCCAGGTTGACGTCATTTAACGCTTTAATCCCGCCAAAATGCATCATCAGGTGCTCAACGCGTAAAATCATTTCGTTCATGGCGCAACACCCTTACGCACGGCAAAACCGCTGCGGTTAATGCGGATCAACCCGCGTGGACGCCAGATCATCATCACCACCATCAGCATGCCGAACAGCAAGACGCGGTACTCGGCAAAACTGCGCAGCAGCTCCGGCGTGACGGTGAGCACAAAGGCCGCCAGTACGACGCCTAGCGTCGACCCCATGCCGCCCAGCACGACGATGGCCAGAATTAACGCGGATTCAAAAAAGGTGAACGAGGTCGGGTTCACAAACCCCTGATAGGTAGCGAAGAACACTCCCGCGATCCCGGCGGTGGATGCGCCCAGCGTAAAGGCCGAGAGTTTGACCAGCACATGGTTCAGGCCCATTGAGCGGCAGGCAATTTCATCTTCTCGCAGCGCTTCCCATGCTCGACCAATCGGCATCCGCGTCAGGCGATGCTTGATATAGAGCACCAGGAGTACCACCAGGAACAGCACCGCGTAGATAAAGATAAACTTCATATTCGGGTTGTAGGTGAGGTGGAAAAATTCGTGGAACGGCACGCCGCCTTCTTTGGCGCGCCGACCAAACTCAAGGCCGAAAAAGGTCGGAGGAGGGGCCGATACCCCATTTGGGCCGCCGGTGAACGTCAGCCAGTTGTTGAGGACCAGACGGATAATCTCCCCGAACCCGAGCGTCACGATCGCCAGATAGTCGCCGTGCATGCGAAGCACCGGGAAGCCGAGCAGGGCACCCGCCGCGGCCGCCATGATTGCCGCCAGCGGCAGCATGCTCCAGAATCCCAATCCTAAATACTGGTACCCCAGCGCCAGCCCATAAGCGCCTATGGCATAAAAGGCGACATAGCCCAAATCCAATAGCCCCGCCAGACCCACCACGATGTTCAGCCCAAGGCCGAGCAGCACGTAGATCAGCCCCAGAATAGCGACCGTTAATACGTATTTGGTCGCCACAAAGGGAAAGCAGATCGCCAGCGCAATAATCAGCGGAATGACCCAGCGCATGCGGCTCTTATAGTCCGGTGGCCGGACATAGACTCCCGCGCTGTCGGCTTCAAAGCGTGCCTGAAAACGTGCGCCAACGGCAGTGCCTAAGAACGCGCTTAACAGAAAGCGCCCCAGCATCACAATGCCAACAATCCACGACAGCCGCTGCCCGGCGAAGTTGAAGCTGTAGCCGTCCAGCACGACGCCCGCGATCGGGCCAAAAATAATCAATGCGATAAGGCCGGAAAAAATGGCGTCCAGAATGCAGCGCCTGATGGAAAACCCGCTTGATGATGCAATGCGTGATGTCATGGCTATCTCCCTCATACCTTAGCCACGACAGGGCGGCCAAGCAGTCCCTGAGGACGGAAAATCAGGATCACCACCAGTAATCCAAACGAGAACACGTCTTTATAATCCGAGTTCACCATGCCGGAGAACTGGGCTTCAGCCACGCCCAGGATCAGCCCGCCAAGCATTGCGCCGGGCAAAGAACCAATCCCGCCGAGCACCGCTGCGGTGAAGGCTTTAATGCCAATGACAAACCCCACGTAGAAATCAAAGGTGCCGTAGTTCATGGTGATTAACACGCCTGCCAGACCGGCCATCGCCGCACCGATGACAAACACCAGCGAGATAATTCTGTCGGTGTTAATGCCCAGAATAGAGGCCATTTTGCGATCCTGTTGCACTGCCCGACACATGCGCCCCAGCCGCGTATTGCTGATTATCCAGGTGAGCAGCAGCATACCCGCAAAGGAAGCGACCAGAATAAATATCTTGGTGTAGGTAATCTGGACGAACCCTTCGCCCAGATGCACGCGAAGGACGCCGTCCAGCATCGTGGGAACGCCCTGCTGGCGCGGACCCTGGCTGAGCTGCGCGTAGTTTTGCAGGATAAGCGACATGCCGATGGCAGAGATAAGCGGCGCCAGGCGCGTGGAGTTACGTAGCGGTTTATAGGCAATCCGTTCGATAGTCCAGCCGTAAACGCCGGTCACCACAATGGTGAAAATCAGCGTGCCGAGGATCAGTAACGGGAACGAGTGGATGCCGAAAAACGACAGCAGCGCCAGGCCAATGGCGCAGAGATAGGCCGAGATCATATACACTTCGCCGTGCGCGAAATTGATCATCCCGATAATGCCATACACCATGGTGTAACCGATGGCGATTAGCCCGTAGACAGAACCCAGCGTTAATCCATTGATTAACTGTTGCAGGAAGAATGTGCTCATCTTAGCGCGCTCTTTATAAAGGCTGCACGGATAGCGCAGCCTGATGTGGTTTCGCGTCGGCAGGTAAGCCTGCCGACGGTGAGCGTGACTCCGTCCCGTTACTGCACTTCCTTATATTTTCCTTTGTCGTCCCACTGATAAACCACGTAGTCAGACACTTTCAGATCGCCTTTGCTGTCCCAGGCCTTTTTGCCCATCACGGTTTCAACAGGATTGGCTTTCAGCCACTCGCTGGCTTTGGCGGAATCTTTTCCGCCGGTAGCCTTGAATGCTGCGGCAAGCGCCTGAATGGACGCGTAGGAGTAGAGGGTGTAACCTTCCGGCTCAAATTTATTGGCGCGGAATTTCTCGATAACCGCTTTGCCTTCCGGGATCAGGCGCGGATCTTTACCGAAGGTCATGTAGATACCGTTGGTATATTGTGGGCCACCCGCTGCCGTCACCATCTCTTCGTTGACGATGCAGTCACCGGAGAAGAACTTCGCCTGCAGACCCTGTTCGCGCATCTGGCGAACCAGCGGCCCGGCTTCAGGGTGGCAGCCGCCAAAGAACACCACGTCCGGCTTTTGCGCGCCGATTTTGGTGACCAGCGCGTTAAAGTCTTTCTCACCGCGCGATAAACCCTCGTACATCACGTCCTGCACACCCCGTTTCGCTAGCGCGGCTTTGGTGGCATCGGCCAGGCCCTGGCCATAGGTATCTTTATCGTGAATGATCACCACGCGTTTAGCTTTAAGCTTATCGATGATGAAATCACTCGCGACCTGGCCCTGCTGGTCATCACGACCGCACATGCGGAACATATCGCTCATACCCCGTTCGGTGATAAGCGGATTGGTTGAGCCTGGGGTGATGGCAATGATCCCCGCATCGCTGTACACCTCGGAGGCGGGCATGGTGGAGGAGGAGCAGAAGTGCCCGACCACCGCGTTGACTTTATCCTGGTCAACTAAACGGTTAGCGACGGCAACGGCCTGCTTAGGCTCGCAGGCGTCATCCCCTTGTACCAGCTTAATTTTTTCACCGTTGATCCCTCCTGAGGCGTTAATGTCTTCTGCGGCCTGCGTTGCACCGTGCCAGTATTGATCGCCATAGGTTGCATTTGGGCCTGTAAAGGGCCCTGCCACACCTATCACAATATCGGCCTGGGCGGAAAATGCCGTCACCAGACAACCGGCCAACACAAGAGAAAGAGGACTTCTGATAAATTTCAGCGACATTATTATGTTCCTTAGCAAAGAGGTTTTTGCACCACGGCGTAAACCCGAACGCCCGACGGCGCAGCCAATCCAAAAAAAGAGCGAGAACAAAATGCACTAAACGAACAAGAGCCAGACAACATCCTGCTTAATACGGCGAGGTTTCCTTACACAGTGGCGTGCGCAGAACATTAAGCAATTTTGTTGCCAGGTTGGTTAACCCATTGACTGGGTTGCGACATGCTGAGTATAGAGCGCCGTTTTACGCAGCCTTGCGGGATAAAGTGAAATTACAGCGGAGATCACATCTCGTTAACAACAAAGCCCATAAGTTGTGCAACGGTCACGATTTGCACGTTTTTGCAGCAATAAAGACCTAAACTTCAGATAGGAATGAACGGCGATATGTGTCAGGATCTTTTCCTTTTTTATCAGGAGTGTCAGCAATGACTGAAGGCCCATTAAATGAAAGCGAAATGGAGTGGCTGGAAGAGACGTTAATGTCTTACGGTCATGAAGATGCGTCCGTGATTGACGTGTCCGAACTTGACGGCATGCTTACCGCAGTGCTTTCCGGTCCCGTTGTTGTCGAACCAGACGCCTGGCTGGTGGCGGTATGGGGTGGGGAGAAGTACATTCCGCGCTGGAAAAACGATCGCGAGATGAATCGGTTTATCGATCTCTGCTTTAAGCATATGAATGACATTGCTGAGCGCCTGAGCGAATACCCGGATCAGTTTGAACCGATGTTTGGCTTCAACGACGTTGACGGTCAGAGTTACACCGTGGTCGAAGAGTGGTGTTACGGCTACATGCGCGGCGTTGCATTGACTGACTGGTCTTCACTGCCTGAAGAACTGAAAGCCGATCTGGCTGTGATTGCCCTGCACGGGTCAGAAGAGAACAGCGAGAAGCTCGATGAGCTGACCGAAGAAGAGTACACCGCCAGTATCGAAAGCATTCAGCCAGCGGCGCTGCGTCTGTACAACTACTGGGTCGCCAACCCTCTGCAGCCAGAGGCGAAAAAGCCGGTCGTGAACGGGACGAAGGTGGGTCGTAACGATCCGTGTCCGTGCGGCAGCGGGAAGAAGTTTAAGAGCTGCTGCCTGCACTGATAAAAAAGGGGCTACGCGTAGCCCCTTATGCTTATCCCACTTCCGGTAGCATCCCCGCTGCAATCAGGAATTGCACCAGAATAATCACCACCCCACAGGCAAACACGATGCACAGAAGAGGTTTTCCTCCCGCAACGCGGTACCCTTGCTGAGGGTGTTGCTGGCGGCTTTTCCACGCCAGCAGCGACGGCAGCAGCAGGGCGAGAACAGACAAAGCGACCCCCGCATACCCTAGCGCCATCACAAACCCGCGCGGGTAAAACAGCGCAAACGCCAGCGGCGGCACGAAGGTAATCACGCCCGTCTGTAAGCGTCCAGCGACGGTATTGCGACGCTGGAACAGATCGGCCAGATAATCAAACAGGCCGAGCGCCACGCCAAGGAACGAGGTTGCCAGCGCCAGGTTGGCAAACAGGTGCACCGCCAGCTCAACGTGTGAAGACGTCACCACCTCGCGCAAGGCCAGCAGGAAACCATTCAGACCGGAGTGTTCCGCCATCAGGCCAATAAAGGTTGATGAGTCGATACTGCCCAGCGTCACCAGCTGCCAGAAAATATAGGCGATCAGTGGAATGGCGCTACCAATAATAAAGACCCGGCGCAGCTTACGAATATCGCCCTTCATGTAGCTAACGATACTCGGGACGCTACCGTGGAAACCAAATGAGGTGAAAATGACTGGGATCGCAGACAGCGCCAGCCCTTTTTCCAGAGGCATCGTCAGCAGATTCACCTTGTGAACATGCGGTGCCAGCAGGGCCAGCATCACAACCAGAAAGAGAATTTTGGCGCTGAAGAGAAAACGGTTGAATAGATCGACCAGCGACGTGCCGACGCAGACCACCCCACCGCCAATGAGTGCAAAGAAAATGGCACCGGTTGCCGGCGAGATATCCGAAGCGAACCAGTCGTTAACGCTTGAGGCGATCAGTTCTCCGGCACCGCTGATATAGGCAGCGGTCAGGGCATACATCAGGAACATCATGCTAAAGCCGGTGACCCACTGACCGTAGCGCCCAAGATAGCGTGCAGCTAGCGAACCCAGCCCGGTATCCGCGGGAACATGCTGGTAAACCTCCAGCAACAGCAGGGCGGTATAGCACATCAATGCCCAAAGTGTGCCAAGCAGTAGCAATGTCACACTAAATCCGACGCCTGCGGCCGCCAGCGGCATGGCCAGCATTCCTGCGCCAATCGTCGTTCCTGCGACGATAAAAATACTTCCCAGAGTTCTGTTCTTCACACTTTCCTCTACAACGCTGCATCATTGCGACAAAATCTGCGGCGCAGAGTAAGGGAAAAGTGCTAGCTCGTCAAATGACCGTTACAATCAGTGTATTAAAATATTTACACCTTATGGGCTGCGTCGTCTTTTGGCAAACGGCGGCGGTTTTTCCCTGTAGCGGCACGTCCGGTGCAGCTAAACCTGCGCCAGCGCAATGCACGCCCTGTACCCGCCGGTTACTCTGCTGGCTTCTTTTAAAGGGGATAACGATGTCAATTCACGGACATGATGTGCTCAACATGATGATTGAGTCGGGTGTGCAGTACACGGAACAGAGTCTGGTTGAGGCTATCCATGCGCGATTTGGTGAAACGGCGCGTTTTCATACCTGTTCAGCGGCGGAGATGACGGCTGCCGAGCTGGTGGCATTTCTTGCGGCGCGGGGGAAATTTATTCCGGCGGCGTCGGGCTTTTCTACTCATGAAAGTAAAATCTGCCGCCATTAAAATAAAACGGTGCTGAAGGAACAGCACCGTGTGGGGATTAATTCTGAGCGTCGAGAGTAGAAAGTTCTTTATCGATAAAGTAAAGACCTTCACCTGATTTACCGGCCAGCGATAATTTATCCAGCACGGATTTAAACAGTTTCTCTTCTTCATGCTGTTCGGCAACATACCACTGCAGGAAATTAAAGGTTGGATAATCCTGGTTGATCATTGCGGCATGAACCAGTTCGTTAATTTTCTGCGTGATCAGCTGCTCATGCTCGTAGGTGGCGCGGAACAGCTCATCAAGAGAGCCGTATTCAGCTGCCGGAGACGCGACAGGATCGATGCGCGGCAGGCTGCCCGTATCTGTCAGATAATCAAACAGACGTTGCATGTGGGTCATCTCTTCCTGAGCATGACGACGCAGGAAAGCAGCAGCACCTTCAAAACTGTGATAGCTACACCAGGCGCTCATCTGCTGGTAAAGCAGGGATGAAAAAAGTTCAAGGTTCATCTGTGCATTGAGCTTGTCGATCATTTCATTTTTCAGCATGGTGGCGCTCCGGTTTATTATTTATGCTTCATGATGATCGACACTATAATTTGTTATTTAATTATTTGCAAAACGTAAAATAAATATTTGTTTATTTAAAAATACGAATGGGAATAAAACGCATTGGCAATTTTTATATTTAATAATGAGAATTATTTTTGTTCTTAATTAAATAAGCTACCAGCCATTGCTGGTAGCTCTGATTAATACATCGGTGAATTTGCGTTAGGGGTAACGGCATATCCCATGCATTTGTACTGGATGGTCACGCTCTCGTTAAGACACAAGGAGCCGCTGATCAGGGTGCAGGTTTTTATGGGCTGACCGAAAGCCGATGCGGTGGCAAACCCCATGCTCTGACAGGCTTTTGCTGCCATATCATTATTAGCGTAGGTATCAGAATAGGCGTTTTGGAACAGCGCCTGGCCGTAATTGAGGTGGACTATCCCGTTTGGTGCGTCCATGCGGCTGACCTCTGCATGGCGATTAATGCTACACCCCGCAAGCAGCAGGATGGTACCGGCAACGAAGACTCTTTTCATGGTTCACTCTGCGTGAATGGAAATACGCTATCGTACCCGCAGATACCCGGTGCAATGCCAGGAATAGCCGGACGATCTGCCCTTTCTCTTCGCAACGGACCGGGTCAGTCCGCAAGGCTGTCAAAAATTGTTTTAAATTTAAGATGATGCTGGCGAAAAAGAGCAATAAGCTGTGGATCAAAGTGACGTCCTGCACCTTCAAGTATCACCTCACAGGTCTGTTCATGCGTAAAGCCGGGTTTATATACCCGCTTCTGTCGAAGGGCGTCATACACATCAGCCAGTGCCAGGATACGCGCTTCCAGCGGAATGTGTTCACCCTGCAGGTTCTCCGGGTACCCGCTGCCGTCCCACTTTTCATGGTGGAAGTGAATAATATTTTCCGCAACGGTTCCCAGCGAAAGCCCCTGAATTATCCGCCAGCCTTTAATCGTATGAAGCTTCATTTCGGCAAACTCTTCCGGGGTCAGCGGGCCTTGCTTTCGCAGGATACGATCCGGTACGGCGATCTTCCCGACATCGTGCAGCGAGGCGAACTGTTCTATCTCGCGGATCATTTTTCGCGATAGCCCAAGTTCGCGCGCCATTAACCCGCAGTATCGGGCGACACGTTGAATATGGCTGCCGGTTTCATCGTCATGTGCCCGGTTCACTTTCTCGAGCGCCTGCACCATATTACGGTTCACTATCCGGTTTTGCCGGATATGACGCCGCATCATCATCAGCATACCAAGACTAAACAGCGCGACGATCAGCAGAATTACGCTGATGATCTTTAGCGTATTTTTCGTCAAGTTGGGCACGCCGGTAGGCTCATTCTGGCGATCCAACTGGGTACGAAATTCTGAAAGGCGGTGAATCTGGGTAAGGAGAGGGAAGAGAGGGTGGTCCGGTTCGACCCAGGGGCCGATAACAAACTCGGAGCGGGTGATACCGGCCACTTTCAGCACTCCGCGAAACAGCTCATTGCCGCGAAGTGACGATTCCAGCGAGCTTAAATCGCCAAGAATGTAGTCGATTTTGTTGTTCTCAATGGCATCGATCAGACCGTCAATCGTGGCACGGTTGACGATGATCGCATCGCTGCCAAAGCGCTGGCGTAAATACGTTGCTGAAAAAGACCCTTCCAGCACTCCAATGCGTTCGCTTCGGATGCTCTCTTCGTTCCACAAGAACGGCTTGTCGCGCAGGGTGTAATAAACGTTGTGCCAGGCGACGTCCGGGCCAATGCGGCCCTCGGAATGCTCGACGTCGCTGCGGTCAACAATATCGATCAACCGAATGGGCCATCGCTCTTGGGAAAGACGCGTGTAATGATCAACATAATTGACATCCACCTGCATGCCGAGCAAATCGCGCATGTCGTTAATCATGTCAATTGCCGTACCGTGGTAACCCGTGCTGTCCTGCCAGATGAGCGGAGCGAAATTCTCATTTTTGGGCAGAGTGATCTGCAGGCGGTTGTTTGCGATCCACTCGCGTTCATTTTCAGTCAGGCTGATGCGGCTGAGCAGGTAGTTACGCTTGCTGGCCTCCAGCATCTTGCCCATTTCGCCGTTGCGATACCAGGCACCAATAAGCGTGTTGATTTTGTCCCGCAGCGGGATAAGTTCAGGGCTGAATGCCAGCACTACCGGCGTGCGTAATTCAGGAAAGGGGCGGGAAATGAGGTAGTACCGTTGAGTATTCTCCATCTCCGAGGCGTCATTTATGTAAAAATCAGCCTTGTGCTCACCCAGTAATCGAAAGGCTTCATCGCTGGTGTCGACAAGGCGCAACGAGCGGAATTTTAGATCGGGGAAGCGTTGCTGAACGCTTTCTAGCGTCGCATCGTCTTTACGGAACAAGACGCGAGCATGGCTAAGCTGATCCGCAGTGGTCACCGTCATTGACGGACTGGCGGCAACGACTTCGTTATCAAATAAACGTGATGAGAGGTTTTTGGTTCTGGCGCGCTTTTCGGTGCGCAGCACGCTGGCATAAACACCGTACGCATTGTGCTCAAAACGCTGACCAATTTCCGCGCCGGAAAGCGGCTGGAGCTGTAAATGCGTGCCCGCCTGTTGATTGATGGCGTTAATTAAATCCGGATAAAAACCCTGTAACTCACCTTGTGGCGTCCGCCAGGATTCAAAGTTATCGGCATCATATATCCAGACGGGAACCGGATCTTCAGGCATAGCGGCTTGCACGGCAAATGAGCCGGCAAGTAACAGGCCAGTTAGCCCAAATAAAAAGCGGGAGCGAAGCACCCGGCAGAGCAAATTCACAGGTATTCACCATGCGGTTTTTTTAACGTGTTTTCTGAAGTTTAGCTAACAGATTGAATGGGTAAAAGTGGTTTGTTAACTTTTCATTAACGATTGTATCCCCGCCGTTTTGTCGCGAAATTGTGAGCGCATCTTTGTTTTTTAAAACAAGTTTTCAGTTAATTTGAAAGTGCGTTTGATTGATAGTAAGGTGAATGCGAATAGGTATCCACGACGGGAACGCCCGCAACGCATTCAGGAGAGACGAGATGAAAATTGCACTGATGATGGAAAACAGCCAGGCCGCTAAAAATCCTATCATCCTTAATGAGTTAAATGCTGTAGCCGATGAAAAAGGATTCCCGGTCTATAACGTTGGCATGAGTGATGAAAACGATCACCATCTGACCTATATCCATTTGGGGATCATGGCGAGCATTCTGCTGAATTCAAAAGCGGTTGATTTCGTTGTGACCGGCTGTGGTACGGGCCAGGGGGCGCTGATGTCTCTGAACATCCATCCGGGTGTTATCTGCGGCTACTGTATCGACCCGGCAGACGCATTTCTGTTCTCCCAAATCAACAACGGTAATGCGCTTTCACTGCCGTTTGCAAAAGGGTTTGGCTGGGGAGCAGAGCTGAACGTTCGCTTTATCTTTGAGAAAGCCTTCACCGGCCGTAAAGGCGAAGGCTATCCGCCAGAGCGTAAAGAACCGCAGGTACGTAACGCTGGTATTCTGAACCAGGTGAAAGCAGCCGTGGTGAAAGAGAATTATCTGGATACGCTGCGCGCTATCGATCCTGAACTGGTGAAAACGGCAGTGACCGGACAGCGCTTCCAGCAGTGCTTCTTCGAGAACTGCCAGGATAAAGAGATTGAAGCCTTCGTTCGCGGCATTGTTGGCTAACGCTGTCTTTGCCGGGCGGCGCGGTGTTCGCCCGGCAGATTGCACTATTTTTTAACGGAAACGGCACTCCCCGCATTTTTCGCAAGATGCAGCGTATCAATCATTCCTATCAGGCAAATCAGCGCGATAACCACAAATGCCAGCCGGAAGCTCATACCGGGTATCGCGGCAAGCCCCAGCGCATCGCTGACTTTTTCGCCAATACGAATGCCAATTGCTCCAAGCGTGATCCCCAGCCCGACGGCAAGCTGTGTGGCGGTTGAAAACAGCGTATTGGCATAGCTCATCTGTGCCGATGGAACATCCGCGAAGGCAAGCGTGCTCACCGCCGTAAACTGAATCGAACGGAATACCCCGCCAAGATAGAGGATCAGCATAACCAGCCATACGGGCGTCTGCGGTGTCAGAAATGCACAGGCCAGCAGTGCCACGACGTTAAGTGCGCCGTTAATCAGTAATAATCGCTTAAAACCTAAGCCGCGAATGAGCGGAGTGGTCGCCGGTTTAATGGTGAGGTTGCCGACGAACACGGCCAGCACCAGCAAACCTGAGTGGAACGCATCCATGCCAAAGCCAACCTGAAACATCAATGGCAGCAGAAAAGGGACGGCGCTGATCGACGCGCGAAACAGCGAGCCGCCGTACATCGTGACGCGAAACGTCGGCACCTGCAGCGCATCAAGACGGATCATTGGCCATGGCACCCGCTGGAAATGGCGCAGGGAAAAAACCAGCGCCAGCGTCCCAACCGCCAACAGGATCAGGGTCAGCCCCGTCTGGACATGTTGACCGCCCATGGATTCCATCGCATACACCAGACTCACCATCGCGATGGTGGTTGCCACAAACCCTGGAAGGTCAAACGGGCGGCGCGCATCTTCATGCAGGTTCGGGATTATTCGCAGCGCCAGAGCAATAGCAACCAGCCCCAGAGGGACGTTAATAAAGAAGATCCAGCGCCAGTCGGCATAGCTGGTGATGAACCCACCCAGCGGGGGGCCTATAATCGGGGCCACCAGAGCAGGCCAGGTCAGCGTTGCAATAGCCGTAATAAGCTGATGCTTAGGCGTGGTGCGTAAAACGGCCAGACGACCCACGGGAACCATCAGCGCACCGCCCATCCCCTGGAGCACGCGCATGGCGACAAACTGGTCGACGGTGGTAGAGAGGCCGCAAAAAACGGAGGCCAGGGTGAAGATAGCCAGCGCAAGGGCGAAGACCTTGCGTGCACCAAAGCGGTCTGCAATCCAGCCGCTGGCCGGGATCAGCACCGCCAGGGTGATCAAATACGCGCTTATCCCGATGTTTAAATCCACGGCCTGAACGCCGAAGCTTTTTGCCATATCCGGTAGCGCCGTGGCGATCACCGTTCCGTCAAGAAACTCCATAAAGAAAGCACCGGCAACCAACAGCGCCGCGGGTGACAGGCCGAGGCTCTCTTTGCCAGTTATGTTCTCACTCATTATTGTCCTGCCGTATCAAAAAAATTTATAAAAATTTACTGAAACTTATAGGGGCGTAACCTGCGGATTTTTCGCCATTTTATGTAACAAACCGGCATTTTGATGGGTTTATAACCGTGATATGCATCACAAAAATATTGATTTTTGTGATGGTGGTCATATTATAGGCGCATCAACAATAACACCTGCATAACAAATTACCGGAGCAACACCATGAAACTGCGCAAAATCCTGAAAAGCATGTGGGCTAACTATTGCAACACATTCAAAGACGTCCCACCGGGTGCGATGTTCTGATAAAAAACCTGCTTCGGCAGGTTTTTTTATGTCTGCGGGCGACGAGAGAGAGATGAAAGGGCGCGCGTTTTGTTACTATGGCCGCCTTTAAATAAGGAGAAACCCCATGTCACAAAACCTGAGCGCCGATCAGGAACTGGTGTCTGACGTCGTCGCATGCCAGTTGGTTATCAAACAAATCCTTGATGTGATTGACGTTATCGCGCCGGTCGAAGTGCGCGAGAAGATGTCTACCCAACTGAAAAACATCGATTTCACCAGCCATCCTGCTGCAGCGGACCCGGTTACGCTTCGCGCGATCCAGAAAGCGATCGCACTGATTGAACTGAGATTCACACCGCAGGGTGAGTCTCACTAAAATAAACCGATGTTTTGAAATTAGAAACTACTTTCTGAGAAAACGTCGAAGGGCGACAGTGGCTGTCGCCCGAAGCAGCGTTTAGAAGAAGGTCATCACCAGCAGATAGCTGGCCGCACAGGCGCAGCTTACGCCAATCAGGCCCGGCAGGATAAAGCTGTGGTTGATGATAAACTTGCCAATGCGCGTGGTCCCCGAACGGTCAAAGCCAATACAGGCTAAATCGCTTGGATAGGTGGGCAGGACGAAATACCCATAGGAAGCCGGGAAGAAAGCGATCAGCATTTTGGGATCGATCCCCAGCATCAACCCCATGGGGGCGACGGCGGTCAGGGCCGCGGCCTGGCTATTCACCAGCTTAGATACCAGGAAAAGTACAATGGCGTATGTCCACGGGTGGCTTTTCACTACGCCTTCCAGCGCCATTTTGAGCTCGTCGAGGTGAGCCTGGAAAAACGTATCGCTCATCCACGCCACGCCGAACACCGAGAATATGGCCACCATACCCGCTTTAAATACCGCCCCGTTGGCAATCGCCGAGGCGTTGACTTTACAGGTCATCAGCATCACGGCGCCTGCAATTAACATCATCATCTGAATGACAAGGTTCATCGACAGAGCCGTGACTTTGCCTTTTACCTCAAAGGCAGGGCGTAATTCTGGCACCGCGCCTAGCAGGACAACGACTGCAATCCCGGCGAAGAAGATCCACGTGGACCAATACGATTGTTTGGGGAAGCGCTGATTCATTAACGTTTCGGTTCCGCCGTAGATAAACTCGCGCTGTTTTGGATCTAACAGCCTGGCCTGAAACTCAGCGTCATCCGCTAAGTCTTTACCACGGCGTAAACTCCACAGCGCCGCAATGGCGACGCCAAATAATGAGGCGGGAACGGAGACGGCGAGGATCTCAAGGATCCCCCACGCGTGACCGATTCCGTGCTGCGACGCCAATATTGAAACCAGCGACACAACGGCAACGGAAACCGGAGAGGCGGTGATGGCCATCTGCGAGGCAATAGACGCGACCGCCATGGGGCGCTCCGGGCGGATCCCCTTTTTCAGCGCGATATCCGCAATAATGGGGAACATGGTATATACCACGTGCCCGGTGCCACACAGAAAGGTCAGCATCCAGGTGGTAAAAGGGGCGAGTAGGGTAATGTGTTGCGGGTGTTTGCGCAGCAAGCGCTCGGCAAACTGCATCATCACATTCAGGCCACCGGCGGTCTGAAGGGTGGCCGCACAACCAATGACGGCAAGAATGGTGAGCATCACGTCAACCGGCGGTTTACCGGGCTGCAGGCCAAAAACAAAGCTCAAAATAAACAGGCCGATTCCGCTTATCAGCCCAAGCCCCATACCGCCAAAACGTGTACCTATCAGCAGGCAGAGGATAATGACAATAAACTCAATGGTGATCATGCTGGTCCCTCGTCGATGATTTTAAAAAAATTAATAAATCATTACACGATGTATGGTTATTCGTTGGGAGCAAGATCTGATTTGTTAAATGTCAGGAAAAGCAGAAGGTTGGAAAAGAGGGACAGGCCTGCATCAGCCATCAGACGCAGGCCGTGAAATCAGTGCTGTTGATGATTGACGACGTGACGAAGACGCAGATCGGTCTGTTCCGGGCAGAGTCCGGCACGCTTCGCATTGCGGATTTCATTGGCAAGCGTTTTAAGTATCACGCCATCCTGCTGCTGTTCTTTATCCATATCACGCAGGAATTTCAGCGTCGTGTTGTCATGCTGTGCTTGGGCTTCGTCGGCAAGCGTGTTGAGGCGAACGCAGCGCTGTTCATACTCCTCAAGCGTTTTCTGAAACAGTTCTTCCAGGGAGGAGCAGCTCACTTCAATGGCACCGAGCGCTTTTACGGTGGGGTTGGCGCCAGCATCTTTCAAGAAATTAAAGACCCGCATCATATGTGTGACGTTACTTTGCGCCTGGGTACGAAAGAATGTCGCACTGCCATTAAGGCTTTTTTCAGAACACCACTCGCTTAAATGCAGATGCAGATTTGACGCGTAGAATTCAAGATTCATCTGGGCATTGAGCTTTTGCATCATCGTTTGAGTAGTCATATTAATATCCTTATTGAGTGGGACATGTTGTCCACGGCTTAACCTGACCCGACAGGTCTCTGTGATGGAAGGGCAGAATGTCATTTCTGCGCTGATTGACGTCGATCGAATATTCACGTCCTGTGTTCGATACAAATAAGCATACCCCTGCCTTAAGCATAAGAAAACTCTTAGTGAGGATGCATTTACCCTACATTACAAAATTTAATATAGCTTAAAGAATTAAGCATGATTGAATGAAAATAAAATACATATATGCTTGATAATACAGGACTTTAATTTCATTTTTTGATTGTCGACGGTTTTAGCATAAATATTAAAAAACGGTAAACAGATTAATAAACTGGGATATTTCATTTATAGGAAAATTGCGCCAAATCAATTTAGAGAGGAGAGGCGTTTTTGTGATCCCTGCTTTGGTATGAAACATCTCTTTCTGAAAAAATGAAACGATGTTTTGAGCATTAACTGGCAGAGGTTGTGATGAAAAAAGTGGCGGTGCTGTTGGCACCCGGGTTTGAAGAAGCAGAGGCCATTATCACCATTAATATCCTGCGCCGTTTGCAGATTGAGGTGGAAACGCTGGCCTGCGCGGGATCGCGTGCGGTGGTGAGTTATCATAATATCCCGATGGTGGCAGACAGCACGTTAGCAGAGCGCATCGACACGCTCTATGATGCGGTCGTTTTACCCGGTGGCCCGCAGGGCAGCGTGAACCTGGCGGCGAATCGCGAGGTTATCCGCTTTGTTTCTGCCCACGATGAGAGCGGAAAACTGATCTGCCCAATCTGTTCGGCAGCCGCGCGCGTGCTGGGTGGGAACGGGCTGCTCAAGGGGCGTCGCTATGTTTGCTCGGGTGATTTATGGCAAACCGTCACGGACGGCGAGTACGTGGACGCGCCGGTCGTTGAGGATCACAACCTGATCAGCGGCAAAGGTTTGGGCCACGCTTTTGACTTTGCTCTGACCCTGTCAGCGCGGCTTTTAGGTGACGAAGCGCCGGTTCGTGACCATGCCGAACACATCTATTACGCCTGGTAATTTCCCCACCGGACGCTATGGCGTCCGGATATCAGGGATTTCTTAGCTGATCTTATGGATAATTCTGCTTAACCCCCTCTCATTTGTCCGACAATTCCTGCCATTTTTATGTCATTTTTCGCTGAATTTATGTACGCAATTACTGTAATTCTGCGGTGTGATGGCGCTCTCTTATGGATGATTAATTTCCCGCTAAAACTATCATCAGCACTAACGCTTATAGCAAGGTCAGCGCTAATACCTTGTTTTAAGTCCGATTAAATAAGAAGTACGCAAACATTCCCTACAGAAAAGAATATTAAAGCTGGAGTTTACCATGCACAAATTTACTAAAGCGCTGGCGGCCGTTGGTCTGGCTGCCGTTATGTCACAATCCGCTATCGCTGAAAATTTAAAACTCGGTTTTTTGGTCAAACAACCGGAAGAACCCTGGTTCCAGACCGAATGGAAATTCGCAGATAAAGCCGGGAAAGATTTAGGTTTTGACGTCATTAAAATCGCGGTGCCTGACGGCGAGAAAACGCTGAACGCCATCGACAGCCTGGCCGCTAGCGGGGCGAAAGGTTTCGTTATCTGCACACCGGATCCAAAACTTGGGTCTGCGATTGCCGCCAAAGCGCGCGGTTACGGCATGAAGGTGATTGCGGTTGATGACCAGTTCGTGAATGCGAAAGGCAAGCCGATGGACAGCGTGCCGCTGGTGATGATGGCGGCGACCAAAATCGGTGAACGTCAGGGTCAGGAACTCTATAAAGAGATGCAAAAACGCGGTTGGGATGTAAAAGAATCCGCCGTGATGGCCATTACGGCGGACGAACTGGACACGGCACGTCGTCGTACCTCCGGGTCAATGGATGCCCTGAAGGCAGCCGGTTTCCCTGAAAAACAGATTTACAAAGTACCGACTAAATCTAACGACATCCCGGGTGCGTTCGATGCTGCGAACTCCATGCTGGTTCAGCATCCGGAAGTCAAACACTGGCTGGTGGTCGGTATGAACGACAACACCGTGCTGGGCGGCGTGCGCGCAACGGAAGGTCAGGGCTTCAAAGCGCCAGATGTGATCGGCATCGGTATTAATGGCGTGGACGCGGTAAGCGAACTGTCCAAGGCACAGGCGACGGGCTTCTACGGCTCCCTGCTGCCAAGCCCGGACGTTCACGGCTACAAATCAAGTGAAATGCTCTACAACTGGGTGACCAAAGGGGCTGAACCACCGAAATTTACCGAAGTGACCGACGTGGTGCTGATCACCCGCGATAACTTCAAAGAGGAGCTGGCGAAAAAAGGATTGGGCGGTAAGTAATACGCGGTGATTGCGCCCCTCACCTTGGGTGAGGGGCCAGACGTACACACTACAGGAATCACGGAGACGTTATGCAACAGTCTGATCCGTATCTCTCTTTTCGCGGCATCGGTAAAACCTTTCCCGGTGTTAACGCGCTGACCGATATCAGCTTTGACTGCTACCCCGGTCAGGTTCACGCCCTGATGGGTGAGAATGGCGCGGGGAAGTCCACGCTGTTGAAAATTCTCAGCGGCAATTACACGCCCACCACCGGAACACTGGCGATTCGCGGGGAAGAGATGGCGTTTGCCGACACCACGGCGGCGTTGAATGCCGGGGTTGCCATTATCTATCAGGAGCTGCATCTGATCCCCGAGATGACCGTGGCAGAGAACATCTATCTGGGACAGCTCCCGCATAAAAGCGGCATTGTTAATCGCTCGCTACTTAATTACGAAGCGGGGCTGCAGTTAAAACATCTGGGTCTGGACGTTGATCCCCAGACGCCGCTGAAATACCTCTCCATCGGCCAATGGCAGATGGTCGAAATTGCCAAAGCCCTGGCGCGCAACGCCAAGATTATTGCCTTCGATGAGCCGACCAGTTCGCTTTCCGCGCGTGAAATCGAAAATCTGTTCCGCGTGATCCGCGAATTGCGTAAAGAAGGCCGCATTATTCTGTACGTTTCGCACCGAATGGAAGAAATCTTCGCCTTAAGTGATGCCATCACAGTATTCAAAGATGGCCGCTATGTACGCACCTTTACCGATATGCAGCAGGTCAACCACGACCAGCTTGTCCAGGCGATGGTTGGACGCGATCTGGGGGATATTTACCACTGGCAGCCTCGCCAGTACGGTCCGGAGCGTTTGCGTCTCGATAACGTGAAAGCGCCGGGAGTACGCACCCCCATCTCGCTCTCAGTGCGTAGCGGTGAGATCGTCGGCCTGTTTGGCCTGGTGGGAGCCGGGCGCAGCGAGTTGATGAAAGGGTTGTTTGGCGGCACGCGTATCACGCAGGGCCAGGTGTCTATTGACGGGCAGCCGGTGGATATCCAAAAACCGGCTCATGCCATTAATGCCGGCATGATGCTCTGCCCGGAAGACCGTAAAGCCGAAGGCATCATTCCTGTGCACTCCGTTCGCGACAACATCAATATTTCCGCCAGGCGTAAATACATACGGGCGGGATGTTTGATCAACGACGGCTGGGAATCGAGCAACGCCGACCACCATATCCGCTCGCTGAACATTAAAACACCGGGTGCGGAACAGCTGATCATGAATCTCTCCGGTGGTAACCAGCAAAAGGCGATTCTGGGGCGGTGGCTGTCAGAAGACATGAAGGTGATTTTGCTGGATGAGCCGACGCGCGGGATCGACGTCGGGGCCAAACACGAAATCTATAACGTAATTTATGAACTGGCAAAACGTGGCGTGGCGGTGCTGTTTGCCTCCAGCGACCTGCCAGAGGTGCTTGGCGTCGCCGACCGCATCGTTGTGATGCGCGAAGGTGAAATTGCCGGTGAATTACTGCATGAACAGGCGAATGAACAACAGGCGTTGAGTCTCGCCATGCCTAAAGTTAGCCAGGCTGTCGCCTGAGTAAGGAGTCAATGATGTCCTCTGTTACTACATCCGGAGCGCCGAAATCGGCTTTCAGTTTTGGACGCATCTGGGATCAGTACGGCATGCTGGTGGTCTTCGCCGCGCTGTTCCTCGCCTGTGCGATATTTGTGCCGAATTTTGCCACCTTCATTAATATGAAAGGGCTGGGGCTGGCTATTTCCATGTCCGGGATGGTGGCCTGCGGGATGCTGTTCTGCCTGGCTTCCGGCGATTTCGACCTCTCCGTCGCCTCGGTCATTGCCTGCGCGGGCGTCACCACAGCCGTGGTCATTAACATGACCGAAAGCCTGTGGATTGGCGTCTTAGCGGGGCTGATGCTGGGCGTGCTCAGTGGCCTGGTGAACGGTTTTGTGATTGCGCGTCTGAAGATTAACGCACTGATCACCACGCTTGCGACCATGCAAATCGTGCGCGGTCTGGCGTATATCATCTCCGACGGTAAAGCTGTGGGCATTGAAGATGAACGCTTCTTTACTCTCGGCTACGCCAACTGGCTGGGGCTGCCCGCGCCAATCTGGCTGACGGTGGCGTGTCTCATCCTGTTTGGCTTCCTGCTCAACCGCACGACCTTTGGCCGCAATACGCTGGCGATTGGCGGTAATGAAGAGGCGGCACGTCTGGCCGGCGTTCCGGTTGTGCGCACCAAAATCATTATTTTTGTGCTTTCCGGGCTGGTCTCCGCAGCGGCGGGGATTATTCTGGCCTCGCGTATGACCAGCGGCCAGCCGATGACCTCTATCGGTTATGAGCTGATTGTTATCTCTGCCTGCGTTTTAGGTGGGGTTTCACTGAAAGGCGGCATCGGAAAAATCTCATATGTGGTGGCCGGGATCCTGATTCTGGGGACCGTGGAGAACGCGATGAACTTGCTGAATATCTCGCCATTCTCGCAGTACGTGGTTCGTGGCCTGATCCTGCTGGCAGCGGTGATATTCGACCGTTACAAGCAAAAAGCGAAACGCGCTGTGTGATCGAATTCCTCTCTTTTTACCGCTCAACTTTTAACCTTAGTTGACCCTCTCACCGCCCCGCCAGTAAAACGTGCGGGGCGGTTGTCAAATGGCGAGCAACGTCACACTGGCTATACTTACATGGCTATGAAAGAGGTAAAGGCGTTTACCTCTCGCTAACTGTAAGGAGGACAAGGGTGGCTGACACGTTAACCGCACCGCCTGTATTGCCTGGAAATGTTGCCTTTTTTTTTGACCTCGACGGTACGCTCGCCGGGATAAAGCCGCATCCCGATCAGGTCGTCATACCGGATACGGTACTTCAGGATTTGCATCAGCTCTCGCAGATGAATGAGGGGGCATTGGCATTGATATCAGGGCGCTCAATGGCCGAGCTGGACCAGCTCGCCAGACCATACCACTTTCCGCTGGCCGGTGTGCACGGAGCGGAGCGCCGCGACATCCATGACCAAACGCACATCGTTTCACTCCCCGAGGCATTAACGCAGGCTCTGCAGGCGCAGCTTTCTGCCGCCCTGGCAGAACTGCCGGGCACGGAGCTTGAAGCCAAAGGGATGGCCTTTGCGCTGCACTACCGCCAGGCTCCGCAGCATGAAAAGGCGGTGCTTGCGCTGGCGACAAAGGTGGCTAATCAGCATCCAGAATTGGCGCTGCAGCCGGGGAAATGCGTGGTGGAGCTGAAGCCCGCCGGAATCAACAAAGGGGCTGCGATTGCGGCATTTATGGCCACTGCGCCGTTTCAGGGCAGGACACCTGTTTTTATTGGCGATGACCTGACCGATGAGGCCGGGTTTCGCGTGGTGAATCAGCTAGGCGGGATGTCAGTAAAAGTCGGACTGGGGGAAACGCTTGCCGGGTGGCGTCTGGAGAATGTCGCCAGCGTCTGGCAGTGGATAGCTAACGTCGCTAACCAGCAACAACAACAAATAGCGCAAAACAACGGGGGAAATCATTATGGGTCGCTTAGTCGTCGTCTCTAACCGCATTGCACCGCCAGATGATAAAAAGTCCAGCGCGGGAGGACTGGCGGTAGGGGTGTTAGGGGCCTTAAAAGCCGCCGGTGGGCTGTGGTTTGGCTGGAGTGGGGATATCAGTAATGACGAGCAGCCGCTCGATACCGTCACGCACGGTAACATTACGTGGGCCTCTTTTGCCCTTAACGAGAAAGATTACGAAGAGTATTACTGCGAGTTTTCCAATGCCGTGCTATGGCCAGCATTTCACTACCGGTTAGATCTGGTCAAATTTCAGCGCGAATCGTTCGAAGGCTATATGCGCGTCAATGCGCTGCTGGCGGATAAACTGCTGCCGTTAATCGAGGAAGACGATATTTTATGGATCCACGATTATCATCTGCTGCCCTTTGCCCGTGAATTGAGAAACCGCGGGGTTAAAAACCGTATCGGCTTCTTCCTGCACATTCCGTTTCCGACGCCGGAGATTTTCAACGCGCTGCCGCCGCATGAAGAGCTGCTCGAAGCGCTGTGTGATTACGATCTCCTCGGCTTTCAGACGGAAAACGACAGGCTGGCGTTCCTGGACTCAGTATCAGGCAAAACGCGGCTGGTGACCAAAGGCGGGAAAGCGCACACGGCGTGGGGGAAAGCCTTTCATACCGAGGTGTATCCGATTGGTATTGAGCCTGATGAGATTGCCGAACAGGCGTCAGGGCCGCTGCCGCCGAAGCTGGCGCAGCTTAAAAACGAGCTGAAGCACGTAAAAAATATCTTTTCCGTGGAGCGACTGGATTACTCAAAAGGGCTGCCGGAGCGCTTTCTGGCCTACGAAACCCTGCTGGATAAATACCCTCAACACCACGGCAGGATCCGCTACACGCAAATCGCCCCTACGTCGCGAGGGGAAGTGCAGGCCTATCAGGATATCCGCCATCAGCTGGAGACGGAAGCGGGGCGGATTAACGGCCGTTACGGTCAGCTAGGCTGGACGCCTCTCTTCTATCTGAATCAACACTTTGAACGCAAGATCCTGATGAAGGTCTTTCGCTATGCGGATGTCGGCCTGGTAACACCGCTGCGCGATGGGATGAACCTGGTGGCAAAAGAGTACGTGGCGGCACAGGATCCTGCCGATCCGGGCGTGTTGGTGCTTTCGCAATTTGCGGGTGCGGCAAATGAGCTAACCTCTGCGCTTATCGTCAACCCTTACGATCGTGATGACGTGGCTAATGCACTCGACCGCGCGTTGACAATGCCGCTAACGGAGCGTATTTCCAGGCATGCGGAGATGATGGAGACGATCCGTAAGAACGATATCGATTGCTGGCAAGCGCGTTTTATTCGCGATCTGCGCAAAATTATCCCGCAAAGTAATGAAGGGGATCTGCAAAAAAAAATAGCGACATTTCCTAAATTAGCGTGATATTCCTCTGGGGGTATTAATTACCCCCAAGAGGCACCAGCAATACATCAATTTGGCTTGAGGCTACAATAGATTTAGCCGCGCACGCCGCACGCGAAAAAAAGCTGTGGTTATGATTCCCGCAAATCACTAAATCAATATTTTGATTACGGCAGATGCTAAGAATATGCGCATTGATTTCTCCCGTCGCAATAACCGTCTGATGAATTGGATATTGCGCGCGATCAACCAGCTCCCGCATAAATTGCTGTGTTTCTTCCTGAAGAACGTCACGAATATCTTCAAGCATGGGCGCAGCCAGTTGATTATACATCTCGGGTTCGGCGGCAAGGGTGATAAGGCTGATGCGGGCGTTGTGCGGCCTGGCAATGGAGACGGCGCGAGCGACGAGCTGGTGGCTTTCTGGGGTAACCGCAACAGAAACAAGAAGATGGCTGTAACTCATTACGCACTCCTCAAATGTCTCAACAACAGTGTTAATGCCAGCTTTACCGCGATTTCCCCCTTACTGCAAGAGGCGAATGCGACATTAGTGTGAAGCCTATCATAATTATTCATTAATTCTTCTTATAAGAAGATTGACAGAAAAGTGTGTCCAAATGAAAAAAATTAACAACTCAACGTCGTGACTAGAAACTCACTGTTGGGCTGCTAAATCGTTTTACCCAGTTATAAAGCCAAAATGAATGATTACGTTGCGAAATTGCATTTGCACCATAATTATCTAACATTATGTTTTTAATCACTAATGTAGTCTACACCCTAAGATGTACTTGAGCGTTGCGATCGTGATGATCAACAAGACTCTGTGAAGCAATTGTTGTGCCCTCTCTATTCATACCTGTGCATGAGTATTCGTTCATTAGCGATGCAAAAAAGTCACGTCCGGTTAAAAAATGAGCAATTTACAAGTCGCGCTGATGGATTTATGCCGGAGAAGTACTTAAAATGTGTGACGTGGATCACATTTTTTTTAAATTTGAGGATACCTGCATTGTATGTGGGAAAACTGACGAGTAGAGTTTGCGTCGAATTAGGAAAAATCTTAGTTATTTGTAAGAAATGATAAAATGTGTAAGAGACGCAGCCGCGTTTCATGATTGCTCGTTTTGCTGAATACAAACCTAAATTCAACTATGCATTTGGCCTTTTCTTTTTTATACCGGGTGATTTCCCGGCGACATCACGGGGTGCGGTCTTTCCGCATAAAAATAATAGTTGGTTATTCGGGATGGGAAAAATGCATACATCCGAGTTGCTAAAACATATCTATGACATCAATTTGTCATATTTATTGCTCGCACAGCGTTTGATTAGTCAGGACAAGGCTTCCGCGATGTTCCGTCTTGGGATTAACCAGGATATGGCAACTATGCTGGGCGGATTAACGCTTCCGCAAATGGTTAAGCTGGCCGAAACCAATCAGCTGGTTTGCCAGTTTCGTTTTGATGATTCGCAGACTATCACGCGTCTGACTCAGGAATCCCGTGTTGACGATCTGCAACAGGTCCATACCGGCATCCTTCTCTCCACTCGCTTGCTTAACGAAATCAGCCAGCCTGATGACGTAGCCCGTAAGAAAAGGGCTTAACAATGAGCGAAAAAAGCATTGTTCAGGAAGCGCGTGACATACAGCTGGCAATGGAACTGATTACGCTGGGTGCTCGTTTACAAATGCTGGAAAGCGAGACTCAGTTAAGCCGTGGTCGCCTCATTAAGTTATACAAAGAGTTACGTGGTAGCCCGCCGCCGAAAGGCATGCTGCCATTTTCAACAGACTGGTTTATGACCTGGGAGCAGAACATTCACGCTTCGATGTTCTGTAACGCCTGGCAGTACCTTCTGAAAACCGGCTTGTGTAGCGGCGTTGATGCCGTGATCAAAGCGTACAAACTTTACCTTGAGCAATGTCCACAGCAGGAAAGCGGTCCACTGTTGGCACTCACCCGCGCCTGGACGTTAGTGCGTTTTGTGGAAAGCGGAATGCTTGAATTGTCGCGCTGTAATTGCTGCGAAGGCAATTTTATTACCCATGCTCATCAGCCTGCTGGCAGCTTTGCCTGCAGTTTATGCCAGCCTCCTTCACGTGCAGTAAAAAGACGTAAACTTTCCCGGGATGCTGCCGATATTATTCCACAACTGCTGGATGAACAGATCGAACAAGCTGTTTAACCCGAACGTGTGGGCAAGATTCCAGCAGCGGTAAGTCATTTACCGCTGCTTTTTTTTACCCCGCGTTCCGGTAACGCGCTCGAAATGAACGTCCTGCCTTAGTCACTAGCGGAAGGATGATGTCGTGCTTATCTTATTAGGTTACCTGGTAGTTCTCGGTACAGTTTTCGGCGGTTACATGATGACCGGCGGACACCTTGGAGCACTCTATCAACCGGCCGAACTTATTATTATCGGCGGCGCAGGGGTAGGGGCATTTATCGTGGGTAACAACGGTAAATCGATCAAGGGGACACTGAAAGCGATTCCGCTGCTGTTCCGTCGCTCAAAATACACCAAAAGCATGTACATGGATCTGCTGGCGCTGCTGTATCGCCTGATGGCGAAGTCACGCCAGCAGGGGATGTTCTCGCTTGAGCGTGACATTGAGAACCCAAAAGAGAGCGAAATTTTCGCCAGCTATCCACGCATCCTTGCCGACGCAATGATGCTGGACTTCATCGTCGATTACCTGCGTCTGATCATCAGCGGCAACATGAATACCTTCGAGATTGAAGCGCTGATGGACGAAGAGATCGAAACCCACGAAAGCGAATCCGAAGTGCCGGCAAATAGCCTGGCGCTGGTCGGTGATTCCCTACCGGCCTTCGGTATCGTCGCGGCGGTAATGGGGGTGGTACACGCCCTGGCCTCGGCGGATCGTCCTGCGGCAGAGCTGGGCGCACTGATTGCCCACGCCATGGTAGGGACATTCCTCGGTATTTTGCTGGCCTATGGGTTTATTTCGCCGCTGGCAAGCGTCCTGCGCCAGAAGAGCGCGGAAACCACCAAGATGATGCAATGCGTGAAGATCACGCTGCTCTCTAACCTCAACGGTTATGCCCCACCGATTGCCGTGGAATTCGGGCGTAAAACGCTGTACTCAAGCGAGCGTCCGTCGTTTATCGAGCTGGAAGAACACGTGCGTGCGGTGAAAAACCCAAACCAACAGACGACCACTGAGGACGCATGAAAAACCAGTCCCATCCGATCGTCATCGTAAAAAAGCGCAAGCATAAGGGGCATGGGCACGGTTCCCACGGCTCCTGGAAGATTGCTTACGCCGACTTTATGACCGCAATGATGGCATTTTTTCTGGTGATGTGGCTGATCTCCATCTCCAGCCCTAAAGAACTTATCCAGATTGCCGAATATTTTAGAACGCCGTTGGCGACAGCCGTGACCGGTGGGCAGCGCATTTCCAATAGCGAAAGCCCGATCCCCGGCGGCGGCGATGATTACACCCAGCAAAAGGGTGAGGTGAAAAAAGAGCCTAACATCGACGAGCTGAAAAAACGGATGGAGCAGGCGCGACTCAAAAAACTGCGTGGCGATCTGGATCAGCTGATTGAGGCCGATCCAAAACTGCGCGCGCTGCGACCGCACCTGAAGATTGACCTGGTACAGGAAGGGTTGCGCATCCAGATTATTGATAGCCAAAACCGCCCGATGTTCAAAACCGGCAGCGCCGAAGTTGAACCTTATATGCGCGATATTTTGCGGGCTATCGCCCCGGTGCTGAACGGCATTCCAAACCGCGTCAGCCTGTCAGGACACACGGATGATTTCCCCTATGCCAGCGGTGAAAAGGGATACAGCAACTGGGAGCTTTCTGCCGATCGTGCCAACGCCTCGCGTCGCGAGCTGGTGGCGGGTGGGCTTGATGATGGCAAGGTACTGCGCGTAGTCGGCATGGCAGCAACCATGCGCCTCACCGACCGCGGGCCGGATGACGCCATCAACCGTCGTATCAGTCTTTTAGTGCTGAACCAGCAGGCGGAGCAGGCCATCCTGCATGAAAACGCCGAAAGTCAGAATGAGTCACTGGACGATTTAAAACAGCCTGGGGCCGTGCCTTCGGCTGCCGTTCCAACATCGCCACCAGCCAATCCGAGGTGATAGCGTGAGCATGGATATTAGCGATTTTTACCAGACATTTTTTGATGAAGCCGACGAGCTGTTGGCCGATATGGAGCAACACCTGCTGGATTTAGTGCCAGAAGCACCGGACTCAGAGCAGCTTAATGCCATCTTCCGTGCAGCGCACTCCATCAAAGGCGGCGCCGGAACGTTTGGATTTACCATTTTGCAGGAAACAACCCATTTAATGGAAAACCTGCTCGATGAAGCACGACGCGGTGAGATGCAGCTCAATACCGACATTATCAACCTGTTTTTGGAAACCAAAGATATTATGCAGGAACAGCTCGACGCCTATAAAAGCTCGGCAGAGCCTGATGCCGCCAGCTTTGAATACATCTGCAATGCCCTGCGCCAGCTCGCGCTGGAAGCGAAAGGTGAAGTGGCTGCAGCCGTTGTCCCCGCCGCGAAACTGAGCGTTGTCGATGCGCTGGAGGCGCAAGACGCTGCGCCCGCCGCCGCTCAGCCGGACAAACTTCGCGTGGTGCTGTCTCGCCTGAAAGAGAGCGAAGTCAACCTGCTGGAAGAAGAGCTGGGCAACCTGGCAACGTTAAGCAATGTGGTCAAAGGCAAAGACAGCCTGGCTGCGACGCTGGATGACGGTATTGGCCAGGACGACATCGTGGCCGTTTTGTGTTTTGTAATTGAAGCCGACCAAATCGCCTTTGAAACCGAAGCGGCAGACGCTCCCGTCGTTGAAACACCCACCGAAGTAGAAGAGGTGGCGGTTGTTGCTGTCCCTGCCGTTGCTCCTGCGGCTCCTGCGCTGAAGGCCGTTCCTAAAGACACTGCCGCGCCAGGCCGGGGTGAAAAACCGGCTGCGCGCGCCAGCGAATCCACCAGCATCCGCGTTGCGGTCGAAAAAGTAGACCAGCTGATTAACCTGGTGGGTGAACTGGTGATCACCCAGTCAATGCTGGCCCAACGTTCTAACGAACTGGATCCGGTAACGCATGGCGATCTGATTACCAGCATGGGTCAGTTACAACGTAACGCCCGCGATCTGCAGGAATCCGTGATGTCCATCCGTATGATGCCGATGGAATATGTCTTCAGCCGTTTCCCGCGTCTGGTGCGCGACCTGGCCGGTAAGCTGAATAAACAGATTGAACTGACCCTGATGGGCAGCTCCACCGAGCTGGATAAGAGCCTGATCGAGCGCATTATCGATCCGCTAACGCACCTGGTGCGTAACAGCCTCGACCACGGGATTGAGCTGCCGGAAAACCGCGTGGCGGCAGGGAAATCCCCGGTCGGCAACCTGATTCTGTCTGCGGAACATCAGGGCGGGAACATCTGCATCGAAGTGACCGATGACGGCGCTGGCCTGAACCGCGAACGTATTCTGGCGAAGGCGATTTCGCAGGGTATGGCGGTTAACGAAAACATGACTGACGAAGAAGTTGGCATGCTGATCTTCGCGCCAGGCTTCTCCACCGCCGAGCAGGTGACCGACGTTTCCGGGCGCGGCGTGGGCATGGACGTGGTGAAACGTAACATCCAGGAGATGGGGGGGCACGTTGAGATCAAGTCTAAGCAAGGTGCCGGGACAACCATTCGTATTTTACTGCCGCTGACGCTGGCGATCCTCGACGGTATGTCGGTGAAGGTGGCGGATGAAGTGTTTATTCTGCCGCTGAATGCCGTGATGGAATCCCTGCAGCCGCGCGAGGAAGATCTGCATCCGCTGGCGGGTGGCGAGCGCGTGCTTGAAGTGCGTGGCGAGTATCTGCCGCTGGTTGAGCTGTGGAAAGTCTTCGAGGTGGATGGGGCGAAAACAGAAGCCACGCAGGGCATTGTGGTGATCCTGCAAAGCGCGGGTCGTCGCTACGCGCTGCTGGTCGACCAGCTGATTGGTCAGCATCAGGTGGTGGTGAAGAACCTCGAAAGCAACTACCGCAAAGTGCCGGGTATTTCTGCCGCCACCATTCTGGGTGATGGTAGCGTTGCGCTGATCGTCGATGTGTCGGCGCTTCAGGGATTAAATCGTGAACAACGTGTGGCGTACACAGCCGCCTGATTAAGTAGAAGGTAATAACATGACCGGTATGAGTAATGTAACGAAACTGGCGGGCGAGCCATCAGGACAGGAATTCCTGGTATTCACTTTGGGCGATGAGGAGTACGGCATCGATATCCTGAAAGTGCAGGAAATTCGTGGTTACGATCAGGTTACCCGCATCGCCAACACGCCTGCGTTTATCAAAGGTGTGACCAACCTGCGCGGCGTGATTGTGCCTATCGTTGACCTGCGCGTGAAGTTCAGCCAGGGCGACGTTGAATACAATGATAACACCGTGGTGATTGTCCTGAACCTGGGCCAGCGCGTCGTGGGTATCGTGGTGGACGGTGTGTCTGATGTACTGTCACTGACCTCTGATCAAATCCGTCCGGCACCGGAGTTTGCGGTAACACTATCTACCGAATACTTAACCGGTCTGGGCGCGCTCGGCGAGCGTATGCTGATTCTGGTGAACATCGAGAAGCTGCTGAACAGCGATGAGATGGCGCTGCTGGATATCGCGGCGAGTCATGTCGCCTAAGTAAAGTAAAACGGCAGCCAGCAGGTTGCCGTTTTTTTTTGTTTGGTCCTCTCCCTCTAATGCGAGGAGATTGTTCACTGCTCGCAATAGCGGGAGAGAGGCGAGGTGAGGGCACCAGAACTCACCTTTTTTACATCCTTACGCTTCCTGCTCCACCAGCTCAGCTTCGGCTTCCCGCGCCCCTTCATTCTGTGACAGCATCGCCGTCGCAATCCCGTTACCCAGCACGTTAATCGCTGAACGGCCCATATCCAGGAAGTGGTCAATCCCCATCAGCAGCAGAATACCCGCCACCGGGATGTTAAAGCTCGGAATGGTCGCAGCCAGTACCACCAGAGAAGATCGTGGCACGCCAGCAATCCCTTTCGATGCCAGCATCAGCGTCAGCATCAGAACCGTCACTTCCGAGAAGCTCAGGTGAATGTTGTAGGCCTGGGCGATAAACATGGAGGCAAAGGAACAGTAGACCATCGAGCCAACCAGGTTGAACGAGTAGCCAATCGGCAGCACGAAAGAGGCGATATTGCGAGAACAGCCAAAGCGTTCAAGCTGCTCCAGCGTCTTAGGGTACGCGGCTTCAGAGCTGCTGGTTGTGAAAGCAACCAGCACCGGATCTTTCAGCATGCTGACCAGACGAAAGATCTCTTTTTTCAGCACCATGTAACCCACGGCCAGCAGGACCAGACAGGTGAGAAGGATCGCGACATAGTAGCCACCAATGAAGGAGGCATAGTTCAGCAGGATGCCGAGGCCTTGGGTGGCAATCACCGACGAAATGGCGGCGAAAATGGCCAGTGGCGCAACGTACATCACGTAGCCCGTCACCTTGAGCATGATGTGAGAAACTACGTCCAGTGCGGCAACCAGTGGGGCATTGAATTTCTGGCCAAGCGACGCGCCGCCAATGCCGAAGAACATGGAAAACACCACAATTTGCAGGATTTCATTGTTCGCCATCGCCCCTGCAATGCTGGTCGGGATGGTATGAGACAGGAAGGCTTTAAGCGTCATGCCGCCAACGGCCAGGCCGGTATCAACCGCCTCTGTCGGGATCGTCAGATTCAGCCCGCTGCCCGGCTGCTCCAGCGTCACGATGAACAGCCCGACCAGAATAGACAGTACCGATGAGCTAATAAACCACACCATGGCTTTGCCGCCTACGCGACCAATGGTGGACGTCTCGCCCATTTTCATGATGCCAACCGTTAACGTGCTGAAGACCAATGGTGCTATCACCATTTTAATCAGTCGCAGGAACATGTCGGTCAGAAGGGTAATATTCTCCGCCCAGGCGGTGATGGTATCCGCAGCAGCATACTCATGAATTGCCGCCCCTGAAAGAATACCTGCCAGCATGAATACCACGATGAACAGTGTGAGTTTGTTTGCACTTGCCACGAAAAAAAGACCCTCTATGCGCTACAGGATTATCCCACGTCGATACATATAGATTTTTTATTACTACGCAGGGAAATATTCGGCACATAAATTGACGGAAAGCGAGGGGGGATACAACTAGTTTTTAATTTTTATTAATTTTGTTGCTAATAGCGTGACGATATATTGTGATGCTTATCACATTATGATGGATATATCCTCATACCCTTGAAATAACACCCTCGCAATATTTAATCAACTCCTTGTTTTATAAATAAATAGTGTGTCAATAAGGCAAAAGTTGTGCCATCCAGGGCGAAAGTGGTTGAAGCGGGATCCATAAACTAAATTCTCAGTAACCCCCCCTAAGGAATGTTTAGTGGGGCTAACATATTGAGCTGTATCAATAAACTGTGGCAAGCGAACGGAGACATCTTCTGGAGGGCTGTCAATGAAAAGAAAACTCCTTTTGATATGTGCAGGCGTCATGATCGCGGCAACAACATCCCAGCAGGCGATGGCTGTTACCAGCAGCGGCACCATCGGCGCGACGCTGACGCTGACCAACGGCTGCCTGATTAACGGCTCGCCAACGCAAAACGGCATTAACTTCGGGACACTGGATTTTGGGACCCATCCTGCGACGTTTTCCACGTTGACCACGCAGCTGACCGGGGCCAGCGGCGGTAACACCTTTACCATTCAATGTACGACCGCCAGTTATACGGTCGCGATCACCGGCAATACCAACTCTACCGCGCCGGGTACCGTTGTAGGGACACCGGGCACGCCAGCACGCTATCTGGTGAATACCGCCAACGCGGCGCAGGGCGTGGCTTACAGTCTTTACAGCGACAGCGGGTTTAACAACATCATCGCCAATAACGCGGCGCTGCCGATTGCCTCCACGGCGGGTGGGGTCAACAGCTATACCCTCTACGGGCGCATCACCGGCGGCGGTAACAGCGTCACGGTCGTTCCGGGAACCTACACCGACACCATTAACGTCAGCGTAACCTACTAGCTTCTGCCATGAAGGCATCCTGGCTATATCTGCGCAAAAGCGCAGAGGGTTCCGTGCAGCCTTTTTGCGCACTGATTGCGGCGATGATGATGGTTCCTTTCGCAGGCGCGGTCACGTCGCAGTCCTTTAAGGTGAGCGCGACGATTGTGCCTGGGTGCTCGGTAACGACCGGAACCGGGGGGCTTTTGGGCACCCTGGATTTTGGCACTCACACCGGCGTGGAGCGCGTCCCGGTCAACACCAGCTTTGTGCCGAACGGGGCATTGTCCATTGCCTGTACCCCCGGTGTGACCTTGAACATGAGCATCGACGGTGGGCAGAACTATGCCTCTGTTCGAAGGATGACGCGCTCAGGTGGAACCGACGTGGTGGGGTATCGGCTTTACAGCAGCAGTTCACTGGCTGCAAACAGTGAAATTGGGGTCAACCAGGCGATACCGGTGGCCTATACCAACAGCAACAACATTGCGCTGCCACTTTTTGGCGTAGCGCTGCTGACGGGATTTAGCCCGGCAGGCACGTATTCTGATCAACTCGCTGTGACCTTGTCATGGTGATCAAGGGAGAAAATCGATGAAGCCATTATTCAGGCGTCTGGGCCTGGTCAGTCTGTTAGGAATGACGGCCGTTGTCACGGGTCAGGCACATGCAGCGGCGACCATTTTGTTATGGCCCATCGATCCGTGGCTATCGGCAGATGCCAAAGCCACGGAGTTGTGGATCCAGAATCAAGGCAATAGCGCCACGACAATGCAGGTTCGCATTGTGCGCTGGAAGCAGGAGGGCGGGTATGAACGCTATACCGCCCAGCAGGATGTGGTCGCCAGCCCGCCCATTGTGACCATCGGCAAAGGCAGTAAGCAGCTGATCCGCCTGATCAAGCAGGGCACGATCCCGATGGGCGTCGAGCAAGCCTATCGCATTATTGTTGATGAAATTCCCCAGGCTGACGCCAAAGCGGACCCGACCATCGGTCTTAAACTGCAGATGCGCTACTCCATTCCGCTCTTCGTTTACGGGCAAGGGATCCCAACAATAAAAGAAGGAGCGCATCATGCGCTGGTAGAGAGCAACAGTCTCAGCTGGCGGGTCACGCAGGAGGAAGGCCACCCCGCGCTTGAGGTACGTAACCGCGGTGATGTGCACGTTCGGCTCAGTCAGGTAACGCTGGAACAGGGGGGACAGAAACGCACGGTGGCAGATGGATTGCTGGGCTATGTGCTACCGGGGAGTACCCGCAGCTGGCCCATCCCCGCTGGAATACGTCAGCCTGACCAGATGAGTGCGCAGATTAATGCCAGGGATACGCAATGGCAGTCGACGCCCGTCAACTGAAACCCGCGATGATTATCCTGCTCTGCGTCAGTACCAGCAGCTGGGCCGAACCCGGCGATGACAGTTTACCGCCGCCACCGGAAGCTCAGGCGCTAAACGGTGAGGCGGTCTTCCAGCTTGCGCTGATACTGAACCACTATGACACCGGTCAGGTGGTGCCCGTGACGCAGCGTGGAGGCGCATATTTTATCTCCAGCGCTGACCTGCTGCGCGCCGGTCTACCCCCTGAACATGTCCCGAACGGGGAGGTGAATCTTTCCACGCTCTCACAGGTGCGCGTGGAGTACGACAGCGCCGCACAGCGTCTGCTGCTGACCGTTCCTCGCGACTGGGTGTCATCCCGCGTTACCCCGTTTGGTGGACAAGCGGCGCAGAGCAAACCCCATTATGGAAGAGGGGCGCTGCTTAACTATGATTTCTACACCAATCATACCGAACACGTCGGCGGTCAGGCGTCACTCTGGCACGAATTCCGCTACTTCGATGAGAACGGCTCGTTTTCTTCCACCGGTTACGCCCGGCAAAATTTCACCGGGAATAATGGTCAGCAGGAAGGCTACGTGCGCTATGACTCCACGTTACTGATAACCAACGAAGATGACGCAACAACCTGGACCGCCGGGGATGTGATCAGTGATGCGTTGAGCTGGAGCTCCAGCGTGCGAATGGGCGGGATCAGCTACGGCCGTGATTTCTCGCTGCGCCCGGACCTGGTGACCTGGCCACTGCCCGCGTTTTCGGGTGAAGCGGCAGTGCCGACGTCCGTTGATCTGTTTATCAACGGCTACCGCTCGGGGTCGACCCAGCTTCAGCCGGGGCCGTTTACCCTGACGAATCTGCCCTACATCAACGGTGCAGGGGATGCGGTACTGGTGACCACCGATGCGCTGGGACGCCAGGTCAGCACCACGCTGCCATTCTACGTCACCAGCGATTTGCTGAAGCAAGGCCTAAGCGATGGGGCCGCTTCACTGGGGAGCCTGCGACGTAATTACGGAATCAAGAATTTTGACTATGGCCCGGCGGTAGGCAGCGGCTCGTACCGCTACGGGCTCACGGATTGGCTGACGCTGGAAGGACACGCTGAAGGCGCAGAAGAGCTGGCGCTGGGTGGCGCCGGGACCGTGGTGAAACTGGGGCGCCTTGGCGTGGTGAATACCTCGTACACGCACAGCCGCATGCGCGGGGATGACGGGGGGCAAATCAACTGGGGATATCAGTACAGCACCAGTGATTTTAGTCTGGCGACCCAGCATTCGCGGCGCGATCGGGGGTTTGGCAACCTGGCCCTGTACGACCAGCCTACGGTTTATGATGAAAACGACCGACCCATCGCCAGCTTCAGCCGCAATACCGACCAGTATTCTTTGACCTTTAATCTCGGGCAATACGGCAATATTGGCGCGGCCTGGATCGGCGTCGAGAGCTTCGATAACCAAAAAACAGAATTACTTAACCTCTCCTGGAGCCGCAACCTGTGGGGTTCAAGCAGCATTTATCTGGCAGCCAGCCGCGACCGGCAGCGGGGCGACTGGACGGTAGCGCTGTCTCTCCAGGTGCCGCTGGGTGAACGTGACAGTGCCGCTGTCACCTTTGAAAACACCCCGGATGCGGGCAGCACCCAGCGCATCAACTACAACCACTCAATGCCTTCTGACGGCGGGCTGAGCTGGAATATGGCGTGGGCGAACCAGTCGCGCTCGAATAACTATCAGCAGGGAACGCTGGGTTGGCGCAATAACAACATTGAGCTGCAGGGTGGCGGCTATGGCGAACAGAACATGATGACATGGTGGGGCGAGGCGATGGGCTCCCTTGTGCTGATGGACGGGGAACTGTTTGCGGCAAACAAAATCAATGACGCCTTCGTGGTGATCAGCACCGACGGTCATCCTGACGTGCCCGTCAGCTATGAGAACCAGCCGGTCGGCAAAACCAATACCAACGGCTATTTGCTCGTCAGCGGCGTGTCGGCCTATTACCCGGCCAGTTACAGCATTGATACCCTGAATCTACCAGCAGATACCCGGCTGAAAGAGACCGAGCGCCGTATCGCGATCCGCCGCCACAGCGGTTACCTCGTCGACTTCCCCATGGAGCAGGAGCGTGTGGCAAGCGTAATCCTGCATGATGCGCAGGGACTGGCGATCCCGGTAGGGAGCCAGGTCAAGCGCGCCTCACGCAGCAGTGCGGTTGTGGGCTATGACGGCATCGCCTGGCTGGAAAACCTTAGCGATGTAAATGAACTTCAGGTGACGACGCCAGAGGGAAAACGGTGCAAGGCGACGCTGACGGTAGGCTCAAACCCGGAACACAAGCTGCAAACCTATGGCCCGCTGGTTTGTCGGGAGGCGCGATGAGGCGTCTACTGTGGGCACTGCTGCTGCTGTTCTCCGGGAGCTGTGGGGCGGTGTGTAACATCAGCACCCTCAACGCCTCGTTTGGCAACGTCACGTCATTCGCCCTAAGCGGCACGGGCGAAGTGGAAACCACCGGCACGCTGGTGGTCGCCTGCGATGCCATACTGAACCTGCTCACCAATGATTCGGTGACGCTAAACTACACCGCGGCGTCAGTGTCCGGTAACAGCCGCGCGACGATGAAACGCACCGATAACGCGGCCATTACGGATGTCATCCCCACGCGCCTGTGCGGTTTGTCGGGGTGTGCGAGCAGCAGCGAGGTGCAAATCAGCAAAGCCTACACCTGGAGCGGCGGCACGCTGCTGAACCTTCTGGGGTCGAAACAGTACAACATTCCGCTCTATTTTCGTACCGTCGCCGGGCAGAACGTGACGGCTGGGCCATACCAGGTGCTCCTGACCTTCAGCATCAATTACAACGTGTGTTCCGTGGGGATCGCCGGGCTGTGTCTGACACCGCAAACAGGCACCGCGACGACCAGCATTCTGGTCAACATGAATGTCACCAACGATTGCAGCACCATGACCACCCCGGATGTGAATTTCAACAGCGCGCCGCTGGTGCAAAACTTCCCGACCGTTTCACAGGCCATTGCGGTCACCTGCACCAAAGGCAGTACCTATACCATAGGCATCAATAATGGTGCGAATTCGCTGAATAACGTGCGCCGCATGGTCAGCGGTAGCAACTACATGAGCTACGACATCTATAAAGAGGCAACGACCAACCGCTGGGGAGGCAGCGGTACCGAGCGCTGGGCCAGCGCGGCCTCTTCGCAGCTGAGCACTGACGGCCTGTTACGTACCTATAACTACACCGCGAAAGTCCTCACCAACCAGACTACACCCCCTGCCGGAACCTACAGCGACACGCTGATCGTTGACGTTGCGTTTTAGCCCCCGCGCTTTTCCCTTTCTCAAATGTAAAGTTCCTGTGGGCAGTGCCGATAACACCGTTAATAAATCTATGAGAAGGTGTTGTATGTTGAACCGTATCCGCGTTGTCACAATGCTCATGATGGTGCTGGTCATTTTCGCACTTCTTCAGCTCATTTCCGGTGGGCTGTTTTTCTCGTCGTTAAAACAAAACCAGGACAGCTTTGCTGCGTCAAACGATCTGCGCATGCAGCAGAGTGAATTGACGACCACCTGGGATTTAATGCTGCAAACGCGTATCAACCTGAGCCGCTCTTCCGCCCGCATGATGATGGATCCAAACAATCAGCAGAGCAGTGCGAAGACGGATCTGTTGAAAAATGCGCGAGCTACCCTTGCGGATGCGGCAAAACATTTCGAGGCGTTCAGGAAGATCACCCCGCAGCCTGCCATGGAGCAGGTGAGCCAGAACATCGATGAAAAATACAACGCCTACTTTGCCGGTCTGACGGAGCTTACCCAATTCCTGGAAGCGGGCAACATGGATGCCTATTTCGCGCAGCCAACGCAGGGGATGCAAAATGCCCTCGGCGCGGCGCTTGCCGAGTACGCCACCGCCAGCAATGCGCTGTATCACACCGCATTTACCCAAAGCCAGAATGATTTCCGTTTCGCCAAGTGGCAGATGGCGGTGCTGGCCCTGGCGCTGGTTATCGTGCTGGTGGCGGTATGGTACGGCATTCGTCATGCCTTGCTTAACCCGCTCGGCCGCGTGATTGCCCATATTCGCGACATTGCCCGCGGTGACCTGACGAAACATCTGACCATTTCCGGGCGCAACGAAATTACCGAACTGGCAAACAGCGTTGACCATATGCAGCGCTCGCTGATTGATACCGTCGCCAACGTGCGCAACGGTTCAGAAGCCATCTACACCGGCACCAGCGAGATCGCCATGGGCAACAACGATCTCTCCTCCCGTACCGAACAACAAGCCTCCGCGCTGGAAGAAACCGCTGCCAGCATGGAAGAGCTTACCGCGACCGTGAAGCAGAACGCGGATAACGCGCGGCAGGCGTCTCAACTGGCAGAAAGTGCCTCTGAGACCGCACAGCGCGGCGGCCGCGTGGTCGACGGGGTGGTGAAAACCATGCACGAAATTGCCGACAGTTCGAAGAAAATCGCCGACATCATCAGCGTGATTGACGGCATTGCCTTCCAGACCAACATCCTGGCGCTGAACGCCGCCGTGGAAGCGGCCCGTGCGGGCGAGCAGGGGCGCGGGTTTGCGGTGGTGGCGGGTGAAGTGCGTAACCTCGCCAGCCGCAGCGCCAATGCGGCGAAAGAGATTAAAGCCCTGATTGAAGATTCTGTCTCCCGCGTGGATACCGGCTCTGTGCTGGTGGAAAGCGCAGGGGAGACGATGAATGACATCGTGAATGCTGTTACCCGCGTAACGGACATCATGGGTGAAATCGCCTCTGCGTCTGATGAGCAGAGTCGTGGTATCGATCAGGTTGCCCTGGCGGTATCGGAAATGGATCGCGTGACACAACAAAATGCCGCTCTGGTGCAGGAGTCCGCTGCTGCGGCCGCTGCGCTGGAAGACCAGGCGAGCCGTCTGAAGATGGCCGTCTCGGCGTTTCGTCTCGCTTCACTCGCTGGAAACACGGTCAGCTCGCAAGCAACGTATCGCGCGCCAGCCTCTGCGCCAACGGCAACGCGTCAGCGTGCAGAAACGACCGGACAAGATGAAAACTGGGAAACATTTTGACTGACATATAAACCGCGGCTGCTTGCCGCTTGATGGGAGCGTAGATGTTAAATCGTATTCGTATCTCGACCACACTGTTTTTGATTCTGATCCTTTGTGGTGTGTTGCAGGTTGGCAGTAACGGGTTGTCTTTTTGGGCGTTTCGCGATGGCTATCAGAATTTGCAGGAAGTTGAGGCGAGTAATCAGCAACGCTCCGCGCTGGCACAAACGCGCGCCGTGCTGTTGCAGGCAAGCACGGCGTTGAACAAAGCGGGGACCTTAACGGCGTTGAGTTACCCGCCAGATGACATTAAGGCCCTGATGGTGACGGCGCGCGACAGCCTTAAGCAGGCTGATGCGCAGTTTAAGGCATTCACGGCACAGGATGCCGTCAGCGAGAAAGGACAAGCGCTGAAGGCTGCGATGAAGAAGAACTTTACGCAGTGGCACAGCGACCTGGAGCACCAGGCCACGTGGCTTGAGAATAACCAGCTCTCGGACTTTATGACCGCGCCCGTGCAGGCGTCGCAGGCCGCGTTTGATGGCAGTTTTAACGCCTGGCAGCAGGACATTAACCAGTTCGTTGAGCGTGCCGGTGAAGGCAGCCGAAACAGCTACCACATGTCCGGCATCATTTTCGCCACGGTGGTCATTTTGGCCGCTCTGCTGACCGGCGGCGCGCTGCTGTGGTCGCGCAAGATGATTGTGCAACCTTTGGCCATCATCAGCAGCCACTTCGACAGCATTGCGAAGGGTAATTTGGCGCGCCCGGTGGCGGTGTACGGAAAGAACGAGATTTCAGCGATTTTTGCCAGCCTTCAGGCGATGCAACGTTCGCTGCGCGAAACGGTGGCTGACGTGCGTCGGGGCAGTTACGCCATGCACACCGGGATTTCAGAGATTGCGGCAGGCAATAACGATCTCTCCTCCCGCACCGAGCAGCAGGCTGCCTCGCTGGCGCAGACGGCGGCCAGCATGGAGCAACTGACGGCGACGGTTAGCCAGAACGCCGACAACGCGCGTCAGGCGTCTGACCTGTCTAAGCAGGCGGCGCTGACCGCGAAGAAAGGAGGCGATCAGGCTTCCCATGTTGCCAGCACCATGCAGGACATTGCCGCCAGCTCGCAGAAAATTGGCGACATTATCAGCGTGATTGACGGCATTGCGTTCCAGACCAACATTCTGGCACTCAACGCCGCCGTAGAGGCTGCGCGCGCCGGTGAGCAGGGGCGCGGGTTTGCGGTTGTGGCCGGCGAAGTTCGCAATCTGGCGAGCCGCAGCGCCAATGCGGCCAAAGAAATTAAAGGGCTGATTGAAGAGTCTGTGTCACGCGTTCAGCAAGGCTCGGCGCTGGTGGATACGGCGGCACGGACGATGACCGAAATCGTCACCTCCGTGACGCGGGTTAACGACATCATGGGTGAAATTGCCTCAGCGTCCGACGAACAACGTCGCGGAATTGAGCAGGTAGCCCAGGCAGTAAGCCAGATGGATCAGGTGACGCAGCAGAACGCCTCGTTAGTCGAGGAAGCCGCTGCAGCAGCCGATCAGCTGGCAAACCAGGCGGATCATCTGACCGGTCTGGTCGCGGTATTTAATCTCAAAGAGCAGGTTAAAGAAGTAACAGAAGTCGGGCGGCCGCAGGCCGTGCCAGTTGTATCCTGAATATGATGAAGAAGGCGCTATGACATCACCCATGCCCTCAGGGCAAACGTCATTACTGTTGCAGATGACACAGCGCCTCGCGCTGTCCGACGCGCATTTTCGTCGGATATGTCAGTTAATCTACCAGCGTGCGGGGATCGTGCTTGCCGATCACAAGCGAGACATGGTTTACAACCGCCTGGTGCGACGCTTACGCACGCTGGGACTGGATGATTTTGGCCGCTATCTGAGCATGCTCGAAGCGAACCAGAACAGCGCAGAGTGGCAGGCTTTTATTAACTCGTTAACCACCAACCTGACGGCCTTCTTCCGCGAAGGCCATCATTTCCCGGTGCTGGCAGAGCACGCGCGTCGTCGTACCGGGGAGTATCGCGTCTGGAGCGCGGCCGCCTCGACCGGTGAAGAACCGTACTCTCTGGCCATCACCCTGGCGGATACGCTGGGCATGGCGCCGGGGCGCTGGAAGGTGTACGCCAGCGATATCGACACCGAAGTGCTGGAGAAAGCCCGTAATGGCGTGTATCGCCAGGATGAGTTGAAAACGCTGTCTCCGCAACAGCTACAGCGTTATTTCATGCGGGGTACAGGCCCGCATGAGGGACTGGTGCGCGTACGTCAGGAGCTGGCGAACTGCGTAGAGTTTGCGTCGGTTAACCTGCTGGATAAGCAGTACAACGTTCCGGGGCCGTTTGACGCCATTTTTTGCCGTAACGTGATGATCTATTTTGATAAAACGACGCAGCAGGACATTCTGCGTCGCTTTGTTCCGCTGCTCAAGCCTGACGGTTTACTGTTTGCCGGGCATTCGGAAAACTTCAGCAACCTCGTGCGCGAGTTTAGCCTGCGTGGGCAAACGGTATATGCGCTGAGTAAGGAAAAAGCATGAGTAAAATCAGGGTATTGTCAGTCGATGATTCGGCGCTGATGCGCCAAATCATGACCGAAATTATCAATAGCCACAGCGATATGGAGATGGTGGCGACGGCGCCCGATCCCCTGGTAGCGCGGGATTTAATTAAAAAATATAACCCCGACGTGCTAACGCTGGATGTCGAAATGCCGCGCATGGATGGCATAGATTTCCTCGAAAAATTGATGCGTCTGCGCCCGATGCCGGTGGTGATGGTGTCGTCCCTGACGGGCAAAGGTTCTGAAATCACGCTGCGCGCGCTGGAGCTGGGTGCGGTGGACTTCGTCACGAAACCGCAGCTGGGTATTCGTGAAGGGATGCTGGCCTACAGCGAGATGATCGCCGAGAAGATCCGTACCGCGTCGCGCGCGAAGCTTGCCGCGCACAAGCCGACGGCGGCGCCGGCCACCTTGAAGGCGGGCCCGTTACTGAGTTCGGAAAAACTGCTGGTGATTGGCGCGTCAACCGGAGGAACAGAGGCAATTCGCCATGTACTCCAGCCATTGCCGCTGTCCAGCCCGGGTATTCTTATTACCCAGCATATGCCGCCGGGCTTTACCCGCTCGTTCGCGGAACGTCTGAACAAACTGTGTCAGATCAGCGTGAAAGAGGCGGAGGACGGCGAACGCGTTCTTCCGGGACATGCGTATATCGCCCCGGGCGACAAGCATATGGAGCTGTCGCGCAGCGGGGCAAACTATCAAATCAAAATTCATGACGGGCCGCCGGTAAACCGGCACCGTCCGTCGGTGGATGTGCTGTTTCATTCGGTGGCGAAACATGCGGGGCGCAACGCCGTTGGGGTGATCCTGACGGGGATGGGCAACGATGGTGCCGCCGGAATGCTTGCAATGCACCAGGCCGGAGCCTGGACGATTGCGCAGAATGAAGCAAGTTGTGTGGTGTTCGGCATGCCGCGCGAGGCCATCAATATGGGTGGCGTAAGCGAAGTGGTCGATCTTAGCCAGGTAAGCCAGCAAATGCTGGCGAAAATCAGTGCCGGACAGGCAATACGTATTTAACGAGGAGTGTAGTTTTATGGCGGACAAAGAGCTCAGATTTTTGGTTGTGGATGACTTTTCCACCATGCGTCGCATCGTGCGCAACCTGCTGAAAGAGCTGGGCTTCAACAACGTTGAAGAAGCAGAGGACGGCGTAGACGCGCTGAACAAACTGCAGGCGGGCGGTTTTGGTTTCGTCATCTCCGACTGGAACATGCCGAACATGGACGGTCTGGAGCTGCTGAAAACTATCCGTGCAGATGCTGGAATGGCCTCTCTGCCGGTGCTGATGGTGACCGCAGAAGCGAAAAAAGAGAACATCATTGCCGCAGCACAGGCGGGCGCAAGCGGTTATGTGGTGAAGCCATTCACTGCGGCGACCCTGGAAGAGAAACTCGGCAAAATCTTCGAGAAACTCGGCATGTGAGGTGATGGTTATGATGCAACCTGCTATGAAACCCGTTGAAGAACATTCGCCCAGCGACATCATTGTCCGCATCGGCAGCCTGACGCGCATGCTGCGTGACAGCCTGCGTGAGCTGGGGCTGGATCAGGCCATTGCTGAAGCGGCAGAAGCCATTCCGGACGCGCGCGACCGCCTGGACTACGTTGTGCAGATGACCGCACAGGCGGCTGAACGTGCATTGAACAGCGTTGAAGCGTCACAACCGCACCAGGATGCGATGGAAAAAGGCGCGAAAGCGTTGACCAAACGCTGGGATGAGTGGTTTGCCGATCCTATCGAGCTGGCCGATGCCCGCGAGCTGGTCACCGATACGCGCCAGTTCCTGGGCGACGTGCCGGGTCACACCAGCTTCACCAACGCACAGCTGCTGGACATTATGATGGCGCAGGATTTCCAGGATCTTACCGGTCAGGTTATCAAGCGCATGATGGATGTTATTCAGGAAATCGAACGTCAGCTGTTGATGGTGCTTCTGGAGAACATCCCGGAACCGGCTGCTCGTCCAAAACGTGAGAACGAAAGCTTGCTTAATGGCCCACAGCTCGACTCCTCCAAGGCGGGCGTTGTGGCAAGCCAGGATCAGGTGGACGACCTGCTGGACAGCCTCGGTTTTTGATGGATCGCCCCGCCTCAGGTTGCGCACGCTTCCTGAGGCGGTAACGGTAAGAATCCCCGAAAAGAGCCCGAATAAACGGGCTTTTCCCGCCATTGGATTTCCTGTGCGCTGGCATGATACCCGTGATGAATAGGCTGGGCATGCACTGTGGCAGAAGATAACGACGACAAAACGGAAGCCCCCACACCCCACCGACTTGAAAAAGCGCGTGAGGATGGGCAGATCCCCCGATCCCGAGAACTGACATCCCTGCTGATCCTTATCGTGGGCGTGTGCATTATCTGGTGGGGCGGGGAGTCGCTTGCCCGAAAACTGGCGGGAATGCTCTCCGCCGGGTTACGTTTTGACCACAGCATGGTTAACGATCCAAACCTGATCCTAAGCCAAATCATCCTGCTCATTAAAAATGCCATGATCGCACTGCTGCCCCTGATTACCGGCGTGGTGTTGGTCGCGTTGGTGTCGCCGGTGATGCTGGGTGGGCTGGTCTTTAGCGGCAAATCGCTGCAGCCCAAATTTTCGAAACTGAACCCGCTGCCGGGTATCGCCAAGATGTTCTCCGCGCAGACCGGAGCAGAACTGCTGAAGGCGATCCTGAAATCGACGCTGATGGGCAGCACCGCCGGTTTCTTCCTGTGGCACCACTGGCCGGAGATGATGCGCCTGATTAGCGAATCACCGCTCAGCGCTATGCGAAACGCCATGAACCTCATTGGTCTATGCTCGCTGCTGGTGGTGCTGAGCATTATCCCGATGGTGGGTTTCGACGTTATCTTCCAGCTTTATACCCATTTCAAGAAGCTGCGCATGTCGCGCCAGGACATTCGCGACGAACACAAGCAGATGGAAGGTGACCCGCACGTTAAAGGGCGAATTCGCCAGATGCAGCGTGCGGCCGCCCGTCGTCGCATGATGGAAGACGTGCCGAAAGCCGACGTCATCGTCACTAACCCGACCCACTACTCCGTTGCGCTGCAGTATGACGAAAACAAAATGAGCGCGCCAAAGGTGGTGGCGAAAGGGGCAGGGCTGATTGCGCTGCGCATCCGTGAAATTGCGAACGAAAACCGTGTTCCCATACTTGAAGCACCGCCGCTGGCGCGTGCGTTGTACCGTCACGCAGAAATTGGACAACAGATCCCAGGACAACTCTACGCCGCCGTGGCGGAAGTCTTGGCCTGGGTCTGGCAGTTGAAGCGCTGGCGTTTAGCAGGGGGTCAACGCCCTGTGAAACCTGATAACCTTCCGGTGCCTGACGCGCTGGATTTTTTGAACGAGAAGGACACTGATGGCTAATCTGGTGGCAATGTTGCGCCTGCCGAGCAACATGAAATCGACGCAATGGCAGATTCTGGCCGGACCGATTCTGATCCTGCTGATTCTGTCGATGATGGTGTTGCCGTTGCCGGCATTTATCCTCGACCTGCTTTTCACGTTCAACATTGCGCTGTCCATTATGGTGCTGCTGGTGGCGATGTTTACCCAGCGTACCCTTGAGTTTGCGGCGTTTCCGACCATTCTGCTGTTTACCACCCTGCTGCGCCTGGCGCTGAACGTGGCTTCCACCCGTATTATCCTGATGGAAGGTCATACGGGTGCGGCTGCGGCAGGTAAAGTGGTGGAGGCGTTTGGTCACTTCCTGGTGGGCGGTAACTTTGCCATCGGTATCGTGGTGTTCGTTATCCTCGTGATCATCAACTTCATGGTTATCACCAAAGGTGCCGGACGTATTGCGGAAGTGGGCGCGCGTTTCGTACTGGACGGGATGCCGGGCAAACAGATGGCGATCGACGCCGACCTGAACGCCGGGCTTATTGCGGAAGATGAAGCCAAAAAACGCCGTGCGGAAGTGACGCAGGAAGCCGACTTCTACGGCTCGATGGACGGTGCGAGTAAGTTCGTGCGCGGGGATGCCATCGCAGGCATCCTGATCATGGTGATCAACGTGGTGGGCGGCCTGCTGGTGGGCGTTCTGCAACACGGTATGGACATGGGACATGCGGCCGAAAGCTACACGCTTTTGACCATCGGTGATGGCCTGGTTGCCCAGATCCCGGCGCTGGTTATCTCCACGGCGGCGGGTGTTATCGTCACCCGCGTGAGCACCGATCAGGACGTGGGCGAGCAGATGGTGGGCCAGCTGTTCAGCAACCCGCGCGTTATGCTGCTGGCCGCCGCGGTGCTGGGCCTGCTCGGCATGGTGCCGGGTATGCCAAACCTGGTGTTCCTGCTGTTTACCGCCGGTCTGCTGGGCCTTGCCTGGTGGATGCGGGGTCGTGAAACCCAGGCGCCCGCAGAGCCTGCGCCGGTACAAATGCCGGAGAATAACCAGGCCGTCGAAGCCACCTGGAAAGATGTCCAGCTGGAGGATTCCCTCGGCATGGAAGTGGGGTATCGCCTGATCCCAATGGTCGATTTCCAGCAGGATGGCGAGCTGCTTGGCCGTATCCGCAGTATTCGTAAAAAATTCGCCCAGGATATGGGCTTCCTGCCGCCGGTGGTTCACATCCGCGACAATATGGATCTTCCGCCTGCACGTTACCGTATCCTGATGAAAGGCGTAGAGATTGGCAGCGGGGATGCTTATCCGGGGCGCTGGCTGGCGATTAACCCAGGAACGGCAGCGGGCACCTTGCCGGGCGAGCAAACCATCGATCCGGCCTTTGGTCTGGCGGCCATCTGGATTGAAAGCGCGCTGAAAGAGCAGGCGCAAATTCAGGGCTATACCGTGGTTGAGGCCAGTACCGTGGTGGCGACACATCTTAACCACCTGATTGGCCAGTTCTCCTCAGAGCTGTTTGGTCGTCAGGAAGCGCAACAACTGCTCGACCGCGTGACGCAGGAGATGCCGAAGCTGACCGAGGATCTGGTACCGGGCGTGCTGACGCTGACCACGCTGCATAAAGTGCTGCAAAACCTGCTCGACGAAAAAGTGCCGATTCGCGATATGCGCACCATTCTGGAAACGCTGGCCGAACACGCGCCGCTACAGAGCGACCCGCACGAGCTGACGGCAGTGGTGCGCGTGGCGCTGGGGCGTGCCATTACGCAGCAGTGGTTCCCGGGCACCGGGGAAGTGCAGGTGATTGGTCTGGATACGCCGCTTGAGCGTCTGCTGCTGCAGGCATTGCAGGGCGGTGGCGGCCTGGAGCCAGGTTTGGCGGACCGCCTGCTGGCACAAACTCAGGAGGCGCTGACGCGCCAGGAGATGCTGGGTGCGCCGCCGGTGCTGCTGGTTAACCACGCGCTGCGTCCGCTGCTGTCGCGCTTCCTGCGCCGCAGCCTGAATCAGCTGGTGGTGTTATCGAACATGGAACTGTCGGATAACCGCCAGATTCGTATGACGGCGACCATTGGAGGGAAATAATGGCGAAGTGGTTATGGATTATATTTTTCCCGCTGGCGGCGCAGGCCGCAGGCGAGGGGAGCTGGCAGGCCAGCAGCATGGGCGTGACGCTGAGCAACCGCGGCGTGGCGATGTCGTCTCGCCCGCTGTCGTCCCCAGAGCCAGCCTCCGGCCTGATGACGCTGGTTGTCTGGAACTATAAGCTGATTGGCCCAACGCCCGCCGGACTGCGCGTTCGTCTGTGTTCCCAGACCCGCTGTACGGAAATAGACGGAGAAAGCGGCACCACGCAGGGGCTTAACGGCGTGCCCGCCGTTGAGCCCCTGCGCTTTATATGGGAAGTGCCGGGCGGCGGTCGATTGATCCCGGCGCTAAAAGTGCAGAGCAATTCCGTCATCGTTAACTACCGCTAACTGCTCGCTCTCTCTCCGGCCACCTGTTTTTTGGTGGCTGGCTCTCAAAAAATGACCTCGTCTTTTGATGCAATAGAAACGCTGTTTTATAAATCAGTGACACGCGTAACGACACTCTTTGCATTTCTGCCATTGGCCACTGTGCGATGGCAAAAACAGAAAGGTTTCAACAGTGCGATAATTTTACTGTAGCCGTGTAAAAACTCCCGCAAGAGGTTTGCTTACAGGGAGTCTCCTAAAACTGATTAGGGTCGACGGCAATGAAAACACGTAAAATTGGGCTCACAAACTACCTTGCTTATGGGTCAGGCGATTTCCTTGGGGCGGGGACGACCGCCCTGACTGCGGCCTGGCTTTTATATTTTTATACCACCTTCTGTGGACTCTCACCGATTGAGGCGACCTTCATCTTTGCGGCGGCAAGGGTGCTGGATGCCGTTGTCAGCCCGCTGATGGGCTTTATGACCGATAACTTCGGCACTACCTGGCTGGGTAAGCGATTCGGTCGCCGTAAGTTCTTTATCCTGCTCGGCATTCCATGCGTGTTTAGCTACTCCCTGATGTGGGTGGGGGACATGAGTTTCTGGTACTACCTGCTGACCTACCTGGTGTTTGATATCGTCTACACCATGATCCTGGTACCGTACGAGACGCTGGTGCCGGAAATGACCGACGACTTTAAGCAGAAAACCAAGTTCTCCGGCGCGCGTATCTCTATGGCGCAGATGTCAGCCATTTTGGCCTCCTTCCTGCCGGGCATCCTGCTGACGCACTTTGGTAAAGACAATGCGATTTCCTTCTTCTATGCGAGCCTGGTCTTTTCCGTGCTGTGCGCGCTGATGCTGACCTTCGTCTGGTTCTTCACCTGGGAACGCCCGCGTGAAGAGTGGACTGAAGCCGCGCTGCGTGCCGAAGAAGAGAAGAAAAAGCTGACGCTGGGGCAGAGCCTCAACCGCCTGTTCGTCGAGTTAAGCTCCACGCTGCGCATTAAGATTTTCCGTCAGCATCTGGGCATGTATCTCGGCGGCTACATCGCGCAGGACGTGTTTAACGCCGTATTCACCTATTACGTGGTATTTGTCCTGATGCAGGAAGCGTCAATGGCATCCAACCTGCTGGGCACAATGGCGATCTTCCAGTTCATCGCCGTGATTGCCATGATCCCGCTGTGCATCCGCTTCGGACCAGCACCCTCCTACCGCATGGTGGTGGTGCTGTTCGGGCTGGCGTCGGTTTCTTATGCGGTGCTTTATTACGCTGGTCTGAGCGATGTCTACTCGCTGCTGCTTCTGATCTCCGCCATTGCCGGCCTGGGACGCGGCGGTATCAACTATGTACCGTGGAATACTTACACCTACATTGCTGACGTTGATGAAGTGATTACCGGCCAGCGTCGCGAAGGGATCTTCGCAGGCATCATGACCTTGACCCGCAAAGCGTCTCAGGCGGGTGCCATCATGCTGGTCGGAATTGTGATGCAGATGTCCGGTTTTGTGAGCGGGGAGAAGGTCCAGCCCGCCGAAGTGAGCCACACCATTCTGATGATCCTAAGCGTGGGTACCATCCTGGTGTTGTTCTGCGGTTTCCTGGTCTCTCTGCGTTTCAAACTCAATCTACAAACCCACAGCACCCTGCGCGAAGAGACGGCAAAAATGCGTGAGTCCGGGCGTGCCATTCCTGAAGGCGCAACGCCGCAAGCCCGTGCCACGGTGGAGATGTTGGCAGGTATGTCATATGAATCACTGTGGGGTAACAACAACATTGGTTATCTGAATCGCAATAAACCGGCAGCCCCTTCGCTGAAGGATCGCACGGTACTGAATTCGACATACAACAGAGGTTAAGATGATGAAAGTTTGGCCCGTCAAACATAGCCCGCTGCTGCGCCAGCCGGAGCATTTTATCGCCAGGGATGAGCTGAAATCGCTGATTCAGAAAGTGACGCATAGCCTGGTCAATATCCACGACAAAACAGGCGAGTTTTTGCTGCGGCTTGACGACGGGCGCGTGATTGACACCAAAGGCTGGGCGGGGTGGGAGTGGACGCATGGCGTTGGCCTGTACGGCATCTGGCAGTATTACTGCCAGACCGGAGACGAAGGCATGCGTGACATTATTGACGACTGGTTTTCTGACCGCTTTGCAGAGGGGGCAACCACCAAAAACGTCAATACGATGTCACCGTTCCTGACGCTGGCGTACCGCTACGAAGAGACGAAAAACCCTGCCTGGCTACCGTGGCTGGAAAGCTGGGCGGAGTGGGCGATGAACGACATGCCCCGTACCGAGTGTGGCGGTATGCAGCACATTACGCTGGCCGAAGAGAATCACCAGCAAATGTGGGATGACACGCTGATGATGACGGTGCTGCCGTTGGCGAAAATCGGCAAGCTGTTGAACAAGCCGGAATATGTTGAGGAAGCGGTATATCAGTTCCTGCTGCACGTGCAGAACCTGATGGATCGCGAAACCGGGCTGTGGTTCCACGGCTGGAGCTACGATGGGCTGCATAATTTTGCCCACGCGCGATGGGCTCGCGGTAACAGCTGGCTGACCATCGTGATCCCGGATTTCCTCGAACTGGTGGATCTGCCAGAAAACAACGCCGTACGCCGTTATCTGGTGCAGGTCCTGAATGCGCAGATTGCCGCGCTGGCGAATTGCCAGGACGACAGCGGCCTGTGGCACACGTTGCTCGACGACCCCGATTCCTACCTGGAGGCGTCAGCAACCGCAGGCTTTGCCTACGGTATTCTGAAAGCGGTACGTAAGCGCTATGTGGCAGCTGAATATGCGGATGTCGCTGAAAAAGCCATTCGCGGTATTGTGAAAAACATCTCGCCGGAAGGGGAGTTGCTGCAAACGTCGTTTGGTACGGGAATGGGAAGCAATCTGGAATTTTATCGTCAGATACCGCTGACCTCGATGCCGTATGGTCAGGCGATGGCGATACTGTGTTTGACGGAATATTTGCGTAAATACTTCTGAATAAAACCCACCTTTTTAAGCCTCTTTCAACAGAGGCTTTTTTTATTTTTCGATATATACACTCGATGAATAATATAACTAATTTATATTTTTAGTCATAATAAGTTTGCGAATTAATTTCATTTTGTATGGTGAAGTGTGATTCTACCCACAAAATTACATGCGGTTATACCGTATTTTAAATTTCCGTTAAGGGAAAAATCTTAAGTCAAATACAAGGAGAGTTATTATGTGTAATGTACCTGGCGGTATTGTCATTAACCCTGCTGTAAATATGAATGCAGAGAAAATGTCAGATGAGAAAATCAATATCTTTAAACGTGCTTTCGCTGATATGCTCGGGGTGGAGTTTTCTCCGCTGATGTATGTCGGATCGCAGGTGGTTGCCGGCGTGCTTCATTCTTACATTGCCTCAAGACGCCCGATTCATCCTGCGGCGCAGGTCACGCTGGTTAAAGTGGTTATATGGCAGCATCCTGATAATACGATTTCACTTCACGCTATCGAAGATATTTAATCGTCGCCCTTACTCGAATGACGTGTAATTAAATTCGAGGTGTTATTATGTGAAAGTCATTTGCTGAAATTTATATTGAAATGCATTAACCAGAGGCTGGTTACGACATAACGTACCGTGCACAAATAAAGTTATCTCGCTTTTCATTATGTGGGGTAATTACCCGTCAAAGAGAAACGTCCGCCCCAATGAGGCGGACGTTTTATTTACATCCGTTCTACGGTTTCGATACCCAGCGTATCCAGACCCAGTTTCAGGGTCTTCGCCGTCAGCTGCGCCAGCTTCAAGCGGCTGTTACGCACCGTTTCGCTTTCGGCAGACAGAATAGGGCAGTGCTCGTAGAAGCCCGAGAACAGACCGGCCAGGTCGTACAGGTACGCACACATCACGTGCGGTGTGCCGTCGCGTGCGACAACCGTCAGCGTCTCTTCAAACTGCAGCAGACGCGCGGCAAGCTGGGCCTCACGAGCTTCTGTAATGGTGACGGCGGCATTGGCCAGCACGCTTTCGTCGAGATTGGCTTTACGGAACACAGAGAGTACGCGGGTGTAGGCATACTGCATGTAAGGCGCAGTGTTACCTTCAAACGCCAGCATGTTATCCCAGTCGAAGATGTAGTCGGTCGTACGGTTTTTGGACAGATCCGCGTATTTTACCGCACCGATACCCACCGCATTGGCCAGTTTTTCCAGCTCATCAGCCGCCATATCCGGGTTTTTCTCTGCAACCAGACGACGAGCACGTTCGAGTGCTTCGTCCAGCAGATCGGAAAGCTTAACGGTACCGCCCGCGCGGGTTTTGAACGGCTTGCCGTCTTTACCCAGCATCATGCCGAACATGTGGTGTTCCAGCGGAACGGAATCAGGCACATAGCCTGCTTTACGCACGATAGTCCACGCCTGCATCAGGTGCTGGTGCTGACGGGAGTCGATGTAGTACAGCACACGGTCAGCATGCAGGGTTTCGTAACGGTACTTCGCACAGGCGATATCGGTGGTGGTATAGAGATAACCGCCATCCTTTTTCTGGATGATCACGCCCATTGGTTCGCCTTCCTTGTTTTTGTACTCATCAAGGAACACAACCGTTGCGCCTTCGCTTTCCACCGCCAGACCTTTTGCTTTCAGGTCAGCCACAATGCCAGGCAGCATTGGGTTGTAAAGGCTTTCCCCCATAACATCATCGCGGGTCAGCGTCACGTTGAGACGGTTGTAGGTAAGCTGGTTCTGGGACATGGTGATGTCTACCAGCTTGCGCCACATTTCCAGGAAATACTGGTCGCCACCCTGCAGCTTCACTACGTAGCTACGTGCACGCTCGGCGAAGGCTTCATCTTCGTCGTAATGTTTTTTGGCTTCACGGTAGAACCCTTCCAGATCCGCCAGCGCCATTTCACCTGCATTTTCCTGCTGCTGCTTTTCCAGGTACGCAATCAGCATGCCGAACTGAGTACCCCAGTCACCCACGTGGTTCGCGCGGATCACCTTATGGCCGAGGAACTCCAGGGTACGTACTGCGGCATCACCGATGATGGTGGAGCGCAGGTGGCCGACGTGCATCTCTTTCGCCACGTTTGGCGCAGAGTAGTCAATCACTACGGTCTGTGCTTCTGGCTGGGTGACGCCAAGACGGTCAGATTTCAGCGCAGCGTCAACGTGGCTTGCCAGGAAAGCCGGCTCCAGGAAGATGTTAATAAAGCCTGGGCCTGCAATTTCAGTTTTGCTGGCAATACCGGTGAGATCCAGATGAGTCAGCACCAGCTCAGCGAGTTGTCGCGGCGGCATGCCCAGTTTTTTAGCCACTGCCATCACGCCATTAGCCTGATAGTCGCCAAACTGTACTTTCGCTGACTGACGAACCTGCGGTTCGCAATCCGCAGGCGCACCTGCGGCAATCAGTGCCTGACTGACTTTTTCTGAGAGAAGAGCCTGAATATTCACCTGGATACCTTACGTTTTTGATGCGGGTTAACAACCACCCACACCAGTTAAAGAATTTAGGGCGGGAGTATACTGCAAATGCCTTCTGGCGTCAGCATTGCGGGGGCTGAAGATTGTTCAGAATCCAGGCTAAGAAGGTGTGCATAATCATGCAGTAATAAAAACCACGATTCTGCGGTTGGTGGAAAAGGGGCAACAGAGTAAATTAGCGGCTTTGCGATACGAAAAGAGACTGACTTATGGCGAACTGGCAATCCATTGACGAACTGCATGATCTTTCCGCAGATTTACCCCGTTTCACCCAGGCGTTCACAGAACTTGCCACCCGCCTCGGTCTGGATTTCGCGCCGCTTGAGGCCGATCACATTTCCCTGCGCTGCCATCAGAATGCAACAGCCGAACGCTGGCGTCGTGGGTTCGAACAGTGCGGCCAACTGATCTCTGAGAACATGATCAATGGTCGTCCTATCTGCTTATTCAAGCTGGATGAACCGGTCTGTGTGGCGCACTGGCAGTTCAGCGTCATTGAGCTGCCGTGGCCGGGCGAGAAGCGTTACCCGCATGAGGGCTGGGAGCATATCGAAATCGTGCTGCCGGGGGAGCCAGAAACGCTGAACGCGCGTGCGCTGGCGCTGTTATCCGATGAAGGGCTGAGCCAGCCGGGTATTTTCGTCAAAACAAGTTCACCCAAAGGCGAACGCGAGCGGTTGCCGAACCCGACGCTGGCCGTCACCGACGGGCAGGTGACGGTGAAGTTTCATCCGTGGACGATTGAACAGATCGTCGCCAGCGAAGCATAAGAGTTGTGACGACACGCAGAGTCCGCCTGTGGGCGGCGTGTCATGATGATGTGTTGAGTGGATTTTAAGGAGAATTTGATGGCGCTGCTGGAGATTTGTTGTTACAGCGTGGAGTGTGCCGTGACTGCGCAAGAGCAGGGTGCTGACCGTATTGAACTGTGCGCCGCACCGAAAGAAGGGGGCTTAACGCCTTCCTACGGCGTGCTGAAATCTGCCCGCCAGGCCGTGTCCATTCCGGTGCATCCAATTATTCGTCCTCGCGGCGGTGATTTTTGTTACACAGCGGGCGAGTTCGGTGCCATGCTTGAAGATATCGCACTGGTGCAGGATTTAGGATTCCCGGGTCTGGTAATCGGTTTACTTGATGAAGACGGTAATATTGACCTGCCGCGGATGCGCCAGGTGATGGCTGCCGCGAAAGGCATGGCAGTCACTTTTCATCGTGCATTTGATATGTGTAAAGATCCACTGCAGGCTGCTGATACGCTTGGAGAATTGGGTGTCGCACGTATTCTGACGTCAGGCCAAATGTCGTCCGCTGAAAAAGGACTGCAATTAATTACGGAACTAAAAGCGCATTCCGGTGTTCTAACTATCATGGCAGGTGCAGGAGTACGCGCCAGCAATCTGGAGCTGTTTTTAAACGCAGGGGTGGAAGAGCTTCATAGCTCTGCAGGCAAATGGATGCCGTCGCCAATGCGTTATCGCAATACAGGGTTGTCGATGTCGACAGATGCTGAAGCGGATGAGTACTCACGCTACGGTGTAGATGGAGAGTCGGTTGCGGTAATGAAATCGATGATTGAGCGTTATCACGTGTAGCAACGTACTGATTTTTACCGCGCATCATGTCGCCCAATATGATGCTTGCTTGTACCAGGCCCCTGCAATTTCAACAGGGGCCTTTTTTTATTCCCCTCTCCCCTCAGGAGGGAGGGGATTGTACGGAGCGGCTTTCACCCTCGCCCCTATGGGGAGAGGGCCGGAGTGAGGGGTACATTACGGCTTGGTTGCAATCAACACCGCGCGCATCGGCGCCGGGTAGCCTTCAATGGTCTTGCTGTGGTCTGCCGGGTCGAGGAACTGTTCGAGCGATTCGGTGATCATCCAGTCCGTGCGGCGCTGCTCTTCGATAGAGGTTACGCTCACATCGGCAATGCGCACATCCACAAAGCCGCACTTCTCAAGCCAGTTCTTCAGCGCCAGCGCGGAAGGAATGAAGTAGACGTTGCGCATCTGCGCGTAGCGGTCGCCAGGCACCAGAACGGCATGCTCATCCCCTTCGATAACCAGCGTTTCCAGTACCAGCTCGCCACCGTTGACCAGTTGGTCTTTCAACTGCCATAAATGCTCCAGCGGGGAACGACGGTGATACAGTACCCCCATCGAGAACACAGTATCAAAGGCTTTAAGCGCCGGTAGTTGCTCAATGCCCAGCGGCAATAAATGCGCGCGCTGGTCATTGCCCAGCAGCTTACGCACCGCCTCAAACTGGCACAGGAACAGCTGCATGGGGTCGATGCCGACGGCCAAATGCGCACCGGCGCCAATCATGCGCCACATGTGATAGCCGCTGCCGCAGCCCACGTCGAGAATGGTACGTCCGGTCAGGTCGGACAGGTGAGGCAGAACGCGATCCCACTTCCAGTCAGAGCGCCATTCGGTATTGATGTTCACGCCGTACAGCGAAAACGGCCCTTTGCGCCATGGCATCAGGTTACGCATCAGCGTTTCGATGCGGTTTGTCTGGCCTGCAGAGAGCGGCTCTTCACTTTCTGCCGTGACGCTGTGGAGCAGGTCCAGACGGTAAGGCGTCAGTTCAGGCAGAAACTCCACCGCATTCGACCACTGCTTTAGCAGCCCATGCTGCTGATCCCGTTGCCAGGTGGCAATCTGCGCCGGCAGCGTCTCCAGCCAGTGGGAAAGGTGGTTTTTTGCAATCAGCTGATAAAAATTGCCGAACTCGATCATGCCGCATCCTCAGCTTTCAGCGCCACCAGTGAGCCAAAGTTAAAGCACTGGAACCACAGTTCGCTGTGTTCAAATCCAGCTTTACGCAGGCGCGCTTTGTGCGCTTCAACGGAGTCCGTCAGCATCACGTTTTCAAGCATGCTGCGTTTCTGGCTGATCTCCAGCTCGCTATAACCGTTCGCACGTTTAAAGTCATGGTGCATATTGAACAGCAGTTCGCCGACATCGGCATCTTCAAAGCTGAACTTCTCAGACAGCACCAGCGCGCCGCCGGGATTCAGACCTTTATAAATTTTATCCAGCAACAGCTGACGATCTTCAGGCACCAGGAACTGCAGGGTAAAATTCAGTACCACCATTGAGGCGTTTTTGATGTCGATATCACGGATATCGCCTTCCACAACGTCCACGGGCGTCGGGGCTTTATAGGCATCAATGTGGCGGCGGCAGCGTTCTACCATGGCCGGAGAGTTATCGACGGCAATGATTTTGCAGCCATCCTGACGTATGTTACGACGGATCGACAGCGTTGCCGCGCCGAGCGAGCAGCCCAGGTCATAGACCTGCGTACCGGGCTGAACAAAGCGCTCAGCCAGCATGCCGATCATCGAAATAATATTGGAGTAACCGGGAACAGAGCGCTGGATCATATCCGGGAAGACTTCGGCTACCCGTTCATCGAAGGTCCAGTCGCCCAGGCTGGCGATAGGCGCGGAAAAAAGCGTGTCGCGATCTGACATAACGTAAAAATCCGGGAAAAATAAAGTGGCGTATTGTGCGCTAACGGAAGGAGAAAACCAACTCCCACGGCATATACCAAAGGTTAGCCAGCACCATCAGCAAAAGCGAACACCATGTTGCGCTCATACCGGAACGACGCCAGCGAATTAAGCGGTGATGAAAGCCGTAATAATGCATGAGCCGGCCGGCGATCAGAAGCAGGCCACAGAGGTGCACCATCCAGGTTTCTGCGCCGTTCATCTCCATGAAGAGCAGCAACATTAACCCAACCGGAATGTACTCGACCGCATTGCCGTGAACGCGGATTGCGCTTTGCAGTTCCGAAAATCCACCGTCTCCGTATGAAACGCGGTACTGCATTCTTAAGCGTACAACATCGAAAGAAAACTTAATCAGCAGTAATGCACCTAACACCGCATACAGCGCGCTGACCATACAAACTCCCTGTTTTTTGGCAGATGGCACATCACTATGATAGGGGGTGATTTCAGAAAAGAGAAGATTGTTGTGGGATGGATGGAACATCGCCTACCGACGGTACCGCGCCCTGCAAGGCCTGCCAGAGAGCATCGACCAGTTCGGGCGCCTGGGCGATATCCGGGGTATGTAAAAAGAGGTAGGGCGTAGCGGTTTGCTCCCATTTCGGCAACGTTTGCAGCCAGACGGCGAACATGTCTCTATTTTGCTGCATATTATCGCTGCCGATAAATCTGACCATCGGATTGTGCGCGGTCATGATGGCATGAACCGGCACTTTCGGCTTCTTACGCTGTGCGTCGACGATGGCCTCATTGTGCGCAATGGCGCTGTGCACGGGGCGACTGTCCAGGATCACGCGGTTAACGGCACGCTCATGCAGGCCACGGTTAAGCGCTTTCTCTGCTTCGCCTTTTGCAAAGAAATCGGCATGCCTAACCTCCACACCGTAGGTAAACTCCCGGGGTAGGGCGTCAAGAAACTGCCAGAGCGCGGGCAGATCGCGCGGGCCAAAGGCGGCGGGAAGTTGTAGCCAATATTGACCGATACGGTTCGCCAGCGGTGACATGCGGTCAAAAAATTCATCCGTTAAATCGTCACAGTGACGCAGCGCGGCGGTATGGGAGATGGTTGCCGGAAACTTGAAGCAAAAACGGAAATCATCGGTGGTTTGTTGACGCCAGCGATCGACAATTTCTGCTCTGGGAAGGGCGTAAAGCGTGGTATTGCCCTCTACGCAGTTGAAGTGTCGGGCATACTCCTCAAGGCTGGTGATGCCAAGGCGCACCCATTTCGGGTGCGACCATTGGGGCAAGCCCACGTACATCATAACGCGCTGAGGATCTCATCCGTGCTGCGCACGCGGCCGAGGCGTGGGAAGATGTTGGTGACGCTTCCCTGATGCTGATCGGCAGAGCCTGCGCTGCACGCATCTTCCGCAACCACCAGGTTAAAGCCCAACTCCCACGCGTTACGGGCGGTAGATTCCACGCCGATGTTGGTGGAAATCCCGCAGAGGACAATGGTCTCGATGCCGCGACGACGCAGCTGTAATTCCAGATCGGTACCGTAGAAAGCACCCCACTGACGTTTGGTGACTTCGATATCGCCGTCACGTTTGCCAAGCGATACCGGATACGTCCACCAGTTTTCTGGCAGAGCATGTGCCCCAGCCTGTGCATCGACAGGCTGTTTCAATGCTTCAGCGAAATCTGCGGACCAGCCGACGCGAACCATGATAACAGGTGCGCCACTGGCTCGGAATTTATCCGCCAGGCGAGCGGCACGGCTGACCACGTCGTCAGCGGTGTGCGGGCCACCGGCAAATGGAAGGATCCCTTCCTGTAAATCAATCACCACAAGTGCGGTTTTGGTGGCATCGAGTGTAAACATAGTAACTCCAGTTAAATTAATCGCTTCTGCTACACCTTACGATGAACTGGCCTGTTATCGGGCGGATAATTTTGTTAATTTTTGTGAGAATGCGCAATAAGAGCGCAGCAAACGACCGTCAGGCCACGCTTCTCTCTTATCGTTCGGCGGAATTTCCAGTATAATAGCCGCCTTTTTTCATCCAGTTGTGACTTACAGTTAAAGCTGCGACACGTAGCCTGCAAGACAGGCGACAATCAGCCTGCGGCTAATTAAGGGATATCTCATGCGTACAGAATATTGCGGGCAGCTGCGTCAGTCCCACGTTGGACAGCAGGTCACCCTGTGTGGTTGGGTCAACCGTCGTCGTGATCTTGGCAGCCTTATTTTCATCGATATGCGCGACCGCGAAGGTATCGTTCAGGTGTTCTTCGATCCCGATCGCGCAGATGCGTTGAAGCTGGCTTCTGAGCTGCGTAATGAGTTCTGCATTCAGGTCACCGGCACCGTGCGTGCGCGTGACGAGAAAAACGTGAATGCCGATATGGCGACCGGTGCAATCGAAGTGCTGGCGTCCGATCTGGTCATCATCAACCGTGCTGAAGCGCTGCCGCTGGACTCCAACCACGTCAACACTGAAGAAGCGCGTCTAAAATACCGCTACCTGGATCTGCGTCGTCCGGAAATGGCTCAACGTCTGAAAACCCGTGCGAAAATCACCAGCCTGGTGCGTCGCTTTATGGATGACCACGGTTTCCTCGATATCGAAACCCCGATGCTGACCAAAGCCACGCCAGAAGGCGCGCGCGATTACCTGGTGCCATCCCGCGTTCATAAAGGCAAATTCTATGCACTGCCGCAGTCTCCACAGCTGTTCAAGCAGCTGCTGATGATGTCCGGCTTCGATCGCTACTATCAGATCGTGAAGTGCTTCCGCGACGAAGACCTGCGTGCTGACCGTCAGCCAGAATTTACCCAGATCGACGTCGAAACCTCCTTCATGACTGCAGAACAGGTGCGTGAAGTGATGGAAGCGCTGGTGCGTGGCCTGTGGAACGATGTGAAAGGCGTTGAGCTGGGCGACTTCCCAATCATGACCTTCGCCGAAGCCGAGCGCCGCTATGGCTCTGACAAACCGGACCTGCGTAACCCGATGGAGCTGGTGGATGTAGCAGACCTGGTGAAATCCGTTGAGTTCGCGGTCTTTGCTGGCCCGGCTAACGACGCAAAAGGCCGTGTCGCGGCGCTGCGCGTACCGGGTGGTGCGGCACTGAGCCGTAAGCAGATTGACGACTACGGCAACTTTATCAAGATCTATGGCGCGAAAGGTCTGGCCTATATTAAGGTCACCGAACGTGCAAAAGGTCTGGAAGGAATTACCAGCCCGGTCGCCAAGTTCCTGAATGCAGAGATCGTGGAAGCTATCCTTGAGCGCACGGGCGCGCAGGACGGCGACATGATCTTCTTCGGCGCAGACAACAAGAAAGTCGTTGCGGATGCGATGGGCGCGCTGCGTCTGAAGCTCGGTAAAGACCTGAGCCTGACCGACGAAAACAAATGGGCGCCGCTGTGGGTTATCGACTTCCCAATGTTCGAAGAAGACGGTGAAGGCGGCCTGACGGCAATGCACCACCCGTTCACTTCGCCAAAAGACATGAGCGCGGCAGAGCTGAAAGCCGCACCGGAAGAGGCTGTAGCAAACGCCTACGATATGGTCATCAACGGCTACGAAGTGGGCGGCGGCTCCGTGCGTATTCACAGCGGTGAAATGCAGCAGACCGTGTTCGGCATTCTGGGCATTAACGAACAAGAGCAGCGCGAGAAGTTCGGCTTCCTGCTCGACGCCCTGAAATACGGTACGCCGCCGCACGCGGGTCTGGCATTCGGTCTTGACCGTCTGACCATGCTGCTGACCGGCACGGATAACATTCGTGATGTTATCGCCTTCCCGAAAACCACCGCTGCGGCGTGTCTGATGACCGAAGCGCCAAGCTTTGCTAACCCGGCCTCTCTGGCTGAGCTGGGCATTGACGTGGTGAAAAAGGAAGAGAAAAACTGATATGGCATATAAGCTTCCCGTTTCTGTCTTAGTTGTCATTTATGCCCTGGACACGAAGCGGGTGCTGATGTTGCAGCGGCGCGATGACCCTGAATTCTGGCAGTCGGTTACCGGCAGTCTGGAAGAGGGGGAAACCGCGCTGCAGGCCGCCGCGCGTGAAGTAAAGGAAGAGGTCACCATTGATGTTGCTTGCGAGCAACTGGCCCTGAAGGACTGTCAGCGCACGGTGGAGTTTGAAATTTTTAGCCATTTACGTCATCGCTATGCTCCGGGCATTGAGCGCAATACGGAATCCTGGTTCTGTCTCGCGCTTCCCCACGAAAGGGAGATCGTGTTCACTGAACACCTGACCTACCGCTGGGTGGACGCGGCGGTTGCCGCCTCGCTGACCAAATCGTGGAGCAACCGGCAGGCGATTGAAGAATTTGTAATTAACGCTGCCTGAGAAGGCGCGATTTTTGAGGATATTTCTATGGCAGGTCATAGTAAGTGGGCCAACACCAAACACCGCAAAGCGGCACAGGATGCCAAGCGCGGTAAGATCTTTACCAAAATCATTCGTGAGCTGGTCACAGCAGCACGTCTGGGCGGCGGCGATGCGGGTTCAAACCCACGTCTGCGTGCGGCCATTGATAAAGCACTGTCCAACAACATGACGCGTGACACCCTTAACCGTGCAATCGCACGTGGCGTAGGCGGTGATGATGACGCGAACATGGAAACCATTATTTATGAAGGTTACGGCCCTGGCGGCACGGCGGTTATGGTTGAATGCCTGTCTGACAACCGTAACCGTACCGTTGCAGAAGTGCGCCATGCGTTCACCAAAACCGGTGGTAACCTGGGCACCGACGGCTCAGTGGCTTACCTGTTCAGCAAAAAAGGCGTTATCTCCTTCGAGAAAGGCGATGAAGATGCGATCATGGAAGCGGCGCTGGAAGCCGGTGCGGAAGACGTGGTGACCTTTGATGACGGCGCTATCGACGTGTACACCGCGTGGGAAGAGATGGGCGCCGTGCGTGACGCGCTAGAAGCGGCCGGCCTGAAAGCGGACAACGCTGAAGTGTCTATGATCCCGTCAACCAAGGCGGATATGGATGCGGAAACGGCACCGAAACTGCTGCGTCTGATCGACATGCTCGAAGACTGCGATGACGTGCAGGAAGTGTATCACAACGGTGAAATCTCTGATGAGGTTGCAGCGACTCTCTAATGAGAGCGCTTAACCGTTTACAGGAGACGCGTGATGTCGATTATCCTTGGGATTGACCCTGGCTCACGCATCACTGGTTATGGCGTCATCCGCCAGGTTGGACGCCAGTTAACCTACCTGGGCAGTGGCTGTATTCGTACCAAAGTGGACGATCTCCCGTCGCGCCTGAAGCTTATTTATGCGGGCGTGTCGGAGATCATCACCCAGTTTCAGCCTGACTATTTCGCCATCGAGCAGGTTTTTATGGCGAAAAATGCGGATTCAGCGCTAAAGCTGGGCCAGGCACGCGGCGTGGCGATAGTGGCCGCCGTGAACCAGGACCTTCCGGTATTTGAATACGCGGCAAGACAGGTCAAGCAGACGGTGGTGGGGAATGGCGGTGCCGAGAAAAGCCAGGTACAGCACATGGTGCGCACCTTGCTGAAGCTTGCCGCGAACCCACAGGCCGATGCCGCCGATGCGCTGGCGATAGCCATAACCCACTGTCACGTTAGCCAGAACGCGATGCAAATGAGCGAGTCGCGGCTCAATCTGGCGCGAGGCAGGTTACGATAGTGATAAAAGAGGCTGGATGTTTATCCAGCCTTTTTTTATTATACCCGCAGTTAACTCTTCCAGAACGCAGGAGCGTCACGTGATAGGCAGACTCAGAGGCATCATCATTGAAAAACAACCCCCGTTAGTGCTGCTGGAAGTGGGTGGCGTGGGCTATGAAGTCCATATGCCGATGACCTGCTTCTATGAGCTGCCGGACGCGGGTAAAGAAGCGGTGGTTTTCACCCAGTTTGTGGTGCGCGAAGATGCCCAACTGCTGTACGGTTTCAATAACAAGCAGGAACGTACGCTGTTCCGCGAGCTGATCAAAACCAACGGCGTGGGGCCAAAACTGGCGCTGGCTATTTTGTCCGGCATGTCTGCCCAACAGTTCGTGAACGCCGTTGAGCGCGAAGATCCTGCCGCGCTGATTAAGCTGCCGGGCATTGGCAAGAAAACGGCGGAACGTCTTATTGTTGAGATGAAAGACCGCTTTAAAGGTCTGCATGGCGATCTGTTCACCCCAGCCGCAGATCTGGTGCTCACCTCTCCAGGCGCGCCCGCCGCGGATGACGCCGAGCAGGAAGCGGTTGCTGCACTGGTGGCGCTGGGCTATAAACCTCAGGAGGCCAGCCGTATGGTGAGCAAAGTTGCTAAAGCGGATGCCAGCAGTGAAACTCTGATTCGAGAAGCGCTGCGCGCTGCATTGTGAGGTAAAGGATGATTGAAGCAGACCGCCTGGTATCGGCAGGCACTATTCAGGCAGATGATGTGGTGGATCGCGCGATCCGCCCGAAGCTGCTTGATGAGTATATCGGCCAGCCGCAGGTTCGTTCCCAGATGGAGATTTTTATCCAGGCGGCAAAGCTGCGCGGCGATGCGCTCGATCACCTGTTGATTTTTGGCCCGCCAGGGTTAGGGAAGACGACGCTGGCGAATATCGTTGCCAATGAAATGGGCGTTAACCTGCGCACCACCTCTGGCCCGGTGCTGGAGAAAGCAGGCGATCTGGCGGCGATGCTGACCAACCTTGAACCCCATGACGTCCTGTTTATTGATGAAATCCATCGCCTGTCACCGGTGGTAGAAGAAGTGCTCTATCCGGCGATGGAAGACTATCAGCTGGATATCATGATCGGTGAGGGACCGGCTGCGCGCTCCATTAAGATTGACCTACCGCCGTTTACCCTGATTGGCGCTACGACGCGCGCCGGGTCGTTAACCTCTCCACTGCGCGATCGTTTTGGTATTGTGCAGCGTCTTGAGTTCTATCAGGTGACCGATCTCCAGCATATCGTAGGCCGCAGCGCCCGCTATATGGGGCTGGAAATGAGCGAAGAGGGGGCCTTTGAAGTCGCGAAGCGTTCGCGCGGTACGCCGCGTATTGCCAACCGTCTCCTGCGACGCGTGCGTGACTTTGCCGAAGTGAAGCACGATGGCTCTATCTCGGCTGATATCGCCGCGCAGGCGCTGGACATGCTGAACGTCGATGCGGAAGGCTTTGACTATATGGACCGCAAGCTACTGCTGGCGGTGCTGGATAAGTTCTTTGGTGGGCCCGTTGGTCTGGATAACCTGGCGGCGGCGATTGGTGAAGAGCGTGAGACCATTGAAGACGTGCTGGAACCCTATCTGATCCAGCAGGGATTCTTACAGCGCACCCCGCGTGGACGTATGGCAACGGTACGCGCGTGGAATCACTTTGGGATTACGCCACCGGCAATGCCGTAGCTTTCTCTTCCCTCTCCCTGTGGGAGAGGGTTAGGGTGAGGGCATCAGCGCCCTCGATGTTAACCTGCAGCCTTCTTCATCATGCTGAAAATAAACAACACCGCTGCGCACAGCACCACTGACGGCCCCGCCGGCGTGTCATAAAACGCCGAGAAGGTTAGCCCGCCCGTTACCGCAATCATTCCCACAATCACGGCCACTCCCGCCATCTGCTCCGGCGTACGGGCAAAGCGGCGCGCCGTGGCGGCGGGGATGATCAACAGCGAAGTAATAATCAACGCGCCGACAAATTTCATTGCCACGCCAATGGTTAACGCGGTGACCAGCATCAGCAGCAGCTTCACGCGCTGCAGCTTCACGCCGTCCACAAACGCCAGATCTGGGCTAACTGTCATCGCCAGCAGGTTCCGCCATTGCCACAGCAGAATTCCGAGCACCACCACCACACCAATGGCGATAGAAATCAGGTCTTCCGGCGTAACGGCAAGCAGGTCGCCAAACAGGTAGGCCATCAGGTCTACGCGGATATTGGACATCAGGCTCACGACCACCAGACCCAGCGAAAGGGCGCTGTGCGCCATGATGCCAAGCAGGGTATCAATGGCGAGGTGAGGACGCTTTTCCAACCAGACCAAACCTGCGGCCAGAAGGAGCGTCACCACGATCACGGCATAGAAAGGGTTTACGTCAAGCAGCAGGCCAAAGGCAACGCCCAGCAAAGAGGCATGGGCCAGGGTATCGCCAAAATAGGACATTCTGCGCCATACCACAAACGAGCCGAGTGGACCCGCAGCGCAGGCGAGCATAATCCCGGCGAGCCAGCCGGGCAGTAACAGTTCAATCATGAGTGTCCATTTCCCCGACGCAGGACAATTCGTCCCTGTAAATCATGGCGGTGGTTGTGATTATGGCGATAGATGCCCAGCTGTTCGGCTCCCCGGTGACCAAACATAGAGATAAATTCGGGGTGCATCGATACCACTTCTGGGGTGCCCGAGCAGCAGATATGATGGTTCAGACACAGCACCTCGTCGGTTTTCGCCATCACCAGGTGCAGGTCGTGAGAGACCATCAGCACCGCACAGTTAAGCTCGCGGCGCAGCTGATCGATAAGGTCATAGAGTGCAACCTGGCCGTTAACGTCAACACCTTGCGTTGGCTCGTCCAGCACCAGCAGCTGCGGGCTGCTCAGCAGCGCCCGTGCGAGTAAAACACGCTGGGTTTCACCGCCAGAAAGCTTCTGCAAAGGGGCATCCAGCAGATGCCCTGCCTGCACGCGCTTAAGCGCGGGAAGAACGTCATCTTTTCGCGTGCCGGGGCGCAGGCGCAGGAAACGGCTGACCGTCAGCGGTAGCGTTGCGTCGAGGTGTAATTTTTGCGGCACATAGCCGATACGCAATTTATCCTCGCGTTTGATCACCCCTTCATCAGGTGCTACCAGACCGAGCACCACGCGAACGAGGGTCGATTTTCCCGCCCCATTCGGGCCGAGCAGCGTCAGAATTTTGCCGGGTTTTAGATCCAGCGACACGTCAGCAAGGACGCGGCGCTGACCGAAAGAGACCGAAACATTTTCAAGAGAAACCAAAGTTGTCATGTCAATTTAAGCTTGCAGAAGTCAACGAATGTTATAATATCACATTCCACGCATTCATTACGATGATTAGTCGCATTATGTTACATAAAAATACGCTTCTTTTCGCAGCATTATCCGCTGCCCTTTGGGGCACAACAGCACAAGATGTTAACGCCGCCGTTGTCGCTTCGCTTAAACCGCTAGGATTCATTGCATCAGCCATTGCTGATGGGGTGACTGAAACCCAGGTTCTGCTGCCTGATGGGGCTTCAGAGCATGACTATTCCTTGCGCCCCTCTGATGTAAAACGCTTACAAAACGCGGACTTAGTTGTCTGGATTGGTCCAGAGATGGAAGCGTTTATGCAGAAGTCGGTAAAACAGGTCCCGGCAGAAAAGCAAGTGACGATTGCCGAACTCTCAGGCGTGAAACCGCTGCTCATGAAAGGGGCTGACGACGACGGTGACGAACACGACCATGATCATGCAGACGCTGAAAAAGGTGACGGCCATCACCATCATGGCGAGTACAACATGCATCTTTGGCTTTCCCCAGAGATAGCGCGGCTTTCGGCGGTTGCAATCCATGACAAATTAGTGGAACTTATGCCGCAAAGCCGAGCCAAACTCGACGCCAACCTGAAGGATTTTGAGGCACAACTTGCCGCAACCGATAAGCAGGTCGGTAACGAGCTCGCACCGTTGAAAGGAAAAGGGTATTTCGTTTTTCATGACGCCTATGGCTATTACGAAAAACACTACGGCCTGACCCCGCTGGGGCACTTTACCGTTAACCCTGAAATTCAACCTGGTGCGCAGCGTTTACATGAAATCAGAACACAGTTGGTTGAGCAAAAAGCGACATGCGTTTTTGCTGAGCCGCAGTTCAGGCCAGCGGTCGTAGAAGCCGTGGCCAGGGGAACATCCGTGCGCATGGGAACCCTTGACCCGCTAGGAACGAATATCCAGTTGAGCAAAGCGAGCTACTCGCAGTTTCTCAGCCAACTGGCGAACCAGTATGCGAGCTGCCTGAAAGGAGATTAACGAGGAAGTGAATACGTGCAACAGATAGCCCGCTCTGTCGCCCTGGCATTTAACAATCTGCCTCGACCCCATCGCGTTATGCTGGGGTCGCTTACAGTTCTCACTCTGGCCGTCGCCGTTTGGCGGCCCTATGTTTACCACCCGAGTTCTGCCCCTATCATCAAAACCATCGAGCTTGAGAAGAGCGAAATTCGCTCTCTGCTGCCGGAGGCCAGCGAGCCTATCGATCAGGCGGCCCAGGAAGATGAAGCTATCCCACAAGATGAGCTGGACGATAAAACCGCCAATGAAGCGGGCATCCACGAATATGTTGTCTCCACGGGCGATACGCTAAGCAGCGTATTGAACCAGTACGGCATTGAGATGGGTGATATCAGCCAGCTGGCAGCATCAGATAAAGAGCTGCGTAACCTTAAAATCGGTCAACAGCTCTCCTGGACGCTGACCGCTGACGGCGATTTACAGCGTCTAACCTGGGAAATGTCCCGCCGCGAAACGCGTACTTACGATCGCACTGCAAACGGTTTCAAGATGACCAGTGAAATGCAGCAGGGCGACTGGGTGAACAGCGTGATGAAGGGCACCGTTGGTGCGAGCTTTGTCTCTGCTGCGCGTGACGCAGGCATGACCAGCGGCGAAATCAGCTCGGTCATCAAGGCCATGCAGTGGCAGATGGACTTCCGCAAACTGAAAAAAGGCGATGAGTTCTCCGTACTGATGTCCCGTGAAATGCTCGACGGCAAACGCGAGCAGAGCCAGCTGGTGGGTGTACGTCTGCGCTCTGATGGCAAAGACTATTACGCCATTCGTGCTGAGGACGGTAAATTCTACGACCGTACCGGTACAGGGCTTGCGAAGGGCTTCCTGCGTTTTCCAACGGCTAAACAGTTCCGCGTTTCATCCAACTTCAACCCGCGTCGTCTGAATCCGGTTACCGGACGCGTTGCTCCGCATCGCGGTGTCGATTTTGCCATGCCACAGGGTACGCCAGTGCTGGCCGTCGGTGATGGCGAAGTTGTTGTCGCCAAACGCAGCGGTGCTGCCGGGTATTATGTTGCGGTTCGTCATGGGCGCACGTATACCACCCGCTACATGCACCTGCGCAAGCTGCTGGTTCAGCCAGGGCAGAAAGTGAAACGTGGCGATCGTATTGCGCTCTCAGGGAATACCGGCCGCTCTACTGGCCCGCATTTGCACTATGAAGTGTGGATCAACCAGCAGGCGGTGAATCCGCTGACGGCGAAATTGCCGCGCACCGAAGGGCTGACGGGTAAAGATCGTACCGATTATCTGGCGCAGGTCAAAGAAGTCATGCCACAGCTGCGTTTCGATTAAACCCTTTGTTTTACCAAGAAGCCGGCGTCTGTGTGCGCCGGCTTTTTCTTTTGTGTGTGAGCGGCTGCGTCGCTACACTATCTGAATAAATTTTTGCGTCACCAGATCCTGGAACCCGCATGGAAACCAAAAAAAACAATATTGAATACATTCCTGAGTTTGAAAAATCATTTCGCCACCCGCGCAACTGGGGCGCCTGGCTTGGCGTCTATGCGTTTGCCGGGATCGCGCTACTGCCTGCCGCCGTACGCGACCCTTTTCTGGGCAAGATAGGCCGTCTGGCCGGGCGTTTAGGCAAAAGTGCCCGCCGTCGTGCGCAAATTAACCTCTACTATTGTTTCCCTGAAAAAAGCGACGCCGAGCGCGAAGCGATCGTTGACGCGATGTATACCACCGCGCCGCAGGCGATGGCGATGATGGCAGAGCTGGCGCTGAAAGGCCCCGAGAAGATCCTAAACCGCGTTGACTGGAAAGGGCTGGACATCATCGATGAGATGCGCCGCAACGACGAGAAGGTCATTTTTCTCGTTCCGCACGGCTGGGGCGTGGACATTCCCGCTATGCTGATGGCATCGCAGGGCCAGAAAATGGCGGCGATGTTCCATAACCAGGGAAATAAGATCTACGATTTTGTCTGGAACACCGTCCGTCGCCGTTTTGGTGGCCGCCTTCATGCGCGCAATGACGGTATCAAACCCTTTATTCAGTCTGTACGTCAGGGCTACTGGGGATACTATTTACCCGATCAGGATCACGGCCCGGAACACAGCGAGTTTGTGGACTTCTTCGCGACGTATAAAGCGACATTGCCCGCGATTGGCCGTCTGATGAAAGTCTGCCGCGCCCGCGTGATCCCGCTGTTTCCCGTCTATGACGGTAAAACGCATCGCCTAAGTATTGAGGTTCGCCCGCCGATGGACGATCTGCTGACCGCTGATGATCACACCATTGCACGGCGTATGAATGAAGAGGTGGAATTGCTGGTGGGGCCGCATACCGAGCAGTACACGTGGATACTGAAATTGCTTAAAACGCGAAAGCCTGGCGAAACAGAGCCTTACAAACGCAAAGAGCTTTTCCCGAAGAAATAAAAAATACCCCTCACCCCATAGGGGGGAGGGGTTCAGACCTTACTCTACGGTCATGACGCGAGTGGTGTTGGTAGAGCCGATGGTGCTCATCACGTCACCCTGGGTCACGATCACGATATCACCGGATACCAGATAACCCTTGTCGCGCAGCAGGTTAACGGCGTCGTTCGCCGCGACCACACCGTCGCTGGTGCTGTCAAAGTGAACCGGGGTCACACCGCGATACAGTGCCGTCAGGTTCAGCGTGCGCTCATGGCGAGACATGGCGAAGATTGGCAGGCCGGAGCTGATACGGGAAGTCATCAGCGCGGTACGGCCAGATTCCGTCATGGTGATGATTGCCGTTACGCCTTTCAGGTGGTTGGCAGCGTACATCGCAGACATGGCAATCGCTTCTTCCACGTTGTCGAACTGCACGTCCAGACGGTGTTTAGAGACGTTGATACTTGGGATTTTTTCTGCGCCCAGACACACCCGCGCCATTGCCGCTACGGTTTCCGCTGGGTACTGACCTGCCGCCGTTTCCGCTGACAACATCACCGCATCGGTACCGTCCAACACGGCGTTCGCCACGTCCATCACTTCTGCACGGGTTGGCATTGGGTTAGTGATCATGGACTCCATCATCTGGGTCGCGGTGATCACGGCGCGGTTAAGCTGGCGTGCACGGCGAATCAGGGCTTTCTGGATACCGACCAGTTCAGGGTCGCCAATTTCCACACCCAGGTCACCGCGGGCAACCATCACCACGTCAGAGGCCAAAATTACGTCGTCCATGGCGTCCTGATCGCACACTGCTTCAGCGCGTTCAACTTTGGCAACGATTTTCGCATCGCAGCCTGCATCGCGCGCCAGGCGGCGAGCATAGTTCAGGTCTTCGCCGCAGCGAGGGAAGGAGACAGCCAGGTAGTCAACGCCAATCTGTGCAGCGGTAACGATATCGGCTTTGTCTTTTTCGGTCAGCGCTTCAGCAGAGAGGCCACCGCCAAGTTTGTTGATCCCTTTGTTGTTGGACAATGGGCCGCCGACAGTAACTTCGGTGAACACCTTCATCCCCTGGACTTCCAGCACTTTCAGCTGCACGCGACCGTCGTCGAGCAGCAGGATATCGCCTGGAACCACGTCAGCCGGCAGACCTTTGTAGTCAATACCCACTTTCTCTTTATCGCCTTCGCCTTTGCCCAGGTTGGCATCGAGCAGGAACTTATCGCCGATATTGAGGAAAACTTTACCTTCTTTAAAGGTAGATACGCGAATTTTTGGACCCTGGAGGTCACCGAGGATTGCAACATGACGGCCGAGTTTAGCGGCGATCTCACGCACTTTATCTGCGCGTAATTTATGGTCTTCTGGCGTACCGTGAGAGAAGTTCATACGCACCACGTTGGCACCAGCGGCGATAATCTTTTCGAGGTTATTATCGCGATCGGTGGCCGGACCTAAGGTGGTTACGATCTTGGTTCTGCGAAGCCTTCTGGACATGTAATACTCCGTTGACTGAAACAACTTTGGTGTTGCGTGAACATTAAATCGGCCTTCTTCTGCTGCAAGGCAGCGGCGAGGGGACCGAATGCCGTAAATCGTTACATCTTAGTTATTAGGGAACATCGCTCTTTATAAGCAATTCTTTATCAAAACGCGATTCCTTGAGCGCTTCTTTGACCCGCTTCAAGTTATCTCTGAATTTTGCGCCGCGGCGCAGAGTAAAACCGGTCGCCAGCACATCTATCACCGTCAGCTGCGCCAGACGGGACACCATCGGCATATACATATCGGTATCCTCCGGGACATCCAGAGTGATGGCGAGCGTTGCCTCACGCGCCAGCGGAGTGCCCGCAGTCGTCAGTGCGATCACCATGGCATCGTTTTCACGCGCCAGCTGGGCCAGCTCAACCTGACTTTTAGTGCGGCCGGTATGAGAAATCAGTACCACGACGTCATCTTCGCTACAATTCATACAGCTCATGCGTTGCAGCACAATGTCATCGGAATAAATCACCGGGACGTTGAAGCGGAAGAATTTGTTCATGGCGTCATGAGCGACAGCCGCAGACGAGCCAAGCCCAAAGAAGGCAATTCGCTTGGCCTGCGTGAGCAGGTCGACCGCGCGATTCACCGAGCTCATGTCCAGCGACTGGCGAACATGGTCAAGGGTTGCCATGGCCGACTCAAATATTTTCGCCGTGTATGCATCAACGCTGTCGTCTTCATCGACATTGCGATTAACATAAGGCGTGCCATTTGCCAGACTTTGGGCCAGATGAAGTTTAAAATCAGGGAAGCCACGTGTTTCCAGGCTGCGGCAGAATCGATTGACCGTCGGTTCGCTGACGCCCGATTCCTGTGCCAGAGCGGCGATGCTTGAATGAATCGCCTGAGCTGGGGAGGCCAGAATAACGTCGGCCACTTTTCGCTCGGATTTGCTAAGGTGTTCCAGTTGCAACTGGATTTTTTCCAGCATGTTCATTGTTAACAAGACGCTCGTGGGGGCAGAAACGATTTCACAAATTGATGAAATCAGGGGTCGGTTTAGCAGATATTACCCCTGTGGATTGTTAAAGGATAATAGTCGACAAGAAATGTTGTTGTTTTTTTTCATTACTTGATCGATGTCGGGTTTTACCGTGGCCTGAGAGAACAAATAATCGACGGTTTTTACGTAATTGCCGTGCCAGATGTGTCAGAGAGGCGAAAAATCACGGTATCGCACGTGACGCTAAGCGCTAATGGTTTCGGGAATGACGTAAAAGCAGTACAGTGCAATGTAATAAAATTACAACGATACCTGGCAGAAGTACCAGGCGATCCAACTGAGGAGAATGACATGGCGGTAACGCAAACAGCCCAGGCATGTGACCTGGTCATTTTCGGCGCGAAAGGCGATCTTGCACGCCGTAAATTGCTGCCTTCCCTGTATCAACTGGAGAAAGCGGGCCAACTTCATCCGGATACCCGTATCCTGGGTGTAGGGCGCGCCGACTGGGACAAGGACGCTTACACGAAAGTCGTGCGTGAAGCGCTCGAAACGTTCATGAAAGAGAAAATCGATGAAAGTTTGTGGGATACGCTGAGCGGACGTCTCGATTTTTGCAACCTGGATGTGAACGACGTTAGCGCGTTTACCCGTCTGGGCGAGATGCTGGATCAAAAGAACCGCGTCACGATCAACTATTTTGCGATGCCGCCAAGCACCTTTGGCGCCATTTGCAAAGGTCTGGGCGAGGCAAAACTTAACGCCAAGCCTGCTCGTGTGGTCATGGAAAAACCGCTGGGGACCTCGCTTGCAACCTCCCGTGAAATCAACGATCAGGTGGGCGAATACTTCGAAGAGTGTCAGGTTTACCGCATCGACCATTACCTCGGTAAAGAGACGGTACTGAACCTGCTGGCGCTGCGTTTTGCTAACTCCCTGTTTGTGAATAACTGGGACAACCGTACCATCGACCACGTGGAAATTACCGTGGCCGAAGAAGTGGGTATTGAAGGACGCTGGGGTTACTTTGACCAGGCCGGCCAGATGCGCGACATGATCCAGAACCATCTGCTGCAGATCCTGTGCATGATTGCAATGTCACCACCGTCAGACCTGACCGCTGACAGCATCCGCGATGCCAAAGTGAAGGTGTTGAAGTCTCTGCGTCGTATCGACCGTTCAAATGTGCGTGAGAAAACCGTGCGCGGCCAATACACCGCCGGTTTTGCACAGGGCAAAAAAGTACCTGGCTACCTGGAAGAAGAGGGCGCTAACAAGGCAAGCAACACGGAGACGTTTGTGGCGATCCGCGTGGATATTGATGACTGGCGCTGGGCGGGTGTTCCGTTCTATTTGCGTACCGGTAAACGTCTGCCCGCCAAGTGCTCTGAAGTGGTGGTGTACTTCAAAAACCCAGAACTGAACCTGTTTAAAGAGTCCTGGCAGGAGCTGCCGCAGAACAAACTGACCATTCGTCTGCAGCCGGATGAAGGGGTGGATATCCAGATCCTGAATAAAGTGCCGGGCCTGGATCATAAGCACAACCTGCAAACCACCAAGCTGGATCTGAGCTACTCCGAAACCTTCAACGAAACGCACCTGGCGGACGCGTACGAACGTCTGTTACTGGAGACCATGCGGGGTATCCAGGCGCTGTTTGTGCGTCGCGATGAAGTGGAAGAAGCGTGGAAATGGGTCGACTCCATTACCGAAGCCTGGGCCGCCGATCAGGATGCGCCAAAACCGTATCAAGCGGGCACCTGGGGACCTGTCGCCTCTGTGGCGATGATCACCCGCGATGGCCGCTCCTGGAACGAGTTTGAGTAAGACTCGCGTCTAGCCCTAAGGTGTTATTTTACCGGTAACATGATCTAACACAGTTAGTGGCACAATTTTTAATCTTTTAAGCTCCGTGTGGATTTCCCCGCGGAGCTTTTTTTATTACACTGCTGGAAGTAATTTTGCCCCTGAGCTACGGACACCAAGCGTTTCAGCGTTGTTAACAACTGCCAGAGACTTTGTAAACTCCCGAGCTTAGACAGATAAATTAGTGGAGCTTCTATGAATCCAGTATTGTTACGCGTAACACAGCGCATCATCGAGCGCTCGAAAGAGACCCGTTCTGCCTACCTGGCCCGCATTGAACAGGCCAAGAGTGAAACTGTTCACCGATCGCAGCTGGCCTGCGGCAACCTTGCCCACGGTTTTGCTGCCTGCCAGCCTGGTGATAAAGATTCGCTGAAAAGCATGCTGCGTAACAATATCGCGATCATTACCTCCTATAACGACATGCTCTCTGCCCATCAGCCGTATGAGGTCTACCCCAATATCATCCGTAACGCGCTGCACAGCGTGAATGCGGTAGGCCAGGTGGCGGGCGGCGTGCCGGCCATGTGTGACGGTGTGACCCAGGGTCAGGACGGCATGGAGCTGTCGCTGTTGAGCCGCGAGGTGATCGCCATGTCTGCGGCTGTGGGCCTGTCTCACAATATGTTCGACGGCGCGCTGTACCTGGGCGTGTGCGACAAAATCGTCCCGGGCCTGGTGATGGCGGCCCTGTCGTTTGGCCATCTGCCGGCCATTTTCGTGCCTTCAGGCCCGATGGCCAGCGGTTTGCCAAACAAAGAAAAAGTGCGTATTCGCCAGCTGTATGCTGAAGGTAAAGCCGATCGTCAGGCGCTGCTGGACGCGGAAGCCGCGTCCTACCATGCGCCGGGCACCTGCACCTTCTACGGCACAGCCAACACCAACCAGATGGTGGTGGAGTTTATGGGTATGCAGCTTCCCGGGTCGTCCTTTATCCAGCCCGATGCACCGCTGCGCCAGGCGCTAACTGAAGCCGCTGCGCGACAGGTGACGCGTCTGACCGGTAACGGTAACGAGTGGATGCCAATGGGCAAAATGGTTGACGAGAAAGTGGTAGTCAATGGCATTGTCGCGCTGCTGGCGACCGGGGGCTCAACCAACCACACCATGCACCTGGTGGCGATGGCGCGTGCGGCGGGTATTCTCATCGACTGGGATGATTTCTCCGAAATCTCTTCGGTGGTTCCGTTGATGACGCGCCTGTATCCGAATGGACCGGCGGACATCAACCACTTCCAGGCGGCCGGTGGCGTGCCGGTACTGATGCGTGAGCTATTAAAAGGCGGCCTGCTGCATGAAGATGTGAATACGGTGGCGGGCTTTGGTCTGCAGCGATACACCCTGGAGCCGTGGTTGAATAACGGCGAACTGGACTGGCGTGAAGGGGCGAACACCTCTCTCGATGCGCAGGTTATTGCGAGCTTTGACAAGCCGTTCTCTCACCATGGTGGGACCAAAGTTCTGAGCGGCAACCTCGGACGTGCAGTAATGAAAACCTCGGCCGTTCCGGAAGAGAACCAGATTATCGAAGCTCCGGCGGTCGTTTTTGAAAGTCAGCATGACGTCCTGCCTGCCTTTGATGCCGGCATGCTCGACAAAGATTGCGTGGTCGTGGTGCGCCACCAGGGGCCAAAAGCGAACGGGATGCCAGAATTACATAAACTTATGCCGCCGCTTGGTGTATTATTGGACCGCCGTTTCAAAATTGCGCTGGTTACCGATGGACGCCTCTCTGGCGCATCAGGTAAAGTGCCTTCAGCCATCCATGTCACGCCTGAAGCCTATGACGGCGGTTTGCTGGCGAAAGTACGTGATGGTGACATGATCCGCGTCAATGGTCAGACAGGCGAGTTAACCCTGTTGGTTGATGAAGCAGAGCTGGCGGCGCGTAAGCCCCATATTCCTGACCTGAGCGCGTCGCGTATGGGTACCGGACGTGAAATGTTTGGTGCACTGCGTGAGAAACTTTCCGGCGCGGAGCAGGGTGCAACCTGTATTACGTTTTAAGACGACTTGATTTTATCGATCTGGCGAGAGAAAACTCTGATGAAAAACTGGAAAACAAGTGCAGAAGCAATCCTGACAACTGGCCCTGTCGTGCCGGTTATCGTGGTGAACAAACTGGAGCACGCGGTACCGATGGCGAAAGCGCTGGTAGCGGGGGGCGTCCGCGTTCTGGAAGTGACTCTGCGTACCGCATGTGCCATGGACGCTATTCGCGCTATCGCGAAAGAGGTTCCGGATGCGATTATCGGTGCCGGTACCGTGCTCAACCCACAGCAGCTGGCTGAAGTAACCGACGCGGGCGCTCAGTTTGCAATCAGCCCTGGCCTGACTGAGCCACTGCTGAAAGCGGCAACCGAAGGCACCATTCCTCTGATCCCAGGCATTAGCACCGTATCAGAACTGATGCTGGGTATGGACTACGGTCTGAAAGAGTTCAAATTCTTCCCGGCGGAAGCTAACGGTGGCACCAAAGCGCTGCAGGCGATTGCGGGTCCATTCTCTCAGGTTCGTTTCTGCCCGACCGGCGGTATCTCTCCGGCAAACTACCGTGATTACCTGGCGCTGAAAAGCGTGCTGTGCATCGGCGGCTCCTGGCTGGTTCCGGCCGATGCGCTGGAAGCGGGCGACTGGGATCGCATTACCAAACTGGCTCGCGAAGCCGTTGAAGGTGCAAAGCAGTAAGCCATCAGCTGTATGAAAAACGGGCCATCGGGCCCGTTTTTTTTATCCTGCGACCTTCACCGCTGCCGCAGCAGCTTTGGCTCTCGCCACGGCATCGTCCACATCGTTACCGGTTGCCAGCGCCACACCCAGACGGCGCGATCCGTCGATTTCTGGCTTACCGAACAGACGAACCTGCAAACCTGCCCCTACAGCACCTTCAACGTTATCAAAGGTGATGTTCTGACTAGTCAGCTGCGGCAGGATAACCGCGGAAGCCGCCGGGCCATACTGACGAATACCGCCAACAGGCAAGCCGAGGAAAGCACGCACGTGGAGCGCGAATTCTGAGAGATCCTGCGAAATCAGCGTGACCATCCCGGTGTCGTGAGGGCGAGGCGAAACTTCGCTGAAAATCACCTCATCACCGCAGACAAACAGCTCCACGCCAAACAGCCCATAACCCCCCAGTGCCAGTACCGTCTGGCGAGCGATCTCTTGCGCGCGTTCCAGAGCTAAAGCGCCCATCTGCTGTGGCTGCCAGGATTCACGGTAATCGCCATCTTCTTGGCGATGCCCAATGGGATCGCAGAAGTGGACGCCATCCACGGCGCTTACGGTCAGTAAGGTGATTTCAAAATCAAATTTCACCACCCCTTCAACAATCACCCGTCCGGCTCCGGCACGGCCACCCTGTTGGGCATAGTCCCAGGCTTTGTCCAGCGCGCTGCTGTCTCGGATAAAGCTCTGCCCTTTACCCGACGAGCTCATCACCGGCTTAATGATGCACGGGTAGCCAATGTCGTCGACGGCCTGCAGAAACTCATCTTTGTCCCCAGCAAAACGGTAGCGGGAGGTGGGGAGGTGCAGGTCTTCCGCAGCCAGGCGGCGAATGCCTTCGCGGTTCATGGTCAGCTTTGCGGCTTTCGCACAAGGCACCACGCGCTGGCCTTCGTGTTCCAGGGTGATGAGGGTATCGGTTGCAATCGCCTCGATTTCCGGCACCACGAAGTCCGGTTTTTCTTGAGCAATCAGGGTACGCAGCGCCTCGCCATCCAGCATGTTAATCACGTGAGAGCGGTGAGCAACGTGCATGGCGGGCGCATCGGCGTAACGGTCTACCGCAATGACTTCCACACCTAAACGCTGACATTCAATGGCGACTTCTTTGCCTAGTTCACCCGATCCTAACAGCATGACGCGCGTCGCTGCAGGGCGCAGCGCAGTTCCTAAAAGAGTCATAAAATCCCCCTGAAAAAGTTGCGCGCAGTATAAACGAAAACGTTTGCGTCTGTCTTGCCTCGGGGAGATAGCCGGGTGAGAAATTTGCGCTTCTTTAGCCCTGACAGACATTTCCTGACGCCTGCTCGCATACGCTTGGGGCATGTTCACCGTTAAATGGGGTAAACCATGTCGGGTTGGTTAAATCAATTGCAATCGATGCTGGGTCAAAAAACGGCCTCTTCTGGCGAGCAGGGGCTCAGTAAACTGCTGGTGCCGGGCGCGCTTGGTGGGCTGGCGGGTCTGCTGGTTGCCAATAAATCTTCACGCAAGCTGCTGGCTAAATATGGCACGGGTGCTCTACTGGCCGGCGGAGGGGCTATTGCAGGTACGGTACTCTGGAACAAATATAAGGATCGGGTGCGCGCCGCGCACAATGACGAACCGCACTACGGCGAGCACACGTCGCCGCTGGATCTGCGAACAGAACGCCTGATCCGTGCCCTGGTGTTTGCTGCAAAGAGCGATGGGCATATTGACGATAACGAACGTTCAGCGATTGATCGGCACCTGCGTGAAGGCGGCATTGAACAGCGGGGCAGAGCGCTGGTGGCGCAGGCTATCGAACAGCCGCTCGATCCGCAGCGCCTGGCACAAAGCGTCCAGAACGAGGAGGAGGCGCTTGAGCTCTACTTCTTAAGCTGTGCAGCCATCGATATCGATCATTTTATGGAACGAAGCTATCTCAATGCGTTAGGCGATGCGCTGAAAATTCCGCAGGATGTTCGTGAGGGAATTGAACAGGATATCCGGGAACAAAAACAGGCGTTGCACGGTTAATACCGGCTGTGACGACCATGTTTCGCTTGCATCATGCGTGGGTTTTGCCAACCTTATAGGATGTAAAACTTAAAAGAATGATGACATGCCACCGAAAGCCCGACGTACTCCTTATGCGATCACGACGCATGGTGATACGCGTATAGACCACTATTACTGGCTGCGGGACGATTCTCGTTCCGAGCCAGACGTGCTTGATTATCTGCATCAGGAAAATGACTATGGCCGCAAGGTCATGTCCAGCCAAAATGCGCTCCAGGAGCAAGTGCTGGCTGAAATGGTCAAGCGTATTCCCCAGCGCGATATCTCCGCCCCCTGGACCAAAAATGGCTTCCGCTATCGCCATATCTATGAACCCGGCAGCGAATACCCTGTTTACCAACGGCAGTCGGTGCTAAGTGCCGAATGGGACGAGTGGGAGATTTTGCTCGATGCCAACAAACGCGCTGCCCACAGTGAATTTTATACGCTGGGCGGCATGTCAATCTCGCCGGATAACACCATTATGGCGCTGGCGGAAGATTATCTCTCCCGACGGCAATACGGTCTGCGTTTTCGCAACCTGGAGACGGGAAACTGGTATCCGGAAATGCTGGAGAACGTCTCGCCCGATTTTGTCTGGGCGAACGACTCCGAAACGGTCTATTACGTAAAAAAACAGGCTTCAACCCTGTTGCCTTATCAGGTCTGGCGTCACACGGTTGGTACGGCTTCGTCTGATGATGAGCTGGTGTATGAAGAGAAAGACGAGACGTTTTACGTCAGCCTGCACAAAACCTCGTCACGCCACTATGTGATCATTTTTCTCTCCAGTGCCACCACCTCGGAAGTGCTGTTGCTGGATGCCGAACTGCCTGACGCGCAGCCTCTGTGCTTCCTGCCGCGTCGTAAAGATCATGAATACAGCCTGGATCACTTCCAACACAGCTTTTACCTGCGCTCGAATCGCGAAGGCAAAAACTTCGGTCTCTATAAGACCAAGGTGCGGGATGAACGCAAATGGGAAGTGCTCATTCCCGCCCGTGAGCAGGTCATGCTGGAAGGGTTTACGCTCTTTACGGACTGGCTGGTGGTGGAAGAACGTCAGCGCGGGTTGACCAGCCTGCGGCAAATTAACCGCAAAACGCGCGAAGTCGTTGGGATCGCGTTCGACGATCCGGCTTATGTGACGTGGATAGGTTTCAACCCTGAGCCAGAGTCATCGCGCCTGCGCTATGGCTATTCGTCGATGACCACGCCGGATACCCTTTTTGAGCTGGACATGGACACCGGACAGCGGCAGGTCATAAAACAGGCGGAAGTCACCGGCTTTGACGCGGAAAAATACCGCAGCGAACACCTGTGGGTCACGGCGCGTGATGGAGTGGAAGTGCCGGTATCGCTGGTTTATCGACAAGAGCATTTTCAGAAAGGCAAAAACCCGATTCTGGTGTATGGCTACGGTTCTTACGGTTCCAGTATGGACGCCGATTTCAGCAGCAGCAGGCTGAGCCTGCTCGATCGCGGCTTCGTTTTTGCTATTGCGCACGTTCGCGGCGGCGGGGAACTTGGGCAGCAGTGGTACGAGGACGGAAAATTTCTGAAAAAGAAAAACACCTTCAATGATTATCTCGACGTCTGCGATGCACTCATAGAACAAGGCTATGGCGATCCGTCACTGTGCTTTGGAATGGGTGGAAGCGCAGGGGGAATGTTAATGGGTGCCGTCATCAATCAACGCCCCGAACGGTTTAAAGGCATCGTTGCGCAGGTGCCGTTTGTGGACGTCGTGACCACCATGCTTGATGAGTCGATTCCGCTGACTACCGGGGAGTTTGAAGAGTGGGGGAACCCGCAGGACGAAATTTATTACCGCTACATGAAAGAGTACAGCCCGTACGATAACGTTGAGGAGAAAGCCTACCCGCATCTGTTGGTGACGACCGGTCTGCACGATTCACAGGTGCAATACTGGGAACCTGCGAAATGGGTGGCAAAACTGCGTGAACTGAAAACCGACGATAATTTGCTGCTGCTGTGTACCGATATGGACTCCGGACACGGTGGGAAATCAGGGCGATTTAAATCGTATGAAGGGGTGGCGCTGGAGTATGCCTTCTTGATTGGCCTGGCGCAGAATACGCTGCCAGGCCGTGCGGAACGTTAGACCTCTCCCAGATAGTGCTTCAGCGTTAAGCGCAGTTCCGGGCTCATCTTATCGAGGTTGTTATACAACCAGCGCAGGTAGCCCGGATCTTTATCCGCGATGTCGGATACGGCTTTCCCGCGGTATTTACCAAAGGTGAAGGTGGTCAGTAACGCAGGACGTCCGGTAATCGTCGCCATATCATCCGGGGTCCAGCCTGAGTTATTCATAATATCTATGAGCAACGCGGCGGTGATATAGCAGTCATACAAGGCGCGGTGATGATGCAGCCCCTCCGGCGTCCTGACGCTGAGTTTGCGGGATTTATACAGCGCCATATTGCTGTATTTGATCCCCGGCCACAGGCGACGCGCCAGCTTCATGGTACAAATCCACTCGCCGGGCATCTCCGGCAGAACCCGACGGTCGAAACTGGCGTTATGCGCAACGTACCACGGGCTACCGTAGTAATGGGGGATGATCTCTTCAATCCAGGGTTTATCCGCCACCATCGATTCCGTGATGCGATGGATAGCCATTGCCTGCGGGCTAATCGGACGATCGGGGCGCACCAGGTGGCTCATTGGATTGACGATTTTTCCATCAACCACGTCGACGGAAGCCACTTCCACTATTCCACCCTGAAGATCGCAAGTTTCGGTATCGATGACGCGCAGCATTGATCGCTCCTGACCCTAAAAGGCTTAGCCTAATGGAATGATATCGCCTTGCCAACCCTGTCTGCTAAGAGAGCCTGTCAATAACAGCTCCCCTTTGTCCGCCCGGACGATCAGCTGGCCTTTTTCATCCCATAGCGCGCTCCCGCTGCGAGCATTGGCCATTAGCACGGCAATGGCATACTTGTGTGCAAAGCGCTGCAGGGTACTGATGGACTGCCGCCAGCGGTTATCACCTACCGCCTGACAGCTGGTAAATAAGGTGGCCTGCGGGTCGAGAATCGGGGAATCCGAGTGTGTATCAACAATGCTGAGCTGGGTATTGCCCGGGAGCAGGCTCGCACCGCTGCCCTGAGGATAACGCAGGAGGACAGGGTGGTGTGGCGTGAAAAGAACGAGGCCTTTCTGGCGCTGACCGTTCAGGTCTAAGGTGATCCCGGCAATAACGGTAATGTGGTGCCAGTGCGCAGCGATAAGCAGAGGCTCCAGCTGTTGGTCATTGGGGGGAGGTGGTAAGGCCGCTGTCTCTGAGCCTGCGAGTGAGAGTTCAGGGAAGACTAACAGGTCGCACTGCTGGTGCGCCGCTTCTTCAATGAACCGGAGATGGTGCGCGATGTGGTCATCGACGCTGCTATGCTGCCCGGCATACTGCGCTGCTGCTATTTTCCATCGTGACATCGTGATTTCCTTATACACTGCGTCGCTGGGATTTAAGAATACACCTAATTCATTTAGGGTTTTCTTATCCTGACATAATCAGCGTAAGGAAGTGTAACGACTTTTTAAGCTTATTTAACTTTTGGCTCGTACGGCAAACGAGAGAGGTTGACGGAGGCCAGCCGGTGAGCGATTAAACGCTCGCGAAACCAGTCGCGCAGGTGAGCAGGCTGTTCACGCTCAACCACTTCAGCCACGATGGGCATATTGTAACGCTCTTTAAATGCGACGCCTGCGGCAGCGAGATCGACATTCACTTTGTCCATTTCGTCCTGAGGAAGGGCGGCCAGATTGATCTTCATTACCTTCTCCTTTTTATGCGGCGGCAACGTTACCGCGATTGCACGGTGATGACAAGCGGAGGCAGGATGTTCCTCGACTCGCATATTATACAGAGTTATTCTTTGCCATACAGGCATAACAAAAGGGAATGATCGTGAACCGTTTCTCCGCTTCTCGCGTGTTTTACGCGCTGACTTTACTTGTCTCTTCCACCATGACGACTTCAGTACTGGCGCATGCGCATCTACAGCAGCAATCTCCGGCTGCGGATACCGCAGTGGCCGCCCCGCAGAGCCTAACGTTAAATTTCTCGGAAGGAATTGAACCCGGCTTTAGCGGCGTAGTGGTGACGAATGCGCAACAGCAGGTTATCAAGACGGGTGCCGCCAAGCGTGACGAAAAGGATAAGGCCCAGCTTGTTGTTCCGCTGGAGCAACCGTTGACGAGCGGCACTTACCAGGTTGACTGGCATGTGGTTTCCGTGGACGGTCATAAAACCAAAGGCACTTACCACTTCAGCGTGAAATAGCATGCTGGAGATGACCTGGGTAGCGTTGCGCTTTATCCATTTCGCAGCGCTGATGCTGCTGTTTGGCAATGCGCTCTACAGCGTCTGGTTTGCACCTTCATCGTTACACCGTCTGATGGCGCAGCGTTTCCAATTACAGCAGAAAATCGCGGCCTTAGTCAGCCTGGTGACGGCTCTCCTGATGTTCGGGATCCAGGGCGGGCTGATGGGCAACGGGTGGGGCGATGCGATCAGCCCTGATATTTGGCATAGCGTGCTGGGGACGCAGTTTGGTAGCGTCTGGCTGTGGCAAATCATCCTGGCGGTGGTAACCACATGCGTGGCATGGCTTGCGCCGCAGAAAGGCTCTCGATTGCTGCTGTTAGCTATGGGGCAATTTGTCCTGCTGGCGGGCGTTGGGCATGCGTCGATGGACGCAGGGCTATCAGGGGCGCTGCAGCGGGTTAACCATGCCTTCCACCTGCTGTGTGCTGCCACCTGGCTGGGGGGATTGCTGCCGCTGATCTTTTGTATGCGGTTGGCAAAAGGGCATTGGCAGAAGGCTGCAATCTATACCATGATGCGTTTTTCTCGCGTGGGGCATTATGCTGTTGCGGGGGTGATACTGACCGGCGTCTTCAACGCGCTCTTTATTCTGGGGTGGCATGTGCCCTGGCATACGGGCTACGTACAACTCCTGTTGTTCAAATGTGCGCTGGTGGTTTTGATGGTGGTAATTGCGCTGGCGAATCGGTATTTTCTGGTGCCTCGGTTTCAATCGGGCACCGGCCGAGAACAGCAGATTTTTATCAGGATGACACAGGCAGAAGTGGTGCTGGGGGCGCTGGTACTGGCAGCGGTCAGTCTGTTTGCTACCTGGGAACCCTTCTGACAAGGTTAAATATCATATGAAAAAGACAGTACTCTCACTTTTATTGCTGGCCTGTGCGGGCAGCGCGTTGGCCGCTCCGCAGGTTATTACCGTGAGCCGTTTTGAAGTGGGCAAAGACAAGTGGGCTTTCAATCGCGAAGAGGTGATGCTAACTTGCCGTCCGGGACACGCGTTGTATGCGATCAACCCAAGCACGCTTGTGCAGTACGCGCTAAACGATACCGCAGAGCAGCAGGTCGCCAGCGGTAAGAACAGCGGACAGCCGATTAGCATTATCCAGATTGATGATCCGGCAAACCCGGGGCAAAAAATGAGCCTGGCACCGTTTATCGAGCGAGCAGAGACGCTCTGCTAGTTTTCAGACGTGCAATAAAAAACCGCAGATGCTGGTAATAGCACTGCGGTTTTTTTACGTTTAATGATGTTCAAACGCTTTTTTTCAGCCCGCTTTCGCTGTGGACTGGAAAACCTGGCGTCGTCATCTATTCTTAAAAGGCAAGGCGATTGAGCCTGCATTAATGCCAACTTTTAGCGCACGGCTCTCTCCCAAGAGCCATTTCCCTGGACCGAATACAGGAATCGTATTCGGTCTCTTTTTATCTGCATGAAAGTAAACGATAAATTCCGATTAGCGACTTTCTCAGACGGTTCACATCCTGTGCTGCGGATTTAACCATACCACAATACGGCAGGCGAAAGTCCAGCCCTTTTTAACTGTTTTGTTAAATTATTGTACGCTGTTGGCGGAAGGTCTTTGCAGGTTCAAAAGTGTGTTTTTACCGACGCTTCGATTTGATCCAGTAACTCAAAGCGGCGGCGGTACTCCGCGCGTTTTTTACTGGCAATCTCTTCCAGCGATTTGCGCCCCATCTGTAGCGGCAATTGCCAGCAGAAGGTAGAGTGCTTTTTGCCGTCAAGGCTTTCCCAGAACTCATCGTAGCTGGCGTGGAAATGACGGCCTTTGCTCAGGCGATATCGCAACGCGCGGAAAACGTGCCCCTCATCGCTCACCGCAAAAATAGCCCGAACGTTCGACTGAGCGGCCAGCTGGAAGAGCACTTCCATCAATATGCGTTTAGGGAACAAACCATGACAGGCGCGGGTTGCAAGCTTTATCGCATCACGCGACACGTCACGGCGAGGCCCCTGAAGACCGCCAATAACCAGCACGCGCTCGCCATTGCGGTGGGAAACGCTAAACGTCAGGCTGGCGAGCAGGGTGTCCTCATTGTCGCGCAGCCACAATGTGCTTTCTCCTTCACGCTCGGCTTTACAGGCTGAAGAGGCGTTAACGGTATAGGTTGCGTCGTTCTTTGCCTGAAAAGCCACCACAGGCTGCTCGTGTGGGCTGGTAAGTGCACAGGCAAGTTCTGCGTCTTTCAGGCCATCAATCCACTCATAGTGGCTGACGATAGCGTCAGCGCGATCGTTGGCGTTCAGGCCACGCATCAGGTACTGACGGTGGGTTTTACTCGGCAAGGTGATTTGAGAGGCCAGCAGGCGGTCAAAATCATCACGCCCAGAGAGGGCTTCGAGCATGCGATGGGTTGAGGACCAAAACAGCAGCGAGCGCAAAAAAAACTTCAGCCGGTAGTCGCGCTTTTGCCATATTGGGCCCGGAGTCAGCTTTCCTTTCACCAGTTCGGAAATGATATTTGTGCGATGTGGAAAGAACACATCGTTATGCAGGTGTGTATTGGACACGTGAAGACCCCTCTTATTATTCACTCTCATTTTAAAGGCCTGGTAAAAAAGGATTAATAGCGTGAGAGTCTTTATTTCCGTTTGGTTTACGCTTTGTTTGGTTTTGTAAAGGCCGATTACTTCGAGTGCTATTTTCTGCTGCAGCTATACTGTCTGAAGGAGGGGCTATGTATCAGAGAATCGTCGGTAAAGATTGGCGTCATGTCTGGGTTATCAGCGATATACACGGCTGCTATCAATGGCTTATGAACGAACTGAAACATCGGCATTTTAATCCTTATGAGGACTTGCTTATCTCCGTGGGGGATTTAATCGATCGCGGACCGGACAGTATTAAATGTTTAGAACTCATACATGAAAATTGGTTTTACGCGGTGCGGGGTAACCATGAACAAATGGCGTTGGACAGTCTGAATAATAACGACTTTGCGCTCTGGACGATGAATGGTGGTATTTGGTTTTCACGCCTTGAACACGAACAACAAAAACGAGCGCTGGCTCTGATCGAAGCCTGCGAGCGCTTGCCGCATATTATTGAGATAACCTGCGCCAACGGTTTGAATGTCATTGCTCACGCCGACTACCCTGCAACGGATTACCAGTGGGAGAAAAAGGTGAGCCTGCAACGCGTGCTGTGGGAACGCGATCGATTAATGGGCTTTATGGCGGGTAAAGGGCAGGGAATTGGCGGTGCGGATCATTTCTGGTTCGGCCATACGCCGGTTGATAAGCGTTATGATTTTGGCAACCTGCACTACATTGATACTGGGGCGGTATTTGACGGTTATTTTACGCTTGCGCAGCTGCAGTAAGGCATAAATAACCCGCCTTCGGGCGGGTTCTCTTTAGGTCAGGCAAGGCGCAAGACCCAGGCGTCGGTGCTACGATCGTAGTGCTTACGGTAAAGGACAGAGTGTTCGCCATCAAGAATTGCCGGGACGCTGGTTTCGTCATCCCAGGCATCCAGTTGCATGCACAAATCCGGGTCGGATTTGCAGGGAATACTTAACGTTCGATCGCCTTGTGCTTCGCCGCGCAATTCTGCGTCGTCGATTTCAAAAGCGCCTATACGCACGCTGGTTTTCGTCATAATGCTCTCCGGGTTTGGTGTCAAAATCTGGTATGACCAGTGCAGTCACCCATTTTTGATCCTAGACAAGGAGAGCAAAATCGCCAGTAAAAAAGTGCGCTTTTTTCAGGCAGTGCGATCGTTACCGGTAAACAGACGACCATCCCGAACCAGTTCACGCGGATAGCTGTTTTTCAGGCGCGAGCCAACTTTCTTCGCCAGCCCTAGCGGGTATCCCTGATACGTCACCACCACTTCATCCTGATTTGGGGTATTTTCGGGGTAAACATCTCGGCCGCGATACCACTCTTCGGCTTCCTCATGCGTCAGGGCAAAGGTGTTTTCCACTCCGGCCAGGGCTATGACCGCCTCATGCTGCCAGCGATAGCCTTTGTTGTGCACTTCCGCCAGGCGGATCCCGAGGCGAGAAAAACGCACTTTTCCAATCAGCGGTTCAATATTGGCCGGGAAAAGCCAGATCTCTTTGTCTCGCGTCCACAAATGCAGGCTCTCATCCCAGGCCAGCCCAACCTTGTTGGCGGCGGCGACAACCTGTGCCGTTTCACGACCTCGCATCGGCGCGAACGGGAAATTGCCGACTTTGAATTTAGGCACCGGGAGAGGATCGACAGCGCGGGTTTTGCGCAGACGCGCCACGAAGAAACCTTCACAGTCATAAATTTGCGGGAAAACGTGCAGGAACCCTTCGGGGGTGATGGCCTCTTTAGCCGCGGAAAACAACGCATCCAGGGGCAGGAACTCGATGGCATCTGGATATTGCGCTTTTAGCCACAGACAGACGTCTTCGTTTTCATCGCGGTTTAAGGTGCATGTGGAATACACCAGGGTGCCGCCAGGGCGCAGCGCGTGAAAGGCGCTGTCGATCAGCTCGCGCTGTGTGGCGGCGATCTCAAGATTGCTTTCCACTGACCAGTTTTTTAACGCGTGCGGATCTTTACGCACAACGCCTTCGCCGGAGCAGGGGGCGTCCAGCAGGATGGCATCAAAAGCTTCCGGCAGGGCGGCGCCAAATACGCGACCGTCGAAGTGCGTCAGAGCGACGTTATGAATGCCGCAGCGGCTGATGTTGGCATGCAGCACTTTGACGCGGCTGGCAGAAAACTCATTTGCAAGGATCGCACCCTGATTGCCCATGCGTGCAGCGATTTGTGTCGTTTTCGACCCCGGCGCGGCGGCGACGTCCATGACTCGCTCTGGAGCATTGCCGTCTGCGAACAGCGCGGCGACAGGCAGCATGGAGCTGGCTTCCTGAATATAAAACAGGCCGCTGAGATGTTCCGCGGTACTGCCCAGCGGCAGGACCTCCTCGTCATCCCGATCGATCCAGAAACCTTCTTCACACCAGGGTACCGGCGTGAGCTGCCAGCCGTAGGGCGAAACCCGCTCAAGAAACGCATCAACACTAATTTTTAGCGTGTTAACGCGGATACTACGGCGCAGCGGGCGTTGGCAGGCGGCGATAAAATCATCAAATGCGAGGTGAGCGGGAAGCGCCTCGCGCATTTGCGCCAGGAATTGTTCAGGAAGAAAAACGGAGTTTTGAGCCACGGGGATACCACAGGGAAAAGTTCAGACGTGCAGTGTAACATAAAGGCTCCGGTGCGTTGACACCGGAGCCGGGAGATTAACGCGGCAGCGCGGTACCCCATTCACGCCACTCTTTCGGTTCGCTTTCCAGCAGCAGGAAATGTTTGTCCGGCTGTGCTTTCGGCGCCAGCGGCGTACCCGGCGGCGTCGCAAACGCAATTCCGCCGCGAATAAACTGGTTGAAGGTACCGGTTTTCACCACGCCTCCGGTCAGACCGAAGTCCAGCGAGTATCCGGACGCCAGCCAGAACACCGAATTGTTGCGCACCAGATGCTGATAACGTTCGCTGATGCGTAATGCCACCATCACGCGGTCAGACAGCGTGCCCAGCGTCAGGCCCGTCACGGTACCCACTTCAATACCGCGGAACAGGACCGGCGTGCCGATGTTCAGTGAACCGGCTTCAGGCACTTCTACCACAATGCTCAGGCCATCCAGATAGCGTGAGTCGGTAATGGTGGCTTCCTGCAGCTCAAAGTCGCGGCGAGCATTGCCCCTGCCGGGCTCAACGTTGATATATGGCTGCAGGATAGTGTCAAGATGCTCAACGCCAGCCGCCGATATCTGCGGCGTCACGACGGAGAATCGCGAGCCCGTGCGGGCAAAGGTTTGAACATACTCCGGGTAGAGCACGGCGGTGGCCTGGACTTCGTTACGCGAGGTAATCAGCGTCAATTTCTGGATCTGCCCGATATCAATGCCTAAGTAGCGGATTGGCATACCTTCAGCCAGTTTGCCGGCATCAAACGCGTGCAGGGTGATCTGCCCGCCAACGGCACGTGCCGCGGTTTCCGACGAGAACAGGATCCGCTTATCGCCTTTGCGCATATTGCCGCCCGCGCCGGTCAGATTATCGAAGCTAATCGCCCCGCGCAGCGCGCGGGAGAGCGGGGAGGCCTGCACGGTCAGACCGCTGCCGTTAAGCTGAACTTTCGCACCGCCTTCGGCCCAGAACACGCTATTCGGCGTGAGCAGTTTGCGATACTCCGGCTTGATATGCAGTTCGATATCAAACGCGTCCGCGCGAGGCCGAACGGTGATCACTTCCCCGACCTCAAACTTACGATAGAGCACGACAGAACCGGCCTGGACGTCAGGCAGCGTTTCGGCGCTTAAGGTCAGCGTGGTGGTGGGGAGATCGCTTAAGCTGTTTTCAATGGCTTTATCCAGATTGGCATACAGCGGGTAGCTGTCGCGCATTGGGCCTTTATCGCCGGGCAGAATGCGGATCCCGCCGTTAACCCACTCACTGGCGCTGGCCCCAACGAACTCTATTCCGTCCAGACCCACCTTCACGTCAACGCGGCTGTTGACCACAAATTTACTGTCACCGTGGACCAGGTCGCTGTATTTCGGATCGATGGCGACCGAGAAACTCACTCCTTTCTCTGTCAGCGTACGTTCCAGCACCTGACCAACCTGCACGCCGTGCAAAATCAGCGGCTGACCTGCTTCGATACCGTAACTTTCCGGGGCATTCAGCGTAACCGTCACCACCCCGGGTTTTTGCAGCAGGGCTTTATCGGCCGGGGCAACCACGAAACTGTTGTTGGGCTGGCCTTCGCCGGGGATCAGCTCGAAGGTGCTTCCCGTCAATAGGCTGCTGATGCTGGCATCACTGAGAGACAGCTTCGGACTGCGCATTTCGATACGCGTTTTCTCGCGCAGGAGATCGACCACGCTAGGATCAACCGTCATCTCGCCGGTTACCGAGCTGCCAGGATTGAGCGTCAATTTCGTGAGCTGGCCAACCTGTAATCCTTGATACATCAGCGGGGTGGAGCCGGCTTTGAGTCCTTTGCCATCGGGAAGGACCAGCTGAACGATCACGCCACGCTGACTGTGCGCCAGGTCTGCATACAATCCGAAGGTGTCATCTGCCGTTGCTTCCTTTGAGTTTTCCGGTGAATCGAACGCGATTGCGCCATTGACCAATGCCGCCAGGCTCTCAAGCTTCACTTTTGCGCCGCTCAGGCTGAGGTCTGCATCCACGCCTGACACGTTCCAGAAGCGGCTGCCTTTTTTCACCAGATTGGTGAATCGCCGCTCGATGAGCACGTCAATGGTCACTCCCTGTTTATTGGGGTTAATCGCGTAGTCATAGACGCGACCGACGGGGATTTTACGGAAGTAAACCAGCGAGCCGCTGTTCAGCGAGCCGAGGTCCGGGGCCTGCAGGTGAATCATCAAATCCCCGTTGTCGAGTCGGTACTTCGGCTGCGTGTCCAGGGCAACAAAGTGATCCTGCGGTTCACCTTTTCCTGGCATCATGCCGATGTAGTTACCGCCCACCAGGGCATCCAACCCAGAAACACCGGCGAGAGAGGCTTTCGGTGTCACCAGCCAGAACTGCGTTTCGCTGCGAAGCGCGTCCTGCATGTCTGATTTAATGCTGGCGCGCACCTGAATTTTATTCAGCCCTTTTCCCAGGGAAATATCCTCCACGGTACCGACTTCTACTCCCTGAAAACGCACTGGGGTACGTCCGGCGACAATGCCGTCAGCGGACTGGAAATCAATAGTGATGGTATTACCGCGATCCTGATAGCTCGTCCATATGAGCCAGCCTGCAATCATCAGCGCGATGACAGGCAACAACCAGAATGGCGAAATGCGGCGTTTTGTTTTAATTCTCGCTTCAGTCGGCGAAGCGGGCGTTTCCTGACTCATGTGCATCCCAAAGTAAGCGGCTATCCAGCCATTCCACAGCAAGAATAGTCAATATCACCGCAGAGCCGAAATAAAAAGCTGCGGGTCCCATTGTAAAAGCAAGTAACTGGTCGCGATTAATCAGCGACATCATCAACGAAATCACGAACAGATCCAACATCGACCAGCGGCCGATCCAGGTCACGAACCGCAGCAATAGAATGCGAGTGCGTAATCCTTGCTCACACTTAAAGTGAATGCTGATAAGTAGCGTAAACATCACGACGACTTTGGTAAACGGCACCAGGATACTGGCGATAAATACAATCGCGGCGACCCCAACGTTACTGTGAGCAAGTGAGATGATCCCGGACAAGATAGTATCTTCTTGCCGGCCACCGTTAACGTAAATAATGGAAATCGGCATCATATTGGCAGGGATCAGGAAGACCATAGAGGCAATCAGCGCGGCCCAACATTTTTGCAAGCTATTGTTACGACGCAGCCTCAACGGAATATGGCAACGCGGGCAGCGGCCACGGGGATCGGGCAAGCCGGTGTAGTGGCATCCCAGACAAACCCGGAGATTATCATCGGGCCGGGTGGCGGGGCGCTGAGGATAAAACCGCTCCCAGAGCTGCTCAACATTCAGGTGAATCAAGGTCAGAATGCTGAGCAAAACCAGCGAGATAAATGCGAAAAGCCCAATGCCAGGCTGCAGGAAGGCATAATCCTGGACCTTGATGGAGGCCACGCCAATGCCGACCAGGTAGATGTCCAGCATCACCCACTCTTTTAGCTTATCAAGCATCAAGAGCACCGGGCGTAAATTCATCCCAAGAATGTTACCAAACCAGAGGTATGCAATGGCGGCCACCAGGACCAGCGGCGCACCCACAGTGCAAAACAGAACCATTGCGGCCGTGAGCGGATCGCCCTGGCGCGTCATCTGCCAGATGCCCTGCAACAGGTTTGCATCAATGCGCACGCCAAGCAGGTAAAGTTTTAGCAGCGGCTCGCTCCATGCAAACGGCATCAGCAGCAGCATGGCGAAAGCCATCGCTGCGAGCCGGGCGAGCGACCAGTCGCGCCCGTCACGAATTTTGGCGTCGCAACGGGGGCAGAAAGCGCTTTGATGCGATTTCATCTTCGGCAACATAAAAAGCGTATCGCACTGAGGGCAACGCTGATAATGTGCACGAGGTAGCGCTTCGCTTACCGTATGGACAGCTATCTTTTTTGTCGGCGTGAATTTGGTTGTTTTTAAGGCCATCTGTTGCGCACGAATAAGTATTGTTTAACGTTATATTAACTCATGAACGGATTCATCTTGAGCATGAGCGCATTTAATGCTTATTTTAATAGGCTATGCGGTAATTTTGTAAGACAACTAAGTGATTGAAGAATGAACAAAACAGAATTTTACGCGGATCTGAACCGCGATTTTAAGGCATTGATGGCGGGTGAAACCAGCTTCTTAGCCACTCTGGCAAATACGAGCGCTCTGTTGTTTGAACGTCTTTCTGACGTGAACTGGTCTGGTTTTTATCTTCTTGAAGGTGAAACGCTGGTGCTGGGGCCGTTCCAGGGGAAACTCGCCTGTGTGCGTATTCCTGTGGGGCGTGGGGTTTGTGGTACCGCGGTGGCCGCCAACCAGGTTCAGCGTGTAGATGACGTCCACGCGTTTGATGGACACATTGCCTGCGATTCGGCCAGCAACGCCGAAATCGTTCTTCCTCTGGTGGTAAAAAATCAGATTATTGGTGTTCTGGATATCGACAGTACCGTCTTCAACCGGTTTACAACCGAGGACGAACAGGGCCTGCGCGAGCTGGTGGCGAATCTGGAAAACGTACTGGCAGCAACCGATTATCAAAAATTCTTTGCGAGCGTCGCAGGATAATCAACGGATAACGTAGCATTTACTGATAGCGTCATTATAATGTCGCCTGTTCATGCCTGCGCTTGTTGGCAACGTCCGTTGTAATCAGGAAATTTCATGGAAAATCAACCTAAGTTGAATAGCAGTAAAGAAGTTATCGCATTTCTGGCCGAGCGTTTCCCGCAGTGCTTCAGCGCTGAAGGTGAAGCTCGTCCCCTGAAAGTCGGTATTTTTCAGGATTTGGTGGCACGTGTTGAAGGGGAAATGAACCTCAGCAAAACTCAGCTTCGTTCCGCCTTACGTCTTTATACCTCGAGCTGGCGTTACCTTTACGGTATCAAAGCAGGCGCGACCCGTGTGGATCTGGACGGCAACCCTTGCGGTGAGCTGGACGAGCAGCACGTCGAGCATGCGCGCAAACAGCTGGAAGAAGCCAAAGCACGCGTTCAGGCACAACGTGCTGAACAACAAGCGAAAAAGCGCGAAGCAGCAGCGGCAAACGGCCAGGAAGAAACCCCTCGTCGTGAGCGTAAACCGCGTCCTGCACCGCGTCGTAATGAAAATAACGATCGCAAACCGCGTGCTGACAAACCAGCAGCCAAAGCCCCTCGTGCGCCTCGTGAAGAGCCGCGCCATACCCCAGTTTCTGACATTAACGCATTAAGCGTGGGTCAGGCGCTGAAGGTAAAAGCGGGTAATAATGCAATGGATGCCACCGTTCTGGAAATCACCAAAGATGGCGTTCGTGTACAGCTGACTTCTGGTATGTCGATGATTGTACGCGCAGAACACTTGTTGTTCTGAAACGGAGGCCAAGCTTGGCATGAACACTTTTTTTAAGCTCACCGCGCTGGCGGGTCTGTTTGCTATAACAGGCCATGCTTTCGCAGTGGACGATATCACGCGTGTTGATCAAATTCCGATTTTGAAGGAAGAGACCCAGCACGCGACGGTGAGTGAGCGTGTGACGTCACGCTTTACTCGTTCGCATTATCGTCAGTTCGATCTCGATCAGGCCTTTTCGGCCAAAATCTTTGACCGCTATCTGAACTTGCTGGATTACAGCCATAACGTACTGCTCGCCAGCGATGTCGAACAGTTCGCGAAACGCAAATCCGACGTGGGTGATGAGTTACGTTCCGGCAAGCTGGACTTGTTCTACGATCTGTATAACTTGTCACAAAAGCGTCGTTTTGAACGCTACCAGTACGCATTAAAAGTACTGGAACGTCCAATGGACTTCACCGGCAATGACAACTTCAATCTGGACCGCAGCAAAGCGCCGTGGCCGAAAGATGAAGCCGAGCTGAATGCCCTGTGGGACGCAAAGGTTAAGTACGACCAGCTCAGTCTGAAACTGACGGGCAAAGACGAAAAAGAGATTCGTGAGACGCTGACGCGTCGTTACAAATTTGCTATTCGTCGTCTGGCGCAGACCAACAGTGAAGATGTCTTCTCACTGGCGATGACGGCGTTTGCTCACGAAATCGATCCGCACACCAACTATCTTTCCCCGCGTAACACCGAACAGTTCAATACCGAGATGAGCCTGTCTCTGGAAGGTATCGGCGCGGTGCTGCAGATGGACGATGATTACACCGTCATCAACTCCATGGTGGCGGGTGGTCCGGCATCCAAAAGCAAAGCGATCAGCGTAGGTGACCGCATTGTGGGTGTGGGGCAAACCGGTCAGAACATGGTCGATGTCATCGGCTGGCGTCTGGACGACGTGGTTGCGCTAATCAAAGGCCCGAAAGGCAGCAAGGTTCGTCTTGAAATCTTGCCAGCCGGGAAAGGCACCAAAACCCGTATCGTTACCCTAACGCGTGAGCGTATCCGCCTGGAAGATCGCGCGGTGAAAATGTCGGTGAAAACCGTGGGTAAAGAGAAGGTGGGTGTCCTTGATATCCCGGGCTTCTACGTGGGTCTGACTGACGACGTTAAAGTGCAGCTGCAGAAGCTTGAAAAGCAGAATGTCAGCAGCATCATCATTGATCTGCGAAGCAACGGCGGTGGCGCACTCACTGAAGCGGTTTCTCTGTCCGGTCTGTTTATCCCGTCTGGCCCGGTGGTTCAGGTGCGTGATAACAACGGCAAAGTCCGTGAAGATGCTGACACCGACGGCGTGGTTTACTACAAAGGCCCACTGGTGGTCTTAGTCGATCGCTTCAGTGCCTCTGCATCTGAAATCTTTGCTGCGGCAATGCAGGACTATGGTCGTGCGCTGATCGTTGGTGAGCCGACCTTCGGTAAAGGTACTGTTCAACAATATCGTTCTCTGAACCGTATTTACGACCAGATGCTGCGTCCAGAATGGCCTGCTCTGGGGTCTGTTCAGTACACTATTCAGAAATTCTACCGTGTGGATGGTGGCAGTACGCAGCGTAAAGGCGTAACGCCGGACATCATGATGCCGACAGGCACTGAAGAGACGGAAACCGGAGAGAAGTTTGAAGATAACGCGTTGCCGTGGGATAGCATCAATGCCGCGACGTACGTGAAATCAGGCGATATGACGCAGTTTGGCCCTGAACTGCTGAAAAATCACAACGACCGTATCGCGAAAGATCCTGAATTCCAGTACATTATGAAGGACATTGCTCGTTTCAATGCCATGAAAGATAAACGGAATATTGTTTCTCTTAACTATGCTCAGCGTGAAAAAGAGAACAATGAGGATGACGCAACGCGCCTGGCGCGCATTAACGATCGTTTCAAACGCGAAGGTAAGCCGTTGCTCAAGAAACTGGACGATCTGCCAAAAGATTACCAAGAGCCAGATCCGTACCTGAATGAAACGGTGCATATCGCCATTGACCTGGCGGCTCTGGAAAAAGCCAAGCCTGCCGTGCAACCTGCTCCGGCAAAATAATCTCCCAACAGGCACAAGAAATTGTGCCTGTTTTTTTTAGTTCTGCATCCTCCCGTCAATCTGATTTCCAATTGTGTAAAGTTGTGTCTTTCTGGTGACTTACGCACGCAGGATCCTTGAAAATAGCCACAATACCCATACGATGTGGGTAATCGCATAGTGCGTTTTGTTAAACTGAGGTTAAAAGAAAATTATGATGCGAATCGCGCTCTTCCTGCTCACCAACCTGGCGGTGATGGTGGTTTTCGGGCTCGTGCTAAGCCTGACAGGAATTCAGTCGAGCAGCGTTCAGGGTCTGTTGATTATGGCGCTGCTGTTTGGTTTCGGTGGCTCTTTCATCTCACTTCTGATGTCGAAGTGGATGGCGCTGAAATCGGTAGGTGGTGAAGTTATTGAACAGCCGCGCAATGATATGGAACGCTGGCTGATGGATACCGTTGCGACGCAATCTCAGCAAGCTGGAATTGCAATGCCGCAGGTCGCGATTTATCACGCGCCTGATATCAACGCTTTCGCAACGGGTGCGCGACGTGATGCGTCGCTGGTTGCTGTCAGCACGGGGTTGCTGCAAAACATGAGTCGTGATGAAGCTGAAGCCGTTATCGCACATGAAATCAGCCACATCGCGAACGGCGACATGGTCACAATGACCCTGATTCAGGGTGTCGTGAACACCTTTGTTATTTTCATCTCCCGTATTCTGGCGCAGATCGCTGCCGGGTTTATGAGCGGGAACCGCGATGAAGGTGAAGAGAGCAATGGCAACCCGTTGATCTACTTTGCCGTGTCGATGGTGCTGGAGCTGGTGTTCGGTATTCTGGCAAGCATCATTACCATGTGGTTCTCACGTCACCGTGAATTCCACGCGGATGCGGGTTCTGCGAAACTGGTTGGACGTGAAAAGATGATTGCAGCATTGCAGCGCCTGAAAACCAGCTATGAGCCGCAGGAAGCGAGCAGCATGATGGCGTTCTGCATTAACGGTAAATCGAAATCGCTCAGTGAGATGTTTATGTCTCACCCGCCGTTGGATAAACGTATTGAAGCGCTGCGTAACGGTGATTACCTGAAGTAACGTAGACAACCTGAAAAAAGCCGGGCGGAGTGTTCTCCTGCCCGGCTTTTTTTATGCCTGAACCCGGGGCTGCGTCACGCGAAGACCGCTGATGATTGCGGCAAGGGTGGCAAGGGTTCCTGCCGTAAAGAGCGCAATGTGGTTGCCATCTTGCCCGGCAAGGTTAAACATCAGGGCGACTAACGCTGCGCCGGTGCTTTGCCCAAGCAGACGGGCAGTGCCTAACATACCGCTGGCTCCGCCGCTGCGATGGCGCGGTGCAGAGGTGATAATGGTGTGATTATTGGGCGACTGGAACAGGCCAAAGCCAGCACCGCACAAGATCATTCGCCAGATGATATCCAGATCGGAAGGGGAAGCAGGGAGCATCGCCAGTGCGAAAAGCCCTGTAGCCATCACCACCAGCCCCAGTGCGCCGAGTAATCCAGCGTGGACACGTTCAATCAAATAACCGGCCAGCGGTGCCATCACCATGGTCGCGAGCGGCCAGGGGGTTAACAGCAACCCGGTTTCAACTTCAGTACGTCCAATTACGCTTTGCAGGAAGAAGGGGAGAGAAACCAGCGCCAGCATTTGCGCGCAAAACGAACAGATTGAGGTGCAAATAGAGAGTGAAAACAGGGGGATACGCAGCAGATCCACCGGAAGCAAGGGCACTGGCAGAGACAGCTGGCGGCGAATAAAGAAGAAACCGATCGCCAGCAGTGCAGCGAGTTCTGCCCCGGTTAGCAGAAGTGACTGGCCCTGTGCAAAACCGCTTAACGCGGTAATGAGCAGACCAAACGTCAGGGCATTCATAACCGCACTGGGCAGATCAAAACGCGGCATGGCGCTTTTTGGTCCGTTCGCGGGAAGATACCGTAACGCAAAGAAGATCGCGACAATACCCAGCGGCACGTTAATCGCGAATAACCACTGCCATGAGGCGACAGAGAGAATGGCTGCTGCAATGGTGGGGCCCGCCGCAGATGACACGGCGACGATAAACGAGTTTATCCCCATTCCGCGTCCTAAATGACGCTGGGGGTAAATCAGACGGATCAAGGCGGTATTCACACTCATTAACGCCGCGCCGCCAAAACCTTGTGCTATTCGGGCAAGCGTAAGGGTATGAAGCGAACCTGAAAGGGCACAGAAAAGCGAGGTTAGGGTAAAAACAACCAAACCACACTGATAGACCCGGCGGTAGCCAAACATGTCTCCCAGGAAGGAGAAGGAGAGCAGCGAAACAACAATGGCTATCTGGTAAGCGTTGACGATCCAGATTGAGCTGGCCGGCGAGGCGTTCAGGTCGCTGGCAATGGTGGGCAGAGCAACGTTAGCAATTGCACCGTCGAGAACGGCCATCGAGATGCCAATAATAATCGTGGCGATAGCGCCATACCGCTGGGGTAAGGGTAAGCCATCGGGAAGGTTTTTTTCCATTGGGGTGAAAAGCTCAGTGTGAAATTATTCTCAGAGTAACTATTTTAGCATTGTTAATTCGGTTTTATGTCGCAGATTTGTAACGAAGTAAACGCGGATTGATTGCAGGCAGGATGCTGGGAATTTATAATAAAAACCGGTTCTGATTTTTATAAAACACTCTCCATGAGGTGATAAATGGCAATCGCAGATTTGGATAAGCAGCCAGATTCTGTTTCTTCCGTGCTGAAGGTGTTTGGCATCTTGCAGGCGCTCGGAGAAGAGCGTGAAATTGGTATTACAGAGTTGTCGCAGCGTGTGATGATGTCGAAAAGCACCGTTTATCGCTTTTTGCAAACCATGAAATCGTTGGGTTACGTCGCACAGGAAGGCGAGTCTGAAAAGTATTCATTGACCCTTAAGCTGTTCGAGCTAGGAGCCCGCGCGCTGCAAAACGTTGACCTGATCCGTAGCGCAGATATTCAAATGCGCGAACTGTCGCGTCTGACGAAAGAAACGGTCCACCTGGGCGCGCTGGATGAAGACAGTATTGTTTACATCCACAAGATTGACTCCATGTACAACCTGCGCATGTATTCGCGCATTGGTCGTCGTAACCCGCTCTACAGTACTGCAATTGGTAAAGTATTGCTGGCATGGCGCGATCGTGAAGAGGTGAAGCAGATCCTCGAAGGTGTGGAGTACAAGCGCAGCACGGAACGCACCATTACCAGCACTGAAGAACTGTTAACGGTACTGGATAAAGTCCGTGAGCAGGGGTTTGGTGAAGATAACGAAGAGCAGGAAGAAGGGCTGCGCTGTATCGGCGTGCCGGTGTTTGATCGGTTTGGCGTCGTGATTGCGGGGCTGAGTATTTCCTTCCCAACGCTGCGTTTCTCTGAAGAGCGTCTGCATGAGTATGTTGCTATTCTACATACTGCGGCGCGTAAAATTTCTGAACAGATGGGCTACAACGACTACCCGTTTTAATCCCTGTTGAGAATAAAAAACGCCGCAGAGAGTGCGGCGTTTTTTATGACTCGTAAACCGAAGCGTTTAGCCATTATCGACCACGACAGCGGATTTACGCAGCACCGGACAGTTCGTTAACCCAATGATTCCGCTGTCTGAGTGCAGGTATTGCGCGGTACTGACGCCTTGTGCAGTCAGGTATTTACACTGGATACCTAACCCTGCGGCATTTTCAGTACTTCCAACCAGCACGCCATATCCCGTTAGCAGAAGGCCAATCCAAATCACAACAAGTACAATAATAGTTCGAATGATTACGCGCATCATTGCCTCTTTATCTTTGTTTTCATACAGTAAGTGTAAACAGTATACCTGTTCAAACAAGTGCATGATTCTGAAAAGCTCTTGATGAAGTTATGGTTAGCCCTTGTTTAAGATTACCGTGATAACCTGGTGACATCAGGTCATAAGACGGAGTGTGTAGTGAAAAAAATACGCTGGGTAATTCTGGTTATCGTGTTGATAGCATGCGTAGCGCTTTGGACGCAGACTATCAATGTGATGTGCGATCAGGATGTACAGTTTTTTAGCGGCGTTTGCGCAATCAATAAGTTTATCCCGTGGTAGCACGCATTTTTTCTCAAGGTGATTTCCTTCCTTCGCGCCAGTGGTAAAATGAATGTTTTTATTGAGGTGGTGAAATGGGTGAGTTACTGAGTTCAGGGGTGCTGAATGTAGCGTCCTTGATGATCTCTTTAGTTATTCTGGTTGTTGGTCTGGTCGTTTGGTTCTTTGTTAACCGCGCCAGCTCTCGTACTAATGAACAGATCGAGCTGCTCGAAGCGCTGCTCGATCAGCAAAAGCGGCAGAATGCGTTATTACGTCGCCTGTGCGAGGCAAACGAACCTGAAGAGAAAGAAGCACCGAAAGAAGCGGTTGCTGAAGAGAAAGAAGACGAAGACGATTTTATCCGCTTGGTGGCTGAGCGTTAATCTGTCTCTTACGGGAGGTGGCTGTGGTCTGGAAAAATCCTTGGTATAACCCCTCTCTGAGTCACCACACTCCGAATGGTTTTCGAAACACCGACCCGGTTGGGCATCAGCCGGGTGATGTTGAGCGCTGGCGTAAGGCCCGTAAAGCTGCTGGTTTGCCTAAGCCTCCTGCAATCGGTTATGACGCGTTTATTCATCAGTGGTGGCAGCCTGTCGAACTGAATCAACCGCAGGGCGACGGGGTGTGGTGGCTAGGGCACGCAAGTTTGCTGCTGCGGCTCGAGGGGAACGTTATCCTCACCGACCCGGTTTTTTCGCACCGCGCCTCTCCACTATCTTTCCTTGGACCACAGCGTAAAACGCCTCCCGCGATTTCGGTTGAACAGCTTGTGCAACTCGATGCGGTGGTCATTTCTCATAATCATTACGATCATCTTGATGAAGCAACTATCCGCAAGGTTCTTAAGCGCTTCCCGGATGTGACGGTGTTTGTACCTTTAGGTCTGGCGTACTGGTTTCGCCGTCGGGGGGCAAGGCGCATCGTTGAGCTCGACTGGTGGCAGAGTTTTACCTGGCAAGGGTTGACCTTAAGTGCCGTTCCGGCACAGCACTGGAGCATGCGAACGCCCAGAGACCAAAATCGTTCCCTTTGGTGCGGCTGGGTTTTTGAAGGGAGACAGCATCGTTTCTGGTTTAGCGGTGACACAGGGTATTCGCCGGAATTGCTGACCATCCCGGAGAGGCTTGGCAAGATAGACGCTGCCGCGCTGCCCATTGGCGCGTATTCCCCAAGATGGTTCATGGCCGTGCATCATATGGATCCACAGTCCGCTGTTGCGTTGTGGCAGCAGCTTGGTGCTCCTCTGGCCTTTCCCATTCACTGGGGGGTGTTTGAACTGGCTGATGAATCGCTTGATGACCCGGTTCAGGAGTTAACCGAGGCACTTGCGAATTTAGCACCGGTTAATAATTCATTCAGGATACTGAAAATTGGCGAATATTTATCCTTATAGGGGGTTCGCCGGTACGCTGCATATATTCTGTATTTAAAACCATCAATGAACGTTTTATTTTTATCGAAACGTTTTGCTTGCATTCTTTTGAGGCGGAGTCATAAAAATTTCATTATTTTAGTGCATCACGGTCTTTATTAACTGGTGGTTTTTAATGCAGTTTAAGAGTGTTTATTAACATCGCACTTGCATTGTAACATTGCCGGTACGTTGCAATGATTTCAGCATAACTTTTCACAAAATGTTCTAACTCAATCATTGCATTCAAGTTTCTTTTGTTTCGCTCTGGACGCATCAAAGTTGTTGAGCTATGGTAAAAAAGTCTTAGATAACAGCGGTTGTGACAGCAACGTTGCATCTGTTCAGAGCGGATATTCTGCCTCTAAACAGTGCGCATACCTGTGCAGCTTGTAGTAGTGCAGTGTCTGAATTTGTGCGGCGGATCGAGACACGTTTAAAAATGGCTTGCCATATTAAACGTTGTATGTGATAACACGGTTTGGGTCAAACGAGGTACAGTTCTGTTTATGTGTGGCATTTTCAGTAAAGAAGTCCTGAGTAAACACGTTGTCGTTGAATACCGCTTCTCTGCCGAACCTTATATTAGTGCCTCAAGCAGTAATGTCTCAGTTTTATCTATGTCAATGCCTGCGGGCTAAGAAAACAATCTAAGGAATTTTGCAAATGGCAAAGATTAAAGGTCAAGTTAAGTGGTTCAACGAGTCTAAAGGTTTTGGTTTCATTACTCCTGCTGACGGCAGCAAAGACGTGTTCGTACACTTCTCTGCAATCCAGGGTAACGGCTTCAAAACTCTGGCTGAAGGCCAGAACGTTGAGTTCGAAATTCAGGACGGCCAGAAAGGCCCAGCTGCAGTTAACGTAACTGCTATCTGATCGAACCACTGCTGACTGAAGTGCTTAAGCACTTCGATATCAGACATAAAGCCTCGCGTATACGCGGGGCTTTTTTATTGCCTTATCTTTCAAAATATTACCAATCCTCCTCTTGTTAGTACCTTGTTGCAAAGCTGCGAAGTTATTAGCATTGTTTTCCCTCCTTCATCCCGGCTTTTCCCGTTAAATCAGGGCGTTGTTTAACAGTCCTGGGGTTCAGGTGAAAAAGAAAACGATATCCACCGCCGGAAATTTCACCCCGGCGCGTTTTGCTCTGCTGTGTTTTGCCATTTTTTGTAGTCTGGCATTTTTGCTGGGGCGGGTCGCCTGGCTTCAAATTATCAAACCTGACAACCTGGTTAAGCAGGAAGATATGCGTTCGTTACGTGAGGTGGCGATTGATGCACCTCGCGGGATGATCATGGATCGCCAGGGGCGGCCACTGGCGGTGAGTGTACCGGTCAGAGCGGTTTGGGCAGATCCCAAAACGGTGCTGGCAAAGGGCGGCGTCGGGTTTGACGACCGCTGGCAGGCACTGGCGAATGCGCTGCATCTCTCCTTAAGTTCGTTGGCGGCGAGGATTAACAGCAACCCACAGGGGCGCTTTATCTATCTTGCCCGCCAGGTCGATCCTTCCCAGGCGCAGTGGATCGATAAGCTAAATCTCCCAGGTATCAATTTACGCGATGAGTCGCGCCGGTTTTATCCCGCGGGACACGTGGCGGCTAACCTTATTGGCTTCACCAACATTGACGGCCAGGGGATTGAAGGCGTAGAGAAGAGTTTTAACACCCAGCTCATGGGTAAAGCCGGAGTGCGGCAGGTGAGGGAAGACCGCTACGGACGCGTCGTTGAAAACCTGACCGAGGTACCGCCCGTTCCTGCGCACAACATTCAGTTGAGTATCGACGAACGTCTTCAAACCATTACCGAGGATGCGCTCGACAACGCGGTAGCCTGGAATAAAGCCGAGTCCGGAGCCTCTGTTCTCATTAATATCCAGACAGGTGAAATTCTTGCGATGGCAAGCTACCCGGATTTTAACCCCAACAACCGCGACGGGGCGACGTTGAACGATTTCCGTAATCGTGCGATTAGCGACACCTTCGAGCCGGGATCTACCGTAAAGCCGCTGGTGCTCATGACGGCGTTACAGCAGGGGCTGGTTCAACCGGATAGCGTAATCGATACCCGTCCATATATGCTTGATGGCCATCGCATCCGCGACGTGGGCTACTACCCAGAACTGACGATGACCGGTATTTTACAAAAATCGAGCGATACCGGAGTATCACGCCTCTCTCTTGCGATGCCCATTCAGCACTTGCTCGATACCTACAAAAATTTTGGCTTCGGCACGAGTACGGGGCTGGGGTTGACGGGGGAAAGCGCCGGGTTGCTGCCACAGCGTAAATTCTGGAGCCAGCTGGACAGGGCGACCTTTGCGTTTGGCTATGGCCTGATGGTCACGCCCCTTCAACTGGCGCACGTGTACGCGACAATCGGCGGCTACGGACTTGAACGCCCGCTCTCGATTACCCGCATCGACCCACCCGTGATCGGTCAGCGGGTGATGCCCGAGGAAATTGCGCATGAAGTTGAGCACATGATGGAGAGCGTTGCGCTGCCCGGCGGGGGAGGCATTAAGGCCGCCGTGCGTGATTATCGCGTGGCGGTAAAAACGGGGACGGCAAAGAAAATTGACGATAGCGGGAAATATGTTGATAAGTACGTCGCCTATACCGCAGGCGTTGCGCCAGCCAGCGATCCGCGCTTTGCGCTGGTGGTGGTGATTAACGATCCGCAAAACGGAGCGTACTACGGTGGGGCTGTTTCAGCGCCCGTTTTTAGCGAGATCATGGGCAACGTGCTGCGTCTGGAAAATGTGAAGCCTGATGGCCTGGCAGCAGATTCAGACCACCTTATCGTGATGCGCTAAGCCTGGCGTTTATAACCAGAGCGAATAGCGGTACACTTCGTCCTTTGGTTTATGCCCCGGAGTTGTCATGTCCTTCAGCTGTCCCCTTTGCCACGCGCGGTTAACGCGCTCCGAGAAGAGTTTGACCTGTCCGCAGGGACATCAGTTTGATATGGCGAAAGAAGGGTACGTGAATCTTCTCCCCGTTCAGCATAAACGCTCCCGCGATCCCGGCGACAGCGCTGACATGATGCAGGCGCGCCGTGCGTTTCTGGATGCCGGGCATTATCAACCTCTGAGAGACACCGTTGCGCAGCTGCTCGGTGATAACCTCGCTGACAGCGCGTCCGCCATACTGGATATTGGCTGTGGAGAAGGATACTACACGGCCGTTTTTGGAGAGGTTGCGCGTGAGAAGGGCGCAGAGACATTCGGTCTGGATGTTTCCAAAGTGGCCATTCGCGCGGCGGCAAAGCGCTACTCTGCGGTGACATTCTGCGTGGCATCGAGCCACCGACTTCCGTTTGATGACGCCAGCATGGATGCCGTGGTGCGTATCTACGCGCCTTGTAAAGCCGAAGAACTGGCCCGCGTCGTGAAGCCGGGTGGGTGGGTGATAACCGTCACGCCCGGGCCGCGCCATCTGATGGAGCTGAAAGGGCTTATCTACGACGAAGTGCGCCTTCACGCGCCACATTCAGAACAGCTGTCTGGATTTGCGCTTAAGCAGGAACAGTCTGTGGCCTATGAAATGACCCTGAAAGGGGATGAAGCCGTGGCGCTGCTGCAAATGACACCGTTTGCATGGCGGGCAAAACCAGAGGTGTGGGAAACGTTAGCGGCGTGTTCACTATTTCGCTGCCAGACGGATTTCAGTATCCACTGCTGGCAGCGCGAAGATTAACCGGCGAAGTGCGCCCAGAGGATTTGGGCACCGATGCCGATCAATACGACACCGCCCAGAATCTCGGCACGCTTGCCGAGAAGAGGGCCAATAAAGCGGCCGACCATCATCCCCAGCGTCGACATGATCAGCGTGGCGCAGCCAATGGCTAACGCAGTTGCAATGATATTGACCTGCAGGAATGCCAGACCCACACCGACAGCCATGGCGTCAAGGCTGGTGGCGATCGCCGTGGTAACCAAAAGCCAAAAGCCGTGGCGGTGCTGCGGCTCTTCATCTTCATCGGTGTCACCGCGAAAACCTTCAAGTACCATTCGTCCACCGAGGAATACCAGCAGGACGAAAGCAATCCAGTGGTTCCACTCCAGCACAAACTGACTGGCGAGCATGCCAAGACCCCAGCCAAGAAGCGGCGTCAGCGTTTCGATTGCGCCAAAGATCAAGCCAACGCGAAGAGCTTCAGAGAATTTGGGTTTGTGGAGCGTGGCACCTTTACCAATGGAGGCTGCAAAAGCGTCCATGGACATGCCGAAAGCAAGAAGGATGGTAGCGGAAATATTCATAAAAATGTCCAGACCGGGAGATATCCATATGACACATCACTGCCCCCAGTAAACAGCAGTTAATGTATCTATGGTCTCGCCTGACCGTTTGGCACATAACCTGTGCTGTAAACGGTCCGTACGCGCCACGTTTTTCAACGAGTATGTTGACACGTACATTTCCTGGAAACAGGAAATCAGCTACTCCCCAACGACGGGCGCAACCTTAACATAATTTGAGAATATAAAACAACAAACGAGGCGTATTATTTTATTATATTAGTTGATAACGATTTTCATTTAGATTAAATGGTGAAAATATCGTTAATAAATATAAGTCTACTAACAGCGGGAATATAGCAACGGCTATATTGTTTATGCAAAAATATCACAATATATAGCCATTGCTATAAGCATAACTCATTGTGTTTTAACGAGTATTTTGTATATTTTTTCCAGGTCGTCAATATTCTTGACCCGGATAAGCAGTCGGCGTTGCTCTAATTGCACCACCAGAACACCATCTTCCGATAAATTCATCTCTTTAATACGGTTATATTCTATCCAGACGTTGGCGAAGAAAAAGCCACGGCTTTTAAAAATGAGTTTTGGGGTCCGGATCCAGAACAGATAAATCGCCATTAATGCCAGCGCACATAATAACCATGTGGTTAATATTGCGCCATGATGAGTCACGTTGTTGTAAATAAGAATAGCGATAAGACCCGCGAAGATAAACGCATCAACGCGTCCGCGTCGCAGAAGGGGCAGGGAGAGCAGCGTATCGCCGTGGCGGCGGGGCATGATGAACTCGTCATAAATCGCATAAACCAGAAGGGCAACAATAAACAATACCAGTACGATGTCCGTGACAGTCATTCATCCTCCAAATAAAAAACCGGGGGCAAGCCCCCGGTATTAACGCAATGTCTTACAGACCCAGCAGGCCGACAGCGTAGCCAGCGATACCGATGACGAAGAAGCCAACGATGATCCACAGTGGGTTAACTTTCTTACGCAGCAGCCACATACACGCGAAGGTCAGCAGCAGCGGCACCAGGCCCGGCATCAGCTGATCGAGGATTGTCTGTACGGTGGTGACACGCGTCTGACCATCTTGACCGGTGATGGTTGATACTACCAGCGGGATGTTCACGTGCGTCCACTTGTTAACCAGCGCCCCCATGACAAACAGGCCGAGGATTGATGCCCCCTCGGTCAGTTTCTGCAGGAAGCCGCCGCCCATATCTTTAACGATGTCCACACCTTTACGGTAGCCGTATGCCACGCCGTAGTAACGGGTCAGCAGGCGAACGGCGTTGAACAGGATGAAGAACAGCAGTGGACCAAGCAGGCTGCCGCTCATTGCGATACCGGCACCCAGTGCTGCGAATACCGGACGAACCGTACCCCAGAAGATAGGGTCGCCTACGCCTGCCAGCGGTCCCATCAGACCTACTTTGATACCGTTAATGGCACCATCGTCGATCTCTGCGCCGTTTGCACGCTGCTCTTCCATCGCCAGGGTAACGCCCAGAACCGGAGCTGCTACATAAGGATGGGTGTTGAAGAATTCCAGGTGACGCTTAATCGCCTGACGTCGCGCTTCGTTGTTTTCCGGATACAGGCGTTTGATCGCCGGTACCATGGAGAAGCAGAAGCCCAGCGCTTGCATACGTTCGAAGTTCCATGAACCCTGAAACAGGTTAGAACGGATGAACACGCCACGAATATCACCCGGAGTGAGTTTTTTCTCAGGAGTAGTTTTTGTCATATCAACCATTTCGCTCACCTGCTAGTCCAGTTCGTTATCGAGATCGTTATTACCAGCAGCCTGCGCTGGCGCACCCGCCACACGATTATATTTCGGGCTGAGCTGGATGTAGAGAACCGCCATGACCGCACCAATCACACCCAGAGCAACCAGGTTGAATTCGGTGAACGCAGCGGTAACGAAGCCGAGGTAGAAGAACGGCATCAGGTAGCCGGCGCGCATCATGTTGATAACCATCGCATAACCGACGACGACGATCATGCCGCCCGCGATGTTCAGACCGCCGGTCACCACTTCTGGAATGGCGTTCAGCATGCTCTGCACTTCACTGGTACCGACAGAAATTGCAACGATTACCGCCGGAATGGCAATACGCATGGCTTGCAGGAACAGAGAGGACACGTGGATCCAGGACAACGCCGTCAGGTTGCCATTCTCGGCCGCCTTATCTGCCGCGTGCTGGAACGCAACGGTAATCGTACGAACGATGATGGTCAGTACCTGGCCTGCTGCTGCCAGTGGGATAGCCAGGGCGATACCTGCACCGATACTTTGGTGACCGGCAATAACCAGGACGGTCGAAATAATCGACGCCAGTGCGGCATCAGGCGCAACCGCCGCACCGATGTTCATCCAGCCGAGAGCGATCATTTCCAGGGTACCACCGATGATGATACCGGTTTTCATATCACCGAGAACGGCACCAATCAGCGTACAGGCCACCAGTGGGCGGTGGAACTGAAATTCATCAAGTACGGATTCCATACCCGCAATACATGCGACGACGAACACCAGCACAATCTGAAGAGTGGTAATCTCCATTGTACTTCTCCTATTGCATAAGCTTTATGTGAAAAACCGGCGCGGGCTTATTTCCCAACTTTGCCGATCAAATCCATCATTTTCAGTTTTTGATCTGTGGAAACCTTGCGGGCTTCCAGCTCAATACCGCGTGCATTCAGCTTGTTGAATGCTTCGATATCTTTTTCATCAACCGAAATCGCGTTGTTGACCTGCGTTTTGCCCTGACGGAAAGCCATACCACCGATGTTCACGGAGGTGATTTTCACGCCGCCTTCAACAATGCGTTCGACGTCTGTCGGGTTAGTAAACAGGAGCATCACGCGTTCACCCGCATATTTAGGGTTGTTGTAAACGCGGATCATCTTGGCGACATCCACCACGTGGGCGGTAACGCCCGGTGGAGCAACCTGGGTCAGAAGAGTTTTACGCACGGTGTCGGCGGCAACTTCGTCGCTGACCACGATAATGCGTTGAACGTTAGTCTCTTTGGTCCAGCGAGTTGCCACCTGGCCGTGAATCAGACGGTCATCGATACGCGCAAGGCCGATAGCCATGTAATCGTTTGGACCCATCGGTTTTGCAGGTGCGGCGACTTTAGGCGCTACTGCTGCTGGCGCGGGTTTCTCAACCGGCTGTGCTTTCAGCGCTTTCACGCCTTCGCGGCCCGTTTCAACGGCCAGTGCGACCAGTTCATCAAAACTCGGATTGTCGTCGCGTGCCATGAAGGTTTCCACCAACATGGGGATATTCACCCCGGCGACAACTTCATAGTGCTCTTTATCGACGACAATACGGCTTGCAGCGTTAAACGGACTGCCGCCCCATGTATCAACGAGAAATAGCACCCCTTTGCTGGTATCCAGTTTCTCCAGCTGAGCAGTGTACTTCTCTATCAGCGTTTCGGCGTTTTCACCGGGAACGAAATCGATCCAGCCGACGTTTTCCTGCTCGCCCAACAGCATTTCTGCGGTTTTGAGTAACTGCTCTGCAGCCCAACCATGTGTGCCTATGACAATAGCAATGGTCACTTGCTACCTCCTTTTATTATCATGAATACGACTGCCAGGCAGTCGTACTGAGAATCGCATTGGCGGACCGAATCGATTCAGATAAGGGTTAGAGTTAAATTAACTAAGACTTCCGCGATTTATTTTAGATAGTGAAAAAATAATTTATGTGATGAAGATCCGTAATTTAGCTACGCCGTGCAGATTTTTCTGTAAGGTAAAGCACTTGTGTTACAGAAGTTTGCAAATGAACGTAAATCTTTGCTAAAAAGCTAATCTCTCTGATATGTTTAGCCTCCGTTTAATTGTTCAGGAGTATAGGGCAGCAGCCCACTATATGGACCGTCACCGACGTCAGTCATCTTCCAGGCCATTTCGCGCCTTCTTCACCGGCGATCCTCGCCACGTATCACCGCTGTCTTCCCTTGTTTTGCCTACCCTGAGTGGGGCACCGTTTCGTCATTCCTTTAGCAGGAGCTTGTCATGGAATTCTTAATGGACCCGTCAATCTGGGTGGGATTGTTGACGCTGGTAGTGCTGGAAATTGTTCTCGGCATTGATAACCTGGTGTTTATCGCCATCCTCGCGGATAAACTGCCGCCAAAACAGCGTGATAAAGCACGTCTGATTGGCCTCTCGCTGGCGCTGATTATGCGACTGGCGCTGTTGTCCGTGATCTCGTGGATGGTCACGCTGACCAAGCCGCTGTTCTCCGTGATGGATTACACCTTCTCCGGCCGTGACTTGATCATGCTGGTCGGGGGTATATTCCTGCTTTTCAAAGCGACGACGGAGCTTCATGAACGGCTAGAGAACAGACAGCACGATGATGGTCACGGTAAGGGCTATGCCAGCTTTTGGGTGGTCGTGTTGCAGATTGTCGTCCTGGACGCCGTCTTCTCGTTGGATGCGGTAATTACAGCGGTCGGGATGGTGAACCATCTGCCGGTCATGATGGCGGCGGTGGTGATTGCAATGGCGGTTATGCTGTTGGCCTCTAAGCCACTGACACGCTTTGTAAACCAGCATCCAACGGTTGTGGTGCTGTGTCTAAGCTTCCTGCTGATGATTGGTTTGAGCCTTGTCGCAGAAGGCTTTGGCTTCCACATTCCGAAAGGTTATCTGTACGCAGCGATTGGCTTCTCGATCCTCATCGAGCTGTTTAACCAGATTGCGCGTCGTAACTTCATTAAGCAGCAGTCGAATCAGCCACTGCGTGCCCGTACAGCGGATGCGATCCTGCGCCTGATGGGCGGTCGCCGTCAGGTAAACGTGCAGGCGGATTCAGAAAACCGTAACCCGGTGCCGGTGCCTGAAGGGGCGTTTGTCGAAGAAGAGCGCTACATGATTAACGGCGTGCTCTCTCTGGCCTCCCGTTCGCTGCGCGGTATCATGACCCCACGCGGTGAAATCAGTTGGGTAGACGCTAACCTGGGCGTGGATGAAATTCGCCAGCAGCTGCTCTCTTCACCGCATAGTCTGTTCCCGGTGTGTCGCGGCGAACTGGATGAGATCATCGGCGTGGTGCGTGCAAAAGAGATGCTGGTGGCGCTGGAAGAGGGCGTCAACGTTGAAGCCGTTGCCGCCGCATCCCCTGCGATTGTCGTGCCGGAAACGCTGGATGCGATCAACCTGCTGGGCGTATTGCGCCGTGCTCGTGGGAGCTTTGTTATCGTGACCAACGAGTTTGGCGTGGTACAAGGCCTTGTCACACCGCTGGACGTACTGGAAGCGATAGCCGGTGAATTCCCTGATGCGGATGAAACGCCGGAGATCGTCGCCGATGGTGACGGCTGGCTGGTCAAAGGTGCGACCGACTTGCACGCGCTCTCGCATACGCTGGGGCTGGAAAATGTGGTGAACGATGAAGAAGACATCGCCACGGTTGCCGGGTTAGTCATCGCCGTTAACGGACAAATACCGCGACCGGGTGATGTCATCGAACTGCCGTCACTGCACATCACGATCGTTGAAGCCAACGACTATCGTGTTGATCTGGTGCGTATTGTTAAAGAGCAATCAGCACATGATGAAGATGAATAAATCGTCTTAACGCAACGGCATTAACGGCACGATGTGGCCGTTATGATGCGCTGGCGGGGGAGAACTCCCCGCCAGCCATCGCGGAAAATCTCGCAGCGGCATTGGCCGCGCATAAAAAAATCCCTGTAAAATATGTACGCCGTGACGGCGCAGATACAGGGATTGTTCCTCTGTTTCGACCCCTTCAGCCACCAGCTCAATGTGCAGCCGCTGGCCCAGCGCAATAATGATATCCGTCACCGTCGAGTTCACCGCATCCGTCCCGATGGCCGTGGTAAAAGATTTGTCAATTTTCAACACGTCAGGACGAAGCTTTTCGAGCCCCGAAAGGGAGCTGTTGCCGGTACCGAAATCATCAATGGCGAGCTTTACGCCTTTGCGATGCAGCTCGCGAACGATGCGATAATCCACGTCTCGCAGGGTATCTCGCTCCGTTAATTCGATGATCAACTGCTGGGAGGGATTTGCGTTAAACCAGATGCGGTTAAGATCCTGCAAAAGCACGCCTCTATGGAAGTGGCTGGCGGCGACGTTAATGCCGATGTGAAAACCGGCAAAGGCCGGGAAGTATGTTATCTGCCGCACCGTTTCGGCGAGCACGTAGCGGGTGAGGGGGATGATCAGGTTGTGTTCTTCAGCAAGAGGAATAAACACCTCTGGGGAGATCCATCCCTGGCGCGGGTTATTCCAGCGTAGCAAGATCTCAACGCCGATGCATTCCTGAGTTCGGGCGTTCACTAGCGGCTGGCAAAACAGTTCAAACTCCCGCGCTTCAATTCCCAGGTTGATCTCCCATGTGAAGCTCATCCGGCTTGCCGTGGCAAGCCAGGCGATATAGCCCAGTAGCAGGCTGAGCAATAACGCTAACGGCAATTGTGTCGGCAGGTTCATCAGGGCCAGTTCACCGGGGCCAGGGCCGCTTATGGTGATGGAAAAGGGGTAGCGAGTGGACGCCTTCTGCATCAGTGATTCCCCCCGATCAACGTGCAGGGCATCGGCAACCTGCTGACCGTACCGCAAATAGCGATCGCCCACGGTCAACACCACGTCGGTGATCAGCGGGCGCTGTGGCTCAAGGATCATTTTGGTGATGAGTTCAATATTGACGATCTCCATCACGCCATCTTCACTGCTGCTGGCATTGGGATACCACTGAATCAGAATCGGGCTGCCTTTAAGCAGCCACCGATCGGTGGATAAAAACAGTTTGGGCTCACCGGCAGGTAGTAAGGGTTGAACGTCACGGACCGGCACATCGCGGCTGCCGAATATACTGGAGCAGTACAAGATCCCGTCCTTGATAAGCGCGATGGAGCGAACGGTCTGCAAAATCGCCGCCTGTTTTCGTAAGGCCAGGTGCGCCTGAGTACAGGGCTGACCCACCAACGTTTGTAGGGCATCCCGGCGGTTTTCTAATGAGAGCAGAACGTTATCGAGGGAGCGAACGGTATGGCTGGCAAAGTCGAGGATCCGTTCCTGATTAAAATTGCGCTGTGAAATAAAGCGAATGCCGAGCGTCAGAATAAGCGTAAAGAGCGCAACCGTCACACAGACGATAACGCGTTTTCGGCGATAGTCTTTAATGATCGATTGTGCATTTTGCATGTACGGTCGCCCGATAAGCCACCAGCCACAAAAGCCGGACGCAACAGTGAAAGTGTAGTGGGGAATAGCAGATGAGACGAGAAGGCTGGAGAGAATTCGCCCATCCGTTGCAGATGGGCGAAAGGAGGTATTAGTCGCACTGTACCTTTATGGCCAGGCCGCCACGTGATGTTTCACGGTATTTGGCATTCATGTCCTTGCCGGTTTCGTACATGGTCTCAATAACCTTATCCAGTGAAACGCGCGGCTCGCTGGTACGGCGCATCGCCATACGGGAGGCGTTGATCGCTTTCACTGAGGCAATAGCATTACGCTCAATGCACGGTACCTGCACCTGGCCGGCAACCGGGTCACAGGTCAGACCGAGGTTATGTTCCATACCAATTTCTGCGGCGACACACACCTGCTCCGGGCTCGCGCCCAGCAGCTCTGCCAGACCAGCCGCCGCCATTGAACACGCCACACCCACTTCACCCTGGCAGCCGACTTCGGCACCAGAGATTGAGGCGTTCATCTTGTACAGCGCGCCAATTGCACCCGCTGCCAGGAAATAGCGGATATAGATATCCGGGCTGACAGGCTCAATAAAGTGGTCGTAATAGGCCAGAACTGCAGGAACAATACCGCATGCACCGTTGGTTGGTGCCGTCACGACGCGGCCACCGGCGGCGTTTTCTTCATTCACCGCCAGAGCAAACATGTTCACCCAGTCGACCACGTTCATTGGGTCGTTGGAGAATTTGTCGGTCGTCACCAGCATGCGGCGCAGCGCTGAAGCGCGACGCGGTACGCGCAGCGGCCCAGGCAGAACGCCTTCGGTATTCATTCCGCGGTCGATACAGGCGCGCATGGTTTGCCACACGTTGGCAAAATAGTCTTCAATCTCTTTTTTGCTGTGCAGCGCCAGCTCGTTTTGCATCACCATGCCGGAAAGGGACAGGCCGGTTTCTTTGCAATACCCCAGCATTTCGGCGGCAGATTTAAACGGGTACGGTACGGAGACGTCGCCCACGCTGTCTTTGCCAAAATGCTCTTCATCAACGATGAAACCACCGCCGATAGAGTAGTACGTTTTGGTGTAAATCTCTTTTTCGCCGTTCCAGGCATGAATCGTCATGCCATTTTCATGCAGAGGCAGGTTGTCGCTACGAAAACGCATGCCGTCATCCTGCGGGAAATCCACCTCGTGCTGGCCGTTAGCCAGCAGCAGGCGGCCGCGTGTTTCCACGTCGCGGATGAATGCCGGAATGGCATCAATATCAACAGTGGCCGGCAGGTTACCTGCCAGACCCATAATAATGGCGATATCGGTGTGGTGGCCTTTACCCGTTAATGACAGCGAGCCGTAGACATCCACGGCAACACGGGTAACGCTTTCCAGTAATCCTTTTTCGACCAGGTCATCGACGAACTGTTTACCGGCCTTCATCGGCCCTACAGTATGGGAAGAAGATGGACCAATTCCCACTTTGAACATGTCGAATATACTAATCACTTTCACACTCCTGACAGGGTTACCGGGGTTCCAGTAACGATGTTATAACTGCGCATAGTGTAAGAGGGAACACTGACCTCGGCTTAACTATTCACATGAATTAAACTAATGGGTGGCGATGGTTTTGCTAATAGCGCGACGCCGATCGCAAACCTGGTAGAAGAAGGTGGAATGTAAAGTATAGTCAAGGCTTCAGGCCGATTTGCAGCGCTAGCTCACGAATGATGCCCGCCGTCATGCCCCAAACAAAATAATGCTGATACCACGACAACCAGACCCGATGGTCATGCCCACGACGCTGAATATCCAGGGGGTGATAACGCCCCAGCCGAAGGGCCTCTTCGAGTGGCATTTCAAACACCGCTGACACTTCATCGACGCTGGCATGATATTGAAGATCGGGGGGAATAATGCCGACCACGGGCGTGACCTGAAAACCGGTTACACTGTCGACCGGCGGCAGAACGCCGATGATCTCAACGGCTTCCGGTGGAATCGCGACCTCTTCATGCGCTTCACGCAGCGCAGCGGCAATCAGTGAGGCATCGGTGCTGTCAACCGCTCCGCCGGGGAAAGCGACCTGGCCGGCGTGTTTACGCATATGCGGGGACCGCTGCGTCAGCAGCAGGCCCGGCTGCGCACGGCGTACCACCGGGATCAACACCGCCGCCTGACGTTGGTTCAATGCCTCGCGGTTCACCTGTGGGCGTAAAAGCTGAAAGCGAGACAGAAAATTATCCAGCGTCAGGTTCTCTTTCTCCACGCGCTAACTCTCCAGTTGTTGAAGGATACGATTCACTTTATCAAAGGTTTCCTGATATTCCGCCGTAACGTCGCTATCGGCAACAATTCCGCCCCCTGCGGAGCAGTATAGATTGCCATTAAAGGCGGTCAGGGTACGAATGGTGATGCTGGTGTCCATTGTGCCACACAGGCTTAGATAACCAATGCTCCCGCACCAGGCATTGCGGCGGTGCGGCTCCAGTTCGTCAATGATCTCCATCGCCCGGACTTTTGGCGCACCGGTAATAGAGCCGCCCGGGAACGCGGCGCGCAGGAGATCGCAGGCGGTGCGTGATTCTGGTAATTGCGCAGTAATGGTGCTGACCAGGTGATGCACAGCCGGAAAGGGTTCAACGACAAACAGTTCGGGGACGCGCACGCTTCCGGGCTCGGCCACGCGGCCAATATCATTGCGCATCAGATCGACGATCATCAGGTTCTCGGCGCGGTCCTTCGGCGATGCAGCAAGTTTTTCAGCCTGCTGACGGTCGGCAACTGGATCGTTCAGGCGGGGAAGCGTCCCCTTGATCGGCCGTGTCTGGATGGTTCTGTCCGACAGGTGAATAAAACGCTCGGGCGACAGGCTCAAAATGGCGCCCTGTTCAAGACGCAAAAACGCGCTAAAAGGTGCCTGATTGCTTGCGTTAAGACGAGTAAACGCCTGCCATTCATCGCCCTGATAAGCTGCTCTGAACCGCTGGGCGAGGTTTACCTGATAACAGTCGCCGCTTTGGAGATAAGCCTGAACACGTGAAAACTTCTCGGCATACTCTTGCGCGGTCATGTTTGAACGCCATTCGGAGGTCAGACGGAAATCGTCCGCCGCAGCCGGCTGCTGTGCCTCAAGCCAGGCCAGTCGCGCATGCACATCCTTATGGCTAAGCAGCGACACCACCTTCTTCTGGTGATCGACAATCATCGCCCAGTCGTACAGTCCGACCGCCATATCCGGCAGCGAGATGTCATGTTCAGCGAGGGAAGGCAGGGTTTCGAAACGGCGGCCCAGATCGTAACCAAACAGCCCCAGCGCCCCTCCCTGGAAGGGCAGATCCGGATTCGGCGTCGCGGATAACCCCAGCGCATTAATGGCATGCTGAAGCGCCATCAGCGGATCGTCCGTGGATGACAGGCTTTCTGCGGTCAGGGTCTGTGCCGGGTCAGCAACCAGAATATCAAAGCGGCTGTAAGGGTGAACCGCATGGCCGGAGTGCAGCAGCATGGCAAAAGGAAGATGGCTTAGGCGTGCAAACCAATATTCTGCGGCGTCATCACGCCAGGGTAAGGTAATAACAATGGGGAAGTGCATGTTCATGTGTGGCAAACTACCGGGCAGCGTGAAATAATTAGCGCAGATAATTTAGCAGGAGTTGACGATGTTTGCAGGTTTACCTTCTCTTAGCCATGAGCAACAGCAGAAAGCGGTAGAGCGAATTCAGGAATTGATGTCCCAGGGCATGAGCAGTGGGCAAGCCATTTCCCAGGTCGCGGAAGAACTTCGCGCCACGCATACCGGCGAGCGGATCGTGGCGCGTTTCGAGGATGAAGACGAAGAGTAACGGGGCTTAAACCGCCGCGATAATCTTAATCTCTACCTTGTATTCTGATTTCATTAGCGTGGCCTGCACGGTGCAACGTACAGGCGCGTGACCCGCTACAACCCACGCATCCCAGGCTTTGTTCATTGCCGCGAAATCATCTTTGTTCGCCAGAAAAATGGTCGCATCCAGAATGCGAGATTTGTCGCTGCCTTGCTTAACCAGCACGTCATCAATCTGCTCGAGGGTATTCGCCGTCTGCGCGAAGGCATCAGCGTCCAGGTTTGACGGAACACCGGTGTAGTAAAGCGTCTGGTTATGAATCACGACATCAGACCAGCGGGCTTCGGCATCAATGCGCACAATTGTCATAAACGTTTCCTCGTTATTTTACGTAATCAGGCGGCAAGACTGCCATATTGTGTTCCCGTCGTCACTATTTGGGGTGGCACAGGAAGAGATGGGCTGACATAATCCCTGTGCAAAAATACAGTGAGAGAGCAACGTGGCAGACGATTTTTCCCCTGAAGGTCAATTAGCACAGGCGATCCCCGGCTTTAAGCCCCGCGAACCACAGCGACAGATGGCGCACGCCGTTGCACGCGCTATCGACAACGCGCAGCCGCTGGTGGTAGAGGCAGGGACGGGCACGGGGAAAACCTATGCTTATCTTGCTCCGGCGCTGCGGGCTAAAAAGAAAGTGATCATCTCGACAGGGTCGAAAGCGTTGCAGGACCAGCTCTACAGCCGCGATTTACCGACGGTCGCCAAGGCCCTGAAGTACAAAGGCCGCCTGGCGCTGCTCAAAGGGCGTTCTAACTATCTCTGCCTGGAACGCCTGGAGCAGCAGGCTTTAGCGGGAGGGGATCTGCCGGTACAAACCCTAAGCGATGTCATCATTCTGCGCGCCTGGGCGAACCAGACTGAAGAGGGCGACATCAGTACCTGCGCGAGCGTTGCGGAAGACTCTCCAGCATGGCCGCTGGTCACCAGTACCAACGATAACTGCCTCGGCAGCGACTGCCCGCTGTATAAAGACTGTTTCGTGGTGAAAGCGCGTAAAACCGCGATGGATGCAGATGTCGTCGTGGTTAACCACCATCTTTTCCTGGCCGATATGGTCGTCAAAGACAGCGGTTTTGGGGAACTGATCCCTGAGGCCGATGTGATGATCTTCGATGAAGCCCATCAGCTCCCGGATATTGCCAGCCAGTATTTTGGCCAGTCGCTCTCCAGCCGTCAGCTGCAGGATCTGGCGAAAGATTTCACCATTGCCTATCGCACCGAATTAAAAGACACCCAACAGCTGCAGAAGTGTGCCGACCGTCTGGCGCAAAGCGCGCAGGATTTCCGCTTGCAGCTGGGAGAACCGGGCTACCGTGGCAACCTACGCGAGCTGCTGGCGGACAAAAATATCCAGCGCGCGCTGCTGCTGCTTGATGATGCGCTGGAGCTTTGTTACGACGTGGCGAAGCTCTCGCTCGGGCGTTCTGCGCTGCTGGATGCGGCCTTTGAGCGCGCAACGCTGTATCGGGGACGGTTGAAGAGACTTAAAGAGACCAACCAGCCCGGCTTCAGCTACTGGTATGAATGTACGTCACGTCATTTCACGCTGGCGCTCACGCCGCTGACGGTGGCAGATAAATTCAAAGAGGTCATGGCGCAGAAACCAGGAAGCTGGATCTTCACGTCGGCAACGCTGTCGGTGAACGATGATCTGCACCACTTTACCGAACGCCTGGGGATAGAGCAGGCCGAATCACTGCTTCTTCCAAGCCCGTTTGATTATGAAACGCAGGCGCTGCTCTGTGTCCCTCGCAATTTACCGTTACCGAACCAGCCGGGCGCGGCGCGCCATCTGGCGGCCATGCTGAAGCCGATGATTGAGGCTAACAATGGCCGCTGCTTTATGCTCTGTACCTCCCACGCCATGATGCGTGACCTGGCAGAACAGTTCCGCGCCACCATGACGCTGCCGGTGCTGCTGCAGGGTGAAACCAGCAAAGGACAACTGTTGCAACAGTTTGTTAGCGCCGGTAATGCGCTGCTGGTGGCGACCAGCAGTTTCTGGGAAGGGGTGGACGTGCGCGGTGATGCGCTTTCGCTGGTGATCATCGATAAACTGCCGTTTACCTCCCCGGACGACCCGCTGCTAAAAGCGCGGATGGAAGATTGTCGCCTCCGTGGCGGCGATCCGTTCGACGAAGTCCAGCTGCCGGATGCGGTTATTACCCTCAAGCAGGGGGTAGGGCGTTTGATCCGCGACGTCACCGATCGTGGCGTGCTGGTGATTTGCGACAACAGGCTGGTGATGCGTCCTTATGGTGCGACCTTCCTGGCAAGCCTGCCGCCCGCCCCGCGGACGCGGGACATTAAACGCGCAGTGCGTTTCCTGGCAAACCCAACGGCGCAGTAATTTGCCCCGGAGTGTGCTAAGATGCGCGCCATTTTGTGACTGACCATTGCGAGAGCGCGACAACTGATGCGAATTCTGGCTATTGATACCGCTACAGAGGCCTGTTCTGTTGCCCTGTGGAACGACGGTGCTATCTCTGCTCATTTCGAAGAGTGCCCACGGGAACACACCCAGCGCATTCTGCCCCTGGTGAAAGCCATTTTGACCGAGGGCAATACCTCTTTAACCGACCTCGACGCGCTGGCCTATGGCCGTGGCCCCGGCAGCTTTACGGGCGTGCGTATTGGTATTGGCATCGCGCAGGGGCTGGCGCTGGGCGCTGGGCTGCCGATGATCGGTGTTTCTACACTGGCGACTATGGCGCAGGGCGCCTGGCGTATGACCGGCGCAACCCGCGTGCTGGCCGCCATTGACGCGCGCATGGGCGAAGTTTACTGGGCCGAATATACCCGCGATGAAAACGGCGTCTGGCACGGTGAAGAGTCGGAAGCGGTGCTGAAGCCGGAAGCGGTAACGGAACGCCTGAAACAGCTGTCCGGCGAGTGGGCGACAGTAGGTACAGGCTGGCCTGCGTGGCCGGAGATGGGGAACGACACCGGGTTAACGCTGGTGGATGGCAACATGCTCCTTCCTGCAGCAGAAGATATGCTTCCTCTCGCCTGCCAGCTGCTCTCAGCCGGAAAAACCGTTGCAGTTGAATGCGCTGAACCTGTTTATTTGCGAAATACCGTCGCGTGGAAGAAACTTCCTGGCCGTGAGTGAATCTCAATTACAGGGATTGAGAAAAAGGAGTCGCATCATGGCGGTTCAGACTAAAGTAGTACGCTTTTTTATGGCGGGCGTGGTTGCCATAGCACTGAGCGGGTGCGTAACCGTTCCTGATGCGATAAAGGGCAGTAGCCCTACGCCACAGCAGGATCTGGTGCGCGTGATGAATGCCCCTGAACTTTACGTGGGCCAGGAAGCGCGTTTTGGCGGTAAGGTGATCGACGTATTTAACCAGCAGGGGAAAACCCGCCTGGAGATTGCCACCGTCCCGCTGGATGACGGCGCGCGGCCGGTTCTGGGTGAAGCGTCCCGAGGCCGCATTTATGCGGATGTCAGCGGCTTCCTCGACCCGGTTGATTTCCGTGGGCAACTGGTTACCGTCGTTGGACCTATTACCGGAGCGGCGCAGGGTAAAATCGGCAGTACGCCCTACAAATTTATGACCATGCAGGTCGACGGATATAAACGCTGGCGGATTGCACAGCAGATTATCATGCCGCCGCAGCCAATCGATCCGTGGATGTGGGGACCGCATCCCTACCGTCATGGTTATCCGGGATGGGGCTGGTATAACCCCGGCCCCGCGCAGGTTCAAACGATAGTAACCGAATAACATACTGTTATTGTTAGGAAAGAGACAGCGGTTCTGCCGCTGTCTTTGTTTTTTTACGGATAAAACGAAAAAAAAGAGTGACGAGCTTCGCAACCTTAAATTTGAACAATTAATAAACTGGTATGCTGAGTTAATATAATGTTAACAAACTGTTTATTATCGGGGTTGTGATGACGACGAACACTCATTTCAGAGGTGATGCATTGAAAAAGGTTTGGCTTAACCGTTATCCCGCAGATGTCCCTGCGGAGATCAACCCTGACCGTTATCAATCCCTGGTTGAATTATTTGAGAATTCGGTCGCGCGTTATGCTGACCAGCCTGCGTTCGTGAACATGGGCGAAGTGATGACGTTCCGTAAGCTGGAAGAGCGCAGCCGCGCGTTTGCAGCCTACCTGCAGCAGGGGCTGGGATTGCAAAAAGGCGACCGCGTCGCCCTGATGATGCCAAACCTGCTGCAATATCCGGTAGCACTGTTTGGCATCCTGCGTGCCGGAATGATTGTCGTGAACGTCAACCCGCTGTATACACCGCGCGAGCTGGAACACCAGCTTAATGACAGCGGTGCGGCTGCGATTGTGATCGTCTCAAACTTTGCCCACACGCTGGAAAAAGTCGTCGATAAAACCCAGGTCAAGCACGTGATCCTGACGCGCATGGGCGACCAGCTCTCTACTGCCAAAGGGACGGTGGTTAACTTTGTCGTCAAATACATCAAGCGGCTAGTGCCAAAATATCATCTGCCGGATGCCATATCATTTCGTCGTGCACTGCATGCGGGCTACCGCATGCAGTACGTGAAACCGGAAGTGGTAGCGGAAGATCTCGCCTTCCTGCAATACACCGGGGGGACTACCGGTGTGGCGAAAGGTGCCATGCTCACGCACCGCAACATGTTGGCGAACCTGGAGCAGGTCAATGCCACTTACGGCCCACTGCTGCATCGCGGCAAAGAGCTGGTGATCACCGCGCTTCCGCTGTATCACATCTTCGCGCTGACCATGAACTGCCTGCTGTTTATCGAACTGGGCGGCCAGAACGTGTTGATCACCAACCCGCGTGATATTCCAGGGTTAGTTAAAGAGCTGGCGAAATACCCGTTCACCGCCATGACCGGGGTGAATACCCTGTTCAACGCGCTGCTTAACAACAAAGAGTTCCAGCAGCTTGATTTCTCCACGCTGCATCTCTCTGCGGGCGGCGGTATGCCGGTTCAGCAGGCGGTAGCAGAACGCTGGGTGAAACTCACCGGTCAGTATCTGCTGGAGGGCTACGGCCTGACGGAGTGCGCGCCGCTGGTGAGCGTCAACCCACATGACATTGACTACCACAGCGGCAGCATCGGCCTACCGGTGCCGTCAACGGAAGCCAAACTGGTGGATGACGACGACAACGAGGTCGCGCCGGGTGAACCGGGTGAACTGTGTGTAAAAGGTCCACAGGTCATGCTGGGCTACTGGCAACGTCCTGATGCCACCGATGACATCCTCAAAGACGGCTGGCTGCATACCGGCGATATCGCGGTAATGGATGACGAAGGTTTCCTGCGCATTGTCGATCGTAAGAAAGATATGATCCTCGTTTCGGGTTTCAACGTTTATCCGAATGAAATCGAAGATGTGGTGATGCAGCACGCAGGCGTGCAGGAAGTGGCCGCCGTGGGCGTCCCTTCCGGCAGCAGCGGCGAAGCGGTGAAGATTTTTGTGGTCAAGAAAGAGGCTTCACTGACTGAGGAAGAGCTGATAACGTTCTGTCGTCGTCAGTTGACCGGCTATAAAGTACCGAAGCTGGTAGAGTTTCGTGATGAACTGCCGAAATCCAACGTCGGGAAGATATTACGACGAGAATTACGTGACGAAGCCCGTGGCAAAGTGGACAATAACGCCTGAGCTTCAGGCTAATCGCCCAGACGCCGGTTAAGCCGGCGTTTTTTATGGGCGCAAACAAAAGAGAAACCGTTTTGAATTACCAGATGATCACGACCAACGACGAGCTGGCTTCGCTGTGCGAGGTTACCCGCGATTTTCCTGCTATCGCCCTGGATACTGAATTCGTTCGCACACGGACGTACTATCCGCAGCTGGGCCTTATTCAGATGTATGACGGTAAACATGTGTCGCTGATCGACCCGCTCGGCATCACCGACTGGGCGCCGATGCGCGATCTGCTGCTCAATACTGCCGTCACAAAATACCTCCACGCAGGCAGTGAAGATCTGGAAGTGTTCCTGAATACGTTTGGTATCATGCCGGAACCGTTGATTGATACGCAGATCCTCGCGGCGTTCAGCAATCGTCCGCTCTCATGGGGGTTTGCCGCCATGGTTGAGGAGTACACCGGCCTGGCGCTGGATAAAAGCGAATCCCGCACTGACTGGTTGGCCCGACCGCTGACCGAGCGTCAGCTTGAATACGCCGCGGCAGATGTGTTTTACCTGCTGCCGATTGCCGGACAGCTGATGAAAGAGGCGGAAGCCTCTGGCTGGCTGTCTGCCGCGCTGAATGAGTGTCGTATGACCCAGCAGCGTCGCCAGGAAGTGGTTGACCCGAAAGAGGCCTGGCGCGACATCAGCAACGCCTGGCAGCTGCGTACGAAGCAGTTAGCCTGCCTGCAGCTGCTGGCCGACTGGCGCCTGCGTAAAGCCCGTGAACGCGATTTGGCGGTTAACTTTGTTGTGCGCGAAGAACACCTGTGGGCGGTTGCACGCTATATGCCGGGCAGCATGGGTGAGCTGGACAGCATCGGCCTTTCCGGCAGTGAGATCCGTTTCCACGGTAAAACACTGTTGGCGCTGGTGGAGAAAGCACAGCAGACGCCAGACGATGCGCTGCCCGAGCCGCTGCAGAATCTGATGGATATGCCGGGGTATCGTAAGGCGTTCAAGGATATTAAAGCGCTGGTACAAGAGGTTGCGACAGAGAGCAAGCTGGGGGCAGAACTGCTGGCATCACGCCGTCAGATCAACCAGCTGCTGAACTGGCACTGGAAACTCAAACCTCAAAATGGCTTGCCGGAAATGATAGCGGGCTGGCGTGGAGAACTGATGGCCGATCGCCTGAAAACGCTGCTGGAAGGGTATCCACGATAAAATATGCCGGATCATGAAACCATGCCCGGCATATCTCCCCGGTGGCGCTAGCGCCTACCGGGGCTACAAAAACAAAACCCGACTAACGAGACTCTTCCGCTTCTGGCAGCGTCACGTTCAGCTCCAGAATCGAAATATCCCCGTCTTTTTGCTCAAGCTGTACTGTGACCATTTCCGGGTCAATCTGCACGTACTTACAGATCACTTCCAGAATGTCCTTGCGCAGCTGCGGCAGGTAGTGCGGTTCGGCATCGCTACGACGGCGCTCCGCAACGATGATTTGCAGACGTTCTTTAGCGATGTTGGCGGTGCTTTTTTTCCGCGAGAGAAAAAAGTCCAGTAATGCCATAACTTATCCTCCGAACAGGCGTTTGAGGAAACCTTTCTTCTCTTCTTCAATGAAGCGGAAAGGACGTTCTTCTCCCAGCAGACGGTCAACGGTATCGGCGTAAGCTTTACCTGCATCTGCCATTGTATCCAGGATCACGGGTTCACCCTGGTTAGACGCGCGTAATACGGATTGGTCTTCCGGGATCACGCCGACCAGTTTGATGCGCAGAATTTCGAGCACGTCTTCCATGCTCAGCATGTCGCCTTTGTTCACGCGGCCCGGGTTGTAGCGGGTCAGCAACAGATGCTCTTTGATCGGGTCCTGACCATTTTCCGCACGGCGAGATTTCGACGCGAGGATACCCAGAATACGGTCAGAGTCACGCACGGAGGAGACTTCCGGGTTGGTGGTAATGATGGCTTCATCGGCAAAATATAGCGCCATCAGCGCGCCGGTTTCGATACCTGCCGGGGAGTCACAGACCACAAAGTCGAACTCCATTTTTTTCAGCTCATCAAGAACCTTTTCAACGCCCTCGCGGGTCAGCGCGTCTTTATCACGGGTTTGCGACGCCGGGAGAATGTAGAGGTTCTCGGTGCGCTTGTCCTTGATCAACGCCTGGTTGAGTGTGGCATCGCCCTGGATGACGTTCACGAAGTCATACACGACGCGACGCTCACAGCCCATAATCAGGTCCAGGTTACGCAGGCCGATATCGAAATCGATAACGACGGTTTTCTTTCCCTTCTGGGCCAAACCAGTAGCGATGGCCGCGCTGGAGGTGGTCTTGCCAACGCCTCCTTTACCCGAAGTCACAACAATAATGCGTGCCATAGAAATTCCTTGTTAAAAGGGATCAATTTAACGGTTGAACGGTCAAAGCGTTGTCTGCCAACTGCAGACGGGCAGCTTTGCCATAAAATTCGGCTGGGATTTTGTCGCTCAGCCAATATTCACCTGCGATGGACACCAGTTCCGCCGTCAGGTGAGTACAAAATATTTGTGCATTACGATCGCCACTTGCACCCGCGAGTGCACGTCCACGCATCATACCGTAGACGTGAATATTGCCATCTGCAATCAGTTCTGCACCTGCGCTGACATGGCTTGTAACAATCAGATCACAGTTTGGCGCATAAATTCGCTGACCGGAACGAACCGGCAGATCAATCAATCGCGTTTTTGTGACTGGTGTAACATTTTGCGTCGAAGGCGGGGGCGTTTGTGCGGCAGCGGGAGCCGGACGCGGGGCTTTTTCTTTTCCCTCAGTCAGAAGCGGCAGCCCTGCACGGTCGATTTCCGCTTTTAACTCAGGATCTTTGCAGCCGCTGATGCCCACAATGCGCAGCCCGGTTGATGACACTGCTTGCTGGATAAGTTTCCAGTTAACCGGTGCCGCGAGACCGCTGACATTGATGACGACAGGTGCGTGCTTTAGAAAGGCCGGAGCCTGGGCGATTTTGTCTTCTAACGCCTGGCGAATAATCTCGGGTTTTGCATCATGCAAATGAACCACTGATAAGGTGAAACTACTGCCTTTAAGTTCGATGGGCGTGTTTGACATCCTGGCCTTACTCAATTTGCTATTAACCGCAGCACGTCGCTGCGATATTCCGAAGAGTATCAGGCATGTTATAGTCAGGAGTATATTGAGGCAAGCAACCACCCATTAATTCAGAGTAAAAACATGTTTTGTGTGATCTACAGAAGTACCAGCCGCGACCAGACCTATCTTTACGTCGAAAAGAAAGATGATTTTTCCCGCGTGCCTGAAGAATTAATGAAAAGCTTTGGCCGTCCTCAGCTGGCGATGCTACTGCCGCTGGATGGCCGCAAGACGCTGGTGAACGCGGATCTGGAAAAAGTAAAAACGGCATTAACCGAGCAAGGCTATTATTTACAGCTTCCACCACCACCCGAGAATTTATTAAAACAGCATCTTGAGGTGAACGGAAAAAAATAGTCCCGGGCGCGTCCGGGCACAACACATCAACCGTTTAGGGGTCGATCATGTATCAACATCATAACTGGCAAGGTGCATTACTGGATTATCCCGTTAGCAAAGTTGTCTGCGTTGGCAGTAACTATGCGAAGCATATTCAGGAAATGGGCAGTGCGACGCCAGAAGAGCCGGTACTGTTCATTAAACCGGAAACCGCGCTGTGCGATATCCGCCAGCCGCTGGCGTTGCCACAGGGGCTAGGGTCGGTTCATCACGAAGTGGAGCTAGCCGTACTGATTGGCGCAACGCTGCGTCAAGCCTCACAAGAACATGTGCAGAAAGCGATTGCCGGCTACGGCGTGGCGCTGGATCTGACCCTGCGTGATGTGCAGGGCAAAATGAAGAAAGCGGGGCAGCCGTGGGAAAAAGCCAAAGGCTTTGACAATTCCTGCCCGATTTCCGGTTTTGTGCCGGTAGGGGAGTTTACGGCTGACCCGCAAAACACCCCGCTTGCGCTGAAAATCAACGGTGAGACCCGCCAGCAGGGCACTACCGCAGATATGATCCACAAGATTGTTCCGCTGATTGCCTACATGAGCCGCTTCTTCACCCTGAAGCCGGGTGACGTGATCCTGACCGGGACGCCAGAAGGCGTTGGCCCGCTCAACGGCGGTGATGAACTGGACGTCAGTTTCAACGGACTGTCACTGAAAACCCGCGTGCTGTAAAAGCAACTTGCCGCCTGAAGAAGGCGGCAAAACTTGCATCAACGTGCCAGACTCGTTATAAGGTGCGCTTTCTTTTGACGTGTGGACATCCTGATGAACGACATTCCTTTCTGGCAAAGCAAAACTCTCGACGAAATGACCGACGTGGAGTGGGAATCGTTGTGTGACGGCTGCGGGCAATGCTGCCTGCATAAGTTGATGGATGAAGACTCTGACGAAATCTACTTCACCAATGTGGCCTGCAAGCAGCTGAACATCAAAACCTGCCAGTGCCGCAACTATGAACGCCGCTTCGAATTTGAACCGGACTGCATCAAGTTAACCCGCGACAACTTGCCGACCTTCGAATGGCTACCGCATACCTGTGCCTATCGCCTGCTGGCAGAAGGTCAGGATTTGCCGAAATGGCATCCCCTTCTGACCGGCTCGAAAGCGGCGATGCACGGTGAACGCATTTCCGTGCGCCATATTGCGGTGAAAGAATCCGAGGTGCAGGACTGGGAAGACCACATCATGAATCATCCCAATCGTTGATAAGAAAAAACCCGCCGCGGCGGGTTTTTTTAGGGGGGTGTGGCCTGATGCCCTCTCCCGCGTGTGGGGGGTAAACATTAAAAACGGCAACCGACGTTGCCGTTTTGCGTTTATCTTCCGAACAAATCGCGTTTTTTCGGTTTAAACGGCTGGGCAATCAGCACCAGCAAGGCCACGACGAAGTAGGCAACAAAGATACCTACCAGCCACTGCGGCATCTCCAGCGTCAGGAATTCCCACTGGCGTACGGAGCAGTCGCCGGATGCGACAAATACCTGCGGCAGCCATTTATCCAGCGGCAGCCAGCTCGGGAAGCGAGCGGCGAAGTCACAGGTCATAAACGGCGAGGGATGCAGCTGCATGACGGTGTGCTGCCAGGAGAGCTCAATCCCTTTCCAGGCGCTGTACAGCCAGATGGCGATACCAGCATAGCGCAGCGGTGATTTCGGCGCGATTGCACCCACCAGACCTGCACCCATCACCCCGAACAACGCACAACGTTCGTAGATACACAGCACGCAGGGCTTCAGTCCCATTACATGCTGGAACCACAGCGCGACCATTTCAAGCGCAAAGGCGGTCAGGGCCAGTAACAACCATGCTCCGCGACCGCGGGAGCACTGGTTCAAAAATCTCAACATAATCATTTCCCTGGAACATGCATAATAAGCGCAGTGTAAACGAATTCGTTTTTCGCGCCATCGGTACCTGACGATTTAAAACGTAATTGGATGTTTATCATGCGAAAAGGCAAACGGACAGCGAACTGCCCGCCATGCGTGTTTAGTGCGCCGCAAGTATACCTGCTTGTATCAACCATTGCGTATAGGGAATGAGGGTAAATTTGACGCACAGCAATCCTGTGAGGGTGAGCACCAGCGTATACGGCAGAGCCATCCACACCATACGTCCATAAGAAAGTCGTATGAGGGGCGCCAGAGCCGAGGTCAGCAGGAACAGAAACGCAGCCTGACCATTTGGGGTCGCCACTGACGGCAAATTCGTGCCGGTGTTGATGGCAACCGCCAGCAGCTCGAACTGCCCGGCGCTAATGGCTCCATGCTCCATGGCGGCTTTGGCTTCATTAATATAAACCGTCCCGACGAAGACGTTGTCGGAAATTGACGACAGCAGGCCGTTAAACAGATAGAAGAGCGAAAGCTGCGCATCGGGCGCGGCCTGAAGGACAAACGCGATAATCGGTGCGAACAGCTGCTGGTCGATAATGACCGCCACGACGACAAAAAATACCGCCAGCAGGGCAGTAAACGGCAGCGCTTCCGTAAAAGCTTTACCGATAGCGTGTTCGTCCGTCACACCGGTGAAGCTGGTGGCGAGAACGATCACGGACAAACCGATCAAGCCGACCTCCGCAAGGTGGAACGCCAGTGCGGCGATCAGCCACACGCCGATCACCCCCTGGGCAATTAGCCGCAGCGTGTCCTGACGGGTGCGCTGGCTGCGGCTCTGCAGGTCGAACTTATGTAACTCCTGGCGAACCGGATCCGGCAGTTTTGCGCCGTAGCCAAAGGCCTGGAATTTCTCCAAAAGCACGCAGGTGGCTAAGCCGCAGACAAGCACCGGTACGCTAACCGGTGCCATCCGCAGGAAAAACTCACCGAAGTGCCAGCCGGCGGCTTTGGCAATGATCAGGTTTTGCGGCTCGCCCACCATCGTCATCACGCCACCGAGTGCGGTGCCAACGCCCGCGTGCATCATCAGGCTGCGCAGGAACGCGCGAAACTGTTCCAGCACCTCACGGTGGTAGGTATCAACCTGGCTGTCGTCAAGCAGGTCATCCCCGGGGCGTGAGGAGGCAACACGGTGATAAATGCCATAAAAACCGACGGCAACGCTTATCACCACGGCAACCACCGTCAGCGCGTCCAGGAAGGCCGAGAGAAAAGCGGCCGCCAGGCAGAAGGCCAGCGAGAGGATCGTTTTTGATGGAATGCTTAACAGCAGGCGCGTAAAGATAAACAGCAAGAGCTGCTTCATAAAGTAGATCCCAGCCACCATAAACATCAGCAGCAGGAGCACTTCAAGGTTTGATGCCAGCTCTTCTTTTACATGGTCCGCGCTGGTCATGCCGATGGCCACGGCTTCAAATGCCAGTAGACCACCGGGCAGAAGCGGGTAGCATTTCAGCGCCATTGCCAGCGTGAAGATAAACTCCGCGACCAGTAACCACCCAGCCACAAACGGGTTCACGATAAAAATGAGGGGGTTAATGACCAGACAGACCAGAAGAATCAGCTTGTACCAGTCGGGAGACTGGCCTAAAAAATTGCGCCACAGCGCGCGCCCAAATGAAATTTCCACGACAGACATCCTTCCCCGTCAGGTGAGACAAAACATCAGTATACGCATAAATAACGTTTGGGAGGACAACGAGGCGGCAATGTAAATTTCACAGAAATGAAACGGCGATCCCTCTTTTCTCTCTGCGCCGCGCTACCTGCCTCTGCGCGCCTCTGGTATGATGAGTCTAATTTGCTAAAGTTGTGTAATGGAAATCTTACTATGGTCATTAAGGCGCAGAGCCCGGCGGGTTTCGCGGAAGAGTACATCATTGAAAGCATCTGGAATAACCGTTTCCCTGCGGGATCAATTCTTCCAGCTGAACGCGAACTCTCTGAACTGATTGGCGTCACTCGTACGACATTGCGCGAAGTGCTCCAGCGACTGGCACGTGATGGCTGGCTGACGATTCAGCACGGCAAGCCAACCAAAGTAAACAACTTCTGGGAAACCTCTGGGCTGAATATCCTTGAAACGCTGGCGCGCCTCGACCACGAAAGCGTGCCGCAGCTGATCGATAATCTGCTCTCCGTGCGTACCAATATTGCGACTATTTTTATTCGCACCGCGTTTCGCCAGCATCCGGAAGATGCGCTTGAGGTTCTGGCCAGTGCGGATGCCGTGGAAGATCACGCAGATGCCTTTGCCACTCTCGACTACAATGTGTTCCGTGGTCTGGCGTTTGCCTCCGGTAACCCGATTTATGGGCTGATCCTGAACGGCATGAAAGGGTTGTACACCCGGATTGGTCGTCACTACTTCGCTAACCCTGAAGCCCGCAGTCTGGCGCTGGGCTTCTACCATAAACTTAGCAAGCTCTGTACAGAAGGTCTGCACGATCAGGTCTACGAAACGGTGCGTCGCTACGGTCATGACTCCGGTGAAATCTGGCATCGAATGCAGAAAACCCTGCCGGGCGATTTAGCCATTCAGATTCGCTAAAAGAAAAAACCTCTCGGATGAGAGGTTTTTTTTGCTTTGCACAACCGCGTTAAAGCGTATTCAACCGCGCCGGGCAACGCTCAAGCAGCTCTACGCTACCGTCTTCGTTTTGTTGCTCCAGCAGCACGTCAAACCCCCACAGGCGATGTACATGCTTCAGCACCTCTTTGCGCCCTTTATCCAGCGGCGCGCGGTTGTGCGGGATATAGCGCAGCGTCAGGGAACGGTCGCCGCGAAGGTCTACATTCCATACCTGAATGTTCGGCTCAAGGTTGCTCAGGTTGTATTGGGAAGAGAGGCGGGAGCGGATCTCACGGTATCCCTCTTCATTATGAATGGCCGAAATCTCCAGATAGTTGTTACGGTCATCATCCAGCACGGTAAAGAAACGGAAATCGCGCATGATCTTCGGCGACATAAACTGGCTGATAAAACTCTCATCCTTGAAATCCCGCATCGCAAAATGCAGCGTTTCCAGCCAGTCAGAACCGGCAATGTCCGGGAACCAGTATTTATCTTCTTCAGTGGGGGACTGACAGATGCGCTTAATGTCCTGGAACATCGCAAAACCCAGAGCATACGGGTTAATTCCGCTGTACCACGGGCTGTTGTACGGCGGCTGGAACACCACGTTGGTGTGGCTGTGCAGAAACTCCATCATAAACCGCTCGGTGACTTTCCCTTCGTCATACAGATGGTTCAGGATAGTGTAGTGCCAGAAGGTCGCCCAGCCCTCGTTCATGACCTGCGTCTGCTTCTGCGGGTAAAAATACTGGCTCACTTTGCGCACGATGCGCAGGATCTCACGCTGCCATGGCTCCAGCAGCGGCGCGTTCTTCTCCATAAAATAGAGCAGGTTTTCCTGCGGCTCAGACGGGTAGCGACGCGCTTCGGCAACGGTTTTCTCTTCTTCGCGTTTTGGCAGCGTACGCCACAGCATATTCACCTGGCTTTGCAGATACTCCTCGCGGCTTTTCTGCCGGGCTTTCTCCTCCTGCAGGGAGATCTTTTGCGGACGTTTGTAACGGTCGACGCCGTAATTCATCAGCGCATGGCACGAGTCGAGTAATTTCTCCACTTCATCCACACCGTAACGCTCTTCGCAGTCGGTAATGTATTTACGGGCGAAGATCAGGTAATCGACGATGGAGCTGGCATCCGTCCAGCTGCGGAAAAGATAGTTGTTCTTAAAGAACGAGTTGTGGCCGTAGCAGGCGTGCGCCATCACCAGCGCCTGCATGGTAATGGTATTTTCTTCCATCAGATAGGCAATACACGGGTTGGAGTTAATGACGATTTCATACGCCAGCCCCTGTTGGCCGTGTTTGTACATCCGCTCGGTCTCAATGAACTTCTTACCGAACGACCAGTGCGGGTAGTTAATGGGCATCCCGACGCTGGAATAAGCATCCATCATTTGTTCGGACGTAATCACTTCAATTTGATGGGGATAGGTATCCAGGCGATACAGTTTTGCTACCCGGTCAATTTCGGCGAGGTAGACATCCAGCAACTCGAAGGTCCAGTCGGGTCCATCGCTCAGACGTGTGCTGTCCTTAGATATGGAATCAATAGTAGCCATTAGCGCGCCCTCGTTGTGGGTGCTCTCTCTGTCTGGAGAGCCTCCTTTCAAGCATAGATCAACGTGTTAAAAAGCGTGCTGGGGCAGAAATGTTTTCTTTGCGATTTCACGTTTTTGATCGGGCAATAAAAGCCAACCTCACAGAATTTTATACTGGTTAAAAATAACGCGCAGCAGGAGATGCCAAATAAGCGCTATCCCATGATGCAGGGGGATATGTGAGGTAAGTCACCATAAAAAAGCCGTATGTTGAATAATATTTTCAACTAGGTTATCAATGTGTAATTAGATGATTGTTCTTTTGCACATGATGGAGTGGCTATGCGTGTTGTCATACTGGGAAGTGGTGTCGTTGGCGTAACCAGCGCCTGGTATTTAAGCCAGGCGGGACATGAGGTGACTGTAATCGATCGTGAACCGGGCTCGGCGCTGGAAACCAGCGCAGCGAATGCTGGTCAGATCTCCCCGGGGTACGCAGCGCCGTGGGCGGCCCCCGGCGTGCCGTTGAAAGCCATTAAATGGATGTTTCAGCGCCACGCCCCGCTGGCGATAAGCCTGGACGGCACGCAGTTCCAGCTCAAGTGGATGTGGCAGATGCTGCGCAACTGTGACACCCGCCACTACATGGAAAATAAAGGACGCATGGTGCGCCTGGCGGAATACAGCCGCGACTGCCTGAAAGCGCTGCGTGCCTCGACCGGCATAGAGTATGAAGGCCGCCAGGGGGGAACGCTGCAGCTATTCCGTACCGCACAGCAGTTTGAAAACGCCACCCGCGATATCGCCGTGCTGGAAGATGCAGGTGTCCCGTACCAGCTGCTGGAGGCCAGCCAGCTGGGGCAGGTGGAGCCTGCGCTGGCTGAAGTGGCGCACAAGCTGACGGGGGGGCTGCGTTTACCCAACGATGAAACCGGCGACTGCCAGCTTTTCACCCAGCGTCTGACTAAAATGTGCGAGCAGGCAGGGGTCATATTCCGCTTTAACACCGCCGTCGACAAGCTGCTCTCAGAAGGGGACAACATTTACGGCGTGAAGTGTGGTGATGAGGTGATCAAAGCCGACGCCTACGTGATGGCATTTGGCTCATACTCCACCGCGATGCTGAAAGGCATTCTCGATATCCCGGTTTATCCGCTGAAAGGCTACTCGCTGACGATCCCGGTCAAAGAGGACAGCGGCGCGCCGGTATCGACCATCCTCGATGAAACCTACAAAATTGCGATTACTCGTTTCGATAACCGTATCCGCGTGGGCGGTATGGCCGAGATTGTCGGGTTCAACACCGAGCTGCTGCAGCCGCGTCGTGAAACGCTGGAGATGGTGGTGGGCGATCTCTTCCCGCGCGGGGGCGCCGTCGAGCAGGCGACCTTCTGGACGGGGCTGCGCCCAATGACGCCGGACGGCACGCCAATTGTGGGCCGTACCCCGTATAAAAATCTGTGGACCAACACCGGCCACGGTACGCTGGGCTGGACAATGGCCTGCGGCTCGGGTCAGTTGCTGAGCGACCTGTTGTCGGGTCGTACGCCAGCAATTCCGTTTGACGATTTAAGTGCCGCACGCTATCAATCGGGGTTTACCCCTTCGCGCCCGCAGCACCTGCATGGCGCACATCATTAAGGAGTCGGCATGTCCCGTCCTGTTCTGGCCCAGCTGGATCTGCAGGCCCTGAAGGATAACCTGCAAATTGTTCGCCGTGCAGCGCCCGGTTCACGCGTGTGGTCGGTGGTGAAAGCTAATGCTTACGGCCACGGTATTGATCGTATCTGGAGCGCGCTTAGCGCTACCGACGGTTTTGCGTTATTGAATCTGGAAGAGGCTATCCTGCTGCGCGAACGCGGCTGGAAAGGGCCTATTTTGATGCTGGAAGGGTTCTTCCACGCGGACGATCTGCCGCTGCTGGATAAGTATCGTCTCACCACCAGCGTGCACAGTAACTGGCAAATTAAAGCCCTGCAGGATGCGAAGTTGCACGCGCCGCTGGATATCTACGTCAAAGTCAACAGCGGAATGAACCGTCTCGGCTTCCAGCCGGAACGGGTGCACACGGTCTGGCAGCAGCTGCGCGCCCTGAAGAACGTCGGTGAAATGACGCTGATGGCGCACTTTGCCGATGCCGAAAGAACGGACGGTATTGTTGAGGCAATGGTGCGCGTCGAGCAGGCGGCAGAAGGGCTGGATTGCCCGCGCTCGCTGTCAAACTCGGCGGCCACGCTGTGGCATCCTGAAGCCCATTATAGCTGGGTTCGCCCAGGGATCGTGCTGTACGGCGCGTCCCCATCGGGTCAGTGGCAAGATATCGCCAACAGCGGGCTGAAACCGGTCATGACCCTGCGCAGCGAGATTATTGGCGTGCAGACGCTGAAGGCCGGTGACGCGGTGGGCTATGGCAGTCGCTATCGCGCATCGGGCGAGCAGCGTATTGGTATTGTGGCGGGGGGGTATGCCGACGGTTACCCACGCATCGCGCCGACGGGCACGCCCGTGTGGGTAGACGGCGTTCGCACGGGCACCGTTGGTACCGTGTCGATGGATATGCTGGCGGTTGATTTAACGCCTTGCCCGCAGGCAGGCATTGGTTCGCCGGTTGAGCTGTGGGGCAACGAAATCAAAATTGACGATGTTGCTAGCGCCGCGGGGACGGTGGGGTATGAGCTGATGTGTGCTTTGGCACCGCGCGTTCCAGTTGTGACGGTGTAACGTTAAGAATGCCGGGCATGCGTTCGCGCTACCCGGCATCTCAACTATTCCGCTTCCTCTTCCATCGGCCTTACGCCGACTTTGCGTACCGCATTATCCTCTTTCTCGGCAACCGTCCAGATCATCCCGGCAAACTCTACCTGGTCACCGACAACCGGCGCTGCACCGAGCAGCTGCTGTATAATCTCTCCCAACGTTTGCTGCTTATCGCGATATTCCAGACCTTCATCCAGACCGTAAATCAGCGCCACGTCGGCGAACTTCGCGTTCGCTTCCAGAATAAAATCGCCGAAGAAACGCTGATCCAGCGCGACAGGGGGAGACTGGCTGAACAACTTGCCCAGCGCGGGTAAATCACGCTCGCGGCCAATCACGCAGAGAATATCGCCTTCGCGCAGACGGGTGCTGCCGGTAGGATGCAGCAGGATGTTATCGCGAAACAGGGCTGCAATCCGCGTTTCGGACGGCATATGCAAATCGCGGAGCGAGGCGCCCACACACCATTTATCGGCACTAAGCTGGTAAACAAACTGCTCCCACGGGTTTTCCGGGTGAATATCCAGCCCCACGCGGGAGACGGGCCATCCGACGGGGGGAACCACCACTTTGGCTTTTTTGGCCGCCCATCCCAGCGATGTGCCCTGGAACAGCAGCGACACCAGCACCACGAAGAAGGCCACGTTAAAGAACAGACGTGAATTATCCAGGCCGGCCATCATCGGGAAGACGGCAAGGATAATCGGAACCGCGCCGCGCAGGCCGACCCAGCTGATGAAGATCCGCTCGCGCAGGTTAAAGCCGCGAAACGGCAGTAGGCCTGCAAACACCGATAAAGGGCGCGCGAAGAAAATCATCCACGCCGATAGCAGGAGCGCCGGAACGGCAATAGGCAGCAGATCGGAAGGCGTCACCAGGAGGCCGAGCACCAGGAACATACCGATTTGCGCCAGCCAGGCCAGTCCGTCGAAGTTCTGCAAAATGGCGTGACGGTTGCGAATAGGGCGGTTTCCCAGCAAGAAGCCGCACAGATACACGGCCAGAATGCCGCTGCCGTCCAGCGCGGTGGTTACCGCAAAAATCAGAATGCCGCCGCTGAGCGCCAGCAGCGGGTACAGCCCCGCGGGAAGAGAGATGCGGTTGATCATCTGTTGCAGCAGATACCCGCCGGTCAGGCCGATAACGATTCCAAGGCCGAACTGTTGCAGGATATGCCAGGCAAACATCCAGCTCAGGCCGCTTTCGTGCTGCTGAATCATCTCAATCAGGGTGATGGTGAGAAATACGGCCATCGGATCGTTGCTGCCAGATTCAATCTCAAGCGTTGAGCCTACACGCTCATTAAGCCCTTTGCCGCCCAGCAGTGAAAAGACCGCGGCCGCATCGGTTGAGCCCACAATTGCGCCAATCAGCAACCCTTCCATAATATTGAGATGGAACAGCCATGCCGCCATCATCCCGGTCAGACCTGACGTTATTAACACGCCTACGGTCGCCAGCGACAGCGCTGGCCCTAACGCAACGCGAAACGAACTGGCCTGGGTACGCATCCCGCCATCCAGCAGAATGACGGCCAGCGCAAGGTTGCTTATCATGTAGGCGAAAGGGTAATTATCGAAAGGGATACCGCCGATACCATCGATGCCAGCCAGCATGCCGATGGCAAGAAAGATAACAAGAATAGGTATGCCGAGACGCGATGAAAATGAACTCAATAAAATACTACAGGTTACAAGCACAGAACCCAGAATGAAAAGACTGATTATCGCTGCGGCATCCAATGTTTTCTTACTCCCACCTCAATGTTAACGCTGTTATTAAAACCCTAACATATTAACGTCAGAAACAGCGTTTTATTAAGGGGGATAAAGTGGTTTTTTATGCCTTTATGACCGGATGGCCGCTGATTGTGAGTCGACTGCCTGAATCATTATGCGTCAGTGTCGCCTGGGCGCCGAGCGCAAGGGTCACGGTTTGCTGTTCGTGCCCAAAGTCCAGTCCCGTGATGACCGGAATATCGAGCCGGGAACGGATGAAATCCACCATGGTTTCAAGCGAATAGCCCGCGTCGTAGTCATTCGGTGCCGAACCGGTAAAACTGCCCAGGACGATAGCCGACTGACGTGCAAGAATGCCGGCATGATAAAGCTGTAACAGCATGCGCTCAACGCGGAATGGGTGTTCGTTGATGTCTTCCAGCACCAGGATCCCGTCGTCAATTTGCGGCAGCCACGGCGTGCCAATCAGCGAAACCAGCATCGCCAGGTTACCGCCCCACAGCTGCCCCTCACACGCCCAGTGTGGCCCGTTACCTTGCCACTCCACGCTGTAGGTCGGGTTTCGCAGCGCCCGCCAAAAATGTTCCTCGGTAAACGCGTTCAGCTCCGGGGCGCCAAAGTTCGCCGCCAGCATCGGCCCGCTGAAGGTCACGACGTTATGCAAAGCCAGCAGGCCAAGCTGGATCGCCGTAAAATCGCTGTGCCCGCAGATCAGCAGCGGATCCTGCTGTTGACGCGCTGCCAGCCCTTGCCAGTCAATGCTCTCCAGCAAACGACTCGCACCGTAACCACCCCGCACGGCGAGCACAATCTGGCTGTCACCCTTCAGGTTCACCAGCGCATTGATATCATTCAGTCTCTGCGATTCGGTACCGGCAAAACGCTGCTGGCGGCGGGGGATAATGGCCTGGTTCTCGACCCGATGGCCTGACTCCAGTAAGCGCTGAACGCCCCGTTGTGCTGCCTCCTGGTTGATGCAGTAGCCTGAAGGCGCGATGAGATGAATCCGAGACATGGCAATTCCTTGCTGAATGAGAATCTAATTGTCTATATCATGCCGCTTATACGCTGCCTGCTTCAAGGGGGGCGTACCGCAACGATCGGCTATAAGGATAGATGACGTGAAATTGAGATGGTTTGCTTTTTTGATTGTGTTGCTTGCTGGCTGTAGTTCAAAACAGGATTATCAAAACCCGCCCTGGAACCCTGAAGTTCCCGTAAAACGGGCCATGCAGTGGATGCCAATCAGTGAACAAGCCGGGAAGGCATGGGGCGTGAGTCCACGTCTGGTTACGGCGATTATTGCCGTTGAATCCGGGGGCAACCCAACGCTTGTCAGCAAATCAAACGCGGTGGGGCTGATGCAGCTTAAAGCCTCGACGGCGGGGAAAGAAGTTTACCGCTATATGGGCTGGAACGGTCAGCCATCGACCAGCGAGCTGAAAAACCCGGAACGCAATATCTCAATGGGAACGGCGTATCTGAGTATTCTGGAGCACGGGGTGCTGAAGGGGATCAACGATCCTGAAGTGATGCAGTACGCGCTGGTGGTTTCATACGTTAACGGCGCAGGGGCACTGCTGAGAACGTTCTCGTCGGACCGCAAAGCGGCCATCGAAGAAATTAACGGCATGGACAAAGACGAGTTCTTTAACCATGTGGTGAAGAATCATCCGGCACCACAGGCTCCTCGTTACATCTGGAAAGTACAGAAGGCGATGGACGCCATGTAATGCCGTTTTCGGGCGGCGGAGACGCTGCCCGACGCCTGTCACAACACTTTATTTGCACGTTCCCGCGCTTCTCGCTCCAGAGAAAAGATAATGCGCTGCAGTTCGCGTTCCGGCCCTGGCCCCACGTTCAGGAAGCGGAAGCTGAGTCGTGGTGTGGAAATGGTTTCGTTTTTACTGTCCACGACTTTACGCTCGCTGATAGCAATGAGCTGTGCATCAAAATAGAACCTTCCCCAGCCGCCCATATCCAGTTCGATTTGGGTAAATCGCATACCTTCTACCAGTCCGTCAGGTTTCGGCGTATCCATCAGCGCGCCCATGCCGCCCAGTGACAAATCGAAAAGGCGAAAGCGGATCTCTTTTTTGTCCGGCATTTTTGCTTTGCAAAAATAAGCAGGCTGAAGCGGGGCGCTGATGCGGAAATATTCGCGGCGCTGAACAAACCACAGGTTAGTTGGAAGCGGCGCGACAAATGCAGGCAGTCCCAGATATTCGCTTAGCTCCAGTTTTGGCAACGCCAGCTCAACTTTTGCACCCTGGGTTTCAGCCATCACCGTGATTTTTTCCGCGCGCAGTACGGCACGGTTTTCATACTCCTGGCTACCCAAATCGATAACCAGGCGCTCAGGGGAGACGTCGAGGATTTTGCTAATGAACTGATTAGTTGACCAGCTGATGCGCAGCGGCACCTCACCCTTTTGTAGGTCGCGTAATACCCCTAATACAGCCAGCGGATTTTGCTTCAGGAACTGCTCACTGTAATTACTCACGCCAGATGGCTCCTCGATATGTGACAGACTGTCTATGTAGTATCGACAGTCTGAAGATAAACTTAATACAAACCGGTGAGTTTTTTTTCATGATGCAACAATTTAAGTCGGTGAGATAAAACTGGTTTTATGGTGATGACCTATACTTAAGTTACCTGCGCGGAAGGTTTTCTGCGCATGCGTTTAATCTGAAAGAGGGCATTGCTATGGGTATTATCGCCTGGATTATTTTTGGTCTTATTGCCGGTGCTATCGCCAAACTCATTATGCCTGGGCCTGATGGCAGCGGCTTTATTTTGACCTGTGTCCTCGGGGTCGTTGGCGCAGTTGTGGGTGGCTGGCTGGCGACAATGTTTGGCCTCGGCGGCAGCGTCAGCGGTTTTAATCTGCACAGTTTCCTGGTCGCTGTGGTGGGCGCCATCGTTGTTCTGGGCGTATTCAGGTTACTCCGACGGGCATAAACGTATGCAAAACGGCCCTCTAATGAGGGCCGTTTTATTGTCGAAGGGGCGAGCGTTGGCCGCCGTCAACTACTGCGCCGAGCTTTTCACCGGCACTGCGCCATCGTTCGCTGCAGGCGCATTCTCCGGCACGCTGTCACAGGGTTTCTCTTTCGGACACACCCGATCCAGCATTTTCAGCGTTACGCCGTTGCTCCAGCCAAACCCATCCTGCAGGGGATACTCCCCACCGCCGCCGCCGGTTCCTGTCGACGAGACATCGTATTTCTCAACCAGCTTCTGCTCGCGATCGTAGGTATGCTGGACGTTTTTCAGGAAACGCCAGGTGACGTCCATTGCCACTTTGTTTTGTCCATAGTTTTGAAGCCCTTCGGTCGCCACCCACTGCAGCGGAGCCCAGCCGTTAGGCGCATCCCACTGCTGACCGCTGTTGATCGTGATCGTCGAAATGCCGCCGGGTTTGAGCAGACGGGAAGCGGCAGCCGCTGCGACTTTATCCGCGCGATCCTGTGACGCGGCCTTCACGTAGAGCGGGAAGAGCGCGGCAGCCGTCAGCTGATTACGCACCTTTTTGCTCTTGAGATCGTAATCGGCGTACCAACCCTCTTTTTCATTCCATAGGTGGCTTTCAAGCGCTTTCTGGCGCGCGGTGGCCAGCGCCTCATATTTACTGGCACTTGCGGTATCCCCATCCTCCTGGCTTGCCCGTGCCAGCAATTTCTCCATTTTGAACATCAGGGCGTTCAGGTCCACCGGCACAATGCTGGTCGTGCGGATCGTGCCCAGTTTTTGCGGGTCATCCATCCAGCGAGAGCTAAAGTCCCAGCCAGAAGCCGCCGCAGAACGCAAATCGCGGTAGATTTCCGTTGCCGGGCGGTTAGGCGTGTTTTTGGCCGTGGTGACATCATCCAGCCAGGACTCCGGGCGCGGCGTATCGCGATCGTCCCAGTAGCGGTTGAGGATTGAGCCGTCATCCAGTTTCACCACCCGCTTGTTGGCCTTCCCGGGCTGCAGAGCCTCGACGCCGTCCATCCAGTACGCGTACTCTTTTTCCATCTGCGGCCGGTATTTCTTCAGGGCATCGCCGTCATGGGTGGCAAGCAGCTCAACCATCAGCGAGAAAAAGGGCGGCTGCGAGCGGCTAAGGTAATAGCTGCGGTTGCCATTGGGGATATGGCCCCAGGTATCTAGCTCGTAGGCAAAATTGTCCACCATATCGCTGATTTTGTCCCAGTGACCGCTTTCGGCCAGGCCTAGCATGGTGAAGTAGCTGTCCCAGTAATAGACCTCACGAAAACGCCCGCCGGGGACGACGTAGGGTTTCGGCAGCGGCAGGAGCGAGTCCCATTTACCGTCGACTTTATCGGTCGTGCGCGTGAGCACCGGCCATAGCCCGTCTATATGCTCACGCAGGCTTTGGCCTGAAGGCGGAACGTATTTTTCCCCTTCCGCCGGGAGCGTGAAATTCATGTCCACGAAGTGGCGTAAATCAAAGCCAGACTGATGACGCTGCATGCGATAGTCAGCGAGGATCGTCAACGGGTCGCTTTTAGGCACCGCATCGGCAAAGGTTTTTTGATCGGGAAAAAGTTTGGCGCTCTGCACGTCGTTAAAGAGAGGGCCGAGCAAAATGTCGGGGGGATTCGACTGGCCCGAGGACATCTCTTCAGCGTTGCCAGGGGCAGCTGCAGCCAGCAGCACCCCGCCCAGAACAAGAGGCAAAAGGCGAGGGCGCAGCTTTTGTGGTGTTATCATCGATGCTTCTCCTTATTTCGCTGAGCAGCGGTCACGCTGTTATCAATCACCTGAATACCTTAGTCGAATAATCCGCGCTTCGCGTGTTGAAGGTCGCAGTTTGTACAAAACCAGATGATTTACCGTGGCGTTTATTTCGCCTTCCCTCTCTTTAATTATTGATGGGAAGAATGATTAACAAAGCGTCAGGCAGAATATTTCAGCCGTCATGTACTGTTGCGGTTGTTATTTCAGTTATTTAAATATCAGGATCACATAAAATAAAAAACATAAGTTCTTAGTGAAAAAACATAATGGATCGCAGGGCCTCTCTCTGGCGAAATTGGCGACACGACAGAAACCGGTTTCATAAAAAGAGGGATAGGTATGTCAGTTGCAGAGCGAATTCCAGTAAAAGAAAAAATAGGTTATAGCCTGGGGGATGCCGCCAGTCATATTGTATTTGACTCATCGGTTGCTATCCTGGCCTATTACTACACGGATATTTACGGGCTACCGCCGGCAATAATGGGAACCATGTTTTTATTGGTCCGGTTATTAGACGCAATTACGGACCCGATAATGGGGGCAATTGCCGATGCAACATCAACGCGCTGGGGCCGTTTCCGGCCCTGGCTGCTGGCGATATGCGTTCCCTTTGCGGTGAGTTGCGTGCTGGTCTATTCCATTCCTGATTTTACCGAAACTGGAAAAATTTATTATGCGGTGGGGGCGTATATATTTATGACGTTGATGTATACCGCCATCAACATTCCTTATTGTTCGCTCGGCGCGGCGCTGACCTCCGACCCCCGAGAAAACCTCTCGTTGCAGTCCTGGCGGTTTGCCATCACGCCCATCGGCGGGGCGCTGGGCACGGCGCTGATCTTACCCCTGGCGGACGTGCTCTACCCCGGCGATAGGGCAACCGGGATCCAGGTCGCAATGGGCATTTTCGGGGTGATTGGCTGCCTGATGTTTATTGTCTGCTTCGTCACGACAAAAGAGCGCGTTCAGCCAATCAAAGAGGAGAACCTGAATATCGCCCGCGACGTTAAGATCCTCTTTCGTAACGATCAGTGGCGTATCCTGTCCGTTTACAATTTTATGATGCTGGTGGCGGTCGTCATCCGCGGCGGTGCGGTGGTCTATTACGTGAATACCGTGCTGAATAAAGCGCCGATATCATTTCATTCTTTATGTTAGGTGGAATGGTGGCCTCCATGTTTGGCTCCGTACTGGCTCAACCGTTCGGAACCCGTTTTTGTAAGGTCAAGCTCTCATTCTGGATCAATATCCTCAATGCGGCATTCGGCGTGGCCTGCTTCTGGCTGCCGCTTGAGTTCTGGCTCATTCCATTGGTCGCCCACGTGCTTATTCAGATAGTGCAGGGCGGAAATGGGGCGCTCCAGTGGTCAATGATCACCGATGCCAATAATTATGGTGAATGGAAAACCCAGCGCCGTATTACTGGAATGAATGTTGCTGCCAATATATTTGTGATTAAATTCGGTGTCGCGGTCGGGGGGGCCATTTTAGGCTGGGTTCTGGCCTGGTTTAATTATCAATCCAATAGCGCCGTACAATCAGAATCAGCCGTGCAGGGGGTCATCCTGCTCTTTACCTTAATTCCGTCGCTGTTTTATTTACTCACGGCTTTCTCAATCCGATTTTATTCACTTACAGAAAACGCCATGAATGGCGTGGTCAATGATTTAAATAACGGCAAGTTCGCCGATTCATAATGGTTGAAGTAATAAGCCGGTTATTCTCGCGGGTAACCGGTGAGGTTCTCTGTGTCCGTCAGGAAATAATGATTAATTCACGAGGGTGGAGTTGATGAAAGTGAAATACCTTGCACTGATTGTGAGTGCCTTTTGTACTACCGGAGCAATAGCGGCCAATAATACCCAGCAGCTGGAGGAAAAACTGGCGCAACTGGAGGCACGCCTCGAAAATGCGGAAAATCGGGCCACGCAGGCAGAAGCGCAGATTGAGGCTTTAGAGAAAAAGCAGCAAACCGCTACCGCGCAAAACCCGGTTTCCGTGGTTGCCACAGAGCCAGCCGCCGCTGCTGCTGAACCTAAGCTGACGCTATCGGGCTATGGCGATCTTAAATTTTATGGTGACGTTGAGTTTAATATGGATGCCGCCAGTAAAAGCGGCAGCCTGACGTCAATGAAAACGTCGGCAAACAAAGAGTGGGCGCCCGGCAACCACGAGCGCTGGGATATCAACGGCCGCCTGCTGTTGGGCTTTGACGGCTATAGGCGGATGGACAACGGCCAGTTCGCCGGGTTTTCCGTGCAGCCGCTGGCCGATCTGACGGGCAAAATGAACCTTGATGACGCCGTTTTCTTCTTCGGCGCAGAAGAGGACTGGAAGGTGAAAGTCGGCCGTTTTGAAGCGTACGATATGTTCCCGCTGAATCAGGATACCTTTGTCGAATACTCCGGCAACACGGCCAACGATCTCTACAGCGATGGCTACGGATACATTTACATGATGAAAGAGGGGCGCGGCCGTAGCGATAGCGGGGGCAGCTTCCTGGTCAGTAAAACCCTTGATAATTTGTATTTCGAGGTGAACACTCTGCTGGAAAACGGCAGCACGCTGTTTGTTGATAAGCAGTATCACGGTGTTGAACTGGATAACGACAAAAACGTGGCTTATGTTCGCCCGGTAATTGCCTGGCAGAACGGAGGCTTCTCAGCGGCAGCAGCGATGGAGAGCAATCTCGTCAACAACGCCTATGGCTACCGCGATGCATCAGGGAAATGGATCGACCAGTCTGACCGCACCGGATACGGTTTGACGCTGACCTGGAACGGGCAAAAAGCCGATCCTGAAGCGGGAATGGTGGTGAACCTGAATACCGCCTATATGGACGCCACGGACGAGAAAGACTTCACGGCAGGCGTGAACGGTTTATGGCGCAATCTTGAGCTGGGCTATATCTACGCGCATAACCAGATCGACAGGTTCAACACCGCGAACATGAATGCCGACTGTGACGATGACTGCTGGATCGCCGATCCGGGCGATTATGATATTCACACCATCCATGCGTCATACCTTATCCCGAACATCATGAAGATGAAGAACTTCAATATTTACCTGGGAGCGTATGCCTCCTGGATTGAAGCGCATCCGAATGACGGTCAAGGCCGCAACGACGATCGCTACGGCGGCCGCGTGCGCTTCAAATACTATTTCTAACGCACGACGTCAGTCAGACCTCTTCCGGGGTCTGGCTAGCTTCCCGCAACGTACCTGGTGCCTGTCCGACGATGCGCTTAAAGGCCCGACTAAAGGCGGCCAGCGATCCATACCCCAGCCGCAGCGCCACGGTTTCAATGGGCTGATTTTCGTGGCGAATGTACTGTATCGCCAGGCGCATTCGTAGTTCGCTGAGATATTTTGCCGGGGTGGTTCCGGTCGCGTTAAGAAACCGTTCGGCAAAAACGGAGCGAGAGGTTCCGGCCTCTTTTGCCAGATCCGCCACGCTCCAGTTCAGCCCGGGCTGCTGGTGCATGGCATAAATGGCCCGGCTCAGACGCGGGTCACGCAGTACCTGCACCCAGCCAGTGGCTTTGCCACAGCCCGCTTCTACCCAGCCGCGCACGATCAGCGCCGCCACCACGTCGGCAAGACGCGCGAGGATCCCGGCAAAGCCAACCTGACGCGTCATGGATTCGCGCTCCATTGCCACCAGCAGGGGATGGATCTCCGGCCAGGTGGATATCAACCGGCTGACCATCATCACCTCCGGCATCGCGTTGATCAGCGGCTGCATTCCGCCCAGCTCGAAATCCATACATCCGCTAAAAATAATGGTGTGTTCGCTATCCGGACAGGGCTCGCAGGTGATGGCGCAAACGGAGTTACAAATCGGCTCGCTCGGGAACGCGCTGACCGGGGTGATTCTGGCGTGTTCATCGGAAAGCAGGGCATGGGCGTTCCCGTGCGGGATAAACAGCGCGTCGCCTCCGCTAAGCGGGAATATTGCTCCGCTTTCCATCCGCAGCAGCGCGCTGCCGTGGCTGACAAAATGGAACTGTGCCTTGCCGGGTGCCTGATGGAACGCCACGCCAAAGGGCGCACTGGCCTCAATCCGACGGTATTTCACCCCCGACAGCCGCATGCCGCGTAAAAGCTCGCTGATCAAATCGGGTGACTGAACGGTCATGAGAACAACTCCGGACGAATAATCAATAAGTGGAGATTATATGTCATAGATCGTCCCGAGGGAACGCTCTATTCTTTTGCGACATTAGTCACATTTTTATAACGGGAGTACAACAGATGAATTCATGTGTCGCGGCGACAGAGGCAATAGCGCCCGCTAAGCCCGCCTGGCGAGCCGTCTATTCCCTGGGGCTGGGGGTGTTTGGCTTAATTACGGCGGAGTTTTTGCCTGCCAGCTTACTGACGCCCATGGCGGCGAGCCTGGGGGTGACGGAAGGCATGGCCGGTCAGGCGGTGACGGCCACGGCGCTGGTGGCACTGGTCACGGGGTTACTCATCACCTCTGCAACCAAAAGTATCGACCGTCGCTGGGTATTGATGTTCTTCTCCGTACTGCAAATCGTCTCCAGCCTGCTGGTGGCCTTTGCGCCTACGCTGCATGTCCTGCTGATGGGGCGTTTGCTGCTGGGCATTGCCATTGGGGGATTCTGGGCGATGTCTACCGCCACGGCGATGCGCCTGGTGCCCGCCGATAAAGTACCGAAAGCGCTGGCGGTGATCTTCTCCAGCGTGTCGATTGCGACGGTCGTGGCCGCTCCGCTGGGGAGCTACCTCGGCAGCCTGATCGGCTGGCGGAACGTCTTTATCCTCTGCATTCTGCCGAGCGTGCTGGCGCTGCTGTGGCAGCTCTGGGTTCTGCCCTCAATGAAGCCGGAGAGCAGCGGCAGCCTGGGCACGCTGTTCCGCGTGCTGCGCCGTCCGGGGATGATTGGCGGGATGTTGGCGACCGTGCTGATCTTCAGCGGGCATTTCGCCTTCTTCACCTACCTGCGTCCGTTCCTTGAAACGGTCGGGCAGGCGAGCGTGGAAAGTATTTCGCTGATCCTGCTCGGTTTTGGGCTGGCTAACTTTGTCGGCACCTCGATTGCTGGACATTTACTGGCACGAAACCTGCGCCTGACGCTGGCGCTGGTGCCGTTCATCATGGGCGTGCTCGCCCTCACGATGGTGGCGTTTGGTCACCTGGCGATGTTGGACGGGCTGCTGGTGGCAATGTGGGGCTTTGCGTTTGGCCTGGTACCGGTGGGCTGGTCAACCTGGCTTGCGACAACCGTGCCGGATGAAGCCGAGAGCGCAGGCGGGCTACTGGTTGCAAGCATTCAGTTTGCCATCGGTGCGGGAGCCGCAGGCGGTGGGGCAGTGTTCGATCTCAACGGGGCCAGCGGCGTGTTTGCCGGAAGCGGTTTGCTGCTGGTATCAGCGATGGTGATTGTGCTGATGGGCGTGAAGGTAAAAGCGGAGTGATACATAGGCCCGGCGTTGTGGCCGGGCCTAACCATTACGGCGTCTGGCCTACAGGCCTTTTTTATCCATCAGCACCGCCAGATCCACCAGACGGTTTGAGAATCCCCATTCGTTGTCATACCAGGCGAGAATTTTGACCATGTTCCCGCCAATCACCAGGGTGGAAAGCCCGTCGATGATGGACGAACGCGGGTCGCCCTGGTAATCGCTTGAAACCAGCGGCTCGTCGCTATACCCGAGAATGTTTTTCAGTGGCCCGTGGGCGGCGGCCTGACGGAATGCATCATTCACCTCTTCAGCGGTGACGTTGCGGCTTAGGGTTACCGTCAAATCCACAATAGACACCACCGGAACCGGCACGCGCAGGGAATACCCTGTCAGTTTGCCGTCGAGGGAGGGGATCACTTTACCCAGCGCCTTCGCCGCACCGCTGGAGTACGGAACAATTGACAGGGCAGCTGCACGGGCACCGCGCAGATCTTTCTCTGGCTGATCGTGTAGCGCCTGACTGTTGGTGTAGGCGTGGGTCGTGTTCATCAGCCCGTGCTCAATACCAAACTGCTGGTGCAGAACCTGCGCCGCCGGAGCCAGACCGTTTGTGGTGCAGCTTCCGTTACTCACCACCACGTGCAGTGCCGGATCGTACAGTTCATGGTTCACGCCCATGACCACCGTCAGATCGTCATTTTTACCGGGTGCGGAGATGATGACGCGTTTCGCGCCGCCGTGGGTGACATGCGCCATCGCTTTATCGCGTTCAGTGAAGAAACCGGTGGCTTCAATCACCACGTCGACACCGACATCGCGCCAGCGGATATTTGCCGGGTCGCGTTCGCTAAAGACGGTGATTCGCTGGCCGTCGACCTGTAACGCGCCCTCTGATGCTTCAACGCCAGCCGGTAACGTGCCGAGCAAAGAGTCGTACTTGAGCAAATGGGCGAGGGTTTTGCTGTCAGTCAGATCGTTAATGGCCACAATCTGAAGATCCGGGTTACCCAGCGCCGCGCGCAGAACATTACGTCCGATACGGCCGAAACCGTTAATACCGACCTTAACCATGATGCACTCCTTATCTATGTTGTCTGGAGTCACTGTAGGCGTCAGGCCGAATGGCGTAAACGACAAAAAAGGATCATATTACGCCATTTTGCGGCAGTGGAAGCGTTGGCGGTACTCGCCCGGCGTCAGGTGTAGCTGTTTCTCAAACACGCGTCGCAGGTTAATGACGGTACCAAACCCGCTCTTCCCGGCAATCAGCTCCAGTGAGTCATGGGTTTGCTCAAGCAGCTGTCGCGCCGAAGCAAGGCGGGCTTCCGTCACATAGCGGGCCGGGGAGGCGCCCGTGTCGCGGGTAAATACGCGGGTGAAATTACGCGGGCTCATGGCGACTCTTTCCGCTAGATTTTCAACGCACAGATCGGCGGTAAGGTTCTGCAGGATCCAGGCTTGCAGCTCGCTGATAGGGCCGGTCGTACCCGGCTGTTGCAGATTGTAGCGGCTGAACTGCAGCTGTCCGCCGGGGCGGCGTAGGTACATGACCATATCCTGCGCCACGTCGCGGGCGAGGGAAAAACCATAGTCGTCTTCAACGAGCGCAAGCGTCAGGTCAAATCCCGAGCTCACGCCGCCAGAGGTCCAAATGGCGCCATCCTGAACGTACAGCGGGCCGCTTTCAACCTGAATCGTCGGGTAGGTGGCCTGCAGGGTGTCCAGCAGCCGCCAGTGGGTTGTGGCACGGCGTCCATCGAGCAGCCCGGTCTGCGCCAGCAGCATTGCGCCACCGCAGACAGAGGCAATCCGTCTGGCATGGGGGGCAGCAAGGTGCAGCCAGTCCACCACGGCGGTGCTCTCTAATTCGTTTATGCCGCGCCCGGTAATGATAATGGTATCCAGCGGTTCACGCGGGTCCAGCTCCGGCAGGCGGTAATCGGCCAGCAGGTTTAAGCCGGACTGGCCGTGGATCACCTGATGAGGCTGCGTGGTGGCAATAATAATACGATAGCAGGAGTCAGCGAGGCCTTCCGGGTGCAGCCGGTTGGCCTGCATCAGAATGTCGGCGATACCGGCGGCTTCAAACAGCATGCCGCCGTCAGGAACAATAATCAGGATTTTCTTCATGTCCTGAAAAGTACCTTTATCGCTAAATAAGTCAAGCGGCCGGTGAGGGCGCAACCTCGGCAACGTTGACCTTTTTCATCGGGATGACGGCAATAATCACTGCCCCCAGCACCAGGAACCCGGCGACCATAAAGATCCCGGCGTTGAAGTTCCCTGTGACATCCTTCATCAACCCCATCAGCAGCGGGCCAAGCGCCGCCCCCGTCATGCCGGTGGCGTTGATCACCGCGATCCCTACCGCACGGGCGCGCAGCGAAATATAGCGATCGGGGGTGGTCCAGAAGATCACCATCGCCGCGAAGGCACCGGCGGAAGCCATGACAATCCCGGTGAACTGGAGCAGCGGGTGAGTGCTGCTGGCGGTTAGCATCCAGCCCGCGGCGGCGAACAAATACGGCAGGAGCGTATGGATCTTGCGCTCGTTCAGGCGGTCGGAGCGCTTGCTCCACCACACCATGGCGATAATGGTACAGACCTGCGGGATCGCGCTCAGAATACCGATGGTGACGTTGCTGCTGGTTTCGTTAAAACTGCGCAAAATCAGTGGCGTCCAGACGCTCAACGCGCTTAGGGTGTTGGTCAGGCAGAAGTACGCCACGGTGTAGAGGATGATAATCGGCGTAAAGAGTTCGCGTGCCAGGCTGCGCGGAGCTCCAGACACGGTGCTTGCCGCCAGCTGCGTTTTTTGCAACGCGACTTTATCGGCTTCCAGCATCTCATTCAGGCAGGCTTTATCCTCTGCGGTCAGCCATTTGGCCTTGGCCGGGCTGTCATCCAGCCAGAACCACACCACCAGTCCCAGCAGCACCGACGGGAACCCTTCCAGCAGGAATAACCATTGCCAGCCTTTCAGGTTTAACACCCCGTCGAGATCCAGAATGTAGCCGGAGGCCAGCGAGCCAAGCGCCATCGTCACCGGCATGGCAATCATAAACAGAGCGTTGGCGCGAGCGCGATAATGTGCCGGGAACCAGTAGGTTAAATACAACAACAGTCCCGGCAGGAAACCCGCTTCAGCTATCCCCACCAGCATACGCAGGACATACAGGCTGTTTGGTCCGGTTGCGAACATGGTCGCCGTGGACGCGATGCCCCAAATTACCATCAAAATGGCTATCCAGCGGCGTGCGCCAACGATGCTGAGCATGATGTTGCTGGGGATGCCGCAAATCACATACATCACATAAAACAGCGTCGTAGCGAGGCCAAACATGGTGCTGGTCAGCCCCAGATCTTTACCCATTGTAAGACCGGCAAAGCCAATGTTGATGCGGTCGAGGTAGGAGAACACGAACAGGATGAATAAAAAGACGATTAAGCGACGGAACAGTTTCTTAATAACGGCTTGCTGACGCGGATCCAGAGGCGGTTGAGCAGGAGGTGCGTTCATGAAAAGCTCCACATTGCGTTTATTAGTATGAGTGTGCAGGTCGGCTAACGTATAGAAAATAGCCAGTGGAGACGTCAATTTAATGTTCAAAAAATGATACGTAATTGTTAATTACATAGCATTTATGAATCATATTGCGATCTGGATCGCCTATGCCCTGGGGTAAGTTGCTGAAACCGCTTTCAAAGACGCTATGCTGCTATGTCCGTCACAGATTCGCAGGGTATAATCGCTTTATCTGCCGCCTGTTTTGGTAAGGAAACGCATGAGTACGATAAAAAAAACCACTGACGATCAGGCCTCCGATCCTGCCTTTCACCGCGAAGAGTTTCCGTTCTACTGGATCGTGAACGTCTACGCGCGCTACACGCAAATCATGGAAATCACGCTGAAAAAAGCGCAGCTGGACGTCTCCGGCTTTCGGGTGCTGATGGTGACGCACCAGTACGGTAAAGCCAGCATTTCCCAGATATCCGAATACGCCATGGCGAAGATGCCCACCGTGACCAAAATTGTCGGTCGTTTGCGCGATGATGGTCTGGTGACGACCGCCAGCAGCGAAAATGATGCCAGAGTGACGGAAGTGATGCTCACCGAGGCCGGACGGCAAAAAGTGGAAGAAGCCATGGCGCAGGCAGGCAAAGTTTTTGAGAAAGGTTTTAGGGGCATGACCGCCAGTCAGGTGGCAAAAATGAACCTGTCGCTGTCGAAAGTTCTGGATAATTTGAACCAGCTTTAAGCCCGCACGACCTGAATGACAATTTTGTGACCCGCGTAGACCTTTCTTCCAACCTATTATAATTCCTCGTTTTTTTAGTGGCCGTCGCGATGCCTTGCCATCGCGCACGTTCACCGCATTTCGTTCGGTTTTGCGTTATTTTTCATCATCATGCCCGAGTAACCTTGCATTGGTAAAGGTTAATAAATTGTTGCTTGTAGGTAAAAATAACGTGAAACATTACTTGAATTTTCATCTAATTCTTCCATGATTGACCTAACGTTAGTCAGGACAAAAAGAGAGCAATGACTCTCGGCCTGAATGTGATTCGTTTTTTCTGGTTAAGGTGTCAATCATGAAGCCAGTTTTAGAGAGCAATGGTTATATCGCGCAGTTCACCCTCGGTGAGGGCGATCTCCACTTTGCGGTGAAAGACACGCTGGATATTGCTGGCCACCGCACCCAGGCGGGCTGCCCGGCACTGGCGACAGTCCCCGTTGCCGAAAGGCACGCCGAGGTTGTGTCTGCGCTGCTGGATGCACGCTGCGTGCTGACGGGCAAAACGACACTCCACGAGCTGGCCTTTGGCGTCAGCGGTATAAACCCGCGCTGCGGAACGCCGATAAACCCGCTGTATCCTGCGCTGATCCCCGGCGGTTCTTCCAGCGGCTCTGCGGCGGTGGTGGCCTCCGGTGAAGTCGATTTCTCTCTTGGCACCGATACGGGCGGTTCCGTGCGTTTACCCGCCGCCTGCTGCGGCGTCATCGGCCTTAAGCCGGGTTACGGTGTGCTAAGCCGCGAGGGCGTAATGCCGGAGCACAGTTCACTGGACTGCGTCGGCGTCTTCGTTCGCGATGCCGCGGTGCTGCGCAAGGTGATGACCCGCCTGGAGGTTCCCGTCGGTGATCCCCTGACCGCACTGCCGCCCATGGCGTATGTGCTGGCGGCCGAGCCTGATATTGATGTCTCTATTCTTGACGCTCTCTTTCACGCCGGAATTTCTCCACAGGAAGCGGCCCTGCCGCTGCTGGTTGAAGCACATCGCGCCGGGCTAACCTTGATCGGCCATGAAAACTGGCAGGCGCTAGGGCCACTGCTGGCAAGCGATTGTGTGTCGGCAGACGTGGCGTCGCGCATCCGTGCGGGGGCAGACGTGAGCGAAGAAGCGTTACGTCACGCAGAGCAGATCCGCACTGCATTCGCCGCCCAGGTTGATGCCTTACTCGACGAGACTCCGCTGCTGGCAATGGCAACGCTGCCGGAGCTGCCGCCTACGCTTCGCGAAGCTGAAGACCCGCTGAGCGTGGTCAACCTGACGCGCCTGGTACGCCCGTTCAATCTTAGCGGTCACCCTGCGCTGACGCTCCCCATCGGTGAAATCAGCGGTCGCCCGGTGGCGCTACAGCTGATTGCCCGTAAAGGGGACGACGGGCTACTGGTACAGGCCGCCGAATGGCTTAGCCCGCGACGACGCCACTAGCCCACACATTTCTGTTTTTACCCTGATGACTCAGTGAGTTCGACTCATTGCGGCCCCGCTCGCCCTTAAGAGCGCCGCAGATAATTTTCTGGAGGAAGCTATGTCTGCCGTACATGTCCGTGAAGAGCTGGTTCCGCTGCTGAGTGATGTTGCCAACCGCAGCCATGAATTTGAGCATCAGCGCCATATTTCTGACGATGTTATTGCGCGTTTCAAGCAGGTGGGCGTTTACCGCGCGCTGGTGCCCAAAATGTACGGCGGGGATGAATGCTCCCCGGCACAGTTCTGCGAGCTGATAGAGCAAATCTCGACGGCTGACGGCTCTGCAGGCTGGGTCGCCAGCTTTGGAATGAGCCCGTTTTACCTCGGTGCGCTACCGCCGGACACACTGAAAGCGCTGTATCGCGACGGGCCGGATGTCGTCTTCGCCGGCGGGATCTTCCCGACGCAAAAAGCCCAGCAGGCAGACGGTGGCTACCGCGTGACGGGACGTTGGAGTTTTGCCAGCGGCAGTATGGGGGCGTCGGTGCTGGGGGTCGGCATACTGCCGGAAGGCGACCAGCCTCTGCCGCGGATGGCCGTGCTGCCGCGCCAAAGCGTGCAGATTGACCCGGTGTGGGACACCGTCGGTCTGGCCGGCACCGGTAGCCACGATCTGGTCGTGAATGATGCGTTTGTGCCTCACGAATGGACGTTTGTGCGGGGCGGGGCGCTGAATCTTGAAGGGCCACTTTACCGCTATCCGGTGCTGTCGCTTGCCACGCAGGTGCTGTCAGTGGTGGCGCTGGGGGTGGCGCGCGCGGCCCTTAATGAAGTTTACACCATCGCGCATCGCCAGCAGTCGGTCACCGGTGCGCCGCGCCTCGCTGAACGCCCGCAGGCGCAGATGCAGACCGCCCACTGCGAAGCCGAACTTCGTTCCGCCCGCGCCTGGTTCTATGACGCCATCGACGATGTCTGGCAGCGGCTGCTGGCGGGGGATGACCCGAGCTGCGAACAGATTAACGCCTTACGCCTCTCGTCCACCCACGTGACCCGCGTAGCCGCTGACGTCGCGCGACAGGCGCTGGCGCTGAACGGAATGGGAGGTGTCACCATGACCAGCCCGCTGCAGCGCTACGTGCGCGACACAATGGTGATTACGCAACATGCCTTTATGGGCGACCTCTCGTACCTCAATGCCGGGACGGTCTTTTTTGGCGGCAAGCCGCTGCCGGGTTACCTGTGATTTTAAACAAAAGGAGCAACCAATGAGCCAGTCAACAACCTTACGCGTGCTGTTTTGCATCGGCGTGAACCAGAACTTTTTCGACGCCAGCCAGGCTGAAGCCAAACAGGTGTGGGCCGCTTTCGGCGTGATGATGAAGGGCATCGAAGAAACCCAGGGGATCAGGGTTATCGGCAATATGGATGACGACCAGCTGATGGTTGGGCCGTCCACCACCGCGCCGTGGACCACCTACGTGCTGGCTGACGCCGAACGCCTGGAAAACGTCGCGGCCGTGTGCAACCTGTTTCGTACCACGCCGGTGGGCGACAGCGGCAGCAAGCTGTGGAAGTACTGCAAGATTGAAGCTCGCGTGGGCCGCGAACTGATTATTCAGGGCTAACCATGAACCCCCAGGATGCGCTGCGTTTACAGCAGCTTGAAGCGTGCCAGGCCGCTCGCGTGTGTATCAGCGACTACATGCGGCTGTGCGACGGCCTCGACACCCCGGAAACCGTTCAGGCGATCGGCGCGCTGTTTACGGCTGACGCCTGTTGGGAAGGGGTCGGTGAACCCTATGCCACGCGGCTGGGCCGCCATCAGGGGCGTGAGGCGATAGTGGCGATGATGGCGGGCTATGTTCGCCAGCCCGCGCATTTTGCCCTGAACGCGCACTTTCTCTGCTCGGAAGCGCTGTGGCACGAACCGGACGGGCAGCTCAGCGGCCGCTGGCTGATGCTGCAAACCTCAGCGTTCAGCGCAGGCGGGGCGCACCTGAACGCGGCTGAAATCTGCGTCACCTTCGTACACGGCGAGAACGGGATGGCGATGAACCATTTCACCACCCGCAATCTGTTCAGCAGGCCCGTTGACCACTGGCACGCCGCGGATGCGTTACCCGTACCGGATAAAAAATGACTGGCAGGAGACTGGAAATGCAATGCGACCACCTCATTAACGTTAAAAACATCGATACCGCGCCATCGCGGACAGAACTCGCGGCGCTGGTCCAGCACGACCGTGTTCACACCTCGCTCTACACCTCGGAAGAACTGTTCCAGCTGGAGCTGGACAGGATCTTCAGCAAAACCTGGGTCTGGGTGGCGCACGCCAGCGAGATCCCGGAAACCGGGAGTTTCAAAACCACTGAGATCGGCACCCAGCCGGTGATCGTCGTTCGCGATCGCAAAGGCAATGTCCATACGCTGCTGAACCGCTGCCGTCACCGTGCGGCGACCGTCTGTGAACACCGCAGCGGCAAGACCAACAGCTTTGTTTGCCCGTACCACGGGTGGGGATACGCGCTGGACGGCAGCCTGCGCGGGGTACCCCATCCAGAAAGCTACGCTGACCAGCTGGAAAAAGGCGAGCTGGGACTGGTGTCGCTGCGTACAGAGCAGTACGCCGGGATGATCTTCGCCACCTTTAACGATCGGATTGAACCGCTGGAAGATTTCCTCGGCGCGGCGAAAAAGTGGATGGATCTGTTTATGAAGCAAGGGGCAGGTTATCCGATCAAAACCGGGCCTGCGCACCGCTTCCGCTTCCCGGGCAACTGGAAGATCCAGCTGGAAAATACGACCGACGGCTACCACTTCCCGGTCGTTCACCGCTCATTCTTAAGCTCCGTCGATAAGCAAACCGAAGAGATGCTCAACTTCGTTGACGGCAGCGGCTACGTCGAAGACCTGGGCAACGGGCATAGCGTCATGGTGATGATCCCGGAGCTGGTGGATCTAGACGCCAATCTCGATGCACCTATCCCTGAACGTTTCACCGAACTGGCGGATGCGCTGCGTGTCGTTCACGACGAAGATCGGGTGCGCCGTATTGTCCGGGCGGTGGGCGGCTCTGGTTTTAACCTCAATATCTTCCCGAACATTGCCTGTTCAATGGCCTTTTTCCGCGTACTGCAGCCAGTTTCCGTGAATGAAACCGAAATTCACCACGCGGTGATCACCATGGACGGCGGGCCGGAGATTGCCAACCAGGCGCGGCTGCGCCTGCATGAACATTTCCAGGGGCCGATGGGCTTCGGCACACCGGATGACTCCGAGGCTTGGGAGCGCGTGCAGCGAGGGGCCACCTCGGGTGACGATCTGTGGATCATGCTCAACCGCGGCCTGGCGGGGGAATACCGCACTGACGATGGACTGCGCAGCGACGTCAGCGCCGAGACTGGGATGCGCGCCGCCTATCAGCAGTGGAAAAAGCTCATGACGGAGAACGCACAATGATGACGTCTGATTCAGCACTTTTTACCGCCATGGCGGTGGTAAATCTCGAAGGCGATCTGCTTGACCAGGGCGAGTTCAACGCCTGGCTGGCGCTGTGGCAGCACGACGGGCTGTACGTCGTGCCCATCGACCCGAGCGAGACGGATTTTAAAAACACGCTTAACTACGCCTGCGACGATCATCACATGCGTGAAAAGCGGGTTAAGCGCCTGTACAGCGGCGAGTCTATCTCGACCACGCCGCGCGCGCGCACTCTGCGGACGTTGTCGCGCTTTCGCATTCTGGAAGCGGATGACGACACCATCGTGGTGAGAGGCGCGCAGTCCCTGTGGGAGCACCGTAAGGGACACAGCCGCCACTACGCCGCGGATATCACCTGGCATTTGCAGCAGCAGGACGAACGCTGGCTGATCCAGCAAAAGGTGATCCGCCTGGTTAACAGCGACGATGTGCTGCACAGCATCGGCTACATCCTTTGAGGAACCGCCCATGACGCAAACCGTATTAGTCACCGGCGCTGCCGCCGGTCTGGGACATGTCATCGCCGCCACCCTGCTGGAGCAGGGCTTTCAGGTGGTGCTGACCGACGTTAACGCGTCGCGCGCGCAAAAAGCGGCAGACGAACTGGATAACGGCAAGGTGCTGGCGCTGGGTCTGGACATCCGCCAGCCGCAGGATTTTGACCGCGCACTGAAAGCCACCCTGGCGCGCTTCGGCAGCCTGGAAGTGCTGGTTAACAATGCCGCGCTGACGCTGGCGACGCCGGTGATGGAGATCGACGTCGATGAGTTTGACCGGGTGATCTCCACCAATCTGCGCGGCACCTTTATCGGCTGCCAGACGATGGGGCGCTACTTTGCCGGGAGAGGGTACGGCCGAATGATCAACCTGGCGTCGCTCGCCGGGCAAAATGGCGGCACTGCGTCGGGGGCGCACTATGCGGCCTCGAAAGGCGGCATTTTAACGCTCACCAAAGTGTTTGCCCGCGAGCTTGCTAAGTCTGGGGTAACGGTCAACGCCATTGCGCCGGGCCCTATGGATCTTCCGACCGTTCACGCGCTGGTGCCGGAAGAGAAAATGGCCGGGCTGCTGCAGATGATCCCGGTAGGCAAGCTGGGTGAGGCGGAATTTGTCGCGCAGGCTGTGGCGCTGCTGGCTTCACCTCAGGCGTCGTTTGTCACCGGGGCGACCTGGGACATCAACGGCGGCCTTTTCATGCGGTAAGGAGCCATCATGCTGACTTTACAGGTTATCGGGCGCGAGCTGCAGGGCGACGTGGTACTGCTGACGCTGGCGCATTCTGACGGTATCGCGCTTCCGGCCTTTCGCGCCGGCGCGCATATCGACCTGCATCTCACGGCGGATTTGGTCCGTCCGTACTCGCTGTGCGGCGATCCGCGCGATCGCCATCATTACCGGTTGGGCATTCTGAAAGAGGGTAACTCAAAGGGCGGATCGCTGGCCGTTCACGCGTTGCGTGAGGGCGATGCGATTACCGTCAGCGAACCGCGCAACCTGTTTGCGCTGGACGAGGGTGCCGCACACACCCTGCTGATTGGCGGCGGGATAGGGGTTACCCCGATGCTGGCCATGGCCGCCGAACTGCATGCCAGCGGGCGATCTTTCGCACTGCACTACTGCGCCCGCTCGCGCGCCCAGGCGGCTTTTGTACCGCTGCTGGAAACGTCGCCGTACGCACCGCATTTGCATTTCAGCGATCAACAGCGAGTGAACCTTGACGCGGTATTACGCGACGTACCGCCCAATACCCATGTCTACGTATGCGGCCCGTCGCGGTTGATGGAGGCGGTAAACGCGCAGGCGTTGGTCCTCGGCTACACGGCGGAACAGATCCATCAGGAGTGCTTTAGCGCAGAGGTGGAAACCGGTGGCGATGCGTTTGAGGTTGTCGCGGCCGCCAGCGGGATCGCCGTGCGGGTGCTGGAAAACCAGACCATCGTCGAGGCGCTGGCACAGGCCGGGCTGAAGGTTAACGTCTCCTGCAAGCAGGGGATCTGCGGTAGCTGCCTGACCGACGTCATTGAGGGCGAGCCGGATCACCGCGACCACTACCTCACCGACGAAGAGAAAGCCGAGGGTGATCAGATTTTGCTCTGCTGCTCCCGCGCGAAGTGCGGGCGTTTAGTCATCGATTTGTAAGGGGACTCCCATGACACTGCAAACTGAATTTCGTAATGCGATGGCCCAGCTCGGCAGCGCCGTGTCGGTGATCACCACCGACGGCCCGGCGGGCAAATTTGGCTTCACGGCGTCTGCCGTCTGTAGCGTAACCGATCTGCCACCAACCCTGCTGGTCTGTATGAACCGTAACTCGTATGCTCATGAACATTTTCGCCGTAACGGCGTGCTGTGCGTCAACGTGCTCTCCAGCGACCATCAGGCGCTGTCCGGAGTCTTTGCCAACGCCAGCCTGCGCTCGGAAGAACGCTTTCTTCATGATAGCTGGCAGGTGATGAACAGCGGCGCGCCGGTGCTGAGTTCATCGGCGGCGAGCTTCGACTGCCTGATCGCCGATTGCCATGAAGTGGGCAGCCACTCGGTCTTTTACTGTCAGGTGCAGGCGATCCGCATCAGCGAGCAGCCGCGCGGTCTGGTTTACTTCAACCGTCGTTACCATGCCATCGGGCATGACGTTGAGGCGTAGCCATTTTTCCTGACTGCAGGGGTAATGCGTAATGAGCAATGTCGTAACAGAACAAAAAATCACCGCGCAGGTGAGCCAGGATGCGAATCAGATGCGCAAGCTAGTGATCGCGTCCGTGTTGGGAAATGCGCTTGAGTGGTATGACTTTTTTCTCTATGGCACCGCGGCCGCGCTGGTGTTTGGGCCGCTGTTTTTCCCGGTCGGAGGCGACCCGCTGCAGGGAACGCTGCTGGCGTTTTCCGGTTTTGCGGTGGGCTTTTTGGCGCGCCCGCTCGGCGGCATCGTTTTCGGTCATCTGGGGGATCGTTACAGCCGCAAGATGACGCTGATCGTGACCTTAACCCTGATGGGTGCCACGACGTTCGTCATTGGCCTGCTGCCCACCTACGCCCAGATTGGCCTTTGGGCGCCCGCTACGCTGATTACCCTGCGCTTTTTACAGGGCGTGGCGTCGGGCGGCGAGTGGGGCGGCGGGGTGCTGATGCTGAGTGAAAATGCACCTGCATCGCGTCGGGGATATTACACCGCGTGGAGCCAGATGGGCGTATCCGGCGGGTTTGTGCTCTCGGCGTTTGCCTTTTACCTGGTGCAACAGCTGCCGGAAGCGGACTTTATGGGCTGGGGGTGGCGCGTGCCGTTCCTGCTGAGCATCATCATCTTTTTAGTCGGGGTCTACATCCGCAAAAACATCCGCGAAAGTAAGGCGTTCACGCAGGCGAAACCGGAAGAAAAACACGAAAAAATCCCGCTGCTGATTCTGGTACGTGAACACCCGAAAGCGCTGCTGCAGGCTATCGCCCTGCGCCTGCCGGAGAACGGCGCGTCGTATATCTTCTTCACCTTCTCGGTGGTCTACGCCAAACACATTGGCATCAGTACGGGCGACATTATCAGCGCCGTGACGCTGGCCATGCTGGTGGAGTTTTTCTCAATCCTGTTCTGGGGCGCGTTGTCGGATCGTATCGGACTCAAGCCGGTGTATTACATCGGCGTCATTGGCCTGCTGGTGATGGCGTTCCCGTTCTTCTGGCTGCTTTCCACCGGCAGCTACGGCTGGATCATGCTCGCCATGTTCCTCGGCCTGCCGTTCTGCCACGGGGCGATGATCGGTACCCAGCCGTGCATCATGAGCGATCTCTTCCCGGTGCGGGTGCGCTATTCGGGGCTGGCGCTCGGGCATGAAGTGGGGTCGATCTTCTCCGGTGGCTTAGGCCCGATGCTGGCAGTGGCGCTGCTTATTGAGTTTGACGCTGCCTGGCCGGTCTCCATTTTGCTGGTGGTCTATGCCCTTCTGGCGTGGGTTGCGCTGCGCAGCCTGCCGTCTAAAAAAGAGGAAACACAATGATTGATAAAAGGATGGCGGACATAGACCTCGCGGTCGCGGACGTCTTCGACGGCGCGGTGGTGATGGTGGGTGGCTTCGGCCCGGCGGGGCAGCCTTCGGAACTGCTTGATGCGCTTATCCGCCGCAAGCCGCGCGGGCTGACGCTGATCAGCAATAACGCCGGGAATGGCGACTATGGCTTGGCGTCGCTGCTGAAGGCCGGGTGTGTCAAAAAAGTGGTCTGCTCTTTCCCGCGTCAGGTGGACTCCTGGGTGTTTGACGATCTGTACCGGCGGGGTGAGGTTGAGCTGGAGCTGGTGCCGCAGGGGAATCTCGCCGCACGCATTCAGGCGGCAGGTTCAGGGCTGGGCGGGATCTTCACCCCAACGGGCTTTGGCACGGCGCTGGCAGAAGGCAAAGAGACGCGGCGCATTGACGGCAAAAACTATGTTTTTGAAACGCCGCTGAAGGCCGATTTCGCCCTGATAAAAGCACGTCGGGCAGACCGATGGGGCAACCTGGTCTTCGACAAAACCGGGCGTAACTTTGGCCCGATTATGGCGACGGCCGCAGCCTGCACTATTGCGCAGGTGAGCGAGACGGTGGCGCTGGGCGAGCTGGACCCGGAAGCGGTAGTCACGCCGGGGATCTTCGTGCAGCGCGTCGTACAGATTGCGACCGCGCTTAAGGAGTCCGCATGAACACGTTAACCCCGCAGCAGCTGGCGCAGCGTATTGCCCAGGACATTCCCGAAGGGGCGTACGTTAACCTTGGCATCGGCATGCCGACGCGCATTGCTAACTATCTACCCGCCGATCGCGAAATCTTCCTGCACAGCGAAAACGGCATTCTGGGTATGGGCCCCGCACCGGCGGCGGGTGAAGAGGATCCTGAGCTGATCAACGCCGGAAAACAGCCCGTCACGCTGCTGGCGGGAGGCTGTTATTTCCATCACGGCGACTCCTTCACCATGATGCGCGGCGGTCATCTCGATATCTGCGTCCTGGGGGCATATCAGGTCTCCGAACGCGGTGACCTGGCAAACTGGAGCACCGGTGAGCCGTCGTCAATTCCCGCCGTGGGCGGGGCGATGGATCTGGCGATTGGGGCGAAAAAGGTGTTTGTGATGACCGAACATCTGACCAAAAAAGGCGACTGCAAACTGGTTGCCGCCTGCACCTATCCGCTGACCGGAATGGCCTGTATCGATCGGATCTACACCGATATGGCGGTGATGGATATCACGGCGCAAGGCGTGGTGGTGCGCGAGCTATTTGGTGATATCACCGCCGACTACCTGCAATCCGTCACGCCGGTCGCGCTGACGTTCGCGTTGCTAAACGAAGACGCCACGGCGTAAGGCGGGAGAAGACAATGGAGCTGGAATATCGACTGGATGGCCCGACCCATGCGCCGCTGCTGGTGATGTCAAATTCACTGGGGACCACCTGGCAAATGTGGGAGGCGCAAATGCCTGCCCTGACGCAACATTTTCGCGTGCTGCGTTACAACACGCGTGGACACGGGGCATCGCCCGTCCCGCCGGAGGGGGTGAGCCTGGCCTCTCTGGGCAAGGACGTGATTGACCTGCTGGATCACCTGAACGTAGAACAAGCCTCTTTTTGTGGCATATCGCTGGGCGGTATGACCGGGCTGTGGCTGAACCGCTACGCGCCAACGCGTTTTCATCATCTGGTGGTGGCCAATACGGCGGCAAAAATTGGTGAGCGGGAAGGGTGGCTGCAGCGTGCTGCCCTGGTCCGTCAGCAGGGAATGGCGCCGGTAGCCGCAACGGCGGCGGAGCGCTGGTTTACGCCGGCATTTTGCCAGGCGCAGCACGGTACGGTTGCGCAGCTGGTCGCGACGCTTCGCACCACGCCGGCTGAAGGGTATGCCGCGTGCTGCGACGCGCTGGCGCATGCCGATCTGCGCGATGACGTTACGGCCATGCCGCGCCCGATGCTGGTCATCGCCGGAAATGAAGACCCGGTAACGACCACCCGTGACGCAGAGTGGCTGGTCGTGGAAGCCCCCCACGCACATTACCTGGCGCTGCCTGCCTCGCACCTTTCTAACGTCGCCTGCGCGCAGGCGTTTAATCAGCACGTCGTGACGTTCTTAACGGCAGGAGAAAAACATGAGCATCACCATTGAATCCATCGCCTGCTGGTTGGTGGATATCCCGACGATACGCCCGCACAAGCTGTCGATGACGACGATGGGCTGCCAGACGCTGACCATCGTACGCATGACCTGCGCCGATGGCGTGGTGGGCTGGGGGGAAGCCACCACCATAGGCGGGCTGAGCTACGGCGCGGAAAGCCCGGAGGCGATAAAATCCGCCATCGACATTTATCTTTCACCGCTACTGTGCGGCAAGACCTTTAGCGGCCCGGCCGCGCTGGCACAGACCATGAATGCCAGCGTAAAGGGCAATACGTTTGCGAAATCGGCTCTCGAAACCGCATTTCTGGACGCGCAGGGAAAAGTGCTGGGCGTCTGCGTCAGCACGCTGCTGGGCGGTGCGTTATGCGCACGGTTGCCGGTGCTCTGGACGCTGGCAAGCGGTGATACCGAGAAAGACATTGAAGAGGGCAAACGCCTGCTGGCGGAGGGGCGACACACCACCTTCAAGCTCAAGATCGGGGCACGCGAGCTGGCAACCGACATTCACCATGCGCTGGCGATTAAGTCCGCCCTCGGCGATGACGTCAGTATTCGCGTGGATGTTAACCAGGCCTGGGATCTGACGACCGCAATCAACGGTATGCGACAGCTGCAGGACGGCGGTATCGACCTGATAGAACAGCCTATTCCGCTGTGGGATCGACAGGGGCTTATCACCTTAAGCCAGCGTTTTGCCGTGCCGATTCTGGCGGATGAAGCGGTAGGCACCCTCCACGAAGGCTATGCGCTGGCAAGCGGGGGGTTTACCGGCGCGTTTGCGCTGAAAATTGCCAAAGCCGGTGGCCCGGCGCAGGTGCTGAAGCTGGCGCAGGTAGCGCAGGCCGCAGGCGTGGCGCTGTACGGCGGCACCATGCTGGAAGGCACGCTTGGAAGCGTCGCCTCCTTACATGCCTGGTCAACGCTCAATCTGCAGTGGGGCACCGAGATGTTCGGTCCGCTGCTGCTGAAGGACGACATAGTGGTTCGCCCGCTCGAATTTAGCCGCGGGCAGGTCACGCTGCCGCGCGGCCCGGGTCTGGGCATCGAAATCGACACCGATAAATTGCGCCATTACGCACGTTCGTAAGGAGTTCCCATGCTGTTCAAAGTTGAAATGACCGTCAATATCCCGCCCTCGCTGCCAAAAGCGCAGGCGGATGAAATCAAAGCCAAAGAGAAAGCCTATTCCCAACGCTTACAGCGCGAAGGCAAATGGCCGCACATCTGGCGGGTGGTCGGGCAATACGCCAACGTCAGTATCTTTGATGTAGCGGATAACCAGGAGCTGCACGCGCTGTTAACGGCGTTACCGCTCTACCCGTATATGGAGATCACCGTGCAGCCGCTATGTGAGCATCCGTCGTCAATTTATAACGAAAAACAGTAAAAAAACGTACCCTACAATAACGAGGAACATGCAATGTCTAAGAATCCGGCACATCAGTCAGAACTGGAAACTTTACTGGCAATCAGCAGCGGTTTAAACGCCGATGGCGGCAACGATCGGTTTAAGAACATCATGCACCAGCTGTTGAGCGACCTCTGCCACACCATCAAAAAATTCGATATTACCGACGAAGAGTTCTGGGTGGCGGTTAACTATCTGAACGAGCTTGGCGAGCGTAAAGAGGCGGCGCTGCTGGCGGCAGGTTTAGGCCTTGAACACTATCTGGATATGCGCGCCGATGAGAAAGAGGCCGCAGCCGGAAATGACGTGGGCACACCGCGCACCATCGAAGGGCCGCTGTACGTTGCAAACGCACCGATAAGCCAGGACTTCGCGCGCATGGACGACGGCAGTGAGAAGGCGGAAGCCATGTGGCTGCATGGCAAAGTCACCGATCTGGACGGTAATCCGGTTGCGGGAGCGGTGGTCGATATCTGGCACGCCAATACCCTGGGGGGCTATTCATTCTTCGACCCATCTCAGAGCGAATATAACCTGCGACGTCGTATTAAGACCGCCGCGGATGGGACTTACGCCGCGCGCAGTATCGTGCCGTGCGGCTACGGTTGCCCACCGGATGGCCCGACGCAAAAACTGCTCACGGGGCTGGGCCGCCACGGCAACCGCCCGGCGCACGTCCATTTCTTTGTTTCTGCCCCAGGCTATAAGCACCTGACGACGCAGATTAACCTCAGCGGCGATCAATACCTGTGGGATGATTTTGCTTTCGCCACCCGCGAAGAGCTGATCGCCGACCCGGTAAAAATCACCGATGGCAATATTGCCCGCGAGCGCGATATTCATGAACCGCACACGGAAGTGAGCTTCAGCTTCGCGCTGGTGAAATCGGCAGAAAGCGCTGAAGAAGCGAGAAGCAAGCGTGCGCGCGTGAAGCAATAAAGCAGCCGGGCAGCGAGATTACGCTGCCCGTTTTCAAGGCGTTGTGGGTTACATCAGAAAATAGCGCAGCGCGGAAAACGCCACCATACCGGCAATCACCGTGGCGAAGAGGCTGCGGGTGACGATTCCTGCAACGGCGGCAATCGCCGCGGCAAGCAGGGAAAGGCTTACGCCAGAGGGTGACAGCGCGGGTTTGCCAAGCAGCTCAGCGGTCACAATTGCTGCCATAATGGCGGCAGGAATAAAGCTCAGCCATTGCTGCAGTACCGGCGCCAGACGAAAGCGAGAAAGCAGCAGGATCGGCACGGTGCGCATCAGTGCCGTGACCAGGGCTGAAATGAAAATTGCCAGCAGTATATTCCTTTCCACGTTATCTCCTCCCATTATAAAAGAGGCGCAAACCCAGCGTCGCCAGCGTTGCCGACACCGATGCGGCAACGATCACCACCACGCTGGTGTCCAGATGGCGGCTGGTCAACACGGTTATCTCGACGGCTACCGCGATGCTGAATGTTTCCAGCGCCTTTTTGCGGCTGGCAAACCAGATCATCAGCACGAGGCCAATAAACATGGAGACCAGGCTAAAGCTCAAGCCTTCCATCAGCGAGGCGGGCAGCGCGGACGCCAGTACGGCACCCACCACGCACGCGAGGATCCAGTTGAGCCATGCCGCCAGATTCAGGCCAAGCATCCAGGCATAGGGAACATGGCTGTGCTGGCTGCCGCGCTGGACGGCAACCCCGAAGGTTTCATCGGTGAGCAGTAACCCGCTGATGAGTTTTTGCGTAGTGCTCTGCTCGCGAAAGAAGACGCTCATGGCAGAGCTCATCAGCAGGTAGCGTAAGTTGACCAGGAACACGCTGAACACCACCGACGCCACCTCTGCGCCTGCAGCCCACAGCGAGTAGAAGAGAAATTGCGCCGACCCGGTATACAGCACGCTGGCCAGCAGCGCGGTCTGTACGGTGGTAAAGCCTGAGAGAGTGCCGATGGCGCCTGCGGCGAAGCCGATGCTCCAGTAGCCGGGGATCGTCGGCAGGCAGGCGATAATACCCGCCCGAAATTCTGCACTGGCCTCGTCCCGATGTGAGGCCTGGGTTTTAATCAACATTCCATCTCCGTGGTTACAGCACGCGAATCTCTTTTGAGCGCAAGGTAATATTAACGGGCACCGATTTGTAGGACGGCGTCCCGCTGTCTTTATCAAGATAATCAAGGGGAACCAGAACATTAGCTTCTGGATAATAAGCGCCGACGGTGCCGGAGGCAATGTTGTAGGCAACCAGAGTAATGTCCTCCAGACGCTGCGTGCTGTCCGGCAGTGCGGTGGTGATATCGACCCGGTCACCGTGTTCCAGCCCCAGCGCAGCCATATCTGACTCATTCATGAAAAGAATATCCCGACGGCCGAACACGCCACGGTAACGGTCATCCAGCGCGTAGATGGTGGTGTTGTACTGATCGTGGCTGCGCAGCGTCACCAGCCTCAGAACATGTTCGCCGACACCCTCACGGTTTTCATCGACACCCTCAAAGACTGAGAACATCGCCTTGCCCGTCGCGGTTGGCCAGATACGCTCGGTGGGCGGCAATGGCATGCGAAAACCGCCGGGGATGCGGATCCGCGCGTTGTAATCGTCAAAGCCTGGAATGGTCTGTTCGATGAGATCGCGGATTCGATCGTAATCCTCCACCAGCGACGCCCAGTCTATTTTAGTGTCCGGGATGGCCGCCTGCGCCATGCCCGCCACGATGGAAGGCTCGGCGCGCAAGAGCGGGGAGGCGGGGCGTAGCTTGCCCGATGAGGCGTGAACCATCGACATGGAATCTTCTACGGTGATGGACTGACGGCCGGATAGCTGCATATCCAGCTCCGTGCGCCCCAGGCAGGGGAAGAGGTAGGTTTCTTGCGCCACCAGAAGGTGGGTGCGGTTAAGTTTTGTGCCGATATGCACGCTCAGCTCCAGCCCCTGCATGGCCGGAAAGGCCTGCTGATGGTCCGGCATTGCCACCGCGAAATTGCCGCCGAGGCAGATCAGCGCTTTGGCTTCGCCGTTTATCATCGCCTGCGTTGCCATGACCGCATCGTGGCCGTGTTTTGTCGGCGGCGTAAAGCCGAAGACCTGTTCAATGCGTGACAGGAACGCCGCCGTCGGTTTTTCGGTGATGCCTACGGTACGGTTGCCCTGAACGTTAGAGTGGCCGCGAAGGGGGCAGATCCCGGCGCCGGGCTTGCCGATATTTCCGCGCATCAGCAGCAGGTCGGCTATCAGGCGGACGTTCGCGGTGCCTTTATTATGCTGAGTGATCCCCATCCCGTAAGTAATGATGGTGGCATTGGATTTTGCGTAAGCCACCGCGACGGTTTCCAGATCGTTACGGGACAAGCCGGATTCACGCTCGATCGCCTCCCAGGCCGTTGCGGCAAGATCCGCCTCAAAGGCATCGAACCCCTGGGTGTGGGTGCGGATAAATTCCCGATCGAGGACGTCGCCGCGCTCCGCGTGCAGGTGGATCAGGTGTTTGGCGATACCTTTCAGGGCTGCGGCATCACCACCCGCTTTTACCTGGTAATACGTCGAGGCGATATCGGTCGAGCCGTAGGTTGCCATTTCAATCACGCTTTGTGGATCGGCGAAGCGCTCCAGCGCACGTTCGCGCAGAGGGTTGAAGACGATAATCGGCACCCCGCGACGGGACAATTCATGCAGCGTGCCCATCATTCTGGGATGGTTCGTTCCCGGATTATGACCAATGGAAATGACCAGTTCTGTTTTTTCAAAATCATCGAGGGAGACGGTGCCTTTGCCGATGCCAATCGAACGTGGAAGCCCGGTGCTGGTGGCTTCATGACACATATTTGAACAGTCCGGGAAGTTATTGGTGCCGAGTTCACGGGCAAAAAGCTGGAGTAAAAACGCCGCCTCGTTTGACGCGCGCCCGGAGGTATAGAACTCGACCGCATCGGGTTCCAGCGCGCGAAGTTTTTTACCGATGCGGGCAAACGCCTGTTCCCACTCGATGGGGCGGAAGGTATCGCTGGCTTTATCATAAACCAGCGGATGGGTCAGACGACCGTACCCCTCCAGCTCGAAGTCGCTTTTTGCGAGCAAAGAGGTGACGGTATTAGCCGCAAAAAACGCCGGTGAAACGCGTTTATTCGTTGCTTCCCATGTCACCGCTTTCGCACCGTTTTCACAGAACTGGAATGTGGACTTGTGTTCTTTGTCTGGCCACGCGCAGCCCGGGCAATCGAAGCCATCCGGCTGGTTGGTGCGTAAGAGCGTAGCGGGTGCCTCTAGCGCGTCCATCTGCGTACGCACGGCGATGGCCGTGGCTTTCAGTGCACCCCAGCCGCCAGCGGGGCCATCGTAATGTCTGATTCCAGGAACGGCGCGTCTTTTGGTAGTCATCTGAACTCCTGCTGGGGTGCGGTACGATGAATTCTACACTGGTTTAATTAACGAAATAACAACAAAAATGCATCATTTGACGCAACCATTATCATCCTTCACGTTACCTGCCCGTTTGCGTTTTCATGTCCGGCCGTTCGATTTAGATAACGAAGAACTGATAGCGTCAGAAGAATGCGCATTGCCTTTAGAGGAGAAGGATTGGAAGTATAAGTTAACTTTTCTTAACCTATTAGAAAAACTTTATTTAATTTACGTTACAGCTAATTACTTTTCAAAAAAATATATTTTTTATAACTTTTCTGTAAATCCCCATGGCAGTATAGGCACTTTGGTAACCTGACAAGCTGGAAATCATGTGAGTTTATGCGTGTGTGATTTTCCAGAACCCCTCGCCCATAGTATTGTATTAATAAAAATTGTGGGGATTACAGCAAGTTAGAGGTGCGGTTATGCATGAATTGTTTTTAGCTATCTGGGAGCATGATCTTGATAAGTTAGCTCACTCCGAGATGTTGAGTTTATTAGTGTTTCTGATTTTTATAATATTAATGCTCGAGTCTGCGGTATTAATCCTTCCACTTCCAGGGGATAGCCTGGTGTTTATGACGGGCGCTTTGGTTGGGCTGGGTGTTATCGGGATGGAGGTGATATTTATTTATCTGCCCATAGCGGCTGGGTTGGGTTCGGCATTAGCATACTGGCAGGGCTACTGGCTAAGATCATCCCCGATTATGCTACAACTGAATAAAGTAGTCCCGCATAGTAAGTTACAAAAAGCAGCGGCCCTGGTTAGCAAATATGGAATATCGTCTATGTTCATTTCAAGATTTATTCCTTTTGTTCGTGTGATTACGCCAATGCTGATTGGTAACAGCTCGACAAAACCTTCGCGTTTTTATTTTGTGAGTATAGTTAGTGCGTTTATGTGGGTATTAGCGATTGGCTTACTTGGTGAACTATCCATGAAGATAGAGGCGATTGCAAATTATCGGGAAGTTATAACAAAAGCAGTTATTTTCTGTACGATTACTGTCTTTATAACAGCCGTATCGGCAGTAATATTTAGGTTATACAGAACAAGTGAATGACATTGCGTAAGTTGACGCACCACCGATATCGGGGTCGCACGACGGTTCGTTGGTGCGTCTATCTGCCCGAACGACACGGCGCATGACGTAGCGACCGGCGCCGTGCAGATGACGAACAATACAAGAGAGTTTGAGCGGGGTATTTACATAAGCAGTTGAAGTGAAACTGTTTTGATAAAAACATGAGTTTCATCTCTCTCCCGTATCCTGAGACTGGCTGAGGATACGGACGATCGTGACAGCAGAATGCGATGTTACGTAAAACGGTAAACTACCTGGATAATGACCGTATCTTCGCCTTTCATCGTCCCTCTACAAACGGATTCCCGTGGGTCGCTGCCTCGCCAGCATACTTCACCGAAGTCACATGTATTCTGTTTTTATCCTTTCGCTATAGCAGCGCGCTGCCGGCAAACTCCATTTGTACATAAGGCCACACCCACACCAGTGCTGCGACAATGACGACAACTGTTGCAATGAGGACTCTGAGGGCGTTACGCATAAGGTAATGCCCCATCTTTTGCTTTATCTATATATGAACCATCTGCGCTGATGATGCTGACAATCCCGGAATGGAAGTCATTCCACGCTCTGACTGTTTTCATAAAATCGGGTAACTCGCCTTTACAGGGACGGGCGTTCGGATATTTCTCCGGATCGGGGAACAGCAACGGGCTGAATGTTTCATGTTTCCATGAACCCCGTAGACATATTCTGTTCTCACGACAGGGCCTGCTCGAAGGCCTCTGTGGTGGGGTCAGTCCAGTGGGCCAGTTAACAGAAAAAAATCCACGCTGGGGCGTGGATTTTAAACGTAGAGTGTCGGGTGCGGTTAGACGTGACTTTCGTAATCGCTTCCGCTGTCGGATTCAACGTCGCTGACGTAGTTTTTACCGGTGCTTGACGCCTCAACAAGCCGCTGGTAGCTGTTTTCCAGCTTCTCTTTCTTAACAACGAGTCTGCTAATGCTGTCTTCATGACGAGCCGCTGACCGTTTAATTTCAGGGTCGGCCATAAGCTCGGCTTTTTCTTCAATATCTTTCTTAAGCGTGGTTGTATCCTTAATTGTGCTATCGATGAAGTTAATTCTGTTCGCTAACGTATTCAGCGCGCGGTATCCGGTTTCACCCATCTCTTGATAACCGTCCTGATATTGCGCAATTCTTGAGTCATATTTTGTCTGCAGAGGTGAGCGCTCTTCAGACTTAATTGCCGCGATCCGCGCGTCTCTGGCTGATTCCATGTGGCCGATCTCATATTTAATAGTTGCAACCTCATTTTTAGCATTATGATATTTCTTAATGCGGGTAAGGAACGCTGCTCCGTTGTCGCTGAGTACCTCTTTTGTTGTCGTAGCAGAATAGGAGCGTCGACCCTCAACCACAATGGTCTTGGTGCCAAACATCTTTTCAGCATACTCAGGCGTAGCCATTGTTCTCTTGAGGAATTTATTGTTTTGTGCTTTGGCAAAATCGTTTATAACGTCGGTTTTTCCGAGGTTATTAAGGAATTTAAGCAGCTCAGGTTCTCGTTTATTAATTCTACGAATCTCTACCTTCAGTTTGTCAATCTCACTATTCGTTTTCTGGGTTAATCGATCAATGCGTTTTTCTTGATCTTCGCTAATTTTCTGAGGGGTGATCTGCTCTAATTTTTGCTTCTCAAAAGCGACGAACTCTTTTGCTTCATTTCGTTTGTCGATCATTTCGTGAACAAGGTTTTTATCAGATCTGGCGCTTTCCACTTGGTTATTTGCCGCTTTCGTTTTGCGCGCGATCTCTTTGCTAAGGTGATCAACCTCAATTTTTTGGCTTGCCTGAAAAATACGGTTGCCAATACTGTTCAATTGCGTGAGTTTCTTGTCGTGGATCTTTGATTCCTGCTTTTCAAGCTTCACCTTGACATTTTCAATGAATGACTCGACATTTTTAGAATCTTTAATGTCAAAGTTTTTACTCATTCGGTCGCTAAGGCTTGCGAGTAATTCTTTGCTATTAGCCACGCCACCCATTTTATCCAGCGTTTTATTCACGGTTTTAAGATCGCCTTTATGAACCCGATCAGAGGTTCTTAGGTTATCAAGGGCAGCAATAAATCGATTTTGTTCACGTACAGTTAACGACATAATTTCCTCGCTTGGCATTGAATAAAAATATAAACCGTTCACAGGACCGGTTTAGCGAACGGGATGTATATTGTCATGCGCTATCGTGGGCTTCTTGCAAAAAACGCTTTTTACTGAAAAAGGCATATTTTTGCGGTGTCGTTTTTTGAAAGTTGTGCCAGTAAAAATTAAGTAGATTAAAGCCACTAACTCTATGCGGACAAAGTGTGTGTTGGTGCTATCTATTAACTTTTACAGGAATGAACAACGATGCAATTAACCAAATGGGCCTGGGCGCTCGGCATGACGACCGCCGTACACGCCGGTCAAGTGCAGGCGGCCGATCAGGGTCACGGCAAGGTCACATTCACCGGCGCAATTATAGACGCCCCTTGTTCAATTACCCCCGATACCATTGAACAGACCGTTGAACTGGGTGAAATTTCCAACAAAGCGCTGGCGAACGGCGGGAAATCACGTCCACGGCCGTTTGATATCAAGCTGGAAAGCTGCGATCTCGCTGGCCTGACGGATAAAACGGTCACCATCACCTTCACGGGATCGGAATCAAGCGCCCAGCCGGGCTATCTGGCTCTGGTTGGTACGGCCAGCGGCGCGGCTATCGGCATTACCAATGACAATGGCGCCAACATTCCGCTTGGCACGCCGAGCTCAGCCACCAAAACCCAGCAGGGTGATAACACCCTTACCTATGCCGCTTATCTACAGGGGAACGGTTCCACGTCCTCCGTTGTGCCGGGCGAGTTTACCTCGGTTGCCAACTTCACCCTGGCTTACCAGTAAACCAAGGTTGGCTTTGCGCCCTCAGGTTCGGTTTTTTTGCGGAAAATCTATGAAACGTAGAGCTTCATTTATCACGCCTGTGCGGCTGCTGTGGCTGACGTTGCCCTTCGTCTGCGCGGGCGTACCGGCGGCGAACATCACCGGCCAGGGGCATGGCAAGGTCAGCATGCAGGGGGCGATCATCGATACGCCCTGCGCGATCAAAGTCGATAGCCGCGATCAGGCGATCGACCTCATCACGCTGCCGTTGGACCGGATCATCAATGCCGGCGTCGGGCCATCAAAGCCGTTCAGCATTCATCTCGAGAACTGCGCGCTGGAACCGATGCTGCCAAACCATCCTGACTGGTCACATTTTCGCATCACCTTCGACGGGGCCATCACCGATGGCTCGCTCTTCGCGCTTCGCGGCGAGGCCCGCGGGATCGGTCTGGAAATTATGGATGCCGCAGGTAACCGCATGCAGCCGGGAATCGCCTCCTCTTCGGGGCAGCTACAGCCTGGCGCCATGCGCCTTGATTACAGCCTGCGGCTGGTGGGTAACCACCAGAAGCTGCGCGCGGGTGCGTACCAGACTACGGTGCGTTTCAAACTGGATTATTTTTGATGAGGCACGTTTTTAACTATTCGGGCATTGCGGTGCTGGTCACCCTGGCCTTACAGGGGGGGATGACCCGGGGGTATGCGGCACAAAGCATTCAGTTTAATACCGACGTGCTGGACGTCAGCGATCGGGCGCATATCGACCTGAGTCAGTTTTCCCGCGCCGGTTTTATTATGCCGGGAAAGTACCAGATGGTGGTTCGCCTGAACAAGACCGAGCTGCCCGAACAGCCGCTCAGTTTTCTGGCACCGGATGATGATCCAAAGGGCAGTGAGGTGTGCCTGACGCACAACCTTGTGGCGCTTCTTGGGCTTAAATCAGCGCTGCAAAGCTCGCTGACGTGGTGGCATCACGGTACCTGCCTGCAGCTGGCGAGCCTGCCGGGCACCAGCCAGCGTGCGGACCTTGGTTCTAATACGCTGTACCTGAGCATTCCTCAGGCCTATCTCGAATATACCGCTGAGAATTGGGATCCCCCCGGCAGCTGGGATGAGGGGATTGGCGGAGCCATTTTTGACTATAACCTCAACGGTCAGTCTTCGCGGTATGCGACGGGGAGCCGCCGCGAGATGAAATCGCTGACGGGTAACGGCACTACCGGTTTTAACGTCGGCGACTGGCGGGTGCGTGCAGACTGGCAGGCGCGCTACAGCCGCAGCGATGGGACGTATCAGGATAATCGGCGCGAGTGGGCGTGGAGTCGCTACTACGCGTGGCGGGCGCTGCCGTCGTTGAAGTCGAAGCTGATGATGGGGGAAAACTATCTCAACTCAGGGCTGTTTGACAGTTTCCGCTATACGGGAAGCAGCCTGGAGTCGGATGACAATATGCTGCCGCCTAACCTGCGCGGCTATGCGCCGGAGGTGGTCGGCGTCGCGAGGACCAACGCGAAGGTCACGATTAGCCAGCAGGGACGCGTGTTGCACGAAACCACCGTGGCGGCGGGGCCGTTTCGTATTCAGGATTTGAACACGGCGGTTTCCGGAACGCTGGACGTGGAGATACAGGAACAGGACGGCACCGTTCGCCATTTCCAGATGAATACTGCCAATATTCCCTATCTTACGCGGCCAGGCATGGTGCGTTACAAGCTGGCGCTGGGCAAGCCGTCGGACTATCGCCACAACAGCGTGGGGCCGGGATTTGCCACGGGGGAATTTTCGTGGGGGGTCAACAACGGCTGGTCGCTCTACGGCGGCAGCCTGCTGGCGGGTGACTATAACGCGCTGGCGACGGGCGTTGGGCGTGACCTGCTGGCGTTGGGGGCGGTCTCGTTTGACTTTACCGAGTCGCGTGCCGTATTGCCGCAGACGGGCAGCCGGTCCGGCGGCTCCTGGCGCCTGAGTTACTCCAAACGCTTTGACGAATACGATAGCCAGGTCACCTTCGCAGGCTATCGCTTCTCGCAGCGTAACTTTATGAACATGGCGGAGTTTTTAAACGCGCGCTATCACGGTATCGCGGGGAACAACAATAAAGAGCTCTACAGCATTGCTTTAAATAAACAGTTTCGGCAGCTGGGGCTAAGCGCGTATGTGAATTATAGCCACCAGACCTACTGGGACCGCCCGGATAACAATACCTACAACCTCTCGCTATCCCGCTATTTCGATGCCGGACAGCTTAAAAATCTTGGTCTGACCCTGTCGGCCTATCGCACCCTTTTTAACCATACGCGCGACGATGGCGCTTATCTTAGCCTCTCGGTGCCGTGGGGTAATGGGGGCACGCTCACCGTCGATGGCCAGGCGGGAAGTTCAGGCAACGGGGCAACGGTCGGCTATTTCGACAGTATTGACGCAAACAATACCTACCGGATTAAAGCCGGAGTTGCCCAGCAGGGCCGTGCAGTCAGCAGCGGGTACTTTACGCACAGGGGCGACGTTGCCGAGCTGACCGCCAATACCACCTATGAAGAGGGGCGCTATCGCTCCTGGGGCGGTGCGATTCAGGGAGGGCTGACGGCGACGCCAGAAGGCGTGGCGATGCATCGGGTAAGCAGCATGGGCGGGACGCGAATGATGGTTGATACAGCGGGCATTGGCGGGGTACCCGTCCGCGGATACGGCGGGGGAACCCAGACGAATCGCTTTGGCAAGGCGGTGGTTGCGGATATCAGCAATGGCTACCGCAGCAGCGTCAGCGTGGACGTGAACAACCTCGCCGACAACGTCGAGGCAACGCGGTCGGTGGTTCAGGGAACGCTGACGGAAGGGGCCATCGGCTATCGCCGTTTTGGCATGATTGCGGGCGAAAAGGCGATGGTGCGGTTGCGTCTTGCGAACGGCAGCGTTCCACCGTTCGGCGCGACGGTGCTCAGCCATCGCGAGGGCCAGGCCGGGATCGTCGACGATGACGGCATGGTATGGCTTACGGGGATGGTCAGCGGAGAGTCGATGCGGGTGATGTGGGATGGGCAAACGCAGTGCGTAGTGACGCTGCCGGAACCCCTGCCAACCGGTGTTCGCGTTCTGCCGTTAACCTGCCAGCCGCAGCAGATATAGCATTTCAGCCATCCGCGATCGCGGGGAAAACAACCGGGCCACCGTATTCTGCAGTGGCCCAACAACAGCGAGTATATCCGTATGAAACATCATTTATCGCTCAGGGGGATGGGTGCAGTGCTGATCTCCGGGCTGTTTTGCCAGAGCGTGCAGGCTGCCGTTACGCTTGACCGCACGCGGGCAGTGTTTAACGGCGCAAACAGGTCGATGAGCTTGAACATCACCAACCAGAACAAGGCATTGCCCTATCTGGCGCAGGCGTGGATTGAGGACGAAAAAGGGAACAAAATCAGCGGGCCGCTGGCGGCGCTGCCGCCGCTGCAGCGGGTAGAGCCCGTGGCTAAAGGGCAGGTTAAGCTGCAGCTTACTGATGATGCCCAGTCGCTGCCGCAGGACAGAGAATCAATTTTCTACTTTAACCTGCGTGAAATTCCGCCCAAAAGCAGCAAGGCGAACACCCTGCAGATTGCGCTGCAAACGCGCATCAAGCTTTTCTACCGTCCGGCCTCGCTGCAGCTCGACCGCGATAAGGCTCCGGATCTCTGGCAGAAAAAGCTGGTCTTAACCCGCCACGGCGAAGGTTACCGCGTCAGTAACCCCAGCCCTTACTACGTGACGCTGGCTGCTGCTTACAATCAGCCGGTCGGCGCGCCCATTGCCGGGTTTGACCCGGTGATGATTGCCCCTTTCTCTGAATCGTCGCTCACCGTGAAGGCGGGGGCGCTCGGCAATAAGCCCATCTTATCCTGGATTAATGATTATGGTGGCCGGCCAAAACTGATATTCAGCTGCGCGCACGATGTTTGCCGAGTTGTGGACAGCAGGGCTGGATAAGCACGATGAATGAAACGACAAAATGCGTCGCTGTGCTGCTTATTGCAAGCGCGCTCGGCCCGGCAATGCCGGCCTTCGCCGACGCGGATAGCTGGGATGTGGAAGGCGAGCATGGCGAGCTGCACGTCTACGGCGAGTTTGTAGAGGGCGCTTGTCGCCTCGATATGATCTCGCAAAACCAGGAGATCGATCTGGGGCGCATCACAACGTCGCTTCTGCAAAGGGCGGGTTCACGCGGGGAAGCACAGGCGTTTATCTTGCGGCTGCGCGACTGCGTCCACGTCGGTGGCAACATGCTTGATTTGCGCACGGGCAATCGCTACTGGGATCGCGTTCAGCCAATGGTCAGCGTGACGTTCACCGCTCCCGCCGATCCGGATACGCCCGAGTTGGTAAAGGTCAACGGCGTAAGCGGGATAGGCCTACGGATCACCGACAGCGCGGGCCGCGACATTCGTCTTGGCGAGCGCGGCGTGCCGCATTTTATCGTGCCGGGAAACGATGCGCTCCTGTACCGCGTGCAGCCGGAACGCACGGTGCAGGACCTGTCGTCCGGCGAGTGGCGTGCAACGGTAGGATTTGAACTGGACTATGACTAAGGAGCGCGTCATGAAATCTCTGAGCCGCGGCGCTAGCGCGCTGATGCTGCTGGCCGCCGCCGGCGCGACCGCCGGACCGGGGTCCAGCAACGTCGATATCGCCATTACCGGCGAGGTGATTGCTACTGCGTCCTGTACCTTTTCCAGCAACGAGCCGATTAAGATCGAATTTGGCGATGTGTACATCAATGAGATCGTGGGGACCGCGTATCGCCAGGCTATCCCGTATCAGGTGAGCTGCAAGGGCGACGCGGATGGCAAAACGGTGCAGCTGCAAGTATCCGGCATACCTGCGGGCGGCGATACCAGCAGGCTGCAAACCGATGCCAGCGGGCTGACGATAAAGCTGCAAAACGGCAGCACGCCCCTGCCGCTTAATCACTGGATCGATTTTGATAATAGCAGTCCGCCTTCGCTGTATGCGGTGCTGGAAAAAGAGAGCGGCGCCCGGTTTCAGGACGGGCAGGCGTTTAACGCCACGGCAACCTTGAAAGTGGCCTATAACTGAGGCGAGAACGATGATTCACACCCCCCTTATTCGCAGCCGGACGCGTCTGCGCGGTGCTATTTTTACCCTGGTGCTCTCCGCCTCCGGGCCTGCTTTCGCCGTCGCAACCGGGGACAGCAGCGACATCGCGTTTCACGGCACGCTGAAAATCCATCCCTGCTACGTCAATAACGACCGTGACCTGAGCATTCATTTCGACAATGTCGGTATCCACAAGGTCGACGGGCAGCGCTACAGGCAGGCCATCAGCTACCAGCTGGTTTGCGATGATATCGATCCGACCTGGCGTTTGACCATGATTGTGAAGGGCAGCGCCGCCTCTTTTGACGCCAGCGCGCTGAGCACCAATGCCGCGGGGTTGGGGATCAAGATCCTTCAGAACGGACAGCCGTTTGAGATCAACAAGGCGCTGGATATTACCTATCAAAATCCGCCAACCCTTGAGGCGGTACCGGTAAAAGATCCGAACGTCAGCGAGCTGAGTGAAGGCGCGTTTAGCGCAACCGCGACGCTGCTGGCAGAATACCTGTAAGGAAACAGCATGGATATATTCTACACGCGGCGCGGGGCGCTGGGATTACTGTTGCTCATCACCACCCACGCCGCCTTTGCGGCGGAGGGAAGCGTAAAAGAGGTGAGTAATAATCTACGGTTTGACGGCCAACTGGTGGCCGACCCCTGTGAACTCGATCCCGCTTCTGCGGCCATTACCCTCGATTTTGGCACGGTAATCGATACGTACCTCTATTTACATACCCGCACCCACGCGCAGCCGTTCGTCATCAAGCTTAAGGAGTGCGACCTGACGCTTGGCAACCAGGTTGAGGTGACCTTTAAGGGCGCAGAAAGCGCGGAACTTTCCGGCATGTTGGCCGTGACGTCTCCTGCCGATAGCGGACTGGCCATCGGCATGTCGCTGCCGGACGGCACGCCTTTACTGTTCAACCGGACGGTGCCTGCGTTTTCACTCCAGAGCGGCACCAGCGAGCTGGCGCTGGAGGGTTACGTGATAGGTGAACCGGGCGCGCTCGCCAACCGCACCCTGCGCCGCGGAGAATTTAGCGCGCTGGCGACGTTCGAGCTTAATTACCCTTAAGGAAAATCTTATGAAGATAAAATTGCCGCTGCTGGCACTTCTGCTGCTGCAAAGCGTGGTGGCGTCGGCCTATGAATGCGACAAGATTGGCTGGCACGGCGGCGACGCCGATATCCATATTCACGTCAGCTCAGATGTTAATACCGGTAAAAACAGAATCGTCGATCTGGCGCCTCAAATTACCTGCAAAAATACGGCGGGGCAGGACGGCTGGATCGACACCATGTGGATGGGGGCCGATGGGGTAAAGCTTGAAAGCGGTATTTTTAAAAACCTTAAATATGGCGTCACGATTTCGGGAACCGACCATCCTGCACCGGTATCTGAAACGAAAATCTACGATCTTAACAATGGTGAATCCAGACAATTACCGGTGGTGCTCTATTTTGAACTGACGTCGCTCGGGGAGGAGATTCGCATCAAGACCGGCGATAAGCTGGGGAGTCTGCGATTCGTGCAGACCAATAATAAAGGCGAGCGTCATAACTATACCTGGACCCTCTACGCGTCGAACGATGCGGATATTAATGTCTCGACCTGTAGCGTAATGTCTGGTTCGACCATTAACGTGGATTTAGGGCAGATTGAACGCGGTGATATTGTCTCTGACGGAACGTCATCGCAAACGGTAAGAAAAGATTTCAATATTGTTTGTGACGCAGCGCACGCTGTGGATTTTGATGTCAAAATGAGCCTGATGTCTCCGGCCTGGAATAATAAGGCGATTAAAACCAATAATGATAATCTGGCTGTGGAAATGCGATGGAATGGGAATGCGATCGCCAACGGAGATAGCCAGAAGCTCAGCGTCACGAATGGCAGTATCTCCGTGCCGTTGAGCTTTACACCGGTGAAACCGGCGTCGGTCAGCTATGAGAATATTGCAACCGGGACATTTTCCGCATCGGCGACGATGATTCTGACGCAGTACTGACAGGCTAAGTGGCGTTTTTTGATAGAGTGTTTTCCTGGATATATGTTAAATTTTTCGCCATGGATTGAGTCGGGGAAAAGGAATCACGGTTAGCGACAGGTTCGACTCCGAAATGAAGTGGCTATTCATGTAGCGTGAGGTCATTGCTTTATTAGCGGACAAGGATGTTCCGCAATTTTTTAAACGACACGTGATATGGTGTCTACTAGCGTCAGATTTAACTTAATTTAAGGATGTGAACCATATACTATTTTTCAGCGTGCTGAAGGAGTATATGAAGTACATTTTAATTGAACCTAAATAAACAGTATGATTTGTTTTGACTATTAACGTATGAGCATCGATCGTTTAAATCAATTATAAAACTATGGATTTACTGTGCTAAGATAATATTTTTTACATAGTAAAACATTATCTGTAATCTTCATTCCGACACCTATTAATATCGCGGGTAATTATATTGGCGAGCTGACAATTTAATTTTCCCTTAGGGTATCGTTTACTAAAATAAATGTGATATGAACTAATCAGTTGTCGATTAAATGTCTAGAGGCGTGGGTTGAGGCTTTCGGCCATGCATTTTCTTGATGGTATGTTCACTCATGAAATGACTGAGGGATCTGAAATTGAAAAATATCTCAACGAAGCAAGGAAAGATTTTCTTTCTTGATTACACTTTTATTCCAGCACTAAGAACCTTACAACGCGATGATACAATCCTGCAGTTGAGAAAAAAACAGTCAGACGTTCTGGCACTGCTTTGCGCGAAATATCCATCCCCAGTTTCTCAGAGCGAGTTTCATTCGGAAGTTTGGGATGGCAGCTATGTTACCTCCCAGAGTATTGCGCAAATGATTCGCTCATTGCGTATTAGCCTTAAAGATGAATCTAAGAACATTATCGTCACTATTCCAAAGTTAGGCTATCAGCTCACCGCAGAACCCACCTGGGAGGCGTCGCTGTCACAGCCCGAGCTGCTGCCTGACACGCTAAACGAACGTACTCCGGCGGCAGACAAGATTGAACGGGATAACATCTCTTATTCAGCTAATCCCATTATTACCTACCAGCCCGCTCCTCCAACAACGTCAATGACGGTTGTATCCTATTCGCCACAGCACAAGCCGAGCGAGCGAAAACTGACGTCAAGTAAATGGTTTTTTTTCGCCGTTGCTACGCTAAGCATCATTTTGGCGGGCGTGGCCATGGGGGCAAGGGGATATGCCCAGGATCTTTTTGAAGAAAAGAAGGTGTTCTTTTCTGACGTACTGCTAGCGCAATACAGCAAGATCAGGCTAATGGATAATTATTTATACTGTTGCAAAACGGATCACGGACTGGTTTGTAGCCCTAAGACGTCCATGCTTTTAGGAAAATGCACGCTGAATACCGAAGCTATTAGAGCAGACTAACTTCATGTTTTGTATATTTACCCGTTAAATCACCCTTAATTTAAGATAAGGCATTATTTACCCCATTATTCTTTATCATGCTGACTAAAACAATAACGCAGGCCAGCGCCTGCGTTATTGCTTTAACTTATTTGCATGAGAAGAGCGTTGGGACGCTGTACGAGGGCGGAACCGCAATTTTGTCGAGGGTGGCCGTCTGGTGGGCAATAAGTGAGACAATGTTCCGCACATACTTTTCACGCTGAACTGCCGTTCGCGAATGGTAACTGCCAATACCGTCCCAGGTATAACCATAACGCTCAATTTTCTGCTTCAGTATCCAGGTCCCCGAGAATACATTGGCGCAGCTGTCCTTCCGCAGGCGCTGCTCATCAATCCCCCGGATTTTCAGGCTGCTAAAATGCACCGTGTTAATCTGCATGATGCCGACGTCCACGGTTTTATTCTTATTGATATTCAGCGCCCGTGGCTGATTCCTCGATTCGTGCCAGATTATCGCTTTGATAAGCAGTGGGTTAATCTGGAAACACTGTGCTGCCTGAGTAATACAATCGCCGTTTTGAGCGAAAGCATGAAAAGAGAGGAAGAAAGGGCTGGCGAGAGCAATAACGGTTTTAATCTGCATAGTATAAATACCCGGCATTATGCCGGGTTTGGGCTGAATGAATTAGAGGGAAGTGTCGTCGTCGGTGTTGGTGAAACTTTTGTACAGCATGTTGTTATAAAACATATTCACGCCGAGCATCTGGGTCGTCATCCTGTCGAGGGTGCTGTCGGTGTATGGCTTATATTCCTCGTCTTTGCGGAGGGTGCCATCAGCGATGAGGATCGCCGAGTTTAGCTGCTGTAGTGAGATCTTTTCACCCGGGTCGGCCAGCTTTTTAAGCTGTGCGATCACCTCGTTCAGTGAACCTTCTGGCTGGTTCTGTTTAAAAAAATCCAGCACCTTATCGTTAAAACTGCTGCCCGTAGCGTTTTCTTTATCGGATGCGCTGGAGTAAGCGGCAAGCGCCACTGCGGAGACCGGGTTAATCTGACTCATCGTGCTCTTCCTGTTGATGTTCTGCATAAGTGGAGGTGAGGGGGATTTGGTGACTGAGGCCAATAAGATGGCTGGCGATATCTCGCAGCACGTCAGGGGCCAGATGGGTCATCACCGCTTCGGTGGGCGCGACCTTTTCATCGGCATGATGTAGCCATTGGCGACAGAGTGATTCACTGGGAAAGCGGATGGCATCCATATCATTTTGTACGGTGATATGGTTGTCATCGGTGAACTGATAGTTTGAGGCGTCGGCACCTTCCGGCAGCTTCACGGCAGTGGGGATGATGATCCGCAGCGCCTTTTGATGACCGCACTTTTCCTGTAAATGATGAATAATTCGATTCACGATCATTGTGTCGTGCAGCGCGCCTTTCAGCGCATTGCCGACCTGCTCACGGAACTGCGTCTGGTGCTGACGTTGCAGGCGCTGATAATCATCAATCAGTACCACCAGTTGGTCGAAGAACAGGCGAAACCCGGCTTCAAAGCCCTGTTTTTCACAGCTCTCTCGTAGCCTGTTTGTCTGTAATTCATATTCCGCGTGAATTTCACTGCAGCGGCTGAGGGTTCGCTCCAGCGCTACGGTCATTCGCTGATGGCGAGTCCGTTCACCGGACTTAACCACAACCTGATTATCGATATCTTCAGGCAGGGTATCAGAAGTAATGGTTCGCATAGGTCAGGGCCATTCGGAGTAGATTGACATGGTTAAGCGTTTTTCCCGCCGGCAGCGGTTCAATCGACATCCCCGCAGGGAAGTGCAGCAACAGGCGCTGTCGTAGCGCCTGGGGTAAAGCGGGGAACTGGCTCAGAATAAACGCCAGCCCGCAGGAGGTGGTTGCCATTGAGGTCTGGCCGCCGGGATCGAGCGCGATCCCGTGGGGCATCGGCAATGAAATAAAGGCCAGAAGCCGCGGATCGGACATCAACAGTTCGCCGCGCTTAAGTAGATGATTTCGCATGAGATAGCCGCCGATCAGGTGCGCCGTTTCCGGAATCAGATGCCAGCACGACAACATCTGCGACAGCGTTTTATTATCAGACCGCCACGCTGGCGGAAGATGGCTGAGTTTACCCTGACGGAGAAGCCATAGGTTACGCAGCGTCGGGCAGTCGATTTCGCCATAGGCTAATGCTTGTGGAAGATGGCTCATGTGGGCGTACCCGGCCGGCGCATACAGGATAGACATCATGCTCTGATCGTCGGCTCTCATGGTTTTGCGGTCTCCGGCGCGAGCGGCTCAGCGCTGTGCTCTTTTTCAACCGGCGGACGGCGGCTCACGCGGTAAAGCATGTAGCCAGAAGTGACCGCTCCGCACAGCGCTAGCGCAACGAGAATGAGTATCCAGGTGGCCGGAAGAGCGTCAGGGACTTTGGTTGGCGTGACGTACTGGATCAGCGGTGCCGGAAAGAGCACAACCGAGATATTTTCATAACGCACGTCGTCAAAACTGTTTTTAATCAGAGACTTAATCTGCGAGATGAAGAGGTTATCATCAATTTCACCTTTATAGGTGATTATCACCCCGACGTGGCCGGTTGGCGTTCTACTGCTGTCATTGTTGAACGCAGGATAGCTCACATGAACGCGCGCGTTAACAACCTGAGCTATCATGCGCAAAGATTGCTCAAGCCTTTGTTCCTGGAGAGAGAGAACGCGCGCCTGTTCGGCGTTAGGGGAGGAGACCAGCGCGCCTTCGGGAAAGGCCTGGGCTATCTGTACATCAGCGGACCACGGCAGCTGGTACTGGTTGATGATTGACAGTGCGGCGGTACTTTCGGACTTGCTTACCGCAACAGTGTATCCCGCCTTGAGCGTGCCTTCCTTACTGGCAGAGATATTATGCTGTTGCAGGACGGCCAGCACCTGATTGGCCTGTTCCTGGGTCAGATTGAATAACAACTTTTCGTCATTACAGGCGCTCAGCATAAAAGCAAAAAAGACAACCGCCAGGGTGCGGAAAAATTGAGTGCTCATTATTGCGATTTTCCCAGGGTTTCAATTGTGCTCACCCCCTTACGAGCCAGCGTGCTAACCAGAGAGACATAGTTGCTGTACTCGCCGATATAGCTCTGCAGCATCAATAATTTTTGTGGGTCGCTGGTGTACTGGGGCGACTGGCTGAGCGTATTAATCACGTTCTTGAACTGCATGTCGGTGTCGCTGATCTTATTAAATGTACTGGCAACCAGATTGTTAAAATACTGGTCATGTACCGTGACTGAGGTATTGTCCTCCGGATTAATACCGTGTGGGCTCAGACGAGTTAATGCTGACAGTGCTTCGATTGGCTGACTCATAAAATCTCCAATAAAAGGAAAGGGTACGAAAAAATTCGTACCACTTATAATTAACGGAAGTTCTGAATAATGGCTGCGCCAATATCCTTATAGGCTTTAACCGTACTGGTTTGGGCGTTACGGAACAGCGTATATTCCTGCAGTTTCGCCTGATAGTTAGCCAGGACGGCGGGATCGGATGGGTCGGCTTCAAGAGCCGTTTGGGCATCCTGAAGTTGCTTCATCATGTCTGCCGCACCGGTCTCGAATGCAACCGAGACGTCATCAAGAAAATAACCGTTGCTCGTGGGGGTAGGGCTAGGGTTTGTATCAGCCATTTATATCTCCTTGCTTTAATGGAAAGTACCAGTGACGAGGGTTTAAAAACAAATAACCATTCGATGAGTCAAGGTAAGATTTATTCTCTAACCAATTCTCATTGAGGTTAATTGAAAAATTAATGATATGCGTTCCCCATTGACGATTAAAATCATTTATAAAGCGTTGCAGTGCCGAAAGGGCATTATCGCTGAGCGCGTCGCGAATCACTAAGGCGTAACCGCTGGGCGAATTTATTTGGCGATAATGAATATGCATGCGGTCTAAGCCCTGGCGGGCATCCTGCAGGAGCTGCTGTTTGCTTTTTATAAAGACCTGGATATCAAGGGCAAACGGAATTTTCTGCAGGGCCAATGACGTTAACTGCTCCCGCTGAATGGGAGAAAGATCCTGCCAGAGGATAATCACAGGGTGTTGGGGCTTGGTGTAATCGATCTGTACCACCGGATAGCCTGACTTGATCAGCACTTCGATTGTGGCTTTCTGGTGCTGAACTAACCATAAAGGAACGACATTATTATTTTCACCTAGCTTGAATAAGGCTTCTTTGACCCACTCCAGTGCCTGATATTTGCTTGCCAGAACATATATTGTACTATTCTCACGACCACGATAAATATCGATAGCCGCAGGCGCGCCGGCGAGGGCCTCATTCAGATTTAATACCTGACGATCGTTCTCCAGTTTTTTATACCAGATAACGGCAGCGGTAATGATTAATATCAGCAGAATGGCAGCGCCAACGATCAGCGTATGGTGCTTTTTAGCATTAAACTCGGCAATCGTCTCCTGACCGTTAAATTCTGCATCAACATTGGGAGGGAGAATAAAATTACGGACGCTTTCCGGCCACTCATCTTCACTGCGTTTTAAGGCGAAACGAATATGTTCGCGGGTAAATATTTCGTTATCATTAACGGTGGTCGGGAAACTGTTATTCTCATCCTGAACCTCAACCCGAAAGCTGCCGGGGCCTTCGCCGTCTTCTACGGGTGCCGAGAGGCGTAAAATGAGATTCGGTGATGGGCGATCGCAAGGTATATAGAGGGTATTATGAGTATACGCTGCGGCATGCTCGCCACTTGATATCGCAGCACTGCCGGCGTCATCAATAGCAATGCTTTGATTAATAATGATAAAATAGTCATCTGCTGGCAGATTAAGTTCACAGCCAAACATAGGGCCAAACAGCACCTTCAATGTGTAGCTTGTCTTTGTCTCTGGCACAACAGGCATCGCTTCAGTTATTTCATTCATGTCGCTGTTCATAGAAAAGGGCCATTCAATATAAAAAAATCAAACAGGTGCTGGCATCTGTACGATTGTATATTTAATCTGCTACCGTTAAATTTGTCTGTTACCGGTTTCAATATAATGGCCAGTTGATGTCAATAGACTCTTAGATGAATCAAAACACACATATTTCATCGTGTAACAATAGACGCTTTCGGGAAAATGAATATACGGAAGCCAGGAGTAATCCGCAACAATAAGTCTTGATCTTTTTTTGAAGTTTTTATAATAAAGTTTATTAAAAATTTAATCTTATTTTACGCCGTTGACCGTGCGGAATTTTCTGATAAGTTTACGGAAATTCTTAAAGCTCGTGCTCGTTCAATTGTCTTTATCTGATTCATTAGTATTGATAAACATGCTTACTCATGTAGGGTGCAACGATGATGAATAATCATAAACATCGCAATCTGGAGCAGAAATCTCAGCTGCTTCTCACTGATGATATTCTCAGAGGGAAAGCGCATAAAATTGATTGTAAAGATATCAAATGTCACTCAGCTATTCTATTTGCGCGGCCGGTTAATCAGCATTCTATTATGTCACTGGCTGTCGACCAAACGGAGGAAGAGAGAGCAGTGGCGTTCGATACTATCCGTCATGCTGTAATAATCGCCACCCTTAGCAAAATACACTTATGTTTTTCTGGGGAATGGATTGTCGAGGTTAAGTCTATGTCGCAGGCGACGACGTTATTTTCTTTTCTCGACTATCAGGCGAAATGCCCGGAAGCCAGCGGCGAGAGTAGAGAGGGGCAGGATAACGTTATGCTGCTTACCGCATCTCATCTGGTTTTAAGGGTTGAATATGAAAATAAATCGCTGATGGCGTTGCTTATTTCATCACTATTAGATCCGCAAGACCTACGCCTGGAAAGTCTTTTTACCTTTGTGCGTAACGTGGAGAGTTACTGGATTGCGCATTTTTTGCTGTCGCAGGTTATGAATGAAGATAAAGAGAGCGAAACGCACAAAATTTATAATGCCAGTCGAATTTATGGCGTTTCCGAGTCCTATTTCAGAAAACTTTGCCACCACGCCTTTACCCGAGGACCAAAAAAACAGCTGCGCTTATGGCGCGCGGCGAATAGCGCATTGCAGCTGATTGAGAATGACCAGTCCATTGCCACCATTGCGGGTGACAATGGCTACGCATCGTCTTCGCATTTTTCCAGCGAAATAAAGTCGCTATTTGGCATCACCCCCAGGGAGTTTAAAAAATTGGAAGGTTTGCTTCATGAATAAGTTTGTTCGCAAAACGCTAAATAGCAGAGTGCTCTCTCTCCTGCTGACGGTATTATCCTGTGCGCCAGTAGGCGCAAATATGCTGAATACTTCCTCAGCGCCCGCGACGTCCATTCAGTCGACGGCGGAAAACACCTATGTGGCGAACAATAACAGCGTTCAGCAGCTCTTTTTTGTCGTTGGCGGCGCGCTCCATAAGCCTTTTATCGTCAGCGTCGAGGCAGCGAAAAAGCGGGTATCCGGGAATTTTGACCTCAATGACCCTAAATCGGTGCTCGATACCGTGGCCGCCCGTACCGGCCTTATCTGGTATGACGACGGCAGCTCGGTCTACATTTACGACACCAGCGAAATTCAAAGCAGCGTCGTGCGCTTGGCCTTTGCGCCTTATGACAGGCTGGTCGCCTACCTGCAGTCGTCGGGCCTGTACGATCCGCGATTCCCGCTGCGTTCCGACGGACGCTCGGGATCGTTTTATGTTTCGGGCCCGCCGGTTTACGTCGAGCTTGTCTCCGCCGCGGCAAAGTACATTGATGCCACCTACGCAAGGCCGGGGACCGGAGAGACCACGATCCGCGTGATCAAGCTGAAAAATACCTTCGTGAACGACCGTAACTATACCCAGCGCGATGTTCCTATTACCGTGCCCGGCGTCGCGACGGTGCTGAATCAGCTGTTAAACAATACCAGCAGCCGCGAGGGCGGGCGTTCAGCGCCGGCGGGCGCGAATATTACCGTTGATAATGATACGCGCAGCGCGCTGGAAGCAGCGTCTGCGACGCAAAAAGGAAATTTTCCGCCGCTGCCGTCATTTAACGCGGCACCTGCGGCAAGGAGCGCGGCGATTGACAGAGATATCCCCAGCCAGCAGACCATCAATATCGTGGGGTATTCCGACACGAATAGCCTGCTCATTCAGGGCTCCGAGCGCCAGGTGAGCTTCGTTGAGGACTTGGTGAACGCTATCGACATTCCTAAACAGCAGATCCAGCTCTCCCTGTGGATTATTGATATCTCAAAAGACGATATCAACGAGCTGGGCATTCGCTGGCAGGGCGCGGCGAAGCTGGGCAACACCGGGGTGACGTTCAACACCAGTTCCCTGACGCCGGAAAACAGCCTTCATTTCCTGGCGGACGTCTCTGCGCTGGCGAAGAAAGGGAGCGCGCAGGTGGTATCCCGCCCAGAGATCCTCACCCAGGAAAACGTTCCGGCACTGTTTGATAACAACAGTAGCTTTTACGCGAAGCTGATTGGCGAACGCACCTCGTCGCTGGAGAAGATCACCTACGGCACGATGATAAGCGTGCTGCCGCGTCTGGCTCAGCGTCAGCAGGAAATTGAGATGATCCTCAATATTCAGGACGGTGGACTCCCGCTGAACGCCGATGGCTCCACGGAAAATATCGACAGCCTGCCGGTGGTCAACAATACCCAGATCAGCACCGAGGCGCGCGTTCCGGTCGGCTATAGCCTGCTGGTCGGCGGCTACAGCCGCGATCAGGATGAGCATCATAGCCTTGGGATCCCGCTGCTGCGCGATATCCCGTTTGTCGGCAAGCTGTTTGACTACAGCTATACCAGCCACAAAAAGATGGTGCGCCTGTTCCTGATCCAGCCGGGCCTTCTCTCCAGCGGCGAAACCTGGCAGGGACGCACGGAAAATAACCCGGTTCTGGGACGTACCTGGACGGGCAACGAGGTGACCCTGAAATCGACGGTCTCCATGTTGCGCGAAACGATGAAAGATAATTAAGGGCTGCTCTCGTGATTAATATTCGTTCTGTCCCCGGCATTGATTTTAAACGCATCGATACCCCGATGCCGCAGAGTCACTCTGGGGCGCTGATGGGGGATGGAGGAGAGGAAGTCCAACCTCTGAACCTGCAGCAGGAGCTGAGCAATGCCGCTGAAGAGATGGCGGACATCCTCAGCGCCTTTGGACGTTTTAGCAAGATGGGGCGGAAAAACGACAGCACGGATAATGATTTCGTCTCCGCCATGCTTGAGGACCAGGCTGATGAGAAGCTGGATACGCTCATTCGTCAGGTGGCAAAACTGCGCGACGTCAACACGCTGATTAATTTTGCCCGCCAGTTTTTCCCCAACGACAGTGATTTGATGCTGGCACTGCGGGAAATGTTGCTGAGCCGTCAACTGTCAGAGCTCCAGAAAAAGAAAATCAAAGAGGCGATTGCCGATCTGGAGAAATTCGGCGACAGCAAAAAGATGCAGTCCGGGATAAACGTTGGCCGTCTGGCCAGGCGTTTTAGTCAGGAAAGCGAAGGTAAGCCGCTGTCGGCTAAAGATCTGCGTAACAGCTACCTCACCTTTCTGGAGCTGGATATGCCGGCGGGGTTCATCTACAAAGACTGGGTTGATGTGTACGGCTATGAAAACCGCGGCCGGCTGCTCGCCTTTACCCTGGCGGCGCTGGTCGCGGATATGAAGGCGAACGAGCCGGGGGTTCACTCTTCGGAGTTCGGCCCGCTGAGCGCCAGGCTATCAGACGCGCGGGTATTAAACACCCTCGATAAGCTGCTGAATGAAAGCTTTGCGAAGTTTGCGTTTCGCGAGCAAATGCGAAATCAGCATATCCTGGCGGGAGAGGCCGAAATTGTCGCGCTGTATATTACGGGTCTCGTAGATACTGATGAATTTAAGAGTGTACTTAAGCGATTCAGTAAAGAATTCATGTCCCTGCTGTTGCTTAAACAGCGGGCGTCGGTGATGCAGGCATTACGCAATATTTTTAACCTGACGCCTGAATTTCTCTTTGCGGACTTAATGTTTCGCCAAATTGTAGTGGATCATTTGTCCGTGATATTACGCAAAATGGCTGAAAAAGAGAAAAGTACGGGTATCTGGAACGAACACTATAAATAATTGCCGATGTTTATTCATCGCCTCCAACTTAATGCGTAAATAAAATGATTGAAAAGTTTATTCTGCAGCTTCGCAGTCGGCCAGAACTCATTATCCTGTCGATAATGGTCATGGTGGTTGTGATGTTGATTATTCCATTGCCAACGTACCTGGTGGACTTTCTTATCGGTCTTAATCTGACCATAGCATTATTGATTTTCATCGGCTCGTTCTATATCACGCGGGTGTTGGAGTTTTCAACCTTTCCGTCAATATTGCTGATTACGACCATTTTCCGTCTGGCCATATCGATCAGTACCAGCCGTCTGGTGCTGACCGATGCCGATGCCGGTGAGATTATTGCCAGCTTTGGTGAGTTTGTTATTGCCGATAACCTGGTGGTCGGCTTCGTTATCTTCTTCATCGTGACGATCGTGCAGTTTATCGTGATCACCAAAGGGTCGGAGCGTATTGCCGAGGTTGCGGCGCGATTCTCGCTTGACGCGATGCCGGGCAAGCAGATGAGCATTGACGCCGATCTGAAGGCCGGTGTTATTGATGAAAAAGAGGTGAAGCGACGCCGGAGCGACCTCGAGGCAGAAAGCCAGCTGTACGGCGCGCTCGACGGGGCAATGAAGTTCATCAAAGGTGACGCCATTGCCGGGATCATTATTATCTTCGTGAACCTTATCGGTGGTATCTCCGTCGGGGTACTGCAGCACGGGATGGATCTCTCTCACGCGATGTCGGTCTTTACGCTGCTGACCATCGGCGATGCGCTGGTGGCGCAGATCCCGGCGCTGTTAATCTCGATAAGCGGCGGGCTGATCGTGACCCGCGTGAATAACAGTGAGAATAGTAATCTGGGGGCAAGGATCCTCCAGGATATGTTCTCCAACAAATTTATTCTGCTACTTACCGCCGTGCTGGCCATTGCGCTTGGCCTGCTGCCGGGTTTCCCTCTACCCGTATTTTTGCTGCTTGCGGCGATTTTGTTCGGCATTTATATCAAAGATAAAATTGACGAAAAAAGAGGCAAAAAACCGGCTGCACCGGTAGAGGAAGAGGATGAACAGCCGGTATTAAAAAGCAAGCCGGTGATGATTGATGGGGAATATATTCCGGAAACCATTCCACTGATTATTTCCGCGTGGAAAGGCTATGAAGAGTATTTTAAAGAACACAATCTCTGCTCTTTGCTGAAGCGTAATTTCTTTATCGAGTACGGTGTCCGCTTGCCTGAAGTGGTCATGAACTATGACGAGCACATCGAGCGCGGCAAGCTGACCGTGGCAATTAACGAAATTCGGGTTGCCGCTTACGATATTCTACCGGAGATGTGCAAGGTGCTGCTGCGCGGCGAAGAGCTACAGGTTATGGATGATAGCGTGCAGGCCGTGGAAACCGCCCAGGGCGTCGCCTACTGGATCCCTGAATCACATAGCCAGACTGCGCTGGAGCTTGGATTCTACTCCCGCTCGGCGGTGGATGAATGTTATGCCTGTATCTCCACCCTGCTGGTGCACAATATTTCGGAGTTCTTTGGTATTCAGGAAGCCAAAACGCTGCTGGACGATCTGGAAAAGAAATACCCAGAGCTTTTAAAGGAGTGCTATCGCAACAATACCGTTCAGCGCATTACCGAAGTATTCCAGCGGCTGCTGCAGGAGCGCATTTCAATTCGCAATATGCGATTGATCCTTGAAGCGCTGGTGCAATGGGCACCCAAGGAAAAGGACCCCATTATGTTGGTTGAGCATGTTCGCGGCGTCTTGTCGCGCTATATCTCAAACCGTTTCTCCGCGAATGGACAGATTCGCACGTTGGTGATGTCGCATGATATGGAAGGCCTGGTTCGCGGCGGCGTTCGCCAGACTTCCGGCGGTACCTTTATTAATCTGGCTCCGCCAGAAACGGAAAGTATTATCCAGAGTCTTGAAAGCTGTATTCGCAGTAACGGCGTAAACGCGCGCGACATTATTTTAATGGTGTCATTAGATATCCGTCGTTTTGTGAAGAAAATAATTGAAGGCAGTTATCCAGAAATGGAAGTGCTTTCTTATGGTGACGTCGCTTCCGGTGTGGATGTTGATGTAATTGGTACATTAGAGAAATAACAGAGGTAAGAATGAAATACGATATCGTCGAATTACTGTCCAGATTGCTAAACGATGCAGGCATTAGCGATATTCTGGACAGTGATTTAAATAATCATTCGACAATTTCGCTGACCATGAAAGACGACATTCCAACTATTCATATCCGCGAGGAAAATGATGAGGTCTGGGTATGGGCGAAAGTGATGGAAAATGCACCCACCAGTCTGGCCTACTGCAGCGCCAGCCTGGTGACGCTGATGATGAAACATCAGGAGAATTTCTTCCATATTGGCCAGCCTTGCCTGTACCCGGTTGACGGCCACCTGGATCTTCGTGCGCAGGTAAAAGAGAAGCATATGTCCAGCCCTGACGCGTTTCTGCCGATGCTTGACCACTTCCTGACCATTCTGCAGGACTACCGGTCCGTGCTCGTTTAACTCCGGAGGCTAATTCGATGGTTGCGCAATGTCTGGTTCATCTCGCACACCCGCTGCGTATTCAGGGGAATGTTATTGAGGCACATTTACCGGGAACGCGTATTGGGGAGGTCTGTGAGATTCAGAAATCCCTGCTCGAACCGCAGGTGATGGGCTTTGCCCAGGTTATTGGGTTTAACAAAGAACATACGTTATTAAGCCTGCTTAATGACAATCAGGGTTTTTCCCGCAGCAATGTGCTCTTACCTACCGGTAAGCCTTTTCGTATCGAGGTTCATGAAAACATTGCCGGGGCCATCATTGACGCAACCGGAACCATCCGTGGACGGCTGGATGAGACCGTCCAGCCGCCGTTAACGGGCGGCGTAAGCCTCAATGCCAGCGGCGCGCCGCGAGACTTTACCCAGCGTAAACCGATCGCCGACGCGCTGGCGACCGGAATCCGCGCGATTGACGGGTTGCTGACCTGCGGCCAGGGCCAGCGTATGGGAATTTTCGCCGCCGCGGGCTGCGGCAAAACCTCGCTGATGAGCATGATAATCGAACATTCAGACGCGGATATTTACGTTATCGGCCTGATCGGCGAGCGTGGCCGCGAGGTGACGGAATTTGTTGAGGAGCTTAAGCGCTCCTCCCGGCGTTCGCAGATTATCCTGGTTTATGCCACGTCCGATCGGTCCTGCGTGGAGCGCTGCAACGCGGCGCAGATCGCCACCACGATTGCGGAATTTTTCAGTGAACAGGGCAAAAACGTTCTGCTGTTCGTGGATTCAATTACCCGCTACGCGCGCGCCTTGCGCGACGTTGCACTGAGCATGGGCGAGCTGCCGGCGCGAAGAGGGTATCCGGCCTCGGTGTTTGAGGCGCTGCCCAAGCTTCTGGAGCGTCCGGGGCGTTTTCTGCGCGGCTCGATAACCGCATTTTATACCGTTCTGATTGAAAATGAGGAAGAGTCAGACGTCATTGGCGATGAGGTGAGGTCAATTCTTGATGGCCATATTTATCTCAGCAAAAGGCTGGCGGCCAAGGGGCATTATCCGGCCATCGACGTCATGCAAAGCATCAGCCGCGTCTTTACCCACGTGACCAGCGAGGATCATCAGGTTCTGGCAACGCGTTTTCGCGAGTACCTCGTGCGCCAGAAGGATATGCAGCTCTATCTCGACCTTGGGGAATATCGCCGCGGTGAGAATACGGAGAATGATGCCGCCTTCGATCGCAAAGGCCAGATGGAGGCTTTTTTGCAACAACGGATGACCGAAAAAACGGACATGCAGTCTTGTCTGGAGACGTTATATGGAAGCGTGGCGTAAAGGGCGCGAGTTTGTCGGTTTGCTCGAGCGTAAGCAGCAAGTGTTACAGCAGGATATCGTTAAAACCGACAATAACTTAGCCCAGGTGAATTTGCAGATACAGCAATATCAGCAGGAGTTTTCGGATATCAATCAACAAATAAAAATGCTGACCCCTGCGGGGGTGATGAGCCGGGCGGATATTTATAAAGGAATAAGGCAGCAGGGCGCGTTACTCACGCACCAGCAATATGTCTTCCATAAGATAAATCAGCTGGAAAGCGAACAGCAGAAGCTTGAACAAAATAAAGAACAGCTGCGCGCCTCAATGACCCGGCTGGATAAGAAGCATTACAAGCTGAATTATTATTTGCAGCCACTGCGCCGTGATTATATTCGCCGCTGTGACAACGCTGCTGAAAATGAAATCCAGGAGATGGCGGGATATGGTCGAAAAAGTTTCTGAGGTTAACGTTAATACCGCGCTCACTAGTGGCTCCGTTTCGGATGACAGCGCTTTATTTGAATGGGTGGATAAGAAGAAAAAGCAAAATCGGCTCGATGAACCGCCGTCTTCAGCGGCGGTCACCGCGCAGATGCTGGTGCAGGTACAGGTACTCAACGGAGCGCTCACCGCCGGCGGCTGGCAGCAAAAGGAGAATACAGCGGCTAACGCCGCGGCAGTGCCCGAGCCTGCACGGCCGCTGACCCGCAGCGATGACGGCCTGCGCCAGAAGATCATGCTGGCGGCATCCGCCCGGACTGAAGCCACGCTGATCAAGCCGGTAACCACAGGAGACAAAGTGGTCACCACAGGCGACAGGACGGTGGCTGCAGTTGACCCGACGAAAGAGAGCGAATCTACGCCTCGCGCGGCGATCGCCCCGGTCAGGCAGGCGGATGCCCGGGCAATCTCACAGCCGGTTGCCGTCGAGGCAGTGCGGGCAGAAACGGTCGTCATTTCTCAGCCGCTAACCGAGCGGGTGACAAAGCGTGAGGACACGAGCCGTCACCCCGAGAGCAGCCTGCAGCGTAAGGATGAGCTGAACGAGGAGAGACCGATTTTAGCGGCGGGCAAGGCGGTAGATTTCAGGATAAACGTACAGAGTGAACGGCAGGTGCAAACCAGGACCGTGCCAGCGACTTTACAGCAGCTAAAGAGCCTGGTGAATGCCGCGACGGCAGCGCCGTCGGCCAAAGAGGCGCAAACGCTCGAAGTGGATTATTCGTTCCAGCGCTGGTCAGGCGACCACTCGGTGAAGGTGACCATTCCCGCGCAGGCCCTGCGGGAGGGCAACATGACGCTATTGCCGTCGGATGCCCGGGCGGCGGATGCGCTGTCGCGCAATCTGGGCACGCTGGCAGGGCATTCGCCGGAGCTTTTGCAGCCGAGGCAGGGGCGGGACGAACAGCAAAAGCGCGAGCAGCAGCCCCAGCAGGATGAGGAGCACGAATGAGTTTACGCCGCCATTTACGCAAGCGTTGTGAAGACCAGCAGAAGCTTCTGCAGCTGCATAACCGGCTTCCCGGCAGTGAAATTTCGCACCCGGCACCGGATGCGCGCTACCTGCCGCTGAGGCTGCGTAATAAGAACGACGACCAGGCGCAGGCCTGGTTTGACGTCGACGCCTGGCTTAGGCAGATGAATCTCCATCTTCCCGCTATCCCCTGGAAGGAGGTGCCGGTGGACTATCTGGCGAGCTGGTTGGCCAGGCTCGGGCTGAATTTTTATTTCGCCGAAACGGTCTGGTCCGTAGAGGCGATTACGCCAGCGGTGGCTGAGCTACCTCCCGCTGCGCTGTTGCTGCACGCGGATCCCTGTCCACTGTGGTGCCTGGACTGGCCGGAAGACCCCCTTGCGCGATCACGCACCCCAGGCATCCCGGCCTGGCTTATTTCGTACCCGCTGCAGTTCAGGCTGGGATGCAGCCGGCTAAGTCTGTCGCAGCTGATGGACGTTGCCGCAGGCGATCTGCTGTTAATCAAGCGCCCCGAGGCGTATCTGACCGTCGGCGCGCGCCGCATTTATCGAGTGAGTTTTACCCTGAATCAGGAGGTTATTGTGGAAGAGCAGTATGTTGAATATGAAGAAGAGTACCGCGATGAGGATGAAACGCTGTACGAGTGGGCCAGCCTGCCGGTAGAGATTGAGTTTGTTCTCGACGGCAGCAGGGTGACGCTGGTCGAACTTGAGGATATTCGACCCGGTGCCGCGCTGCCTTTGCCGCAGGATGCGGAAAAAATGATGAAGATTTACCTGAACAAGAAGCTCTTTGCGCGCGGCGAGCTGGTGGCGCTAGAAAGTGGTGCGCTGGCCGTCGAAGTGAACCATGTAAACGTAGGGCTTATCGGTAATATGGGCGCATCCGATGCTGAGTAACGATATTTCCCTCATCGCTTTATTGTCATTCTTTACCCTGCTGCCTTTTATTATCGCGGGGGGCACCTGTTTTATTAAGTTCTCCATTGTCCTGATCATGGTGCGTAACGCGTTGGGGATCCAGCAGGTTCCCTCAACCCTAACGTTAAACGGTGTGGCGCTGATTTTAAGCGCCTTTGTGATGATGCCGGTATGCCAGCGCATTTCCGACTATATCGAATCGAACCATATTGACTTTAATAACAGCGGATCGGTCACGCAGCTGATGGAGCAGGGGCTGGGGGGCTACCGTGACTATCTGGTGCGCTACTCCGACCACGACCTGATCCGTTTCTTTAATAAGGTCCAGCAGCAGCGCAGTGGCGAGCCGGGGCCGGAAGTGGAGGATCATGAGCTGAGCACGCTTTCGCTCATGACGCTGATGCCCGCGTATGCATTAAGCGAAATTCAGAGCGCGTTTAAAATTGCATTCTACCTGTACGTGCCGTTTGTCGTGATTGATATGGTGGTCTCCAGCATACTGCTGGCGCTCGGAATGATGATGATGAGTCCGGTGACGATCTCAATTCCGATTAAACTCATCCTGTTTGTGTCGATGAACGGCTGGGCCTTATTAACCAAAGGATTGATCGCTCAATATGCCGATCTGATGACATCATGAATAACGTTTTATTTATAGGAAATACGGCGCTGATTGTGGTGCTGAAATTGACAGCGGTACCGATTGCCTTTGCAACTGTGGTCGGCATTATTGTTGGCTTATTCCAGACCATTATGCAAATTCAGGAGCAGACGCTGCCGTTTGGACTGAAAATGCTGGCGGTCTTCGCCAGTATTTTTATGCTGATTGAATGGTTCTCGGCAGAAATGATGAACTTTGCTAACCAGGCTTTTTACATGGCTTTTCGCTAAAACGGAATCACTATGCTGATTGCTGCGTTGTATCTTAATTTTCAGCACAGCGTGCTGACCTTTGTTATGGTGTACGCACGGCTGGCTATCGTTTTTTATATGCTGCCTGCGCTAGGCGAACGGGTCTTATCCAATTTAATTATCAAGAATACGATTATTGCGCTGACGATTATCGGGCTGTGGCCGAGTTTTACCACGGTAGTTACGCCGGAGCAGGGCTGGTTTATTCTTCTGATAAAAGAGTTCGTCGTTGGATTAATTCTGGCGGTCACGCTGTGTATTCCTTTTTGGATTGTCACTGGCCTGGGTGAAATCCTTGATAACCAGCGCGGGGCCACCATCAGCGACAGTATCGACCCGGTGAACGGCGTACAAAGTTCAATATTGTCCGGCTTTCTCAGTTTTGCTTTTGGCGCGATTTTCTTCGTCAGCGGCGGCATGTTGAAATTGATGGAGGTGATGGTCCAGAGCTACGAGATGCTGCCGCGAGGCAGCTCGCTGGACGGCATACGCTGGGAGCATGCGGGAGTGCTACTTCAGGTGTTAATGCAAAACAGCATCATGCTGGCAGCACCGATTATGCTGGTGATGATGACGGCGGAAATGCTGCTGGGCGTATTTGCTCGCTATTGCCCGCAGCTTAACCCCTTTTCGCTATCGCTAACGGTCAAAAGCACCATTGCCTTTGTCGTTTTTCTGTTTTACGGCTTCCAGGCATTAACCGAGAAACCGCTGCAGCTGTTTTCCATTGCCGACTTCCGTCAGTTTATTTCCTAAGAGGTCGCAATGGCTGAAAAAACAGAACAACCTACCAGTAAAAAACGGAAAGATTCGGCAAAAAAAGGGCAGACGTTCAAAAGTAAAGACGTCATTACCACCGTTATTTTGCTGGTGGGAATTTATTTTCTGGCGCATGCCGTGAGCTTCGGCCCCTTTATCTCATTTTATACGCATTTATTGCAGTATCCGACCCGACCCGGCATGGGCGTGTTCCTGCTGGAGCTCGCCAGGATTTTTTTCATGCTGGCTTTGCCCTTTATTGCGGTATGTACCCTTGTCGGTTTTGCCGCTACCTTGCTGCAAACGGGATTTACGCTGGCTACCGAAGCCATCAAGCTGAATTTTAAAGCGCTGAACCCCGTGGAGGGGATTAAGAAAATATTCAGCATGCGCACCGTTAAGGAGCTGGTGAAGTCGCTGTGCTATCTGGTGGTGTTCGCCGCCACCTGTCATAGCCTGATTCAGCAGGATCTCCGCCAGGCGTTGACGCTGTATCGCGCCGACATGGCGGGACTGGTTGTCGTGTGGGTGGCGCTGGTGGTGAAGGCGGTGATGGTCTTTATCGCCTGGTCCATCTTTGTGCTGCTGGCCGATCTCGTGGTTGAGTACTTCCTCCATTTTAAAGATATGAAAATGGATAAACACGAGGTGAAGCAGGAGCACAAGGAGAGCGACGGTAACCCGCAAATCAAAAGCGCACGGCGCCGTGCGCATCAGGATCTGCTTTCCGGGGAGGAGATGGCGGCGGTACGCAATTCAGAAGTGGTGCTGGCGAACCCGACCCACATTGCTATGGCGGTTTATTTTAACCCTGAAGTCGCGTCGCTGCCCTTTATTGCCCTGCGCTGTACCAACCTGAAAGCAAAGGCTGCGATCGCCTACGCGGAGAAAATTGGCGTGCCAGTGGTACGTAATATTCCGCTGACGCGTCGGCTTTTTCATAGCTACAGCCAGTACAGCTTCATTTCGCTGGAAGATGATGTGCTAATGGATGTAATGGACGTGCTCATCTGGCTACGCCAGGTCGAAGCGGCAGGGATAGCACCTCTCGATGCGGATCTCGCCCCACCACAGCCTGACTCTGAGAACGGCCCTCGTCAGTAGTTCCGCCCTGGGGCTGTGCGGTTTTTTTGTATTAACGACCAATGGACAACAGTAAGATGTTTATATCTTCTTGGCTGTCTGTCCATAAGTCAATTGCGTGACTTATACATTGCTTATTAATAAGGGAAGAGACACAGATGGTTGATAAAAATATGCTTAAATTTCTCACCGACGATGAGGATTATAAAACGGATGAAGAGTTGGACGTATATTCAGACCGTTTACTGGATGCTCTTCAGAATGGCGCAGCAATGAAGGATATCCACGGTGTTTCCAGCGACACTATGCAGGGTGTTTATAAACTCGCATATGATTTTTATCACCAGGGCAAGCTGAATGACGCAGAATCATTGTTCCGTTTTCTCTGTATTTATGACTTTTATAATCCTGAATACGCAATGGGGCTGGCAGCGGTTTATCAGCTGAAAAAAAATTATGCAAAAGCCATTGATTTCTATGCTCTTGCCTATTCCTTATCGGAGGAAGATTATCGACCGATGTTTTATGCCGGGCAGTGTAATTTAATGCAGCGTCAGGCGGCGCAGGCCCGAAAATGTTTTGAAATAGTAATGGAGCGTTGTCGAGATCCGTTATTAGTTGAGAAAGCTGCAGCTTATATTTCCGCGATGAATAAATTAAAGCGCGACCAGCCTAATGAGATGGAGCAGAAAAATGAATATGAGGGATTGTAATGAATATGCGTGTTGATAGCCAGGATGCCGGGAGTTATCACCAGGTTAGTCTGGAAATAGGGAAAGACGAACTTAAAAAGCAGTCTGAACAGGCCAGGCGTTTGGGCAATGACGGCTACAAAAACCACGCGCAGGCGGGAAGCGTCAAAAGCGCCGTGCAATCTTTACAGCCGGAGCAACTGCTGGCAGTGCTGAAAAATACCCAGCAGGCGCTGGTGGGAAATGGCGACAAGACGACCATTAACGCTTCGGAGATGCCCGTGCTTCAGTCGCCGCAGGGCGGTGATGCAAAGGCCGCGGCAAGCGGTGGGGGCCAGCGCTCCAGCGCGGTTGAGCTGACCGAGCTGCTGGGGAAAATTACGCAGCTCACGGCCAATACGTCGCTTGAGAAAATGCTCTCTCAACTGAACAGCTTCAACGCGATGATGTCGGGCGCAACCAGCGCATGGTCTGAAATGGCCGCGATGCTGGAGCAGCAGGGAACCCAGTGGGCCGCCGATTCCGATGCCCTGAAAGCGGCGCAGCAGGAGGCCGACGGGCTTTCCAACGGCGTTAATGCCGCGCAAAAGGCGTTCGACAGCGCGCAGGCAGAGCTGGACGCGCTCAAGAATCAGGCCGCTGGGCAGGATCCTGTGCCGGACGATCTGCAAAAGCAAATCGAACGGGCCCAGTCGGCGACGACCAGCGCGCAGCTCGCGCTCGCGACGGCTACCGGTCTGTATAACGGATTTGTCGAAAAGACCCTTAACCCAGCCAAAACCGCTGAATTGAACGCGCGCATGGCGCTGGAAGCGACGCAAACCAAATCCCAGGCGCTCGTTAACACGCTCACGCCGCAGCAGCAAAGCGCCGTGGAGTTTAAGCGCAAACACAACGATGACCAGTCAAAAACCCTCAGTTTCCTGATGGCGCTTATGTCGCAGCTGATTGCCAAAAGCTCCAGTGACGATCTGCAGGCCACCGCTGAGCTGAAGCAGAAGCTGGCGGAAGCGTCGGCCAAGGATGCGGAGAAAAAGGCCAAAGAGTACGAAGAAGAGGTGCGTAAGGCCGAGGAAATGCAAAAAACGATGGGCTGCATCGGAAAGGTCCTCGGATGGCTTATCACCGCCGTGAGCTTTGTTGCCGCCGCGTTCACCGGTGGGGCTTCGCTGGCGCTCGCCGCCGTTGGTCTGGCGTTGGCGATCGGTGATGAGATTAACCAGGCTGTCACGGGCAACTCTTTTATGGCCGACGCGATGAAGCCGCTGATGGATGCGATCGTCAAGCCGTTGATGGAGTTGATGGGCAAGATGTTTGCCGGGATCCTCGAGGCGATGGGCGTCGATAAAGAGACGGCCGAAATGGTCGGCAAGATCCTGGGCGCTATCGCTGCCGCCGCGGTGCTGGTCGCCGGGGTGATCGTCGCGGGCAGCGCGCTGAGCAAGGTGTTTGGCGTCGTCATGAAGAAGATCGGCCTCGAAGTGGGTGAGGAAGCCAGCAAGACCATGGGCAAAAGCGTGGCCGCCGAAGTGCAGAAAGAGGTGACGCAGGATCTGGCGAAAACCACCCTGCGCACCGCCGCGAAAGAAGTGTCTGAGGAGGTGGCGAAAGAGGTGACCGAACAGGCGACAAAAACCACCATGCAGCGGCTAATGGACAGCGCCTTTGCGCAGGCGTTCAAGCGCGTTTTCCAGGGCTTTGGCCGCGCGGCGGGCATGGACGAAGTCAAAATGGGAACAATTTACAACCGCACGCAGATGGCGGTTACTGGCGCGGCGGTGGTGAACACCTCCATTCAGGTCGCTGGCAGCATCGTGGTGGCCGACATGATGGTTGAAGCCTCAAAGACGAAGGCGCAGATGATGAAAGACGCCGCGCTGCAGGAGTTGCTCAACGAGATGATGAATCGTGCCATCGACACCTTCTCGCACCGCATGGAGACGGTTAATCAAATTGTGAAAAACATTTCCGCCGTCGCCGACACCCAGCTGCAGGCCGGTAGATATATCACTAAACAAATGAGTTCCGTAGCCGGATAAGCAACGTGCATTTTTACAGAGCAATTCATAACAGGAGTAATTAATTCAATGACCACGTCTATTTCTAATGTATCCGTACGTCCCGTTCAGATTGACTTCACCGATAGTCAAAAGACGGAAAATGCGAGGCCGGAAACACGCAGTCTGCAGACCGTGTCCGAGTGGGCCAGCGAAAAGGGCATGCTGTCATCCGTCATGGATATGCAAAGCGCCCGACGCGATGAGGCTCAGGCCGCTGCGGTGGCGCAGCGAAACGGTGGCAATGATGTTAACAGCCAAAGCGCGATGTCAACCGTAACGCTTTCTGCCGCAGGAGAAGGTGACGCGAATAAGTCTGAACGTATGGCGTCCGCTATGCCGAGCGTTATGGCGGCGCAGACCAATATCACTCAGCCCAATAATAAAGCGGCAGAAAGCAAAAGCGCTGTTGACACTTCGGGTAATACCACCACCCACGCGGTGGGGCAGACTCGCTCCCAGCCAGCGGTTGCCGGTGGAACGGATATTACCGGTGCCGATTCGGTCAAGCCGACCTTTATCAACGTCGTTGGCCCGATGAGCCAGATCGTCCTGAGCAATAAGCTGACCGTGGCGCTGCTGGAAAGTGAAAATACGCAGAATATGTCGGCGGCTAAAGCCTCGAACCGCTTTATCGAATCGACGGCGCGCAGCGCGCAGAAAGGGATTGAAGCCGCCGAGGAGCGTCGTAATGGCGCCATCGTGGGCGGCGTAACCGCTGCGGTTGCCCAGGGCGGCATGGCGGTGGCGTCCACCAATGCGCTGCGCAAAGAGAATGCATCGCTGAAAAACAACGTCGCCGTGGCGAAAAATCAGGAATTTGGTGTTACCCAGCAGAAAAATGCCATTGGTAGCGCTGGGGACAGCATGGTCATGAAAGGACAGCGCATGGACGGCAAGGTCAAAGAAACCATGAGCAAAACCCAGGGCGAAGAGCAGCTTTCTGCGTCGCAGAAGCATCTTAAACACAATGAAATTCAGAACAACACACAGAAAGTTCGCGTGGTCACCGAGCTGGGCAACCAGCTGGCGAATACAACCCGCAATATTACCGAAGGCGCATATAACGTTAACGCTGCTGAAATGCAGGGTGAGGCAGATTTAGCCCGCGCTGACGGCAACCAGAACAGCGAACTGGCCAATACGCACAAAGAAGTGGCGAAAAAAGCGGCGGATACCCGCGCGGCGCTTAGCCAGGCTGCTGAAAATGTTCTCAATGCTAACAACAGCGCGGCGTCAACCATCGCCGAGCGCATGCGTTAATTATCGGCTGACTTTCCCGGCGGGAGTCATCCCGCCATTTTTGTAAAGGACATAAAGATATGCTTCCAGTTAGCGGCAGCACGAATGCGCCCGTTCACCCTTTAGTGGTTGAAATGCCGATGATTTCTGCTTCACAGGTTGCCGAAGTCGGCGTGGGTTCAACGTCGGAATTGAATACGGTGTTATTAAAACAGCTCATTTCCGCCTTAACGTCGACGGAAAGTGATAATCCGCTAGAGGATATTAGAGAAGCTCTGCAGCAGCACGGTCTGGACACCAGTGATGAGGATTTCCTCAAAAGCAAGCTGTGCGCCGCGCTGGCAGAGATAAAGGCGGCAAATGACAAGGTGGGCGCGACGTCCACGTATAGCAGGCCTGATGCGACTGCCACTTTGGAGGAGATGATCTCCGCCCAGTACCAGCAGGTTGATAAAACGGCAGCCGCTCTGGGGACGATTACTGATGAGATAGCGCAGAATCGTATCAAGGCCAACTATTCTGAGAACCAGCTCAGAGCGACGATGCAAACCTCGCTTCAAGACATTGCCGAAGCTGAAGAGGCCGCAAAAACCAGAACGGGCGACAACGAGATTTCCGTTCATACCAGCTATAGCAAGCTCTGGGCGGTGATGGCCGAGGCTATTAAAAATATCAGAACGAACTACGTCGATTTCTATGCTGGTCTGATGCAGAAATATACGGAGATGTATGAGGCCTACAATGAGTATGTACAGAAAGCCAGCGCTGATGCTGTAAAGGCCGGTGAGGATGGTAATAACGTTGATTTCAATAATAATACGATGAAAGGGGGATACGATAAATTTAATAATGCCGTTAATGGCATGGATCTCGGCAGCGTCGCCAACTGGGATAAAATGACCGATGAGCAAAAGGCCAGCATGACGGCCACGCTTGAGCCTGCCTTTAAGGTTGACCAGAGCAGCGGCAAAATAAGCTTCAATCTCGATCAATATAATGGCCGTCCTTATTACCCAAGCGATGGCGGCGGAAAAGTATCTACCTCCAGCTACCAAGCATGGCTGGCTTCCTTTAACGCCATCGGCACCGGGTTGCAAAGTAATATGCAGTCGTTTGCCCAGCGATATACGCAGGCCAACAGCACATTCGATAATCTGAATAAAGTGCTAAGCGGTGCGATCAGCTCAATGGCCGACAGTGCAAAAGACGTGCTTAAGGCATTGGGATGATTTAACAGGTGAACAACCATGCCAGTGAATAATGTCTATTCTAATGCTATTTTTTCATGCCTGCCGGGGCAGGGTGTTTGTGAAACCGCGTCTGCATATTATGCCCGCATTGGCGGCCTTAAATTTAGCGCGGCAATCAGCACCGAAACGCTCGCATGGTCTGATAATGAAGACTCGATGAGAAATGAGGTACGCGTTCTTAGCTATTGTACCGGTGCTATATTGCCGCCAGCAGAGCGCGCATCCCATAACGTGGTGATGTTTCCGCAGCAGCGTTTCCCCGCGCAGTTATTTTCGGCTCATGCCCAGCCGGAACAAACGTGGCGCGAATCTATCGCGCCCGCGGAAGTTCACCATTATAAAATCCCGGAATGCGGCTCAAAACCTAAATCATCCTTTCAGCGTTTCTGGCAAGGGTTGCTGCAATGTATTTTACCCTGCGTCAAACTTCAAAAATAACTCTCTGGGAGAAAAAATAAATGCGCGGAATTACCCGAAGTTTCTCACAAATAGAATTAATACGCCCAAATGCGCAAAGCAAAGGGGTGGCAAAAAATGCAATGCAGCAGCACGAACTGCTAGCGAAGCTTAAGCATGTAAATAACACAGCGCGCGAGAATTTTATTACTCAACCTCATGACGAAACGCTTGCTCGTGATGCCCTGCGCTCTGAAATTCAATTAGGTGTGCCGGATAAACTGCATAATGCCAGCCTGACCTATAACGGGACGCGAGCAAGGGATCTTATCGGATTCATATCTGAACAGGTGAAGGAGCACGGCACGTCGGCGGATAAAGAAAAGCTGGACAGCGTCAGCAGCAAGCTGGCGAATCTGGCCGGTCGCGAGAAGGATGAGAAAAAAATCGCCGGTCAGCTTGATGACCTGGTGTCTACATTTGCCCGGCGCTCAGGTGAAACGTTCATTAATAACTTTATGGAAACGTACTGTTATCCGGCATGGCTCCAGTATCACGAAAGCCAGGGCATTGACGTCAAGGATAAAGAGACGTTTAACGAACAGCTAAAAGCCTGCAGCACCGTTTTGAACAGGCGCCTGGACGTGATGAGCGAGCCGGGTAAGCCCTGGGAACTGCTGACTCAGAATATGAGCATGCTGATAGACGAATGCGCGGCCGTCTCAAAGGCGCTGATCAGGCATGAATTCGATGCACCGCCCGCTGATGCTCATCCCGAAAAGCCTGCGATAACACCTGAAGCGGTAAAAGCCACGCCGGATGGCCGGAGATACGATATTAACGGTGGAGCAGATAAGGGCGGCGTGACGCTTCACATTAATAATTCTAACTCGAACCGCAACGGTGACATTTCCAACGCCCCGGTGTATCCGGGTGGCAACCCTGTGACCATCGATCCCCACACCAGAAGGCTTGAAATCGTCGAGAAGCTAAACATCAGCCCGAAGGAAAAATATGAGTTGGCCAAGCGCATCATCGACGGGTGTTATGGCTCTCGCGTCATCGATCATATCGAAAGCGTAAGGGTGGATAATCAAGAAAATGTAACTGAACGGCCTCAGCTCATTCCTCCTTTCGCTCAGCAGAACGGGGCTCTGCCCGTCGATGATAGTCTAAACACGCGTGCTGACGACGTTGATTCCCGGAGGACAGACGCGCGCGTGCAGGATCCGAATGAGCGGATCCCCGATCCGGTCAGGAACGTTCCTACCCGTGCGCAGGAAACACCGCCGCCAGTGGAAGAGAGCCGTACTCGCCCACAGGATGAGCAGCCGTCGCCAGCGGTCACGCGCAGCGTAGCAACGCAAACGGCAGCAACCCATCCTGCCGGTGAAAATAAAACGACCCAGATCTACACCACTGAGCGAACGCTTAACCAGTGGAGCCGACGTGACCCTGTGAGGGTAAATCATTTTGTGCCGATGAATAGGCCTGTGGAGGCGTTCCCCACCCTGAGGCCGGTGAATGGTCAAGGTTTGGCAGTATCGCCGACGCCCGGACAAACTGCGGCGCAGCCGCCCGTGGACGAACCGATGATATCGACCAATGACGTACTGCGCGCCGGCGCGACAGTTCGCCAGGCGGTAAAGGTCGTCTCTTCATACTTGCCTGAGCCCAGCGTTGCCGAACTTGTCACCCTGGGCGATGTGGGTCAAGGGGCTCCGTCAGTCACCTCGTCCGCGGACGAAGCGGATGGCCGCGTACAGCATGCCGCAGCGGGCGCCTCTGGCATCCCTTCGCCGCCGGTGAATGCCGCAAATACGTTTAGCATCGCCGATCGGATCAGGTATTTCGAAGAGGCGCAGAAGGCCGGGGCGCAGCCGGCGTCTGCCAGAGTATCCCGACCGACCAGTAGCACCGCTCCGGGCCACGTGTACTCCACGATAAGAACGCGCAGCCAGTGGAATTTTGACGTCCCTGAACCCAAATCCTTTGTTCCAGTGAATACCGATTCGTCGGCTTCCCGCACCGTGCGACGTGGCGACGCGACAAACGACAGCGTGACGGACACGAACCCGGCTGGAGAGTACGGCGATGAGTGATGTGGTGGTGGATAACCATGCAGAATCGTTGGTCGCTAACCTTATTTACCAGGTGAACGGCGTGCTGCCAAAGGATATTTCATTACACCATAGCCTTGTGAACGACCTGCTTATGGATTCGATTGAGCTGATCGACCTGCTTATGCGTCTTGAGGAAATTGGCGTCGCTATTCATGAGTCTGAAATAACGAGTGAGCTAACGGTGGGTGAAATTGTCACACACGTGGCGTCAATTCATTGATTTCTATTTTCTCCGTCGCCATTTTCTCTGGGTGGCGACATTTCTCACTAATTAAAGGTATATATATGGCGTCCACGTCAATAAACTCCGGCTTTGAGCCGAAAAAAATAGATCATAGCGTTTTACATCCCGTGATGACCGCCGTGGGCGATGGTCTGATAACGATTAAGCGAGGCTTTCTTTCCTGTCTGGAATGCGTGGCAAACTCGCTGGAAACGATGGGCAGGTCAGTTCAGTGCGGTCTGCAGCATGTTGCCTCGGCGCTAAGCTCGCTTGTGCCGAATAAGAGTAAGGCCGTGGGTAACCAGAAGCTGAATAATATCCAACCGGCTGCGGCTGAAGAGCTACGTGTGGCCATGACGGAACGCATGGATAAAAATCCTGATTATATGGTGGGTATGTTCAGGGAAAGCCTCGAGCAGGATAAAATTCGGACGATCAACGCCGCGCTGAAGCAGCCGGGGAAGCTGGCGGATGCTATCCATAGCAGCGACATTTCGGGCACAAACGCCGCGGTTTGCGTCAAGCGCTGGCTGGGGGAAACAGTCGGTGAGAATAAGATTACGGCGGAAGAAATCGAAAGTATAAATCATCTCAAAGACGATCCGCTGGCCGTGCAATCGCTGGTCTCCAGGCGGTTTGGCGCTGATGAGCAACGTTACGATATCTTCTGCTCATTACTTTCCGTTCCTCAGCGATATAAAGAGATATGCCATGCAAAAGGGGTAGATACAAAATCTCCCTATAATCTCACCGTACTGACGAACGCGGGGTTGCCGCTGCAGATCTTTACGCCTCAAGCCTATATGCGTGATCCAACGAAATGCACTGACGCTTTGTTTGTTCTGATGAAGCATTGCTCCAGGTAGTCTTTGATTTAATCACACAAGGCACCGCTGCGTGTGCCTTTTTATGATTCAACAATTTGAAACGGGCGGATATGTGCGAATTATTTCAAATGATAATTATTTTATCGGGGGGCTGAAGGTTTTGGAGGAAGAGATGCCGGCTGTGAATACCCGCCATCTGGTCATTTTTGATACCGGGTTGCGCTGGGCGTATATTTTTGATTCTGGCGAATTGCGAAGAAACAGAATATTCGATCCTTACAGCGCGTTGCTGCACTGCCGCAGTTTTTATTTTAAGCGAGATGTTCCCCTGGAGACATATGCCTATTACCTGTCTGGCCATCGGGTTAATGATCTGGGTAGACCGCGTTTAACCGAGAGAGAGAAGTGGGCGATTAGGGTGATGTGCGAAGAATCCGATGATGATGACATGGCCAGGCTGCTCTGTTTCAACCGAAAAACCTATAGCTCGCATAAGGTAAAGGCTCTTCGCAAGCTTGGCATCAGTAATGCGCTCACGCTTTATTCACTGCTGCGGGTGTGGAAGGATAACTGGCCTGCCCTTTGCCCGGAGACCCCGAGGGAAGGGGATTTTTCTCAGTACAGGGCTGTGAACGTGGTGTCTCGAGTATCTAACGTGTAAAAAAAATCCACGCAATAGCGTGGATTTTATATTTTGGCTTCTTCGTAAGGCCCCGAAGATCCCCTCGATGCACCATTTTATCTTTAGACGTTGAACAAGAAGTTCATCACGTCGCCATCTTTAACGATGTAGTCTTTGCCTTCAGCACGCATTTTACCTGCTTCTTTCGCACCTTGTTCACCTTTGAAGGTGATGAAGTCTTCAAATGCGATAGTCTGCGCGCGGATAAAGCCTTTCTCGAAGTCGGTGTGGATTTTACCGGCAGCCTGTGGAGCGGTTGCGCCAACAGGGATAGTCCACGCACGTACTTCTTTGACGCCTGCGGTGAAGTAGGTCTGCAGGTTCAGCAGCTCATAGCCTGCGCGAATCACGCGGTTCAAACCCGGCTCTTCCAGACCCAGCTCGGCCATGAACTCATCACGGTCGGCGTCGTCCAGCTCTGCGATATCAGATTCAACGGCGGCACAAACTGCGACAACAACAGAGCCTTCGCCAGCGGCGATTTCACGCACTTTGTCCAGATACGGGTTGTTCTCGAAACCGTCTTCGTTGACGTTGGCGATGTACATCGTTGGTTTCAGCGTCAGGAAACTCAGGTATTTGATCGCCGCCTTGTCTTCTTCGGTCAGGTTTTTCAGGGCGCGCAGCATGCCGGCGTTTTCCAGCTGTGGCAGACATTTTTCCAGCGCAGCCAGTTCAGCCTTCGCGTCTTTATCGCCACCTTTGGCCTTCTTCTGTACGCGGTGGATCGCGCGCTCACAGGTGTCGAGATCGGACAGTGCCAGCTCGGTGTTGATGACGTCGATATCGTCAGCAGGATCCACTTTGTTGTTCACGTGGATAATGTTGTCGTTTTCAAAGCAACGCACAACGTGGCCAATGGCCTCAGTTTCACGGATGTTGGTCAGGAACTGGTTACCCAGACCTTCACCTTTAGAGGCACCTTTTACCAGACCGGCGATATCCACGAATTCCATGGTGGTTGGCAGAATGCGCTGCGGCTTAACGATTTCCGCGAGCTGGTCCAGACGCGGATCGGGCATAGGTACAACACCGGTGTTCGGCTCAATGGTACAGAACGGGAAGTTCGCCGCTTCAATACCGGCTTTGGTGAGCGCGTTGAACAGGGTGGATTTGCCAACGTTTGGCAGACCGACGATACCGCATTTGAATCCCATCTCTAAATCACCTTAATATCTTGATAATCAACCCGTTAACGTTAACCGATTGAAGAATAGTAAATAACTACGCCTATTATACACGTAACCCACATCTCGCGCGGTAAAAATGCCGCAGAGGGTGGATTATTGCGCTTTAAAGGCGTGTAAGCGGTTTGTTGCCTTGGTTAAGCCATCTTTTAGCCAAATTTCGGTGCAACGCGCCGCTTCGTCCACGGCTTCGTCAATCTGTTTTTGCTCTGAAACCGGGGGTTTACCCAGTACGAAACCGACAACTTTGTTTTTATCGCCCGGATGGCCGATTCCAACGCGCAAACGGTGGAAATTAGGGTTATTGCCGAGCTTGCTGATGATATCTTTCAGACCGTTGTGTCCGCCATGACCGCCGCCCAGCTTGAACTTTGCCACGCCAGGGGGCAGGTCCAACTCATCATGGGCAACCAGAATTTCATCCGGATTAATGCGATAAAACGTCGCCATTGCCGCCACGGCTTTGCCGCTCAGGTTCATAAACGTGGTGGGCACCAGCAGGCGAACGTCGGCGCCAGCAAGGTTGATACGTGAGGTGTACCCGTAGAATTTCGGTTCTTCACGCAGGGGAGCACGTAACCGTTCGGCCAGCAGGTCAACATACCAGGCACCGGCATTATGGCGAGTGGCTGCATACTCTGCACCTGGGTTAGCAAGGCCGACAATCAGTTTAATCGTCACGATTTCATTCCTAATGGGTTCCAGATCTGGCGCGTAGTTTACTGTCTGACGCGCCGCTTGACAAAATTCTGAGTGCCCAAGATCGAAATACAAATAATTACTCATTTGAACCATTAGAATTTCAAGCGGTTCAAGGCGTTATTTGTAAGTTTTTGTCTGGGAGTCATCCGTAAATGTGATCATTCACGCAACTCATAAAATGTGCGTTGTCTATACTTTACACACAAGGAATAGGGACTTATTCCCTACAACCCAAAGTTCCGGAGGTGACACATGAAACGCAAAAACGCTTCGTTACTCGGTAACGTGCTGATGGGGTTGGGACTGTTCGTGATGGTAGCCGGTGTGGGTTATTCAATTTTAAACCAATTACCCCAGCTTGACCTCCCGCAATATTTTGCGCATGGCGCGGTGCTGAGTATCTTCCTCGGTGCAGTGTTGTGGCTTGCCGGCGCGCGCGTGAGTGGCCATGAGCAGGTGAGTGATAAATACTGGTGGGTGCGTCATTACGATAAACGTTGCCGCCGCGACCAGCACAAGCACAGTTAATGCGCTAAGACACAGAACATCGAAACGGCTCCCTCTGGAGTCGTTTTTTTTTGCATGTTGGGTTGACCCTCACGTAACGTAAGGCTCCAGAGTGACAGGACTGGCAAAGAAAAGGAGCCGCTATGTTGATTCAGGTGGGTGAGCTGGCAAAACGTGCCGGGATCACCGTGCGAACATTGCATCACTACGAGCAAACAGGGCTGTTACTGCCTTCTGCCAGAAGCGCAGCGGGTTACCGGCTTTATAACCTGGCGGATGTGCAGCGTCTGCATATGATACAGGCGCTGGCGAAAGCGGGGCTGGAACTTGCTGAAATCAGGGAATTTCTCGACCAGGCGTCGCTACCGTTAGCGGAGCTTCTCGACGCGCAAATCGATCTGCTGGATAAACAGCTGCGCAGTATGACTACGCTGCGCGATCGGCTGGTAGATTTACGTACCGGGCTTACCGTCGATGAGACGCCCGATCTGGAATCCTGGCTACAGACTCTGGAGTTAATGAACATGTACGATCGCTGGTTTAGCAAAGAAGAATTACAGCAGCTGCCGTTCGCCGTGCACAAGGATGCCCTTGGGGAGATTTGGTCAGGGCTGGTCGCAGAGGCTAGCACGCTGTTGAAGCACAGTGTTGACGTCTCTGACCCGCGTGCAAGGGATCTGGCAACACGCTGGATGGTGCGCCTGGAGCAAGACACGGCGGGCAAGCCGGAATTTCTTACCCGCCTTAACGAGATGCACAGCGTTGAGCCACAGATGCGCGAGCAGACCGGGATCGCTCCGGAGATGATGGACTACATCACGCGGGCATTTGCGGAATCAAAACTTATCATCTGGGAGAAGTATCTGTCTGCGCAGGAGATGGTGTTTACCCGGGAACACTATTTTGACCGGATGATGGAGTGGCCACCGCTGGTGGCGAAACTGCATCAGGCGCAGCGGGAAAACCTCGATCCCGCGTCTGACGCCGCGCAGGCACTGGCAGAAAATTGGCTGACGCTGTTTCAGTCTTATGCGGGAACGGACCCGGCGACGCAGCAGAAGTTTCGCGTGGCGATGCAGCAAGAGCCGCATCTGATGAAGGGGACCTGGATGACGCCCGCTGTGCTGGAATGGCTACAGCAGGCAATAGGCGTGATGATGCAGAGACGCTTCTCTGCATCGGGTGGATCACAGGTCCGCTAGTGCGGATTCGCGGTTAGGATAAAAAGCAAGGCGGCCAGGGATCGGCTGTACGCCAGCGCGTGCCATGGTACGCAGGGGCTGGAACTCCAGGTTACTTACCCGCAGCTCGCAGCCTTCCGGCAAACGCGCAACAAAGCGCTGGAAGGCATCTAGCCCACCAGCGTCCAGTACAGGCACGGCATCCCACTTCAGCACCACAATGCGTTTTCCGGCAATGCGCGACGCTAGATCGGTAAACAGACCTTCTGCGGCAGCAAAGAACAGCGGGCCAATGACGCGCAGAACCAGTACGTCGTCAGGCACGTCAACGCTCACGGGTGAGAGACGGGTCATCTGCGCAATGCGGCGCATAAACAGCAACGAAGCGAGCACGATACCAACGCTGATGGCGATGACCATATCAAACAGTACGGTCAGCGACATGCACATCAGCATCACGATAATGTCGTCCTTCGGCGCGCGTCGCAGCAGGTTCACCACTTTATGCGCTTCACTCATGTTCCACGCGACCATCAGCAGCAGGGCTGCCATTGCCGAAAGAGGGAGCCAGGAGAGCAGCGGCGCAAGTATCAGTAGGGCGAGGATCACCAGAACCGAGTGGATCACCGCTGAAACCGGTGACGTTGCCCCCGCACGCACGTTAGCGGCAGAGCGTGCAATGGCTGCCGTCGCCGTAATACCGCCGAAGAACGGCGCGATGAGGTTACCTAACCCCTGACCAACCAGCTCGCTGTTTGCTTTATGCTTGGTGCCGGTCATGCCATCCAGCACCACGGCGCACAGCAGGGATTCGATCGCGCCCAGCATTGCCATCGAGAAAGCGGCAGGCAGAAGCGCCTGTAGCGAATCCCAGCTTAAGGTAAAGCTGGAACCGGGCATATCCCACGGCAGAACCAGCTGGGGTAACAGTTGCGGAATGCCATTGCCCTGCGAACCATCAGCCAGAACATAGTGGAACTGCGAGCCAATCGTTGCCACATGCCCGCCGAGCAGGTTGACGATGACCATCACCGCGCAGCCCAGCACCAGCGCGGGCAGGTGTCCCGGCAGACGAATGCCGAGGCGCGGCCAGAGAATCAAGGTTCCCAGGGTAACTACCCCGATTGCCGCATCCCCCAGGTTGGTGGTCGGCAGTGCCATAAACAGCGCACCGACTTTTTGCAGGTAATGCTCCGGGACATGGGCCATCTGTAGACCCAGGAAATCTTTGATTTGCATCGTCCCGATGGTAATACCAATTCCGGATGTGAACCCCAGCGTCACGGAAAGGGGGATATATTCAATCAACCGGCCAAAGCGGGCCAGGCCAAACAGAATCAAAAAGACGCCGGACATCAGGGTAGCAACCAGAAGGCCTGCCAGACCAAATTGCTGAGAAACAGGGTAGAGGATCACTACAAACGCGGCGGTAGGGCCGGAGACGCTAAAGCGAGAGCCACCCGTCAGGGCAATCACAATACCGGCGACTGCAGAGGTATAAAGGCCGTACTGCGGCGCAACGCCGCTACCAATTGCCAGCGCCATCGCCAGCGGGATAGCGATAATGCCGACGGTAATGCCGGCAATCAGGTCACGAATGAATCGCGACGAGGTGTATTTCTCTTTCCAGCAGGCGTCGATGAGGGCGCGAAAGGGCAGAACATGTGAGGAGGTTATGTTTTTCACAATTATCTATCATCCATGTGCGCATCATCTGTCATGTGAATGGCAGGTGAAGGAGGCATTGATCATACAAATAAAAACCAGAGACAAAAAAACCCGCCGCAGCGGGTTTTTCGGCCGTGTTCGATTAGTGTTCGAACATTGCAGAGATCGATTCTTCGTTGCTGATTCGACGAATCGCTTCGGCCAGCATCCCGGACAGGGTCAAAGTACGCACGTTTGGCAATGCTTTGATTTCGTCACTCAGAGGGATGGTATCGCACACCACGACTTCGTCGATAACGGAGTTGCGGAGGTTATTCACTGCATTACCGGAGAAGATCGGGTGAGTCGCGTAAGCAAATACGCGTTTAGCACCACGTTCTTTTAACGCTTCAGCAGCTTTACACAGCGTACCGCCGGTATCGATCATGTCGTCAACCAACACGCAGTCACGGCCAGCAACGTCACCGATGATGTGCATCACCTGAGAAACGTTAGCGCGTGGACGACGTTTGTCGATGATCGCCATGTCGGTATCGTTCAGCAGCTTAGCAATAGCACGAGCACGCACTACGCCGCCGATGTCTGGAGAAACCACAATTGGGTTGTCCAGGTTCAGCTGCAGCATGTCTTCCAGCAGGATTGGGCTGCCGAATACGTTATCAACCGGTACGTCGAAGAAGCCTTGGATCTGCTCTGCGTGCAGGTCAACGGTCAGAACGCGGTCAACGCCGACGCTGGACAGGAAGTCCGCGACAACTTTGGCAGTGATTGGCACACGCGCGGAACGGACACGACGGTCCTGGCGGGCATAGCCAAAGTAAGGGATAACAGCAGTGATACGACCTGCGGAAGCACGGCGCAGGGCGTCGACCATAACAACCAATTCCATCAGGTTGTCGTTCGTTGGAGCACAGGTGGACTGGATGATGAAAATATCACCACCGCGTACATTTTCGTTAATTTGTACGCTGACTTCGCCGTCGCTAAAGCGACCTACAGCGGCGTCGCCGAGGGAAGTGTACAGGCGGTTGGCAATACGTTGTGCTAGTTCCGGGGTGGCGTTACCAGCAAAAAGCTTCATATCAGGCACGAGAAGAACCTCAGGCATGCGTCCAGTGGTGGATAGCGTTCGCCGCAAACTGTGCGGGCCAGGCGAAGGCTATCCAGGCGGTGTATTAAAGAGCGCGATGCAACGTCTGGAACAGGGTGACGTTGTCACCGAAACTCAGTCTGCGCCAGAATGGTCTGCTGTAGGGGGGAGGTGTTCATCCCGCGTGCTACAAAACCATGCAGCCAAACCGGCGCTTGCTCAAGCACCTGACGAGCGGCGGATTCGGTGTCAAATTCAGCAAAGACACAGGCCCCTGTACCAGTCAGGCGCGACGGCGCGTATTCTAACAGCCAGGAAAGCACCGCATCAACCTCGCGAAAACGTTTTCTTGCGATATCCTCGCAATCGTTGCTGAATTCACAATTTAATAACGTTTCTATTGACCGCACCGGCGTGTTGCGTCGCAAATCCGGATCGCTAAAAATAACCGGGGTCGGAATGCTTACGCCCGGGTGGGCAACCAGGTACCATTTTTCTGGCGGTTCCGCAGGGGAAAGGATTTCGCCAACCCCTTCAGCAAAGGCGGCATGACCGCGTACAAACACCGGGACATCCGCGCCCAGCGTTAATCCTAAGGTCGCTAGCTCGTCTATAGTCAGCCCGCACCCCCACAGATGGTTCAGGGCAACCAGCACCGTGGCGGCATTTGATGAGCCGCCGCCCAAGCCGCCCCCCATAGGCAAACGCTTGTCGATGAGGATATCGGCACCACTTCCAGCAGGTAATCGGCCTGTGTCCGCGGCAGTCTGCATTAGCAGGCGAGCTGCCCGCACAATGAGGTTATCTTCATGCTTCACGCCTTCAACCGGCGTCAGCAGGCAAATTTGACCATCCTGACGCAGCTCAATGGTAAGGGTATCGCCATAATCGAGGAACTGAAACAGCGTTTGCAGGGTGTGATACCCGTCAGCACGCTGCCCGGTAATGTATAAAAACAGGTTCAATTTTGCGGGAGAAGGCCACTGGGTCATCATTTTACGATCCAGTTATCCATTTTCAGCTTGATGCGCTGGCTGCCCTGCGTCAGTTCCATATTCGATGGCAGCGAAGGTGTCGTGTTGCTGTCGTAGCTGTTGAACACCACTTTCCATGTCTTACCGTTTTGGGTGTAATTCAGCTGGCTTAGACGGTATTGATTGTCAAGCTGGTAATCTGTCGCGTCGCCCGGCAGGCCGAGGATCCACTGGCGCAGGCTGTTCAGCGGGATAGGCATACCGGTCAGCTTGCCAATCATCTCTTCGGCATCGGTCGCCGTGTAGTGCTGTCCTTTGCTGTCGGTGATCTGCGCTTCACCCGGTTTGGCGATAAGCTCCAGCTCGGTACTGCCCAGCGGGTTCAGCAGCAGCAGACGGAAGCGATCTTGCCCAGTTTGCTGCCAGAAAAAGCGGGCATACACTTTTTGCTCATCTGACAGATAGGCAAAAGCACCGCGGGTCTGGTATTGGTTTAAATTACGCACGTCTTGCTGGTGCTGACGCCACTGCGGCGAATCGGGACTTTTGCCCGGGCCTTTTGGCTGGGTAATGGAACACGCAGTGAGAAGCAGGGCGGCCAGAGGCAGCAGGCGAATCAGTCGGGCCATAATGATGACAAATCCTTGAGATACGTTGCAGTTATAATTGTTAATGCTAGCGCCCCGCGGTGGCAGCGTCTACGTTCAAATTATCTCAAAGCGCGGCATCTTCCCTAATAATGTGAGTTGATTGACCGGGATAAGCTATTACTCCGAAAGGATGCAGTCTCTTTTATTGATCTCGCGCATCCTGTATGATGCGTCTGGCTAACCTTATTAACGCTGGTACTACTCCCGCTCAACATGACCCTATTAGCACTCGGAATTAACCACAAAACAGCTCCGGTTTCGCTGCGAGAACGCGTTACGTTTTCGCCGGATACGCTCGACCTGGCGCTGGACAGCCTGCTTGCACAGCCTATGGTGCAGGGTGGGGTGGTGCTCTCGACGTGCAACCGTACCGAGCTGTACTTAAGCGTAGAAGAGCAAGACAACCTGCACGAAGCGCTTATCCGCTGGTTATGCGACTACCATAAACTTAACGAAGACGAGCTGCGCAATAGCCTGTACTGGCATCAGGATAACGATGCCGTCAGCCATCTGATGCGTGTGGCTAGCGGCCTGGATTCGTTGGTTCTGGGCGAACCGCAAATCCTTGGCCAGGTGAAAAAGGCGTTTGCCGATTCGCAAAAAGGGCATCTGAAAGCCAGTGAACTGGAACGGATGTTCCAGAAATCCTTCTCTGTGGCAAAACGTGTGCGAACCGAAACCGACATTGGTGCCAGTGCGGTTTCTGTTGCTTTCGCGGCCTGTACCCTTGCTCGTCAAATCTTTGAATCGTTATCCACCGTCACCGTGCTGTTGGTTGGAGCGGGTGAAACCATCGAACTTGTGGCGCGCCATCTGCGCGAACACAAGGTGAAGAAGATGATTATCGCAAACCGTACACGCGAACGTGCGCAGGTTCTTGCAGACGAAGTGGGTGCCGAGGTGGTTGCGCTAAGCGACATCGATGAACGCCTGAAAGAGGCGGATATCATTATCAGTTCTACCGCCAGCCCGCTGCCGATTATCGGTAAAGGGATGGTGGAGCGTGCGTTGAAATCCCGCCGTAATCAGCCGATGCTGCTGGTCGATATTGCCGTCCCGCGTGATGTCGAACCGGAAGTGGGCAAACTGGCTAACGCCTATCTTTACAGCGTGGATGACCTGCAAACCATCATTTCGCATAACCTTGCCCAGCGTAAAGCGGCGGCGGTTCAGGCGGAAACGATCGTGGAGCAGGAAACCAGCGAGTTTATGGCCTGGCTGCGCGCGCAAAGCGTCAGCGAGACTATCCGCGAGTATCGCGGGCAGGCGGAACAGGTGCGTGATGACCTGACTGCCAAAGCGCTGGCTGCTCTTGAACAGGGTGGCGACGCTAATGCCATTATGCAGGATCTGGCCTGGAAATTGACCAACCGCCTGATCCATGCACCAACCAAATCTCTTCAGCAGGCTGCCCGTGACGGGGATGATGAACGCCTGACTATTCTGCGCAACAGCCTCGGGCTGGAATAGCGCCCTATACCCATTTTCTATTACAAGGTGCACTTACGCCTATGAAGCCTTCTATCGTCGCTAAACTGGAAGCTCTGCACGAGCGCCATGAAGAAGTACAGGCGCTGCTCGGTGATGCCGGCACCATTGCTGACCAGGAACGTTTTCGCGCGCTGTCGCGGGAATATGCGCAGTTAAGTGATGTGTCTAAATGCTTTACCGACTGGCGACAGGTTCAGGAAGATATCGAAACCGCACAGATGATGCTCGACGACCCTGAAATGCGCGAAATGGCGCAGGAAGAGTTACAGGATGCGAAAGCGCGTTCGGAAGAGATGGAGCAACAGCTCCAGGTGCTTCTGCTGCCTAAAGATCCTGATGATGAGCGAAACGCGTTTGTCGAAGTGCGCGCCGGAACCGGCGGCGACGAAGCGGCGCTGTTCGCGGGGGATTTGTTCCGCATGTACAGCCGTTACGCTGAAGCGCGTCGCTGGCGCGTGGAGATCATGAGCGCCAACGAAGGCGAACATGGCGGCTTTAAAGAAGTGATCGCAAAAATCAGCGGCGATGGCGTGTACGGTCGCCTGAAGTTTGAATCTGGCGGACACCGGGTGCAGCGCGTACCTGCGACCGAATCCCAGGGGCGAATCCACACCTCCGCCTGTACGGTTGCGGTGATGCCAGAGCTGCCGGAAGCAGAACTGCCGGACATTAACCCAGCAGATCTACGTATTGATACCTTCCGCTCCTCAGGCGCGGGTGGACAGCACGTTAACACCACCGACTCGGCAATCCGTATCACCCACTTGCCAACCGGTATTGTGGTGGAGTGCCAGGACGAACGTTCCCAGCACAAAAACAAAGCCAAAGCGCTCTCCGTGCTTGGCGCGCGTATCCGCGCTGCCGAAGTGGCGAAACGCCAGCAGGCAGAAGCCTCTACCCGCCGCAACCTGTTGGGCAGTGGCGATCGCAGCGATCGTAATCGTACCTATAACTTCCCGCAGGGCCGTGTGACCGACCACCGCATCAACCTGACGCTGTACCGTCTGGATGAAACGATGGAAGGCAAGCTCGATATGCTGATTGAGCCTATCGTGCAGGAATACCAGGCCGACCAGCTGGCGGCATTGTCCGAGCAGGAATAATGGATTTTCAACACTGGTTACGCCATGCCGCCAGTGCGCTTTCGGAAAGCGAAAGCCCTAAACGCGACGCTGAAATTTTGCTGGAACATGTGACGGGGAAAGCCCGTACGTACCTTCTGGCCTTCGGCGAGACGGTGCTGAGCGCTGAACAGGAATCGCAGCTTGAAATGTTGCTTGCCAGACGTAAAACCGGCGAGCCGGTGGCGCACCTGGTCGGTGAGCGCGAGTTCTGGTCATTGCCGCTTTATGTCTCTGCGGCCACCCTCATCCCTCGACCGGATACCGAGTGTCTGGTGGAGCAGGCGCTGGCGCGTTTGCCGGCAAACAGCTGCCGCATTCTCGATCTTGGAACGGGTACCGGCGCAATTGCGCTGGCGCTCGCCAGTGAACGCCCTGACTGTAGCGTGACGGCTGTGGATGTGATGCCTGATGCGGTGGTGCTGGCGCAGCGTAACGTAGCGCGCCTCGGCTTCAACAACGTGGCTGTGTTGCAAAGCAGCTGGTTTGCCGCGCTTGAAAACCGCATGTTTGAGATGATTGTAAGCAACCCTCCCTACATTGATGAAAACGACCCGCATCTGACACAAGGTGATGTGCGCTTCGAACCGCTGACTGCGCTGGTCGCCGCAAACGAAGGGTTGTCAGATCTGGCGAGCATAGTGACAACGTCACGCAAGCATCTTTCGCCTGGCGGCTGGCTGCTGGTCGAGCACGGCTGGACGCAAGGGGAGGCCGTACGTGCGTTGTTCACCGATGCCGGTTACCGCGCGGTGGAAACCTGTCGCGATTACGGTAGTAATGAACGTCTGACGCTGGGGCAATGGTCATGAGCCTCTTTAACGTCCTGCTGGCCGCGCACCTGACTGCCGTTGCGTTAACCATCGGTTTCTTCATCATTCGTTACTGGTGGCGATACAGCAATAATCCGCTGATTGACGCCCGCTGGGTGCGCATTGCCCCACACTGTATCGACACGGTGCTGTTTCTCTCTGGCGCCGGATTAATGTGGAAGACGGGCTATCTGCCATTTACTGATAAAGGCACATGGCTGACTGAAAAGCTGTTTGGCGTTATCATCTACATCGTTTTGGGTTTTATCGCGCTTGGACGTCGTCGTCCGCGCAGCCAGCAGACCGGATTTATTGCCTTTCTGCTGGGTCTGGTGGTGCTGTACATCATCATTAAACTCGCCACCACAAGAATACCGTTACTGGGGTAAGTCATGAAGTCCTTAGCCGATTTCGAATTTAACAAAGTGCCACTCTGCGATGGCATGATCCTGATATCGGAGATGATACGCGATGATTTTACGTCGCAGTATGTCTACGAAGAGCTGGAAAATTTGGTCAGCCTGGCGCGTGAAGAGATCAATCAGGCGCGCCCACAGGACTGGCAGTTAGAGAAATTGCTTGAGCTTTTCTACGGCGAATGGGGTTTCTGTGACACGCGCGGTGTGTATCGTCTGTCAGACGCGTTGTGGCTGGACCAGGTGTTAAAAAATCGCCAGGGCAGCGCCGTTGCGTTGGGCTCTATCTTACTGTGGGTTGCGCGTCGTCTGGATATTCCACTGGTGCCGGTCATTTTCCCAACGCAAATGATCCTGCGCGCGGAGTGGCTGGACGGTGAGATGTGGTTAATTAATCCCTTTAACGGCGACACGCTGGACGAGCACACGCTCGATGTCTGGTTGAAGGGGAACATCAGCCCGGTGGCTGAGCTCTTCAATGAAGACCTCGATGAAGCCGATAACGCCGAAGTTATCCGCAAGCTATTGGATACGCTGAAGTCTGCGCTGATGGAAGAGCGGCAGATGGAGCTGGCATTGCGTGCCAGTGAGGTGTTGCTGCAGTTTAACCCGGAAGATCCGTACGAAATTCGCGACCGTGGCCTTATCTATGCACAGCTCGACTGTGAGCACGTGGCGCTAAATGATTTGAGTTATTTCGTGGAGCAATGTCCGGAAGATCCGATTAGCGAAATGATTCGCGCGCAGATCACCGCGATCTCGCACAAACACATTACACTGCATTAATCTTAATTCCGATTCACACCTGAATAAGGCGATCCTATGAAACAAAAAGTGGTTAGCATTGGTGATATCAAGGTAGCAAACGACCTGCCGTTCGTGTTATTTGGCGGTATGAACGTGCTGGAATCCCGCGATCTCGCTATGCGTATCTGCGAGCACTACGTGACTGTAACCCAGAAGCTGGGTATTCCGTACGTGTTTAAGGCCTCTTTTGACAAAGCCAACCGCTCGTCTATCAACTCTTACCGTGGCCCAGGCCTGGAAGAGGGAATGAAGATTTTCCAGGAACTGAAGCAGACCTTTGGCGTGAAAGTGATCACCGACGTTCATGAAGCCTCTCAGGCGCAGCCAGTGGCTGACGTGGTCGATGTCATCCAGCTTCCTGCGTTCCTGGCTCGCCAGACCGACCTGGTTGCCGCAATGGCGAAAACCGGTGCCGTGATCAATGTGAAAAAACCGCAGTTCGTGAGCCCGGGACAGATGGGTAATATCGTTGATAAATTCATCGAAGGCGGTAACGATAAAATTATCCTGTGTGACCGTGGGGCAAACTTCGGTTACGACAACCTGGTTGTAGATATGCTGGGCTTCAGCGTGATGAAGAACGTCTCTAACCAGTCTCCGGTGATTTTCGACGTCACCCACGCTCTGCAGTGCCGCGACCCGTTTGGAGCAGCCTCTGGCGGCCGTCGTGCGCAGGTTACCGAGCTGGCGCGTGCCGGTATGGCGACGGGCCTGGCCGGTCTGTTCATTGAAGCACACCCGGATCCCGCCAATGCGAAATGCGACGGCCCGTCCGCGCTGCCGCTGGACAAACTGGAGCCGTTCCTGAAGCAGATTAAAGCGATTGACGATCTGGTGAAGAACTTCGACGAGCTGGATACCAGCAACTAATAAAAAAACCCGCTTCGGCGGGTTTTTTTATGTGTCTCCCTCACCGCATGGGCGAGGGAATCTGGCTACTGCAGACATAACCTACGCAAATATCGTCATCAAATACGCAATAAACAGCGCCATATGTGCCGCACCGTTCAGCACGTTAGTGCGTCCGGTAGAGAAGGAGATGTGGCAAAGTACTAACGACGCCACCATAACAATCATTTCCGGCGCACCCAGCGCAAACTGCAGATCGTTGCCGGTCATAAAGGCAATCAGCGTTACTACTGGTACGGTGAGTGAAATCGTTGCCAGAACGGAACCGAAGAACAGATTCATTGCGCGCTGAACCTGATTGTTGAGCACCGCTTTCAACGCTCCCAGCCCTTCAGGGGACAGGATGAGCAATGCAACCAGGAAGCCGGTAAACGCTACCGGGGCATTCATTTCGGTTAACAGCGTCTCCAGCGGGTTGGCGTTCATCTTGGTAACCGCGATAACCGCAATCAGATGCACGATCAGCCAAACGGTATGCCAGACGCTGCTGTGAGCTGATGGTTTACCGTGGTGCGGGTCGTCATCATCGCTGTCGTCCTCATGCTCGTAAACAAACAGGCTCTGGTGAGTTTTGGTTTGAATTAGCAGAAATACGCCATACATGGCTGCGGAAATCAGCGCAACCAGCAAGGCCTGACCGGTAGTAAAGTTCGCGCCCGGCATTGCCATTGGGAAGACCAACACAATAATGGCCAGCGGGAACAGGGCGATCAGGTACTGTTTAATACCAAACAGGTTCATATACTGGGTTGCAAATTTGCGCCCGCCCAGTAACAGAGAAAAACCGACCAGGCCACCGGTCACAATCATGATGATGGAGTAGAGGGTATCGCGCATCAGGGTTGGCGCGGCATCCCCGGTCGCCATCAACGCGGAAATCAGGCTCACTTCGAGAATAACAACGGAAAGGCTCAGAATTAATGAACCGTACGGTTCGCCCAGACGATGGGCTAAGACGTCAGCATGGCGTACCACGCTAAAAGCACTGCTTAAAATACCGACCAGTGCAAGAATGTTAATACCAATGACCACTGGCAGTGACTGACTACTTCCCCAGAAGAACAGCACAGCCAGTGCCAAAGCCGGGAAAATGAGAGACGTCTCCTTGTGGCGGGTCTTTACCGCCTCGTGTGCTGCTGTCATGTGCTTCTCCGTCAATGCAGGTGCTTGTAATTATAGATAGAATTTTGAGGTCATTAAACTAACAGATCTCTGTTAATTACCGTTAATTTTTTACTTAAGTTTACCCGTAATAGTGGATTTACTTCCTGGTGGGTATAAAGTCCACTTTGTTGCTTCTTATACCTTAAATAACAAACGATTATAATTTTTATTAAAGAATGTTTTTTCATTTTCTGGCGCAATTCAACCGTGTCGACCACACTTACCACTTTAGCAAAAAGAGAGGTTAGTGATGCCATACGAAACGAAACGAGAATTACCCGAGAGCGTGCAGCATGTTCTGCCCGCACATGCGCAGGATATCTACAAAGAAGCGTTCAACAGCGCCTGGGAACAATACAAAGATAAAGAAGATCGTCGGGATGATGCCAGCCGCGAAGAAACAGCGCATAAAGTCGCATGGGCGGCCGTGAAGCATGAGTACCAGAAAGGCGATGATGATAAATGGCACAAAAAGAAATAGCCGGGACATAATTAATTAGCAGCCTTCGTTTTGACTTTTCAGGCGGTTGAACTTTCGTTGTATTGCAACTGGCCTGTGAATTGCTTATCGTTACTTAACTGCTGGTAAAATGAACAGCACATAGTGTCGGGAAGACGAATTACAGATGTCGCAAGGAAGCATGCAGTGGCGGAGGTGGAAAGTGTTAACGCGTGATTTCTTAATGAAGGCAGATTGTAAGACGGCATTTGGTGCTATTGAGGAATCGCTTCTCTGGTCGGCTGAACAACGTGCGGCGTCGCTTGCTGCTACGCTTGCGTGCCGCCCGGATGATGGCCCGGTATGGATTTTCGGCTATGGTTCGTTGATGTGGAACCCGGCTCTGGAATATGTGGAATCGGCAACAGGCACGCTCCCGGGTTGGCATCGCGCATTCTGTTTGCGCCTGACCGCCGGACGCGGCAGTGCGTGTCAGCCTGGACGGATGCTTGCTCTGAAAGAGGGCGGGCGCACCACGGGTGTGGCTTACCGTCTGCCGGATGCTACCCTGGAAGATGAGCTGACGCTCCTCTGGAAGCGCGAAATGATTACCGGCTGCTATATGCCGTGCTGGTGCAAGCTGGAACTTGATGACGGCCGCACCGTCAATGCGCTGGTATTTATTATGGACCCGCGCCACCCGCTGTATGAAGCCGATACCCGCACGCAGGTGATTGCCCCCTTGATTGCGGCGGCAAGCGGGCCACTCGGCACCAACGCGCAGTACCTGTTTTTACTCGATCAGGAGCTCACGCGCCTCGGCATGAAGGATGATTGTCTGAATGAGCTGGTGGTGAAGGTGAAAGCGCTGATGGAGAATGCGGGGTTAAACAATCCGCTGCGTCCAGGGTTTGCCTGATAACACGTCCGGCTGCCTGCGCAGGCAGCCGGACGTTAGCGTTTATGCCGCAACGTAGCTGACAGAATGCTCTAGCGACTGGCTGTGGCTGTCAATCAGGACATCCCATGTGCCGGTGTAAGGCACAGTAAGCCATGCTTTGTCATCCTGCACGGTCAGAATATCGGCCTGCGTTTGCTTTTGGGCTTTAGAACTCATCAAATGAATGCGGCAACGTTCTGAGCAACGCACCACCACCGTATCCCCGCCAAACAGTTTCAAACTTGTTTTAACCAATGCCATTTTTTACCCCGTCGGATTAAACAACGCTTCCCGGTGTGACCCTTGAGCGTGATGTTGTTCACAATTTACTCATTGCATAACACCAAAGGGGAGGTGAAGGGATGCTGATTTTGATCAAAAAATGGCATTAGATTTAAACAAAAATGACAAAACGCCTGAAAGCTTTCAGCTGGCGAGCGTTTTACCTGGTTAACGGGCGCAGGATGAACATAAAATGCTTTAAAACGTTAAAACCTTATCAGCCGCTAGCGTCCATTCCGCCAGCTCGACGAGGGTACCAATCTCAACGCCATCAATCAGTGGCAGATTGGTAATACCGCGCCCGTCGGTGCAGGTTTTGCACAGCTTAACCGGTACATTCTGTGCGGTCAGGATTTCGAGCATTTGCTGGATGTTATATCCCTCTGCAGGCTTTTGTCCCTTTAGCCCGGCGGTGACCGCATCGGACATTAAAAAAAGACGCAGTTCGTGCTCGCTCTCTTTGTCGCGTAGTGCTATGGCCAGTCGCAGGCTGTTAAAAAGAGATTCGCTTCCGTAGGCCGCACCATTGGCGACAATGACAATCTTCTGCATGTTGACTCCTGTTCATGGAATTTGCATGACATTATTCGCCGACTGTTCGCCGGGCGCAACGTAATGATTCCAGCCGGCATGTTCAGGTTAATCCGGAAAATTCCCCTTAGGGCTGCAAAAGGTGAGGATTCACGTTAAGGTATTATGGGTTCTCACGTAAGCACTGGGTATTTCTTACGACGTTAATGGCTGTTTCAACACATCTTCGTTTACTGGTTTTACTCCCTCTCTTTTCGGCTGGAGCCGTTTACGGTGCGCCGAATTCCTTTATGCAACAAGCGCAAAATCCCTTTGATAACAACGGGGATGGTTTACCCGATCTCGGTCTTGCACAGCCTTCATCGCAGGGTGAAAAGCATCTGGCCGAGATGGCTAAAGCGTTTGGTGAGGCTAGCATGAATGACAGTAACCTGACGACGGGGGAGCAGGCGCGTCAGTTCGCCTTTGGTCAGGTGCGTGACGCGGTGAGCGGCGAGGTAAACCAGCAGATTAAATCCTGGCTTTCGCCTTGGGGAAATGCCAGCGTCAACATGCTAATAGATGCCGACGGTAATTTTAACGGGAGCAGCGGCAGCTGGTTTATTCCCTGGAGCGATAACAACCGCTACCTGAGCTGGAGCCAGCTTGGGCTGACGCAGCAAACGGACGGGCTGGTCAGTAATGCCGGTGTGGGTCAGCGCTGGATCGCCGGAAATTGGTTAGTGGGCTACAACACGTTCTACGACAACTTGCTGGATGAAAACCTGCAGCGTGCCGGGCTGGGCGCGGAAGCGTGGGGCGAAAATCTGCGTCTGTCGGCCAATTATTACCAACCTTTCGCCAGCTGGCGCGAACGCTCGGATGTTCAGGAGCAGCGCATGGCGCGTGGATATGACGTGACCGCGAAAGCCTGGCTGCCCTGGTTCCATCATCTGAATACCAGCGTCAGTTTTGAACAGTATTTTGGTGACAACGTTGATTTGTTCAACAGCGGCACTGGCTATCACAATCCAATGGCGGTAAACCTGGGGCTGAATTATACCCCGGTCCCGCTGGTCACCCTGACGGCTGCCCACAAACAGGGCGAGAGCGGAGTAAGTCAAAATAACCTGGGACTGAAGCTCAACTATCGCTTCGGCGTGCCGCTGGTCAAGCAACTTTCAGCCGGTGAAGTCGCGGCCACGCGATCTCTGCGCGGCAGTCGCTATGACTCGCCGGAGCGGGATAACCTGCCGGTCATGGAGTTCCGCCAGCGCAAAACGCTGTCAGCGTATCTGGCCACACCGCCGTGGGATTTGAAAGCGGGTGAAACCGTGATGCTGAAACTGCAGATCCGCAGCACGCACGGAATTCGTCAGCTTCACTGGCAGGGAGATACGCAGGCACTGAGTTTGACATCGCCGGCGAACCGTACCAGCGGCGATGGCTGGAGTGTGATCATACCCGCCTGGGATGACCGCGATGGCGCGAGTAACCGCTGGAGGCTGTCGGTTGTGGCGGAAGATGAGGATGGGCAGCGTGTCTCTTCCAATGAGATCACGCTTACTGTGGTACAACCGCTTGTCGCATTACCAAACGATGATCCACGCTGGAGACTGCTGCCGGATGAGTAACCTTAGAAAATGCGTTCCTGATGTACCCACACGGCGGCTTCGACGCGGGATTTCAGCTTCATTTTCTTCAGCATATGTTTGACGTGAACCTTAACCGTACTCTCGGTGATATCCAGACGGCGAGCGATCATTTTGTTCGGCAGGCCCTGGGCAATCAGCTTCAGAATGTCACGCTCGCGCGGGGTTAACTGGCTAACATCGCGGTCTGACGTGGCGCGGTTTGCGCGCAGGCTGGCAGCCAGTACCGGTGTTAACGCCTCGCTCAGTACCATCTCGCCCGCGGCTGCTTGTTGCAGCGCTTTGAGCAGATCTTCTGGCTCCATATCCTTAAGCAGATAGCCGTCAGCGCCGCGCTTCAGTGCGGTAACTACATCTTCTTCGTGATTGGACACGCTAAAGACCACCACGCGGCCGGACAGTGATTTTTCGCGCAGCTTGTCGAGCGTTTCCAGCCCGTTCATGCCTGGCATATTGAGATCGAGCAAGATCAAATCAGGATCGAGAGATTCGGCAAGCTCAATACCCTGTTCGCCATTGCTGGCTTCGCCAACAACGGTGATATCTGGCGCCATGCTGACCAGCTGTTTCACGCCGGTACGTAGCATCGGATGGTCGTCGATCAACAGGATTGATGCCGGTTCCTGATTAGTCATGGTTTTCTCCTTGGGCTGTTATAAGCGGTTTTTCGGGGATAAAGGTGACGATGACTTCAGTACCACCGGACTCTCCCCGACGAACTTGGCAATCACCGCGCAGGCTTTGCGCGCGGTCACGCATGATGATTAAACCGTAGTGGTTTGTTCGTTCGGCATTTTCAGGCACGCCGCAGCCGTTGTCATGAACCGTGAGCTTCACCTGATTATCATGCTGGCTTACGGTCACTGTTACCGCCGTTGCACCGGAATGTTTGAGCACGTTGCTCAGGGCTTCTCGGGCGATCTGCAGTAAATGTATCGCCTGATGTGAAGGGACAAACCGCGGCGGTAGCTGGTAATCCAGCTTCACCGGGAAGCCCAGTCGGGCGCTAAATTCGTGGCAGCTGGACTCCAGCGCAGGGCGCAGGCCCGGCTCGGTCAGCTGCAGGCGGAAGGTGGTCAGCAGTTCACGCAGCTGCACCCAGGAGGTATTCAGTTCGTTACGGATCTGGCTAAGCAGCTGCTTGTTGCTGTCAGGCATGCCCGCATCCTGCATTTGCAGGCAGCTCACCTGCATTTTCATACAGGAGAGCGACTGCGCGATGGAGTCATGAAGCTCACGGGCGATGGTCGCGCGCTCTTCCATGACAATCAACTGCTGCTGTTTTTCCTGATGGCGATCCAGCGCCAGCGTTGCCGTCAGCTGTTCTACCAGGGTGTCGACCAGCTGCTGCTGGTCGTGGCTGAGATGGCGGCCGGCGGGCAGGGTTGCCAACAAAATACCGTATTGCGTATGGTTGTCCGTCAGACGCCACTTAAGCGTTGTACCGCTGGTTGTCTGCGCAGGCAGCCCGCGTGGACAGAGGTGACAGCCTTTATCGTCACAGGACATGTCCGACTGACAGGTAAATTCCTGATGGTTCTCTTCGTCTTCGATGTCGTAAACCCGAAGCTCCAGATCGTGCAGCAGCGTCAGGTTTTGCAGGCCATTCAGCACTGGAGAGAGGCGTTCACAGAGAGGAACCTGCATATGCAGGCGACGGTTTGCCTGCCACAGGAAAGAGAGAATTTCGTTTTTCTGCTCTAGCCCTGCCGTTTTTTCCTGAACGCGTTTTTCCAGTACCGCATAGCTTTCGGACAGCTCCTCAGACATGGTGTTGAGCGCCCGGCCCAGCATTGCCATTTCGTTACGTCCGCTGATGTGCGTGCGTTGGGTAAAATCTCTCTCCGTCACTGCGCGCGCCATCGCCAGCAGCTGTTTCCACGGATTTAGCAGGCGAGCGCGCAGCCAGACAATGGTGAAAATCAGCAGAAGCGCCATAAAGATGGCCATTGCCCGGTGAACCATCACAACCCGGTCAATGCGTAATTCGGTCGTTTGATCGAAAGAGGAGACCAGCGTATCAATGCGCGAAACGAATCCGGCGACGTCACGGGCTACGGTATCCGGGCTTTTTGCCTGCTGTAAACCGGGCTTCAGCTGGGTATGCCAGTAGCCCTGAAGGGCGTTTAGCTGTGTTTCCTGGCCGTCACGGGTGGCTGCGCTTTCCAGTTCAGGGCTGAACGCGGTACGCTCCATTTCGTCAATAAGCGGTTGATCGTCGTGCGTCAGCGGGACTGAAGCCAACAAACGGTAACTCTGCATGCGTAGCGAGCCTGCCTCATTGATGGCATGTGCGTTACCCTGAACCCCTTGTACCAGCCAGCCAGAGATCGCCATGCCCGTCACACCGATCGCGGTGGACAGCAAGACAATAAGCGCCAGCTGGTTCACTAGCGTTAGCGGTGATAAACATCTTTTTAACATAGGGTTGCCGAGCTCCTGACGTGGCCTGCTTGCAGGAATGGCGTTATTTTCATGCATACCCAGGAGTATACCCATACCAATAAAGGATTACCTCTAAATTGCCATAGGGGTAATGGTGAAGGAGGGGCGGCCGTCGCAAAGCGTCATTACCGTGAAAAACCACACCTTTTTTACCGGGAAAACCTACTCACTAAGGGTGATGACTTTTTTTTAACCGCAAATCTTCCCACTTTTCCTTTGATTTATATCAACTTACCGCCGCTCTAAAACCCTAATGTTTGCAGCATCATTCGAGAATCAGAGGTGTCTATGAGTCACTCATCCGCTCCCGAAAGGGAAAATGGTGCCGTTATTACAGAATGGCGACCAGAGGATCCGGCGTTCTGGCAACAGCGCGGCCATCGTGTAGCAAGTCGTAATTTGTGGATTTCCGTACCGTGCTTATTGTTAGCGTTTTGCGTATGGATGCTGTTCAGTGCGGTAGCGGTTAACCTGCCAAAAGTCGGTTTTACCTTTACTACCGACCAGCTGTTTATGTTGACCGCGCTGCCGTCATTGTCGGGCGCGCTGCTCCGTGTGCCTTACGCATTTATGGTGCCCGTGTTTGGCGGCCGTCGTTGGACGGCGTTCAGTACCGGTATCATGATCGTTCCCTGCGTGTGGCTTGGTTTTGCCGTGCAGGACACCTCTACACCGTTTAGCGTATTCGTGATTATCTCCCTGCTGTGCGGTTTTGCTGGCGCAAACTTCGCGTCCAGTATGGCAAACATCAGCTTCTTCTTCCCGAAAGCGAAGCAGGGCGGTGCGCTGGGCATTAATGGCGGTCTGGGCAACATGGGCGTGAGCGTGATGCAGTTAATTGCACCGCTGGCGATCTCTGTCTCCATCTTCGCTGCATTTGGCGGTGGCGGTGTTGAGCAGCCGGATGGTTCTTCTCTGTTCCTGCAGAATGCTGCCTGGATTTGGGTTCCGTTCCTGGTGTTGTTCACCCTGGCGTCCTGGTTCTTTATGAATGATCTGTCCGCGTCGAAAGCCTCTCTGAGTGAGCAGCTTCCGGTACTGAAGCGCGGTCACCTGTGGGTAATGGCACTGCTGTATCTGGCAACATTCGGCTCTTTTATCGGCTTCTCGGCAGGCTTTGCGATGCTGTCGAAAACCCAGTTTCCTGAAATCCAGATCCTTCACTTTGCCTTCTTCGGTCCGTTTATCGGTGCGTTGGCGCGCTCTGTCGGCGGTATGATTTCCGACCGTCTGGGCGGGACTCGCGTGACGCTGGTAAACTTCATCGTGATGGCAATCTTCTGTGCGCTGCTGTTCATGACGCTGCCAACAAATGGTCAGGGAGGCAATTTCATCGCCTTCTTCGGCGTATTTATGGTGCTGTTCCTGACGGCCGGGCTGGGTAGCGCATCCACCTTCCAGATGATTTCCGTTATCTTCCGTAAGCTGACGATGGATCGCGTGAAAGCGCGGGGTGGAACTGAAGAGCAGGCAATGCGTGAAGCCGCAACAGATACTGCCGCGGCGCTGGGCTTTATCTCAGCCATCGGCGCAATTGGCGGGTTCTTTATTCCTAAAGCCTTTGGTATCTCACTGGATCTGACCGGTTCCCCGGCTGGGGCAATGAAAATATTCCTCGTATTCTATATCGCCTGCGTTGTCATTACGTGGCTGGTATATGGCCGTAATACCAATAAAAACAAGTAAGTTTGATTATCCGTTTGCGCGGCCCTAGTGCCGCGCTTTTTTTATGGTTTAAAACGTCTTGTAAATGTCATTAAGCGCTTCAATAACCTCGGCGTAATATGTTCTCCCATCTGCAAACCAAGCTGATGGTATGCTTCCCACTGTGACTCATCAAAAAATTGATCAATGGTCGTTTGTTGCGGAAAATCTGCCTCGCGTTGGCTATAGGCCAACGTATCAAGTGACATTCCTGAGATGTTGTGCGGTTTAACGACCAGCAACGTACCCGTTATCCCGGAACGATAGGCAATACGAGCCAGCAATAATGGTGGTGACGTGTCCCTTTTGCGCATGGCTTCCATGCTCGTAAATTTTCGAGAAGGTCGGTCTTTACGATAACGGAACCGGTAGAAATCGATCGAGGCACCGTAATCGATATGCGCTTTACGAACCAGGTTCTCTAAATCGTCAAATATGTACTCGGGATCGGCTCCACAGTCTGCGACCACAATGAGTGGAACTTCGCGCTTTAGCAGAGGATAAACGCCGGTATTTTCAAAATGTCCACCATCCGTAAGGTAAATCTGTTTGCTATTTAAATCCGGGAACCGGGCAAACATTTCACCGCAGATATAACCGGCACTGCCGATTGGAGTTAACCAACCAGGAAAATCGTTATGTGGTAAAAAATTTGGGTGCCAAAAACCGGTTCTGACGCCAAAGAGGAAGCAGAGGAAGGAAATTCCGGGGGCAGTACGCGATCCTAATCCCGTACTGAATGCCGCACCGGATATAGCAATCCATTGGGCAAGTGATTCTCCATTAATTTTCTGTAGGTTGTTCTGAGAAAGTGTCTGCGTTCCTGTTTCCACACCCATTGGACCAATAGTCAATGCAAGTCCTTTTCTATCTGCATTATACATACCCGTGCGGTCATCAATAGTTTGGTTGATACAACAGGTGATGAGATGAACCGGGCCACCGTATGCCCAAGGCACATAGTCTCTAAGGAGTGTTTCATCACCTTCCAGTACATCCGTGACCTGCTTTATAGTTGATACCTTAATGCGATTGTAGGAACTTAAAATATTAAGGGGAAAGCGTACGGCATTTCCAACCGCGAGCCAGGCGCGCTCCAGACGGGCACGGTAGAAGTTATGCATGGAACTCAAATTAAGTAAGGAGGGGATCGCTTTGGAAAAGGACAGGCAAATAACTAAGCCCCAGACAATAACGGTGGGCCAACCATGCCAACGGTTTGGCCAGATGCCCTCATTGCCAATGATCGTATCCTGTAACCACCCTAACCCGATGGTTCCGGACATAAGCAGAAAGAGCGCGAGAACTAATCCCGCCAGGTTGGCAAAACCCAACATGTTGGGTTTTTTTTGGGCTTTCTGGAGGGCTTTTTTTGAACGCTCTATTTTGTTTAAAAGTATGGTTAGTAGCTTGCCGATAATCGTGGTGGCTAAAATGGCGACAATAAACCAATTACCCTTACCCTTAATAAATTCAGAATTCCCCATGTAACCCAACCCATAAACAAACCCGACACCAACAGCGAAAAGCGAAGCGCACAGCAAGTAACGGGTAAGTAAGTTCCTCTGCTTTGTACGGGTTACAGACAGGCAATGAAGCCATATCAGGACACAGACAATTACGGCTGCAAGTGTGATAGCTGTGATATCAGCGTGATAAAGTGGATTTGCTACATGTTCTAAAAACCAGGGAAAAGTTTTTATGGTGGACATCCATAGCCAGTGATAAAGAAAATAAAGGGGGATGAATAGGGCGAACGACGCGGCCCCCCAGTACCATTTTTTCAACGCGGTTAACCAGTAAATCGAACCCAGCCAGCCAATCACATAGGATGCTGCGATTTCGAAAAAGATAAATTCATCGAAAAGGGACTTGGTTCCAACCCAAAGTGCAGGCGCACATATCAGTGCAGCCATCCAGGTCATTAAAAGAAAATTAAAGAAAAAGGCGCGGATAATTTGTGTCAACGCCATCAGAACATCCCGGGCGCCCGACGGGGTTAAATATCGACCGTTATTGCGTATCCACCAGAGTAACACGCTGTGTTTATCGCTAAGGCCTGCTTCTACGGCGCTCGCGTTGTGCACAGAATTGTATAGTTTTCCAATCATTCCGCCCAGATATCCACCCCCCGAAACGGTCGACATATAATCAAAACGCTTAAATACCCCATTTGTGGCCATTGCCCGAATAAGGCCAAGCGAAAATGTTGCACTTCTGATGCCGCCGCCAGACAGCGCTAAAGCGTAATGGGGATGTTCATCAGACGCATGAGGGAGGTCAATGGCATCACGGCGGATGCTTACCGCATCGCTTTCATTCTTGCATGGTACTAAGGGCCATTTCTTACACCTGTAGTCGTTCATTTTTTGCCTCAAAACACAGCGGCAGGAAGTTATTCTGACTGTAGCCGAAGAAATAAAAAAAGAGCCTCATGCACTGTTCTTATAAAGCCCAAAAAACCTACCACTTAATAACTAATCACTGCGTGTGTTTACGCCCCCGTCGGTAAAAATTCGTTAAAATACTTTAAAAACAGTATGTTAAAAAATAAGAAACACTACTTCTTTAGTGGTATTTTGCCTTAAGGCACGTCCAGACATCCCCACCGCCCTTGATCGTTATCAATTCTCCCCCTCTTTCAGGGCGTTACCTTCGCTGCAAATCAGCAATGTCGATTTAGAGAGCCACAGGCTCCACACAGGAGATACCCGATGAGCAAATTTTTGGACCGGTTTCGCTACTTCAAGCAGAAGGGCGAAACTTTTGCCGATGGGCACGGCCAGGTTCTGGAGACCAACCGGGACTGGGAAGACGGTTACCGCCAGCGTTGGCAGCATGACAAAGTCGTCCGTTCAACCCACGGCGTTAACTGCACTGGCTCGTGTAGCTGGAAGATTTTCGTAAAAAATGGTCTGGTGACCTGGGAAGTACAGCAGACTGATTACCCCCGCACCCGCCCGGATTTGCCAAACCATGAACCGCGCGGTTGCCCGCGTGGCGCAAGCTATTCCTGGTATCTGTACAGTGCTAACCGCCTGAAATACCCACTGATGCGCAAACGCCTGATGAAAATGTGGCGTGAAGCGAAAGTCCAGCACAGCGATCCGGTGGATGCCTGGGCCTCTATTATCGAAGACGCCGACAAAGCGAAAAGCTTCAAGCAGGCTCGCGGTCGCGGTGGTTTCGTACGTTCCTCCTGGAAAGAAGTCAACGAGCTGATTGCCGCCTCTAACGTCTATACCGTAAAAACCTACGGCCCAGACCGCGTAGCGGGCTTCTCGCCTATCCCGGCGATGTCGATGGTTTCCTACGCTTCTGGCGCGCGCTACCTCTCTCTGATTGGCGGTACCTGCCTGAGCTTCTACGACTGGTACTGTGACCTGCCGCCTGCGTCTCCGCAGACCTGGGGTGAGCAGACCGACGTGCCGGAATCGGCCGATTGGTATAACTCAAGCTACATTCTGGCATGGGGTTCTAACGTTCCGCAGACCCGTACACCGGATGCCCACTTCTTCACTGAAGTGCGTTACAAAGGCACTAAGACCGTCGCCATTACTCCTGACTACGCAGAAATCGCCAAACTGTGCGACCTGTGGTTAGCGCCAAAACAAGGTACCGATGCCGCGATGGCGTTGGCGATGGGCCACGTCATGCTGCGTGAGTTCCACCTCGATAAGCCGAGCCAGTACTTCACCGACTACGTGCGTCGCTACACCGACTTCCCGATGCTGGTCATGCTGGAAGAGCGTGACGGCTACTACGCCGCAGGCCGTATGCTGCGCGCCGCCGACCTCGTGGACGCACTCGGTCAGGAAAACAACCCACAATGGAAAACCGTTGCTTGTAACAGCAATGGCGAGCTGATTGCGCCAAACGGCTCTATTGGTTTCCGCTGGGGTGAGAAGGGTAAATGGAACCTCGAACAGCGCGATGGCACCTCCGGTGAAGAAACCGATCTGCGCCTGAGCATGCTGGGCAGCCAGGACGAGATTGCGGACGTCGGCTTCCCATACTTTGGCGGTGAAGGCAGCGAGCACTTCAACAAGGTTGAGCTGCAAAACGTCTTAATGCACAAACTGCCGGTGAAACGCCTGCAGCTGGCAGACGGTTCGACTGCGCTGGTCACCACCGTTTATGACCTGACCATGGCCAACTATGGCCTGGATCGTGGTCTGAATGATGAAAACTGCGCAACCGGCTATGACGACGTGAAAGCGTACACTCCGGCCTGGGCTGAGCAAATCACTGGCGTACCCGCTGCACAGATCACCCGTATCGCACGCGAATTTGCGGAGAACGCCGACAAGACTCACGGTCGTTCGATGATCATCGTCGGTGCCGGTCTGAACCACTGGTATCACCTCGATATGAACTACCGCGGCCTGATCAACATGCTGATCTTCTGCGGTTGCGTCGGTCAGAGCGGCGGCGGCTGGGCACACTACGTGGGCCAGGAAAAACTGCGTCCACAGACGGGCTGGCAGCCACTGGCGTTCGCGCTTGACTGGCAGCGTCCGGCACGTCACATGAACAGTACCTCCTACTTCTATAACCACTCCAGCCAGTGGCGTTACGAAACCGTGACCGCGCAGGAACTGCTGTCGCCAATGGCGGACAAATCCCGCTACAGCGGTCACCTGATTGACTTCAACGTGCGTGCTGAACGTATGGGCTGGCTGCCGTCTGCTCCACAGCTGGGTACCAACCCGTTGCGTATTGCAGAAGAGGCAAAGAAAGCGGGCATGACGCCGGTGGACTACACCGTCAAATCCCTGAAGGAAGGCTCTATTCGTTTTGCGGCGGAACAGCCTGAAAACGGTAAAAACCATCCGCGTAACCTGTTTATCTGGCGCTCCAACCTGCTCGGTTCTTCCGGTAAGGGCCATGAGTTCATGCTGAAGTATCTGCTCGGTACCGACCACGGTATTCAGGGCAAAGATCTCGGCAAGCAGGGCGGCGTGAAGCCTGAAGAAGTGGAATGGAAAGACAACGGCCTGGACGGCAAACTGGATCTGGTAGTAACGCTGGACTTCCGTCTGTCGAGCACCTGCCTGTATTCGGACATCGTGCTGCCAACCGCGACCTGGTACGAAAAAGACGACATGAATACCTCGGATATGCATCCGTTTATTCATCCACTGTCTGCGGCCGTTGACCCAGCATGGGAATCCAAAAGCGACTGGGAAATCTACAAAGGCATCGCAGAGAAATTCTCCGAAGTGTGCGTAGGGCATCTGGGCAAAGAAACCGACGTGGTGACGCTGCCAATCCAGCACGACTCCGCTGCCGAACTGGCGCAGCCGCTGGACGTGAAGGACTGGAAAAAAGGCGAGTGTGACCTCATCCCGGGCGTTACTGCTCCGCACATCATTCCGGTTGAACGTGACTACCCGGCGACCTACGAACGCTTTACCTCCATCGGCCCGCTGATGGAAAAAATCGGTAACGGCGGTAAAGGGATTGCCTGGAATACCCAGAGCGAAATGGATCTGCTGCGCAAGCTCAATTACACCAAGGCAGACGGCCCGGCGAAAGGCCAGCCAATGCTGAACACGGCGATTGATGCAGCAGAGATGATCCTCACTCTGGCACCGGAAACCAACGGTCAGGTGGCAGTGAAAGCCTGGGCCGCACTGGGTGAATTCACCGGTCGTGACCACAAGCACCTGGCGCTGAACAAAGAAGACGAGAAGATCCGCTTCCGCGATATTCAGGCGCAGCCACGCAAAATTATCTCCAGCCCGACCTGGTCAGGCCTGGAAGATGAACACGTTTCCTATAACGCCGGTTACACCAACGTTCACGAGCTGATTCCATGGCGTACCCTGACCGGTCGTCAGTCTCTGTATCAGGATCACCAGTGGATGCGCGATTTCGGTGAAAGCCTGCTGGTTTACCGTCCACCAATCGACACTCGTTCGGTGAAAGCGGTGATGGGCGAGAAATCCAACGGTAACCCGGAAAAGGCGCTGAACTTCCTGACGCCACACCAGAAGTGGGGTATCCACTCCACCTACAGCGACAACCTGCTGATGCTGACGCTGGGTCGCGGTGGTCCGATCGTGTGGATGAGCGAAGCCGATGCCAAAGACCTGGGGATCGTGGACAACGACTGGATTGAAGTGTTCAACACCAACGGTTCATTGACGGCGCGTGCCGTAGTCAGCCAGCGTGTGCCAGCCGGTATGACCATGATGTACCACGCGCAGGAACGTATCGTGAACATTCCTGGCTCAGAAATCACCGAGCAGCGTGGCGGTATCCATAACTCGGTCACCCGTATTACGCCGAAACCAACCCATATGATTGGTGGCTATGCGCAGCTGGCCTATGGCTTTAACTACTACGGCACCGTGGGTTCTAACCGTGATGAGTTTGTGGTGGTACGTAAGATGAAGAATATTAACTGGTTAGACGGCGAAGGTAATGACCAGGTACAGGAGAGCGTAAAATGAAAATTCGTTCACAAGTCGGCATGGTGCTGAATCTGGATAAATGCATCGGCTGTCATACCTGCTCAGTCACCTGTAAAAACGTCTGGACCAGCCGTGAAGGTAGCGAATATGCGTGGTTCAACAACGTTGAAACCAAGCCGGGTACCGGCTTCCCGACCAACTGGGAAGATCAGGAGAAGTACAAGGGCGGGTGGATCCGCAAAATCAACGGTAAGATCCAGCCGCGCATGGGTAACCGCGCCATGCTGCTGGGTAAAATCTTTGCTAACCCGCATCTGCCGGGCATTGATGACTACTACGAGCCGTTTGATTTTGATTACCAGAACCTGCATAACGCTGCGGAAGGTAAGCATCAGCCGATTGCACGCCCTCGCTCGCTGATCACCGGTCAGCGCATGAATAAGATCGAGAAAGGCCCGAACTGGGAAGACGATCTGGGCGGTGAGTTTGAGAAGCTGTCGAAAGACAAAAACTTCGAAAACATGCAGAAGGCGATGTACGGCCAGTTTGAAAACACCTTCATGATGTACCTGCCGCGCCTGTGCGAACACTGCCTGAACCCGGCGTGCGTGGCGACCTGTCCGAGCGGCGCCATCTACAAGCGTGAAGAAGACGGTATCGTACTGATCGATCAGGACAAGTGCCGCGGCTGGCGTATGTGCATTACCGGTTGCCCGTACAAAAAAATCTACTTCAACTGGAAGAGCGGCAAATCAGAGAAGTGCATCTTCTGTTACCCGCGTATTGAAGCAGGCATGCCAACCGTCTGTTCCGAAAGCTGCGTAGGCCGTATTCGTTACCTCGGCGTGTTGCTGTATGACGCGGACGCCATTGAAAGCGCGGCGAGCACCGAACACGAAAAAGATCTGTACCAGCGTCAGCTGGACGTGTTCCTCGATCCGAACGATCCGAAAGTGATCGAGCAGGCGCTGAAAGACGGCGTACCGCAGAGCGTGATCGACGCGGCTCAACAGTCCCCAGTGTACAAAATGGCGATGGACTGGAAGCTGGCTCTGCCACTGCACCCGGAATACCGCACGCTGCCGATGGTTTGGTATGTGCCACCTCTGTCACCGATTCAGTCTGCTGCAGATGCGGGCGAGCTGGGCAGCAACGGCATTCTGCCGGACGTGGAAAGCCTGCGTATCCCAGTACAGTATCTGGCAAACCTGCTGACCGCGGGTGATACCCAGCCGGTGGTGCTGGCGCTGAAACGTATGCTGGCAATGCGCCACTTTAAACGCACCGAAACCGTGGACGGCGTGATTGATACCCGTGCACTGGAAGAAGTGGGTCTGACCGAAGCGCAGGCGCAGGAAATGTACCGCTATCTGGCGATTGCAAACTACGAAGACCGTTTCGTGGTGCCAAGCAGCCACCGTGAACAGGCTCGTGAAGCCTTCCCGGAAAAAAGCGGCTGTGGCTTTACCTTCGGTGATGGTTGCCACGGTTCAGACACTAAATTTAACCTGTTCAACAGCCGCCGCATCGATGCCATGGATGTGACCAGCAAAACGGAGCCGCACCAATGATTGAACTCGTCATTGTTTCGCGTCTGCTCGAGTACCCGGATACTGCGCTTGCGCAGCATCAACAGGAACTCTTTGATGCACTCGCGTCATCTGAAAACCTGGATAAAGAGGATGCCCAGACGCTGGGCGTGTTCCTGCGCGATCTGTTAGCGCGCGACTTGCTGGATGCCCAGTCTGACTACAGCCAGCTGTTTGACCGTGGCCGCGCGACATCGCTGCTGCTGTTCGAACATGTTCACGGCGAATCCCGCGATCGTGGGCAGGCAATGGTCGACCTGATGGCACAGTATGAGCAGCATGGGCTCCAGCTCGACAGTCGCGAGCTGCCGGACCACCTGCCGCTGTATCTGGAATACCTGGCGCACCTGCCAAAAGAGGAGGCGCTCGGCGGGCTGCAGGACATCGCCCCAATCCTGGCATTGCTCGGCGCGCGTCTGCAGCAGCGTGAAAGCACGTATGCGGTCCTGTTCGATCTGCTGGTGAAGCTGGCGAAAGCGGCAGTCGACAGCGATAAAGTGGCGGAGAAAATTGCGGATGAAGCCCGTGACGACACCCCGCAGGCGCTGGATGCGGTCTGGGAAGAAGAGCAGGTGAAATTCTTTGCCGATCAGAACTGCGGAGAGTCAGAAATCTCGGCTCACCAGCGTCGTTTTGCCGGAGCCGTTGCCCCGCAATATTTGAATATCTCTAACGGAGGACAGCAATAATGCACTTCCTTAATATGTTCTTCTTTGACATCTACCCGTATATCGCGGGCACCGTGTTCCTGGTGGGAAGTTGGCTGCGTTATGACTATGGCCAGTACACCTGGCGCGCTGCCTCCAGCCAGATGCTGGATCGTAAAGGGATGAACCTGGCCTCTAACCTGTTCCACATCGGTATTTTGGGTATTTTTGCCGGCCACTTCCTGGGGATGCTGACTCCGCACTGGATGTACGAAGCCTGGTTGCCAATCGAAGTGAAGCAGAAGATGGCGATGTTTGCGGGCGGTGCCAGCGGCGTGATGTGTCTGGTCGGCGGGCTTCTGCTGCTGAAGCGACGCCTGTTCAGCCCACGCGTGCGTGCAACCACAACCGGCGCAGACATTCTGATCCTCTCCCTGCTGATGGTGCAGTGTGCGCTGGGTCTGCTGACCATTCCATTCTCTGCCCAACATATGGACGGCAGCGAAATGATGAAACTGGTTGGCTGGGCACAGTCTGTCGTGACTTTCCACGGCGGTGCATCTGAGCATCTGGATGGCGTGGCGTTTATCTTCCGCGTGCACCTGGTGCTGGGGATGACCCTGTTTGTGCTGTTCCCGTTCTCCCGTCTGGTACACATCTGGAGCGCGCCGGTCGAGTACCTGACGCGCAAATACCAGATTGTACGTGCCCGCCGCTAGTTAGTTGTGTTAAGACCGACCCCGCACTCGCGGGGTTTTTTTTCGCCCCAGCCCAGGTTATTACCCGCCGCCGCAAACAGGATCAATGCGCCGCCCGCCAGCTGTGTAAGGTTCAGCGAATGCCCAAAGACGAGGTTATCGACGATAAGCGCCACCACCGGATAGATAAACGACAACGAACCGGTAACAGGGGTAGGGAGTTTCTGGAGGGCGCTGTACAGCAACTGGTACATGATACCGGTATGGACGATACCCAGCGTCAGTAAAATGGACCACGGAAAATCCCCTGAAAATGTCGGTAGTTGTGCCAGCGGTAATAGCATGACTACGCCCGTCACCACTTGAATAAAGGCGATGTGCTGCGGTGCGATAGATTGTAGTTTGCGGGCAATGATTGCCGTCAGCGCGTAGAAGAACGCGGCTCCCAGCGCCAGGCCGATGCCGGTGAGCCATTCGCCATCCTGGGTTTTGCTCAGTTCACTGGAGAGCAACACAATCACGCCGCCAAAGGCGAGGAGCAGCCAGCCCCATTTTACCAGGCTAACACGTTCGCCTAATACCATCCCCATCATCACCAGCATAAAAGGCTGGGTGTTATATACCACGGTAGAAAGTCCAATCGAGATCCGCTCATAGGCGGCAAACAGCAGCAGCCAGTTCACCACCAAGGCCACGCCTCCGAGAATAGCCAACAGCAGCGTGACGCGGGTCAGGGGGCTAAATGGCTTTCTACTTATTCTGATGAAAACAAATAGCGCAATCGCCCCGATAAGACAGCGCCAAAACACCACTTCCGTTACCGGTAGACCGGAGAGCAAAACAAACGCCCCAATAGAGCCGGAAATAACCATCGCCAGGCTCATTTGCCAGACGCCTTTTTGTAAATCACGCATCATCCACCTCCTGATTAATCGATCTATTGTCGAAAAAGGCTGACGGGTTTTACAGCGTTGATATAAGGTTGTTTGAATGAATGGCTTTTTAAAATTAGGTAAAAATGATGGAATACCTTCTCGATGAGATCGACAGGCAGATTCTGGATTGTTTGGTAGAGGATGCCCGCATGTCGCTCAAGGTGCTGAGTGGCCACGTTGGCCTGACATCGCCGAGTACGGCGGAGCGCCTGAAAAGGCTTGAAGAAAGAGGGGTTATTCAGGGATATGGCGCACGCGTGAGTCTGGCTGCGTTAGGATACACCTTGCAGGCGCTGGTGCGCGTAAGGCCTCTGCCGGGGTTATTGCATAAAGTGGACAAGTACATTCAGGCGATGCCGGAGTGTATTGAAAGCGATAAAGTAACTGGGGAGGATTGCTTTGTGATCAGGCTGGTGGTGCGTTCGATTGAACAACTGGATGAGTTGCTGGACGGGCTGGCAGAACATGCTCAGTGTAATACGTCGATTGTGAAGCGTTCACCGGTGAAGCGTCGACTTCCGCCGATGTAGGTATTCGAATTTGATTTGGCTTTGTTCAGAAGTGATGGTGGTGGGGGAAGGATTGCTCGGCGCGTTGCGCCTCGCCCTTCGGGTCGTTGCCTTCGGCAACGCTTTCTCGCTTCGCTCGAATCAAACCTTGGTCGAAGCTTCTCGTCCTTCCCACAGAGTATAAACATAGAGTACGGGACGATGTGTGAGTGTCGAACGATAGGAAAGTGATGGTGGTGGGGGAAGGATTCGAACCTTCGAAGTCGATGACGGCAGATTTACAGTCTGCTCCCTTTGGCCGCTCGGGAACCCCACCAGGGGTATTTCATATTTTGAGGTACTGCTTGAAGATGGTGGTGGGGGAAGGATTATTCGTCGCTTCGCTCCTCACCCTTCGGGTCGTTGCCTTTGGCAACGTTCTCTCGCTCTCACGAGAGTCGAACCTTAATCGAAGGTTCTCACCCTTCCCGATAAGTGCAAACTTCAGTATTCTCTTATCGGTGCTACCACATCACTGTGATAAATAATGGTGGTGGGGGAAGGATTATTCGTCGCTTCGCTCCTCACCCTTCGGGTCGTTGCCTTTGGCAACGTTCTCTCGCTCTCACGAGAGTCGAACCTTAATCGAAGGTTCTCACCCTTCCCGATAAGTGCAAACTTCAGTATTCTCTTATCGGTGCTACCACATCACTGTGATAAATAATGGTGGTGGGGGAAGGATTCGAACCTTCGAAGTCGATGACGGCAGATTTACAGTCTGCTCCCTTTGGCCGCTCGGGAACCCCACCACGGGGTAATGCTTTTACTGGCCTGCTTCCTGTTGGAAGCGGGGCGCATCATATCAAATGACACGCCCCTGTAAAGTATTCCTTTAGATAAATGGCGCTGTTTGCCTGCTTTTTATCCGTAAAGCTGCAAAGCTAATCAATTCATTTTCCGAAGGATTAAAGAATAATCGTTCTGTTGCCGTACACGAACACGCGCTGCGCTAGCACCTGATACAGTGCGCGACTTAACACGTTTTTCTCTACGTCACGCCCGGCACGCATCATATCTTCCGCAGCGTAGGTGTGATCCACATGAATAACGTCCTGCATGATGATTGGACCTTCATCCAGGTTGTCATTCACGTAATGCGCCGTGGCGCCGATTATCTTCACGCCGCGCTCATATGCCTGGTGGTATGGACGTGCGCCAATGAATGCAGGCAGGAACGAGTGGTGGATATTAATGATTTTGTTCGGGAAACGTGAAACGAAGGACGGCGTTAACACACGCATATACTTCGCCAATACGACGTAATCCGGGTTATGTGCTTCAATCGCCTGTGCCATCAGGTCGTCATGTTCTTCACGTGTGTGGCCTTCATGGCTCACCAGTTCGAACGGAATATCAAAACGTTCAACCAGCGTACGAAGCGTCTCATGGTTACCGATGACGGCGGCAATCTCAACGTCCAGGCCGCCGTAGTTCGCTTTCATTAGCAGGTCGCCCAGGCAGTGCGCCTCTTTGGTCACCAGGATCACAATCCGTCGACGTCCAGCAGGCGTCAGTTCGCGCACGGAACCTTCCGGCAGGGCGCTGTCCAGATCGGCAAGCAAGGTAGTGTCGTTGAAAATACCTTCCAGCTCAGTGCGCATAAAAAAGCGCCCGGTACGGTGGTCAACGAACTCGTTGTTCTGCACGATATTCAGTTCATGCTTGTAGCAAATGTTGGTAATTCGTGCGATCAGCCCTTTTTGATCGGGACAGATGGTGCGCAGAACTTTACGTTGTAGAGATTGCATCGCCGGGAAATCCTGTTTGTGTATTTGCGAAGTCTGGGTTGTCAGGCATTACTGCCCGCAACACTTTTTAAATTTTTTACCTGAACCACATGGGCAGGGATCGTTACGACCAAACTGAGGGCGCGTTCCGTCAATATAGTACCACTGCCCGTTTTCCTTTAAGAATCGGGAGCGCTCGATAATGGCGCCAGGCTTATGTTGCTCGCTAAAGCGGGCAACAAAGCTAACGTAACCTTCGTTATCGTGACTGCCTGCTGTTGCTTCATAAAGGGTGAGACCAAGCCACTGGGTATTGGCGAACCCGGCTTCGATCTCCTGCCTGAAGTCGGCGGCCTGGCATGATGGATGCCAGGTCTTAATGAGGTAGTCTGCGTCTTTGATCACAAAAGCAGTATACCGCGAACGCATAAGGTGTGACGGGTCTGGTGCAACCTGTTCACCAGTAAGATATCGCTGGCAACATAGGCTATACTCCAGAGCGCTACCGCAGGGGCAGAGTTGAGACACGATTCTCTTCCTGGAACAAATTATAACGGCGTTAAACGCCTCGGGTAGCACCATGTTAACTGAGCTGTTGCGTTGACGCTATGTCGGGATCCAGGGGAAGTAAAGCAGGGCTAATGAGAAAAGTTAAAATTGGACTGGCGCTGGGCTCAGGTGCAGCCCGGGGATGGTCACATATTGGCGTGATTAATGCCTTGCAGAAGATGGGTGTTGACGTTGATATTGTTGCAGGGTGCTCTATTGGTTCGCTGGTCGGGTCTGCCTACGCGTGTGGAAAACTCCCTGAGATTGAGGGCTGGGTTCGGTCCTTTAGCTACTGGGACGTTCTGCGCCTGATGGATGTATCCTGGCAGCGCGGCGGGTTGCTGCGTGGCGAACGCGTATTTAATCAATTCCGCCAGGTTATGCCTCTCGAAGACTTCAGCCATTGCAAGATGCCATTCGGTGCCGTCGCCACGAACCTCAGTACCGGACGTGAACTCTGGCTCACCGAAGGTGATCTCCATCTTGCCGTTCGCGCATCCTGCAGCATGCCGGGGTTAATGGCTCCGGTCCCGCATAACGGCTACTGGCTTGTGGATGGTGGTGTGGTTAACCCTGTCCCAATCTCCCTCACGCGTGCGATGGGGGCAGACATCGTGATCGCCGTAGATTTGCAGCATGATGCACACCTGATGCAACAAGACCTTATGCCGGTCAACCTGCAGGCCGATGAATCTGACAGCGAGAAGCTGGCCTGGCATGAACGTTTACGTGAAAAAATAGGGCGAAAAGCCGCGCGTCGTGCAGTCGTCGCCCCGACGGCGATAGAAATTATGACCACCTCAATTCAGGTGCTTGAAAATCGCCTCAAACGTAACCGTATGGCTGGCGACCCCCCGGATATTCTGATTCAACCTTATTGCCCACAAATCTCTACGCTTGATTTCCATCGGGCTGAAGCCGCCATTGCAGCGGGTACTTTAGCCGTCGAAAAGAAAATGGATGAGCTGTTACCGTTTGTGCGAACAGCACTTTGAGCACCTTTTTTTTGATTACTTCAGCAAAATCTGACAGGCGACAGTGCCGATAGCATGCCACTATTTAGTAACTGTAAGCCTGGGGAGGAACCATGACGCAGCCATTGGCCGGAAAACACATTTTGATTGTTGAAGACGAGCCCGTTTTCCGCTCGCTGCTGGATTCGTGGTTATCCTCACTGGGTGCCAGCACGCTGCTCGCTGAGGATGGTATCGACGCACTGGAAAAAATGGTCAGCAACACGCCTGACCTCATGATTTGTGACATTGCGATGCCAAGGATGAATGGTCTGGCGTTAGTTGAGCATCTGCGTAATGAGGGCGATCAAATGCCCATTCTGGTGATCTCGGCGACAGAGAATATGGCGGATATCGCCAAAGCGCTGCGTCTCGGTGTGCAGGATATTCTGCTTAAACCGGTCAAAGACCTGAACCGCCTACGTGAAACCGTTCTGGCTTGCCTTTATCCTAATATGTTTAATTCTCGTGTTGAGGAAGAAGAACGGCTTTTTCAGGATTGGGATGCGCTGGTCAGTAATCCACCGGCAGCGGCTAAATTGTTACAGGAGCTTCAGCCTCCCGTGCAACAAAGCATTTCACACTGTCGTATTAATTATCGACAGCTGACGGCTGCCGACCAGCCAGGGTTAGTCCTTGATATTGCCCCACTGTCTGATTCGGATCTGGCCTTTTATTGTCTGGACGTCACCCGGGCAGGGGATAATGGCGTATTAGCCGCCTTATTACTGCGGGCGCTTTTTAATGGCCTGCTGCAGGAACAGTTATCCCATCAGGGGCAGCGGCTTCCAGAGTTAGGCAGTTTGCTTAAACAAGTAAACCAACTTTTCCGCCAGGCCAATTTACCAGGACAGTTTCCGCTATTGGTCGGTTATTACCACAGTGGTTTGCAAAATCTGATCCTCGTTTCTGCTGGTCTAAATGCCACCTTGAATACTGAAGAACATCATATTCAGGTGAGTAACGGTGTTCCACTGGGTACATTAGGCACGGCTTATCTTAATCAAATTAGCCATCGTTGCTCCTCCTGGCAGTGCCAAATTTGGGGGGCCGGAGGACGACTGCGCTTAATGTTGTCCACGGAATAACCAATTGGATCTTATTCTTACGAATGCTTTTCCAGTGAATTGCCGGGAGTGCTAGTATCTCGGCCCAGCGTCATACGTATTTGTCTTAATTGATCGGCAACGCGTTCTTTTCAGACCCGGACTGTAGGGTAAGGCTGATATACTCAACGCGTTATTTAATGCAAAAAAGTTCAAAACATGAACAGCTCAGGAGAATTTCAATGGCTGCCCTAAATTCGAAAGTCAGAAAGGCCGTTATCCCGGTAGCGGGATTGGGGACCAGGATGTTACCAGCAACGAAGGCAATCCCTAAAGAGATGCTGCCTTTGGTTGATAAGCCATTAATCCAGTATGTCGTTAATGAATGTATTGCAGCCGGCATTACTGAGATTGTGCTGGTTACGCATTCATCTAAAAACTCTATCGAGAACCATTTCGATACCAGTTTTGAACTTGAAGCGATGCTGGAAAAGCGTGTTAAACGTCAGCTGTTAGCTGAAGTTCAGTCTATTTGCCCACCGCACGTTACCATCATGCAAGTTCGTCAAGGTCTGGCAAAAGGCCTGGGCCATGCCGTGCTGTGCGCACACCCTGTTGTCGGCGATGAGCCAGTCGCGGTGATCCTGCCGGACGTTATTCTGGATGAATTCGAATCCGATCTTTCTCAGGATAACCTGGCAGAAATGATTAAACGCTTCGACGAATCAGGCAGCAGCCAGATTATGGTTGAGCCAGTGGACGATGTGACCGCTTACGGCGTTGTTGACTGTAAAGGCATCAGCCTTGCGCCTGGTGAAAGCGTGCCAATGGTTGGCGTGGTTGAGAAGCCTAAGGCTGACGTAGCGCCTTCTAATCTGGCGGTTGTGGGTCGTTATGTCCTGAGCGCTGAAATCTGGCCTCTGCTGGCGAAAACGCCTCCAGGAGCGGGTGACGAGATCCAGCTGACAGATGCCATTGATATGCTTATCGAGAAAGAAACTGTAGAGGCTTACCATATGAAAGGTAAGAGCCATGACTGTGGTAATAAACTCGGATATATGCAGGCATTTGTAGAATATGGCATCCGCCACAATACGCTAGGTGAAGAATTTAAAACCTGGCTTAAAGACAGCATGGGTATTAAAAAATAACCTGTGCTTCAAATGAACAAGACCGGTGTGGCGTTGCCCACCGGTTTTTTTATGCCCATAACACCGGGCTGCCGGTTCGGATTGTAAGGAAGGTTAAAAAGAGGATTAGTGCTATATGACAGAGTGTAAGGGGATGTTTGGGGTTAATGGCAGAGACAAAAAATCCCGCATTAAGCGGGATTTTTAGAATGGGTCCAGATTAATCCTTGATCAGGAAGTCATCCAGCTGTTTACCTTGCTCATCCATGGCTTTCTTGATAACAGCAGGAGTACGACCCTGGCCAGTCCAGGTTTTAGTTTCGCCGTTCTCATCAACATAGCTATATTTAGCAGGACGCGCAGCGCGTTTTGCTTTGGTACCGGTTTTAGCGGCAGCCATGCTGTTCAGCAATTCGTTTGGATCGATACCATCGGCAATCAGCATTTCGCGGTATTGCTGCAGTTTACGAGTACGTTCTTCGATTTCAGCAGCAGCAACGCTTTCTTCTTCGCGACGTTCATTAACTACAACTTCTAATTTTTCCAGCATTTCTTCAAGCGTTTCGAGGGTGCATTCTCTTGCCTGCGCACGAAGAGTACGGATGTTGTTCAGAATTTTAAGTGCTTCGCTCATTGTAGTAATCTCAAACTTATATTGGGGGTGGTTTGTTGTCCTAATAATAGAGCGATAAATTGAGTTGTGCAATAGGTGGGAATGTAAGGAATTCAAAAAATACTTAATAAGGGTCGCTATTATTTATTACGCTAACTTAAATTCTATCCCTATGCTGGCCTGCCTGTTATCACGTAAACGGGCTTAACCCAGCGGGTTACATGTTTTTTTTGTGACATTTACCGCAGGAATTATAGTTGCGGCGGATAAATATCGCCCTTTTGTATTGCTTTTCATAAGAGAGGAGACCGCAAGAATAGTTAATAAATAGTGAATTTTAATGAATGATGATTCCAGTATAAAAAGAAGTGGTATGTTTGGCTAACCACAGTGGCTATTGTCTGCACATAATGCGTTTACTCTCTGTTTTAACGCATTATTTCCACCTTCAAGTGGCTGTAACTCCGATGCTGTTATCCATACTCTGTGCGGCGTGTCGCTGATGACGAGGCAGAATATGGTACAATGAATCATTGGGAATATTACACATTGATTAGGGTTTTACGGCCAATGGCACAACTTTATTTCTACTATTCGGCAATGAACGCAGGGAAATCCACCGCATTACTGCAATCTTCCTACAATTATCAGGAACGGGGTATGCGTACCGTTGTTTACACGGCAGAAATCGACGATCGCTTTGGTGCCGGTAAAGTGAGTTCACGGATTGGTCTTACGTCACCAGCGCGGCTTTATAACCCGGAGACCGACCTGCTGGCTGATATCCGCACTGCCCATGCTTCAGAGCCGATTCATTGCGTTCTGGTCGATGAGAGCCAGTTTCTGACGCGTGAACAAGTCCATGCGCTTTCAGAGGTTGTTGACGAGCTGGACATTCCCGTTCTGTGTTATGGGCTGCGCACAGACTTCCGTGGCGAGCTATTTGCCGGAAGCCAGTATTTGCTGGCGTGGTCCGATAAACTGGTTGAATTAAAGACTATCTGCTTTTGCGGACGTAAAGCCAGTATGGTGCTTCGTCTTGATCAGTCAGGAAAACCATATGCAGACGGCGAGCAGGTCGTAATAGGGGGAAATGAACGTTATGTTTCTGTTTGCCGTAAGCATTATAAGGAAGCGCTGGACGTTGGCTCGTTGACGGCTATTCAGCACGATAACCGGAAATAATATCTCTCCGCTTATCGTATGAAGTTTAAAATTCGGACATAAAAAAACCCGCCACCGGCGGGTTTTTTAACAGGCTGTCAATTAAGCGCTTTTCTTCGCTTTTTTGTCAGCTTTAGCGGCTGGTGCAGCTTCTGTTTTCACAGGTGCAACATCACCTTCTTTGAACTCGCGGCCGTAGTAGGTATCCAGCAGGATCTGTTTCAGCTCGGAGATCAGTGGGTAGCGCGGGTTAGCACCGGTGCACTGGTCATCGAAGGCATCTTCAGACAGCTTGTCTACGTGAGCGAGGAAGTCAGCTTCCTGAACACCCGCTTCGCGGATAGATTTTGGAATCCCCAGCTCCGCTTTGATGCTGTCCAGCCATGCCAGCAGTTTCTCAATCTTCGCAGCAGTACGGTCACCCGCAGCGCTCAGACCCAGGTGGTCTGCGATTTCAGCGTAGCGGCGACGCGCCTGTGGGCGGTCATACTGGCTGAAGGCAGTCTGTTTGGTTGGGTTATCGTTAGCGTTGTAACGGATAACGTTGCTGATCAACAGGGCGTTCGCCAGGCCGTGAGGAATATGGAACTGTGAACCCAGTTTGTGCGCCATAGAGTGGCAAACACCCAGGAAGGCGTTAGCAAACGCAATACCGGCGATGGTGGCTGCACTGTGTACGCGCTCACGAGCAACTGGGTTTTTAGACCCTTCGTTATAAGACGCTGGCAGGTTTTCTTTCAGCAGTTTCAGTGCCTGCAGAGCCTGGCCGTCAGAGAATTCAGAAGCCAGTACAGAAACATACGCTTCGAGGGCGTGAGTGACTGCATCCAGACCACCAAATGCGCACAGTGATTTCGGCATATCCATTACCAGGTTGGCATCAACGATCGCCATATCTGGAGTCAGTGCGTAATCAGCCAGTGGGTATTTCTGGCCGGTAGCATCATCAGTCACAACCGCAAAAGGCGTCACTTCTGAACCGGTACCGGAAGTGGTGGTCACGGCGATCATTTTCGCTTTCACGCCCATTTTCGGGAACTTGTAGATACGCTTACGGATATCCATAAAGCGCAGTGCCAGTTCTTCGAAGTGCGTTTCTGGGTGCTCGTACATGACCCACATGATTTTCGCAGCGTCCATTGGGGAACCGCCGCCCAGTGCGATAATCACATCTGGTTTGAAGGAGTTGGCCAGTTCAGCACCTTTACGAACAACCGTCAGCGTTGGGTCAGCTTCAACTTCAAAGAACACTTCTGTTTCAACGCCTGACGCTTTGAGAACAGAGGTGATCTGGTCTGCATAGCCGTTGTTGAACAGGAAGCGGTCGGTCACGATGAGCGCACGTTTGTGGCCATCAGTAATCACTTCATCCAGCGCGATTGGCAGAGAGCCACGGCGGAAGTAGATAGATTTCGGAAGTTTGTGCCACAACATGTTTTCAGCTCGCTTAGCAACGGTTTTCTTGTTGATCAGGTGTTTTGGACCAACGTTTTCAGAGATGGAGTTACCACCCCAGGAACCACAACCCAGAGTCAGGGAAGGTGCGAGTTTAAAGTTATACAGGTCACCGATACCACCCTGAGAGGCCGGGGTGTTAATCAGGATACGTGCGGTTTTCATCATCTGACCGAAATGCGCAACGCGTTCTGGTTGGTTGTCCTGGTCGGTATACAGGCATGAGGTGTGGCCGATGCCGCCCATGGCAACCAGTTTCTCTGCTTTTTCTACCGCGTCATTGAAATCTTTCGCACGGTACATTGCCAGAGTCGGGGACAGTTTTTCGTGAGCAAACGGCTCGCTTTCGTCAACAACTTTAACTTCACCAATCAGGATTTTGGTCGAGACCGGGACGGTAAAGCCCGCCAGTTCAGCAATCTTATAGGCAGGCTGACCCACGATAGCGGCGTTCAGTGCGCCATTTTTCAGAATGATATCCTGAACGGCTTTCAGCTCTTTGCCCTGCAGCAGGTAGCCACCGTGGTTAGCGAAACGTTCGCGAACGGCATCGTATACGGAATCAACGACGACAACAGACTGCTCAGACGCACAGATAACACCGTTGTCGAAGGTCTTAGACATCAGTACGGATGCTACGGCACGTTTGATATCGGCAGTTTCGTCGATAACAACAGGGGTGTTACCTGCACCTACGCCGATAGCGGGTTTACCGGAACTGTATGCCGCTTTAACCATGCCAGGACCACCGGTTGCCAGAATCAGGTTGATGTCTGGGTGGTGCATCAGGGCGTTGGACAATTCAACCGAAGGTTGGTCGATCCAGCCAATGAGGTCTTTAGGTGCGCCAGCAGCAATTGCCGCCTGCAGGACGATGTCTGCAGCTTTATTGGTCGCGTCTTTCGCACGTGGGTGCGGAGAGAAGATGATTGCATTACGGGTCTTCAGGCTAATCAGAGACTTGAAGATAGCAGTGGAGGTTGGGTTGGTTGTTGGAACGATACCGCAAATAATGCCGATAGGTTCTGCAATAGTGATAGTACCGAAGGTGTCGTCTTGAGACAGCACACCACAGGTTTTCTCATCTTTATAGGCGTTGTAGATATACTCAGAAGCAAAGTGGTTTTTGATCACTTTATCTTCAACGATACCCATACCGGATTCGGCTACGGCCATTTTAGCGAGAGGGATTCGAGCATCTGCGGCAGCCAGTGCTGCAGCGCGGAAGATTTTATCAACCTGTTCTTGGGTGAAATTGGCATATTCACGCTGGGCTTTTTTCACGCGCTCTACGAGGGCGTTCAGTTCAGCGATATTAGTAACAGCCATAATGCTCTCCTGATAATGTTTAAACTCTTTTAGTAAACCAGCGCTCGATACGTCAAACAGTATAGACAGAGCCGATACCACTTGCGTAACACACAGTAAAACAAAGGGTTACTTCTTGCTTCTGTGCACTAATTTACTAAAAGAGCCTTACCTTAGCATCATCCCTTTTTGATAGGTGATCTCCCTGGGGGCGTACTCAAGATTACTCACTTCTGAGTACGGAAATCATGATCTGCGTCAATTTTCTACCAAGCTGATACCTTTCAGCAGGCTTATTTGTGAAAGATTATTCCACTGTTAAATAATTACGTAACTATTGGAAGTGACGCTATCATTGATTCTACAAATGTTTAACATCATGAAATGATAACGTTTTGGCACAGATTTCTGGTGAAGTATACTGATAAAAAGCGTATCTTCAGCGCGGTTTTACCATGACATTCTTTCAGTCCCGAACCACGCTCATCAGCGGAGCTTAATGTGATTCAAACGCTTTTTGATTTCCCTACATATTTTAAGTTTTTTATTGGGTTATTTGCACTCGTTAACCCAGTAGGGATCATTCCTGTCTTCATTAGTATGACCAGCTACCAAACGGCAGCGGCGAGGAACAAAACCAACCTCACGGCAAACATGTCTGTTGCCATCATACTGCTTACGTCACTTTACCTGGGTGATGGCATTTTGCAGGTCTTCGGGATTTCGATTGATTCATTCCGCATCGCGGGTGGGATCCTGGTTGTGACCATTGCCATGTCCATGATCAGCGGCAAATTGGGTGAAGACAAACAGAATAAGCAAGAGAAGTCAGAGACGTCGGTTCGCGAAAGTATCGGCGTGGTGCCACTAGCGCTGCCGCTCATGGCCGGCCCTGGGGCCATTAGCTCAACAATTGTGTGGGGTACGCGCTACCACAACCTTATGCACCTTATTGGTTTCTCTGTCGCGATTGCGCTTTTTGCACTTTGCTGTTGGGGCGTTTTTCGTATGGCGCCATGGCTGGTACGTTTACTGGGACAGACCGGCATTAACGTCATTACCCGTATCATGGGTCTGCTATTGATGGCGTTGGGAATTGAATTCATCGTTACCGGTATTAAGAGTATTTTCCCCGGCTTATTACACTAAGCATTTCATATGAAAGAACGGAGCCTGCGGCTCCGTTTTTTTTGCGTCATTATCAGCAAAACATATTAATAAAGTTGAAATGTGCACATACCATATCAAATTCTACTAATAATCATCTTCTCTTAATTTTCAGTGAGTTACTGATTTTGGTTTTGCACGGCTGCACAGAAATTCTGCAATCACTCTGTTATTTTACTCACATGATACTCTGGGGCTTGCTGATAGATAACCGAAATGATATTAGTATTTTCAACGTTCCCCTAGAGGAATGTGCTAAATAATAACCAGTTGTTAAATTTTCGTACAAAACCACTCAATGATAGCGCAGCGACGCGCTTATAGAGAAAAACTTCTCTATCATATTGAATAGCTAGATATTTTTTAGGTGTTCGATGTCTGGCAGGGCTGCCCACCAAGAAACGGTAACCACCGTAAAAGAGAATTGCTTAACAAATTTGCAAAATGTATTGGCGCGGGATTACGCCATTTGGTACTTTCCGGCCTTATATTTTGCAGCATAAAACAAGCAGATGAGAATTATTTTCATATAGTCCTCTTCTCAGATTTCAAACGCACGTCGCTGACAGGGTAGGCGTGTAAAGAATCGACGCAAGACGGCCATACGAGCGGTCAGTAATAAAGAAGTCGGTGATAGCAAGAAGTAAAAAAAGAACCTGACAGCAGCAAAAAAAACTCCTGCGCTGTACAGGCCCCAACAGGGGATTACACAGCTGGCGAAGGCCAGTAATTATAATGAGTGGAGTATCAACACAATGTCCATCATCACAAAAAAAAGTCTGGTAGCGGCGGGAATTTTAACAGCGCTAATCGCAGGCAACGTTGCAATGGCTGCAGATGTACCGGCAGGGGTTCAACTGGCAGAGAAGCAGACGCTGGTGCGTAACAACGGTGCGGAGGTTCAGTCTCTCGACCCGCACAAAATTGAAGGTGTTCCGGAGTCTAACGTTAGCCGCGATCTGTTCGAAGGTCTGCTGGTGACTGACGTAGACGGCCACCCGGCGCCGGGTGTGGCAGAAAAATGGGAAAACAAAGATTTTAAAGTCTGGACCTTCCATCTGCGTAAAGATGCGAAATGGTCTGACGGTACTCCGGTCACCGCCGAAGATTTCGTCTATAGCTGGCAGCGTCTGGCGAATCCTAATACCGCCTCCCCGTATGCGAGCTATCTGCAGTATGGCCACATTGCCAATATCGATGACATCATTGCAGGTAAAAAACCGGTCACCGATCTGGGCGTCAAAGCTATTGATGCCAACACATTCGAAGTGACGTTGAGCGAACCTGTTCCGTACTTCTATAAATTACTGGTGCACCCGTCTGTCTCTCCAGTGCCAAAAGCTGCGGTTGAGAAATTCGGTGAAAAATGGACCCAGCCTGCCAACATCGTGACGAACGGTGCCTACAAGCTGAAAGCGTGGGTTGTTAACGAACGTATCGATCTGGAGCGTAATACCAACTACTGGGATAACGCTAAAACAGTGATTAACCAGGTCACTTACCTGCCAATCGCTTCTGAAGTCACTGACGTTAACCGCTACCGCAGCGGCGAAATTGACATGACCTATAACAACATGCCAATTGAACTGTTCCAGAAGCTGAAAAAAGAGATCCCGACAGAGGTACACGTTGACCCGTACCTGTGTACTTACTACTACGAGATCAACAACCAGAAAGCACCTTTTACCGACGTGCGCGTACGTACCGCGCTGAAGCTGGCGCTGGATCGCGACATTATCGTTAACAAAGTGAAGAACCAGGGCGATCTGCCTGCGTACAGCTATACTCCGCCATACACTGATGGTGCAAAACTGACAGAGCCAGAGTGGTTTAAGCTGACACAGGACCAACGTAACGCAGAAGCGAAGAAACTGCTGGCAGAAGCGGGTTATACCGCCGACAAGCCGCTGACCTTCAGCCTGCTGTACAACACGTCTGACCTGCATAAAAAACTGGCTATCGCAGTTGCGTCAATCTGGAAAAAGAACCTGGGTGCAAACGTGAAGCTGGAGAACCAGGAGTGGAAAACCTTCCTGGACAGCCGTCATCAGGGCACCTTTGATGTGGCGCGTGCGGGCTGGTGTGCGGACTATAACGAACCGACCTCCTTCCTGAATACCATGCTGAGCGACAGCTCAAACAACACGGCTCACTATAAGAGCCCGGCGTTTGACAAGCTGATCGGCGATACGCTTAAAACGACGGATGAAGCTCAACGTACCGAGCTGTACTCTAAAGCAGAGCAGCAGCTGGATAAAGATTCCGCGATCGTTCCGGTCTACTACTACGTTAACGCTCGTCTGGTTAAGCCGTGGGTAGGTGGGTATACCGGTAAAGACCCGATGGATAATATCTACGTTAAAAACTTGTATATTATCAAGCATTAATGGCAATGAGTGGGGCGGGTTAACTCGCCCCACGGTGTCTAACCAACGTCATATTATATAGGCACACGCCAGAAGGTACGGGCAATGTTGAAATTTATCCTACGTCGCTGTCTTGAAGCGATTCCAACGTTATTTATTCTAATTACTATTTCCTTCTTCATGATGCGCCTCGCGCCGGGAAGTCCTTTTACCGGTGAACGTACGCTCCCGCCAGAAGTCATGGCGAATATCGAAGCGAAATACCATTTAAACGATCCTATCTCCACCCAATACTTCAATTATCTGAAGCAACTGGCGCACGGTGATTTTGGGCCGTCATTCAAATACAAAGACTATTCCGTTAATGACCTAGTGGCGTCTAGCTTCCCGGTATCGGCGAAATTAGGGGCTGCGGCATTCTTCCTGGCCGTCATTCTCGGGGTCACTGCTGGCGTTATCGCGGCATTAAAACAAAATACCAAATGGGATTATGCCGTAATGGGGGTTGCAATGACCGGGGTGGTTATCCCCAGTTTCGTTGTCGCGCCATTACTGGTGATGATATTTGCCATCACGCTGAAATGGCTGCCCGGGGGCGGCTGGAATGGCGGGGCACTGAAGTTCATGATTTTGCCTATGGTGGCATTATCTCTGGCGTACATCGCCAGCATCGCACGTATTACTCGAGGTTCGATGATTGAAGTCCTGCACTCCAACTTCATCCGTACCGCGCGTGCGAAAGGGTTGCCGATGCGCCGGATTATCTTCCGTCACGCGCTCAAGCCTGCGCTGTTGCCTGTGCTCTCCTATATGGGCCCGGCGTTCGTCGGGATTATTACGGGTTCAATGGTCATTGAAACGATTTATGGCCTGCCGGGTATCGGCCAGCTGTTTGTTAACGGAGCGCTGAACCGCGACTATTCGCTCGTTCTGAGCCTGACGATCCTCGTGGGCGCGCTGACTATTCTCTTCAACGCCGTTGTCGATGTGCTGTATGCCGTTATCGACCCGAAAATCCGTTACTAATACTGGAGTACGCCATGATGTTGAGTAAGAAAAACAGCGAGGCGCTGGAAAACTTCAGTGAGAAACTGGAAGTCGAAGGTCGCAGCCTCTGGCAGGACGCACGTCGTCGCTTTATGCACAACCGTGCCGCGGTTGCCAGCCTGGTTGTCCTGGTCATCATCGCGCTGTTTGTGACCCTGGCACCAATGCTGTCGCAATTTACCTATTTCGACACCGATTGGGGCATGATGTCCAGCGCACCTGATATGGAATCAGGGCACTATTTCGGTACGGATTCATCCGGCCGTGATTTGCTGGTACGTGTCGCCATTGGTGGCCGTATCTCGCTGATGGTCGGTATTGCTGCCGCGCTGGTGGCTGTAATCCTGGGAACGTTGTACGGCTCGCTTTCCGGCTACTTGGGCGGGAAGGTGGACTCGGTGATGATGCGTCTGCTGGAGATCTTAAACTCCTTCCCGTTTATGTTCTTCGTGATCCTCCTGGTCACTTTCTTTGGCCAGAACATTCTGTTGATCTTCGTGGCAATCGGGATGGTTTCCTGGCTGGATATGGCGCGTATTGTGCGTGGCCAAACGCTGAGCCTTAAACGTAAAGAGTTTATTGAAGCGGCGCAGGTCGGCGGTGTCTCTACCGGAAATATCGTTGTTCGCCATATTGTTCCTAACGTGCTGGGCGTGGTGGTGGTGTATGCCTCACTGTTGGTGCCCAGCATGATCCTGTTCGAATCTTTCCTAAGCTTCCTGGGTCTGGGTACACAAGAGCCGCTGAGCAGCTGGGGCGCGTTGCTGAGTGATGGTGCAAACTCAATGGAAGTTTCACCGTGGCTGCTGCTGTATCCGGCGGGCTTCCTGGTTGTCACCCTGTTTTGTTTTAACTTTATCGGCGATGGCCTGCGTGATGCCCTCGACCCGAAAGACCGTTAAGGAGCGCCGTCATGACTATTATTGAAACGGCAACTGCGCCGCAGGTACAGCAGCAGAGCAACATCCTGCTGGACGTGAAAGACCTCCGCGTTACCTTTAGCACGCCGGATGGCGACGTTACCGCGGTAAACGATCTCAACTTTAACCTGCGCGCAGGTGAAACGTTGGGAATCGTCGGTGAATCTGGCTCTGGCAAATCCCAAACGGCGTTTGCGTTGATGGGGCTTCTGGCCCAGAACGGCCGTATTGGCGGCTCAGCAACGTTTAACGGGAAAGAGATCCTCAACCTGCCGGAGCAGGAGCTGAATAAGCTGCGCGCCGAGCAGATTTCGATGATTTTCCAGGACCCGATGACCTCTTTAAACCCGTACATGCGCGTCGGCGAGCAGCTGATGGAAGTGCTGATGCTACACAAAGGCATGGGTAAAGCGGAAGCGTTTGAAGAATCCATCAAAATGCTGGATGCGGTGAAAATGCCGGAAGCCCGTAAGCGTATGCGTATGTTCCCGCATGAGTTTTCCGGCGGTATGCGTCAGCGCGTGATGATTGCGATGGCACTGCTGTGCAGGCCAAAACTGCTGATCGCCGATGAACCGACCACGGCTCTGGACGTTACCGTTCAGGCGCAGATTATGACCCTGTTGAACGAGCTTAAGCGTGAATTCAACACCGCCATCATTATGATCACCCATGACCTCGGCGTTGTGGCCGGGATTTGTGACAAAGTGCTGGTGATGTATGCCGGCCGTACGATGGAATATGGTAAAGCGCGTGATGTGTTCTACCAGCCTGTGCATCCATACTCCATTGGCTTATTGAATGCGGTTCCGCGTCTCGATGCAGAAGGTGAGTCACTGTTGACCATCCCTGGCAACCCGCCAAACCTGCTGCGTCTGCCGAAAGGCTGTCCATTCCAGCCGCGCTGCCCGCACGCGATGGAAATCTGCAACAGCGCTCCGCCGCTGGAAGAGTTTGCACCAGGCCGCCTGCGCGCCTGCTTTAAGCCGCAGGAGGAGCTGGTATGAACGCATTAGATGAAAAGAGAAATGTGCTGCTCGAAATCGCTGACCTTAAGGTGCATTTCGACATTAAAGACGGCAAGCAGTGGTTCTGGCAGCCGCCTAAAACATTAAAAGCGGTAGATGGCGTAACGCTTCGTTTGTACGAAGGGGAGACCCTCGGCGTGGTGGGTGAGTCCGGATGCGGCAAATCCACCTTCGCGCGCGCCATCATCGGCCTGGTGAAAGCCACCGACGGTAAAGTGGCATGGCTGGGTAAAGACTTGCTGGGTATGAAGTCAGACGAGTGGCGTGAAGTCCGTAGCGATATCCAGATGATTTTCCAGGATCCGCTGGCGTCATTAAACCCGCGTATGACGATCGGTGAGATTATTGCCGAGCCGCTGCGTACCTATCATCCGAAGATGCCGCGTCAGGAAGTGCGCGATCGCGTTAAGGCGATGATGATGAAGGTGGGGCTGCTGCCTAACCTCGTCAACCGCTATCCGCACGAGTTTTCCGGTGGTCAGTGCCAGCGTATTGGTATCGCCCGCGCCCTGATCCTGGAGCCGAAACTGATCATCTGTGATGAGCCGGTATCCGCGCTGGACGTTTCCATCCAGGCACAGGTGGTTAACCTGCTGCAAAAGCTGCAGCGTGAAATGGGGCTGTCGCTGATATTCATCGCGCACGACCTGGCCGTGGTTAAACATATTTCTGACCGCGTACTGGTGATGTATCTGGGGCACGCCGTCGAGTTGGGCACCTACGATGAGGTGTATCACAACCCGCTGCACCCTTATACCAAAGCGTTAATGTCAGCAGTGCCGGTTCCCGACCCGGATCTGGAAAAAAATAAAACCATCCAGCTTCTGGAGGGCGAATTACCGTCGCCGATTAACCCGCCTTCTGGCTGCGTATTCCGTACGCGCTGTCCAATGGCCGGGCCGGAATGTGCAAAAACACGGCCGGTTCTGGAAGGCAGTTTCCGACATGCGGTTTCCTGCCTTAAAGTAGACCCGTTATAATCGCAAGGGCTGACATGATGTCAGCCCTTATTTTTGCGAGGTTAATGTGTTGCGCATACTCACGTCAGCCCGACAGCGGCTTTACCGTTTATTATTTGATCCCCAAACCGTATCCGGGCGTCGCTTCGAAGGTCTCTGCGGTATTTTTGCGCTGCTCAGCGTCATTATCATTTTTATTGAGTCCGGTGCCGGAACGCAGTACCACCTGACGTTTGATGAATGGCACATATTTCTCTGGCTGGAGCTTATTGTCACGCTGGTGTTTACCGCTGAATATCTTCTGCGGGTCATCTGCTGGCCGAACCCAGCGAAATATGTTTTCAGTTTCTGGGGATGGATTGATTTAGCCACTATCTTGCCGCTTTATGTGATGTGGCTGTGGCCGGAAATTAGCCTGAGCTACGTCTTTGCCTGGCGAGCGATGCGCGTCATTCGCGTTTTACGTATTTTGAAATTGCTCCGTTTTATGCCGTCATTGCGGGTGTTCTGGGGCGCAATATTAAGCGCTCGCCATCAGCTGATTATTTTCTACTCGTTTATTGCCATCGTGATGATTGTGTTCGGGGCGCTGATGTATTTGATCGAAGGGCCAAAATATGGCTTCACGACGCTGAATGCCTCTGTATATTGGGCCATCGTGACGGTGACGACGGTGGGATATGGCGACATCACACCGCATACGCCGCTTGGCCGCATCGTGGCGTCAGTGCTTATTCTGATTGGTTATTCGGTGATTGCCATCCCGACGGGGCTGATTACCACGCACATGAGCAGTGCATTTCAGCATCGCAGGCAGCAGCGTCGATGTCCAAACTGTCGTCAGGGTGAACATGAGCACAGCGCGCGGTTCTGTAACCGCTGTGGAAGTGAGTTACCGGATTAAATAAAAAAGGCTGCAATCGCAGCCTTTTTTATTACTCGCGCCAAAGAATATGGCACAGCTTATGGTCTTTCTCGCGACATAACAGCACGCGGGAGAAGATGTCATTAATTTCACCACCATCTTCATCTGCCAGCCCAATCACCACTTCGGCAAAGAAATCAGGATTGAGGTCGAAGTCAACGTGTTCAGCCCAGTCTTCCGCCGGGTCGAACAGCTCGGCACCGCCGCGCTCTTCAAACTGCAGATTAAAGAGGATCACGTCTGCGGGATCGAGATTATCAACCGCCAGTTCGAGAAAAATGTCATAGGCCTGCTCGAGCGTTTCGTCTTCGGTCAGGCGATTGTTCAGATCCATTTCCATGATGACTACCTGTTTAACATCGTTGGGCACGTTTTACAGCAACGGACTAAAGAAGTAAAACAGTCGTTCGGCAATTCTCTGCCACAGCGGGCGTTTCACCCACAGTCTGGCATCAAGCAGGCGTGAACGAGAGATATAATCATCCTGTACCGCCGCCAAATCGCCGCCAAACCCGGCATCGTCAATGACCAGCGTGATTTCAAAATTTAGCCACAGGCTGCGCATATCGAGGTTGACGGTACCGACCAGGCTTAACTCGCCGTCGACCAGTACGCTCTTGGTATGCAGCAACCCTCCCTCGAACTGGTAAATCTTCACACCTGCAGCCAACAGCTCGGTAAAGAATGCGCGGCTGGCCCAGCCCACCAGAAGGGAATCATTTTTGCGCGGCAAAATAATACTGACATCCACTCCACGCTGCGCGGCGGTACAAATTGCGTGCAGCAGATCGTCGCTAGGGACAAAGTAAGGGGTGGTCATGATCAAATATTCACGGGCGGAGTAGGTCGCCGTAAGCAACGCCTGATGAATCAGGTCTTCCGGGAAGCCCGGCCCGGAGGCGATGGTATGAATGGTATGACCGCTGGCCTCTTCAAACGGCATGATATTGCCATCTGGCGGCGGTGGGAGGATGCGTTTACCGGTTTCAATTTCCCAGTCGCAGGAATAAACGATCCCCATTGAGGTGGCGATAGGGCCTTCCATTCTTGCCATCAGATCAACCCACTGCCCAACGCCGGAATCCTGCTTGAAGAAACGTGGGTCAACCATATTCATACTGCCGGTGTAGGCAATATAGTTATCGATCATGATCATCTTGCGGTGCTGACGAAGATCCATGCGACGCAGGAAGACACGCAGCAGATTAACCTTCAGCGCCTCGACCACTTCTATACCGGCGTTACGCATCATGCCCGCCCACGGGCTGCGGAAAAAGGCGACGCTGCCTGCGGAGTCCAGCATCAGACGGCAATGGATCCCTCTGCGAGCCGCGGCCATCAGTGATTCGGCAACCTGATCGGCCATCCCGCCAGGCTGCCAGATATAGAACACCATTTCGATATTATGGCGAGCCAGTTGAATATCGCGGATGAGCGCCTGCATCACATCATCGGAGGAGGTCAGCAGCTGCAGCTGATTCCCTTTTACGCCGCCAATACCCTGACGGCGCTCGCACAGCTTGAAGAGTGAGGACGCAACGCTACTGTTTTCCTCGGCAAAAATATGCTTACAGGCTTTAAGATCGTTCAGCCATTTGGCCGTTGAAGGCCACATGGCGCGGGCACGCTCAGCGCGGCGTTTTCCCAGATGCAGCTCGCCAAAAGAGAGATAGGCGATGATACCTACCAACGGCAGGATGTAGATAATCAGAAGCCAGGCCATGGCGGAGGGCACGGCTCTGCGCTTCATCAAGATGCGTAACGTCACACCTGCGATTAACAGCCAGTAGCCCAAAATGACCAGCCAACTCACCACGGTGTAGAAGGTTGTCATAGGTAAAAAATCCTTTTGAAAGCGTATTGTTAAGAGTGTACGCATCAGGAATCATCTGGCAAATAAAAACGCCAGATAAAAGCGCTGGTTTGCCGCCGGGTTGGGTTTATAATGGCATTTCTGTTAGAGAAAGAGTTGTAGACATGAAGCGCAGTAGAACAGAAGTAGGGCGCTGGCGCATGTTGCGACAGGTGAGTCGTCGCAAGGCTCGTTGGCTGGAAGCACAATCCCGCCGCAATATGCGTATACACGCCATCAGAAAATGTGGACTGAGCAGACACCGTAACGCGTTACTGTTTGCGGTCCAGGATATCTGAGCATCATCAGGGCACCGTTAAGGTGCCCACTGTTTATCTAAAATTCCTCATTTCTTGTAGTCTCTCCTCTACGTCATTCCGCGATATACTGCGTCACCCTAACAATATGAATTTAAAAGATGAATCCTTACCTCTGGGTATTTGTTGTGCTTTTTGCGCTGGATGCGCTCAGGGAAGAATTAGGACTGTCGTCATTTTCCTCGTTGGCTGAATATCTTCTCAACGGGGTATTACAGTGGTTTTACTAAAAGGAATAAGGGATGAACGGAAAAGTGCTGGCGGCAATGCTAGGAATTGCCTTATTAAGTGGTTGTACGGCGACCAAAACCTCTCCGGAAAGACATGCGTATTATTTCGTTTCGCATAAATCCAGTTTTGTCGGCGGTAACTTTACGTCGAGCGTGCCGCAAAACTATCGCCTGAATGTCCCGCAGTTCCGTGAACTGCATGAGCGTGGTAAAACCGACCGCGCGACGGGTCGCACATTGGCCGAGGCCAATGTGTATGCGCAAAGCATCCGTGACCAGCTGAAACAAGAGGCCAAAACAGACCACTCCTTCACCGGCAATGCCAACGATAAATGGTCATCGGAAATGGAGATGAAGGACGCGGTTTTATTCGGCAATGAGCTGGCCGCGACTTATCTTGATGGCTATAACGGCGTACAATAGCGCGACTGATTTGGGAATACCGTTATTGCAGCGGTATTCCTTTGGTTTTTATAGCAAAAGGAGGGAGACGTGTTTGCGGAGTTTGGTGTACTGAATTTCTGGACGTATGTTGTGGGTGCATTTTTTATCGTGCTGGTTCCTGGGCCGAACACCTTGTTTGTGTTGAAAACGGGAATTGGTCACGGCGTTAAAAAAGGCTACCTGGCCGCAACGGGCGTATTTATCGGCGATGCGGTGCTGATGTTCCTGGCCTGGGCGGGCGTTGCCGCGTTAATCCAGACCACCCCGGTCTTGTTCAATATTGTCCGTTACCTGGGGGCGTTTTATCTGCTGTGGCTGGGGGGCAAAATGCTCTGGTCAGTGATCACCCGTCAGAGCCAGGCGCATGAGAGCGGATCCGAGCCTGCCAGCACGATCATGAAGCGATCGCTGGTGTTGAGCCTGACCAATCCAAAAGCGATTCTCTTCTACGTGTCGTTTTTCGTGCAGTTTATCGATGTACGCGCTGAAAACACCGGCACCTCTTTCCTGATCCTCGCCACCACGCTGGAGCTGATCAGCTTTATGTATATGAGCTTCCTGATCTTCTCGGGTGCTTTCGTCACACGTTATCTTAAAACGAAAAAGAAACTGGCAAAGCTGGGGAACGGTCTGATTGGGCTGCTGTTTGTGGGGTTTGCCGCAAGATTAGCGTCACTTCATTGATGGAAAGAAAGGCTCCTGAGGGAGCCATTTCGTATCAGAATACTTTCTTGTATGGTCGAACCGTGACTTTCTCGTACACCCCTGCCGCTACGTAGGGGTCAGCGTCGGCCCAGGCTATTGCTGCTTCAAGGGATTCAAACTCGGCAATCACCGTGGAGCCAGAGAAACCCGCAGCCCCTGGATCGTTGCTGTCTACTGCAGGCATTGGGCCTGCGGTCAATAAACGTCCTTCATCATGCAACAACTGCAAACGTGCCAGATGAGCAGGGCGAACCGAAAGGCGCTTTTCCAGGGAATCGGTTACATCTTCAGAATAAATCACGTAAAGCACGGCGAGGCTCCTTAACCGTTAAAAGTGTCATTCACGTTATGTGAAAGCACATTTGACTGCAATGTAAAGATAAAAACAATGTTAATACCCTGATCTAAATGCGCCTTTTTTGGCCTCTCATGCGCTTAAATTGCGCCAGAACAAAGTGTCTTATTGAATATGATTGCTATTTGCATTTAAAATCAGGGTTCGGTTTTTTAACGTTGATGATTATGACTTCGATGACCCTTGATTTACCTCGCCGCTTTCCCTGGCCGACGTTGCTCTCTGTCGTTATTCACGGTGCTGTCGTGGCGGGTTTGCTCTATACCTCGGTTCATCAGGTTATTGAAATGCCCGCGCCCGCGCAGCCAATTTCTGTGACCATGGTTTCGCCTGCGGATCTTGAGCCTCCGCAGGTCGCGCCTCCACCGCCGCAGCCTGTTGCAGAGCCGGAGCCCGAACCCGAGCCTATTCCAGAGCCGCCAAAAGAAGCGCCGGTGGTGATCCACAAGCCAGAACCGAAGCCGAAACCTAAGCCGAAGCCGAAACCGGTGAAAAAGGTGGAGGAACGTCCGAAACGCGAAGAGCGTCCGGTTGAGCCGCGTGCCGCACAGCCGGTAGAAAATGCAGCGCCTTCTCGTCCGGTTATGAATAACACGGCGACAGCGGCGAAGCCGACGGTCACCGCGCCGGCAGGCCCACGCGCACTGAGCCGCAACCAGCCGCAGTATCCGGCAAGAGCGCAGGCATTGCGCATCGAAGGGCGGGTCAGAGTTAAATTTGACGTCACGCCGGATGGCCGCGTTGAGAACGTAGAAGTCTTGTCTGCACAACCCTCTAATATGTTTGAGCGGGAAGTGAAATCTGCAATGCGCAAATGGCGTTACGAAGCCGGTAAGCCTGGCAATGGACTGATTGTGAATATTGTTTTCCGCCTGAACGGCGGGGCGCAGATGGAATAAAAAAAACCTCCGCAAGGAGGTTTTTTTTAACTGATGATCAGAGCGTAGGAAGTTGGCGAGGTTTTCCCTCGCTATCCACTGCCACATAAATAAACAGCGCTTCCGTCGCTTTATAGCGCTGTCCGATGGGCTCAGAAGAGACTTTTTTCACCCATACTTCAATGTTGATAGAAATGGACGTGTTCCCACGTTTGACGCAGCGTGCATAACAGCAGACCACATCACCCACCGCCACCGGACGCAGGAAGGTCATTCCGTCTACCCGAACGGTAACGACGCGTCCGTGAGCGATCTCTTTGGCCAGAATTGCGCCGCCCATATCCATCTGCGACATCAGCCAGCCGCCAAAAATATCGCCATTGGCATTTGTATCGGCGGGCATTGCCAGTGTGCGTAATACCAACTCGCCCTGTGGGGCGTCATTTATTGTCATTGTTTTAACTCGTAACTGAAAACTTCAGGCGGGATGCTACTATGATTTTGACGAGGAGAGAATAGACCAGAACGCCTGTTGTGCGGCGTCCTGGTCGATCAATAATCAGTGTTTATCATCTTGCGGCATGTGACGGTAAATATAAACACCGCTTAACAGCGTAAAGATCAGCGTCAAAGCGGTCAGACCAAAGACTTTGAAGTTAACCCAGATGTTTTGCGGCAGCCAGAAAGCGATGTAGATATTGGCGAGCCCACACAGAATAAAGAACACCGCCCAGGCGACATTCAGGCGGGACCAAACTTCCTGAGGGAGCGTGATCTCTTTGCCCAGCATGCGCTGAATCAACGGCTTTTTCATCACCCACTGGCTAATCAACAGCGCACCAGCGAACAGGGCGTAAATCACGGTGACTTTCCATTTGATGAATTCATCATTGTGGAAGAACAGGGTCAGCCCACCGAATACGGCCACCAGGGCAAACGTAATCAGCGCCATTTTTTCGACTTTACGGTAGCGAACCCAGCTATAAATCAACACAACGGCTGTTGCGACGATCAGCGCAGTCGTTGCTGCATAAATGTCATACAACTTATAGAAAGCGAAAAAGACCACGAGCGGTAAAAAATCAAGAAACTGCTTCATTCTGTGATTCCATCTTCTGATTGGGGTTGGCAGCAGCGATGCAACCAACCTCATGATTACTGACGAATTAACATATACACGCGATACAGATAGACCAGCAGTGCCGCTGAAATCAAGTTACTTAGCGTATTCGCCACCACGGCGCCGACGTTCGGGGTCAAGACCGCAAAATTCGGTGCAAACAGTAACAGAAGCGTTTTCGCCAGCAGCCAGCCGATCACGGCGGGTGCCACCAGACGCATATTCGCCCAGGCCAGCTTCATGCTGCTGCGCATCGCGGTAAAAATGCCAATCTTGTCCTGCACAACCATCACAGGGGCGAAGGAGAGCACGATCGCCAGCAATATACCCGGTACGACAACCAGCATAATCCCCATCTGTACCAGCAGGGTGGTTAAAAAGATGAGGATAAACAGCTTAGGCAATACAGGGGCACTGGCACCAATGGCGCGCAACGCGCTGACGCGGTGACCGGCTGAAACCAGCTGAATCATCAGCAGGACGCCGCCTGCCAGAACGGCATTACCAATGAGGCCCGAAAACGTTGAAGCAGCGGAAGCCCGCAGCAGGATTTGCTGTTGGTCAGGCGTCATGTTCTGAACCAGTTCAAACAACCCGACGCTACCTGCAAGGTGATCCCCCTGGCTTAGGCTGGCAATTTGTTCGTCACTTGGTGAGAACGCATGACCCAGCACCACCGTGATGAAGGCGCACAATAACGCGATCAGTAAAAACGTTATGAACTGATTGCGGAAGAAATTTCCGGTGTCACGGTAGACAGACTTCGCCGTGATAGACATGCACTCTCCTTGAGTATTGCAGGTGTTAATTAGCCCGTAATTGTACACCGGATATCATTGTCGTGGCAGCCTCATGACCTGTATGGAAAAGCATATCTTTGTAAATCGGCGGTAATTTCCCGCTTTCAGAACAAAACGTTGAAGCCGGGATGGCCTCAAAATGCACAATTGCATGATATTGGTCGAAATTGATGTGTCACCCGCCGATGAGTTTCGGGGTTGACGGTAAAAATTAATCTGGATCAATGAATGTTAAATTACTGGGTCTAATGTGATCTGTGCCAGATCACTTATTACTCATTTGTGAGTATATTGCCCCCGCTATGAAAACCACAACGATGGAGCGGATATGAAAAAATTAGCGGTGGCAGCCCTTATCTTAAGCAGTGTCTCTGGCGGCGCGTATGCGCATGAAGCAGGTGAATTCTTTATTCGTGCCGGTTCGGCAACGGTTCGACCAACGGAAGGATCAGATAACGTGCTGGGGTTGGGTGGATTTAACGTCAGCAATAATACCCAGTTAGGTTTAACGTTCACGTATATGGCGACAGACAACATTGGTGTAGAGCTTCTGGCTGCAACACCATTCCGTCATCGCGTCGGGACGGGGCCAACCGGGGATATCGCCACGGTGTACCATTTACCCCCAACGCTGATGGCACAATGGTATTTTGGTGATTCCAGTAGCAAAGTGCGTCCGTATATTGGTGCTGGCGTAAACTACACGACCTTCTTTGATGAGAAATTCAACGATACCGGCAAAGCTGCCGGACTTTCTGACCTGAGCCTGAAAGATTCATGGGGGATGGCGGGGCAGGTTGGGCTGGATTATCTGATCAATCGCGACTGGCTGATTAACATGTCAGTCTGGTATATGGATATCGACACCGACGTGCGGTTTAAGGCTGCGGGCGAACAGCAAAGCATCAGTACTCGTCTGGATCCGTGGGTATTTATGTTCTCGGCAGGGTACCGGTTCTAATCGTGCGGAAAAAAGGGCCGCATTGCGGCCCTTTCTCGTTTATTTCTGGATTAAATATCGGATTGTCGGCCCATCCTGCTGAATATCCAGCACCGTATATCCGTGATTTTTAGCATCCAGCGGAATGTTGTTAATGGATTGAGGGCAGTCGCTCACCACTTCCAGGATTTCGCCTTTCTTAAGCTGAGGGAGAGCTTCCAGCGTGGCAACTGCCGGGTAAGGGCAGGGTTCGCCAACCATATCGAGGCGGTAATCAGGTACGATCTCTTTCATGCGGCATTCTCCTGTGTCTCAGGTTGGGCAGGGGTACGGCGAAAGAACCGCTTCTCTTGTGCGATAACCAGAAGGAAAGCGACAAGCAGCAGGGCATAGGTCACTATCAGGCCGCCGAGCGGGCCAAAGGTGTTCAGCAGGTTGACTTTGTCCCAGTTCGTCGCCAGCACGGGGGACACATCGTCCCAGTAATAGGCAAGGATAGTTGAGCCAATTACGTTCCCCAGACCCACCCACCAGTAATGTACCTGACCTTCCACGGCGCGGTACATCCAGCCGGTTTCACAGCCACCGGCCAATACAATCCCGAAGCCGAACAGCAGCCCGCCAATCACGGCATTCGGGCCGGCCCACATGATTTTCGGTTCAACGCCAAGTTGGACATAGCTAAATATGCCGATTGCGCTAACGGCCATCCCGGCAATAATGGCTTTCGCCATCATGGTTCGACCGGTGATCCACATGTCGCGAAACGCTGAGGTAAAGCAGATCTGCGCGCGCTCAATCAAAAGCCCAAAGCCCACGCCGAACAGCATGGCGAATCCCAGTTTTGGCTGGTTCAGCGCGGTACATATTGCCCACGCGATCATTGCGAAAAAGACCAACATCCCCAGCCGAAAACGGCGCTTTGCCTGCGCTGGTTTTTGGGTAAGCGGCGATGCGGCGCTGACTTTTACCACCTTAACGGGAATGCGGAACAGCGGCAGCAGCGTGAACTTCGCGCCAAAATAAGAGCCTATCGCCGTTGCGACCGCAAAGAACCAGGCGTGGAGTGAAAACTGTGGGATACCGGTAAAAAAGGCGGCAAGGTTACAGCCCATTGCCAGGCGCGCACCAAACCCGGCGATAATGCCGCCCGCGACCGCTTGCAGGATGCGAATACGGCTTTTAGGCATTCTGAGCTTAACGTTGTTCGCCCACAGCGCAGCGGCAAAACAGCCGCCGAACATGCCGATGATCATCATCCCGTCGATACGGGTTAGCGGCGTGCCGTCCAGATGAATGAGCTTAAAGTAACCCCACTCTTCAGCATGTACCCCCGCCAGCTGCAATAGCTGGCCACCCCAGCGGGTGAACTCGCCGGTGACGGCCCAGAAGGTACCGGTAATGCCGAAATAGTAAGTAGACAGGATCCCCGCCGCGATAACGGCCGGAACAGGTGACCAGAACTTAACCAGGTAAGTCTGTTTGAAGTATTGCCAGGACATATAGAGGCCTCTGAACTCAGAAGGTGTATGTGGATTTAACGGCCCGGAATATATAACGGTTTTCCTTTCACCAAAACCTCACGCCCTCTTTTCTTTAGAATACCTCCCATTTTTATGACCTCAGTCATTAAACCGTGTTGCTCATTGATTAAGTGCATGGCTCCATCACTGCGCAAACCAGTTTGAACACTGGCCTGTGATTTGGATCAATTCTCACCAGCGCGACCTTTCATGCTAAACCTCGACTTTTGCATATTATGCAAACGGAATACATGTTAATCGCCGGGAAATGCATATATTTAAAACAGATTCAAAACAAAATCACTTCAAATAATTAACAACCTGCGTATTGGAATATGGGGTTTTTGACATTTTGTGCTGTTATTTTTTAACCAATTTATCCTGTAAAGCGGTGAAAATTCCTGGTCGTATAGGGATTATTCCTGGTGCATGGATCACGTTTTCTCTTCTTCGTTACAGATTATTCTTATTAAAATAAGAATTTACATCTTTTTATACCAGCCTGGGAGAATAGGAATTTACTCGAATTCATTTACAGATACATTTTGAAATTAAGTGTTGTCACATTTTGTGGTTGAACATAATATGGCCGCATCGCTGAACAACGAGGTAAAAACAATATTGGGAAACCAGTCAATATATGGTGTTGAAAAAATATAAAAAACTAGAATGCTTGAGTTGTCATTTTCAATGCGAATTATATCCACAAGCCACGATAAAGATGATGAATTGCATAGGGCCAAAATATTGCATGTGGCCCGACAGAAATGTTTATCTGAAGCATGGAATGCAGTTGTTATTAATGAATTCATCTTACGGACTGCTTGATATAGATCTTATTTTTGTTGATTTCTCTCGTTACAATATTCGATTGTTTACCAATAAAGAATGGATTCATTACCTAACAAGAACGGATTTACGTTTAGTTTTAATTGCGGACAGATTTACACACCCTCTGGCACTGTACTGGAAGAAACAATGTCAACAGATAGCTGCAGTTATTTCCGTTGACGATACTAAAAAAGAAATCCAAAGGAAAATACAGTTACATTTTTTCGGGGGAAAAGTTGGGGAAAACACCCAGCCAAAGTTAAGCGATATCGAAGTTCAAATTTTAGAGCTTATGATAGCCGAAAAATCAGTAAAACGCATCGCTGATGAATTGTCGTTGTCGGAAAAGAGAATCTACGCAATAAAGCTAAGCTTGCAGAATAAGATGGGAGGTAGAGGTAGGTTAAATATTATGTTATCAGGGTAAAGTGCAACGTTTTTATTTTATGATTTTAAATCAATAAATGGAATCACCTTAATTACTTTTGGAAATGAAAAATGAAAAAAATCTTATTAGTTAGTGCTGTGGCCGCTGCTTTTGTCTCTATCAATGCGATGGCTGATATTACAGCGTCTGCCACGGCGAGCTGGGATGCCAGTGCAACCAAAGATACGACCAGTGCTCTGGTCGTCACTCCGCTGAAATCACTGACCTTCCAGTATGCAGAAGGTATTAAGGCTTTTAATAACCAAAAAGGCGCTTTTGATATCACCGTTGAAGGTCAGTCTGGCGCAACAGACTTCACGCTGACGTCCCAAATTGTCAGCAATACGCTGAGCAGAACCACAGATGCGTCCACGCTGGACGTGGGTGTGAACTGGAATGGCACCGCACTGAATAAAACAACGCCAGTTACGATGATCGACACCGCCAACAACATCTCTGCAGGTCTTGACGTGTTGGCTGTTAGCACCGCGTATGCCGGCAGTGAGCGCGTAAGCACCCAAGGCAACTTCGATTTCTCGATTGATTCTGCCACCTCTGACGGCAGCACGCAGACAGAATTCAGCGAGCTGACAGATGGCTACTGGAGCGGCGATGTTCGCGTTCAGTTTACCGCAGTCTGGACCGTTTAATTTCCGTCAGATCGCTACCCACCCGCTATAATAAGGAGGCTTCAGCCTCCTTCTAAAGGATGCACCATGAAGCTGAAGCCACTATTACACTCCCTCCTTTTACTAAGCATTGCGCCTTCTTCTCAGGCGATTAATGTCGGAGAGGTAACGTCAATAATGGGGCCAGAGGCATCCATACTGGCAAAAGAAATTAGTAACACAACCAATACTGCCCGTTATATCAGCGTCAATATAGAACGTCTCTCTTCTCCTATGGCTGGTGGGGTGATTATTCCAATGGAGACGAGGACGGAATTATTATCAACGCCTGCGAGCCTTATTCTGCCGGGTGAGTCGAAAGAGGTTTTTCGATTCTTTTATAAAGGCCCGCAGGATAATAAAGAACGTTATTACCGGATTTCATGGACTGATGAGCCTGTGACCGAATTTGATGCCAATAAACAGAGGAAACAAGGAGAAGCAACGACCTCGGCAGTTATTGGTACCATTCTGGTGGTCGCACCTCGTGAACAGAAATTCGACTACCGTAGAGATAATGACACCATTACAAATAACGGGAATACCACTTTTCGTGTTATTTCCTATGGCCCTTGTCGTGATAAAACAAAAGATACAGGGCAAGGCTGTCGCGAACGTTATTACGTCATGCCTGGAGTGAGTGTAAAAATAAAATATACGGATCTCGCCAATAAAAAAACGCGAATTGGTATCTGGCGCGGTGAGCAATACATAAATGTAAACTGAGTAATATTATGTCTAATCGTGCTTATCTGAAAGGGACGTTATTTGCTGGGTTGATATTAACAATCAATCAAGGCTGGTCCGCAAATTCGTCCGCGCCGGTCAAGGTTGGCAACTATGTTATTCCTGCCGTTTTCGCCAGTGCATTATATCAAGGCATGACGGTGCCTGTGTTTGTTCGTTATGAAGGCGATGAGAGTATGCAGCGCAGTCAACAAAAGATTGCCGATGCTATTCTGACGATTAAAGATGCTGAGTTTAGTCTGAACCAAATAACAATTAACGATCTTCCGGAGCGTACGCAGCTGTCGCCACACATAAAAGCGTTGCTAGAGGGCTTACAGGATAAAGGCATCGGTGATGGGCAGCGCGTAATGATCAATAAAAATGCCTCGCTCACGCTCGATACGCGCTCATTCTATCTTGAGCTAACCGTCAGCCGGGAAGCGCTGCAGGCCGCTATTTTACCGCGTACCAATATACTGGGTGATTCCACGGCGCAAGACCTCTCAAGCGTGCTGAATTACTCTTTAGGCAGCTATTACAACAAGTATGGCAATAACGATAACGCCAGTAGCTACCTGACGCTTGATAACACCTTATCGCTGCGCGAGCATCATCTGAACATTAATGGTTCTCTGTATGGTATCGGCACCGGAAATCAGCAAGGCGAACTGTACCGTACGATGTACGAACGCGATTATCAGGGGCGGCGCCTGGCTATGGGAATGGTCGACACATGGAACCTGCAGTCGATCGCCAGCATGAGTGCCCTGAATTCAAGCCGAATTTATGGCATGAGCTATGGCAACAAAAGCAGTACGCAAATTGAAGACAACACGCTTTCGCTGGTACCCGTCACGGTGTTCCTGCCAGCCGCAGGGGAGGTACATATTTACCGCGACGGTAAATTACTCAGCATCCAAAACTTTTCGATGGGCAGCTACGAGTTAGACACCTCACGCCTGCCGTTTGGCATTTACAACGTTGATATCCAGATCGTTGTTAACGGCCGCGTCGTCGGCAGCCGTACCGCTAACATTAATAAAACGTTTTCCCGGAAATCCAGCATTACCGGTGATTTCTCATGGCAAATGTTCGGGGGCAGCCTCGAATACAAAAAGATGGATTATCGCCATCACAACAACATTAATTACGGGCAGCAAAACACGTGGATTGCCGGGGTGGCCGCTGCGACCCGTCAACCCTGGCTGTCTGGTGTGGATCTGAAAACCACGCTATACGGCTTTGATCAAAACGGCGTCAATCAGACTGAAGCAAATGTCATTTTCAATAATGCCTTAAGCTTCAACCAGCAGGGGCTTATTGGCACCGACGGCTCCTGGCAGAGTATCTCAACCGCCAATCTGAGTTTACCGGAAGGCTATGGCAATGTGTGGATGTCACGCCAGTACAGCGCCATTGGGGACCGGCTGCCACTTCAGCAGAATGATTACGTTACCGTAGGCGGAACCGCTAATTTAAAAAAATTTGGCTCCTTTCTCGGAACGCTGACCGTTAGCAGATCCAATAACAAATATACTGGAAACACCTACACCAACGTGGATTACGAGCAATCGTTGCTGGCAAATAGATATTCCAGCGTCTCCCTGCGCGCGGGGGTTCAAAACTATCAGTACGATAGCGGTGAAAACCTTCGCGATAAGTACATCAACATTGATGTTTCGATACCCTTTGCCACCTGGTTTAGCACGGGCGTGTCAAGTCAGAACGGTAACATGTTGGCAAATGCCACGCTGCGAAAACGCTTTGATAACAGCCCCGTTACCCAGGTGGGCGCTTCGTTATCGAAGCAGTTAAAACAAAAAAACGAGAATGCCAAAGGCTATCGCTCCGACGATTATGCCGCGAATGGTTATCTCGGTTATGACACCAAATATAACGCGGGAACGTTATCGGTTAGCCGCTCTGCGCAACGGAATTCTAATTACAACCTGAGTTCGCAAGGCAGCCTGGCCTGGACGAAAAACACTATCTATGCCGCAAAGGGCACCCAGAGTTCAGGCCTGGTCGTTAATACGAATTTCAGTGAGCAAGGGAACATGATCGCGCAGATTAATGGCCAGAATTATCCGCTGAGCGGAAAAAGGAATTTTATCAGTCTACCGCCTTATACCGAATACAAGGTTGAACTGATGAATGATAAAAATTCCGAAGACAGCGTGGATATTGTTAGCGGGCGCCGCAGTAGCGTAGTGCTTTATCCGGGCAATGTCAGCACGATCAATCCAGAAATAAAGCAGCTTATTACGGTCTTTGGGCGCGTGAAAGACAGCCGCGGTGGGTATTACGCTAATGCCGATATCCATAATCACATTGGCAAAACCCGTACAGACGAGCAGGGTGAGTTTGCGATGGATGTCGATAAGCGTTATCCGGTTATCACCCTCACCGATAAATTCGGTGGCCTCTGCGAAGCAGATCTTGATCTGAAAGGAGCCAAGGGTGCGGTGTGGATGGGCGATATTTCTTGCGAAATCCAGCAACAAACGGCATCACTGAAAGGAAATGTAGAAAATGTGTATTAAACCCTGGGTCGTTATGCTGGTGTTGGGCTGGTTACTGGCGGCGCCCGTGCAGGCGCTGACGGCAAGCAGTAGCGGTAGCGGCAGTAATACCTATTTGTTTATCGACAATAACGTTGATACCGAATATTTCATAACGTCCGGCTCCCTCGCACCGCGTTTTAGCGGAGCCAATATCTGGACGAAATATAAAACCAAGCAGCGTAGCCTGGGCTATATGGGATATACGGGCTGGAGTTACGCCTCCCGGTATTTTGACCTGTGGATCGAGGATTCACCTATAAAACAACCGTTTCTGGGGATCCGCTGTATGGATACGGGCTCAACGTGCCCGTCATCAGGCTATATCACCCCTGACGTACTGGATAAAGACGGGTTTTATCATGCGATGTCCGGCAGCAGCGTAGAGAATGGGCGTTACGGCGCCGGGGCGTTGAGCCAGTCTGCCTATGAGTATTTTCGCAGCCAACCGGTGGGGGCGACGGATACGTTTAAGCTCAATCTTTGCTACATGAATTCTAAAACGGATTATGATTTTGCGTCGGGTACACGCTGTAAAGATCTCTCCAGCGGAGGAACATGGCGCTATTACACCATGAGCTTTGAGAAGGTTGGCCATCTGACATTGCAAAGTACGGGCGCTATCTCGGAAGTCTGGGTTGCCAGCGATGGAACGCCGAGCGTCAATCTGGGTTCAGAACTGTGTCAGGTGGGTGTGGTGTCGAAAACCAACGGCGTCATCTGTAAGATGGTTTCTTACAATCTTAAGCAGAGCAAAACCCTGACCAACTCACTGGATTTTCAGATGGTTATTGATACTGCATTGCTGGGATTCTCTCCGTCTTCATCAGATGTAAAATACAGCGGTGATGGTTCAAGCTGGTACAATTACTCCTCATCGTCGACGTATACCAAAGTATTTAGCACGTCCGGAGAATACGTTTACGTATTTCTGTCCGACTCCTTCTTTAAAAAGACCCTGGCAGCGGGGACCGATTTAAACAACAAAGCCTCGCTGTTCACCTTCTATTTTGATAATTCTGTGACCCCGCAATCCGGTTATTATCAGTTCACACCCTCGACGGTAATTAATATCACTCCACGAGAATATGGGATCAGTATCAGCTCCACTGACGGAAACGCAGAACCAAAAGCGTCAGGGATGATTGGCAGCGATGAACCGATCGCCTTTGAGTATAGGGTCACAACGTCCGCATCTCGACAGGCTGACAGCATCACCGCACAAGTGATTGGTGATTCAACAACCCTGGATGGTGTGCCTTACTGCTTGTTTACCTCAGCAGACGAGAAGCTAAAAGTCCCTGTTCCTGCGTATCTGCAATGGACCTCGGTGACGGGCGGAACAGTACAAGCGCGCAACAGCTGCAGTGAAATGTCCGTCGATATGACGAAAGCCAACTGGGTTCAAACTGCCTGGAACGCGAATATCGACGATGGTTCCTTTTTTACCACGACTTTGCGGCTGCTGTTTCCAATGAATGACTTGCGCTCAAAACTCACGCTTGATGGCCGCGACTGGATGGGCACGGTGAGTGCCAGCGGCGAACTTAAAGTGACGGCGACTTGGGTTGGGGTAGACCGCTAGGAGTAATGATGAAAAAGATGTTGCTAATTATATTGAGCGGGCTTTGCATTTCACCCGCATCAGCAGTGTACTTTAACTCTGTCATTTACGATATGGATGACAGCAAGGATTTTATCTCACGGCCCATCATCAATGATACCAAGCGCACTAATTTATATACGATCGACGCGTACAAAATTTCCCGTCCCGGTAACGGTATGGAACGCACAGAAATTGATGTGAATAAAGAATTAGTCTGGTCACCGTTGAAGTTCACCGTTCAGGCTAATGGCCGCGAATATTTTAAACTCTATTACCGGGGACCCAGGGATGATATAGAACGATATTACAGAGTTATCTTTAAGGAGTCGTCCGTCACTCTTTTTCCCTGGCGCATGGAGCGCAAGGAAATGGACATCATTCCAGTGGTGTCTATGAGTACTATACTCGTCGTTCGTCCGCGTAACACGAAGCTAAATTATGAGATAGATGAGAAAAACGGGACGATTAAAAACACCGGGAACACGTATTTTAGGGTGATACTGCAGAAAGGATGCACGGGTGATGATGAAAGCTCGACGCAATTTTACATGCTGCCGGGTGAAGTATGGAAAGGACCGGTGGGGACAGAAGCTAATAAAAAATTTGTCGTTGCATTAGGAAAGTATCATCGCCTGGGTGATGGCTGTTTTAATGATTCGCCCTGATGGCTAATGCTAATCGGTACAATATATTGCATGCATTAGGCGTAGATCCCGCAGTCGATTGAGCCCTCCGAATTTTTTACAGAGTGAGTACTGAAATCGATAGACCCTGCGGACATCGCAGGACATCACGCGGGCAATGTCCTGGCTGGAGTTGCCCGCTGCAAGCAGGCGTAGCGTACTCATCTCTTGCTCGGTGAGAGTAGGCGTTCGTCGGTGATGAAAATTTCGACCCAACAGGACACGTTTGATTTTTTTGATTGTGTTAGGTAAGTGGCTTTCTACCTCGATAACAGACCATGAGAATTCTGAACGTAACATCCAGAAATTCGCCATTGGTAACATGTTTTTCTCAGCCAATAAAATAATCTTTAACCCTGAACTGTGAAATCTTTCAGACCATCCCTCGCCAATAAAAAAGAGTATATTATCTATCGAGAAATCGATGAGGATTACCCCATTGGGTAAATAGCTGGTGAGTTCTCTAAGGACAAGTTCATGGAGGGCGTGAGTAAAATAGTGGTTTACATCTGGCCATATTGCTAACGGATGGCCTCCGCAAAATGCCTCCTCAATGTTATTTCTTGAGGCGAGTTGACAACTGAAATTACATCCCAGGCATTTCACTTCATTGACTTGTCTTTGCATTGTCACCTATCCGTTAAGCCATTCTAAGGAATTCGGAGCGAGATATAATAAAGACACTGACCGTTTAATAAACGTTCAACCGTTAAGCGTTTATTTACTGTTAGTTTAAAAATAACGGATTGTTTTTAAACTACTATGCATATATGTCCGTTAATTGACAAATTAAGGGGTGTGTTTAATACAGTACGTAGAAATAGAAGGTGGAGAGATAAAGAGAAACCGTCTGGCAGAGATGCCAGACGGTAAAGTGCTTAGGCGTTACGTGTAGCGGCTTTCATTCTGGTTACGAAGTCTTTGAGCTCTGCGAGCATTTGCTCTGGCTTATCGACGTTTTTCTCGATGATCTTAACAATCGCGGAGCCGGAAATTGCCCCTGCCGCTTTCGCTTCGATTGCCGCGGAAACCTGCTCCGGAGACGAAATCCCGAAGCCCTGAAGCGGTGGAGCTGCGTGGTATTCTGCCAGCTTTTCCACAAGATGATGCAGCGGCAACGCCGCCTTGTTTTCTGCACCTGTCACGCCGGCACGAGAGAGTAGGTAGGTATACCCGCGGCCAAAAGAGGCAATCTGGCGCAGCAGTTCGTCATCGGCATTCGGTGGGCAGATAAAAATCGGCGCAACGTTGTGACGCATTGCCGCCTGACGGAAAGGCGCAGACTCCTCAACGGGCACGTCGGCAACCAGTACGGAATCAACTCCCACGCGCGCGCACTCGGCATAAAACTCATCAATGCCGCGGTTAAAGACCAGGTTGGCGTACATCAGCAGACCAATTGGAATGGTCGGATGTTTCTGGCGAATCGCGGCCAGCATTTCAAAACACTGGGTTGGGGTGACGCCCGAGGCAAACGCGCGCAGGGTGGCATTTTGAATCGTCGGGCCATCCGCCAGCGGATCGGAGAACGGAATACCCAGTTCCAGGGCATCGGCACCGGCTTCCACCAGGGTGTCGATAATTTTCAGCGACTGTTCCGGGCCCGGATCGCCCAGCGTAACGAAGGGAACGAAAGCGCCTTCCTGGCGAGCCTTCAGCTGTGCAAATGCATTATCGTAACGTTCCATCAGATTTCCCCTCGAGCTTTCAGAATATCGTGAACGGTGAAGATGTCTTTGTCACCGCGACCGGAAAGGTTAACAACCAGCAGTTGCTCTTTTTCCGGGTTTTCTTTCATCATTTTCAGCGCGTGCGCCAGGGCGTGTGAGGATTCAAGCGCCGGGATGATCCCTTCATGACGGCACAGCGTCTTAAACGCCTCAAGCGCTTCGTCATCGGTAATGGAGACATAATCCGCACGACCAATGCTGTTCAGGTGAGCGTGCTGTGGCCCAACGGACGGGAAATCCAGACCGGCAGAGATGGAGTAAGACTCCTCAATCTGGCCTTCACTGGTCTGCATCATTGGCGATTTCATGCCGAAGTAGATGCCCACGCGGCCATGCTTCAGCGGCGCGCCGTGTTCACCTGTTTCGATACCGTGACCGGCAGGCTCAACGCCAATCAGGCCGACGCTGGTTTCATCAATGAAGTCAGCAAACATACCGATGGCGTTAGAACCACCGCCAACGCAGGCGATGACGGCATCCGGCAGACGTCCTTCTTTTTCGAGGATCTGGGCTTTAGTTTCTTCGCCGATCATGCGCTGGAACTCACGCACGATTGTCGGGAATGGGTGAGGGCCCGCTGCGGTACCGAGCATGTAGTGCGCGGTTTCGTAGCTGCCAGACCAGTCGCGCAGCGCCTCGTTACAGGCATCTTTCAGCGTGGCAGAGCCGCTGTGAACCGGAATCACTTCTGCACCCATCAAACGCATACGGAAGACGTTCGGGGACTGACGTTCAACGTCTTTAGCACCCATATAAATACGGCATTTCAGGCCGAGCAGGGCGCTGGCGAGGGCAGACGCCACACCGTGCTGACCGGCGCCGGTTTCCGCGATGATTTCGGTTTTACCCATGCGTTTTGCCAGCAATGCCTGACCCAGCACCTGGTTTGTTTTATGCGCGCCACCGTGCAGTAAATCTTCACGCTTGAGGTACAGCGTGGTTTTGGTGCCTTCGGTCAGGTTACGGCATTTGGTCAGCGCCGTCGGACGGCCAGCGTAGTTTTTCAGTAAATCGGTAAACTCTGCCTGGAACGACGGGTCTTTCTGCGCGCTCACAAAGGCCTCTTCCAGCTGACGCAGGGCGGGCATCAGAATTTGCGGTACGTACATACCACCGAACTCACCGAAATAGGGATTTAGTAATGTCGTCATCTTCTCTTCCTTAATATGCACGCAGAGTTTTAAAGACCGAGGCCAGCTTGCTGGCATCTTTGATACCCGGCTGCGACTCTACGCCTGAATTGAAATCAAGGCCTGCACAGCCGGTTTTAGCGGCTTCCACGCAGTTATCCGGGCTTAAACCGCCCGCCAGCAGAACATTGTCCAGCGCTTTGCCGTTCAGCAGTGACCAGTCAAAACGCTGGCCGGTACCGCCCTGACCATTGTCGAGGACGTATTTATCGACGTGGTTCAGATTACGTGCTGGCAGGGCGACGCCTACGCTTTGTGCTTTCCAAATTTGTACCTGTGGTGCCAGTGCGGCGCGCAGGGCATCGATATACGCTTGGTCTTCATCACCGTGCAGCTGTACTGCGCGTAGGGATAACGCATCGGCTTTCGCCACCACGTCCTCGATATCCGCATTGCGGAAGACACCAACATAGCTGAGCGGCGCGGCTGCGATAACGTTACGCGCCTGTTCTTCTGTTACGGCGCGTGGAGACGTGCCAACGAAGATCAATCCGCCGTAAATTGCCCCGGCGTCATAGGCAGCCTTGGCATCCTGTTCACGGGTTAAACCGCATACTTTGTTCTCGCCGAGTAATACGCGACGCACCGCAGCGTTGAGATCGTCATGTTCCATCATCGCAGAGCCAATCAGGAAGCCATTGGCAAAGTGGCTCAGCTCTCGCACCTGGGCATAGCTGTTGATACCGGACTCGCTGATCACCGTGACGCCCGATCCCAGACGTGGCGCCAGCTGGCGGGTACGGTTCAGGTCGATCGACAGGTCGCGAAGATCGCGGTTGTTAATTCCAACCACTTTCGCCTGCAGTGCAATGGCGCGCTCCAGCTCTTCTTCATTGCTAACCTCGGTCAGCACGCCCATGTTCAGGCTGTGGGCTACCGCAGAGAGCTGACGATACTGTTCGTCATCAAGCACCGAGAGCATCAGCAGGCAGGCATCAGCCTGGTAAAAACGTGCCAGCCAGATCTGATACGGGTCAATAATAAAGTCTTTGCACAGAATCGGTTGCGGCGCGATACCGCTGACAATAGGCAGAAAATCAAAGCTGCCCTGGAAATATTTCTCATCCGTCAGCACGGAGATGGCTGACGCATGATGCTTATAGATACCGGCAATGCGCGCCGGGTCGAAATCGTCGCGGATCACGCCTTTCGACGGGGAGGCCTTTTTGCATTCAAGAATAAATGCAGTGCGCGCACCCTGCAGGGCATCATAGAAACGACGGCTGCTTGGAACAACGTCATTCTGAAAACTGGCAAGCGGCTGTTGCTGCTTGCGGGCTTCAACCCAGATGGCCTTATCGGCAACGATTTTCGCTAAAACGGTCTGCATTATTTACCCTCTTGCCGCAAGTGCGGTAACGCGGTCGTAAGCTGCACCGGAGCGCAGTACGTCCAGAACTTTTTGAGCGTTGGCCTTCAGATCTTCCTCACCGTGCAAACGCATCAGCATTGCGACGTTGGCAGCAACGGCGGCCTCATGGGCGACCTCACCTTTACCTTGTAATAAGCGCGTGAGAATGTCACGGTTTTCTTCCGGTGTACCACCGGCCAGCGCTTCCTGGCGATAAGGTGACAGGCCAAAATCGGTGGCCTCAAGCTGATAGCTGAGGATTTCCCCCTCGCGCAGTTCGGCAACAAGCGTCGGTGCATGAAGTGAAACTTCATCCATGCCGCCGCTGTGGACGACCGCAGCGCGTTGATAACCTAGCACGCGAAGCGTCTCTGCAATAGGCAGTACCAGTTCCGGGCTGTAGACGCCAATCAGCGCCAGCGGCGGATGCGCCGGGTTAATTAACGGCCCGAGGACGTTAAACAGCGTGCGCGTTTTAAGCTGCTGGCGAACCGGCATCGCATGGCGGAACCCGGTGTGGTATTTCGGTGCGAACAGGAAGCAAACCCCCAGATCGTCCAGCGCTTCACGGGAGCGTTCGGCGTTCATATCTAGGTTAATCCCGAAGGCGGCCAGTAAATCGGACGAGCCGGAACGGCTGGATACGCTGCGGTTGCCGTGCTTCGCCACTTTCAAACCACACGCTGCGGCCACGAACGCGCTGGCGGTGGAGATATTGATGCTGTTGCTACCGTCACCGCCGGTACCGACGATATCCGCAAACTGATAGTCAGGGCGCGGGAACGGTGCGGCATTTTCCAGCAGCGCAGTGGCAGCACCGGCAATTTCCTGCGGGCTTTCACCACGCACCTTCATGCTGACCAGCGCGGCGGCCAGCTGCTCAGGTTTTAACTCACCGCGAACCACGGCGGAGAACAGCTGGTGGCTCTCCTGCTGGCTTAGCGTCTGCGCCTGGTACAGTTTTTCAAGAATCGGTTGCAGAGTGTTGGTCTGCTCCAGTTTCTGCAACGCCCAGTCGAGGGTTTGCTCCAGCAGGCGGGCGCCGTTGGACGTCAGGATGGATTCCGGGTGGAACTGCAGCCCGCAAACGCGGTCAGCATCGTGACGAACGGCCATGACCATGCCTTCAAACGAGGCGTTAATGGTTAACCCGGCAGGAATATTGCTTCCAACCAGCGAGTGATAGCGCGCGACGGGCAGCGGATTTGGCAACCCGGCAAACATCGCCTGGCCATCATGTTCAATACTTGACGCTTTACCGTGCAGGATTTCACCCGCCTGACCCACGTAGCCGCCATAGGCTTCAACAATTGCCTGGTGACCAAGACAGATACCAACGATAGGCAGCTTGCCGCGCATTCGGGTCAACAGCTCCGGCATGCAGCCGGCCTCGCTTGGCGCACCGGGGCCTGGCGAGAGCATCAGCACCGGGTTTTGCATGGTTGCCAGACGGTCGATCAGCGTCTGAGCCGGTACATGGTTGCGATAGATAACGACGTTGTGGCCATTCGCACGCAGCTGATCTGCCAGGTTATAGGTAAAGGAGTCGATATTATCGAGCAGCAGAATGTCAGCCATCAGAAAATCTCCTGTGCATGATGTGCGGTAGCAATGGCGCGCAATACCGCGCGAGCTTTACTGCGAGTTTCGTCAGCTTCAGACTGCGGAACAGAATCAAGAACAATCCCTGCGCCGGCCTGAACGGTAGCAATACCGTCTTCGACGTAGGCTGAGCGGATCACGATGCAGGTATCGAGATCGCCGTGTGCGGTGAAGTAACCCACGGCACCGCCGTAGCTGCCGCGACGACGGCCTTCAGCGGCGGCAATCAGCTGCATCGCACGAACTTTCGGGGCGCCGCTCAGGGTGCCCATGTTCATACAGGCACGATAGGCGTGAAGCACGTCCAGGTCGTTGCGTAGTTCACCCACCACGCGGGAGACCAGATGCATTACGAAGGAATAGCGATCGACTTTCGTTAAGTCAGCCACATAGCGGCTGCCTGGCGTGCAAATACGCGCCAGGTCGTTGCGCGCCAGGTCGACCAGCATCAGGTGCTCGGACAGTTCTTTATGGTCGGTGCGCATTTCCAGTTCGATGCGGCTGTCGAGATCGCGATCCAGCGAGCCATCTGCGCGGCGGCCGCGCGGACGTGTACCGGCAATGGGGTAGATTTCAATCTGGCGGCTGGTGGCATCGTACTTCAGAGAGCTTTCCGGCGAAGCGCCAAACAGCGTGAATTCGTTGTCCTGCATAAAGAACATGTACGGGCTAGGGTTACTTTTTTTCAGAACGTCATAGGCGGCCAGCGGAGATGGGCAGGGCAGCGAGAAACGGCGAGACGGCACCACCTGGAAGATTTCGCCGGCGCGAATCGCTTTTTGCATCTGGCGAACCACGGCGCCGTACTGATCGTCGGTTTGGTTCACATCGCACGTCATCTGCTCAACCCGCTGCACCGGCAAGGCGGGTGGCGCTTCAGTCATTTGCTGTTGCAGCTGAACAATGCGGTGCTCAAGACGCGTTTTTTCTGACGCGGACGGCGTGAACAGGCTTGCCTGGATGCGGGTGTATTTTTTCTGATGGTCGATCACCAGCAAGGTTTCAGCCAGATAGAAACAGTAATCCGGGCAGCGGTTGCCTTGCTCGGTTTCCGGCAAATCCTCAAACCCGGCGACCAGGTCGTAAGCAAACAGCCCGCCGAAGAACATGGCTTCGCGCTCATCTTCCGGTACGGATACCAGATTTTGCAACAGGCGGAACGCATCGAAAACCGACAGTGAACAAAGGCGCGCGTCTTCATCAAGCAGCTGGCTTACCGGTGGGAAATGCAGCACGCGCATTTCCGGGTAATGTTGGTTTTCAATGCCTGATGGCAGGGCGGCATCCAGCAGCGGTAACAGCGACGCACCGTTCTCCGATAACGCTTTAATCGTGACGGTGTCACCTAACGCGGTAATACGCAACGCGCTGTCAACCAGCAGCAGGCTCTTGAGATCGTCTTTACTGTCGATATCGGCTGATTCCAGCAGCAGGGTCGCCGGACGCGCGCCGCAGACCTGATGAAACAGCGCGGTAGGATTATGGCGATAGGCCGCCTCGCTGGTCAGCAGTTCGAGCTGGGGTTTGGCTGTTTGCATAGTGTTGTTCTCATTTATTCTGTTCAAAAAAAAGCCCGCTTCGGAGCGGGCGGGTATCTGTTTGCTTTACGCAGATGCATGACACTGCCCGATAGTCAGGATGAGCGCCACCAACCGTGCAGAGTGAAATGTGCTGCCATTTTCAGATACCTTTCTCGTGTGAACTTGCGTACTAGTTAACTAGTTCGATGGCCTATTGTCAACCCTGTATTTCAGAATTTCGCGGCAAGTCGTTATCATAGGGGTTTCGGATGTCTCCAACCTGTGATGGGAAGTGCTTTGAGCGATACCACCTACGCCGTAATTTACGATTTACACAGCCATACCCAGGCTTCTGATGGTCTGCTGACGCCCGAAGCGTTGGTTCATCGCGCCGTTGAAATGCGTGTTGGCACGCTGGCGATAACCGATCACGATACGACGGATGCCATACCGGCGGCGCGAGCCGAGATTGCCCGCAGCGGGTTAGCGCTGAACCTGATCCACGGCGTCGAAATTTCGACGCTCTGGGAAAACCATGAAATTCATATCGTTGGCCTGAACATTGATATTGAACATCCGACACTGCGTGCCTTTTTGCAAGAACAAAAAACACGCCGCAATCAGCGCGCGGAAATGATTGGCGAGCGGCTGGAAAAAGCCCAGATCCCCGGGGCGCTGGAAGGCGCGCAAAAGCTGGCGAACGGTGGTGCCGTGACGCGCGGTCACTTCGCCCGTTTTCTGGTTGAAGCCGGCAAGGCGACAACGATGGCGGATGTCTTTAAAAAATATCTGGCCCGCGGGAAAACCGGATACGTTCCGCCACAGTGGTGTACAATAAAACAAGCTATTGATGTCATTCATCATTCTGGCGGTAAGGCCGTGCTGGCCCATCCTGGGCGGTATAACCTTTCTGCTAAATGGCTGAAAAGGCTGCTGGCGCATTTTGCCGAATGCGGTGGGGAGGCGATGGAAGTTGCCCAGTGTCAGCAGGCTCCCAATGAGCGGTCGCAGCTCGCGACATACGCCCGTCAGTACGGTTTGCTTGGATCGCAGGGGTCTGATTTCCATCAGCCCTGTGCGTGGATCGAGCTGGGGCGCAAGCTCTGGCTTCCCGCAGGCGTTGAACCTGTTTGGCAGCTATGGGAACAGCCGCAAAAAATTGAAGAGAGGGAAGTATGAGTCAGTTTTTCTATATCCATCCAGATAACCCACAGCCGCGATTGATTAATCAGGCTGTGGAGATCGTCCGTAAAGGTGGCGTTATCGTCTACCCAACCGACTCCGGTTATGCGCTGGGTTGTAAAATTGAAGACAAAGGGGCGATGGAACGTATTTGTCGCATTCGTCAACTGCCTGACGGCCATAACTTTACCCTGATGTGTCGCGACCTTTCAGAGTTGTCGACCTATGCTTACGTCGACAACGTGGCGTTTCGCCTGATCAAAAATAACACGCCGGGAAATTACACCTTCATCCTGAAAGGGACGAAAGAGGTGCCGCGTCGACTGTTGCAGGAAAAACGCAAAACCATCGGGATGCGGGTGCCGTCAAACCCAATAGCGCAGGCGCTGCTGGAAGCCCTCGGTGAACCGATGCTTTCCACCTCCCTGATGCTGCCCGGCAGTGAGTTCACCGAATCTGATCCGGAAGAGATCAAAGATCGCCTGGAGAAGGTCGTTGAGCTGATTATACATGGTGGTTATCTCGGTCAGCAGCCGACAACGGTGGTGGATTTAACCGAAGATGCGCCAGAAGTGATTCGTGAAGGCGTGGGTGATGTTAAGCCTTTCTTGTAAGGGTGTAACGCGGCGATCAAAGCGCGCAAGTAAAATACAAAATAATTATTAACCAATGCGTTGAGCTAAATGTGTGAATAGCGGTCACGCGCTTTGCGTGACCGCTTTAGCTGCACTTTGACTTCCATCTTATGGTTCGGGGGCAGGGGAAGTGGCTGGTGGAAATGAGGGATAGCGATGTGCTAATTGCAAGCCAGCATGATTGCTGGCTAGGCTTCGGGTGTTTAGCGGAAGTACCGAACAGACCCGGCGATAATGATTGATAGCAATCCTAAAACAGTGAAGGCGTACTCGACGATAAACCCGTTTTTGAGGCGAGGTGGCAAGCCTCTGATGAACGTAACATCATCCTCATCGGTACTGTCTACTGAGCTTTTACCAAAGATTAACGGGCTTACGATAAAATTGATCTTTGCGGCATAACCTGAGCTAAATCCTATCGAGTCCGCTTTGTCGAAAATAATCGCCCCTGCCGGGAGAGAACCAAACTTTTCTTTATACAGCGTACAGATCTCGGAGAAGCGCTTTTTGTTGATAAATGAAAGCACCGCCGCAACTATACCGCAGATGATCAGAGCTGCCGAATTGATCATTTATCGACCCAAAGGCAGATGCCACCAATAATAAGGCCAATAAAAATAACCAATGAACACAAGAATTCGGCTATAAACCAGTATTTGATGTTTGCAGGCAGTCCTCGTATAAAATCTACATCATCATTTTTGCTCTGGATAGACTTTTTGCCAAAGATCAATGGATGGATAATGAAGTCCATTTTTGTTGAGTATCCAGCGGTGAAACCGAGTAAATCAGCATCTCTTAACACTGTGGCAGCAAGTGGCACGGAGCCAAATTCTCCTTCATACAAACGGCACACCTCGAGGAAGCGCTTTTTGTTCAAGATTGATAGTACAACCATAGTAACAGTAGAGATCAGTATGGCTCCCCCAGTACCAATAACGAGGACATCAAAAGCGGAGACCGTCACTTTGTTACCTCATAAATTTTTTCACCTATCATTTCGCCAAACTTACCACCTAACTCCCCTCCAGCATAGCCAACCGAACCAGTGAAGATCACGCCGCAGGCCAACATTCCAGCACCGGCAGCTTCAATCGTTAGTGCACCCAAGACAACCGAGCAAACTGTGGAAGACACAGAACCAGATACAAGTGCACCAGCGCCCATTCCGGTGCCTAGCCCCACACTAAAACTACCGACTTCTGTATAAGTAGTTTTCTCGCAGTCAGACCCAACCGTGCAGGCTTCGTAAATCTTATCCAGCCTGTTCACGCCATCAAGAGCGATTCCGACATAGCCCGCTGTTTTCATCATCTTCACGTATTTAGCCGCGTTTTCCATGAAAGTGGCGTAGCCCTCAATATCTGCAACTCCAGTCTGATTCCAGCGATGTGTAATCGAACTGGTTGACAGTCCCAACGCCCGTTTAATGTCTGGGTAGTCCTGCAATGCCAGTTTGTGACGCGTGAAATCCGTTAGAATGCTATCGAGTTCACCGAACAGATGTCGTCTCTGAACATAAAATTGTTCACTGATCAGTGATCCGCTGGTGATGTATTGATTTTTGTATGCTTGCTGAATCTTGGTCAGAACACTCTCGATCTTCTCAAAGTATTTTCCTGCAGCTTCTGAGGCGATCCCTGTTGTCGTACTGGCTTGAGAGGTAAAAAGATCAATGGTGTCTTTATGTTTATGCAGGAAGTTAGCTTCCTGGATTGTCAGCGGTTCTAACGCCGCATCAACTCGCGCTTTCGCGGCTTTCATGTGGGCGATTTGCTCGTTGTCCTGTTTCTCTGGATCAACCAGAAGCATAATCGAACCCGCTTTGTATCTTTCATCCGGGCCGTTCAGCGTAGAGAATAGCTCCTTTGCTCCTGCTGGCGGGGTGCCTGTGAATAACAGACGTTGCCAGGCTTCGGTGGTGCCGCCGTAGGGGATAACGGCAAAACCTGCGTCGATACCTGTTTTCTTTTTCGCTGTCTGGGCGTGTTGTTCTGGTTCTGCTTGCGGCTGTTGAGATGCAGCAAGAGCGGCTTCTGCCAGATACCTTGCTGTTGCCTGAGAGGGAGATTCACCAGGGCCGATCCATCCCAAAGGGGCTATGATACGGTTAGATCCAGAGGGGCAGCCACATAAAACGACGCCCCTGTCCACTGCTACAGGGATCTGGTGAATTGTGCGGTGTGACTCACCTTCAACAACTTTTCCTTCTTTGCCGCATTTCGGGCAAACGGTGGTCTTGTCACCCAGAACAATAGGACGACGACCAAGAATGTTACCGCAAGAAAGTGAGGGGATGAGTTTTGCGCCAGTTGTGGTTTGATCGCCAAACAACGCCATTCCCCGCCCTAAAACGTTTGGACGCATTCCCCCCATTTATGCCACCTTTGCAACAGTCAGGGAATCATCTGGAATTGATTCACCCTCGCGGAAAGAGAGCACTAATCCATAATCAGGGGTGCTGATAATTACATCTCCGTTATCAAGCAAGCTACCAACCAGCGCAATTCCTTTACCTTCCCATTCGCTTAACTGCCCGGCGCTGGTGGTGATGACAGCTTTCGTTCCGTCTGGATAAGTGGCGGTTGCACCTTCTGTGACCATGCTGGCCCATTCACCGCTATCGAGTTGGACTTTCATACCCTGGCTCGGATCTGGATTAGGCTCATCGACAACGCCGCCCTGAAGAGTGCGGCTTCCGGCAACGGCTGAACCATAGATAGCTGTAACTGGATGTTGTGCGGCGTACTCTTGCTGCTCGATAACGAGATGGGGGGGGTTCTTCATTCATTTCGGACAGTTGGTTGTCGGTATAACGAGGAGCATCTAAAGATGCGATGATTTCAGAGGTAAGATCGTCGTTGTCCTGTTTCATAAGTCCCTTTACTTGTTATAGAAATAATCACAAAGGTCATTTTACAATCAATAACCACATACACAACAAGCATAAGAGTTAAGTGAAACTACGTTTCGTAACAGAAGGTTACCCGGTAAAATTATGGGCGTTGCTCTTCGGTAAATTTCAGTTAGGGGATGTTATGGCAGGTGTATTGGCAAGGACGGCGGCTGCGGTAGGGATCCTTGATAAAGCGGTGAGCAGGCCACTGTGTAGTTGGGTAATGTGCTGAAAACCAGATCTCCGGGTTTCCGTTTCTTGATCAAGTTAAGCAAACTGCTCTCAACGGCGTTGTGGAATGGAATCTGGCGCTGTGCGCGATCAGTTTTGCCTTTTTCTATGAAAATGAACCAACGGCCGGTCTCTTCATTTTGCCGAATGTCCTTCTTCTTGATTGTCGCCGATTCTCCACGGCGAGATCCCGAATGCTTCATAGGCCTGTGCCACCGTTGCACGGCTCAGATCGAGCGCTGCGGCAACTAGATTTGCAAGTGGCAGATCAGCTTGGGATGGCTCAATTTTCTACATGTGTAGACTGGTAAGCACGTCGTTCCCGGTTTGCTCGCTGCCTGCCATCATTCGATTAAAATGTGCATCGGCATAGCCCTGGGCAGCTTCTACCGTATCAGAGGCTGATAATGGTGACTCGGAAAAGATGTTTTTGTGCCAGTGCCCTAACTCTGGAAGACGCTCAACTTCGGCAACATCTCATTCAAGGGCACGTAGTAGATAGCTGTCAAAGTCCTGCTTAGTGGCGGCCCGGTAGCCTTTAATCTTCCGCGTAAACTCTTCAATACCTATTGTCCCATTCTGAACCAGCGGAATGTATGGGCGGATCTGATTCATGGCCACTTTGGCTTGTTTTTGACTGTCAGTACCAGGACTCCGACGCACAAAACTTGTTGAATCATTTAGTCTAAAATTCGTGTAGTATGTGCGCCCACGAATTATTGTGTGTGACAGCTTGTGTGGCACGTTGTCTGCCATACTGTGTACCATGAAATAGTTACAGATCAGTGAGTTAAGTTAATTTAAAGCTAACTCATTGTTTTTGAAAGTATACCAGACGCCTGGGAAGGCGACACCTGAGGAAGCTCAATGAGCGAGAAGTTACAGAAAGTGCTGGCGCGCGCCGGCCACGGTTCACGCCGTGAAATCGAAGCCATTATTGAAGCGGGTCGCGTGAGTGTGGACGGTAAAGTCTCCACGCTGGGTGACCGCGTTGAAATTGTACCGGGACTGAAGATCCGCATCGACGGACATCTTATCTCGGTCAAAGAATCTGCAGAACAGATCTGCCGCGTGCTGGCGTACTACAAACCGGAAGGCGAGCTGTGTACCCGTAACGATCCGGAAGGTCGTCCGACCGTATTTGACCGTTTACCTAAACTGCGCGGCGCTCGCTGGATTGCCGTCGGTCGTCTGGATGTGAACACCTGCGGGCTGCTGCTGTTCACTACCGATGGTGAGCTGGCAAACCGTCTGATGCACCCAAGCCGTGAAGTGGAACGTGAATATGCGGTGCGTGTATTCGGCCAGGTTGATGAAAACAAGCTGCGTGACCTGTCACGTGGTGTTCAGCTTGAAGACGGCCCTGCAGCGTTTAAAACCATCAAATTTACCGGTGGTGAAGGGATTAACCAGTGGTACAACGTTACGCTGACCGAAGGCCGTAACCGTGAGGTTCGTCGTCTGTGGGAAGCTGTAGGTGTTCAGGTTAGCCGCTTGATCCGCGTGCGTTATGGCGACATTCTGCTGCCGAAAGGCCTGCCGCGTGGCGGGTATACCGAACTGGATCTGACCCAGACCAACTACCTGCGCGAGCTGGTTGGCCTGACGCCAGAAACCACGTCCAAAGTGGCGGTAGAGAAAGACCGTCGCCGCATGAAGGCGAACCAGATTCGTCGTGCGGTGAAACGCCACAGCCAGGTGAGCACTAATCGCCGTTCTGGCAGCCGTAATAACAACGGTTAACATACGAAGCCCGGTTTATCTAACCGGGCTTTTTTCTTAGTAATCAATCCCGATTTGCGCTTTAATTCCTGCATCAAACGCATGTTTTACCGGCCGCAACTCGCTGACGGTATCCGCAAGCTCCAGAATATCCCGATGACAGCCCCGCCCGGTGACAATAACCGTCTGATGTGCGGGACGATTTCTCAATGCGTCCAGTACGGTCTCCAACGGTAAATAGTCGTAGGCCACCATATAGGTGATCTCATCTAGCAGCACCATATTCAGTGCCGGATCGGCCAGCATTCTTTTGGCGTGTTCCCAGACGGCGAGGCAGGCGGCGGAGTCGGTTTCCCGGTTCTGTGTATCCCAGGTAAACCCGGTTGCCATGACCTGGAACTCCACCCCGTGAGGTTCCAGTAAGTTACGTTCACCGTTTGGCCATTCGCCTTTAATGAACTGAATGACACCGACTTTCTGCCCATGCCCAACCGCACGGGTGGCAGTCCCAAACGCAGCTGTCGTTTTACCTTTACCGTTGCCGGTAAACACGATGATGATCCCGCGTTCGTCCTGGGCCGCCGCGACACGAGCGTCAACCTGTTCTTTCAGGCGCTGTTGGCGTTGCTGATGGCGTTCTTCACTCATTGCGAAATCCCCGGTTTGCGGCCCGGCTGGGCATCAAACGTCAGCCCCGTTTTGCGACGGCTGTCGTCACCCATCAGCCAGAGATAGAGCGGCATAATATCGGCTGGTGTTTTCAGCTTTTGCGGGTCTTCCGTTGGAAACGCGCTGGCACGCATTTTGGTGCGTGTACCGCCCGGGTTAATGCAGTTTACGCGCAGATGGCGGCTCTGATACTCCTCCGCCAGCACCTGCATCATGCCTTCGGTCGCAAATTTTGAGACGGCGTAAGCGCCCCAGTTTGCGCGCCCTTCACGGCCCACGCTGGAAGAGGTGAAGACCAGCGAACCGGATTCGGCATTCAGTAATAAAGGAAGCAAAGCCTGGGTCAGGAAAAAGGTGCCGTTGATGTTGACCTGCATGACCTGCTGCCAGATTTCAGGATCTTGTTCATCCATCGGGCGAACTTCACCTAATAGCCCGGCATTGTGCAACACTCCGTCCAGGCGGGGATAATGAGCGCTGATGCGTTGCGCCAGCTCCTGACAGGCTGCCGGCGTACAGGTGAGCAAGTCGAGCGTGTACCAGCGAGCAGGGATGGCGCCTGCAGCGTCTATCTCCTGGGCCACGGATTTTAGCTTTTCTTCATTACGGCCAATCAGAATAACGCTTGCGCCATGGTCGGCGTATGTCAGTGCGGCCTCACGGCCAATGCCGTCGCTGGCACCGGTGACCAGGATGATGCGATTCTGCAGCAGATTTTTTTGCGGTTGATAATGCACGGTGACTCCTCTGGCGCGCCGGGACAGGATTGCGCCTTCTTTTATGACTTTTCGGCTTTATGCCCGAAACAGGATGAGAATTCAATCAGTCTACAGGAGACATTGTTGTGAAATTAACAATTTGCAAATATTTAAACCAGAATCGGGGGATTCCTGAAGGCGGCTCGCAGAGGTAATGTCACAGGCGAGACGCATGCGCAGGGCTGTTGTACACTGGCAGGCAAGAATCGTGGTTAAATCAAGGTGGAACGCGTGGAATTACTTTCTCAATATGGGTTGTTTTTGGCCAAAATCGCAACGGTTGTCATCGCAATCGCGGTCATCGCCGTTTTGATCGTAAACCTGACGCAACGTAAGCGTCAGCGTGGTGAGTTACGCATTACCCGCCTAAGCGAGCAGTACCAGGAGATGCAGGAAGAGATGTCTCTGGCACTGCTTGATAGCCATCAACAAAAGCTGTGGGTGAAAGCCCAGAAGAAAAAGCATAAACAGGAAGCGAAAGCAGCAAAGGCAAAAGCGAAGCTGAATGCGCCGCAGGATGAAGCAAAACCGCGCGTCTATGTGCTCGATTTTAAAGGCAGCATGGATGCGCATGAAGTCTCCTCCTTGCGTGAAGAAGTAACGGCCGTTGTTGCTGTAGCAAAACCGCAGGATCAGGTTGTTGTGCGTCTGGAAAGCCCAGGCGGTGTGGTTCACGGTTACGGACTGGCGGCGTCACAGCTGCAGCGCCTGCGTGACAAGCAGATCCCCCTGACCGTCGCGGTGGACAAAGTCGCCGCAAGTGGTGGTTATATGATGGCCTGCGTGGCAAACAAAATTGTCGCAGCACCGTTTTCAATCATCGGCTCTATCGGCGTGGTAGCGCAAATCCCTAACTTCAACCGTTTCCTGAAAAACAAAGAGATCGACATTGAGCTGCATACGGCGGGCCAGTACAAGCGCACCTTGACCCTGCTGGGCGAAAACACGGACGAAGGTCGTCAGAAATTCCGCGAAGACCTGAACGAAACGCATCTTCTGTTTAAAGATTTTGTACACCGTATGCGTCCTTCCCTCGATATTGAGCAGGTTGCAACGGGTGAGCACTGGTACGGTTCTCAGGCACAGGAAAAGGGGCTGGTTGATGAAGTTGGCACCAGCGATGACCTGCTGTTGAGCCTGATGGAAGGCCGGGAACTGGTGGGCGTGCGGTTTACGCAACGTAAGCGGCTACTCGATCGCTTTACTAACAGTGCCGCAGAAAGCGCGGATCGTCTGTTGCTTCGCTGGCTACAGCGTGGGCAAAAACCGCTTCTGTAAACAAAAACGCGAGGCAGATACCTCGCGTTTTGCATTAATCAACCAGGTGGTATTTCTCTGAGAGCGTATGCGCCAGGTATTTAAACATATTAAATACCGCGGTGCTTTTCGGGGTGGGCAAACCCTGTTCATCAAGGAAATACTCGCCGCTGAACACCAGCACGCCGTTACGTTGTTCCACGCCAGTCGCTTCAATACCCGCCAGTGTATCTTCATGGTTGCGAATCAATTTGTTGGCTTCGATAAGAAGAGAGGCTCGGTCAATAGGTTGGGTCGTATTCTGCATAATCCACTCCTTAAACAGTCGCAACAGTTTACGCCCAGGGCGCTGTGGGGGCAAATTTTCCCTGTAGTCTTAGGGGATAAGGTGCAGGGGGCTGGCTGGCGTGATTTGCTTTTGCATGCTAATAAAGTTGCGTAACGGATTTTATCAGGTACAGTGTGCGCTTTCGTCATTCTGGCAACAGAATTGCTTGACATTCGACCGGGAATTCGTCACGAATTGACTTGGGTGCGAAAAAAATACCCGAAAACTCAATGACCTGGACGTTATCTTTCTGACGTCGGGTAAGATTAAGGGGTTGATATCTCCTGACACAGTCGCTATATCAATGACTCGTCGTCAGCGGAAGGGAAATCAACGTGCGGCGTATTCCTGGAAGAATTAAATTAGGTAAAGGTGAATATGGGTAAAGCTCTCGTTATCGTTGAGTCCCCGGCAAAAGCCAAAACGATCAATAAGTATCTGGGTAATGACTACGTGGTTAAGTCCAGCGTTGGTCACATCCGCGATTTGCCGACCAGTGGCTCAGCCAGCAAAAAGAGCGCAGACTCTACCTCCACCAAAGGGGCTAAAAAGCCTAAAAAGGATGAACGTAGCGCGCTTGTCAACCGCATGGGTGTTAACCCGTGGCATAACTGGGATGCACAATATGAAGTGCTGCCCGGGAAAGAAAAAGTCGTAAACGAGCTGAAACAGCTTGCTGAAAAAGCAGACCACATCTATCTCGCAACCGACCTTGACCGCGAAGGGGAAGCCATTGCATGGCACCTGCGGGAAGTGATCGGGGGTGACGACAAACGCTATAGCCGTGTGGTGTTTAACGAAATTACCAAGAATGCGATTCGTCAGGCGTTTGAGACGCCGGGCGAGCTGAATATCGACCGAGTGAACGCCCAGCAGGCACGCCGTTTCATGGACCGTGTTGTGGGTTATATGGTTTCGCCACTGCTGTGGAAAAAGGTTGCTCGTGGCCTCTCCGCAGGCCGTGTGCAGTCTGTTGCTGTCCGTCTTGTTGTTGAGCGTGAGCGCGAAATTAAAGCCTTCGTCCCGGAAGAGTTCTGGGAAGTAGACGCCAATGTCACCACGCCAGGTGGGGATGCGCTGCCGCTGCAGGTAAGCCATCACAATGATAAGCCTTTCCGTCCAGAGCACCGTGACCAGACCATGGCCGCCGTGGCGCTGCTGGAAAAAGCGCGCTACCAGGTGCTGGAGCGTGAAGATAAGCCGACCAGCAGCAAACCTGGCGCGCCGTTTATTACCTCGACGCTGCAACAGGCGGCGAGTACGCGTCTTGGCTATGGCGTGAAGAAAACCATGATGATGGCCCAGCGCTTGTATGAAGCGGGTTACATCACCTATATGCGTACTGACTCAACCAACCTGAGCCAGGATGCCGTCAACATGGTGCGCGGCTACATCGGCGACAATTTCGGTAAGAAATATCTGCCAGAAAACCCGAATCAGTACGCCAGCAAAGAGAACTCTCAGGAAGCGCACGAAGCGATTCGTCCATCAGATGTCTCTGTCCTGGCTGAAACACTGAAAGACATGGAAGCTGATGCCCAAAAGCTGTATCAGCTGATTTGGCGTCAGTTTGTTGCGTGTCAGATGACGCCAGCAAAATACGATTCCACTACGCTGACCGTAGGTGCGGGTGATTTCCGCCTGAAAGCGCGCGGCCGTATTCTGCGCTTCGATGGCTGGACAAAAGTAATGCCTGCGCTGCGTAAAGGCGATGAAGACAGAACGCTGCCAGCCGTCAACAAAGGCGATGAGCTGACGTTGGTCGATCTGGTGCCGGCACAGCACTTCACCAAACCGCCTGCGCGTTTCAGTGAAGCGTCACTGGTTAAAGAGCTGGAAAAACGCGGTATCGGCCGTCCTTCCACCTATGCGTCGATTATTTCGACCATTCAGGACCGCGGCTACGTGCGTGTTGAAAACCGCCGCTTTTACGCTGAAAAAATGGGTGAGATCGTCACCGACCGTCTGGAAGCTAACTTCCGCGAGTTGATGAACTACGACTTTACCGCGCAAATGGAAGACAGCCTCGATCAGGTTGCCAGCCATCAGGCGGAATGGAAAAAGGTTCTCGACAGTTTCTTTACCGACTTTACCAGCCAGCTTGATAAAGCCGAGAAAGACCCTGAAGAGGGCGGCATGCTGCCGAATCAGATGGTATTGACCAGCATCGATTGCCCAACCTGCGGCCGCAAGATGGGGATCCGTACCGCAACGACGGGCGTATTCCTCGGCTGTTCTGGTTATGCGCTTTCACCGAAAGAGCGCTGCAAAACGACCATTAACCTGGTGCCAGAGAACGAAGTTCTCAACGTGCTGGAAGGTGACGATGCAGAAACTAATGCGCTGCGTGCGAAACGTCGCTGTCAGAAGTGCGGCACGGCGATGGACAGCTATCTGATCGATCCAAAACGTAAATTGCATGTTTGTGGTAACAACCCTACGTGTGATGGCTACGAGATCGAAGAGGGCGAGTTCCGCATTAAAGGTTACGACGGCCCGATCGTTGAGTGTGAGAAATGTGGTTCTGAAATGCACCTGAAAATGGGGCGCTTCGGTAAGTACATGGCATGTACCAACGACGACTGTAAAAACACGCGTAAGATCTTGCGTAACGGTGAAGTTGCGCCGCCGAAGGAAGATCCGGTTCCACTGCCAGAGCTGCCGTGCGAGAAATCGGACGCGTATTTCGTACTGCGTGACGGTGCTGCCGGGGTGTTCCTGGCTGCGAACACGTTCCCGAAATCGCGTGAAACACGTGCGCCGCTGGTGGAAGAGCTGTACCGCTTCCGCGACCGTCTACCGGAGAAACTGCGTTATCTGGCCGATGCGCCACAGCAGGATCCAGAGGGCAATAAGTCCGTCGTGCGTTTTAGCCGTAAAACGAAGCAGCAGTATGTTTCTGCTGAGAAAGACGGTAAAGCGACCGGCTGGTCAGCGTTCTTTGTTGACGGCAAATGGGTTGAAGGCAAGAAATAATCTTCACTTACCGTAACTTACCTGTTAAAGGGCCGGACTTCCGGCCCTTTTTTATTACGCCGTTATTATTTTTTGTTCCGTACTATACAGCCTGGCTATAAATGATATAGTGGTTATAGTTAACCCATTTCTTATTATCAAATCGTCTTAAGCGATTGACCGTATGCGCTAAATCGGATGGTCTGGCATGAAACTACAGCAGCTTCGTTATATCGTTGAGGTGGTAAATCACAACCTTAATGTGTCTTCTACCGCAGAGGGGCTCTACACCTCGCAACCCGGCATCAGCAAGCAGGTTCGCATGCTGGAGGACGAGTTAGGTATCCAGATTTTTGCCCGTAGCGGCAAACATCTTACGCAGGTGACGCCGGCAGGGCAGGAAATCATCCGGATCGCACGGGAAGTCCTTTCCAAAGTCGATGCGATAAAATCGGTTGCCGGCGAACATACCTGGCCGGATAAAGGCTCGCTCTATATTGCAACCACGCATACCCAGGCGCGTTATGCGTTGCCCGGCGTGATTAAGGGGTTTATTGAGCGTTACCCGCGCGTGTCTTTGCACATGCACCAGGGGTCGCCAACTCAAATTGCCGAAGCCGTTTCAAAGGGTAATGCAGACTTTGCCATCGCAACGGAAGCGCTTCACCTGTACGACGATTTGGTGATGCTGCCGTGTTACCACTGGAACCGGGCTATTGTCGTCACGCCCGATCACCCGCTGGCAGGTAAAGGCTCGGTCACTATTGAAGAGTTGGCACAGTATCCGTTAGTGACCTACACCTTTGGTTTTACCGGGCGATCGGAACTTGATACGGCCTTTAACCGGGCGGGCCTCACGCCGCGTATCGTCTTTACTGCGACAGATGCGGATGTCATCAAAACCTACGTGCGGCTTGGGCTGGGGGTAGGGGTGATTGCCAGCATGGCGGTTGATCCGGTTTCTGACCCCGATCTAGTGCGTCTTGATGCGCACGATATCTTCAGCCATAGCACAACGAAAATTGGGTTCCGTCGCAGCACCTTCCTGCGTAGCTATATGTATGATTTTATTCAACGCTTTGCCCCGCATTTGACGCGCGATGTGGTCGATACGGCCGTTGCATTACGCTCGAATGAAGATATCGAAGAGATGTTTAAAGACATTAAACTTCCTGCTAAATAATCACTCCCGGTATCTTTCCGCCCTGGAAAGATACCGAAATACCGTCGCAAACCTAAATCAGAATTATCATCATCCGCACATTGCTGACATATAATGTCATAACCCGTTTAATCTCTAAGGCTTTACTGTCGCAATTTTGCGACAAAAGTAGAAACTAAATTGCGGGTCCGCAAATAATTCTTTTCAATTATTTATTTCTGGTCAAAAGAATGAATATTTCCCGTCTGCGCATGCGTAAATTCACTGGCTTTTCGACTAAAGTTTCTTTAGGATTTATCTCAACAGATGATTAATTGTACCAATTGTTTGGTCGCTAAATGATAAGTGATATCGATTGTATGAGGTTAGCAATGCCTTCAGGAAGTGAAGAACCGCAAAGGGATCCTGCGCTTAAGCGTAAAGCCTGGCTGGCGGTCTTTCTCGTCTCTGGCCTGTTTTGGGTGATAGTTGCTCTCCTTGCCTGGAAATATTGGGGTTGAACATGACCGTGACTGCACGTACAGAAACGCTAAAAAAAATGTGTCAGCACCATGACAAGGGTCATAACGCTCGCAAAGCACCTGCGACGACGGTACCGGCGTCCTGGAAACTGACTCCACAGCAGCAAGCTTTTATTGATGTGTTCGCAGAAGACGAACCCAAAAAACAATAATTTAGTTTATTGCGTAATGATGCAAATAGTCTGAATAACGACACTGCACCTTTGTACTCTTTAATAAATACACATCAGCAATATAGAACTGAGGGCAGACCTCGGAATCTTCAATGAATAAAGCCTGGTGTCCCTATGATGAATAACATGACTTCCCTCAAATACTGGTCATGGATCGGCGTTTTCTCGGTGTCGATTCTGTTCTGGTGCCAGCTTATCTGGCTGGCCGTCCACTAAATTGAAAACCTCGCTGCGGCGGGGTTTTTCGTTTTATCTCCCGCTCGGGATTATTCCTGAATTTATCAATTTGGGTTGTTATCAAAACGTTACATCATCTTTGTGTTATCTTTAATTACAGCCCTGACGATTGTCAGGGTATCCCTGTAATTAAGGAGGAGCTTATGTCGTTAACCCTACGCGAAGCCAGTAAGGATACGTTGCAGGCAAAAGATAAAACCTGGCACTACTATAGCTTGCCGCTGGCAGCCAAAACGCTTGGCGATATTTCGCGTTTACCCAAGTCGTTGAAGGTATTGCTGGAAAACCTCTTGCGCTGGCAGGATGGTGATTCTGTTACCGCTGATGATATTCACGCCCTGGCAGGATGGCTAAAGGATGCCCATGCTGACAGAGAGATTGCCTACCGCCCGGCAAGGGTGCTGATGCAGGACTTTACCGGCGTCCCCGCCGTTGTTGATTTAGCCGCCATGCGCGAAGCGGTAAAACGCCTTGGGGGCGACACGGCAAAGGTGAACCCCCTTTCTCCCGTTGACCTCGTTATTGACCACTCCGTGACCGTTGACCATTTTGGTGATGATGACGCCTTTGGCGAAAACGTTCGCCTGGAAATGGAGCGTAACCACGAGCGTTACGTATTCCTGAAATGGGGCCAGCAGGCATTCAGCCGATTCAGCGTCGTTCCGCCCGGCACGGGTATTTGTCATCAGGTGAACCTTGAATATCTGGGTAAAGCGGTTTGGAGCGAATTACAGGATAAGGAGTGGGTGGCCTATCCTGACACGCTAGTCGGAACTGATTCCCACACCACGATGATTAACGGCCTGGGCGTACTGGGCTGGGGTGTAGGAGGTATAGAAGCTGAGGCCGCCATGTTGGGTCAGCCAGTTTCCATGCTCATTCCGGACGTGGTGGGATTTAAGCTAACGGGGAAACTCTCTGAAGGCATTACCGCTACCGATCTGGTTCTCACGGTAACCCAGATGCTACGCAAGCACGGTGTAGTGGGCAAATTTGTCGAGTTCTACGGTGACGGACTGGACTCGCTTCCCCTGGCGGATCGTGCCACCATCGCCAATATGGCGCCGGAATATGGCGCAACCTGCGGCTTTTTCCCGATTGATGACGTCACGCTGGATTACATGCGCTTGAGTGGCCGCAGCGAAGAGCAGATATCTCTGGTCGAGGCGTATACGAAGGCCCAGGGGATGTGGCGTAACCCTGGCGACGAGCCGGTATTTACCAGCTCGCTGGAGCTGGATATGGGGACCGTCGAGGCGAGCCTGGCCGGGCCAAAACGGCCGCAGGACCGCGTTGCGTTGAATAATGTGCCTGCCGCCTTTGCCGCCAGTAATGAACTGGAAGTGAATACCTCGCAAAAAGATCGCCGGCCGATCGACTATGTCATGAATGGACATCACTATCAGCTGCCGGACGGGGCCGTTGTGATTGCCGCCATTACCTCCTGTACTAACACGTCGAACCCTAGCGTGCTCATGGCTGCCGGACTACTGGCAAAAAAAGCCGTCGAGCTGGGCCTCAAGCCGCAGCCGTGGGTTAAAGCGTCTCTGGCACCAGGTTCCAAAGTGGTGTCCGATTACCTGGCGCAGGCCAAACTTACGCCTTATCTCGATGAGCTGGGCTTCAACTTGGTGGGGTATGGCTGTACGACGTGTATCGGGAACTCTGGCCCATTACCAGAGCCGATTGAAGTGGCGATCAAGCAGGGCGATCTGACGGTCGGTGCTGTGCTGTCTGGAAACCGAAATTTTGAAGGGCGCATTCACCCGCTGGTGAAAACCAACTGGCTGGCCTCGCCACCGCTGGTCGTCGCCTACGCCCTGGCCGGGAACATGAATATCAACCTGGTGACCGATCCCATTGGTCACGACCGTAAGAACGAGCCTGTCTATCTTAAAGATATCTGGCCCTCATCCCTGGAGATCGCCCGCGCCGTGGAGAAAGTGTCCACTGCGATGTTCCATAAAGAGTACGCCGAAGTGTTCGAGGGCACGCCCGAGTGGAAAGCCATCAACGTTGTCGGTTCGGATACATATGACTGGCATGACGACTCAACCTACATTCGTCTGTCGCCGTTCTTCGATGAAATGCAGGCCCAGCCTGAGCCGCTGAAAGATATCCACAGCGCGCGCATTCTGGCGATGCTGGGAGATTCTGTCACCACGGACCATATCTCCCCGGCTGGCAGCATCAAAGCAGATAGTCCAGCTGGACGCTACCTGCAGGGTCGTGGCGTAGAGCGTCGGGATTTTAACTCTTACGGTTCGCGTCGTGGTAACCATGAAGTGATGATGCGCGGCACCTTTGCCAACATCCGTATACGCAACGAAATGGTGCCGGGTGTGGAAGGGGGAATGACGCGTCATCTGCCGGGTTCAGAGGTTATTTCGATATACGATGCCGCCGTGAAATATCAGCAGGAAGGTACGCCATTGGCGGTCATTGCCGGGAAAGAGTACGGTTCTGGCTCCAGTCGTGACTGGGCGGCTAAAGGGCCGCGTCTGCTTGGGGTGCGTGTGGTCATTGCCGAGTCGTTTGAACGTATCCACCGTTCGAATCTGATCGGCATGGGGATCCTACCGCTTGAGTTCCCTACGGGGGTTACCCGTAAGTCTCTTGGGCTCACGGGCGAGGAGCAGATTGATATCAGCGGCTTGCAAAGTTTGCAGCCAGGTAAAACGGTGCCGGTGAAATTAACGCGCGCGGACGGTAAAACGGAAGTGCTGGATTGTCGCTGCCGTATTGATACTGCCACGGAGCTGACCTATTACCAGAACGACGGTATCTTGCATTATGTGATTCGTAAGATGCTGGATTAATAAAAAATGCCCGGCACACGTGCCGGGCATTTTTGTCGTTATTCGCTTAGCAGGTGGCCCATTTTGGCCGCTTTGGTATCGAGGTAATGCGCATTTTTCGGGTTACGCCCGACAATCAACGGCACTCGCTCAACGATGTTTATTCCCGCTTCAGTCAGGATTTCAACCTTTTTCGGGTTATTCGTCAACAGACGAACTTCATCCACACCCAGCAGTTTAAACATATCGGCACAGAGGGTGAAATCACGTTCATCGGCGGCAAAACCGAGCTGGTGGTTCGCTTCAACCGTATCGTAACCCTGGTCCTGTAGCGCGTAGGCGCGGATTTTATTCAGCAGACCAATATTACGACCTTCCTGACGGTGATAAAGCAGTACGCCTCGGCCTTCCTCTGCGATATGGGTAAGGGCAGCTTCAAGCTGGAAACCGCAGTCGCAGCGCAGGCTGAACAGGGCGTCACCGGTCAAACACTCCGAATGCACGCGGGAGAGTACCGGGGTCTGTCCTGAAATATCGCCAAACACCAGTGCGACGTGATCCTGTCCGGTTGCCAGTTCTTCAAAACCCACCATCAGGAAATCGCCCCATGGGGTTGGCAGTTTGGCTTCTGCCACACGTTTAAGCTGCATGTGATTCTCCAGAGTATGCTGACACGTTTCGTGCCTTTCGCCTGTTTGGCTTTCTGTATCTGTTCATTTTGCCACAAGCCCGGCAACTTCGCCTAATGACCGCCATGCTATACGAACGTTAAACGCACAATCCGACATATCCCCCTGTCGAATGAAATTTCAGTTATGATTGCGAAGCTTAGGAAAAAGGAGACAACATGCTTTCAATCGCCAGACGAACGGCAGCGGGTGCGGCCATTTTATTGATTATGCCTTTAGCGATGTGGTTCTCAGGCTGGATGTGGCAGCCTGGGCAAAATACCGTCTGGCTTAAATCGCTGTACTGGGTCACCGAAACGGTCACCCAGCCTTGGGGGATTATTACCCATGTCTTGCTTTGCGGCTGGTTTCTGTGGTGTCTTCGTTTTCGACTTCGTCCGGCGGTGATGCTGTTTGCCATCCTGGGCAGCGCGATTCTAGTGGGGCAAGGGGTTAAATCCTGGGTAAAGGATCATGTCCAGGAGCCACGTCCCTTTGTCGTCTGGCTGGAAAAAACGCACCATGTTCCGGTCGATGAGTTCTACAATTTAAAGCGTAAAGATCGCGGTGAGCTGGTCAAAGAGCAACTTGCCGAACAACATGATATTCCCAAATTCTTACGTAAGCACTGGCAAAAGGAGACGGGATTCGCGTTTCCTTCCGGGCATACGATGTTTGCGGCCAGTTGGGCGTTACTCGGCATGGGCTTGCTGTGGCCGCGTCGCCGGACGGTAACGATAGCGGTGCTGCTGGTTTGGGCAACGGCTGTCATGGGGAGCCGCTTGTTGTTGGGCATGCACTGGCCGCGCGATTTAGTCGTCGCGACGCTGATCTCCTGGGCGCTGGTCATGTTTGCGACCTGGCTTACAGAGCGGTACTGCGGGCCGCTGACTCCGCCACCTGAAGAGAAGAAAGAAATTGCCGAAAGGGAACAATCCGGGGTGTGAAGGTTGATTTTGCGCTTTACGCCCATAAATCCATGGCTGGCGCGCTACTTTTTCCGTTTCGCGTCCGTCACTAAAATGGTAGTTTATAAGGCTGATTGCGGTGAGTTGAACACACTTTATTCGCTTGAACCACATAACGGGAAGTAATGTGAAATATTTACTCATTTTCTTACTGGTGTTGGCGATTTTTGTCATTTCAGTCACATTGGGCGCGCAAAACGATCAACAGGTAACGTTTAACTATCTGCTGGCACAGGGCGAGTACCGCGTATCGAGCCTGCTGGCCGTCTTATTTGCTGCGGGCTTTGCTATTGGCTGGCTGGTTTGTGGTCTGTTCTGGTTAAAGGTTCGTGTTTCTCTGGCGCGCGCTGAACGAAAAATTAAACGACTCGAACATCAAATTGCGCCTGCGTCCGACATTCCGGAAAGCTCTGGTGTGCCGGTAGTCAAGGAATAATCGAATATGCTGGAGTTGTTATTTCTGCTTTTGCCTATAGCCGCAGCCTATGGCTGGTATATGGGCCGCAGAAGTGCGCAACAAACAAAACAGGATGAAGCGAACCGACTCTCCCGCGACTATGTTGCGGGGGTGAACTTCCTCCTGAGCAATCAACAGGATAAAGCGGTAGACCTGTTCCTCGACATGCTGAAAGAGGACACAGGCACTGTTGAAGCGCATCTCACACTGGGAAACCTGTTCCGCTCTCGTGGCGAGGTTGACCGCGCCATTCGTATCCACCAGACCCTTATGGAAAGCGCCTCTCTGACCTACGATCAGCGTCTGCTGGCAGTCCAACAGCTGGGGCGGGATTACATGGCGGCAGGGCTTTACGATCGTGCTGAAGATATGTTCTCGCAGCTGGTGGATGAAACTGATTTTCGCATCAGTGCCCTGCAGCAGCTGCTACAGATTTATCAGGCGACCAGTGAGTGGCAGAAAGCCATTGATACTGCCGAACGACTGGTGAAACTGGGCAAAGATAAGCAGCGCGTCGAGATTGCGCATTTCTACTGCGAGTTGGCTCTTCAGCAAATGGGTAATGACGACATGGACAAAGCCATGGCGTTGCTGAAGAAAGGGGCTGCTGCCGATCGTAACAGTGCACGTATTTCGATCATGATGGGTCGTGTCTTTATGGCTAACGGCGAATTTGCCAAAGCCGTTGAGAGCCTTTTACGGGTTATCGACCAGGATAAAGAGCTGGTCAGTGAAACGCTGGAAATGCTGCAGACCTGCTATCAACAGCTGGATAAACAAGATGAGTGGGTTGCTTTCCTGCGCCGGTGCGTAGAAGAAAATACCGGTGCAACCGCAGAGCTGATGCTCTCTGATGTCGTTGAGCAATATGAGGGCAGCGATACTGCGCAGGTGTACATTACGCGTCAGCTGCAGCGTCACCCGACCATGCGCGTATTCCATAAGCTGATGGACTACCACCTGAACGACGCCGAGGAAGGTCGCGCAAAAGAGAGCCTGATGGTATTGCGTGATATGGTGGGTGAACAGGTGCGCAGCAAACCGCGCTATCGCTGCCAGAAGTGCGGCTTTACCGCTTACTCGCTGTACTGGCACTGTCCTTCATGCCGGGCGTGGTCGACGATTAAGCCAATACGCGGCCTCGACGGGCAGTAATTTTTAAAAACACATTATTTTAGTTACAACATACTAATGAGGTTTCCCAAACCCTTCCGCACCGAGCCTTTTGTCGCTTGGCAGGAAAGTAAATCGATTCTGTCAATTTGCGGCGCTGGAAGGTAGAATGCTGGCCGTTTATCTGTTCCGCGCCGCTGCGCGCCCATAGACGAAAAGGGCTGGTCATGACGTCTGTTACTTCCTCAACTTCCCGCGTAGTTACTGATTCTCCTGTTGTTGTTGCTCTCGATTACAATCAGCGTGACGCCGCACTGGCCTTTGTCGACGGTATTGATCCTCGCGATTGCCGCCTGAAAGTCGGCAAAGAAATGTTCACCCTCTTTGGCCCGCAAATCGTTCGGGATCTGCATCAGCGCGGCTTTGACGTATTCCTCGACCTGAAATTCCACGATATTCCGAATACCACCGCACACGCCGTGGCCGCTGCCGCGGAGCTGGGCGTTTGGATGGTCAACGTACATGCGTCGGGTGGGGCGAGAATGATGACGGCCGCGCGTGAAGCGCTTTTACCTTTCGGCAACGATGCGCCGTTGCTGATTGCCGTCACGGTGCTCACCAGTATGGATGAGAGCGACTTACGCGATATTGGCGTGACGTTGTCACCTGCAGAGCATGCAGAACGTCTGGCGCGTCTGACGCAAAATTGTGGCCTTGATGGTGTCGTCTGTTCAGCGCAGGAAGCCGTGCGGTTTAAAGCTGAACTGGGCAAGGACTTCAAGCTGGTTACCCCGGGTATCCGCCCAGCCGGCAGCGAAGTGGGTGACCAACGACGCATTATGACGCCGGAACAGGCGCTGGCAGCCGGCGTCGACTATATGGTTATTGGGCGTCCTGTAACGCAGTCAGCAAACCCAGCAGAAACGCTTAAAGCGATCAACGCATCACTGAACAAGGGGGCGAAATGACTGATTCGAACAGCCGTCTGGTCTATTCAACGGATACCGGGCGTATTGATGAGCCCAAAGCGAAAGCCGAACGTCCAAAAGGCGATGGCATTGTGCGTATTCAGCGTCAAACCAGCGGCCGCAAAGGAAAGGGCGTGTGCCTCATCACCGGCATCGATCTGGACGATGCAGAGTTGACCAAGCTGGCGGCGGAGCTGAAAAAGAAATGTGGCTGCGGTGGTGCCGTGAAGGACGGCATTATTGAAATACAGGGTGATAAGCGCGACGTCATTAAATCCCACCTGGAAGCCAGAGGGATGAAAGTAAAACTGGCGGGCGGTTAAAATAAATGAGCCACGGCGGATACCGTGGCTCTTTTTATACGTGCGTTAGTCAGAACTGAAATCCGTTCAATATATCGTAATATCGGTGAGGCTCGTTGTAGTAATTATTTGCCCACCTGGTGACCGATAATACCACCGACCGCTGCGCCGCCTAATGTACCCAGCGTACTGCCATCAGTTAATACTGCACCACCCAGAGCACCAGCACCGGCACCAATCGCGGTGTTACGGTCACGTTTAGACCAGTTAGAGCAAGCGCTCAGGGACATTGCTACAGTGATTGCCAATACAGCGGCGGCTAATTTTTTGCTGGTTAAAGTCATAATACATTCTCCTGAATTATCGATTCACGGGAAGGAGTGCACTTTAAGTATAGACAACAGGCATACTTAAATTCCGTTAACCGTGAAAGCTGGTTGCGCAGGCGTTACGTAATCACGCAGGTGATAGTCACTTCCTGTTATATCGCTAACATTAATTTTACGTCTTTAGTATGGTTTAAACAGGTAAAAACTCTTAAAGGAGAGCTAGGAATCATCTCAGAGGCAGGCTCTCTGCGCCCGATATTCGGGCGCAGAGAGGTCAGGAGGATTTTTTAATTACGTCAACAATGAGACCATCATTTTGGAGTTTATTCCGGTGGTCATCGCTTAAGCGTTCATCGGTTATTACGCGGCTAAAGCGCGATATCGGCCCCATTGTGTATGGGTGCACCGCGCCAAATTTGGAGCTGTCGGTTAAGACGATGGCTTCACACTCTTTTTCCAAAACGGCGTTGACGACATCGGAACGCATCATGTCTCGTCCGGTGAAGCCTGTCTCCGGCTGCCAGCCGTCAATACCAATGAAGGCCTTACTAAAATGCACCTGCTGGACATACTGACGGGTAAGCGGGCCTACCATGCTCTCGCTTTTCTTCTGGTAGATACCTCCCAACAGGATCACCTCACAGCGCGTCTCTTTGAGCAAATGCGCGATGTAGCTACTGACGGTGATGATGGTGATATCTTTTTGCTCGGCGAGTGTGCGCGCCAGAAGGGCATTGCTACTGCCGTTTTCGATGAAAACCGTCTCGCCGTTATTCACTAACGAGGCGGCAAATTCGGCCAGCTCACGCTTAAGGGCATAGTTGTTCATCATGCGAGTTTCAACGTCCTCACTGTCCAGTGGGACGGCATAACCATGCGCACGACGCAGGAAGCTCTGTTTTTCCAGAAGGTTGAGATCCTGGCGGATAGTGACTTCAGAAACGCCGGTCGTTTTTGCCAGATCGACAACGCTCACGCGCCCCTGATCGATGACCATTTGTAAAATGAGTTGTTGTCGGGAATTCATAGCATCCATTTAAAAAAGCGAAACAAGAACGGAAACGACGTGGTTAAACTTCCCACGGAGCTTTTGGCTGTGTGTTTTCAGGTGCGGTTTCGGTGCCATTCTGAGCCAAAAGTTCAGACTTCAGGATCTCAAGATTACGAATTGCAGAGTGATAATCCCCGCCAACCAGTATATCCACCACAGTATCAATACGTTGTGCCACGGCTTGTGCATCAATGTTAGACATCATTTCACCCCAGGAGCGAAAAGTTAATATTTTCAATGATGCAGAAAATGGGATCAAAAGAGAAGGGAAAAAATGCAATAAGCAAATTACATAAATGAAAGTGATAAATTTATCCCCTCTCATGCAGCGGACTTGGTGAGTGGATTAGTCTAAAACTGCGCGCAAGGCGCTTTTTTATATGAGGAATTAGACTATGACAGTTATCAACCAAGCTACCTGTACATTGTTTACCGATACTGAACGTTTCACGCAGCTGGCCGCGTATTACGAAGAGGAACGCCATACCGTCTGGATGATGCTTCGAGCAAAACCACGGCCTTGCTTCAATCACGCATTGATTGAAGAGATCATGAATCTCTCCTGGCTGGTGCGACAGTCCGGTTTCGTCGTTGATTTTTGGGTGACCGGTTCGTTGGTTCCCGATATGTACAATGCTGGCGGAGATTTACAGTTTTTCGTCGACTGCATTCAAAATGGCCGTCGGGAAGCACTGCGTGCGTATGCCCGCGCCTGCGTTGACTGCGTGCATGCTGCGTCGCGCGGTTTTGATACCGGGGCGATCTCACTGGCGATGGTAGAAGGCAGTGCATTAGGCGGTGGGTTTGAAGCTGCGCTGGCTCATCACTTCGTTCTGGCACAGCGCGATGCCCGTTTAGGATTTCCCGAAATTGCCTTTAACTTGTTCCCGGGAATGGGGGGATATTCACTGGTAGCTCGCCGTTCAGGCATGAAGCTCGCTGAGGAACTCATCTACAAGGGGGAATCTCATACCGCAGAATGGTACGAACAGCATGGGTTAGTTGATGTGCTGTTTGAGCCGGGGCAAAGCTATGTCTCTGTTCGTACCTTTATTGACACGCTGCAACCGAAAATGAACGGCGTAAAAGCCATGTTACGGGCCCGTACCCGCGTTCTGCAGCTACCGCGCAGTGAATTGATGGATATTACCGAAGACTGGGTAGATGCCGCGTTCTGCCTTGAGCCTAAGGACATTGCCTATATGGAACGTTTGGTTATGCTGCAAAACCGCCATCAGTCTGTGGGGTTCCGCAAAGTCAGCTAGCGCATTTTTCGCTGCTGATAGCGCTTTAGCCATCGCTCGAATGCGGCAGCGGGCATCGGCTTAGCAAACAGGAAACCCTGCCGTTCGTTGACGCCGTTCTTTGTCAGAAAGGCGTCTTCTTTTGCACTTTCCACCCCTTCAGCAATCACCTGTAAGTTAAGTGCTTGCGCAACGGCCACGATGGCACGGACCAAAGACTGGGAGATGGATTGCTTATGAATATCCCGGACAAATGACTGGTCGAGCTTGATGGCATCAATGGGGAATCTCGCGAGCTGAGACAGAGAAGAGTAGCCGGTACCAAAGTCGTCCAGATGGATTTGTGCGCCAAGCTGGCTAAACTGCTGGATAACAGAGAGCGCAAGCTCTTCGTTTTCGATAAGGCAGCTTTCCGTTAATTCCACGTCGATCGGGCAGTATTCAAAATTCAGATCTTTGAGCGCCTGCTTCAAATCACTGAATATGGTTTGGTCGGCCAGCTGACGCGCGGAGACGTTCACCGCGACGCGCAGGTTGATGCCTTTATCTCGCCATTTTGCTACCTGACGGACTACATCCAGCATTACCCAGCGGCCAAGCGGCACAATCAGGCCCGACTCTTCGGCATAGGAGATAAATTCTAACGGGGGGATTAACCCGCGTTCTGGCGATTGCCAGCGAACCAGGGCTTCGAGGCTTCTGACATCACCGCGCCAGGTCATTTTAGGCTGGTAGTGGATCAAAAGCTGATCGTTATCCAGCGCCTTACGCAGGTTGGTATCCAGCCAGAGATACTCAAATACGCGCTGATTCATTTCCGGTGAGAAGACGCAGAACTTACCCCGGCCGCTCTCTTTCGCGGTATACATGGCGGTGTCGGCATTGCGGATAACGCTTTCCCGATCAACACCGTGCTGCGGGGCGAGGGCGATCCCCAACGAACATCCGGTGTAAATTTCGATAAGCCCAATTCTGAACGGCTGGCGCAGGCGGGTCAGGATGCGTGACGCCATGGCTTCAAGGGAGCCCTGCGAGGTGTTCGTCGCCATCACAATAAACTCATCGCCGCCGAGTCGTGCGAGGATCTGGCCTTCATCCAGACAGCTTAGAATGGCGAGCGCCACCGCCTGAAGCAGCTGGTCGCCAAACATATGCCCATAGGCATCGTTGACCTTCTTGAAGTTATCCAGATCGAGATACACCACGCCAACCTGTGTTTCACCACGGGCATCAATGGCATCGGAAATCTGCTCGTGAATGGCGTTGCGGTTGGGTAATCCGGTAATGGTATCGGTGTTGGCCAGCACGCGCAGGCGCTCCTGGGCGCGGCGTTCCTCTGTTATATCGGTGCCTGAACAGATAAGAAAAATTTCATTTTTACCGCTGCCGCTATGAACAAATTTGTTTCGGAACAGAAACAATCGTTGTCCTTTACGCGTTTTGATCCAGCGTTCGACTTCATAGGAGCTGCCGTTGCGAAAGAAACCGGAAATGTTGCGCTTGGACGCGGCGGCTTCGCTACGGCTCATAAACAGCTTGAACACGTTCTGACCGATCACCTCTTGTTCTTTGAGGCCGGTGTACTCTTCACTTAAACGGTTGAAGCGTTGAATATTGCCGTGCTGATCGAGAATGACAATAACGGAATTGGCTTCTGAAACAACCTGCTCCGCGAAAGAGAGGCCCTGGGCCAAATCGCGTGCAACGGAAGGCGTGTCGTTCCAGGCGGAAGCTGTACCTGCCCACTCCTTTTTATTAATTTTACGACCGACAAGATGGACAGGAACATCAACGCCATAAAGCGATAATGTCATTGAAATACTGGAGGTAATCACGGTTAACTGGCGGATAAGCTCGGCCTGTTCGTCCTCCAACGCCACAACCTGAACAATATCCGCGCTTTCGCTGGCGGCCAGATGTAGAGCATTGCTGTCCGCTGTGAGTCGCCACCAGGGGCTGTGAGTCCCCATGTAACGAAACAGCAAATTTTGCTCCAGATCGTCCATCATGTCTTCTCCTGCGGCTATTCATTAGCGCAAAATTAATTCATTTGCAGTCGGTTTTTTCGTTCAAAAACAGCGGTAAAACCGAAGTGAACTTATTGTTTTTCCCTGTTTTCTTATATTAAAACGCGTCAGGTAAAAAAAGATACTCGCCGTATAAAAATTCACGTTACTGAATATGACGTTGCTCTTTTACTGTAGATAATTCTGGCGAGTTTGGGCGGCTGGAGACTGAAAATAGTAAGAAAAAATGATGAATTAACGACGGAGGGGGACGGGAGAAAATGTCGGCCTGACCTAAAAGGAAATGACCGACATTTTAAGAGGTTATCAGGCGACAGGACGCGCGATAATGCTGCGGGTTTCCATGCGTACTTCAGCGATGTTGACGTCAATCACGTCAGTAACCTTGTAAACCGTTTCACCTTTGATCTGCACGGTCCCATTTTCCTGACTGCAGGTCATCTCATCACGGACAGCATGCAGGAACGGTGCGGGAATAAAGGCAACGGCACCATTATCCACCAGACGTACACGCATACCGCCACGGCTGACATCAATGATTTCGGCTGCAAAACGGGTATCTGTACCAGCTTTGTCGCTGAGGAAACGTGCATACAGCCAGTCTCCGACGTCACGCTCCGCCATGCGGTTCAGACGGCGGCGTTCGGCCATTTGCACGGTGGTGTCATCCTGCGGACGCTCAATGGATTCACCTTTAACGATCGCTTTCAGCAAGCGGTGGTTAACCATGTCGCCGTACTTACGGATTGGAGATGTCCAGGTTGCGTAGGCTTCCAGACCCAGGCCAAAATGCGGGCCGGGTTCTGTGCTGATCTCTGCGAAGGACTGGAACCGACGAATACGGCTGTCCAGGAAGCCGGATGGCTGTGCATCCAGTTCACGACGCAGCTTGCAGAACCCTGGCAGGGTAAGTACGTCTTCTGGATCAACATGCACATCGTGATTTTTCAGCAGCGCGGCCAGTGCTTCGGTATTGGCTGGATCAAAACCGGTATGAACGTTATAAATACCGAAGCCCAGCCTGTCGCGCAGTACGCGTGCAGCGCAAATGTTGGCGGAAATCATGGCTTCTTCAACGATGCGGTTCGCAATACGACGCGGTTCGGCAACGATGTTCAGCACTTCACCTTTTTCACCCAATACAAAACGGTAATCCGGGCGATCTTTAAAGACCAGTGCATGGGTTTTACGCCATTCACTTCGGTTCAGACAAACGCGGTGCAGAAGACGAATTTGTGCCGCGATCGCATCTGACTGCGGCTGCCAGCTACCGGTATTCTCCAGCCAGTCCGACACGTCGTCGTAAGCCAGCTTGGCTTTCGATTCAATGGTGGCAGCAAAGAATTCGATATCGTCCTCAATGGTACCGTCAGCCGCGATGGTCATTCGACAGGCGAGAACAGGGCGTACTTCATTTGGACGCAGTGAACAGAGATCGTCAGACAATTCGCGCGGCAGCATGGGAATATTGAAACCCGGCAGGTAGTTCGTGAACGCGCGAATTTTCGCTGCATTGTCCAGCTTGCTGCCTTCAACAATCCATGCGGTTGGATCGGCGATGGCAACGGTCAAACGCACCTTGCCATCCGCGCATTCTTCAGCAAACAGCGCATCATCCATATCTTCAGTGCTTGCACTGTCGATAGTGACAAATTCCAGCGCGGTCAGATCCTGACGTACAAGACCTTCATCCTGCATTTGCGTTGCCACACCCTCTGGCGCTTCTTTTTCGAGGTTGTGGCGCGCCAGCGTCACCCACCATGGCACGAAATGGTCGTCGCCAAAGGTAATGAACTGGGTCAGTTCCGCGTAAAAACCGCGATCGCCTTTCAGTGGATGACGGCGCATTTCTGCAACGGCCCAGTCACCCTCTTTAAAATCATGTTCAACACCACGCTCGGCGCGGCAGGGAATCGCATCTTTCAGCAGGGGATGATCGGGCACGATAGAAAGACGATCGTCTTTTCTGTGCACTTTCCCCACGAAACGGGTCAGGAAGGGTTCAACCAGTTCTTCCGGTTCGGCGGATTCACGATCTTTCTCGGTATGAATAACGGCCATAACGCGATCGCCATGCATCACTTTTTTCATCTGCGGAGGCGGAATGAAATAGCTTTTCTGCGCGTCAACCTCAAGGAAACCAAAGCCCTTTTCCGTGGCTTTTACGACCCCTTCTGCACGCGGCGTCTGGGAATGCAGTTGCTGTTTAAGCTGCGCTAGCAGCGGGTTGTCCTGAAACATAATGTTCTATTTTCGTAGCCATTGAGCGGCTGACAGTTTTACGCGAATCTCACTGTCACAGCAAGCGCTCTTTGGGCAAAGAGTATGGTTATTGTTCTTGGCCAAGCGCGATCCGAAGGCGTTCAAGCCAGCCATTAAAAGCGGTGCGGGTAAGCTGGTTAATCACCCTTATGGCCGGGAGGCCTTCGTCGGTGAGCGGATTAAATTGTGCCGCACTAAAACGATCCGGAGAACGGGTCAGTAAATCTTCCGCCGCCGACAGTGCCGGGAGCTTGAGCTGCGTCTCAGTGTGGCTATTAATCAGAATTTCACCCATCAGGTCGAGCACGATCGGGTCATGGCAAAGGACAGGCGTCAGCGTCTGAAGTGCTGGTTCTGCCTGCCAGCGCGAAAGGGATTCCAGCTGGTGCGCGCTGGCATAGCGCAGCTCCACCACGGGCAGAAGAGACACCCATGCGCGCAAACTGCCGGGTAGGGTATGCGGCTGGATGTGGTGCCCTGGCAACCAGCGAACGGGGTGCCCCAATACAGCCTGGAAGACCGCGATGACACGCGCCTGAAAACCAATAAAGCCAATAATCTGATTAATGAGTACCAGGTCGTAGGTTGTCAGACCAACCTCGTCGAGTTGATGTTGCGCTTTATCGTCGATGACATCCGGTGAGCTGGCAAGCTGGCGGGCATACTGCGTGATTTGCGCCAGACGCCGATTGCTTTCGCGCGAGGAGTCCGGGCCGGGTAGCGGGGCGAGCAGGGCGGCATAATGGTTACACAACCGCTGTACACCGCAGGCCTGTGCGACCGTCAATGCAGTGCTTAACCTGTCGTAGGCGCTTAACGTATGGAGGCGATTAACGGGAACATCGAGTGGGAATAGCTGGTGGCATAATGCTCTGGCAGGGGCTAGCCAGCCAGTACAGGCGTCGACTATCTCTTCAGGCAGGGCTAAATCGAGCAAAAAACGATCGTCAACGTTGGCGGCTTCGGGGACCAGCGGCAGGACATCCGTCTGCGAGTGGTTTGACTGGGTTTCATGATACCAGTGGCCTTTGCCGGAAAAACGGCGTTGTTCCATGGGCGTTCCTTGATCTCAAATGGCGATCAATATCCTGGCGTAAGGCTGATAAAGCGAAAAATATTGTTAGGTGATATCAAATAGCAGAATGGAATAACGAAGGGGCGTTGGGAGGGGAAAAACTCTCTTCCCTTGCGGGAAGAGAGGCACAGCTTATTTAATTTCCAGCTCGTTCATTGCAGCGATGTTGAAGCCGCCGTCAACGTGAACCACTTCGCCGGAGATACCTGCGGAAAGGTCAGAGCACAGGAATGCTGCAGAGTTACCCACGTCTTCAATGGTAACGGTACGGCGAATCGGGGTAACCGCTTCGCAATGTGCCAGCATTTTACGGAAATCTTTGATGCCGGAAGCCGCCAGAGTACGGATTGGGCCAGCAGAGATACCGTTAACACGCACACCTTCTGGACCCATTGCGTTCGCCATATAGCGTACGTTTGCTTCCAGAGACGCTTTAGCCAGACCCATCACGTTGTAGTTAGGGATTGCGCGTTCTGCACCCAGGTAGGACAGGGTCAGCAGGGCAGCGCCTGGGTTCAGCATGGTGCGGCAGGCTTTAGCCATCGCAACGAAGCTGTAGGAGCTGATGTCGTGCGCGATTTTGAAGCCTTCACGGGTTACCGCGTTGACGTAGTCGCCGTCCAGTTGGTCGCCAGGAGCGAAGCCGATGGAGTGAACGAAACCGTCGAATTTCGGCCATGCTTTTGCCAGTTCTGCAAACATGCCATCGATGCTTTCGTCTTGTGCAACGTCACATTCCAGAACGATGCTGGAACCCAGCTGCGCGGCAAACTCTTCAACACGGCCTTTCAGCTTGTCGTTCTGGTAGGTAAATGCCAGCTCTGCGCCTTCGCGATGCATTGCCTGTGCGATGCCGTATGCGATGGACAGTTTGCTGGCAACGCCGGTCACCAGAATGCGCTTACCGGAAAGAAAACCCATAGCTTTAATCCTTATATTCATTACTTGTCTTTTGCCTTGTAAATCATAGCGTTACAGGCAACATTTCAAAATTATTCGAAATTAGCTCGAAATTATATCCCACTCACTGCCCCTTGTGTCACGATATTTCTCGCTCATTTCCCGTGACTTATGTCCCAGAAGGCGTTGAGCGAACCCATCGTCACGCCGTTTCGCCTGCATTTACATCGCTAAAGTGCGAATCTCATGGAAGGGGGCAGACCCTTTTTAGGCCTACATGGGAGCATTGCGGGTACATTCATTCAGTATATCACTGCGCGGTACGTTCACCTCATCCAACCTGAGGGGGGATGAAGTCTTTGCGCCAATTGCTCTCTGTCCTGTGAATTGATAGCGACATCTGTACCCAGGCTACGTGCTATTTATCGATCAGTTTGGCAACGTTAGGCCGGTTACGATATTTATTATCCCAGGGCATGCCGTAGCCAACGAGCAGGTCATCATTTTCCATTTCATAGGCATAGTATTGTTTTACTGGGATATTCACTCTTCCGGGTTTAACAAACAGAACGGCAACTGACACAGAGGCTGGCTGGAAATTACCCTGAATATAGTCCACAAGACGTTTCATCGTACCGCCGGATTCAATTGCATCATCAAAAAGAACGACGTGACGGTTAGCGATTTCAATATTCTGATGATAGACAATCGTCGAGCTATTATTGCGGTCGCCTGGCGTATGAGGGCAGGAGATATAGTCCATATTAATGTCAAACGCCAATTGCCGGGTCAGGTCTGCGGTAAAGAGAATTCCACCTGGCACAACGGTAATCACGACGGCATCACTAAAATCCCGGTTTAACGCCCCGGCTATGCTGCTAACGCCAGCGGCGATCCTGGCTTCATCAATGACTACTTCACCAATATGATAAGCGTTCATTTTAACTCCACGTTTGTTCGGTAACGATAAGTTTTACCTATGGGTAAGCGTTTGACTAAAGAATACGCTATTCACAAGAAGGGGATGCCAATGCTCGTTGTTGCTCGGTGTGTAAGTTGTGAAGTCTTTTTTTGCTCGATTATGCGGTTTTGGCCGATCGGTGACAAGCCCTAATTCGTCAAAATCATTAGGTGAAGGGGGATAGTTTGTGTGCAACGTGCTGAATGTGTTCAAAATGGCGATCGTCGCTGTTGCAGGACGATCGCGGTTAAACGTGATGCGATCGGTTACGAAGACTTAGCGATCTTTTCGCCATGCGTCTGCAGTTAATGCTTCACCGAAATGCCCGGCAATTAATCGTTTTGTCAGATCGTGAAGCGGAGAGGCCATAACATCGGCGGTACTTCCTCGCTCGACAACCTCCCCCTGGTGCATGACCATGACCTGATCGCTGATGTGTTTCATCATGCCAAGGTGCTGGGTCACGTAGATATAAGCGATCCCCTGTTTCTCCTGCAGTTCCAGCATCAGATTGATTAACTGGGAACGCATCGACATATCCAGGGAGGCGAGCGCTTCATCGGCAATGATGACCTTCGGGCGCAAAATCAACGCGCGAGCAAGCCCCAGACGCTGCTTCTGACCCGGCGCCAGCATATGCGGGTAGTAGCTTTCGTGGTCAGGAAGTAAGCCAACCATGCGCAGGGTTTCAAATACCCGCTTGCGGCGAGCCTCAGGCTCCAGGTCTGTATTTAACCGCAGCGGGAAATCCAGGATCTGCGAAATACGCTGGCGCGGGTTAAGCGATGTAGAGGGGTCCTGGAATATCATGCGTATGCGCTGGCTACGGAAAGAGTAGTCCCCGAAGGCCAGCGGGTGGTCGTCGATCAAGACTTCACCAGCGGTGGGCTCAACCATGCCCGCAAGCATTTTCGCCAGGGTCGATTTGCCGGAACCGTTCTCACCGATGATTGCCAGGGTCTGTTTTTCGCGAAGCGTAAAGCTTAGCGGTTTTACGGCTTCCACTGTCTGACGATGGAACAGCCCGGTACGATAGCGAAATGTCTTCGTCAGGTTGCGAACTTCAAGCAAAGTATCGACCATTTCACTCTCTCTCCATGTTCAGCGGGAAATGACAGGCATAAAGATGGTTTTTAGCCCCCATCAGGCGAGGCGTTTCAATGCATTTTCGCTGGGCATACGGGCAACGCGGCCCCAGACGGCAGCCAATCGGAAGCGATTCCAGCAGCGGTATTGCCCCTGGAAGCGTGTTCAGGCGGCTCTTGTGCGGCATGGCGCTGCCAAAATCAGGGATCGCGCGGATCAGTGCCTGGGTATACGGATGATGCGGCGTCGTGACTAACTCTTCGCTGACGGCGGTTTCGACAGTCTGACCGCAGTACATCACATCAATTTTATCCGCCCATTTGCTGAGCATTTGCAGGTCATGGCTGATCAGCAAAATGGTGGTGTTGTTATTCTGGTTCAGACGCGTCAGCAGGCGGAATATCTGTGCTTGCGTCGTCGGCTCCATTGCGTTTGTGGGTTCATCTGCAATCAGCAGACGCGGCTGGTTTGCCAGCGCGATGGCAATCATCACCTTTTGGCATTCACCGTCGGTCAACTCGTAAGGAAAACTGCGCATCGCATCTGTATGATCTTTGATGCCCACACGGTGGAGGAGCTCGATGGCTCGACGCTTACGCCAGCCAAAACGCTGCCACCAGCGGCCTTTATACGTCCAGCTGGGGATGTTTTGCATCAGCTGTTGACCGACGCGTTCGGAGGGGTCAAGACAGGACTGCGGTTCCTGGAAAATCATCGAAACGTTATGCCCCACCAGCTTGCGTCGTTCACGCGCGGAGAGCCGCTGCAGATCGATATCATCGAAGCGCATACGGTCTGCGGTAACTCGCCAGTTGTCTTTTGCCACACCACAAATGGCTTTCGCGATCAGACTCTTTCCGGAACCCGATTCGCCCACCAGACCGCGTATCTCACCCTCCGCAAGGGTAATGCTAATACGGTCTACGGCTTTCACCCAGCCTTCACCGGTTTTGAATTCGATGGTGAGATTGCGGATATCAAGAAGCGGCATTATTGCACCCCCGCGTTAATTGCACGACGAATGCCATCACCCAGCAGGTTAATAAGCAGCACGCTCACCATAATGGCTGCGCCCGGCAGCATGACTGTCCAGGGGGCAACGTAGATAAGCTCCAGCGCGTCACCCAGCATTGCGCCCCACTCAGGCGAAGGCAGCTGAGCACCGAGATCGAGGAAACCCAACGCCGCGATGTCCAGAATCGCCATCGACAGGGCGCGGGTGATCTCTGTAACCAGCCCAGACGCAATATTCGGCAGTACGGCAAACCATAAAATATTGAGCGTTGTGGCACCGTCCAGACGGGCTGCGACGACATACTCTTTTTCCAGCTCGTCATGCACCATGCTGTAAACGGAGCGAACCATGCGGGGCAGAATCGCCAGCCAGACGGCGAACATGGCATGCGTCAGATGTGGCCCGACAAACGCCACCACGATAATGGCCAACAGCAGAGAAGGGATGGAAAGTAGCGTATCAAGAATGTGGTTCAGCACCGCCGAACGCAGACCATGGGTTGACCCGGCAAAAATACCGAGAGCCAGACCGCAGATCGTCGCCGCGAGGGTCACCACAAACGCGCCGCCCACTGTTGGCGCCGCGCCGCTGAGCAGGCGGCTTAACACGTCGCGTCCCAGATCGTCGGTTCCGAGAAAGAAGGAGACTTCGCCATAGTGTGACCACGACGGCGGCATCAACTGATAACCGAGGAACTGCTGGTCGATACCATAGGGCGCGAACCATGAGCCAAAGACACACAGCAGCACCAAACCACCACAGCCGTACAGACCAATCATTGCCGTGGTGTCACCATAGAATTTACGCCACACGGTACGCAGCGCACCGGGCGTGCGCTTTTCGCTGTATACGTTATCGTAAGGCATACCATTCCTTATGCTTCAACGGGTTGGCCATGGCACCCAAAATATCGGAAAGAACGTTAACAATAATCACCAGCGAGCCAATCACCATTACGCCTGCGGAGATGGCGGCATAATCCTGCTGGCGGATGGCGTTGATCATCCAGCGCCCCAGTCCTGGCCAGCTAAAGACCATTTCGGTGATCATCGCCAGGGTCAGCATGGTGGAAAACTGAAGGCCAAGACGCGGAATCACCGGCGGCAGCGCGTTGTGGAGCACATGGCGGCGCAGTATGGTTAAACGCGACAACCCGCGCGTGGCGGCCGCTTTGACGTAGTTTTGATCGAGCACGTCAATGGTGCTGATACGCATCAGGCGGATCACTTCCGTAGTGGGGGCGACTGCCAGCGTGAGCACCGGCAAGACCATGTGCCGCAGGGCGCTGATGATCATTTCATGACGCCAGACCGAATCGGAAAGCCATGCGTCGATAATTGCAAATCCGCTGACCGTTTTAACCGTATAAAGGAGATCGAAACGACCGGAGACAGGTAGCCAGCCCAGCGTGAGCGAGAAGAAGAGCGTCAGCAGCAGCGCCAGCCAAAATACCGGGATTGAGAACCCGAGCAAGGCGAGGGCGCTGATAAACTTATCCTGCCATTTGTTGCGGTAAATCCCGGCCAGCATGCCCACAGGAATACCCACCATCAGGGCAAAACCAAACGCCAGGATACACAGCTCCATCGTAGCCGGGAAAACCTCTTTCAGCTGTTCTGAAATCAACTGACCGTTGATGCTGGATACGCCAAAATCCCAGTGCAGCACGCCGATAAACCAGAATCGCCAGGCATCCCACAGCGACGATCCCTGAAGCGGGGCGTGCGGAGTAAAATAGCTGAGGCTAAAACCGACAAACGTCAGGAAAAAGAGCGTTACCAGCAGCAGTAAAATCCGACGTAAGGTAAAAATAATCATGGTTTTTTTACCTCTGGTTGCGTTTCGCGAGATACGCCCGCGAAGGAGGCGTTACCAAACGGACTTAGAACCAACCCTTTAATATCGTAACGATAGGCCTGAAGACGCAAAGAAGACGCGAGCGGCAGCACAGGCAATTCCCGGGCAAGAATATTTTGTGCTTCATCATAAGCATCTATACGGGAGGCCAACTGTTGCGAAGCCAGTGCTTTTTGCAGCACGGCATCAAATTCATGGTTGCACCAGTGGGCATAGTTCGTCTGCGAGTTTATGGCCGCGCAGCTCAGTAACGGACGGAAGAAACTGTCCGGATCGTTACTGTCAGTCGCCCAGCCGGCCAGCGTGAGATCGTGGTTCATGTCCATCAGGCGCGCCTCCTGGAAACGGCCCTCAACCGGTACGATGACAACGTTGACGCCCACTTGCGCCATATCGGCCTGCAGCAGTTCAGCGGTTTTCAGCGGGCTGGGGTTCCACGCCTGGGAGCTTGTCGGTACCCAGAGCTGCAGGGTTAGATTCTCGATGCCCAGCGCTTTAAGCTGTTCGCGCGCTTTTGCCGGATTGTATTCGGTAATTTTAGCTTCACCGTCATAAGCCCAGGACGCGCGCGGTAAAATCGAGGCAGCGGTTTCTGCCGTACCGTAGTAGATCGACTGCATCAGACGTTGATTATTGATAGCCAGCGCCAGCGCGTGGCGTACGGCTGGGTTATTCAACGGCGGCTTATTGGTATTAAACGCCAGATACGCGATATTCATGCCTGGCCGCAGTGTTAAGCGCAGGCGCGGGTCGTCACGCAAAATGGAGAGCTGGCTGGCAGCAGGCCAGGCGAGCACGTCACATTCGCCAGTGAGCAGTTTTGATAAGCGACCTGTACCACCAGAACCAAGATCGACCACGACCTGGGGCATCAGCGGCGTGCCGCGCCAGAAATTTTCGTGGCGCTGCAGGCGAATGTACTGCCCGGAGCGGTATTCGGCCAGCTGGAACGGACCGGTGCCGACTGGCTGACGGTCAAGCAGCTCCTGGCGATCCTGCTTGGTTAACTGGGCTGCATATTCAGCAGACATAACCGAGGCGTAATGTGTCGCCAGGTGCCATAGGAAAGAGGCATCCGGGCGCGTCAGGTTGAACTCAACCGTTCGGTTATCCAGCTTGCGCACGCTTTTTACGGTATCGGCAAACTGCAGGCTGTCGAAATACGGGAAACTTGCCCCGTTAACGTTATGCCAAGGGTGATTGCGGTTAAAGATACGCTGGAAGGTAAAGACAACGTCATCGGCGTTCAGCTTACGCGTTGGCGTGAACCAGGGAGTGTGCTGAAACGCGACATCATTGCGAAGATGGAAACGGTAGGTTGCGCCGTTATCCAGCACTTCCCAGCTTTCAGCAAGCTCGGGCACCAGGCGATACGTGTACGGGTCAACGTCCAGCAGGCGGTCATAAAGCTGGGCGGCGAGCGTATCAACAATCAGACCGCTGCTCGCCTTTTGTGGGTTGAAGGTATCAACCTGGCCACTGACGCAATAGACGAAGCCGCTATCACGAATATCAGGAAGCGCAGCTCGCTCAGGCGCAGCAAAGGCCATGCTACTGAACAGACCGAGTGCAAATAGGGACGATAAAACCAGACGCATAATTTTTAAGGTTTTTAGGTTCGATCTGCAAAGTGTATCGCACTTACGCCTGCTTCGTAAAAATGTCTGCGGGTAAGTGCTGATATTGTCAGCGCATTTGATGCTTTTTGAGCAATGCCCTTAATTGATGGTAGGTCAGACCCAGCAGTTCAGCCGCGCGTTTTTGGTTATATTTTGCCTGATGCAGGCTCTGCGCAAGCAGGCGTTGTTCCTGATCGTGTTGATACTGGCGCAAATCGAGGGGAAGTGAAGGGGAATTATCGGACGCCGCGGGCGCGGAAAGCGGCGGTAGGGTGCGCTGGAAAGGATCGAGAATAATGTTATCCAGCTCGGTATCACTGCTGGCGTGACGATAAACTGAGCGTTCGACCACGTTTTTAAGTTCACGAATGTTTCCCGGCCATTGGTATCCCAGCAGCGTCTCCCGCGCGTAATCGCTGAACCCAGGGAAGAGAGGCAGACCGAGCTCACGGCACATTTGAATGGCGAACTGCTCTGCCAGCAGCATGATGTCGCTCTGGCGCTCGCGTAGGGGGGGAAGCTGTACGACGTCAAACGCCAGGCGGTCGAGAAGGTCAGCGCGGAATTTCTCCTCTGCGACCATTTGCGGCAGATTGGCATTGGTGGCGCAGACCAGACGAACGTTAACCTGCAACGGCTGGCTGCCCCCGACGCGTTCCAGCTCGCCATACTCAATGACGCGCAGCAGCTTTTCCTGTACCAGCATGGGCGCGGTGGCTAATTCGTCGAGGAACAACGTTCCGCCGTCGGCGCGTTCGAAACGTCCGGGGTGGCGTTTTTGTGCTCCGGTAAACGCTCCGGCTTCATGACCAAAGAGTTCGGAATCCAGCAAATTTTCATTCAGTGCAGCACAGTTAAGGGAAATGAAAGGGCCGTCCCAGCGTCCGGATAAATAGTGGAGACGGTTGGCAATCAGCTCCTTACCGGTCCCGCGTTCACCGACGATCAGTACCGGTTTGTTCAGCGGAGCGAGGCGGGAAACTTGTTCCAGCACTTCCAGAAAGCTGTTTGCTTCACCCAGTAAATTGTCTTTGTATCCAGCCATGATGAAATTAACCACTCCTTAGCGATATTCACCAGGAGAGAATAGTTCCTCGCTGCCTGAAAATCAACCACATCCAGTTAAATCAATAAGATAAAAAGTTGGCACGAGATTTGTATTATCCATTCAGCAGGGCATCGCCCGATAACAGAAATTATGAGGATTGAATAATGGGTATTTTTTCTCGTTTTGCCGACATCGTGAACGCCAACATCAACTCACTGCTTGAGAAAGCGGAAGATCCGCAGAAGCTGGTGCGCCTGATGATTCAGGAAATGGAAGATACGCTGGTTGAGGTGCGCTCCACCTCTGCACGCGCGCTGGCTGAGAAAAAACAGTTAACGCGTCGTATTGAACAGGCGAGCGCGCAGCTGAACGAATGGCAGGAAAAGGCCGAACTGGCGCTGCGTAAAGATAAAGAAGACCTGGCGCGGGCTGCGCTGATTGAGAAACAAAAGCTGGCGGACATGGTCACCGCGCTGGAACATGAAGTGACGCTGGTGGACGATACGCTGACGCGCATGAAAAAAGAGATTGGCGAGCTGGAAAACAAGCTGAGCGAAACCCGCGCGCGCCAGCAGGCGTTGACGCTGCGCCACCAGGCGGCAAGCTCTTCCCGTGATGTTCGCCGTCAGTTGGACAGCGGCAAACTGGATGAAGCCATGGCGCGCTTTGAATCCTTTGAGCGTCGTATTGACCAGATGGAAGCGGAAGCGGAGAGCCACAGCATTGGTAAGCAGAAAACGCTGGATCAGCAGTTCGCCGACCTGAAAGCCGACGACGAAATCAGCGACCAGCTTGCCGCGCTGAAGGCCAAAATGAAGCAAGATAACCAATAATAATATTTGCGGCACCCGAGCGTGCCGCCACGCATCCAAAGACAAGGAGTACACATGAGCGCGCTTTTCCTGGCTATTCCCCTGACCATTTTCGTGCTGTTCGTTCTGCCGATATGGTTATGGCTGCACTACAGCAACCGCTCTTCTCGCGGCGATCTTTCCCAGAGTGAGCAACAGCGCCTGGTGCAGCTGTCCGATCAGGCGAATAAGATGCGCGATCGTATACAGGCGCTGGAGTCGATTCTGGATGCGGAGCACCCGAACTGGAGGGAGCGTTAATGTCTGGACTGAATCTGAATAAAAAATTGTGGCGGATCCCGCAGCAGGGCATGGTTCGCGGCGTCTGCGCCGGGCTGGCGCACTATCTCGACGTGCCGGTGAAGCTGGTACGTGTCGTGACGGTGCTGTCCATTTTCTTCGGCCTGGCATTTATTACCCTGGTGGCGTACATCATTCTGTCGTTTGTACTCGATCCGATGCCGGACGGTGAGCTGGCTGCGGAAGGCGCGCCAACCAGCAATGATATCCTCAATGACGTGGATGCTAAGCTGGCCGCAGGTGAGAAGCGGCTTCGTGAAATGGAACGTTATGTCACATCTGATACCTTTACGCTGCGAAGCCGTTTTCGTCAGCTTTAAGAGAGAGAACGCATGAATCAACGCTGGCAACAGGCCGGTCAGAAGGTAAAACCCGGCCTGAAAATCGCAGGGAAACTGGTCCTGCTGACGGCATTACGCTACGGCCCGGCGGGTGTAGCCGGCTGGGCGATCAAATCTGTTGCCCGTAAGCCGGTGAAGATGCTGCTGGCGGTGGCGCTAGAGCCGCTGTTAAGAAAACTGGCCGGCCGCCTCTCGGGAAAACTGAAATAACAAACTTACGGCACGCACTTCAGCGTGCCGTTTTGCTGCAAGGTTTTATTCCTTTCATGTTGCCCCCATGTCATATTTTTAAGCATATAAAAGCCTTCAGACAAAAAGGATGCCGATGAAGCGACTTAAAAACGAACTGAATTCACTGGTCAACCGGGGTGTTGATCGTCACCTGCGTCTGGCGGTGACGGGGCTGAGCCGCAGCGGTAAGACGGCGTTTATCACTGCGATGGTGAACCAGCTTCTCAACCTGCACGCCGGCGCGCGGCTGCCGCTGTTGAGTGCGGCACGGGAAGAGCGTCTGCTGGGCGTTAAGCGTGTACCGCAGCGAGATTTTGGCATTCCGCGCTTTACCTATGATGAAGGTCTGGCGCAACTGTACGGCGAGCCGCCCGCGTGGCCAACGCCGACGCGCGGGGTGAGCGAGATTCGCCTTGCGCTGCGTTTTCGATCCAATGATTCCCTGATGCGCCACTTTAAAGATACCTCCACGCTGTATCTTGAAATTGTCGATTATCCCGGCGAGTGGCTACTTGATTTACCGATGCTAGCGCAAGATTACCTGAGCTGGTCACGTCAGATGACCGGTATGTTACAGGGTCACCGCGCCGAGTGGTCAGCAAAATGGCTGAAACTGTGTGAAGGGCTTGACCCGCTTGCGCCTGCGGACGAAAACCGACTGGCGGAGATTGCCGAAGCCTGGACCGACTATCTGCATCACTGTAAGCAGGAAGGGCTGCATTTCATTCAGCCGGGCCGTTTTGTGTTGCCCGGCGATTTGGCTGGCGCGCCGGTGCTGCAGTTTTTCCCATGGCCCAATGTCGACGGGACGGGAGAGTCGAAGCTTGCGCAGGCAGACAAGCACACCAACGCCGGCATGCTGCGTGAGCGGTATCAGTATTACTGCGAGAAAGTGGTAAAGGGGTTCTACAAAAATCACTTTTTACGCTTTGACCGCCAGATTGTGCTGGTGGATTGCCTTCAGCCGCTCAACAGCGGCCCGCAGGCATTCAATGATATGCGCCTGGCGTTAACCCAGTTGATGCAAAGTTTTCACTACGGGCAGCGCACGCTGTTTCGCCGCTTATTCTCACCGGTAATCGACAAACTCCTGTTTGCGGCCACGAAGGCAGACCATGTGACCGTGGATCAGCATGCCAATATGGTGTCGCTGTTGCAGCAGCTGGTGCAGGATGCCTGGCAAAATGCTGCGTTCGAAGGGATCGGCATGGATTGCCTCGGCCTGGCGTCCGTACAGGCCACGCAGAGTGGGTTGATTGATGTCAACGGCGAGAAAATCCCGGCACTGCGTGGCAACCGCCTTAGCGACGGTGAACCCCTCACCGTCTATCCGGGTGAAGTGCCTGCGCGCCTGCCCGGTCAGGCATTCTGGCAAAACCAGGGCTTCCAGTTTGAGGCCTTTCGCCCGCAGGCCATGGCGGTCGACCAGCCGTTGCCACATATACGTCTGGATGCCGCGCTGGAATTTTTGATTGGAGATAAATTGCGATGACGGAACCGTTAAAACCGCGCATTGATTTCACGGGGCAGCTTGAGCAAGAACAGCAGCCGGCGTTTAAAACCGCCCAGACGTTTAGCGGCCCGCAGGCTGAGCGTTTTGCCCCTGCGCTAACCGATGAACCCTTTACGGAAGAAGGCCCTGCGGAAGCGCTTGTGGATGCGGCATTGCGGCCAAAACGTAGCCTGTGGCGTAAGATGGTGACCGCCGGGCTGATGCTGTTTGGCGTCAGCGTGGTTGGACAAGGCGTACAGTGGGCGGTCAACGCCTGGCAAACCCAGGACTGGGTGGCCATGGGCGGCTGTGCTGCAGGCGCATTGATCGTTGGGGCGGGTGTCGGATCGGTGGCCACCGAGTGGCGGCGCTTATGGCGCCTGCGACAGCGTGCTCACGAGCGCGACGAAGCGCGCGATCTGCTGCACAGCCACGGTACCGGAAAGGGGCGTGCTTTCTGTGAAAAGCTGGCCGCGCAGGCTGGAATTGACCAATCGCACCCGGCGCTACAGCGCTGGTATGCCGCCATTCATGAAACCCAGAATGACCGCGAAGTCGTGACGCTCTACTCGCATATGGTTCAGCCTGTGCTGGATGCTCAGGCACGGCGCGAAATTAGCCGTTCGGCGGCCGAATCCACGTTGATGATTGCCGTCAGCCCGCTGGCGCTGGTGGACATGGCGTTTATCGCCTGGCGTAACCTCCGTCTGATTAACCGCATCGCTACGCTTTACGGCATTGAGCTTGGCTATTACAGCCGTTTGCGTCTGTTCAAACTGGTGTTGCTGAATATCGCCTTTGCCGGTGCCAGCGAGCTGGTACGCGAAGTGGGGATGGACTGGGTGTCGCAGGATCTGGCTGCGCGGCTGTCGGCCCGGGCGGCTCAGGGGATAGGTGCCGGTCTGCTGACCGCGCGCTTGGGTATTAAAGCGATGGAAGTGTGTCGCCCGTTGCCCTGGATTGACGGTGATAAACCCCGGCTGGGTGATTTTCGCCGCGAATTAGTCGGTCAGTTGAAAGAGACGCTCAATAAAAAGCCGGCTGCGTAACCAAATTGTTCACTATTCGTGCTGGCTGTCAATATTTGTTGACAGCCATCTTCCCGATCCCCGTGTTCTGACATATCATTTTAATGTTATTGGCTTAATACGGTGAATTTCCCATGCGTCTGGAAGTCTTTTGTGAAGACCGCCTCGGTCTGACTCGCGAGTTACTCGATCTTCTTGTTTTACGTAGCATTGATTTACGTGGCATTGAAATCGATCCTATCGGGCGAATTTACCTCAATTTTGCTGAAATTGAATTTAATACATTCAGCAGCCTGATGGCTGAAATCCGTCGTATCGCTGGCGTTACGGATGTACGCACAATTCCCTGGATGCCATCAGAGCGAGAGCACCTCGCCCTGAGCGCGCTGCTTGAAGCAATGCCAGAACCTTTCTTGTCGCTGGATCTGAAAAGCAAAGTGGAGCGGGTGAACCTGGCGAGCTGTCAGCTTTTTGCGCAAAGTCAGGAAAAACTGAGTACCCATCACGCCACGCAGCTGATCCCAGGTTTTAACTTCCAGCGCTGGCTGGACAGTAACCCGCAAAACACGCACAGCGAGCATGTTGTCATTAATGGTCAGAATTTCCTGATGGAAATTACCCCGGTGTACCTGAAAGGGGAAAATGACACCCGCATGCTGACCGGGGCGGTGATCATGCTGCGCTCGACCATTCGTATGGGGCGCCAACTGCAAAATCTGGTTAGCCAAGACGTTGGGGCATTTAGCCAGATTATTGCGGTCAGCCCGAAAATGCGTCATGTGGTCGATCAGGCGCGCAAGCTTGCAAATTTGACCGCACCGCTTCTGATCACGGGTGACACCGGTACCGGGAAAGATCTGCTGGCTCATGCCGTGCATCAGTCGAGCCCTCGTGCAGCGAAACCTTATCTGGCCTTAAACTGCGCGTCGATCCCGGAGGACGCCGTTGAAAGCGAACTCTTCGGCCATGCACCGGAAGGCAAGAAGGGCTTCTTTGAGCAGGCGACGGGCGGTTCGGTGCTGCTGGACGAAATCGGCGAGATGTCGCCACGTATGCAGGCTAAGCTGCTGCGCTTCCTGAATGACGGAACGTTCCGCCGCGTCGGAGAAGATCACGAAGTTCATGTGGATGTGCGCGTCATTTGTGCTACCCAGAAAAACCTGGTGGAGTTGGTCCAAAAAGGCGTTTTCCGCGAAGATCTCTATTATCGCCTGAACGTGCTTACGCTGAATATCCCGCCGCTGCGCGATTGCCCGCAGGACATCATGCCGCTCACCGAGCTGTTTGTGGCCCGTTTTGCCGATGAGCAGGGCGTGCCGCGCCCGAAACTTTCGGCAGATCTGGGTACGGTACTCACGCGCTACGGTTGGCCGGGGAATATCCGTCAGCTGAAAAATGCCGTTTATCGCGCATTGACGCAGCTGGAAGGCTATGAGCTGCGACCACAGGATATCCTGTTGCCGGATTACGACGCGGGGACTGTCTCGGTGGGTGAAGAGGCGATGGAAGGGTCGCTGGATGATATTACCAGCCGCTTCGAGCGCTCGGTATTGACGCAGCTTTATCGTAGCTACCCAAGTACCCGCAAGCTGGCTAAACGCCTCGGCGTATCACATACCGCCATTGCGAATAAACTTCGTGAATACGGGCTGAATCAGAAAAAGGGTGACGAGTAAGAAAAAAAAGCCTCTGTGAAGAGGCTTTTTTTATTATTACGCTTTAAGAACTTCCAGCGCGGCCGTGTAATCCGGCTCGGTGGTGATTTCATTCACCAGTTCGCTGAATACGACGTTGTCGTTTTCATCAAGAACCAGAACGGCACGGGCAGCCAGACCTTTCAGCGCGCCTTCAGAAATACCCACACCGTATTTCTCCAGGAAATCAGCGCTGCGCAGGGTAGAAAGGGTGATGACGTTGCTCAGACCTTCCGCACCGCAGAAGCGAGACTGGGCAAACGGCAGGTCGGCAGAAATGCACAGCACAACGGTGTTGTCCATTTCAGTGGCCAGCTGGTTGAATTTACGCACGGATGCGGCACACACGCCGGTATCGATGCTTGGGAAAATGTTCAGGACTTTGCGTTTGCCAGCAAACTGGCCCAACGTGACGTCAGACAGATCTTTAGCCACCAGAGTGAAAGGCTGTGCTTTGCTACCAGACTGCGGAATGGAACCTGCAACAGCAACTGGGTTGCCCTGGAAATGAACGAGTTGCGACATAGATATCTTCCTGTTTACATATAGTTAACGTCGAGGCTAGTGTATGCCATCAGCGGATAACACGGCAAACCAATTTTTTCGCCTTATCGGGCCGCAAGGAGTCAGTGATGAGAAGCGTTAAAGTCTATGAAGAAGCCTGGCCATTGCACACCCCGTTTGTGATCTCGCGCGGTAGCCGCAGTGAGGCAAGCGTTGTAGTAGTGGAAATTGAAGACGAAGGGATAAAGGGGGTCGGTGAATGCACGCCGTACCCTCGCTACGGGGAGAGCATTGTCTCAGTGATGGCGCAGATTATGACGCTTGTCCCGGAACTGCAGGCTGGGCTTTCACGCGAGGGATTACAGCAGCGCCTTCCTGCAGGCGCTGCGCGTAATGCGATTGACTGCGCGCTGTGGGATCTGGAAGCCGCGAAACAACGCAAATCTTTACCGTCGGTATTGGGGGTGAACGTGCCACATTCTGTGGTTACGGCACAAACGGTGGTGATAGGTGAGCCGCAGCAGATGGCGGCCAGTGCCCTGGCGCTGTACGACTCCGGGGCAACGCTGCTCAAGGTAAAACTTGATGACCATCTCATCAGCGAGCGTATGGTGGCCATTCGGGCCGCGGTGCCAAAGGCTACGCTGATTGTGGATGCGAATGAGTCATGGCATCCGGAAGGGCTTGCCGCGCGTTGTCAGTTACTTGCTGACCTGGGCGTTGCCATGCTGGAGCAGCCGTTACCGGCAAATGATGATGCTGCGCTGAAGAATTTCATCCATCCACTGCCCATTTGTGCGGATGAAAGCTGTCACACTCGCGACAGCCTGGCCGGATTAGAGGGGCGCTATGACATGGTCAATATTAAGCTCGACAAAACCGGCGGGCTGACCGAGGCGCTGGCTCTGGCAACACAGGCGAGGGCGCAGGGCTTTTCGCTGATGTTAGGCTGCATGCTCTGTACATCACGGGCCATCAGCGCGGCGTTGCCGCTGGTGGGGCAAGTCAGCTTTGCCGATCTTGATGGCCCGACGTGGCTGGCAGTTGATGTTTCACCCGCGCTGCATTTTACCAGCGGAGTGCTTCATCTTTGAGGCTGCCAGCGTAAAAGCTCCACCATGGCTTTCAGGTATTTTTCGCTGGCCTCGTCGGAGGATATCGGTGGGAATTCTGCGGTGATGCAGTGCAAATCCAGATCGCCGCACCAGCTACCAAATGAGCCTGGCGTTTCGTAGCCTACGCTTGTGACCAGCGGAAGGGAAAATGCCTCTGCGAGCCACTGCCCAAGCGCGGTATGTCGTGGGTCTTCAATACAGGCCAGCGGGTCGTGGAAGGAGACAACCCAGGCCGGGTGAATCCGGTGGATTAGCTGGCAAAGCGCCTGGGTTTCAGGCTCGGAACCGGGCTTCTCTCCCGTTAACAGTACGACGTCTCGTTCTTTAGCCGAACTGTTCCAGCGATATACCGTTTCCCCGGCACGCCAGTTAGCGGCAGGGAAATTACGGTTTAAATCGATCCCTCTGGCATTTGCCCGTAGCCCCAGCTGACAGCCATCCGGGTTCACGGTCAAAATAACGTGGTGACGGCGTAACGCCGGGTCGAGCGTGCGCAATGCGCAGGACAGGGTGACGATGGACGAGTTTTCGTCGCCGTGCGTACCGGCAATAATCAGGCCGCTATTACGATCGGCATCAGGTGCTGGAAACCAGATCAGCGGGGCACCTAAAAAGGACTGGCCATAATGCTCGGTTCCTGGCGGGAAAGCGCCACGTTCCGTTCTTGGTCGGGTGAGAGCCATAGGAAATCCAGATAAGAAGAGACTACTGGCAGTGTTGTGCAAAACTCGCGGTTAATCAAATAGTTTCCGCGCCTGGAGAACATTGTCAGACATCAACTTTCCAGCGTAAGGTATTTGCATTTCGCTGTTTCAAAACAAATAATTACGCATCTGCGTACTACCGACCTTTAAAAGGGGATCTCATGAAGCATCCTGTTTCGCTGCTTTTCTCTGCGCTGTGCCTGTGTGGGCTATCGTCACTCTCTTTCGCTGCTGATGTGCCAAAGGGTACGGTGCTGGCGCAAAAACAGGAGCTGGTCAGACACATTAAAGATGAGCCCGCCTCCCTTGACCCTGCTAAAGCCGTGGGCCTACCCGAGATCCAGGTGATACGTGACCTCTTTGAAGGGCTGGTTAATCAAAATGAGAAAGGGGAATTAACGCCGGGCGTGGCAACGCGCTGGCAAAGCAACGACAACCGCATCTGGACGTTCACGCTGCGTGATAACGCTAAATGGTCTGATGGTACCCCCGTCACCGCCCAAGATTTTGTATACAGCTGGCAGCGTTTGGTTGACCCAAAAACCACCTCACCGTTTGCTTGGTTCGCCGCGCTGGCAGGCATTAATAATGCTCAGGCTATTATTGATGGTAAAGCCGCGCCTGATACGCTGGGCGTAACGGCAGTTGATGCCAGAACCTTGCGGGTTCACTTGGATAAGCCGTTGCCGTGGTTTAGCAATCTGACGGCAAGCTTTGCGTTCTACCCGGTTCAGAAAGCCAATGTTGAGAGCGGAAAAGAGTGGACACGCCCTGGCAGCCTGGTGGGTAACGGGGCTTACATTCTGAAAGATCGCGTGGTGAATGAGAAATTAGTGGTTGAGCCGAATACGCACTACTGGGATAACGGCAAAACCGTTCTGCAAAAGGTGACCTTCGTTCCTATCAACCAGGAGTCCTCTGCCACCAAACGCTACCTGGCGGGCGATATTGATATCACTGAATCGTTCCCGAAAAACATGTATCAGAAGCTGCTGAAGGATATTCCAGGGCAAGTGTATACGCCGCCCCAGTTAGGAACCTATTACTATGCCTTCAATACGCAAAAAGGCCCAACGGCCGATGCTCGAGTACGCCTGGCGCTGAGTATGACTATCGACCGTCGAATCATGGCGGATAAAGTCCTGGGCACGGGCGAAAAGCCGGCCTGGCACTTCACGCCAGACGTGACCGCAGGTTTCACGCCGGAAGCCTCGCCGTTTGAGCAGATGTCGCAGCAGGAATTAAATGCTCAGGCCAAAACCCTACTGCAGGCGGCGGGCTATGGTCCCCAGCGTCCGCTTAAGCTGACCCTGTTGTACAACACCTCGGAAAACCACCAAAAGATTGCGATTGCCGTTGCATCGATGTGGAAGAAAAACTTGGGAGTAGACGTCAAGTTACAGAACCAGGAGTGGAAAACGTACATTGATAGTCGCAATACCGGCAACTTTGACGTGATCCGCGCGTCGTGGGTGGGGGATTACAACGAGCCATCGACGTTCCTGTCGTTGCTGACCTCAACCCACAGCGGCAATATCTCGCGTTTCAACGATCCGGCGTACGATAAGATCGTTAATCAGGCGACGCTTGAAACGACGGCGAAAGCGCGAAATGCAGATTACAACATGGCGGAAAAGATCCTCGCCCAAAAAGCGCCCATTGCGCCGATCTATCAGTACACCAACGGCCGACTGATCAAGCCGTGGGTTAAAGGATATCCGATTACCAACCCGGAAGATGTCGCCTATAGCCGCACAATGTATATCGAGAAACATTGATCGCCTAAGTGAAAAGCTGGCGCCCGGTAAGCGCCAGCTTCTACCTTTTTATTCTAACAGTGCGGCAAATTTCGCGAGCCATTGCGGATGCGCAGGCCAGGCAGGGGCCGTCACCAGGTTGCCGTCAACGTGTGCCTGATCGATGCCGATAGTGGCGTAATGTCCGCCGCTAAGCCGTACTTCCGGCGCACAGGCTGGGTAGGCGCTACAGGTGCGTCCTTTCAGTATTCCAGCGGCTGCCAGCAATTGGGGGCCATGACAAACGGCGGCAATAGGTTTGCGCGCAGCATCAAAGGCCTGTACCAGCTTCAGCACGTCCTCGTTTAGCCGCAGATACTCCGGTGCTCTTCCGCCGGGGATCAACAAGGCGTCATAATCCTGTTCTTTTACTGCGGAAAAATCAGCGTTGAGGGTAAAACGGTGGCCGGGCTTTTCGCTGTAGGTCTGAGCGCCATCAAAGTCGTGGATTGCCGTCATGATAAAATCGCCTTTCGGTTTGTCAGGGCAAACTGCATCAACCTGATGACCAATCATTTGCAAAGCCTGAAACGGTACCATGGTTTCGTAATCTTCGGCGTAGTCGCCAACCAGCATCAGGATCTTCTTGCTCATCGTTTTTTCACCTCAATGAATATAGATGTTTAAGATATAGCCTGGCGTAGCTAAATTGCTGGAAATAAAAAAAGCCCGTCAGAGCACGGGCGAAATAAGCAAATGATATATTGATTCGTTACCTGCCATTACGGAAGCTAACGAGGCGTATCATACGGGGCGCATAAGAATGCAGAAACCTGGTAAATTCGGTAGGTGAAACAAGCGATTAAACGTGCGTCATGGTGTTTCAATGGTTGGGTAGATGCTATTTTCAAGATATTCCACCATGTACCAAATTTCACCGCTGAAGATAAACCAAAAGCCAAATATAATAAGACTTAAAATAATAACGATGAGTATTATTTCTGTTCTTCCCATTGCAGATTTACCCACCTGACGTCTGTTTTATTCAGGTGGGCATTGTAGTGGGGCTTTGTCTGAAACTCCAGTATCATGCGGCCAGCACTTTATTCCGTCCGTCATTTTTGGCACGGTAAAGTGCATCATCCACGCGCTTAAACAGATCGTCGATACTTTCACCCTGATTGTACCGCGCCACACCAATGCTTACCGTAAACCGCGGTAAACCGGGAATGGTGATACGGGCCACGGCGGCACGGATTGTTTCGGCGATTTGCATGGCGGTTTCGAGCGAGGTGTGTGGCAGCAAGATCACGAACTCTTCGCCTCCCCAGCGGAAAACATAATCCTCTTTACGGCTACTGGCTTCCAGCATTCGCGAAAGCGAAATGAGCACTTCATCGCCTTTAAGGTGGCCAAAAACATCGTTGATATTTTTGAAATGATCGGTATCAACCAGCAGCAGGCTAAATTGCTGCAGTGCGGGAAGGTGAGCCGGGTTGGCTTGTTCGGTAAGAATGTAGAACTGACGACGGTTGAGCAGCCCGGTCATAGAATCCCGCAGCGCAGCATGCTCCAGCTCCAGCTCGAGCCGCTTTTGTTCGGTGATGTCATGAATAATGCACAGCATCAGCTTGTCGCCGTAAATCTCAATTGGCCCGGCGTACGTTTGAACGTGACGGGTGGTTCCATCCGCAAGACGGTGAATAAAGTTGAGGGGTTTATGCCCCCCCGGCAACGCAGCAATTTCGGCCATTATCGGCAAAATATCGCGGCCCAGGGCGTTTATTTCCCAGGTGTGTTTGCTGCACATTACATCATGGTGATAGCCATAAAAGTTGAGCGCGGCCAGGTTCGCATCGACGATTTGACCGTCGCGCGACGGGTCGATTAATAACATTGGCGCGCTGTTCGTCAGGAAAAAACGTGCATAAAATCCGTGTTTTTTTCGCTGGTAAGTCGCAGAACGGGTGGCCTTAAGCCCTGAAGGCATTGAGTGGGTAAACCCCTCAAAAACAATCACTTCACCATAGGGTTCAAAATAAGCCAGCGACAGGCGGCAGCTTAATGTAGTTTCGTGTTGATCCCGCCAGATGGTCAAGATCTCAATGATTTCCTGCTCGGTTTTCAGTTCAGATACATACATCGAGAGCACGGTTTGCGCATTGGCAGAATAGGTACCTGCACGCATATCGGCCAGCGTTTTGTCACGCATAACCTCAGTTGCAGCCGCATTCGCAAAAATAATATGTTCTGAAACCGGTGAAATCAGCCACACGGGGGTTTTAATGAAATTCAGCGCATCAAAGCATTGTTGCGACATGGATCATTCCTATTCATCGGCACCCTGTGCCTGACGATCACGACGGAATTGACTCGCGTGGGCTCCTTTGAAACATACTCTACTTAACCCGATCAGGCATGATTTTTTTGTGAAATATATGGGAAATCTGTATGGTTTTTACCAATGGGAATAATCTGTTTGTCCGAGTTTTTCTGTAACAACAGCCAGGGAACCTGCTCTGCAGGTAATGGGCGGGAGAAGAGGAACCCTTGCAGATAATCGCATCCTAATTCGGTCAGTATCGCCTGTTGTTCTTCGGTCTCGATCCCTTCGGCAACAACATTCATCTCCATGGTTCTGGCGATATTAATAATGGTTTCAACCAGCTTGCGGCTTTTTTCATTTTCCAGCATTGAACTCACAAAACTTTTATCGATTTTGAGCTCTTTGGCGGGAAGTACGCTTAGCATCAGCAGGTTGGAATAGCCGGTACCGAAATCATCAATAGAAACGGTTATCCCGGCCTGGTTGAAGGCATTCAGCAACTCGATGCTGCGATCGAGGTTTTTTAAGGCGGTGCTTTCCGTCACTTCCAGAATGAGCCTCGAGGGAGACAAATTATATTTCTGCAGCATGGAAGAGACGATATTATATATATCGGGTTGCTCAAACTGGATCGGGGACAGGTTGAAGGACAGCGTCCACTGGCTGAAACCTTGTTCGGTCCAGAAATGAAGCTGACGACAGGCCGCTTCGATAGCCCAGTTGCCAACGGGGATGATCAAACCCGTTTGTTCAAGGGACGGTAAAAAAAGGTTAGGCAGTAACACGCCCTTTTCAGGATGCCGCCAGCGCAAAAGCGCCTCAAAACCGTGGATAGTATTCTCCTCGGCAATCCAGGTCGGCTGGTACCACAATTCAAATTGATCGCGTTCAAGCGCCTGTGAAAGCTCCTGCAAAAAGCCAGGTTTAGCCGGAACCTCAGTCGACATTTCGGTGCGATAAATCGCCCAACCATTACGACCTTCCTCCTTGACGTGGTGCATTGCCGCATCAGCTTTCAGTTTTAGCTCATGCAGCGTTTCACCATGTTGGGGATAAAGGCTCACGCCCGCACTAATGGTGCTATTTAGCGCGTGCCCACAAATAGAGAGGGGGCGACGAACATCATCGAGCAACGTCGAGAGCAGAAGATTCAGTTTTTCGTCATCGCACTCGGGAACCAGCAGAATAAAGGCATCACCCCCCAGTCGCGCCAGCGTCATCTCGCGGGTCAGGCGCGCCGTGATCCGCTGAGCAAGGGTAATTAATAGCTCGTCTCCTACGTGATGACCCCATGTGTCATTGACGCGTTTGAAGTGGTCGACATCGAAGAAGACCACGGCAAACGGTTTCTTACTCAGCAGGGCGCTGTGCAAACAATCCTGCATTCGGATATCCATCTGATGGCGATTAGCCAGCCCGGTTAAGGCATCAAAACGGGCCTGTAACTCCAGTTGACGGTTAAGCTCGCGAAGGTTGTCCGTCAGCCGACTGGTATGCCAATGGGAATCGATAAGCGAAATGATCAACATAATACCAAGCAGGCACAGAGTTGTTACCGACACCCAAATGGATAGACCCAGTTCACTGATGCCGCCCGGTACGGTGTGTTCCATTTCATCGAAATGGGCAGCATTCATCCCCGTGTAGTGCATTGCGCAAACGGCAGCACCCATCACTAAGGCGGCGAGAAGGCGATTGATAAAAATCCCTTTACGTTTCTCCCGCAGGTGGAATGCCAGCCACAGCGCGACGCCAGACGCGATAACGGCAATAACGATGGAGATGCCAACCACACGTTGATTCCAGATTATGGCTTTATCCAGCATTAATGCCGCCATGCCAACATAGTGCATCGACACGACGCCAGCACTTAGGAGCAAGGTGGCAAGTATCAAGCGAAAGAGGGAAAGGGTTTTACCTGAAACGGCGATGTTAATGGCAAGGGTAGACGTGAGAACGGCAATAGCCAGGGAAGCAAGGGTTAACCAGAGATGATAGCTCATGATCATGGGCATTTTCATCGACAGCATGCCGATGAAATGCATCGACCAGATCCCGATACCCAGCGTAACGCCACCTGCCATGCGCCAGAAGAGTGCACCATTTCGGTTGGAAAGAGGGATTTTTCCTGCACTGTCTAATGCGACAAACGAGGCAATAAACGCCACCAGGTAAGAGATGGCTATTAAAACAGGGTCCCACGATACATTGAGCATTATGCAATCCCACGCCAAAAGGTTACAGAGTTCGCCTGCCGGGCACGTCTTGTATCTGGCAAGTAACATGCGCGTTCAAACAATATTAGTTATTTATCGTGAAAAATGATCAGTCATATTAAAAATATCAATTAGTAAAGAAAATAAAATATATCCTCTTTATTAACTTATTAAGTATTGCTAAACAAAGGCGACGAATTGCAGCAATACTCCTTAAATATGAGGGCGATCATACAATCTCACCAGCGGTGATGCTATCTGTTAAGCGAGGCTAAAACCAGCGAGACAGTACTTTGGTGTATGCATTTCTTGTAATACGCGTATTTGTTCTCACTTAAGCTAAACTAAAGGACGCTAAAGGCGAAACAGTAAACCGCTGCAGATAGTGAGGACAAAGTTACAGCCCAGTGCTATAAACTTTTATGCCGACCAAAATATAAAGTTGTGGGAATAATCATGCTAAGAGATATTAGTGTTAGATCCTTTATTATCTATTTCCTTTTATGCGTCTTTTTGGTAAATGCAGGTGTCATGGCTTTATTGTCAAACAATTCATTGCTCTTTATTTCACTCAACATTATCAATTTCATCGCGTTATTTTTGTTGTGGGCTTACATGACAAAATATCTTGTGACGCCGATCAACACTGTGAAAAAAAGTATTGAAGAAGTGACGTCGGGCAACCTTGGCGTATCGATCCCTGTGTTTGGTAATAACTGCGCGGGTCGTTTGATTCCGGGCATTAACAGTTTATCAAGTAATATCGCCACCCTGGTGCGTGAGATCCGAGCGTCGTCACAAGCCGCCATGACCTTGTCTGAGCAGCTCTCTTCACGCAGCGGACAGCTTTCGGTGAAAACTGAACAACAATCCGCGTCGCTGATTCAGACTGCGGCCAGCATGGAACAGATGGCCGCGAGTACCCGAAATAATGCCGATAACACTCGTCTGGCCAGTGAACAGGCGAATGCGGCGACGTTGCAGGCGCGTAAAGGAGGAGAGTTGATGGGGCAAGTGGCCACCAATATGACCTCCATAACCGAGTGCGCGCAGCAAATGACAGAAATTATCTCGATGATAGACGGTATCGCTTTCCAGACGAATATTCTGGCGCTAAACGCAGCCGTAGAAGCTGCGAGGGCAGGCGACCACGGTAAAGGGTTCTCCGTCGTGGCAGAAGAGGTCAGAAACCTGGCGCACCGAAGTGCTGAAGCAGCAAAAAATATCAAAACGCTGATTGATGTCACCAGCCATAACGTGACGCAGGGCGTTACCGTGGTATCAGAGGCTGAGCAGAATATGCGCGAAATTGTGGCCGGCTCGGGCAATGTCAGCCAGTTAATGGACGAAATTTTTGCCTCAACATCCGAACAGGAAAAGGGGATCTCGCAAATTACGCTGGCGCTCTCTGAGCTGGAACGGGTGACGCAGAGCAACGTTGCGATGGCGGAAGAACTTAACGGGTCGTCTGATGTGCTACGTAACCAGGTGATTGAGTTGCAGGCCAGGACGCGCAATTTCAGGCTGGATAATCGGCCCGAGCTAGAAGAAGGTGTGTCTCCTCATGTTGCCGCTTGGGCCCACCACGCGCGGCCTGGACAATCCGTTTGATCGAATAAGAATGCCTGGGCTTGCCAGGCATTTTTTTATGTTGCCACCCAGCGATTACGGCCTTGCTGTTTGGCGGAATAGAGCGCTTTATCCGCATTAGCAATAACGGACTGCGCAGATTGCCCGTGCTGCCATATCGTCAACCCTTGGCTCACCGTGATATTGGGGTTTACCGGGGAAAATGCATGCGCTAATGCCTGCGTTTGTAAAGCACCAGAGATACGCTCTGCAGTAGCGTGCAGCAGACTGGCCGTTGCATCAGGTAGCAAGACCACAAATTCCTCACCGCCTACCCGGCCGACAAACCCCTCACTGTCGAGCGTGGCGGATTCAAGGATTCGGGCAATCATGACCAGGCAGCGATCGCCTTGTTGATGACCATAATGGTCGTTATAAAGTTTGAAATGATCGACGTCCAGCATAATCAGGCCAAACTCTTTGCCGTCTCTCTGGTGAGTGGCAATTTCGTGATCCATTCGCGCTTCAACGGCGCGACGGTTGGCTAAACCAGTCAGCGGGTCTTTACTGGCAAGCTGGCTTAATTGCTGAATGAGATCGGCGTTTTCATGCTCGCGCCGCAGCGCCAGAATAAACCAGCGATTGAGAATACGCCTCCCCGACTCAATTAACCCCGCAAGTAAAATCCACTGAAGCGCACTGAGAACGGTAATCTGGGAAGGATGAAACAGCGTGGCGACCAGGATGGTTAACCATACGGGTATGATAAAACTTAATAGCACCTTCGGGTCGAAGTACAACGAAATGAGTGCGGTAAACAGCAGCAGAGCGGCAAAGGGGAAGATGATAATGACACGAACCCCTTCGCTGGCGATAAGAACGTAAAAGCAGATCGCCCAGCACAGGCTAAGACCAACGACGACCGCTTTTGCCAACCCTCCTAGCCAGGAAGCATTTTGCAGAGGCGCCATACGCAAAATAAAAAGCACTCCCGCACAGAGCATCAATACGACAATCATAGTCGTTTCCATCAACCCGGCAGGGTGAAGTGGAACGTCGACAGCCCCAAGCGTGACGAAATAACGGCGACCCAGAATGAACAGTGAAAACAATATGTTTACCCACAAGAACCAGACGATGCTGGATCTGATGGCAATTGCTCTCATTTCAGCCAGTCGCAAATCGAATGCGGCATAGCTCTTTTTTGCGTTCACGTATTTACCCCAGCAAAGATTTCGATCAAAACAGCAACATTTAATTAACTGTAACGATTTACATGAGCGTGTCTACAGAGAGATGGTGTAAAACGAACAATACCTGAACGAATTCAGGGTGATGCTGAACATATTTATTGCTTAACCCTGGACGAAAGCTAGACTGACAACGAAACAGATTAAATGGTGGAGGCGTTGTGGAAAGCATTAAAGGATCTGAACTTAACGTTCCAGACGCAGTGTTTGCGTGGGTGTTTGATGGTCGCGGCGGCGCGCGACCGCTGGAAAATAATGATGAGATTGATAATGAACATCCTTGCTGGCTACACCTGAACTATACGCATCCGGACAGTGCTGACTGGTTGGCGACAACCCCCCTTTTGCCAAACAACGTTCGTGATGCATTGTCCGGCGAGAGCCTGCGACCGCGTGTGAGCAGGATGGGTGAGGGGACGCTCATCACTTTGCGTTGCATTAATGGCAGCACGGATGAACGGCCGGATCAGCTGGTTGCGATGCGCGTCTACATGGATGAACGGCTGATCGTCTCCACCCGGCAGCGAAAAGTCCTGGCGCTTGATGATGTCATCAATGATTTGAAAGAGGGCACCGGGCCGACCGACTGCGGCAGCTGGCTGGTGGATGTTTGTGATGCGCTGACCGATCATGCAAGTGAGTTTATTGAAGAGCTGCACGATAAAATTATCGATCTTGAAGATAATCTGCTCGATCAGCAGATTCCCCCGCGCGGCTTCCTGGCGTTACTGCGAAAGCAGCTGATTGTGATGCGGCGCTATATGACGCCGCAGCGTGACGTGTATGCCCGACTGGCCAGCGAGCGGTTGAGCTGGATGAATGACGATCAGCGTCGCAGGATGCAGGATATTGCCGACAGGCTGGGCCGCGGACTGGATGAGATTGATTCCTGCATCGCCAGAACGGCAGTGATGACGGATGAAATCGCGCAGGTCATGCAGGAGTCGTTATCAAGAAGAACCTATACCATGTCGTTGATGGCAATGGTTTTCTTACCCAGCACCTTTCTGACGGGGTTATTTGGTGTGAACCTGGGAGGTATTCCCGGCGGCGGATACCATTACGGCTTTACCGCTTTTTGCATAATGTTAGTGGTTTTGATTGGGGGTGTTGCATGGTGGTTGCATCGTAGTAAATGGTTGTAAATTTTCGTTTTTTCGCCCATGTACGCATCTTAAAACGCTCTTTTAATTGAGCGAAGTCAATAAACACATACCCCGTAAGGTGCACTATTACTCCCGCAGGTGAATGCAACGTCAAGCGATGGGCGTTGCGCTCCATATTGTCTTACTTCCTTTTTTGAATTACTGCATAGCACAATTGATTCGTACGACGCCGACTTAATAGTCGGCTTTTTTTTGCCTCCTGTTCCTCAGCGTCTACCCTAAAAGGGAGAACGCCCAAACCTGGAGGGAAAGATGAGCATCCTACCCACTCTTCAACGATTAAATTCCATTCCGATTGGTCCTGAACCTAACGATCCTATACCGATGCCGGACCCCATCCCACGTCCGCAGCCGATGCCCGACCCGCCACCCGATGAAGAACCGATTAAAATGTCGCATCAAACCCCGAGATCTGCGAGGATACGCGCCATCTGACTGCAAAGATGACCGCGAGAGTATATTGTGACCGCATTTTCTACCCTGAATGTTCTGCCCGCTGCCCAACTCGATAACCTTAACGAGTTGGGTTACCTCACTATGACCCCTGTTCAGGCGGCTGCGCTGCCCGCCATTCTTGAAGGCCGTGATGTACGCGTACAGGCAAAAACGGGCAGTGGAAAAACGGCTGCATTTGGTCTGGGACTGTTGCAGCATATCGATGTTGCACTGTTTAAAACTCAGTCCTTGGTACTTTGCCCAACCCGCGAGCTGGCAGACCAGGTCGCAGGGGAATTACGTCGTCTGGCCCGTTTCCTGCCGAATACGAAGATTTTAACGCTCTGCGGTGGGCAACCGTTCGGGGCGCAGCGTGATTCGCTCCAGCATGCGCCGCACATTATTGTCGCAACGCCGGGCCGCCTGTTGGATCACCTGCAAAAAGGCACGGTGTCGCTTGATGCCCTGCAAACACTGGTAATGGATGAAGCCGACCGCATGCTGGATATGGGCTTTAGCGATGCCATTGATGAGGTGATCCGTTTCGCACCCGCCGACCGTCAAACGCTGCTGTTCTCCGCAACCTGGCCGGAATCCATCGCGGCGATCAGCGGTCGTGTGCAGAAGGATCCGCTGACCATCGAAATTGACAGCGTTGATGCTCTGCCTGCCATTGAGCAACAGTTCTTTGAAACGTCGCAGCAGGGGAAAATTCCGCTTCTGCAGAAACTGCTAAGCCAGCACAAGCCGGCCTCCTGCGTGGTGTTCTGTAACACCAAAAAGGATTGTCAGGCGGTATGCGATGCGCTGAATGCGGCGGGCCAGAGCGCATTGTCATTACACGGCGACTTGGAGCAGCGCGATCGCGATCAGACGTTGGTGCGCTTTGCCAACGGCAGCGCCCGCGTGTTGGTGGCGACCGATGTAGCAGCACGAGGCCTGGATATTAAATCGCTGGAGCTGGTCGTGAACTTTGAGCTGGCGTGGGATCCTGAAGTACACGTCCACCGTATTGGCCGCACCGCGCGTGCTGGAAACAGTGGTCTTGCTATAAGCTTCTGCGCGCCTGAAGAGGCGCAGCGCGCCAATATTTTGTCAGAAATGCTGCAAATCAAGCTGAACTGGATGACTGCGCCCGCCAATATCAACATTGTGCCTCTGGCTGCCGGGATGGTAACGCTGTGCATTGATGGCGGTAAAAAAGCGAAGATGCGCCCGGGCGATATTTTAGGTGCGTTGACAGGGGAAGTGGGGCTGGACGGCGCGGATATCGGCAAGATTGTAGTTCATCCGGCACATGTTTATGTCGCGGTTCGCCAGTCGGTCGCCCAAAAGGCCTGGAAGCAGTTACAGAACGGGAAAATTAAAGGCAAAACCTGTCGCGTTCGCCTGCTGAAATAAGGCTAAAAAGCGTCTCAGAACCTGTTTCTGAGACGCTACTGGATTACTTTACTTCGACCACATTCAGACGCAGTTCTTCAAGCTGCGCGTCGTCTTCTTCCGGCTGCCAGCCTGCAGGCTGCATCGGGATCTCTTCACGGTCAAACGCCAGGTCACCCCCGTTCACCACTTCTGAATCGTGGTTAATACCCTTGAAGTCGAAAAGCTCGATATCCGCCAGGTGGGAAGGGACCACGTTTTGCATGGCGCTGAACATGGTTTCGATCCGTCCTGGATAGCGTTTGTCCCAGTCACGCAGCATGTCACCAATCACCTGACGCTGCAGGTTCGGTTGAGAGCCGCAGAGGTTGCATGGAATAATGGGGAATTCCTTCGCCTCGGAGAAGCGTTCAATATCTTTCTCGCGACAGTAGGCGAGCGGGCGGATCACAATATGTTTGCCGTCATCGCTCATCAGCTTTGGTGGCATACCCTTCATTTTGCCGCCGTAGAACATGTTCAGGAACAGCGTTTGCAGAATGTCGTCACGGTGGTGACCGAGGGCAATTTTTGTTGCGCCGAGTTCAGTCGCTGTACGGTAGAGAATGCCACGACGCAGACGAGAGCACAGGGAGCAGGTGGTTTTCCCCTCCGGGATTTTATCTTTCACAATACCGTAGGTATTTTCTTCTACGATTTTGTACTCAACGCCCAGCTTATCCAGGTATTCCGGCAGAATGTGTTCCGGAAAACCCGGCTGCTTCTGGTCAAGATTGACTGCAATCAGGGAAAAATTCACCGGCGCGCTTTGTTGAAGATTACGCAGGATCTCCAGCATGGTGTAGCTGTCTTTACCCCCTGACAGGCAAACCATGATGCGGTCGCCTTCTTCAATCATGTTGAAGTCTGCAATGGCTTCGCCGACGTTGCGGCGTAGTCGCTTTTGCAGTTTGTTCAGATTGTATTGCTCACGCTTGTTATTTGATTGATTTTCTTGCATTATTTACTACCTTTGGAGCCAAAGCGGGTTAGCACCGGCGGATAAGAGCCAGCAGGCAAAAGTATGCGCGTATGGTACGGATTCCGGCGACGAATACCAGCACGTTTTACCGCGGCGTTGAATCTCGCGCCGATAGTCGTTAAAGAGTAGTCGGCTTTCTGCACGACTTTGGTGCGCGTTGCGCCTTATCGAACAAAAAATAGCCGATGCTTAATGCTGATTTGGTATATTGCCACAGTTATAGAGGCCCGCTTTATTGCGGTTTTTTGCTTTTGAGCTCTTCGCGTCTGGTACGAGCTGGAGTAAAATTGGCCCATCAATTTCAACAAGGGATGTGTATGCGTAACCTCATTTTAATTTCACTCTGTCTTGTTCCAACATTATCATTTGCAAAATTCATCAATCCGATGGAATTTGACGGTTCTGACGCTCAAAAACAGGAAGTTATCCAGTACATTAAAGACCGTGTTAAAGCAGTGTATTGTGATGGTCAACTAAATATGTGCCAGGAAACTACGCTTCGAATGATGGAGCAGGAAAATCTGAAGGCGTTCAAGGAAGCATCCCGGGCAAAAGACAAAAAGATTATGGATAACGTAATCAGCACATACTGTAACGGCCCAGTGAAAATGTGCGATTACACGACGATCAATATGATGTACAACGAAAATAACAAGGCATCAAAACAAGATTTAGAGTGGTAAAAAAGTCACCAACTTTTCAAGCCTCGGCGTTCGCCGGGGCTTTTTTGTATCTGGCTCACTCTCTAACGGTCTCATAACCCTACCCACAAAAATACGGTATTACTCACCCACTGGATCAGGCGATGTTTCTGGCGCAGATGGGGACCGAATCCAGTGGATATATCCGGCTGGTGGAAAACCTGAATTATGCTGCTGATAAACTGGTGGGCGTTTTTGGAAAACATCATATTACCCCGCAACAAGCGGATCGGTATGGCCGCAATAGCAATCACAAAACCAGGAAGCGATCGCCAATATCGTTTACGGCGGTGAATGGGGAAAAGCGCATCTGGGTAATACAGAGCAGGGTGAAGGCGGGAAATTCCGTGGTCATGGCCTGAAGCAAATCACTGGCCGTGAGAATCACCAGAAATGTGGTGTCGCCCTCGGGCTGGATCTTCTCTCCGACCCTGACGCGCTGTTACTGGATGAAGTGGGCCGGAAAGTCAGTATCAGCCGGCGCTGTGATGTACGTAGTGGGTGAGGGTGGTATTGGCGTCCCGAGGCGAATAAAGGCCTGGGAGAAAAAACACGGTGTGAAACTGAATAACCTGTACCTGGTCAACCGTCCGGTTTTCCCGGTTCGCCGTGAGGAAATGCTGGAGATGATCAAAGCTGCGCGTGATGTTAAGTCCAGAACCGGGCAACCGGTACGCCTGATTGTGGTCGATACGCTGGCGCGGTGTTTCGGTGGCAATGATGAAAACGATGCCCGAGACATGGGCGCGTTTATTGAGGGCTGTGACGTCATCAAACGTGAGACGGGTGCTACACTGCTGGTGGTGCATCATTCGGGTAAAGACGATACCAAAGGCGCGCGAGGCTCAAGTGCTTTCAGGGCGGCGCTTGATGCTGAGTTCAACGTCAGGCGCGAGGGTGATGGTGGAGCGATAATCCTGACCTGTACGAAGATGAAAGATGCGGAGGAGCCGAAACAAGCAGCATTCGATCTGCGTCCGGTGGAGTTGTTCACTGATCGCGATGGTGAGCTCATTTCGTCGCTGGTGGTACAGGACCTGCCACGCGAGGCGCGAGAACCTGCTCCGGAGCTGGCTGATATCAAGCATCTGACAGGGAACCACGCAGCACTCTGGCAGTCTATTCACAGCCGGAAAGCCAAAGGTGAGCCGTGTAATGTCTCTGTTATACGTGATGATATTACCGCCCTGTTTGGAGAGAACGGCCGCAAAGGCTTTAAGCGTTGGCTGGAAAAACTGGTTAGGGAAAATATTATCTCTATCGATGATTTTGGAGATATCACGATAATTTAACCCGAAAAGTGCGGCAAGAAATGCGCGCAATGCGCGAAATGCTCATAAAGCATACACTTGCCGCACTTTTTCCATGTGTATACGAAGAAAGTGCGCGGATTGGCATTAACCACCCTCAAACCCGCGCCATTACTGGATCTAATGGCTGCGCGGTACATGTTAGTTTGCGCACCTCAGTGCGCGGATAAAAAGTGCGGCAAAAATGCGCTACCAGTTGTGAACTTGCCTTATAATAGGTACCAATCACCAACCCTCAGGGATTGATCTTTTGTTACGAATAGGCATTTGGAGGTGTCATGGTTGGAAAAAGAAGATATGTGTCCGAATTCTCTGTTGGCATAACGGCAAAGGGATGGTTGATGTATACTCCCGATCAACTGCATGCTAAAGGCAAGATGAAAGATACATATAAAGATATTGCCGACAATAGTCACATATATCTCATATGTAAAAGGCCAAAAGCCACATTTAGCAATGAGGATCCTGTCATTCATGATGGCTTGGTTTCAGGTAAAATTATTAGTCGTATGGGTGGAAAGGAGATTATTTCAGAATATACCATCCCTTTTAGTTTTGAAGAAAACGAAGTAAGCCTAAATGTTGCTCCGTATCCACATCGTAAAATTCAGACCTTAAAAGCTGATGGTTCGTGGGAAAGATACTGGCCGAGTGATATGTTGGCATTTCACACTGGAAATGAAATCTATCATAATTTAGAAGTTTTATATGTTGGTCAAGCGTTTGCAGATGGGCGCAGAACAGCAATAGATCGTTTAAGAACCCATTCGACATTACAAAAAATTCTCGCGGATACAATGGATGAATATCCAGATGACCAAATTTTTATCTTTAATTTGGTTTACGATGACTATATACTTTTGACGTCATTTGACGGGCGAGATAAAAATAGCATCGGAGGGGATGAGGACAATGCACGTTTAAAAAGCATTATTGATAATCATCTATCAAAAAAAGAGGTGGTATGTTTAGCTGAGGCCGGCTTGATAAGATATTTCCAGCCAAAGTACAACGAGATCTATAGAGAGTCATTTCCAGCATCAGATCTGAAAATATTAGCAGGTTGTTTTGATTTGGACTTTTCTGGTTTGACAGTAGAAATAGAATTAAGTGAATCTCCTCTTAAATTATATTCCGAAAGAGTTAAATTAAAGTATCATCATATAGCTGCATTTAACTTGGCTGATGAAGAAGAAAGATTGGGTTTCTTCAGCTTAAGTGATGGAAAAGAGGTTCGAAGCATCCTTGACGATGTCATCAAGATGAAAAGGTGAAAATCGGGGTAGCCATGTACCGCTTTTTTTTCAGTTATCATGGCGATTCTGTACTCTATGAGGGGGTGTTGTAACCTTCTTATCAAAGATAATTTTTTAATAGATCTAATGATGTAAAAACAGATTCAACGGAAAACCAGGCCCTGCCTGGTTTTTTTTGTACCAGTACTCACATATCCAATAAAGTGGTTAATTTGTTTGAATCTACCATTAAATGTGATCAATACTGTATGTACATCTAGTACATATGGAGATCAGGACGTGATCAAACAAAAAGCAATGTCGGTTTATATCGATGACGAAACAGCCCTGGTGCTTAACAGCCTTCGTGAGGAAATTCGCCAGAAGAACGAAAGCGACGGCCTCCCGGCTCAGACGCCCACGATTGGCTGGCTGGCTCGAACTCTGCTGCGTGAAAAGCTGGGTATGAGCGCGGCTAAAAACGATGCGCCTGGCGCGCTGTAAGGCGGGTGGATAATGGAAATTTCACTGTATGAACCCATCGAGGGCATGACGGCGAAGCGCTTCCGTGACTCCTTGCTGGTGGCATCCGGTCCGGTAACTGTCGCGATCAACAGCGGTGGCGGAAATGTCACTGACGGCATGGCGATTTTTAACGCCCTGAGAACCTACAAAGGCCACACGGTAGCCCGTATTGATGGTATCGCGGCGTCTATGGCCACTATCGTTGCGCTGGGTGCAAAACGCGTGGCCATGGCGGATAACGGCTGGTGGATGATGCATAACCCGTGGGGCGTGATGGCGGGTGAGGCTGAAGATATGCAACGACAGGCCGGCGTGCTGGAGAAGATCGGCAACACCATGCTTGCCACCTATGTTGCAAAATCTGGTCTGCCTGAGGCTGAAGTTAAAGCCATGATGGATGCAGGGACTTGGCTAACGGCTGTTGAGGCAAAAGAGAAGGGGTTTGTTGACGAAATCTACCCGGCAGATGGGCAGTTGTTTGCCATGGCGCCGGGCTGTGATTCGCTGGTGGCTAAATTCACCCGCACGCCGGAGCAGCTGCGTGAGGCGATGAAAACCACCAGCCAGCCGGAAAGCCGGGAGCAGAAAGCAGAAACGCTTTTCTCTGCGTTTGCGTCGCATGAGTGGGCGGCCGGTATTCGTGCTGAGTTTGTGGGCGGCTCCATCACTGAGGAGCAGGCTCGTCAGAAAATTTTAACGAGTCTGGCTGCGGGGATCACTCCCAGCGCCGGGCCAGGAGCGATAGACGTGTATTCAGGTAACGGAAACATTGTTGGGGATTCGGTAAAAGCGGCTCTGCTGGCGCGTATCGGACTGGCGCAGGCAGAGAAGGACAACCGCTATAACGGTTACACCCTGCGCGAACTGGCGCGCGCTTCCCTAGTTGATCGCGGCGTGAGTGGTATTCCAGGTAATCCGCTGGGTATGGTGGGCATGGCGTTTACCCACAGCACCAGTGATTTTGGCGGCATCCTGGCGGACGTTGCGAATAAATCTCTTCTGAAGGGCTGGGAGACCTCTCCGGAAACATTCCAGCAGTGGACGAAAAGAGGGACGTTGCCTGATTTCAAAGTCTCGCACCGTGCCGCGCTGGATGGTTTCAAATCGCTGCGCGAGGTGCGCCCGGGGGCTGAATATAAATACGCGACAACCTCAGATCGTAGCGAGCCGATTGCGCTGGCGACCTACGGCGAGCTGTTCAGTATCGACCGTCAGGCGATTATTAACGACGACATGAGCGCGTTAACCAGTATTCCTCAAAAAATGGGGGCGGCCGCCAGCCGTACAGTCGGGGATCTGGTTTATGCCGTGCTGCTGGGAAATCCAAAAATGCGCGACGACAAGGCCATTTTCGATGCAGCACATAATAACCTGCTAAAAATTGCTCTCGATATTCCTGGCCTCAGTGCAGGGCGTAAAGCAATGCGCATGCAGAAAAACGGCGCTGGTGCTGTGCTGAACATCCCGCCGCGCTTCCTGCTGGTTCCGGTTGAGCTGGAAGACAAAGCCAATCAGCTTATTCGCTCCACATCGTTACCTGAGGCGCAGAACAGCGGCGTATTCAACCCGTACAACGATGCGCTGAAGGTCATCACCGAGCCGCGGCTGGACGCTGAGAGTCTTAAAGCTTGGTATATGCTGGCAGGCCAGGGTGAAGATACTATCGAGGTGGCGTACCTGGACGGTATTGATACGCCATACCTTGAGCAGCAGCAGGGCTTCACCGTGGACGGTGTGACTTTCAAGGTGCGCATTGATGCTGGTGTCGCTCCGCTCGACTGGCGCGGCATGGTGAAGTCAGAGGGCACGTAAGAATTCTGGAGTGGTAATCCTTTGGCGGTCTTCGGGCCGCCTTTTTTACGGGTCCTCCTGACGGATTTGCACACCGAGGGGCGGTGGACACGCGGAAAACGGCTGATTTTTCGCATTTTATGCGTGCAGCAGCAGTGGGTTAACTGATTGATTTTAAATGTCACAGGTCACTTTTGCTGCAAAAGTGACCGTGCAGCGGAGGATTAAATGGAACTGAGCAGGATGCAGGTTAACGTCTCTCAGCTGGCGGAGCTGGTGGGCATGAATCGGAATCTTGTTGCGCGCCGGCTGCGTGAGCTGGAACTGGTGGCAGGCAACGGAGAAAACCTGAGAGTATACGAACTTGGCCCGGCGCTTCAGGCCTTGCTGACGCCGTCTGCGAAAGAGAACGGCGAGATGTCTCCGCAGGACAGAAAGGCCTGGTACCAGTCGGAAAATGAGAGGCTGAAGTTTGAAGAAGGTGTCAGAGGGCTCATCCCGGCGGAAGAAGTCGCACGCGAATACGCATCAATGGCAAAGGCTGTCGTTCTGGTGCTTGAGACGCTGCCGGACATTCTGGAACGAGACTGCGCGTTATCACCAAAAGCCGTTCAGTTAGTGCAGGATAAGATTGACGATCTACGGGATGAAATGGCGCGTAAGATTCAGGAAAGTGATTCAGATGAGGGTTGGCCTAAAAATAATAATTTGTGAAGTGGTTGATTTTTGTTTTATTAATCCCCATTAGTCATGAGGACTTAACACAAAGAGATAAGTAAAATGGCTGGACAATTAGATGAAGCGGCAAAGCAGATCCTCGCAACCCTGTTAGCAGATTTTACGGATAAGGGGCTAAGTGCTAAAGACCTTAAGAAAGGATATGAAGGACCAAAGCTTGACGTCTTAGCTACTGCTGTATGTGACAATGATGAAATTACCAAAGTAGATTTCGAAGTGTCATTTGGTGAGCTTGAATCCAAAAAATTAATCAAAACAGGACCTATGACTCTCTATGAAAATAAACCAGACAGTCCTATGTTCATCTTATCTATTTACAGCAAGCGAGAGTATGCTCATCTTACCGAACAGGGCTACAAAGAAGCTAGGAAAACACCGAATAAGCCAATCCAACCTGTTAAACGTGTTATTAATCAGGTTCACATTTCAGGTGGGCAATTTAGCAATCTTCAATTAGCTACAGGCGATAGCTTCAATCAGGCGATGACTATCACTACTAGTGGTACTGATTCTGACATAATCGCAAAGCTGATTGCCATCATTGAAGAGCAGGGACAGGTAGTTAGTGATACCCAACGTTCTGAGCTTACAGCTGCTGTGGCCGCTGCAAATGAGGGTGATGGCAAACAGGCTAAATCGCTACTGGAAAAGGTCTGCGGTCCGGTGTGGGAGTCGGTACAACCTGTTATGTGGCCTATTGTTGGTGAGTTAGTTAAAAAAAGTCTCGGGCTGTAAAGCTAGTATCGATCCTCTAGGCCGCTTTCGCGGCCTTTTTTACATCTTTTCACACCTTCTTGTGCTTTTTTTTACATTAAAACATGTACTAAATTGGGGACTAATACCCTTCATGCATGTCAAGTTTTCTCTTTTTTATCAAAAAATTACCATTTATTTACTTCTTCCTGGATGAAAATGCCGCTATGTCCGCCGCGTGGTTTTATGTCTCAAAAGGTTGTTTGAACTATACCGGAGACGTGAAAACCATCACCATCATTATCAACGGCGGTGCAAATGGCCTCGATGACCGCAGTAAGCGCTTTACGAAGGCGAAATCGGTGTTGGTATGACTGGGCTGATTGTCTTCCTCTTAGAAGAATTACAAAATGGAAGGGATTTCCCCTGTAACAATAGGTGATTAATGAGGTATCTTCGGGAAACCTCTGATTAAAATGTAGTTCGTCCGCATAAAAATCTTCGAGATGGGTGCTTGGGAGATATTTACTGCTGATTCGTGACAAACAAAAAAAAGGATCTAAAATTTCTAAAGGAGAAAATTTGATTACATGGAGTTATTTATGGTTTTTTTTGCCGCACTTTTCCTTTCTTCTATTCTGATGGTGATATCACTCTTCTATATTTTGCTGGAGTTAGTGAGCATCGGTTGTGATCCAGAGAGGCATTAACCTGCACACGCCGTAAAATCCGGTTTAGAGCAATAAAACCAGGGTACTTGACCTAAGGTTAACCTGAGGTTTTAAGATGTCGCTCCTGGAGTTAGCAACAAGGAGTAGTCTCATGAAAGAGATTGACGTCGGCTTTACACACGTTGCGTTTGTTGTTAGAGATTTGGAAAAAAGTATCGATTTCTACAATCGTTATGCTGGTATGAAAGTTGTCCATAGGCGCCAGCCTGACCTTTCGGAAGCACGTAAGGTTGCGTGGTTAAGCGATCGAACACGCCCGTTTGCGCTTGTTCTTGTCCAGGCGGATGTCGTGACGGATACACCATTAGGTAATTTTGGTCACTTAGGCGTTGCATGTTCCAGCATTGAAGAAATAGACAATAAAGTCGCGATGGCCAGAAAGGAAGGCATTTTGCGAAAAGAACCGGTGCAGGCCGGGGAACCCGTTGGATATTATGTCTTCTTCGCTGACCCTGATGGCAACACACTTGAACTTTCTTATGGTCAGAAAGTTGGGCTTGAAGCCTTCGGTTAGGATAATAAAACGGCTGCGTTTTGAAAATAACGATAGCCGGTAAGATTACATTACAGACCTCTAATGTTTCGTATCCGTTGGAGCTTGCTGACTGATTCATTTAAAAGTAACAGCAAGCTTCTAATAGACTTAACGAACCTTCACTTTGCCTATTTGATTGCTTCACAAAATAGAGTGGGAAGACATTCAGGATTGTGCTGAAGGTTATGCACTACCTTTGGTTATGTTGCTCTAACGACGGGTTATTGCCATCGTTTTAAGCTCCATAGATGTTTTCTGAAAACGTTCTTGTGTTGGATCCCCATTAGCGGTGGGGCGTCTGATATACTGCTGTCTGCGGGTATGCACGCGGTTTTGATTACTGGAAATGAATCACCGGGAGGTACTCTGCATCACCTTTTTTTTCTGCAAATTTATCCCATTGGTGAATCGCCACGGATAATCTAGACACTTCCGAGCCGTTGATAATACTGGTTTTCATATTCTGTCGGTGACATCTGATTGCTCGAACCATGCCGACGCTTACTGTTATAAAACATTTCGATGTAATCAAAAATATCGCTGCGGGCTTCTTCCCGCGTTCCGTAGATCTTTTTCTTTATCCGTTCGCGTTTCAGCAACTGGAAAAAGCTTTCTGCAACCGCATTATCGTGACAGTTACCGCGACGGCTCATGCTCCCCTCCAAGCCGTGTGATTTCAGGAAAGACTGCCACTCATGGCTTGTGTACTGACTGCCCTGGTCCGAGTGAACCAGAACCTGTTTTTGGGGATTACGCCGCCATACAGCCATCAGCAGTGCGTTCAGGACAATGTCCTTTGTCATCCGGGATTGCATTGACCAGCCGATAATTTTGCGTGAGAACAGATCAACAACCACAGCAAGATACAGCCAGCCTTCGTGGGTCCTGATGTAGGTTATGTCCGTTACCCAACGCTTATCCGGAGCATCCGGATTGAACTGTCGCTGGAGCCTGTTGGGCGATACGATACTGGCTTCGCCTTTGCGTGCCCGCGGGCTCCGGTACCCGACCTGAGCCTTTATCCCGGCACGATTCATCAGTCGCCAGACTCTGTTCACTCCGCATTGTTGCCCGCTATCCCGCAAGTCCAGATGGATCTTGCGATAACCATAAACGCAACCGGACTCCAGCCAGAACTGTTTGATCTGTCCCGTCAGTCTCAGATCTACCTGGTGGCGCTGAGAATACGGTTGCTTAAACCAGGCGTAAAAGCCACTGGGATGAACATCCAGCACCCTGCAGAGCAGACGAACAGGCCAGCAACGGGAGTTGTCACGAATAAAGGCGTACCTCAGTCGGACAGCTTTGCGAAGTACGCCGCGGCTTTTTTTAATATGTCCCGTTCGTCAGTAACCCGCTTCAACTCCTTCTGGAGTCGGCGGATCTCGGCCTGAGCATCTGACTGTTCTTTATTAGTGGATGAGTCCGGACCGTACTTCTTTATCCAGGCGTAAAGGCTGTGGGTGGTAATATCGAGACGTGTTGCAACGCTGGAAACAGAATGACCGCGATCAATAACCTGTTTGACTGCTTCAATTTTAAACTCTTCGGGATAACGTTTACCGCTCATGGGCACCTCTCTTTAAGTCATCTTAAATGACTCCGAGGTGTCTGTTAAACCCGTGGCGATTCAATCCGGTCGCTGAAAACGACCCGATTCCTGGTGATGACATACCTGAAACACCTGATGTAAATGTTTCCTTGGTGCTTGACGACCCGGATGTCGTGAAAAAACCACTGTGACAATCATCAGTGATTAAACCGCCTTCGGGCGGTTTTATTGTGGCCATCACCTTCTACAGGTCATGCTGATGGCTTTATCCCCGCAAGCGAATAAAATGGTAATAACTTCTCGCAGGGATAAACAGCACATCTCGTTGAAATGATTACAGTTGATTACCTAACTTGGCCAGATTTTGCCAGTAGGGCTAAAACTCTTTCTGTAACCTTGTCATCATACCCCTCTTGCTCGGGATGATTGAATTTGACGAGTGGCGCTGAGTTTTTTTCCTGTTCATAGGAACTTGAAAGAATGTCTGGTTCTCCACTCATCTTATTAATCACTGTGGATAAAACAGTGATGGCAATCTGTGATGCGTGAAGGTCATGACGTAGCTCATTTAGTGCCTGTTCAAGGGCTTCAACACGTTCATTTAAGTCAGTCATTTGATCTCCTGCTTATGGATATGGCTTGGGAGCAAATCGAATTTCTCTACTCAATGATAGTAGCCTACGCCAACAGATAGACACTCCCCAGCATGTTCTGCCGTTCTCCTGCTACGCTTTTGAGTGTTCAGGTTCGTCACGCAGATGAGCGGGTGAAAGAGGGGTTAACGATGGCGGAAATTCGTAATGCACAGTGTCATTGTGGTGCGGTGGCATTCAGTGTTGAGCTGACTGACGGGTTCAATACTGCGCGTCGCTGCAGTTGTTCTTTTTGTCGGATGAGGGGAGCGGTGGCGGTTTCCGCACCATTATCAGGGATCACTGTCACTAAAGGTGAGGATAAGCTCACCGAGTATCGATTTAACACGGGGGCGGCCCGGCACTTCTTCTGCTCTGTCTGCGGAATCTATACGTTCCATCAACGGCGTTCTAACCCGAATCAATACGGTGTTAACGTCGCCTGTTTTGAAAATGTCAGCCCGTTCGATTTCCCGGAGGTGGTGGTGATGGACGGCGTCAATCATCCCATGGATGGTGACAGCGGCATCTTTGGTTATCTTTCGTTTCGCAAGAAATAGCGAAGGCAGATATCCCCACTGCCGGGCGGTGACTTCGCGCGGAATCAGTGGTTATCGAGGTGGTTCAGAAGATTGCCGAGGTGGCTCACGATGCCGCCGAAATCAAAAATCAGTGCCACCCATAGAAAGGCGAGCAGAGCGAGTACAGCAACAGAAACACGACCAAACAATGCACATATCCTTATTGATGACGAGCCTTCAGGGCGCAGTCTACTTTGACTTCCTTAAACTTACCCTTAACGACCCCGTCATAAAACCTGCCTTTTGAGACGACGCTCATAAAATTAGTGAAAACACGTGCGGGGACAAACTGATATTGCAATGTGGTCAGGTCGCGAAAGCAAATTTCGAGCGTGGCGCTTTGTTCATCGTAGGCAACAGAGGCAATGCGGGATGATTTGACAGGATGATGGACCATAGACATGCGCCTCCCGGTGCTCTAAGAAGAGACTCATCATCTAACAAGAAGGCCATATTATGCAAGTTGAAAATAATATGGCCCTGGGTGTTATCAATTATTAAAGCGTTAGCCTGCCAAAACAGGCAGGCTAATTTAATTAGAACTGATAAACCAGACCTAACGCTACGATATCATCCGTACCGATGCCGTTGTTTTTATAGAATGCGTCATCTTCGTCCAGCAGGTTGATTTTATAATCAACGTAGGTGGACATATTTTTGTTGAAGTAATAAGTGGCACCTACGTCAGCATATTTAACCAGATCCTGATCGCCTTGGCCGTTGCCCAGGTCTTTACCTTTAGACTGCAGGTAAGAAATAGCAGGACGCAGACCGAAGTCGAACTGGTACTGTGCTGTCACTTCAACGTTCTGGGTTTTGTTAGCAACGGCGTCAGTATTATCACCGTAAGGCGTCATGTTGCGCGTTTCAGAATACATTGCGGCCAGATAGATATTATTGGCGTCGTATTTCAGACCCGCAGTCCATGCATCGGCTTTATCGCCACCTGCAGTGGTATTCACCACCTGATCGTTACTACGGTCAGATGAGGTATACGCAGCACCGGCGGTAATACCCATACCGAAGTCGTAGGTGGTTGAGATACCGAAACCGTCGCCGTTCTCATGGCGGGTATCACGACCGTTGTTGGTGCCTTCCTGGTTGTTGCTCTTATCTTCGTTTTTACCCTGGTACTGCAGGGCAAAGTTCAGACCCTGAACCAGACCGTAGAAATCAGTATTACGGTAGGTTGCAACACCGTTGGCACGACCGGTCATGAAGTTATCGGCTTTGGTGTAGGAGTCACCACCGAACTCTGGCAGCATATCGGTCCAGCCTTCCACGTCGTACAGCACGCCGTAGTTACGACCGTAGTCGAAAGAGCCGTAGTCACCGACTTTCACGCCCGCGAACGCCAGACGGGTCCAGGACTGATTGTCAGAGCTTTCGGTGTTGTTTGCCTGAATGTTGTATTCCCATTGCGCGTAGCCGGTCATCATGTCGTTAATCTGAGTTTCGCCTTTGAAACCCAAACGCATGTAAGTCTGATCGCCGTCAGCACTCTTATCGTCGGAGAAGTAATGCAGACCATCTACTTTACCGTACAGATCTAATTTGTTGCCGTCTTTATTATAAATTTCTGCAGCGTGTGCAGCGCCAGCCATTAACAGAGCTGGAATCATCAGAGCCAGTACTTTTCTTTGCATTGTGATATTCCTTTGCAGTTGTTTTTATTTAATTGCGCAGTGAACTTTCCAATCTGGAAAGATGTCTCATGCTAAATCACTCTGACGGGTGAGTAATAAAGTATAATTGTTACGAATTAAGTAAAATCTAAACTGAATTATTCTGCGGAAATGATGATTGGCTTGGTGAATGATTTGCCTGTAACCATATAAAATAAAAATTATTTATTGTCTGTTGGATCACGTAAGCTTGGCGTCGTTATATGCCTTTAAGATTTCTTTATCCATAATTCATGTGAATATCATTTAATTATCTAAATAGGTATTCTTTAATTATTCGGATTGCCCGATGTGAACGCATCGGGCTTTTTTATGGCAAAAAAATGCCCGGCCAAGCCGGGCAATAGTGATTATTCGCTGGTCGATTTTTCCGCTTTACCGGCCATCTGCGCCAGGAAGTCATAGCGTTTTTGCAGGTCCGCTGCGGCATCTTTCCACAATTGCTCAGCCACGTCTGGCTGCTGGGCATTGAGGCGGCGGAAGCGCTGTTCCTGCATTAGCGTCTCGGCCAGGGCATCTGACGGTGGGCGTGAGTCCAGCGCCAACGGCAGTTTACCTTCATCGGCGCGACGCGGATCGAAGCGATACAGCGGCCAGAAGCCGGTTGCCGTCAGCTGACGCATCTGGTCATGGCTTAACGCGAGATCGTAGCCATGCTCTTCACACGGGCTGTAGGCGATGATAAGAGACGGGCCAGGATAGGCTTCGGCCTCCTGAATCGCTTTCACCGTCTGGTTAAGCTGTGCGCCGAGCGAAATCTGCGCGACATACACATGTCCGTACATCATCATGCTGACGCCAAGGTCTTTACGCGCTTTGCGCTTCCCGTGCTCACCAAACTTCGTGACCGCACCCAGCGGGGTAGCTTTTGATGCCTGGCCACCGGTGTTGGAATAGCACTGCGTATCCAGCACCAGAATGTTAACGTTCTCGGTGAGGCTCAGCACGTGGTCCAACCCACCAAACCCGATGTCGTAGGCCCAGCCGTCGCCGCCAATCAGCCAGATAGATTTCTCTACCAGCGCGTCTGCATCGGTGAGCAGCTGTTCTGCGCCTTCTACTCCCTGAAGGGCGTTACGCAGCGCAGAAACCTGTTCGCGGCGAACTTCCGGCGTGGCTTCGGCATGAAGCGCGTCGTTCAGGTCGGTCGGGATCTTATCGGCAAACTGCTCCAGCAGGCGCATCACGCGCGCGCGGTGCTGATCGACGGTCAAACGGAAGCCAAGGCCAAATTCCGCGTTATCCTCGAACAACGAGTTAGCCCATGCCGGACCACGGCCATGTTCATCGGTCGTGTAAGGCGTGGAAGGGAGGTTACCGCCATAGATCGACGAACAACCCGTCGCGTTGGCAATCAGCATTCTGTCGCCGTACAGCTGCGTCAGCAGTTTGATATACGGCGTTTCACCGCAGCCGGAACAGGCGCCAGAGTATTCAAACAGCGGGGTAATCAACTGTGATGTACGAATGTCGATACGTTCCAGCTTGCTGCGATCGATTTCCGGCAGGCTGAGGAAGAAGTCATAATTCACTTTCTCTTCTTCAACGTGCTCCAGACGCGACATCATATCGATGGCTTTGATTTCCGGATTTTGGCGATCTTTCGCCGGGCAAACCTCTACGCACAAGTTACAGCCGGTACAATCTTCAGGCGCAACCTGGAGGACGTACTTTTGACCGCGCATATCACGGGACTTCACGTCTAGCGAATGCAGGCTTGCCGGTGCCGTTTCCATCTCTTCTGGAGAAACCACCTTGGCGCGAATAGCCGAGTGCGGACAGGCCGCTACGCAGTGGTTGCACTGGGTACACAGCTCTTCTTTCCAGATAGGGATCTCTTCAGCGATATTTCGTTTTTCCCAGCGGGTGGTGCCCACCGGCCAGGTACCGTCCGGCGGCAGGGCAGAAACAGGAAGGGCATCGCCCAGTCCGGCCAGCATCGCGGCCGTCACGGTTTTGACGAAATCAGGTGCGGCATCCGAAACAACAGGAGGGCGGTTCGGGCTGGTGGCATTGACCGGTTGCAATGGCACCTCGAACAGGGATTCGCGCGCCAGCGCCAGCGCCTGCCAGTTACGCTCAACCAGCTCTTGCCCTTTGCTGCTATAGCTTTTTGCAATCGCTCCCTGCAGTTCCATCAGCGCGCTGTCGCCAGGTAAAATATTGGTCAGGTGGAAGAAGGCCATCTGCATGACGGTATTGATACGCGCCGCCAGGCCGCATTCACGGGCAATTTTCGCCGCGTTTACCACAAAGAGGCGGGCCTTTTTCTGGTTCAGTACGGCCTGAACTTCCTGCGGCAGGCGCGCCCAAACTTCATTAGCACTGTACGGAGTATTGATCAGGAAAATGCCGCCGGGTTTCAGCCGCTCCGCCATTTGGTATTTGTCGATAAACTGCAGCTGGTGGCAGCCAACGAAATCGGCCTGCGAAATGAGATACGCCGAGCGGATAGGCTGCTCGCTGACGCGCAGGTGAGACACGGTCAGACCGCCTGCTTTTTTGGAATCGTAGACGAAGTAGCCCTGGGCATACCACGGCGTCGAATTCCCGATGATCTTAATGTTGTTCTTGGTTGCCGAGACGCTCCCATCACTGCCTAAGCCATAGAACAGCGCTTCCAGTTTGGCGGTTGCAGGCAGCGTATTTTCCGGCAGCGGCAGAGAAAGGTTGGTCACGTCATCATAAATGCCGACCGTAAAGCGCGGTTTTGGCTTCGCTTCACTCAGTTCGTTGAAGACGGCGAGCACGCAATCCGGACCAAACTCTTTTGAAGACAACCCGTAACGCCCGCCAATGACGCGCGGCAGCGTCTCGCGCTCGCCGCTATTGAAGGCTTCTGCCAGCGCGGTCATTACGTCCAGATACAGTGGCTCCGCGTGAGCGCCTGGCTCTTTGGTGCGGTCAAGCACCGCCACGCTCCGTGCGCTTTCAGGTAGCGCCTGAAGCAGGTGTTTGGCAGAGAATGGGCGATAGAGGCGTACTTTCAGCACGCCCACTTTTTCGCCACGCGTCAGCAGTTCATCCACGACCTCTTCACAGGTGCCAATGGCCGATCCCATCAACACGATAACGCGCTCAGCCTGTGGGTGGCCGTAATATTCAAACGGTTTGTACTGGCGTCCGGTAGCGGTGGCGAAATCGTTCATCGCCTGTTCCACGTGGTCGTATACGGCGTTGTACCACGGGTTTGTCGCCTCGCGGGACTGGAAGTAGGTATCCGGGTTGGCGGATGTCCCGCGGATCACCGGATGTTCCGGGTTAAGCGCGCGGGCACGGTGCGCGTCAATCTCAGCCTGCGGCAGAAGGTTGAGGATCGTGTCATCCGACATCGGGATGATTTTGTTGATTTCGTGGGAAGTCCGGAAACCATCGAAGAAATGGATAAAGGGGACGCGGCTTTTCAGGGTCGCAACATGCGAAATCAGCGCGAAGTCTTGTGCTTCCTGTACGCTGCTGGCACACAGCATGGCACAGCCCGTCTGGCGTACCGCCATCACATCCGAGTGATCGCCAAAAATAGAAAGCGCATGGGTGGCAACGGTACGTGCCGCGACATGCAGGACAAACGGGGTGAGCTGGCCGGCGAGTTTGTACAGCGTTGGGATCATCAACAGCAAGCCCTGTGATGAGGTGAACGAGGTGGACAACGCCCCTGTCTGCAGCGCGCCATGCACTGCTGCAATGGCACCTGCCTCGGACTGCATTTCAACCACGCGTGGGACATCACCCCAGACGTTTTTTAACCCGTTGCCGGCCCAGGCATCGGCCTGCTCAGCCATTGTCGAACTTGGCGTAATTGGGTAGATGGCGATAACTTCGCTGGTGCGGAACGCGACTGACGCGACTGCACCATTACCGTCAATAGTTTGCATAGGACAACACCCTTACATTGCGCAAAAAAGAGGGACCCGTGAAACGACGACGAGTCCTGATAATTATTCTTTTATTTTAGCAAATGTCGGGTTTTACGATTTTCGCTTTTGTGTCCTCGGTATTCTCACCATCAATGAGTAGATCAAACTTTTGGTGAAAAAATTGCGAGAAATTGTTTCCAGAGCGCATAAATACGCATTTCCGCTCTCGACGATGCGGGATGGGATGCCTATTATGCATAGGTTTCGCTTTATTTATGGGGGAGAAAGCATGCGTTCAGCGTTTTGGGTAGGGTGTGCCGCGTTACTGTTGTCGGCATGTAGCAGTGAACCTGTTCAACAGGCAACGGCGGCGCACGTTTCGCCGGGTATGAAAGCCGCGATGTCCAGCTCGGGACAAGCTAATTGTGCAATGATCGGCGGCTCGCTGTCTGTTGCCCGTCAGCTCGACGGTTCGGCTATCGGGATGTGCGCGCTACCCAATGGCAAACGCTGTAGCGAACAGTCGCTTGCCGTCGGAAGTTGCGGTAACTACTGATTACTCTGCACGTTTAAACGTCAGCGTTTTTTCTGCTGTCGCCAACGTTAGCTGATCTTCCGTCAGGTCGACCTGTGCTCCTTTGCGCAGCATATCGCCGAGGGTTTGATCCAGCGCGTTAAGCTGTGGTTCAGTACAGAGCTTGCGCGTCATGGCCAGGCCGTTGACTTTAAGCTCGCCGTCGGACAGTTTTCCCTGCCCGTTAAAGTGGTTACACATTGTGCCCGAGACGATAATGTTTTTGACCAGGCTGATATCTGACTGCGCGCTAAAGCTGATTTCCGGCTGCGCTGCTGTGCCCGTCACGGCTTTTCCGTCGACGTTTTCCAGCATAAAGCGATGTCCCTGAAGCTGCTCCGGCTGTACGGAGGCTTTACCTGGGTTGACGCAACCTGCCAGCACAAGGCTGATAACACTTAACGCAACGAGCTTTTTCATTTTTCTTCTCAAACCACTTCTAACGTGAATCTATTCTAGTGTAACGATACCTCGCAGCCCGTTAATGGGGTTTATCTGAAAGTGCGGGGCAACCCAGAGGTTGCCCGGTCTCAGGTTAATGAGATTTAAACCCTGCAGCGGCCATCAATATGCGGAACAGCATACTTACGCAGGCTAATGCCAGCACGCTGCCGCCCCAGATAATGACCAGCCACATAAGACGTTTCCAGACCGGTTGTTGCATCAGTGATACCCCTCCCCATGCTGTACTTTTCCGCGAAAGACGTAATAACTCCAGAAGGTGTAAACCAGAATAATGGGAACGATAAGTAGCGCACCCACCAGCATAAAGCCCTGGCTTTGCGTCGGTGCGGCGGCTTGCCACAGGGTAATCGACGGCGGAATAATGTACGGCCAGATGCTGATCCCAAGCCCGCTAAAACCGAGAAACACCAGCCCTAACGTCAGCACAAACGGCAGGGTATGACGCTCAGAATTGCCCAAGCTGCGCCACTGCCAAAGGCTTAAGATCACCACCAGCGCAGGGACGGGCATCAGATAAAAGAGATTTGGCAGCGTAAACCAGCGCGCGGCAATCGCCGGGTGTGCCAAGGGCGTCCACAGGCTTATCGCCGCAATAAAAGCCAGAAGGACAATCAATAGCACCTTTGAAGCGCTGCGCATTCGCTGCTGCAGGGCATGTTCACTTTTCATCACCAGCCAGGTTGAGCCTAACAGGGCATAGGCCACCACAAGTCCCGCGCCGCAGAACAGGTTGAACCCGGTCAGCCAGTCAATGGGACCGCCGCTATAGGTTCGCCCGGTGACGCTGAAACCGTTAATCACCGCCCCAACGGTCACGCCCTGGGAGAACGTCGCCAGAATTGACCCTCCAATGAAGGCTTTATCCCAGAAGGGACGGTGCGCTGGCGTTGCTTTGAAGCGAAACTCAAACGCGACGCCGCGGAAGATAAGTCCGATCAGCATTAAGGTCAGCGGAATGGTGAGCGCGTCGACGATCACCGCGTATGCTAGCGGGAAGGCGCCGAACAGGGCGGCACCGCCCAGCACCAGCCAGGTTTCGTTACCGTCCCACACCGGGGCTACGCTGTTGACCATCACATCACGATCGTCGGCGCTTTTTATTGCCGGAAACAGAATGCCTATTCCCAGATCAAAGCCATCCATCACGATATACATCAGCGTGGCGAAGACGATGATAACAAACCAGATAATGGAAAGATCGATGCCCATTATGGCTGCTCCTTAATGTCAGTAGTGATGGCGGAAAGCGGGCGAGCGGGACGACCGTCGGATTCCCTAGCGAAAGATTCGTGAGGCTGCGGGCCTTTTCTGATGAGCCGCACCATATAGCTGTAACCCACGCCAAATACGGAGGTATAGACGACAAAGAAAGTCAGTAAACTGATGCTCATGTGCAGATCGCCATGCGCGGAAACGGCATCTTTGGTTCTTTGAAGCCCATAGACAACCCACGGTTGACGGCCGACTTCGGTTGTCACCCATCCGGCCAGAATCGCAATCAAACCGGACGGGCCCATCAGCAGCGCAAACCACAGGAACGGACGTGAGGCGTAAAGCCGTTTTCTGTAGCGCAGCCAGACGGCCATCACTCCCAGTAGCAGCATCAACATGCCTAAGCCTGCCATGATGCGGAATGACCAGAAGACAATGGTGGAGTTAGGGCGATCTTCCTTAGCAAATTCCTTAAGGGCAGGGACTTGTTTGTCCAGACTGTGCGTCAGGATCAGGCTGCCGAGCGCCGGGATTTCCAGACCGTAGCGAGTGCGTTCCTGTTCCATATCGGGCCAGCCAAACAGCAGCAGCGGGGTCGGTTCACCCGGCGGATTTTCCCAATGGCCTTCTATGGCGGCAATTTTCGCCGGCTGGTGTTTTAAGGTATTAAGCCCGTGCATGTCACCCACCATGGCCTGAATGGGGGCCACAATCAGGGTCATCCACAGCGCCATTGAGAACATGGCGCGAATGGCCGGGGTATTATTACCGCGCAGCAGATGCCAGGCAGCGGAGGCACCCACAAAGAGCGCGCTACTGAGAAATGCCGCAATCGACATATGAAGCAAGCGATAGGGGAAGGAGGGGTTAAATACCACGGCAAACCAGTCCACCGGTACAACCTGTCCGTTGACGATCTCAAAGCCTTGCGGAGTCTGCATCCAGCTGTTTGAAGAGAGGATCCAGAACGTGGAGATAATCGTTCCCAGCGCCACCATGCAGGTGGCAAAGAAGTGCAGCCCAGGCCCAACTTTGTTCCAACCGAACAGCATCACGCCGAGGAATCCGGCCTCCAGGAAGAAGGCGGTGAGCACTTCATAGGTGAGTAATGGGCCGGTAATGCTCCCGGCAAACTGTGAAAACCCGCTCCAGTTGGTGCCAAACTGGTATGCCATGACCAGCCCGGAGACGACCCCCATACCAAAATTCACGGCGAAGATTTTCGACCAGAAATGGTACAGCGAGCGCCAGACGGGGTTTTTCGTTTTTAGCCACAACCCTTCCAGCACGGCGAGGTAGCTCGCCAGACCAATGGTGATCGCCGGGAAAATAATGTGAAAGGATACGGTGAAGGCAAACTGTATCCGCGCAAGGTGAAAAGCATCTAAACCAAACATGCACAGCCTCAATGTCAAACGGTGTGCTGTTATGGTATAGCACCGGAATTCAGACTATCAGACGCAGAAAAGTGAAATTTATGTATAACAGTTTGCTGACTTTAACGATTCCTGCGATCTGATATACTTACGCTTTTGAGAATAAGAATTTTATTTTTATGAATTTTACGCATTAAACAGCTTGCCTTGTCGTCAACAACATGCGTTAATGGTCTTCTGGTTTTGAGTCCAAATAAATATCTGACGTAGTTTTATAAAGCAGTTCTCATCACGTTGTGCCTCTCCGCAGCCTCTCTTGGGTCTTTATCTACTTTCCGATTAGTTTTGTTTCAAACCATTATTGCCTGATCGGCCCATTAGTAATTTACGTTTTTACGTTTACAGGAGAATCCTATGACTTCTTATATCCATTTCCGCTGCCCATGCTGTCATGGCTCGCAGTACCGCACCTCAGCTTTTGATGTGTCGGATAAAAACCCGTACGGTGCAAAATGCATTTTTTGCAAATCGTCAATGATTACGCTCGACCATCTGGCCGCTGCGCGTTCCGCACAGAGCCATATCACGGAATACCGTAAGTAATTCACAACGCTTACCATAACAGTTAGCTAAATCTTCTCTTTTTCTCCTGCTGATATACACTGTCGGCAATAAGGAGAATCTGATGAAAAAATACCAGCGTCTGGCGCAACAAATTATCTCGCAGATTGAGCTTGGCGTATGGTTGCCGGGCGATAAGTTGCCCTCACTGCGGGAGCAGGTGGTAAGCAGCGGCATGAGTTTCATGACCGTTGGCCACGCGTATCAGATGCTGGAAAGTCAGGGGCGCATTGTCGCCAGACCGCAGTCGGGCTATTACGTTGCCTCGCGCCCGACCGCACAACAGCTTGCGCCACCCGCCCAGGTCATGCGTGATGAAGTCGTCGATATCAACACCTACATTTTCGACGTACTTCAGGCCAGCCGCGATCCTTCCGTTGTTCCTTTCGCCTCTGCGTTTCCCGACCCCAGACTTTTCCCGCTGCAACAGCTTAACCGCTCCCTGGCGAACGTCAGTAAAACCGCCACCGCGATGAGCGTGATTGAAAACCTGCCGCCGGGGAACGTGGATTTACGCCACGCTATTGCCCGTCGTTACGCCCAGCAGGGGATGAACATCTCGCCGGACGAGATTGTGATTACCGCAGGTGCACTTGAGGCACTCAACCTCAGCCTGCAGGCCGTTACCGAACCGGGTGACTGGGTGATTGTTGAAAACCCGTGTTTTTACGGCGCATTGCAGGCGCTGGAACGTCTGAAGCTGAAAGCCTTGTCGATCGCCACGGACGTGCGCGAGGGTATTGATTTGAATGCGCTGGAGCAGGCGTTGAATGATTACCCGGTCAAAGCCTGCTGGCTGATGACCAACGGTCAAAACCCGCTGGGCTTCACGCTTAGTGCGGATAAAAAGGCGCAGCTGGTCGCCCTGCTAACAAAGCATAACGTCACGTTGATAGAGGATGACGTCTACAGCGAGCTGTACTTTGGGCGCGAGAAACCGCTTCCGGCGAAAGCCTGGGACACTCAGGACATGACGCTTCACTGTTCCTCCTTTTCGAAATGTCTGGTGGCCGGTTTTCGCATCGGCTGGGTAGCGGCAGGAAAACATGCGCGGCGTATCCAACACCTACAGCTGATGAGCACCTTATCGACTAGCTCGCCCATGCAGCTCGCGCTGGTGGATTATCTGGCGACCAAACGGTATGACGCCCATCTTCGCCGTTTGCGGCGCACGCTGGCAGAGCGCAAACAGCTGGCCTGGCAGGCGCTTTTGCGCCATATGCCGGCGGGCGTCAAAATCCATCACAGCGACAGCGGCTACTTTTTATGGCTGGAACTCCCGGCACAGCTTGATGCCGGCCGATTGAGTGAAAAGGCCTTGCTTCACCATATCAGCATTGCGCCAGGGAAGATGTTTTCAACGTCTGATGCCTGGACGCCGTTCTTTCGTTTTAATACCTCCTGGGCTTGGGGAGAACGGGAAGAGCAGGCGGTTTCACGGTTAGGAAAATTAATTAGCGAGATGCTGGAATAATAATTTTCCCCCTTCATTGAGTCATCATTCTTTATCTTATGGCTGGCCCTGCAAATATCTTGCGGGGCGGCATCATAGGAAATCTGCATACCCCCCCTTATTGCTAACCCCTTGTCTATAATCCAGTTAACGGGGAATGCGCCCTCTGTCACACCTTGATGAAATTTCCTAAGGCCGCACGGTGCGGCGCATTTGCGCGGTCTACGTTTAATTAGGGAGATATTTTTACGGCACGGCTGCCGCTAAATTTCATTGCGACAGGAGTAAATCTTATGAGCAAAAAATTTGCCCGCAGCAGCCTGTGCGCGCTCGGCATGACGATCATGACAGCGCAAGCCGCAGAACCACCAAAGGCGATCGGCAATGGGGAAGGCCGGCTGGATATTATTGCCTGGCCGGGGTATATCGAACGGGGTCAAACCGATAAAAACTATGACTGGGTAACGCAATTCGAGAAAGAAACGGGCTGCGCGGTTAATGTCAAAACGGCGGCCACCTCTGACGAAATGGTCAGCCTGATGGCGAAAGGCGGCTATGACCTGGTCACGGCGTCAGGCGACGCGTCGCTACGCCTGGTTGCCGGTAAACGCGTTCAACCCATTAATCCCGATTTGATCCCTAACTGGAAAACCATCGATCCGCGCATCGTTAACGGAGCGTGGTTCAACGTGGGCGGCAAAGTGTACGGCACGCCGTACCAGTGGGGGCCTAACCTGCTGATGTACAACACCAAAACCTTCCCAACGCCGCCGGATAGCTGGAACGTGGTCTTCGTGAAACAGAACCTGCCGGACGGAAAAACCAACCAGGGTCGCGTGCAGGCCTATGACGGTCCGATATACATCGCGGATGCGGCGCTGTTCGTTAAAGCCACCCAGCCGCAATTGGGGATCGCTGACCCGTACCAGTTGACGGAAAAACAGTATGCCGCGGTACTGAAGGTACTTCGTGAACAGCATGCCTTAATCCACCGCTACTGGCATGACACCACCGTTCAGATGAGTGATTTCAAAAATGAAGGAGTAGTGGCTTCCAGCGCCTGGCCATATCAGGCGAACGCACTCAAAGCGGATAACCAGCCTATCGCCACCGTGTTCCCGAAAGAGGGGGTAACGGGGTGGGCAGATACCACTATGCTTCACGCTGAAGCGAAACACCCGATGTGTGCCTACAAATGGATGAACTGGTCGCTGACGCCAAAATTACAGGGCGATTTGGCGGCATGGTTTGGCTCACTGCCGGTCGTCCCGGAAGGGTGCAAGGCCAGCACGTTGCTGGGTGACAAAGGCTGTGAAACGAACGGCTATAACTACTTCGACAAAATCATGTTCTGGAAAACGCCGATTGCAGAAGGTGGCAAATATGTTTCGTACAGCCGCTGGACGCAGGATTACATCGCCATCATGGGCGGCCGTTAATCGCCTGGGAGCAGAACATGACGTACGCGGTAGAGTTTGACAACGTTTCCCGCCTGTACGGCGACGTACGGGCGGTGGATGGGGTGACCATTGGTATTCGTGACGGAGAGTTTTTCTCCATGCTGGGGCCTTCGGGCTCCGGTAAAACCACCTGCCTGCGCCTGATTGCGGGGTTTGAACAGCTATCGGGCGGTGCGATTAAAATCTTCGGCAAAGAGGCAAGCGAACTGCCGCCCTGGGAGCGGGATGTTAACACCGTATTCCAGGATTACGCCTTGTTCCCACATATGTCGATCCTCGATAACGTCGCCTATGGGCTGATGGTGAAAGGTGTCGACAAGAAAAAGCGTCATGCCCAGGCGCGTGAGGCTCTGGACAAAGTTGGGTTGGGGTTCGCGATTGCCCGTAAGCCATCGCAGCTTTCGGGTGGACAGCGCCAGCGGGTCGCAATTGCCCGGGCGCTGGTCAATGAACCTCGGGTGTTGTTACTGGACGAGCCCTTAGGCGCGCTCGATCTCAAACTGCGTGAGCAGATGCAGTTCGAACTTAAAAAACTTCAGCAAGAGCTGGGCATCACCTTTATTTTCGTTACCCACGATCAGGGTGAAGCCCTGTCAATGTCTGACCGCGTCGCGGTGTTCAACAATGGACGCATTGAACAAGTTGATACCCCGCGCGAGCTATATATGCGCCCGCGCACCCCGTTTGTGGCCAGTTTCGTCGGCACGTCAAACGTTTTTGACGCCCGTCTCGCGGATAAAATATGTGGTATGGCGGGCATGTATTCACTGCGCCCGGAACACATTCGCCTCAATGAGGGCGGAGAGATCCAGGTCCAGGGTGTTGTGCAGGCCGTGCAGTACCAGGGAGCCGCGACGCGTCTGGAGCTGAAACTTGCTGATGGCGCGAAATTGCTGGTGAGTCAGGCCAATTTCAGCGATACGGCGATGATGACCGGCGTTGAGCCGGGGCAGAGCGTGGTGGCATCCTGGTCGCGTGAAGCCATGGTGCTGCTCCATGAGGAGAGGTGAAATGGATATGAACGTTTCACCACCTCCCGCACGACGAAGTGCCTTAAGCTGCGTGACTGCGGTGTTCTGGCGCAAACCTTCGCTCGGCTTGTTCCTGCTCCTGCTGGCGCCACTGATGTGGTTTGGCATCGTCTATTTGGGATCGCTCCTGACGCTGCTGTGGCAGGGGTTCTATACCTTCGACGACTTTACCATGTCGGTGACGCCGGATTTGACCTTTGCCAATATCCTGGCACTCTTCAACCCGGCGAACTACGACATCATCGTGCGTACCCTGGTGATGGCAATTGCCGTTACCGTTGCCAGCGCAATCCTCGCGTTCCCGATGGCCTGGTACATGGCGCGCTATAGCCGCGGTAAATGGAAAGCCTTCTTCTATATCGCCGTAATGCTGCCGATGTGGGCGAGCTATATCGTTAAAGCCTATGCGTGGACGCTGCTGCTGGCAAAAGACGGCGTGGCGCAGTGGTTTCTGAGCCATATGGGGCTGGAGCCGATACTGACATCTATTCTGACGTTACCTGCCATTGGTGGGAATACGTTGTCGACTTCCGGTCTGGGGCGTTTCCTGGTCTTCGTCTATATCTGGCTTCCCTTCATGATCCTGCCCGTACAGGCCGCGCTGGAAAGGCTCCCCGCCTCTTTACTGCAGGCGTCGGCCGATCTCGGCGCGCGGCCGCGCCAGACCTTCCGCTACGTTGTTCTGCCGCTGGCGATCCCAGGCATTGCGGCAGGGTCGATTTTTACGTTCTCTCTGACGCTGGGGGATTTTATCGTTCCGCAGCTGGTAGGGCCGCCAGGTTACTTCATCGGCAATATGGTCTATTCCCAGCAGGGGGCGATCGGCAACATGCCAATGGCCGCGGCCTTCACGCTGGTGCCTATTGTCCTCATCTCACTTTATCTGGCGTTCGTGAAACGTCTGGGAGCGTTCGATGCACTCTGAGCGCGCACCGTTGTTCCTGAAAGTGGCGGCGTGGGGCGGGGTAATTTTCCTGCACTTTCCGCTGCTGATTATCGCGACCTATGCATTCAATACCGAAGACGCCGCCTTCAGCTTCCCGCCTAAAGGGTTCACGCTGAAGTGGTTTAGCGTTGCGGCAGCGCGCGGAGATATTGCCGATTCAGTGACGTTGTCACTTCAAATTGCGGCGCTTTCGACCGCCATTGCGCTGGTGCTTGGCACGCTGGCGGCAGCGGCCCTGTGGCGAAGCGAGTTTTTCGGCAAAAACGCCGTTTCGCTGTTACTGCTGCTGCCGATAGCCCTGCCGGGGATCATCACCGGTCTGGCGCTGCTGACGGCATTCAAAGCCATCAACCTTGAACCTGGGTTTTTCACCATCGTTGTCGGCCATGCCACGTTCTGCGTGGTGGTGGTGTTCAACAACGTGATTGCGCGCTTCCGGCGCACCTCATGGAGCCTGGTGGAAGCGTCGATGGATTTAGGGGCGGACGGCTGGCAAACCTTCCGCTATGTGGTGCTGCCCAATCTCGGATCGGCGTTACTGGCGGGCGGCATGCTAGCGTTTGCCCTGTCGTTTGACGAAATTATCGTCACAACCTTTACCGCGGGACACGAACGCACGTTACCGCTGTGGTTGCTTAACCAGCTGGGTCGCCCGCGTGATGTACCGGTTACAAACGTGGTCGCACTATTGGTGATGCTGGTGACAACCCTCCCCATTCTGGGAGCCTGGTGGCTCACCCGCGACGGTGAAGAGAGTGCCGGCAGCGGGAAATAACTTTGATTTCAACAGGACAATGCTATGCAAAATCAACTGCTGATTAATGGTGAACTGGTGGCCGGAGAAGGGGATAAACAGCCGGTATATAACCCTGCCACTGGAGAAATACTACTGGAGATTGCCGAAGCGTCGGCGGCTCAGGTCGATGCGGCGGTGATGGCAGCCGATCGCGCGTTTGAACAGTGGGGGCAAACGACCCCTAAAACGCGCGCAGAGTGTTTACTTAAGCTGGCTGATGCGATTGAAGCGCACGGCGAGGCGTTCGCGCAGCTTGAATCACTGAATTGCGGTAAACCGCTGCATTGCGCCCTGGGCGATGAAATTCCCGCCGTCGTTGATGTGTTCCGTTTCTTCGCCGGGGCAGCCCGCACGCTAAACGGTCTGGCTGCCGGAGAATATCTGGAAGGGCACACGTCGATGATCCGCCGCGATCCCGTCGGCGTTGTCGCATCCATTGCCCCCTGGAACTATCCGCTGATGATGGCGGCATGGAAGCTGGCACCGGCGCTGGCGGCCGGGAACTGCGTGGTGATCAAACCGTCCGAAATCACGCCGCTGACAGCGTTAAAGCTGGGCGAACTGGCGAAAGATATCTTCCCCGCAGGCGTACTCAATGTGTTGTTTGGTCGCGGAAAGACCGTGGGCGATCCCCTGACCGGCCACGAAAAAGTGCGGATGGTTTCGCTCACCGGGTCAATTGCCACCGGGGAGCACATTATCGGCCACACGGCATCCTCCATTAAGCGCACTCATATGGAGCTGGGGGGCAAGGCGCCGGTCATCGTCTTCGATGATGCCGATCTGGATGCCGTTGTCGAAGGCGTGCGCACGTTTGGTTTCTACAATGCTGGACAGGACTGTACGGCGGCCTGTCGCATCTATGCCCAGAAGGGAATTTATGCCGCGCTGGTGGAAAAACTGGGTGCGGCTGTCGCCAGCCTGAAGATGGGCGCGCCGGAGGATGAATCGACGGAGCTTGGGCCGCTTAGCTCTGCCGCGCATCTTTCTCGCGTCTGTCAGGCGGTTGATGAGGCAAAAGCACTGAGCCACATTCGCGTGGTCACGGGCGGGAGCAAAAAGGACGGGGCAGGATACTACTTCCAGCCGACGCTGTTGGCAGGGGCAAAGCAGGACGATGCCATTGTTCAGCGCGAGGTGTTTGGTCCGGTAGTGAGCGTCACCGAATTCGATGATGAAGCGCAGGTACTGGCCTGGGCTAACCATTCGCAATACGGGCTGGCCTCATCAGTCTGGACAAAAGACGTCGGTCGCGCCCATCGTCTGAGCGCGCGGCTCCAGTATGGCTGCACCTGGGTTAATACCCACTTTATGCTGGTGAGCGAAATGCCGCACGGGGGCATGAAGCTTTCCGGCTACGGGAAAGATATGTCGGTGTACGGGCTGGAAGATTACACGGTTGTTCGGCATGTGATGGTGAAACACTAAGCAATATCGCCCGGCAGCGCTTGCCGCCGGGCATTTGTACTACCAACCGCAAACGTCGTGTTCATTTTCCGTATCATAGGCACGTACGGTATTCACCAGATCCTTTACCACGTCTGCCGCCACGTCCGGTATCAACAGCTCCATTGGGGCTTCTGTTTCATAATCCACCGAGACCCCGTTGCTATTGTTGGTGACGGTCACGGTGTAGGTTGCCTTGCTCATGCGTTACTCCTTATGCGTGTTAACCACTTTACCCATGCCCGCACCGGTGAGCGTCACGTCAGGATCGGCAAAAAAGTCGATATTAAAGTACGTATCGTCGGTCAACAGCTCAATGCGGTGCCATTTTTGTGGCGGGGAAATACCAAATGAACCGGCCTCAATGACCAGTTCCAGATCCGGCTCGGTGGCGTCGCCATCCGCAAAGCCGAGGTAACGTACCGCACCCTGCATCACGGACAGACGGCCATACACCCCAACCTTGGTATTGTGATGGGTGAAAAGGGCTTTAGGAGCCGTCTCTTTGTTCCAGAAGGGGGTTGCACAGGTATGAACAAAATTCTCAGGAATACGTAACATAGTGGTTTCCTTCATAGTATCGGGCAGTTAAAGAGACTTCAGCACGTCTGGCTCGACAAAAAAGTCGATGTTAAACAGGGTGTCATCGGTCATGACGTCAATGTGATGCCATCTCTCCGGCGGGAACACGCCGAAATGGCCTGCCTCGATAATCAATTCGCTGTCAGGCTCTGGCGTAAATTCATCAGCATAGCCCAAATAACGTACCGCGCCCCGTGTAACAGAGAGGCGAGGGTAAACACCCGGACGTGTACCTTTGTCGAGGTGACGCTGGAAAATACCAGCGGGTGCCGTGTCTTTGTTCCAGAACGGTGTGGAACGGGTATGAATACAACTCTGCGGAATGCGTAGCATATTACCTCCCTTAAAAGCCTGCCATTATTAGACTGCTTTCTTCGGGTGAGAATTTATCAAAAAGTGCATTTATAATGCATGTTACCAAAAAAGAGGATCCCGCCTTCCCCAGGGTTGTTACGCGAGATACTCAATTGTTATTACCCTTAATATTTAAGTGGTTAAGTTGTAATGAAAAAACTTGATCTGTATCAACATATGTCGCATATTGCGTGCGGTTATTTTTGCGGCTCAGGTAAACAGAATGACGTTGTATCAAAAGATGTTGGTTTTTTATGCAATCATGGCGTCCATCTGCGCGTTAATTACCTGGTTCCTCTCTAAAGATCGCAAACGCATTCGTCTGCTCAGTGCTTTTCTGGTGGGTTCCACCTGGCCGATGAGCTTTCCCGTCGCGCTGCTGATCTCGCTTTTCTGAATTACGCTTCCCGTTTTAAAAAACGACCCTGGCATTCTTACCACGATAACTGTATAAATAAACAGTGCGTCGTGTCTGGAGTGCTTATGAACAGTTTTTATTCGCAGCAAGCAGGCTGTACGGTTCGCTGGCAGGATCTTCCCGGCTCTGGCGATCCGGTGGTGTTTATCCACGGCCTTGGCTGCGCTTCATCCTATGAATATCCCCGCATTGTTTGCGACCCGCATTTTGGCGCGCGCAGAGCCATTCTGATCGACCTCCCGGGCAGTGGATATAGCGATAAACCCCAGCAGTATGGCTATCGAACCGGCGAACAGGCTCGGGTTGTGGCTGAACTATTGAACCATCTTAACCTCGATGCCTTCTGGTTGTATGGACACAGCATGGGCGGCAGTATTGCTATCGAAACGGCGGGATTAATGGCGCCGCGCGTTAAGGGACTGATGGTTTCCGAACCCAATTTTCATGCGGGTGGCGGTATGTTCAGCCGGGCAATCGCGGCACAAACCGAACGGCAGTTTCTGGAAAAGGGGTATGAGGGGTTGCTTAGCGTTGAAACCTCTGCGTGGGCGGGAAGCCTGCAAAGTAATGCCCCTTATGCCGTATGGCGCGGTGCATCAAGCCTTGTCGAAGGCGTTGAGCCTGAATGGGAGACGCAATTCTTGTCGCTTACTTGCCCGGTGACGCTAATCTTTGGCGCATGGTCGTTGCCTGATGACGATGTAAATACCCTGCAGGAAAAAGGCGTTGAGGTAAAAATCATCCCCGGTGCAGGGCATTCAATGTCCTGGGAAAACCCGTCGGCGCTGGCGCAGACGTTAGCTTGCTGTATGGCAAAAAGCTGACAGCCCGCCGTATGGCGGGCTGGTGCGGATTAACGCAATAGGCTGTGTAATGCCTGGCGGGCAGCGGGTTGAACATCATGCGGGTGCTGATAATCAATGTTCTCAATCGCTCGGCTGTAAAGTGCGACCAGCCAGTCGTAGACGTACGCGGTGGCAGCATGTACGGGTTGTTCACCCAAACGCGTCAGGCGCGGCAGGGCACTGCTGACAACGGGCGTGACAAATATAGCCTGGCCTTTGCGGATGCGGCTTGCAGGACGCAGTGAAACCGGCGTCTGGTCGTAACCCAGCCAGCCGATGAAATTGCCCATCACGGCATGCAGTTGGGCCGCGCTGCTTTTGTCTGTTTCGACAATGCGTTGCAGCTGCGAAGGCAGGTTCAGCCGATAGCTGGAGAGAATCAAAACATCGGCAATTTGCTGCAGAACGGCTGTCTCCAGCCCCAGGCGTGCGGCGACGGCGTCGCTGCGGCTCCACTGGCGCAGATGGTTAATCCACACCTTGTGTGCGAGGCGCGCGTTGTCTTTTGTCTGGAACGTATTAGCAGTTTCTGGCGTATTCTCGGCAAAGAGATCAATCGTATCTGTAAACAGGCCGTTAACCTGTTCTTCGCGAGGCTGCTGCACGGCGAGCAGCGTTTCAAATGCTTTAAGCGGCGGAAGAAGACCTTCGAGCAGCTCACCGTGACGCGCGGCGCTGGTTTGTAGCGTTCGCACCATATTCTCTGCCTGAGAACGTCTTGTGCCGGGTTCCTGAACCAGCGGGTCCAGGTAGCTGCCCATCAGCGCAGCCAGTTCTTGCCGCAGCATCGTTTGCAATGTGCGAAGTCGTTTCTGGCGCTGTGAGGGCATCGTTGCCTGTGACAACCACTCGATCACACGCTGCATGCTGTGGCTGTCCAGCGCCTGCAGCGTTCCCCAGTGCACGCCGGGTTTGCCCAGCAGCTGCTGGACGGCTTCATCAAGATTCTGTCGGGTCGTAAAACGCGCATCCTGAGGCGTAATCGCCCATACCAGCCCCGGCAGGGCAGACTCTTCAGCGGGCTGCGTCTCTTTGACCCAGTTCAGCAACACCTTTGCCTTTTTAGCCGTTTGCTCGTGCTGCGCGGTCGCATTACAGATAACCAGCACATCCGGCTGCAGCTGCTGGCGATAATGCTCGAGCAGCCATTGGCATTTGGCCTGGCTTAGCAGGTCAGCACTGTTGTCGGAAAACACGGGAATATCAATAATATCAACGTTATCCAGCGCGCAGTTTTCCACCGGCAGCACCAGCTCTCGCGTCAGGAATGCGAGAACATCGACAGGAATACTGATGGCGTTAAGCAATTCGCCGTCGTTTAGCGGGTGAAGCAGCGTTTCCTGCGCGTGGGGAACGGTAAACTCGCCGTGGGTGAGGAAGCCTTCGCCAGGCAAACCAAAATTATCCACCAGCAGGCTGAGGGGGGCGGCGAGCTCGCCGGCATGGCTGGTTTGATGCAGGACGTGTGCGAGCTTTAGCCACTGTTGCGTCAACTCTTGTTGCTCACCCCACAGCAGCGACCAGACGCTGGCACGCGTACTTAGATCGAGAGACGGTATCAGCCGCGCAAACTGGTGCCACAGCGCATCATCAATCTGTTGCTTCGCCCCAGGCACCACGTTTTGCCAGAAACGCGCAATCGTGCCGACTTCCTGTGCCGTGATCCCCGGCACGCTTTGCGGCTGGCGTAGCCCGCGCCACTTTTCTAGCCGCGTTTCGATAACCGATTTATCCACGGCGTGGATCTGCGGATGCAGGGCCGTGCGGGCAATAAATAGCTGGACCAGTTCGGCCTCGGTCACCAGGCTAAGACGCAGCGGAAATGCCTCGTCAAGCACCTCGACGTTTTCTCGGGTAAACCGGACGGCCATATTGGTCAGCGCGTGTCCCGGGTTGATGTGCGAAAAATAGTCAAACGTGCGTTGTCCAGGCGTCACGTTCAGTCGACCGCTACCGCTGCCGCATAGCGACAACAGCAGGTGCGCTTTAGCGCCCTGGGAATGACCGTACAACCCAACGCTGCTCTGGCGGCTAAGGGCTCGCGCAATAGCGTGTTCTCGCGCCTGCATTGCGTTAACACGCGCAAGCAGGGCGTCGGCATCGTTATCCAGCACTGGAGCGTGCAGGCGCGTCTCGTTAATCCACCCAATTAAGGCCGGTGTGGTGGTCGTCGTCGCAGTCATTTCAGGTATACGCTCCCGCTGTCGATCCAATAGTGGCTACCGCTATGACGGCGATCGGCCAGGGTATTCAGTTTGAAGGTTAATGCATCTGCCGGAACCGGCGTGCCATCCTGCAGCCAAGCGTCGCTCAGTTCGAAGGATTCAGGGCCTTCATGTTTACCGCCACCGCGCAGTTTCAGGCGCACGTTCAGCACGCCGTCCCCCGCAATCGCCTTTGCCAGTTCCGCAGAGTTAATGCTCAGGGTATACAGCGGTGTCGCGGGCCAGCGGGCGTTTGCCAGCTGACGAAAACCGAGCGTCACATTGCCGCGCAGTGGGAAATGCAAGCGGGCGTCCAGCTTGACGCCGGGCTTATCGAGGTCAATCTCCTGGTACCAAACGTTTTCCTCACGCAGCGTGTTTACCGTGTTATCCAGCACGCCCAAATACCGCACCGTCGAGTACGCACCGATATCGGCTGCTTTAAAATTAAAGCGCGGCAGGCGCAGGTCGAGCGCCAGGCTACACAGCATCGCGCCCACGGCAGCCGTGGATTTCGGGTTGCCAATACGCCCTTGCTGGCTGAACGGATACCATTCATGCACCTGGTATTTATCCAGCCAGACAATGCGGTTAACCGGTACAGGCTGTAGGTGACGAATCAATGCCTGAACGCCAGGCAGGCAGCCCGGACGACCGGTGATCAGCAGAATATCGCAGCTGTAGTGGGAGATCGCCTCACAGACCGCGTGAAGCGGGGAGGCTAGCGTAAACTGACCGGCCAGCATCGCGTCCTGCATCTCGCGGAAATTGACGTGCAGCGGTACGGCAAAGACGTCGAAGGCATCGGAACCCGCAGGCAAGGCATGATCTATCGCCTGTTGCAGATAATTGATGACGTTACGGGTCGGTTTCTGCGGGAGCAAATCACCAAACGTGGCGTGCAGACCGGCCAGCGGATCGTCAATATCGCTGGATTCCCACGCCGCCAGAATAGCATGGCCTATCGGCATAAAGAGCTGGAGCGCCGTCTGCTGGCGCAGGACAGCCTGGGTATCAATGCGCCCGGAATCACCGAACAGCGATGCCATCAGCAGGGACGCGTCCGTCATGCCCGATTTTTGCAGCTGCGTTTGCAGGGCGGGCAGCACATAGCGCTGGATCACGTCCAGCAGGGTGTCGTCGCCCGCGACTTTAAATCCTTCGCGGAACAGCAGCTGTGGGGTGATTTTGACGTTATTACCGGAACCGTCATCAAGTTGATAATGCGTAATCGCCATATCCGTCGTGCCGCCGCCGATGTCGATAGAGGCAACGCGCAGGGAACGGCCCGGCTGAAGACCCGGTTCGGCTTCGCGATCCGGGCGCGCAAGCGAAGCAAAGAATGCCTCCGTCTGGCCGCCAAAATGGGAGATGGCTTCGTTGTATAGCCAGACCAACTGCCCGCAGCTTGCTTCGTCCCACTCCATCTGAATGTCAGGAACCGGCACCACGCTTTTTTCCTGCTGCTTGCGGCTGGCAAAATCTTCATCCTGCGGGTGCCATCCCATTGCTTTCCAGACGATGGCGATCGCTTCAAACATACGGCGGCGGAAAATTTCCCGTTCCTGCTTAGGCATGGCGGACGGCAGGGTAAGGATCAACGTACGTAGCTGGCGCGGCGACGCAGGGAAGCCCAGCCGCAGGCGCGTAGCGACGCTGTTGATCTGCCCCAAAGCCTGCGCCAACAGTTCGCAAAGCATGTGCGTCATCAGGGTGCTACGGCTGTACTGCGGGGAAAACACCGGCAGGCGCTCGTCCTGTGGCAGGGTAAACAGCGGCTCACCGTCGTCGTTCATCAGGTTCATCAGCGGGAACGCGGTGGCCAGAGGCTCGCGCTGGGTTTTGCTGTTCATCTGGCTGAAGCGCCAGTCCTGCACCACCGGCGTTTCATCCCAAAGATAGCGGCGGGGGCTGGAAATACCGCTGTTACCTTCGGTGCCCAGGCGCTGCGTCGCCAGCTTGCGGGCCTCGTCGCCCACACGGACGATAGACGGCCAGACAAACGCATCTTCACGGCCGCTTTCAACCGAGAAGTGCTGCTTGCCGAAACGCGCCTCAGAGAACTCCAGACGGCTGGTGAATAACGGCTCGTTCAGAAATTGCGGTTCGCTTAATGAGCGCACCTGCAGCTCGGCGGTCTGGCGCAGGCCATCATTGGCATCGCCATGATCTTCAATAATCACGCCGCAGGTATGGGTGTTACCCACGTCGAGGATCAGGTCGACCGGGATGGCGGGCGTACTGAGCGTGTGGGTGACAAATTTCACCTCTGGCACGGTGAGCTGTTCACCGAGCATGGTCATCAGGTTAAGCCAGTGGGCCTGATACTCAAAACTGCGCATTGCCTGCTGCAGATCGCGCTCGGAGCGGTTTTCCACTCCGGTGGCGAACTGGGTAAACGCTTCGCGCAGCCAGCCGTCAATCCAGGTCTGGTCGAGGAAGCTCGCGACTTCGTCATCACGCCAGGCAAGGGCGAAGCGAGTACCGTTCAGAATATCGTTTTCAACCGGTGAAAGCGCGGAGGTAGCATGTTCGGCTATCTGGCTGTCGAGTGCGAGAGTGACGCGGTGCGTATTGCCCGCCGTATCGGGGGTATCAAGCTTACGCACCTGAACGCGCGCCCAGTTGTCCGGGCCGTCAACAAAGGTTCGCGGCGGGTTAAAACGCAAAAAAGGAACAGGCAGCCAGACGCCGTCCAGCACCGCGAGAGACTGGTGCAGGGGAAGGGTCGTTTCAGGTTTCAACACTTCAGGCTGGCCACCGCCCGTCGCTGCAAGCGTATAGCGGCCGTTGACCAGGTCATAATCCAGACGCAACAGTGGGCCATTGGCCGTTTTACGCACGAAGCGCCCATGGCTGGCCGAGTCCTGCGGCGTCAGGCCAAAATCGAGGAATTGTACGCCGCTGTTGGCGATAAGCGTGACGCTCTGTTTATAGTCGCAAAGATTTACCAGCATAGGGTCAGGCACCTGCTTTCTTGAACGTCAATGGAACGACGGTTTTTGCATCATAACGAGCAAGACATTCGGCAACGTCGCTGGTCCCTGCCTTGCAGGCGATTTCTGGCATCGGGTAGCGAGAACCGTCCGTGCAGCGTGCGGTACCGCGGGTTTTAATCATCAATTCGCCATTGCTGTGTAAACCGGAGAACACCTCAACGCGGCAGACAACGTTATCGCCATGCACGACGCGGGCAAGCCCTTTGTTGTTTTGGATCTGGTAGCGCAATGACGGCGGCTTGCCGGTGACCGGGTCTTTCACATCCAGGACGGCGCGCCAGGTTCCGTTCAGGAAGCGTGTAGAACCTGCTTTGACCTGGTTGGCTTCCATCACCATGGCATCTTTCGGGATCGCCGCAATCACAACGGGCGCGGGCTGAGGATCAGGAGCGGGCTCTTTCGCTTTGCTCACCAGCACTTCAGCCTGATGCAGCGGTAAATTCATCGCCAGCGGTTCAGCCGCTTTAATCGGTTTTGGCGCAATCACGACCGGCGCCGGTGCCGGTGTTGGCGCAGGCTCTGCCGAAGGTGCCTGTTTTGACCACAGCATTGGCGCAGCGATCGCGGCAACAATCACGGCGGCTACCGGTAACGACCACAGTGGGACGCGGCGTTTCTTAGGCATCATCGCCGGAGCGGGTTCTTCCACCGGTGGCACAATCGCCGCAACGGGCTCGGGTGCATACAGATCGTCCGGCGTGATGCGCACCACGGTTGCAGGTGCAATCAGCGGCTCGTCGGCTTGTTCAAAGGTGATGGCCGGGGTTAGCTCCGGCTCGGGTTCGGGATCCTCAATCACAACCGGGGCGGGCTCTGGGATCAGCGATTCACGTAAACAGTCGAGCACATCATCACGCGCATTTTCGTTCAGATTGACGAAGCCCCAAAAGCTAATGACCGGTTTGCCATCCACCAGGAACAGAAAGTTTTCGTTCGGGAACTGAAAGGCTTTGGACAACAAGGAGCCGAAAAGCTGTTGCGCCGTTTTGGGTGACTGAAGACACTTCTTGCTAAGCGACTCGACGCTGGCAAGCGTGTTTTCCAGATAGCGCAGGGCACGAAAGCGATCGTCTTCATCAGCCGCTTTCCAGCTACTGACGGTGCCCTCAACCGGGGAGTACCAGTCAACGCGGTCGCCGCCATCGTTCACCTGAGGGATGGCCAGACAATCCACAATAGCCTGCTGTTTGCGCAACCGAAGTGCTTCACGAATTTGCAACGCTGATTCAAAAACGGCCTGTCCGCCGCCGCCAACGGCCTGAAAGTCATCCAGATTACCGCTGCGTAAAAGAGTTTTTGCCACGATTTGATCCCATATACTTCTTCACGCCATTACTTTAACGAAACGAGAAAGCAATCAAACGGGGGAAGAGACGCGAAAAGCACCGATTTCTTGCGGCATAGAACGTGACGGTTGTGCTTGACGAATAATGGCACTTAAGGCAAATCAACTTTCGGAGGCTGAGTGCAAAAACAGCAAAAAACGCTGCTTTAGAATAACCTGATAGTGTTTCGTTATTTGCCAGGTTATATCGGCTGTGCTGTTATTACTGTCCAATATAATAAAACCGAAAGGGTTATAACCATGTCTACAGGGAAAACGCTGCTCGCCCTCGCGCTGAGCGCTCTTTTACCGGCAAGTGCTGCGTGGGCAGCGAACAATGACACCATTATTTATTGCTCTGAAGCCTCACCAGAGTCGTTCAACCCACAAATCGCCAGCTCCGGCCCGTCGTTCGTGGCCAGCTCTCAGGTGTTGTATAACCGCCTGATCAATTTTGACCCGGTGAAAAACACCCCGGTTCCGTCGCTGGCGGAATCGTGGACTATTTCACCGGACGGCAAGACCTACACCTTTGCCCTGCGTAAAGGGGTAAAATTCAACAGCAATAAATACTTCACGCCGACGCGTGACTTTAACGCCGATGACGTGATTTTCTCCGTCATGCGCCAGAAAGATCCAAAGCACCCGTACCACAATGTTTCGCAGGGTAATTACGAATACTTTAACGACGTGGGTCTGGATAAGCTGATCCAGGACGTGAAAAAAGTCGATGATTACCATGTTCAGTTTACCCTTAGCGAACCGAACGCCGCGTTCCTGGCCGACTGGGGAATGGACTTTGCCTCTATTCTTTCTGCCGAGTATGCCGATGCGATGCTGAAAAAGGGCACGCCTGAAAACGTGGATACTTGGCCAATCGGCACCGGGCCGTATGTGCTTCAGCAATACAAAGTCGACTCATTGATTCGCTATCTTGCTAACCCGAACTACTGGGAAGGCGCGGTACCGACCAAACACTTAATCTTCTCCATCACGCCGAATGTGGAAACCCGTCTGGCAAAATTGCAAACCAACGAGTGCCAGATCGTTCCTGCGCCGTCGCCGGTTCAGTTTGACGTGATTAAAAACAATAAAGACCTGGCGCTCCACTCTGTGGATGCGTTGAACGTCGGGTATCTGGCGTTTAACACCGAGAAAAAGCCGTTTGATAACGTTCTGGTGCGCCAGGCGCTTAACTATGCCACCGATAAACAGGCGATCGTGAACGCGGTCTTTATGGGCTCCGGTACGGTAGCAAAATCCCCCATCCCGCCAAATATGCTGGGCTTTAACAAAGACCTGAAGGATTACGGCTACGATCCGGAAAAAGCGAAGGCGCTGCTGAAGCAGGCAGGGCTGGAGAAGGGCGCAGAAGTGACGCTGTGGTCAATGCCGGTACAGCGTCCGTACAACCCGAACTCCCGTCGTATCGCGGAGATGATCCAGTCCGACTGGGCAAAAGTGGGCGTGAAGGCCAAAATTGTCTCGTACGAGTGGGGTGAATATCTTTCCGGAATGCGTAAAGGTGAACATGACTCTGCGCTGTTCGGCTGGATGTCCGACAACGGTGACCCGGATAACTTTGCTGACGTGCTGCTGGGCTGTAATAACATCCAGACCGGGTCGAACGTCGCGCGCTGGTGCGATAAGGGATATGATTCCCTGGTGAAGAAAGCCCGACTGGTCAGCCAGCCGGATGAACGTGCGAAGCTCTACAGCCAGTCACAGGAAATTTTCTACCAGCAAGCACCGTGGATTGCGCTGGCCAACGGCAAAACCTTCTACGCAACCCGCAGCAATATCACAGGGTATAGCGTGAGCCTGATGGGCAGCGATTTCTCAAAAGCAAAATTGAATTGATAGGTTGCCCGGTGGCGCAGTGCCGCCGGGTATGACACGAGGAGTGACAATGTCACATTTAAATGAAGTTATCGTTCGCGTGGATGCTGCCATTGAAGAGAGCGTGATTACTCACATGAATGAACTGCTGATCGCCTTAAGCGATGATGCCGCGCTAAGCCGCGACGAACGCTATACCCAGCAGCAGCGTCTGCGTACCGCGATTGCCCATCACGGTAAGCAGCATAAAGAAGAGATGGACGCGCGAAACGAACAGCTGACCAAAGGTGGCACCATCCTGTAACGGTTAAAACTGGCGGCGTGCCACCAGCCAGGCACCCACCACCAGCATCACCGCGCCGCATACCGGGCCAACCAGTGCGCGCAGGGGAATGCCATTACTTCGCAATACATCCATTACCAGGCCACCAATCAGCTGGCTTGCCACCAGGACCGCGATAGTCGTCGCTGCTCCGACGTTCTGGTACCCGCTAATGCTGGCAAAGACAAAAAACGACCCCAACAGCCCCGGGATTAACGTCCACCAGCGGACTGTGGAAGCCAGCTCGCTAAAGCCAGTAAGGCCCTGTTTGAACCACAGAATGCTGACAAACAGCACAATGCCCACCAGCGAATTCAACAGCATCGCGATTAGAATCGTGGAGGAGGTCTGGGTGATCCGCACCATTAAGGTGTTTTGCACCACCAGGCCAACGCCCGCAGCCACCAGAAAAGCCAGCGTCAGAGATTGGTTCATTAAATTGCATCCGGATCGCTGCGCTCATCAAGCTGCAGCTGCATGAAGGTTAAATCAAGCCAGCGGCCAAACTTGGTGCCAACCTGCGGCATTTGCCCCGTGGTCACAAAGCCGAGCGTTTCATGAAGATGAATTGAGGCGTGATTTTGCGCTTCAATGCCGGCCACCATGACGTGTTTGCCAATTTTGCGCGCTTCAATAATCAACATCTTCATCAACGCGCGGCCAATCCCTTTGCCCTGGTGATCCGGGTGAACATACACCGAATGCTCCACCGTATGGCGGAAACCGTCGAAGGCACGCCAGTCACCAAAGGAGGCGTATCCGGTGACAACACCGCTGTCTTCAGTCACCAGTACCGGGTATCCGACAAGCGTGCGCGCTTCAAACCATGCGATGCGGTTATCGGTATCAACGGTTTTATCGTTCCAGATCGCGGCGGTATGCAGTACCGCATGGTTATATATCTCACCAATAGCGGCGCAGTCTTCTTTGCTGGCATGACGGATGATCATGATTGACCCTCTGAATGTGTTGTTCACTATAGTATTACGCAATGGGTAGGATATTACACAACTGTATTGTCAAACCGCTACGGTATAAGCCATATTTTTTTGTTATGAAAACCCCATTGAAATGCCATTCATACACTATAGTATGACGTCATGAACACTATGACAGACACAATGAACCAACGGATTAGCGCCCGAATTCGCATTGAACGCGAATCGCGCGGGTGGTCATTGAGCGAGCTAGCCGATCGCGCGGGCGTTTCTCGCGCCATGATCCATAAGATTGAACGTGGCGACAGCAGCCCAACAGCGACCTTGCTCGCCCGGCTGTCCGGCGCGTTTGGCATCAGCATGTCCACCCTGATTGCAAGGGCAGAGATGCAGGAGGGGAAATTGCTGCGCCTGGCAAATCAGCCCGTCTGGCGCGATCCTCAAACGCACTACCTCCGCCGTCACGTTTCACCGCGTACCGATCTGCCGATAGACCTCGTTCAGGTTGAATTACCCGGACACAGCGATGTCCCGATGCCCGCTTCCTCTTATGCGCTGGCGCGTCAGCTGATCTGGCTGCAATCAGGTGAGCTGGTGTTTCTGGAGGGCGACACTCGCCACGAAATGAAGGCCGGGGATTGTCTGGAATTAGGTCCGCCCAATGACTGTCGGTTTATTAACGAAACGAATGAATCCTGCGTTTATGTGGTTGTGCGGCTTAATCAGTCTGGCTCGTAATGGTAAAGCGCGCTGTCGGATAATGCGCCAGACTCTACTGACATTTGCACAATATGGAGTTCCTTATGAATCAATCTGTTTTGCAAAATCGTCGCTGGGTACTGGCGTCTCGTCCGCAGGGCGCGCCCGTCCCGAATAACTTCCGCCTGGAAGAGCAATCGCTTTCTGCACCGGCTGCGGGGCAGGTTCTGCTGCGCACGGTGTGGCTATCGCTGGACCCTTACATGCGCGGTCGAATGAGCGATGCACCGTCCTATTCACCTCCGGTTGAAATAGGTGCGGTGATGGTCGGTGGAACGGTCAGCCGCGTTGAGCAATCAAATCATCCTGATTTCAAACCGGGTGAATGGGTGTTGGGATACAGCGGCTGGCAAACGTACGACCTTTCTGACGGCAGCGGTCTTGTCAAACTGGGCGATAACCCGTCACATCCTTCCTGGGCGTTGGGTATCCTCGGCATGCCAGGCTTCACCGCCTACATGGGACTGCTGGACATCGGACAACCTAAAGCGGCGGAAACGCTGGTGGTTGCAGCCGCAACGGGGCCAGTCGGTGCGACGGTTGGGCAAATTGGTAAGATTAAGGGCTGTCGGGTAATCGGCGTCGCCGGTGGGGCAGAGAAATGTCGCCATGCCGTTGAGGTTCTGGGGTTCGACCAATGCCTGGATCACTATGCGGATGACTTCGCTAAACAGCTGGCAAACGCCTGCCCGAACGGTATTGACGTTTATTATGAGAACGTCGGTGGGAAGGTCTTTGATGCCGTCTTACCGCTGTTGAATACCTCGGCGCGAGTGCCTGTTTGTGGTCTGGTCAGCGGCTACAACGCGACAGGATTACCGGATGGTCCGGACAGGCTGCCTCTGCTGATGGCGACGATCCTGAAGAAACGCATTCGCATGCAGGGTTTTATCATCGGGCAAGACTACGGACACCGTATCCAGGAATTCCAGAATGAAATGGGGCGCTGGATCCAGGAGGGTAGAATCCACTATCGTGAACAGGTGGTTGACGGGCTGGAGAACGCACCAGAAGCGCTGATTGGACTTCTGGACGGAAAAAACTTTGGCAAAGTGGTGATTCGCGTCGCGCCCGACAGTAATTAACGATTTATGGCGGGGTTTCCCGCCATAATTATTTGTGAAAGTACGATATATTGTCTTTAATTAACTGTGTAAAAACATACGTGCCATCAGCATAGATGAGCCAACCGTTCGACCTTTTTTTTATTTTTAGCGCATTATCCAATACCAGACATGAAGATACAGGATATATCTAACGGGCGTCATTGTTTTGCCTTGACGCTGATAATAGCGTTTTGTTTGGTTACAGGAATTGAACATGTTTGATTTGGAACATTTAGAGAAAGCGCAAAGGGTCAGTCTAACCATGCAGGTTGAAATTAGCCTGAAAGGGGCATTAATTACCGGTTCGCTGAAACCCGGCGCTAGACTGATTACGAAAGAGATTGCCGATAAATTAGGCACCAGTATTACCCCGGTTCGCGAGGCGTTATTGCGGCTGGTTTCGGCAGGGGCGTTGCACGCCACGCCTGCACAGGCATTTCTGGTGCCGGAAGTGACGCTGGATCGATATAACGAAATTAATGCCATCAGAAAACAGCTCGAACCGATGGCGGTTGCCGCTGCGTGTTTGCATATGTCTGACAGCAAGCTTGAATCGTTGCGTGAAATGTCGGACGCGTTCCATCACGCGATGCAAAAAGGAAACGTTCAGCAGGCCTTAGACGCCAACCGTGTTTTTCGTTTTACCCTCTATCAGTACGCTGAAATGCCTACGCTTAGCGCATTAATTGAGCAGTTGTGGGTCCGCATTGGGCCGTGCATCAACTATCTTCATGAAGAGAAAAACGACATTACCGCTTCGCCTTATCACTACGCTGAATTACTTTCTGCCCTGGAACGCCGAGATGTTGAAGCCAGTCAGCAGGCGCTCGATAAGCTGATAGATGAATCTAATACGCTTTTGCAAAGACAATATTTTAGTTAAGGGATTATTTAATAAAGCGACTATATTCCCTATTGCTAATAATCGTCTGTGAATAATTTCCGGTGGCATTTCGCCATCGGGAACGTTATTTCATTTTTTACGACTGATAAGACCAGCCTGCTATGAAATAACCGTTCATCCTGCCGATAACCTGAACAGGCATCGTTGCCTTTTTAGGAACCCAGGATGTTTTGTATGAGCCTTCGATTACGCAATATAAAAATGAGCAAAAAGCTTTCAGCGGGTTTTGGCGTGGTATTGCTGCTGGTGGCGATTTCAACCACCATGAGCGTGCTGCGCTTCAAAGAAATCCGTGCTGTTTACCAACAAACCAACCTGATTTACGACATCAATATTGAAGTGTTCCAGGCCAAAATTAACCGCCTGAAGTACCTCTATAGTGGTGATGAAAAATCCGGCCAGCTGTTGGCCGGGTATGTCAAACATGCTGAAGCGCTGACCGCAGACGCGAAAAAGCTGAACTGGACCCCGAAAGAAGCGCCGATTGTTGACGCTATTGGCGAACACCTGGCGCGGTTCAGCAGCAGCGTCGCCGACATGCAGGCGGCGATGGTGGCCGTCAACGCCAACAAAGACGATGCGGCAGCGGTGCAGGCGCTGAAAACCGCTGAGGATAACGTGAAATCAGCAGGTGATGACAGCAGCGCCGCCATCCGTGACATCATCGCGCTGGTGAAGGCGCATAACGATTCGCTGGCCTACAGCTCAAGCACCATCACGGCGATAGTCGGTGTGATTGCGATTCTGTTCGGTATCCTCGTCTCCTGGTGGGTAACACGTCAAATCACTCGTCCGGTGAAAGATAACCTGCTCCTTGCCGAGCTTATTGCCAGCGGCGATCTCAGCTCTGAAATTCGTGCACCGGGTGATGATGAGCTGGGTAAATTGACCGGGGCGATGGGACGCATGAACGACAAACTTCGGGCGATGATTGGCGAAGTGCGTAGCAGCGTCGCGCAGGTGTCCCAGGCCGCAACCGACATAGCTGAAGGCAATACCGATCTCTCTTCCCGCACTGAACAGCAGGCTGCGGCCGTGGTAGAAACGGCCGCCAGCATGGAAGAACTCACCGCGACCGTGAAAAATAACGCCGATAATGCCCGTCATGCCAGCCAGTTGGCGGCAGAGGCATCGCAGACCGCCACCCACGGTGGACGTGTGATGCGTGATGTGGTCAACACCATGAGCGATATCAACACCAGTTCGCAGAAAATTGCTGATATCACCGCGGTGATTAACAGTATCGCTTTCCAGACCAATATTCTGGCGTTGAATGCCGCGGTGGAAGCCGCTCGTGCCGGGGAGCAGGGGCGCGGGTTTGCTGTTGTCGCCAGCGAAGTGCGCAGCTTGTCCTTGCGGAGTTCGCAGGCGGCGAAAGATATTGAACAGCTGATCGGTGAATCGGTTTCCCGCATTACCACCGGCAGTGACCTGGTCGCAAAAGCCGGTCTGACGATGGAGCAGGTGGTGGAATCTGTGACCCGCGTGAATGACATCATGGGTGAAATTTCGTCGGCGTCGGAAGAGCAAAGCCGGGGGATTGAGCAGATTTCCCGCGCGGTGATGGAGCTTGATACCACCACGCAGCAGAATGCTTCGCTGGTCGGGGCGTCATCGACAGCGGCGGGTGCGCTAGAAGATCAGGCGCGTCTGTTGCAGGCGCTGGTTGCGGCGTTCCGTCTGGAGCACAGCGCTCAGGCTGCATAAGTAAAACGCCCCGACAGCGCGTCGCTGCCGGGGCGTGATTTATTCGAAACGATAAGAGACTGACAGCCCGACGCCATAATTGCGTCCCGGTGCCGGTTCGTAATAACGTCCGTTGGATTCATTGACGATAACCGAGCCGACATACTCTTTGTCGAACAGGTTATCGACGCGTCCAAAGACGTCCATACCCCAGTTACCGTAATTGAATTTATATCCGGTATTCAGCCCAACCACGGTATAAGACGGTGCTTTCGCGGTGTTCTCGTCGTCTGCCATGATATCGCTCATATAGTGAACGTCTGTGCCTGCATACCAACCTTCTTCAGGCTGCCAGCCAAACGACGCAAAGCCCATGTTGCGGGCAATGCCCGGCATCCGGTTACCGTTACAGTCAGCGTCGCCACAGACGTCGGTGCGGTATGTCGCGTCCAGATACGTCCACGCCATCTTCAGCTTCCAGTTTTCCGCAAACTGTTGATCCAGCGAGACTTCAACGCCCTGACGACGGGTTTTACCGGCATTTTTATAGCTGGTACGTCCGCCAGCGCTCGCATCGACCACAATTTCGTCGTCCGTGTCGGTGCGGAACAACGCGGCCGTCAGCAGGCCATTGCCGATACGCGTTTTGCTGCCCACCTCATAGGTGTTGTTGGTAGACGGCTTCAGGCCAATGTTGAGCCCGCCTTTATCATCTGAACGGTACGAGAGTTCGTTGATGGTCGGCGTTTCAAAGCCACGTCCGGCATCGGCGTACAGATTCCACGCGTCGGTCACAGCATATTTCACGGAACCCGCCGGGAGCCATTTGTGGTAGCTCGCGTCTCCGCTGTCGTCGCCGTTGCCTGGCGTGATGTAACGATCGTTAGAGTCAAACCAGACGGAGCTGTAGCGCACGCCTGCATCCACTGACAGTTTCTGCGTGAGCTGCCAACGGGTCTGCAGATAAGGGTCAACGTTCCACATCAGGTTACGTTCATCACGGCGTTTATCGCCCTTCACGCCGTAATCCGGCACGCCGTTGTCCATCACGAAGTTCTCGTACCCGCGACGATCTTCGCTCATGTTTTCGTAGTTTAGCCCGGCGGTAAAGGTGACAGGAACCAGCAGTTCCCCGCGGTGCGTCCAGCGGGTATCAATGCCCTGATAGTGGCGCTGCATATCAATCACACCGCCGGAGTGGGTCGGTTTGAGCTGCGGCTGGTACGGGATCGACTGATACTGCGTCATTTCGCGCTCACCGGCGTACATCATCACGCTAAGATCGTCCTGCGCACTTAGCTGGCGATCGTAGCGCAGCCCGGCCTGGGTCTGTTTGATGGTTTTACGGGTGTTGTACTGATCGCCGCGCGGAGACTGGCGCGGGTTGTCGCGCCACTCCTGATAATCCAGACCGCCCGGATCGTTGGCCTTCATGTCAACGCTGTTAAAGAGCAGCGTCAGTTTGCTGACGTCATCAATACGCACGCCCAGCTTGGCATTCGCGAGATTTTTACGCGCACCGCTGTGATCGCGGAAGCCTTTGGTGGTGAAACGGGTGGTGGATACCGTGTAATCCACATCGCCCGCATGCGTACCGTCACCCATTGCGCCAGTCGCTTTCATTCCATAGCGCCAGGTGCCGTAGCTACCGTAATAGCTGCTGGCTTCAATGGTTGGCGGCTGCTTTCCGGTCTGGGTGGTGATGTTAATCACTCCGCCTGAGGCGTTACCGTACAGGGCAGAAAAGGGTCCACGCAGCACTTCAACAGAATCAACGCTGCTGAGATCGATGTTAGATGTCTGCCCTTGTCCGTCCGGCATCGTCGCGGGAATACCGTCTACGTACATTCGAATCCCGCGCACCCCGAAGGTTGAGCGTGCGCCAAAACCCCGCATCGAGAGCTGGAGATCCTGGGCATAGTTCTGGCGGTTTTGAATTTGCAGGCCGGGGACGCTGCCGAGGGATTCAGACAAGTTAATACGCGGCGCGGCCTGGCGCATATCGTCGCCACTCACGACGCTGACCGCCGCGGGGGTGTCCAGCTCTGAAACGGTTTGCGGAGCGGCGCTGACGATCATGGTCTGTTCATCTGCGCTCATCGCAGTGAAGGGCGCACTCATAACAGGAACCAACAGCAGCGGCAGGGTTACCTTACGGGCAGAAATGATTTTCATGAATAAAACCGATTGTGGAAAGAAAACGAACCAAATGGAACATGTGCATCTATGTTAAATCTTTTGTAAATGTTTTGAAAACTATAACCGCACATTGCGTTAATGAAAGTGGCCAGTTAAAGAAAAGCTCCACATTAAGTTCATTAATGATTACTATTCTCATTATCAAAAAAGACAACGCTACGACGATGTCTGCGGGAAGCAATGTCAGCTGTTAACCACCTCGTTTAAAAAGGAATTGTTATGTCTTTACGTCATCTGTGCTCACCACGCCTGCGTCATTCGTTGCTGTTAGGCTCTTTGCTGCTTGCCGGTTCATTCCAGCTTCACGCTGCTGAAAACATGCTGCGTAAAGCAGTGGGTAAAGGGGCGTATGAAATGGCGGTGAGCCAGCAGGAAAACGCGCTGTGGGTTGCGACGTCGCAAAGCCGTAAAACAGATAAAGGGGGGATTGTTTACCGCCTCGATCCGGTCACGCTGGAGGTGACGCAGGCCATTCATAACGATCTCAAACCGTTTGGTGCCACCTTTGATAAAGCGACCCAGACCTTGTGGTTTGGTAATACCACCAGCAGCGCGGTGACCGCTATCGACGCTAAAACGGGTGACGTGAAAGGACGCCTGGTGCTGGATGACCGTAAACGCAGCGACACGGTCAAACCGCTGCAGCCGCGCCAGCTGGTGGCAGATGATGCCACCAACACCGTGTACATCACCGGTATCGGCAAAGAGAGCGTTATCTGGGTAGTGGATGGCGCGACGCTGAAACTGAAAGAAACTATTGCCAATACCGGCACGTTCAGCACCGGTCTGGCGCTGGACGCGCAGGCAAAACGCCTGTACACCACCAACGCCGATGGTGAGCTGGTGACAATTGATACCGCAACCCACAAAATTCTGAGCCGCAAAAAAGTTCAGGATGACGGGAAAGAGCATTTTTACCTGAATCTGAGCCTGGACACTGACGGGAAGCGTGCGTTCCTGACGGATTCAAAACAGCCGGAAGTGTTGGTTGTGAGCCTGAAAGATGGCAGCGTTATCGAGAAGATCGCCGCTCCAGAGTCTCTGGCGGTGCTGTTTAACCCGGTGCGTAATGAAGTGTATGTTACCCATCGCGAAGCAGGTAAGGTGAGCGTAATTGACGCGAAAACCTACAAAGTGACCAAAACCTTCGATACGCCGGTTTACCCGAACAGCCTGGCGCTCTCTGCCGACGGCAACACGCTGTACGTTACGGTGAAACAGAAATCCACCCGCCAGCAGGAAGCGACTCAACCTGACGATGTGATTCGTATCGCGCTGTAATGCGAAAGAAAAAAGGGAAGGCACATGCCTTCCCTTTTTATTGATTAATGCGACGCTTTTTCAACCAGCTCGCCATCCTTAACTTCATCATCAGGATGAACCGGCGCGGTGCTGTGAATTTCATTAACGCGTTTACGTACGCCAAACCAGCCAGCAATTAACACCACCGCCAGCACCGGAATGGTTGCAATGGTGTAAGTCCCGTTCGGGTAGTCAAACGCCATCAGCACCAGCACGCTGAACAGGAACAGAAGAGTCAGCCACGACGTGACCGGAGCACCGGGCAGCCTGAAGCTGACCTCTGCGGCTTTACCTTCGTTAATCGCTTTGCGCAGACGCATCTGGCAAACCACGATAAAGGCCCAGGACGCAATAATGCCCAGCGCGGCAACGTTCAACACAATTTCGAATACCTGGGACGGCACCAGGTAGTTCAGGAACACCCCGAAGACATACACCACCAGCGTTGCGAGGATGCCAGCGTACGGAACCTGCTGTTTGCTCATTTTCGACATGAACTTCGGCGCCGAGCCGCCCATCGACATGGAGCGCAGGATACGACCGGTAGAGTAAAGTCCTGAGTTCAGGCTGGAAAGGGCGGCAGTCAACACCACGATGTTCATGATGCTGCCCACGTAAGGCACGCCCAGCTTGGAGAAGAACGTAACAAACGGACTCTGACCTGCCTGATAGGCGTTCCACGGCAGCAACAGCACCAGCAGCACTACGGAGCCCACGTAGAACAGGCCGATACGCCAGATCACGCTGTTAATGGCTTTCGGCACCATCTTCTGAGGATCTTTACATTCGCCCGCCGCGGTGCCCACCAGTTCGATAGAGGCAAAGGCGAAGACCACGCCCTGCACCAGAACCAGCGCGGGCAGCAGACCGTGCGGGAAGAAACCGCCGTTATCGGTTATCAGGTGGAAGCCCGTGGTATTGCCATCCAGCGGCTTGCCGCTGCCGAGGAATACCGTGCCTACCACCAGGAACACGACGATTGCCAGCACTTTCACCAGTGCAAACCAGAACTCCATCTCGGCGAACCACTTCACGCCGATCATGTTCATGGTACCGACAATAGCCAGCGCGCCGAGCGCAAATACCCACTGCGGCACATCGCCAAACGCACCCCAGTAGTGCATATACAGCGCCACAGCGGTGATGTCGACGATGCCGGTCATTGCCCAGTTAATGAAGTACATCCAGCCGGCAACGTAGGCGGCTTTTTCACCGAGGAATTCGCGGGCATAAGAAACAAAGCTGCCGCTGGAGGGGCGGTGGAGAACCAGTTCGCCCAGCGCGCGGAGAATAAAGAAGGAGAAAATCCCGCACACCAGATAGACCAGGGCGAGAGCCGGGCCAGCCATCTGCAGACGAGCGCCTGCACCCAAAAACAGACCTGTACCAATTGCGCCGCCGATGGCGATCATTTGAACCTGTCGGTTGCCCATCGCTTTGTGGTAACCCTCTTCATGAGAGTTCAGCCAGCGACGCTTCGCAGCATGATGATCGGCTGCGCTTGTATTGCTTGTTTTCATTACGTTACCTGTTTGCCTGTCTGATCCATTATTGTGGTTGTCGTGCCAGGCCAAGCGCGAACCAAACGTTTGCCTGTGCACCGACACATGTCGCCTTTCCAGTCATTCTGCGTATGGATAAGGTGAAACATGGCGAGGAATCCTACCTGCAATTCATAAGTGACGCAAAATATAACCGTGACGAAAGTGATGCAGGTCGAAGGAAATCGTGTGGTCAGAGCAGAAGGGAGCGATAACACGCTGAAAAGTGGTTATTTACCAGGCAAAGCAGTTATTCATGCGGTGTTTTAACCATCAGTTTTGCTTAATAGTTTCCGTGTGGGATCGGGCAGTTATTGACGTAATGCCTCCACCAGTAACGCAAAGGCGGTGGTGTGCTGACGGCGGCTTGGGTAGTAAAGATGGTAACCGTCAAACGCGGGACACCAGGGCTTTAACACCTGGACTAACCGCCCCTGGGTTAGGGCGTCCTGGACAGTATCTTCGGGTACATAGGCCAGCCCCAGACCGTTTTCGGCGGCGTCGATACGTTGTGGCAGGCTATTGAGCGTGAGTTGTCCTTCAACGCGAACGCGCAGTTCTCGACCGTCACGTTCAAATTCCCAGGCATACAATCCGCCACGTGTGGGCAGGCGCATATTGATGCATCGGTGTGCTTCAAGCTGCTCGGGTATTTCCGGTACGCCAAAGCGCGCGAGGTAATCTGCAGATCCAACAACCACCATCCGCATATCGGGGGCAATGCGAACCGCTATCATATCCTTCGCCACCTGTTCACCCAGGCGCACGCCCGCGTCGAAGCGTCCATCCACAATATCCGTCAGGCCATTATCTACCGTCACCTCAACGTTAATGTCGGGATATTTCACCATAAAAGGTTTCAGCACCGGCCACAGCACGGCGGTCATCGCGTGCTCGCCAGCGGTAATGCGGATATTTCCTGCAGGGCGGTCGCGCGTATCGCGCAGGGCAGCCAGCTCCTGTTCTATTTCCAGCAAATGCGGGCTCAGGCGCATGAAGAGCTGTTCGCCCGCTTCGGTAGGGGCAACGCTGCGGGTGGTTCGGGTCAACAGACGAACGTCCAGGCGGGATTCGAGATTGCGCATGGCATGGCTTAGCGCGGATTGCGACACGCCCAGCTGCGCCGCAGCTCGAGTAAAACTGCGTTCGCGGGCGACGACCATAAATGAGAGCAGATCGTTGAAATTATCCTTTAGCATCGTGGCTTACCCCATTTATGAATTATGCTCATGGTTCCTTTCTGATTATGCAGTCTAATGCTCACCACGGCTTTGCGCTACTGTTAGCTCAACAGCAAACGAGGAGTACAAGATGAAAATTATCCGCAGTGGTTCATTGCCATCCATTCAGGGGCCGGAAGCCTGGTTCACCGGCCAGGTACGTATCGACGCGCCATTTCAGGCTACCGAACCCGCCAAAGTGGGGGGCGCAACGGTAACCTTCGAACCGGGCGCGCGTACCGCCTGGCATACGCATCCTCTTGGCCAAACGCTGATTGTCACTCAGGGGCGCGGCTGGCTGCAGGAGTGGGGCAAAGAGGCAGAGCCGTTGAACCAGGGCGATATCGCGTGGATCCCACCGGGCGTGAAGCACTGGCATGGCGCGAGCTCGCAGACGGCGATGACGCATATTGCCATCGCCGAAGCGGTGAACGGCAGCCCAGTTGACTGGCTGGAAAAAGTGACTGATGAGCAATACCTGAACCGTTAACCGCCAAAGACCGCAATCGCCTGCTGTAGACGCGTGGTGCGCTGCGTCAGGTGATTTGCGGCGTGGGCAACATTCTCCACCATCCCCGTATTGTTGTGAGTCATTACCCCAATACGGGAGATGGAGTCGTTGATCAGCGACAGCGCCTGGGTCTGTTCCTGGGTAGCATGACCGATCTCCTTAATTAAAGAAGACATCTGCAGCACGTTGCCAATCATCACCGTCAGCTGTGTTTCGGTTTGTGCCACTCTTTCGACGCCCGCGTTCACGCTGGAAACGTTTCTTTCGATCAGCGTTTTGATCTCTTTTGCCGCCGTCGCGGAGTGTTGAGCAAGGTTACGCACTTCTGCCGCAACCACCGCAAACCCGCGTCCGGCTTCGCCCGCCCGCGCCGCTTCAACCGCGGCGTTCAGCGCCAGAATGTTGGTCTGAAAAGCGATGCGATCGATGACGCTGATAATGTCGACAATCTGGCTATTATCCTGCGATACAGACTGCATCATAGCGATGGTCTGTTTCATCATCTCTTCACCGCTGTGGGCGCTGGTGCGGGTACGATCCGCCATCTGGATCGCCTCTTTGGCGGTTTCTGCCGTCTGCTGAACGGCGCTGGCAATTTCTTCCACCGCGGCAGCGGTTTGTTGCAGACCGTCAGCGGTTTCTTCAGAGCGAGCCTGCAGCTCTGCACCTTCTTTGGCAACCTGCTGGCTAATCGTGCCGATACCGCTAATTTGTGCCCCGACATCGTCAACCAGCGAATTCAGATTCAACCCTGATTGATTAACCAGGCGCATCATCAGGCCAATTTCATCCACCCGGTCAAAATGGTAATAATCCGTTTTACGACCAGACACAACGTGCTGCATCTGGCGAACGATCGACGACACGGGACGCGTTATTTGTGCGTGAAGATAAATGGCCAGCCCGATATTAAGTAAAAGTATGCCCGCTACCTGAATCATACTTTGGGGTAATAAAACCCACAACAGACAAGAGAGCAGTGCCGTAAGGGTAATACCCATATTGATTCTTTTACGGGTACTGAGCCGTTTGAAAAGTGACGTGAATGAAAGTAAACCACGGCGAACTAATACGCCTTTGTAAAAACGGTGATATTTTAATTCGTTATTACGGATTTTTTCATAGAGTGCTTCACTGGCTGCTATTTCTTCTCGCGCCGGAATATTACGTACTGAAATATAGCCGGTTAACCTATCCCCCTGATACACCGGCGTCACGTTAGCGCGCACCCAATAGTGGTCGCCATTGTGACGACGGTTCTTCACCAGGCCTGTCCAGCTCTCGCCTTGTTGCAGGGTGAACCACATGTCGCCAAAGGCCTCGGCAGGCATGTCGGGATGACGGATAACATTATGGGGTTCACCCAGAAGATGTTCTTCTTTATAGCCACTGGCTTCAATAAAAGCAGAGTTTGCATACGTAATATGGCTCTGCGTATTGGTGGTCGACATTAAAGTCGAACCATCGTTAAGTAAATACTCGTTTTGTGTAACGGGAGTGTTACGCCGCATGAGTAACTCCGTGGTGATGTCAATGTAATAGAGAAGCCGCCCGTTAAAAAAACAGGTAAGGTTTAAATAATATTTTTTGTTTTGCTGCTGGCGTATTCTCACTGAATCTGAAGGTATTCGGAATACCCGCCATGAACTATTTTTTATTTGTTCAAGGCGATTTATGTAATAAAAATGAAAACATTCATGCGCACATTTTTACGCTTCAATGTAAACGGGCGACTTAAGCTAAATAAAAAGCAAGACATAGACAGACCGGTTAAACTGGCAATTCTAAATCGCGTTTTATTAACAGGATTAAAACGCTATGATGTGATCACATTTTTTTCAGAAAAGTCAGGTCACGTCGTGAAAATCAATGTCATTGGTACCAGCGGGAGTGGGAAAAGCACGCTTGCCAAGCGGATCGCTTCCGAGATGTCCATTCCGTACATTGAGATTGACAGGCTGTACTGGCGCGCAGGCTGGCAGGGCGTGTCGGATGATGTGCTGCTGGAAACGCTGGATCGTGCGTTATCCGCATCAGGAGAATGGGTGCTTGACGGCAATTATAACCGCACGCGCCCGACCAAATGGCGGAATGTGGATATTGTGGTGTGGGTGGATTATGGCTTTACCCGCACGCTTTATCAGGCCGTCAGCAGGGCATTTCGGCGTGCGTGGCACAAACAAGAGCTATGGCCAGGAACGGGAAACTGCGAGATCTTTCGTCGATCGTTCTTTAGCCGTGAATCTATCATCATCTGGACGATCAAAACCTGGCGCAGCAATCGCCAGCGTTATGAAGCGGATATGCATAATCCCGATTATGCGCATATCCGCTTTGTACGCATTACCCGTCGTCAGGAGGTGAAAACGCTGATTTCTTCGCTTAAAGCTTATATCTGACATGACGTTGCATTTCTGATTTTCGGCAAACCAAATGTAAAATAATTGTTTCTCAGTGGTGAAATACGCCTTTAATAATGACGGCATGTTAAGTCAAACGAGAACGCAACATGTCCTGGCGAATCAGCATTCTGGATAAAAGCCCCATCGCAGAAAATGAAACGGCTGCCGATGCGTTGGCGCGAACCTTAAGCCTGGCGCAACAGGCCGAAAATCTGGGTTATCACCGCTTCTGGATTGCCGAACACCATAACACCCCGCAGCTGGCCAGCCCCTCACCGGAGCTGCTTATTGCCTGGATCCTGGGGCAAACAAAGCGTATTCGCGTGGGCTCGGGTGGCGTTATGCTGCAACACTACAGCCCGTATAAAGTCGCTGAAAACTTCAACCTGCTGGCCGCCCTGGCACCGGGACGAGTGGATCTCGGCGTCGGGAAAGCCCCCGGCGGTCTGCCGCTTTCGACCCGCGCGTTACAGCAGGGTCTTCATCAGCAGGAAAAAGGCAGTTTTGCCGATCAATTGACGCAGCTGAACAACTGGATCCGCCCTGAACATCAGTCAGAGGAAGAAGCCGTGCGCGCTACGCCGTTGCCGCCCGTGCCTGCGCAGGGTTTCCTGCTGGGAGCGAGCGCCGAAAGCGCGCAGCTGGCGGCATCGCTCAACTGGAATTTTGTGTTTGCCGCTCATCTGAATGGCGATCCTGACCTTCTGCGCGAGGTGATAACGACCTGGCGTAAAAACAGCGCCCGCGATGCGATCGTGGCGGTTCAGGCCATTGTGGCCCCAACAAAGGCCGAAGCTGAAACTCTGGCGCAGAGCGTTGAGGTATGGGGCGTGGAGCTGGCGAACGGCCAGCGCGTCACCGTCGCCAGCGAAGAGCAGGCCTACGCCTTTGCGCGTCAGGCCGGGAGTGAGCCGGTACGCATTGCCCGTCGGGCGCAGTCCCTGTTGGCGGGCACGGCTGAGTCAGTGCTGGAACAGCTGAATACGCTGCATCAGCAATGGGGCATTGATGAATTTATTATCGATACCCCGATTGCGGAAGGGGAAACGCGCGTGCAATCCCTGCGTCTCCTGGCACAGGCTCGCCTGAACAAGGAGGTCACCGTATGAGTTTTGCTGAACAGCTGATCGCCTGGCGTCGTGAGTTACACCAGCACCCGGAGCTGTCCGGTCAGGAGATTGAAACGACCGCGCGCTTACGTCAGTGGTTAACCCAGGCGGGGATCGCGCCGCTGCCTTACGAACTGGCGACCGGGCTGGTGGTGGAAATCGGCACCGGAAACAGGCTGATTGCCCTGCGAGCCGATATCGACGCGTTGCCTATTGAAGAACGCAGCGGAGTTTCTTTTAGCTCCCGGCAAGCAGGCGTGATGCATGCCTGCGGGCACGACATCCATACCAGCGTGATCCTCGGGGCGGCGTTAAAACTGAAAGCGCGTGAAGACGCGCTTAACGGCCGCGTGCGGATTTTGTTTCAGCCTGCGGAAGAGAATTTTGGCGGCGCAAAGAGCATGGTGCGAGCCGGTGCCCTGCGCGATGTCAGCGCCATCTTCGGGATGCATAACGAACCCAGCTTAAAGGTGGGCGAGTTTGCTACGCGCGGTGGGCCGTTCTACGCCAATGTCGACCGCTTTGTCATCCGCGTCACCGGTAAAGGCGCGCACGCGGCACGCCCTCATGAAGGCAATGATGCCATTGTGCTGGCGAGCCAGCTGGTGACCGCGCTGCAGAGCGTCGCCAGCCGAAACGTCAATACGCTGGATTCCGTCGTCTTAAGCGTCACACGCATCGCCGGTGGAAACACCTGGAACGTGTTGCCGGAAAGCGTGGAGCTGGAAGGCACGCTGCGTACTCATCGCACCGAAGTGCAACAGAACGTCAAAGCGCGGGTCAGCGAAATTGCCGCCGGGTTTGCCAGCGCGTTTAGCGCCCAGATTGACATCATCTGGTACGCCGGTCCTGATGCGCTGGTGAATGACGAACGCTGGGCCGCCTTTGCCACGTCCGTCGCCAGAGAAGCGGGGTATGAAACCCAGCACGCGGAGCTGCATATGGGTGGGGAGGACTTTGCGGTCTATTTGCAGCAAATCCCCGGTGCGTTTGTCAGTATTGGCAGCGCCAGCCCGTATGGATTACATCACCCGGCATTCAATCCTGATGAAGCACTCATTGAACCCGCTGCCCGCTATTTTGCACAGCTTGCGGAAAAAGCCCTGCAACACGTTTAATTCAAAAGAGGTGAATATGTCTGCAACGCGTCAATTGCGGCTGGGTACCATATTGCATGGTGCATCCGGAAATATGTCCGCCTGGCGTCATCCTGCGGCGACCGCAGATGCCAGTATTAATTTTAATTTCGTCAAGGAAACAGCATTAAAAGCAGAGGAGGGTAAGCTCGATTTTTTATTCGTTGCCGATGGCCTCTATATTAACGAGAAATCGATCCCCCATTTTTTAAATCGTTTTGAACCCCTAACGGTCTTATCCGCGCTGGCAAGCCTCACGTCACGCCTGGGGCTGGTGGGGACACTATCGACCTCCTACAGCGAACCTTTCACGGTGGCACGCCAGTTTGCCAGCCTCGATCACTTAAGCGGAGGTCGCGCAGGCTGGAACGTGGTGACCTCGCCGCTGGAAGGCTCGGCGAAGAACTTCTCACGGGAAAAACACCCTGAACACGCGCTGCGCTACCGAATTGCGGATGAATATCTGGATGTCGTAAAAGGGCTGTGGGATTCCTGGGAAGGCGATGCCTTTGTGCGTAATAAAGAGAGCGGCCAATTCTTTGACGCGGCGAAATTACACGCTCTGGATCACCACGGTGACTTCTTCCAGGTTGCCGGGCCGTTAAATATTGGTCGGACACCCCAAGGGCGGCCCATTGTATTCCAGGCCGGTGCATCCGATGACGGAAAAAAACTGGCTGCTAAACATGCCGACGCCATATTTACCCATCACGATACTTTCGAAGAAGCACAGGCTTTTTATCGAGACGTAAAACAGCAGCTGGAAAGTAATGGCCGACGCACGAGTGACCTGCATATATTCCAGGGCGTCAGCGTGATTGTGGGAAATGATGCGGAGGATGTGGAAAACCAATACCAAACGACGGCGGCGCTGGTTTCTATTAATGATGCCCTGAACTACCTGGGCCGCTATTTTGAGCACCACGATTTCAGCCAGTATCCGCTGGACGAACCTTTCCCGGACGTTGGCGATTTAGGCAAAAACAGTTTTCGCAGCACGACGGATGAGATCAAGCGTAATGCGCGTGAGCGCAATTTAACCCTGCGCCAGGTGGCGCTGGAAGCGGCGTCTCCGCGCCCGCGTTTTTCCGGAACGCCAGAGCACGTGGCAGACGGTCTTCAGGCGTGGTTTGAAGGCTTTGCCGCTGACGGTTTCATCATTCAGGGCGGTACGCCGGATACTTTCCCGCGTTTTGTTGACCGGGTGGTGCCTGTTTTACAAGCCCGCGGGCTGTTCCGCACCGAGTATCCCGGTACGACATTGCGCGAGAGCCTCGGCTTAGACGAACCTAAAAATCAGTTCACACAACAATAAAAGAGAACACCGCTATGCAGAAATCATCGCTTTTCCTGGCGCTTGCGCTGGCCTTTACCCCTGCCGTCTGGGCAGAGAATGTGAATATTAACGGCACCGGCGTGAGTATTGAGGCCAACAAGGCACCGGTAAACACGGCCAAAAACAACGATGCCGTCGCGCAGTTGCCAAAAGACTACCGCTTTGCGGTTCCGGGGAAATTCACGGTTGCCGTAGCGGGTCTGAACCAACCGCCATTGACGGTATTTTCGGATGACAACAAAACGCTGCTCGGGAGCGAAGTGGACGTCGCCCGTCTGGTGGCCGACAGCCTGGGGCTGGAGCTGAACGTGGTGCCGACCTCCTGGGAAGACTGGCCGCTGGGCGTGGCATCCGGCAAATACGATGCGGCGATCAGCAACATCACCGTGACCAAAGAGCGCAAAGAGAAGTTTGATTTTGCTACCTACCGCAAAGACTCCCTCGGCTTCTATGTGAAATCAACCAGCCCGCTGACGTCGATTGAGAAAGCAGACGATATTGCCGGGCTGAAGATTATCGTCGGCTCTGGCACTAATCAGGAAGCCATCCTGCTGGCGTGGAACGCGGAAAACCTCAAAAAGGGGCTGAAGCCATTTACCCCGGTCTACACCAAAGATGATGCCGCACAGACGCTGGCTCTCCAGTCCGGGCGCGCAGACGCGTACTTTGGCCCGAACGTGATTGGCGCGTGGAAAGCGGCCCTGACCGGTAAAACCAAGCTGGTGGGCAGCGTAGATGGCGGCTGGCCGAAGGCGGCGCACATCGCGGTGACCCTGAAGAAAGGCAGCGGCCTGGTTGAGCCGGTGCAAACGGCGCTGAACGGCGTGATTAAGAACGGTGATTACGACAAAGTGCTGAACCGCTGGGGGGAAGGCGTCGAGCGCATCCCAAATTCTGAAGTGAACCCGGCGGGGCTGGGTGATTAAGGAGGCGCTATGAGCGAGCAATTTCGTGATGTTTCGCCGGACGATGCCGATCTTCAGCCCATCATCGACGGGCTGTTCGGTGAGTACGCCGCGCGCTACGGGGACTACTTTTCGAAAGATGCGGAAGTGGAACTCACCGAGTGGTATTTAGCGCCGCAGGGGCTGTTTATTGTGCTGGAACGCGACGGTGAGATTATCGCCACCGGTGCATACAAGCCGTTCGACGATCGTACTGCCGAAATCAAGCGTATCTGGACGGATAAATCCCTGCGTCAGCAGGGACTTGCGGGTCAGGTTGTTCGGGAACTGGAGCGGAGGGCGGTGCTGGGCGGTTACAGCCAGATCTACCTCACCACCGGTTTTCGCCAGCCGGAAGCGGTCAGGCTCTACCTTAGCCAGGGGTACCAGGCGCAGTTCGACCTGAACCGCGACCCGGAAGAATACAGCCAGCCGCCATTCGATGGTCGGCTGCGTTTCACCAAAACGCTGGTTCGCGAAGCGTTCAGTAAAACCGCATGAGGAACGACGATGAGCAACGTTGAATCCATTAAGGTGGTCCCGGCACGTTATCCGCTGCGTGCCGTCGGTGCGGTCGTAGCACTGTTTGTCCTGGCGGTCGTTATCCAGTCTGTCGCGTTTAACCCGCGCTGGGAGTGGGGGGTATTTGCCCGCTGGTTCTTTGACCCGGTGATCCTCGAAGGCGTCGGGCAAACGCTGCTCCTGACGCTGATTGGCACCGCGCTTAGCGTGGTCATTGGCGGCCTGCTGGCGCTGGCGAGATTGTCCTCTTCCTGGCTGTTGAGCAGCCTGGCCTGGGGTTACATCTGGCTGTTTCGTTCGCTGCCGCTGATCGTGGTGCTGATTATCCTCTACAACTTCTCGTACCTGTACGACACGCTTTCACTCGGGGTGCCCTTTACCCATATCACCTGGGGCAGCTTTGAAACCATAAACGTGCTGGGGCAATTCTCTACCGCCGTGGTGGGGCTGACGCTGGTGCAAAGTGCCTATACCGCCGAAATTATCCGCGGGGGATTTCTCGGTGTCGATCACGGACAGTACGAAGCTGCCGCCGCGCTGGGTCTGCCCGCCTGGCGACGAACTCTGCGCATTATTTTGCCCCAGGCGCTGCGCACCATTTTGCCATCCGGTTTTAATGAAATCATCAGTCTCGCCAAAGGTACCGCGATGGTGTACGTGCTGGCGATGCCGGAGCTGTTCTATACCATTCAGATGATCTACAACCGTACGCAGGAAGTGATCCCTCTGCTGATGGTCGGCGCCGTCTGGTATCTGGCGATCACCACCGTGCTTTCGGTGATTCAGCATGTCGTAGAGCGTGCTTTGGCGCGCAGCGAGCGCCGTTCTGCGGTTAATCAGAACCCTGCACCTGGCCGCAAACGCACCGTTTCCACCACGCAAACACAGGAGCCTGTCCATGCAAGCCTCTCCTGAAGGACACATTTCGATAACCGGCGTAAGCAAATTTTTTGGTCGCCATAAAGCGCTGGACAACGTCTCGCTGGAGGTTCCACCGGGATCGGTGACGGTGATCCTCGGGCCGTCAGGCTCCGGTAAATCGACGCTGTTACGTACCATTAATCATCTCGAACGCGTCGATGAAGGGTTTATCCAGATCGACGGCGAGTACGTGGGCTACCGCCGTCAGGGCGACAAGCTGTACGAGCTGAAAGAGAAAGAGATCCTCAAGCAGCGGGTCAACGTGGGCTACGTGTTTCAGAACTTTAATCTTTTTCCGCACCTTACGGTGCTGGAGAACCTGATTGAAGCGCCCATCGCCCATAAAAAGCTTAACCGCAAAGAGGCCATCGACAGGGCATACAGCCTGCTGGATGTGGTTGGTCTGCGCGATAAAGCCGATGCCTGGTCCCGCCATCTCTCCGGGGGACAACAGCAGCGTATTGCGATTGCCCGCGCGCTGGCGTTACGCCCGCGCGTGATGCTGTTTGATGAACCCACCTCGGCGCTTGACCCAGAGCTGGTTGGTGAAGTGCTGGATGTGATCAAAAAACTGGCCCGATCCGGTACGACGCTGGTGGTGGTGACGCATGAGATCGGGTTCGCCCGTGAAGTGGCGGACCAGGTGGTCTTTATGGTCGACGGCAAAATTGTCGAGCAGGGCAGCAGTGACGAGGTGTTGAACCGGCCATCACACGCGCGAACGCGCCAGTTCTTGTCAAAAGTGCTGTAAGGAGCGCAGATGAAATATGGACTTCTGACGGGGCTTATCTTCACGACCCTAAGCCATGCCGGTATTGATGTGAACGCCAATGCGCAGCCGCTGCCGGTAACGGTTGATCCACAGGCGGTGGCGAAGATCCCCGCGAATTATCAATTTGTTGAACCGGGCACCCTAACGGTGGCGATATCCGCGCTGAACTCGCCTCCGCTGGCGCTGCTGGCGGCGGACAACCGCACCCGCATTGGCAGCGACCCGGACATCGCCCGTTTGCTGGCAGGCAGCCTGGGGATGAAGCTGAAGCTGGTCCCCACCGCCTGGGAGGATTGGCCGCTGGGGATCGCCTCCGGGCGTTATGATGTGGCGCTGGTGAATATCGCCGTCACCGAACAGCGTAAGGAGAAGTTTGATTTTGCCACCTACCGCGTCGATTCGCTGGCTTTCTCGGTGAAATCGACCAGCGACATTCAGTCAATTAGCCGTGCCGGCGATCTGGCGGGTAAAAAGGTCATTGTTGGCTCTGGCACCAATCAGGAGCGCATCCTGCTGGGCTGGAACGAAGAGAATAAAAATGCCGGACGGGAGCCCGCGCTTCCGGTCTATTTGACCGATGATGCCTCAGGTAATTTATATATTCAGTCCGGCAGGGCGGATGTCTTCTTCGGGCCGCAGTCCGTATCGGCGTATAAGGCGGCACTGACCGGAAAAACCCGCGTAGTGGGCCTGGGGCCGAAGAAGGCCTATGTCGCGACCACGACCAAAAAGGGGAATGGGTTAGTCTTTGCCCTGCAGACGGCGCTGGATGGTGCGATTCAGCGCGGGGAGTACCAGAAAGTGCTGGCGCGCTGGGGGGAAGAGGGCGAAGCGGTGGCGCAATCAGAGGTCAACCCGCCAGGGATAACCTATTAATGCTGCTCTACACTTAGGGTTTTCATCCTTGAGGGGGCAACATGATCAGACTTTATGGTGTACCCGGTTGGGGCTCTGCTATCAGCGAGGTGATGCTGACCCTGGCCGACATTCCCTATCGGTTTATCAATGTGGACGGTTTTGACACCCCGGGCCCGCAGCGTGAGCTGCTGGAAAAACTTAACCCGCTGTGCCAGGTGCCTACGCTGGAGCTGGACAACAGGGCGATCATGACCGAAACGGCCGCGATTGCCCTGATGGTGCTCGACAAATGCCCCGATCTTGCGCCGCCGTTGGGGAGCGACGAACGCCTGCAATTTCAGCGCTTGTTGATTTGGCTGGTTGCCAACGTTTATCCCACGTTCACCTACGCCGATTACGCTGAACGCTGGGCGCCGGATGCGCCCGATCGGCTTAGGGAAAATTGTCTCGAATACCGTAAGTCCCTATATTTGTGGCTGGACAGTCACCTTCGGGCTTCGCCATTCGCTTTTGGTGAGCAGCTTACGCTTATCGACGTATACGTCGCGGTGATGCGGTGCTGGGGGCCACGGCATGAATGGTTTGCCGCACATACGCCGAATATTACCGCGATCGCAGATTCTGTCTGTGCGCGGCCAGAACTGCACAAGGTGTTAAAGGCAAACGATATTATCTGATAACGTGAAGCCCTTACTCAAAACAGGAAGCCTGCACATGCCACACGTAGATATCAAATGTTTTCCCCGTGATTTGAATGACGAACAAAAAACCGCGCTGGCGGCCGACATTGCCGAGGTGATTACTCGCCATTTGAACAGCAAAGATCGCGCAATTTCTGTGGCGTTGAACGAGGTTCAGGAAGCCGACTGGAAGGCCCAGGTCTGGGATAGCGAGATTGGACCGAAGCTGGATACGTTAATTAAAAAGCCAGGGTATTCGATGTAATACCCTGGCGGGTGGCGGGTGGCGGGTGGCGGTTTACGGAACCGTCACCACGATTTTCCCCACCTGCCCGTTAGATTCCATATAGCGATGGGCATCCGCAATCTGTGCAAACGGGAAAGTGCGGTCAATCTGCGGTAACAATTTTCCACTGCTTAACCCTTCACTGATAAAGGCTTTCGCCCGCGCCAGCCTTTCACTGTGGGTCGTTATCTCAAACAACTCATAGCCGCGGAACGTCAGGTGTTTACCAAGAATGTCAAAGACCGGAACGGACAGGTCGCGGTTATCGAGCGCGCCGTACTGAAAGACCCTTCCGCAATCGGACATCACTTTGGCAATTTTCGCCGCCCCTGGGCCGCCGACCGGATCAAACGCAATTTGAATTCCATGCCCGTGGGTAATGCGGGTTATTTCCTCGACCACATTTTGCTCGCTGCTGGCGACCACCGCCTCGGCACCTGCCTTCAGCAGCAGGGCACGCTTCTCTCCGGTGCGGGTCATGGCGATGGGAATAGCGTTCAGCATGCGGGCAATCTGAATGGCGGCTAGTCCAACGCTGCTGGATGCCGCATTGATCAGCACCCGGTCGCCCGCTTTCAGATTGCCGAACTCCACCAGGGCACCGAACGCGGTGACGTACATCATCCAACTGGCCGCTGCCTGCTCAACGCTGAGGTTTTCTGGATGTTTTACAACCGCGCGAGCGGGAGCGTTGACCACTTCGCCGTACATGCCATAGTCGATAAAAGAGAAGGCCGGGATCACGCTGACGCTGTCGCCAGGTGTAAATTCGGTCACGTTTTTGCCCACGGCCTTCACGACGCCCGCCGCTTCATAGCCTGTTCGTGCGGGGAAGTGCGGCGCAATAACATACTGGCCTGTGCGATACATGATTTCGGCCCGGTTGATGCCAATGGCGCGAACCTGGATCTGGACTTCATTTTCGGCAGGTGCGGGCACTGCGATGTCCTGAATTTCAAGAACATCGGCACTGCCCGTTTGGTTAAAAACAACAACGTTGGACATCATTCACCTCTGCAAATTTTGCTTAACATGTAGGGTGAAATGTACCGGGCATGACGCTGCGGAAAAACCAGCGTTTGGGAACTTCACTGTTTCTCAGTGGGTAATAATCCCTGAAGCCGATCGCTGTTCGCCGCAAACAGCGCGGTTAGCCAGTCGATGAAGACCCTGACCTTTGGCGCCAGATAGCGTCTGTCGGGATAGAGCACCGAAATGGGTTTGGACGCTGTCGTGTAATCAGCAAGAATTTCAACCAGCTTGCCGGCGTGCAGCTGCGGGGCAAGTACGGCGTGGATCCCTTGCAATATCCCAAGACCTGCCAGTCCGCAGGAGAGTAAGATATCGGAGTTATCCACCAGCATGGTTTTTGTCGGGCGCAGGACGCGGATTTCGCCATTCTGGGTGAATCGCCAGTCCATCACCGTGCGGCTGTGGCCGGCAAAAAACATCACCGCCTGGTGTCCGCCGAGATCGTCCGGCGTTTCAGGCACGCCGAATTTGTCGAGATAGGCCGGGGCAGCGCAGGTCACGAGCCGCGCATTGCCCAGGCGGCGGGACACCAGAGATGAATCCTGCAATTCACCGATGCGGATCACGCAGTCAATCCCTTCTGCCACCATATCGATCCGGTGATCGGAGGAAGTCAACTCCAGTTCGATATCCGGATATTGTGCCTGAAAGGCAGACAGAGCGGGGATCAACACCGCATGCGCCAGAGAGAGAGGGGTATCGACGCGCAGGCGTCCTCGGGGTGGGCGGGTAGGTGAAAACGAGGCCATCACGTCATCCACCTCATGCAGGAGTATTTTTGCCCGTTGCAGGAAAGCGTCTCCCTCGGAGGTCAGGCTGATCCTGCGGGTGGTGCGATGCATTAACCGCGCGCCAAGCTCCTCTTCCAGCGTCTGAATGGCTTTGGTCACTGCGGGACGATGAAGGTGCAGGACATCGGCTGCGCGCGCAAAGCTTCCCTGTTCGGCCACCTCAACAAAGATGTTCATCAGCTCAAACATTCTGGCACTCATGTGGGTTTAGCCTTCTTCAGTGATTATTTCATTCTGGATAACAGTGTAATACGAAATTGCCGCTTTTTACCGTCATGCCAACCTCTTATGCTTTAGCCATCCAAACACGCGAGGTGATGATATGTCGATAATTCAGTCCTGGCAGGCGCCGATGGTTAACCGTAGGAAGGTGGGCGATGCCGTCGTGACCATGCTCAGCGATGGTTACCTCGATGCCTCATTTGAGCTGCTCTCCGGGATAACCGGATCGAAAGCCGAGGCGTTATTGCAAAAGCGGGGCGTGTCGGCACTGCCGCGCATGAACATTAATATCTACGTGATTCAGACGGGCGGTCATACCCTTCTGGTCGACAGTGGAGCCGGTAATTTTAAGGGCTGGGGAGGGCGACTGCCGGTCGCGCTGGCCGCGGCAGGAATCGATCCGCTGCAAATTGATACCCTTTTGCTCACCCACGCTCACCCCGATCACATTGGTGGTTTTGCTGGCCCCCTAGCCACGGCGCATTTTCGGCACGTTGAACGGCTGTTCGTCCACCAGGACGAGTTGGCTTTCTGGCGGAATAAAACGCTGCAGGCGAGCGCGCCGGAGGGCTTCAAGCCTGCCTTCGCGCTGGCGCAAAACGCCTTCGACGCGTATGACGACAAGCTAGTGCCTTTTAAGCAAAACGATATTTTGCCGGGCATCCAGGCCGTTCCGTTGCCGGGACATACGCCAGGGCATACCGGATATCTGGTCGGGAATGAACGCGACTCGCTGCTCATCTGGGGGGATATTGTGCACTTTCCGCATATTCAGGTTGAGCACCCGGAGGTGACTATCGCATTTGATAGCGATCCGGCCACCGCGGCCACCACCCGCAAGCGTCTGCTGGAGCAGGTGGCATCGGATAACCTCGGGGTCACCGGCATGCACTTCAACTCGCCGATCGGTGCGAAAGTGAAGCGTGAGGATGCGCTGTTTACCCTACACTATGACGGCTGGTCGCCGGCAGGATGATGCTTTGCTAAAATCCCCGCTCTGGATAGAATGACCCCTTCAGAGCGACGGGATAAAAATATGACCAGCAGAGTCGATTATCACATTGAAAAATATCTCCTGACGGAAGCCTCCGAGCCGGAGCGGCTGACCCGTCAGTGGGCAGAAGTGATGGACGAATGCCGCGAGCAACAGTCCGGTGCGCAAGACCGTCTGCGCTATGCGCTTCTCAATGTGGATTATGTCACCAGCTTTGAACTTCCCTTCAGATTACTGCTCACTCGGGCACCTCAGCTCATTGATACCATCAGGGATGAACTTGAGTTAAGCCAGAAGAATGTCCTCTTCAACGGGAAACGATTCGGCTGTGTGTACAGCCTGAAAATGAACCTGGACGGGATACCGGACGAATTCACTTATCATCTTAAAACCCGTATCCAGCGAAGTGACGTTGATGGGGGCAATGAAGTCCCTTACCGCAACATTGCCCAGCAGGTCAAAGCCCCCCGGGAACGTCTGCGCATGGCGCTGGAAAACGGGCTGTCCGTGACGGCCCTCGACGGGCTGTTCTGGTTTGGTATTCAGCGCATCGCCGCCGATGTGCAAAGATTACGCAAAGCCGGGGTGAGGATCGCCACGTCAGAAACAGAGGTGTTCGATAGCCTGACGAAGACCACCCGGCGTATCCCGGTTTATCGACTGGCCTGACGCGGGCGCGTCGGTTATTTCACCTTCAACAGGATGTCCATCAGCCCGGGAAAACGGGCATCCAGATCTTCTCGTCGCAAAGAGATCAAATTCTCACGCCCCTGAGGGCGCTGCCAGACAACGCCGCTTTCGCGTAGCACCCGCCAGTGGTGGGTCATGGTCGACTTCACCACGTCTTTCGGACGTAGCGCGTTACAGCTTAATTCACTGCCATCGGCCAGCCGGCGAATAATCGACAGGCGTAGCGGGTTGCCCAGGGCAAACAGCACATTTTCCAGCAGTATTTGTTCAGGTTCGGGGTGGTTTGGGATCATTGTTTTCCTGCGGCTGATGTCAGATTGAGCTATATCAACAATAGGTCAATCGTTAAAAAATAGTTCGATAATACTCGTACAATGGGACTATTATAGCAAACGAACGAATACGCGACCATCCTGGTCGTCACAACACTGTCTTAACGACATAAGGAAATATCATGCCCCGACCCATCCCTCTCGAACGTTATCGCAACATCGGTATCTCCGCGCATATCGATGCCGGTAAAACGACCACCACTGAGCGCATCCTGTTTTACACCGGGATGAGCCACAAATTGGGTGAAGTACACGATGGCGCGGCAACAACAGACTGGATGGCGCAGGAGCAAGAGCGTGGTATCACCATTACCTCCGCTGCGGTGAGCTGCTTCTGGCCCGGTATGGACAGAGGGTTTGAACCGCACCGGATCAACATTATCGACACCCCAGGGCACGTGGATTTCACCATTGAGGTGGAACGTTCCATGCGCGTGCTCGACGGTGCGGTGATGGTGTATGACTCCGTCGGCGGCGTGCAGCCGCAGTCAGAAACCGTCTGGCGTCAGGCGAACAAATACCACGTTCCGCGGTTGGCCTTCGTCAACAAAATGGACCGCCCGGGGGCCGATTTCTTCCGCGTGGTGCGGATGATGCAGGAGCGTCTGAAAGCGAATCCCGTTCCGATCGTGATCCCGGTCGGTGCGGAAGATCATTTCACTGGCGTGGTCGATCTCATCAAGATGCGGACCATTTTGTGGGACGATGCCACGCAGGGCATGGCGTTTAACTACGCCCCGGTGCCTGCCGATTTACTGGCGACGGCCCAGGAGTGGCGTGAAAAAATGGTCTCCGCGGCGGCGGAAGCCAGCGACGCGTTGATGGATAAATACCTGGAAACGGGCAGCCTGGATGAAGCTGAAATCATCAAAGGGCTGCGGATCCGGACCATTTCCGGTGAGATTCAGCCAATGCTGTGCGGAAGTGCCTTTAAAAACAAAGGGGTGCAGCGCATGCTCGATGCGGTCATTGAGCTCATGCCGTCTCCGTTGGACGTTCCCGCCATTGACGGCGTGGATGAAAAGGGGCAGCACGCAGAGCGTCACCCAAGCGACGACGAGCCGTTCTCGGCGCTGGCGTTCAAACTGATGAGCGACCCATACGTCGGGCAACTGACCTTTATTCGCGTTTATTCCGGCGTGCTGAAAAAAGGCGATGCCGTATACAACCCGGTGAAGGGCAAAAAAGAGCGCATCGGACGTATTGTGTTGATGCATGCCAACGATCGCCATGAGGTGGATGAACTGCGCGCGGGCGATATCGCGGCCTGCGTCGGCTTAAAAGATGTCACCACGGGCGACACGTTAACCGACCCGAATGCGGTGATCACGCTTGAGCGCATGGAGTTCCCGGACCCGGTGATTTCTCTGGCGATTGAGCCAAAAACCAAAGCCGATCAGGAGAAGATGGGTATCGCCTTGCAACGGCTGGCGGCTGAAGATCCGTCGTTCCGTCTGCACACTGACGAAGAGTCCGGCCAGACGATCATCTCCGGAATGGGGGAGTTGCACCTGGAAATTATCGTCGATCGCATGAAGCGCGAGTTTGGCGTAGAGGCGAACATCGGGCGTCCGCAGGTCACCTACCGCGAAACTATTCGCAAAACGGTGAAAGACATCGAAGGTAAATTTGTCCGTCAGTCCGGGGGGAAAGGGCAATATGGGCATGTGGTACTGAGTCTTGAGCCGTTAGAGCCGGGCAGTGGCTTCAAATTTGAAGACGCCACCAAAGGCGGCGTAGTGCCGCGAGAGTACATCCCTTCGGTGGAAAAAGGGCTTCGCGAAGCCATGAACACCGGCGTGCTGGCGGGGTATCCGGTGGTTGATCTCAAAGCGACCCTGACATTTGGTTCGTACCACGACGTTGACTCGTCGGAGATGGCGTTCCGCATGGCAGCGATCCTCGGTTTCAAAGAGGGGGTGCGCAGAGCCGACCCGGCGATCCTTGAACCGATGATGCATGTCGAAGTGGAAACGCCGGAAGAGTATGCCGGAAACATCATGGGCGATCTCTCTTCCCGTCGCGGCATGGTGCAGGGTATGGAAGAGCAGTACGGTAGCCAGATTATTCGTGCCGACGTACCGCTGGCCGAGATGTTCGGTTATGCCACCACGCTGCGCTCGATGTCACAGGGGCGTGCGACCTACACCATGGAGTTCCATCATTTCGCGGAAGCACCGCGCAATGTTGCGGATGAGATTATTGCACGGCGTGCGAAGTAGTTAATTAAATGAGAAGGGCACTGTCATGACAGTGCCCTTTTTTACGCCGTGATCCTGTGATACCAGCTGTCTTTGCTGATAATGTTGCATTTTATTGTTGCGGATTTTAGCGTAGTACCTGTGGTTAATGTCTCATTTATTATTTTGGTAAGCACCAACAATTAGCGATTTTTTAGGAGGTTACCATTTAACGAAAAGTATCACCAGTGCCAAAAATACAGGTATTGGCCATAATGGCCCATCCGGGAAAAAGTGTAATAGAGCGAATGTGAACGCTATGGTCAATATGGCCGGGCCATAATACGAAAGCAATGACCTGAAAATACGTTTAAACAACCTGCCGATAAGATTTATCATAATTATCTAATCATCCTTATGATGGTATCGGCAATGCCCCTCTCTGATGTTGATTGCTGAAATGCACCCGCTTGTCCAAATAAGGGTTCTACCAGGAAATACATCATTTCTAGCTCTTGAACATACAGCGCAGAGTAATAGGAGGGATAGGTGTAATGAAGGCGACGGGCGCTATCCGCGGCCTTCTGAACGACGCCGTATAGCCCTGTGACGCCGATAAGTGCGCCGACTTTTCCACCAACCAGGGCGCTCATGTTAAGGCTTAAGTTCAAGCCGATAGCGACGGCAGAGGCAACCGCTAACGCGAATCCTGCATTTGTGAGTGCGCTTGCAGCGATATGCACGTTAGCTGCCATTAACATTTTTTTTATGTGTTCTATTTGTTCGGTTGTTTTAAATCGAAATATTCCTTCAAAATATATTTTAAGCATGTCATAGACGATGTCTCTATGCATCATAAGATGGACGACACTATTTTTGAATCGAATATCTTCCGTTTTTTGTTGCTGGCATACATCCTGATATTCATCAGTAAAGCAGGATGCGTAATACAGCGCGCGCGTTGCACCTTCACCTATCATTTCAATCTGATTTGATACAGATTTTCCGACACCTGTTAATGCGTGATCGAGTTTTATCGCGAGAATTTTATTAGCCTGCAAAAAATCTATGACTTCATTTCGGTAGTACATAGCTACTCCATGCTAATTTTCATTGAATCCAATCGTTCTCATGCAATATCCTCTCTTTTGTCGCGTTATGCTAAGCATAAAATGTCATAGAAAATCATTATAATTCAGAGGAATACAACACCGGAATCAATCCGGGGCTTTCACCATCTTCCCACTGGTGACAAAAGTTCCGGCACCCAGATGATGCAGCGTATTCAGTTTATCCCCGTCGAACTGCCAGCGACCGGCGACGAACGCCCGTTCATCTGCCGCAGCCGACACCACTTCACCAAACAGAGTGTCGTATTTTTCGGCGGCGGCTGTCACCGGCAGTAACCGGCACTCCATCCACGCCAGGCACTTCTCCTCAATTACCGGCAAACCCAGCTCTGGGCCATTGATGACCGGAATGCCATAGCAGTTGAATTTATCCTCGTCGCGTCCGCTGACGCTGCCTACGGCGTATGTCCAGTTTGCTGCAGCCACACCCGGAATGACGATGCCAAATTTTCCGCTGCGTTCAATCAGCTCCCGTGACCAGGCGCTTTTGTCCACCACAATAGCAATGCGTGGAGGTTCAAACTCAACGGGCATTGACCAGGCTGCGGCCATGACGTTGCGCCTGCCGATGCTCTCATCGCGGCTGGTGATAAGAACGGTAGGGCCATGATTTAACAAACGGCTGGCGTGCTTTAACTCAACGGGGCGAAATGCGCTCATAACAATTCCTCTTAGCTAGTCTTCAGGCATTAAACGTCTGAAGGGCATAAGAAATCAAGACGCAACATTTACGTCATGATTTCGTCACATTCGCTCCCTACAGTGGCGGACAGTAAATCCCAAAGAGGATAACAATATGCTGACCTCCATAACGCTCAAAAGCGTCTCGTATGCTTTTGGGGTGAATACCGTTTTGAATCAAATCGATCTGCACATTGATGCAGGCAGTGTGGTTGCACTGCTTGGACCATCAGGCTGCGGGAAAAGTACGTTACTACGGCTACTGGCAGGCTTAACGCAGCCCGCTGGGGGAGAAATCCACTTTGGTGAACGCAAGGTCGCGAAAGCGGGCTGGTCGCTGCCGCCCGAGGCGCGCGATATCGGCATGGTCTTCCAGGACTATGCGCTCTGGCCGCACATGACGGTGGCGCAGAATGTCGCTTTCCCGCTGAAGATGCGCAATGTCCCTCGTCAGGAACGCGATGCACGCGTTACTCAGGCGCTTTCCCGCGTGGGGTTAAGCGCATTCGCCGATCGCAAGCCGGCAGGGCTTTCAGGCGGGCAACAGCAGCGCGTGGCGCTGGCCCGTGCGATTGTCGCGGAACCTCGGGTGCTGCTCTTTGACGAACCGCTCTCCAACCTTGACAGCGAACTGCGCGAATCACTGTGTCAGGAGATGGCCATTTTACTGCGCCAGCTCGGGACAACCGCCGTGTATGTTACCCACGACCGTCGGGAGGCTGAAATTCTGGCCGATCGCATCGTGCATTTATCTGCTGGCAGCGTTGCTGCCGATCGTTTGATTTCATCCTCAGGGGAGTTTGCATGAAAGCCACAATGTCTGTGAAAAAAGGAGTTCTGCTCGCGATGGCGTTATCTTCCGTCATGATGTCCAGCGCCCATGCGCTGACGGTGTACACCGCAGGCCCGGGTTCACTGGCCAAGAATCTGGCTAGCGGGTTTGAAAAGAAAACCGGCGTCAAAGTCGACATTTTCCAGGCGACAACCGGCAAGGTGATGGCGCGTCTGGAAGCTGAACAGGCTAACCCGCAGGCGGATGTGCTGATTTCCGCCTCATGGGATACGGCGGAAGATCTCCATACTCGCGGCTGGCTGCTGCCGTACCAGAGCGCCAATGCAGAAAAAGTCCCAGCCGATCTGAAATCCGCAGATTACGTGGCGCAGGGCATTTCGGCGCTGGGGATTGTCTGGAACACCAAAAGCGGTACGCCGGAACCAAAAGAGTGGAAGGACCTGACCACCGACGCGTTCAAAAACAAGGTGACCACGCCCGATCCGGCGCTGTCGGGTGCGTCACTGGATTTGCTGATCGGGCTGCAAAATGGCATGGGCGACAAAGCCTGGTCGCTGTTTGATGAGCTGAAAAAGAACGGCATGGTCGTCAGCGGCCCGAATGCGCAAGCCGTGACGCCCGTGATGCAGGGGGCGAAAGCCGCGGTGTTTGGTGCGGTTGACTATGTCTCCTATGGCAACATCAACCAGGGTGAATCCCTGAAGGTGATCTTCCCGGCAAGCGGGACGGTGATTGCCCCGCGCCCGATGATGATCCTGAAGTCGACGCAGCACGCGGATGATGCAAAAGCCTTTGTTGACTACGTGCTCTCCCCGGAAGGTCAGGCAATGGTCGCCGATGCGTGGCTGATGCCTGCGCGTGAAGATGTCAACGCGAAGCGTCCGCTGCTTAACGAACTGAACGTGCTGCCGACCAAAAGCGAAGGCACCAGCTCGCGTAGCGATATCCTCAAGCGTTTTAACGCCATTTTCTCTCTGTAATTCACCCGACGGGGGCAACCCCGTCTTCAGGATTGCCTTGTGAATCAACGAACTTTATCGGTGATGACGCTGGCGCTGCTCGTCATATTGGTGGCGCTGCCGTTGTCATTTATCGCCTTACAGGCTGTGTTTCCGCAGTTCAGCGCGGGCGTACTGACGGGCGCGTTTAGCGGGGTGCAGGCGCTGCTCGCCCAACCGCAGCTGTCCACCATGCTGGCGGGGACCCTTCAGGTAGGCATTGGCGTGGCGCTTGTCAGCGCGTTGATCGGTTTTCCGCTCGGGGTGGCGCGGGGACTGCTGAATTTGCCGTTCCCGCGACTCTGGGATTTACTGTTCCTCATCCCGTTTTTGACGCCGCCCTATATTGCGGCACTGTCGTGGATGCTGGTGCTGCAAACGAACGGTTATTTACAGCAGATAATCGGTATCAACCTTAATGATGTGCTGTTTAGCAAAACCGGTATTGTGCTGGTAATGGCGCTGAACATTTTCCCGGTGGTGTATTTTGCCGTCTCCCGCAGCCTGCTGGCGAGTGGGCAACGTCTTGCGCGGGTTGCCCGCGTGCACGGTGCGAGTGCGGGAAGGGCGTTCTGGCATATCACACTGCCGATGCTTTCTCCGTCGCTGGCGGCGGGGATGCTGCTGGCGTTTACGCTGGCGATTGAAGAGTTCGGCGTCCCCGCGGCGCTGGGAACGCGAGCAGGCGTCATGATGCTCACCACCGATATCGAAAAGAAGCTGGCTGACTGGCCGGTCGACCTTTCGGGGGCATCAATGCTCTCTGTGGTTCTGGTAGCCATTGCGCTCGGTGCCTGGGGACTACAGAAAAAACTGACCGGTCATCACGATGTTACCAGCGTGACGGGCAAACCCACTGAGAATACCGGCGCAGACGCAGGCCTCTTTACGCTGCCGATTGTGGCGGTGATGGGCGTGGTCGGCTGTATCGCGGCGATCTTGCCGGGGCTTTCAATGGCACTTTCTGGGATATTGGGCACGTTATCCGGCGGCGTGACGCTTGAAAACGTGACGTTGTCACACTACGTCGCGTTATTTAGCCAGCAGGGTGATGCGCTTTCCGCCCTGGGAACCAGTTTGTCGCTGGCATTGGGTACGGCCTTCATCACCGGTCTGCTCGGGCTGTTGGCTTCGTGGCTGGTGGTGGTGCAAAAGATAAAGGGGCGTGGCGTGCTGGACGCGCTTTCGCTAATGCCCGCGGCGTTACCGGGGATTGTGGTGGGGGTCGGGTTGATCTTGCTGTGGAACCGACCGTTCTGGCCCGTCTCGCCATACAATAGCTGGGTTATCTTGCTGTTTTCGTATTGCTGTCTTTTGTTGCCGTGGCCGGTACGGTACGTCGGCAGCGCGCTGCGTCAGCTTGGCGGGAATCTTGAGCCTGCGGCGCGCGTTCACGGCGCATCGGCATTTCAGGCCTTACGCTTTATCGTCATGCCGTTGGTTTCTCCCGCGCTGCTCGCCGCGATGCTGATGGTGTTCGCAATAGCGTCTCGCGAGCTGGTGACCTCTCTTTTGCTGGCGCCCGCGGGAACCCAGACGGTATCGGTCTTTATCTGGCGGCAGTTTGAGCAAGGATCGGTCGGACAAGGAATGGCGATGGCAACATTGACGCTGCTTACCGGGCTGGTGTTGATGCTAAGCGCGCTGGGCATCATGCAGCGTAATTCGCGATCTTAAAAAGCACTTTTGCGCATATGGCGAGGGGAAAATAGTTTATAAACAAGGAATATCACCTAAAGGAAGCTAAACATGTCCCCATTTCTGAGTGCTTATTTTTCCCGTACGGGCTGGCAGCAGCCCGCATCGGTTGATATCGACTCCCTTCGTGCGCTGCATTTACACCACAACAGTGCGATTCCCTTCGAGAATATTGACGTCGTTTTGCCGCGCGAGATCCATCTGGACGATAGGAGCCTGGTGGATAAGCTGGTCACTGCCCGTCGCGGAGGATATTGCTTCGAGCAAAACGGTTTGTTCGAGCGCGTGTTGCGCGAGGTCGGGTTCACGGTGCGTAGCGTGCTGGGACGTGTGGTGTTAGCGAACCCGCCGCAGATGCCGCCGCGTACGCACCGTCTGCTGCTGGTTGAGCTGAACGGCGAGCGCTGGATTGCCGACGTCGGCTTTGGTGGACAGACGCTGACGGCGCCGATTCGTTTAGTCGCCAACGAAGAACAAGCAACGCCGCACGGGATGTATCGTTTATTGAGTGAAGGTAATGACTGGGTACTGCAGTTCCGTCACCATGAGCATTGGCAGTCGATGTATCATTTTGATCTGGCGATACAATATTCCAGCGATTATGTGATGGGCAACTTCTGGTCAGCCCACTGGCCGCAGTCGCATTTTCGCCATCATCTGTTGATGTGCCGCCATCTGCCTGACGGCGGCAAGCTGACGCTGACTAACTTCAACTTCACGCACTGGAAAAATGGTCACGTGGAGGAGCAGATCCATTTAGCGGATGCGGCGGCGCTGTATCAACTGATGCAGGAGCGATTTGGCCTCGGCGTTGACGATCCGAAGCACGGCTTCTCGCTGGCAGAACTGACGGCGGTAATGGCGGGGTTTGATACTCATCCGCAGGCGGGGAAATAGTGTGACGTTCAGGGCAGGCTGATGCCCTGAGTCCAGCCCTCTCCCCAAAAGGGAGAGGGAAACACCGGGCACACAATCACCGACGTGAACGCACCACCTGATACCGACGCGTCAGATACTCCACCGGTGCGCTCCAGACGTGTACCAGACGCGTAAACGGGAACAGCAGGAAGATCGTCATTCCCAACACCAGATGCACGCGGAAGATAAATGCCACGCCGTCAAGATGCGCGGATGCACCACCGCGGAAGGTCACCACCGCCTGTGCCCAGTCCACCAGTTTTAGCATTTCGCTGCCGTCCGGATGTTGGGCGGAGAACGGAATGGTGGTCAGACCCAGAATGCACTGGATCAGCAGCACGCAGAGGATCAGAATATCCGCCGTGGAGGAGGTTGCGCGAATGCGTGGGTTGGTCAGACGACGAATCAACAGGCCCGCGCCGCCCACCAGCGTGAGCACCCCGCACACGCCGCCGGCGATCATCGCCAGCAGCTGTTTCTGCGACATCGGCAGAAACCAGGAATAGACCCAGTGCGGTGTCAGCATGCCAAACAGATGTCCGAAGAAAATCCCCAGAATACCGATGTGGAACAGATTCGACCACAGCACCATTCCGCGCTTATCCAGCATCTGGCTGGAGGAAGCGCGCCAGGTGTACTGGCCATAATCGTATCGTAGCCAGCTGCCCAACAGAAAAACGGTGCCGCAAAGATACGGGTAAATATCGTAGAAAAAGACGTTCAGATACTGGATCATTTTGGGCCTCCGGCGCTGACGTCGACATACTGCGGGGCGACGTCCTGGCTAAAGCGTCGTTGATATTGCTGCATCGGCGAACTGTCACAGGCTGTGGCGTTGTCCTCGATAAATTTAACCTGTTCCTCTTCCCACACGGCGTCCAGCGCCTGACGGGTGTCATCGCGCTTTTCACCGGAAACCTGCTGCGTCACGCTGTCGCTGGACAAACGGCTGCCGGCAAGCACCAACAGGGCATCAAACAGCTGATAATGCGCCACGCCGCGTTGTTTCAGGCGACCACCAATCAGCGCCAGGATAGGCGCGACGTTCTGCAGCCCGTCGCGTGCCTCCGGGTCGGTAACGATGCTCAGGTATTCCAGATAAAGTGGCAGATAGTCCGGTAGCTCGCGGCAGTCCAGCTGCAGACCGGCTTTTTCGTACTGGCCCATCAGGTCAACCATTGCCTGACCGCGATCGCGGGATTCGGCATGAACATGTTCGAACAGCAGCAGCGACGTTGCGCGGCCGCGCTCAAACACTTCACACCACTCCGCCTGTTTATCCAGAAGCGGTGCGCTTAGGTGCCGACGGGCAAACGGCAGCAGCATCGGCGCGTCCTGCTCGATGAGCGAAAGCGCTTCCTCGCGGCTTTCCCACAGGGTTTCATCCGGATACTCAATCAGCAGCGCGATGATTTTGAGGATCTGCATTATTCTCCCTCCCCATGCTCGCGCACCTCGGAGATGTTGATGGCATCAATACGGTGGCTGTTAAAGAGGTTGAATTTGGTGTCGGAGCCGTGGCAGCCGTCGCCAAAGGTAAAGCCGCAGCCGTTTTTCTCCGGGAAGGCGTCCTGCGCCATTTCGCGGTGACTGGTCGGGATGACGAAGCGATCTTCGTAGTTGGCGATGGCCAAATAGCGGTACATCTCCTCAACCTGTTCAACGCTCAAACCGACTTCCTCAATGGCACGGGTGTCGGTCACGCCTTCAACGGTCTGGGAACGTTTGTAGTGGCGCATGGCCATCATACGTTTCAGCGCGCGGAGCACCGGGCCGGTATCGCCCGCGCTGAGCATGTTTGCCAGATACTGAACCGGAATACGCAGGTTCTCAACCGCAGGCAACACGCCGTCGTTCATCGGCAGACCGCCCGCGTCAGCGTAGGACTGGATCGGTGACAGCGGTGGAACATACCAAACCATCGGCAGGGTGCGGTATTCCGGGTGCAGCGGCAGAGCCAGCTTCCAGTCCATCGCCATTTTATAGACAGGGGACTTTTGCGCGGCTTCAATCACGTTGGCTGGGATGCCTTGCTTCAACGCCTCTTCAATTACCGCTGGGTCGTGCGGGTTGAGGAACACGTCGCACTGACGTTCGTACAGGTCGGTTTCATGCTCGGTGCTGGCCGCTTCTTCGATGCGGTCTGCGTCATACAGCAGCACGCCGAGGTAGCGGATGCGTCCGACGCAGGTTTCGGAGCAGACGGTGGGCTGGCCGGATTCAATGCGCGGATAACAGAAAATGCATTTTTCAGATTTGCCGCTCTTCCAGTTGAAGTAGATTTTTTTGTACGGACAGCCGCTGATGCACATGCGCCAGCCGCGGCATTTGTCCTGGTCAATCAGCACGATGCCGTCCTCTTCACGTTTGTAGATAGCGCCGCTCGGGCAGGTGGCGACACAGCTCGGGTTGAGGCAATGTTCGCACAGGCGCGGCAGATACATCATGAAGGTGTTTTCAAACTGGCCGTACATCTCTTTCTGGATCTTCTGGAAGTTTTGGTCGCGGGCGCGTTTCTCAAACTCGCCGCCGAGCAGCTCTTCCCAATTGGGGCCGCCGACAATTTTGTCCATCCGCTTGCCGCTGATCAGCGAACGCGGGCGGGCGGTGGGCAGATGGTCGCCCTCCGGGGCGCGGTGAAGATCCTGATAATCAAAGGTGAAGGGTTCGTAGTAATCGTCGATGCCCGGCAGAGACGGGTTGGCGAAGATTTTTGACAGTACGCCGACGCGGTTACCGAGGCGAGGCGTTAGCTTGCCGGTAATGCCGCGCACCCAGCCGCCTTGCCACTCCTCCTGGTCCTCCCAGTTTTTCGGGTAGCCGATGCCCGGTTTGGTTTCGACGTTGTTGAACCACGCATATTCCATCCCTTCACGTCCGGTCCAGACGTTTTTACAGGTGACCGAGCAGGTGTGGCAACCAATGCATTTATCGAGATTCAGTACCATTCCAACCTGTGAGCGTATTTTCATTTTTTCGCCTCCTGTACCTGATCCCGACCTTCGCCGTCCAGCCAGTTAATGTTTTTCATTTTGCGGATCATGATGAACTCGTCGCGGTTGGAGCCGACGGTGCCGTAATAGTTGAAGCTGTACGCCAGCTGCGCGTAACCGCCGATCATGTGCGTCGGTTTCGGGCAAACGCGCGTCACCGAGTTGTGGATACCGCCACGGCGTCCCGTCACCTCTGACCCTGGAATGTTCAGAATGCGTTCCTGGGCGTGGTACATCATGGTCATACCCGGCGGCACGCGCTGGCTGACTACCGCACGGGCGGTGAGGGCGCCGTTAGCGTTGAAGGCTTCGATCCAGTCGTTATCCTCAATGCCCAGTTCTTTCGCATCGGCTTCGCTGATCCAGACGATTGGCCCACCGCGCGACAGGGTTTGCATCAGCAGGTTTTCGCTGTAGGTGGAGTGGATGCCCCATTTCTGGTGCGGGGTCAGGAAGTTGAGCGCCTTTTCCGGGAAGCCGTTCGGCGGGATCTCGCGCATATGGGTAACGCTGCGGGTATCAATAGGCGGACGGTAGGCCACCAGGCTCTCGCCAAAGGCACGCATCCACGCATGATCCTGATACAGCTGCTGGCGGCCTGAAAGCGTACGCCAGGGGATCAGCTCATGCACGTTGGTATAGCCCGCGTTATACGAAACATGCTCGCTCTCAAGCCCTGACCACGTTGGGCTGGAAATGATTTTGCGCGGCTGTGCCTGAATATCACGGAAGCGGATTTTCTCGTCTTCCTTGTTGATTGCCAGGTGCGTGTGATCGCGTCCGGTCAGCTGACCGAGCGCTTCCCAGGCTTTTACCGCAACCTGGCCGTTGGTTTCGGGGGCCAGGGCGAGGATCACCTCGGAGGCATCAATCGCCGTTTCAATCAGCGGTCGACCTTTTGCCGGGCCGTCGAGCTTGACGTAGTTGAGCTTGCCGAGGAAGTCGACCTCGTTTTGGGTGTTCCACGAAATGCCTTTCCCGCCGTTACCGAGCTTATCCAGCAGCGGGCCGAGAGAGGTAAAGCGTTCGTAAGTTTCAGGATAATTACGTTCGACCACCGCAATGCTCGGTGCGGTTTTGCCGGGTATTAAATCGCATTCACCTTTGCGCCAGTCCTGAATATCAAACGGCTGGGACAGCTCGGCCGGGGAGTCATGCTGTAGCGGCTGGAGCACCACGTCCGTTTCCGTGCCCAGGTGGCCGACGCACACTTCGGAGAAGACTTTGGCGATGCCTTTGTAGATTTCCCAGTCGCTGCGGGACTCCCAGGCGGGGTCGACGGCCGCTGAAAGCGGGTGAATAAACGGATGCATATCCGAGGTATTCATGTCGTCTTTTTCATACCAGGTGGCGGTCGGCAGGACGATATCGGAAAACAGACAGGTGCTGGACATGCGAAAATCGAGCGTCACCAGCAGGTCGAGCTTGCCTTCGATGGCCTTCGTTTGCCATTCCACCTCTTCAGGCTTCACGTCATCGGTTGAGCCCAGATCCTCACCCTGAATGCCGCTTTCGGTACCGAGCAGGTATTTGAGCATGTACTCGTGCCCTTTACCGGACGAGCCGAGCAGGTTAGAACGCCAGACAAACAGGTTACGGGGGTGATTTTTGCCGTTGTCAGGCTGTTCACAGGCAAAGCGGATATCGCCCGATTTCAGCGCCTGCACGGTGTAGTCCTGCGGGGTCATCCCGGCCGCTTCGGCCCGCGCTTTTACGTGCAGCGGGTTGAGGTTGAGCTGGGGTGCCGACGGCAGCCAGCCCATGCGCTCGGCGCGGACGTTGAAGTCGATCAGATGCCCGGTAAATTTTGACGCATCCGCCAGCGGAGAGAGCAGCTCCTGCGCGGTCAGTTTCTCATAGCGCCACTGGCTGGCGTGGTTGTAGAAGTAGGAGGTGCTGTTCATCTGGCGCGGCGGGCGGTTCCAGTCCAGCGCGAAGGCCAGCGGCAGCCAGCCGGTTTGCGGGCGCAGCTTTTCCTGGCCGACATAGTGTGACCAGCCGCCACCGCTCTGCCCAACGCACCCGCAGAAGACCAGCATGTTGATCATCCCACGGTAGTTCATGTCCATGTGGTACCAGTGGTTCACACCGGCACCGAGGATGATCATGGAGCGCCCGTGGGTTTTGTGCGCCGTGTCGGCAAATTCACGGGCGATTTTTTCAATCAGAAAAGCCGGCACGCCGGTGATTTGCTCGCCCCAGGCCGGGGTATAGGCTTTAACCTCGGCATAGTTGGCTGCGGCGTTGCTGTCTTCCAGACCGCGATCCAGGCCGTAGTTGGCGAGCAGCAGGTCGTAGACGCTGACCACGCGTTTCTGGCTACCGTCCGCGAGGGTCAGCGTTTTGCTCGGCACCCGACGCGTCAGCACCGGTTCCTGCTTCACGCTGCGAAAATGCGGATTTTCGTTGCCGCCAAAGTACGGAAACGCGACATCAGCAATGTTGTCGTGAGTGATGAGCAATGAGAGCGCCAGCTCGGTTTCCTGACCCGCCGCCAGCGATTCAAGATTCCATTTGCCTTTTTCGCCCCAGCGAAAGCCTATCGATCCGTTTGGCGCCACCAGATTACCGGCAACGTCAAAGGCAATGGTTTTCCATTCCGGGTTGTTGGCTTCACCCAGCCCCTCGGCCAGATCGGACGCGCGCAGCATGCGTCCAGGAACCACGCGGCCATCTTCCTGCTCGTCGAGTAACACCAGCATCGGCATGTCGGTGTAGCGGCGACAGTAGTTCAGGAAGTAATCGCTTGGGTTATCGAGGTGGAATTCTTTGAGGATCACGTGCCCCATCGCCATGGCCAGGGCGCTGTCGGTGCCTTGTTTCGGGGCCAGCCACTGGTCGCTTAGCTTGGCGACTTCCGAGAAGTCAGGGGTGATGGCAACGGTTTTGGTGCCCTTGTAACGGACTTCGGTAAAAAAGTGGGCGTCAGGGGTACGTGTCTGCGGGACGTTCGAGCCCCAGGCGATAATGTAGCTGGAGTTGTACCAGTCGGCCGATTCCGGTACGTCGGTCTGTTCGCCCCAGGTCATCGGTGATGCAGGCGGTAAATCACAATACCAGTCGTAGAAGCTCAGGCAGGTTCCCCCGAGCAGAGAGAGATAGCGCGTACCGGCAGCGTAGGACACCATCGACATCGCCGGGATAGGCGAGAAACCGGCCACGCGATCCGGTCCATAATTCTTGATAGTCCAGACGTTGGCGGCAGCAATCAGCTGGTTCAACTCTTTCCAGTTAGAGCGGATAAACCCGCCACGCCCACGCGCCTGTTTGTAGCTTTGCGTTTTTTGCGGATCGCTTTGGATGGCATCCCAGGCCAGAACCGGATCGTTATGCTGCGCCAGCGCGTCGCGCCACAGCTCAATCAGCCTGCGGCGCACCAGCGGATATTTCAGGCGATTCGCGCTGTACAGATACCAGGAGTAGCTCGCGCCGCGCGGGCAGCCGCGCGGTTCATGGTTGGGCAGGTCAGGGCGGGTGCGCGGATAGTCGGTCTGCTGCGTTTCCCAGGTCACCAGTCCATTTTTGACGTAAATCTTCCAGCTGCAGGAGCCGGTACAGTTTACGCCGTGGGTGGATCGCACAATTTTGTCGAACTGCCAACGCTGGCGGTAGCTGTCCTCCCAGTCACGGTTAGTGTTGTACACCTGCCCGTGCCCATTGGCGAAGCTCTCGCCCTTTTGTTTAAAATACCGGAAGCGATCCAACAGTTTACTCATGACATTTCTCCTGCTTCGAGAGCACTGCCGAAGGGCGCTGCATCACTCTCCGGCGATAATGTAGTTATTATTTTTTTGCGGATTTACGGCCATACACCAGCCAGGTGACGAATACGCAGACGATGTAAAACACCAGGAACACTTTCATAGCGCCCACTGGTGAACCCGTCATCGCCAGTGAGGTGCCAAAGGCTTTCGGGATAAAGAAGCCGCCGACGGCACCAATCGCTGAGATAAAGCCCAGCGCCGCGGCGGTTTCGGTGACGGCTTCACGCTGCGCCTGTTCGTCTGTTCCACCCTGTTGCTTCACGCGGGTGAGGGTGATCTGGCGAAAGATAATCGCAATCATCTGGAACGTGGAGCCGCTGCCCAGCCCGGCGGTGAGGAACAGCCCCATAAAGACCAGATAAAAGGCCATGAAATTTCCCGACCCGGAACCGGGAAGGGTCAGGAACAGCAGCGCGCTGAAAATCGCCATAAACACGAAGTTGATTAGCGTTACGCGAACGCCCCCGAGCTTGTCAGAGATCATCCCGCCCGCTGAGCGTGCCAGCGCGCCAATCAAAGGGCCAAAGAAGGCGAGGTGAAGAATGTTCACGTCAGGGAACTGGGTTTTCGACAGCATGGCAAAGCCTGCCGAGAAACCGATAAATGATCCGAACGTTGCCAGATAGAGCAGGCTCAACAGCCAGAGATGAAAACGCTTCAGTACCGGGAGCTGGCTGGCAATGGAGGCCTTAGAGCTGGCGATATCATTCATGCCAAAAAAAGCGGCAATGGTTGCCAGCAGCAGCAGCGGCGCCCAGATCCAGGCAGCATTGGCTAACCACAGAGAGGAACCGTCTTGTTGAGGGACCCCGTTAACGCCCAGGAAGGTGAACATGGGCAGGAATATCACCAGCGGGGCGACCATCTGCATGACGCTGACGCCCAGGTTACCCAGCCCGCCATTGATCCCTAACGCGCTGCCCTGTTTGGCTTTCGGGAAGAAGAAGCTGATATTCCCCATGCTGGAGGCAAAGTTCGCGCCGGCAAACCCGCAAAGCAGCGCGATGATAATAAATACGCTGTAGGGCGTGGCGGTATTTTGAATAGCGATCCCCAGCCAGACGCAGGGAATTATCAGGATCACCGTGCTTAATACTGTCCAGTAGCGCCCGCCAAATATCGGCACCATAAAAGAGTAGGGGACGCGCAGTATTGCACCGGACAACGAAGGTAATGCGGTGAGCATGAACAGCTGATCGGTCGTGAAATTAAATCCGACTTTATTGAGGTTGACCGCGATGGCGCTAAATAACATCCACACGCAAAACGCTAAAAGAAGACAAGCCACAGAAATCAATAGATTTCTTCGCGCGATATGTTTCCCTTTATTCTCCCAAAATTGTGCGTTTTCAGGTTTCCAATTACTTAATAGATAATGATTATTTTTCTCACTTTGTTGTGACATATCGCCCTCGCACTGACCCACAATGTAAAAAAAGTGAAATAAAAACAGTTAGATGGATAACTATTTAGAGTTGAAGTTATTGGATGTTTTGGGATACATCTGAAAGGATAGATAAAAAAGCGCACCCCAGAGTTTCGAAAGGGAATGAGGGGGACGCTTTATGTGTTACTAATTGTAAATTTTGGCGAAAATAAATACTCCATAGGGAGTATTAAAATAATTCAAGGGTAATCATTTTATCAAGATGATTATTAAACGCGGCGTCATCCATTTCGGGCATGTTTAATACATATATTCCGTCAAGGCCGCAGACCAGACCAATTAAGCGCCACGCGATATTTTCTGCCCGGTCGGTAAGGATAAAAATACCCGCTTCTGCACCCGCGCGGATAATCGCGACAGTTTCCTGGTGCCACATTTCCATCGTCAGGACGTAGGCGTCTTTAATTTCCGCATCACGGCTGGCCAGGATCTGTGCTTCCCGCCATAGGCGGATATAAGGTTCCAGCCCGCCTTCATCGCTACCGAGCATGGCATGCAGCCGCTCCCGCCAGCTGGCATTTTCACCCACCACCTCGGCGTCAAGCAGTTCGCGGATCACGCGGATAAACGCCAGCGACTTCAGCTCACCGGCGGAAGCGAAATGGTGATGTACCTGCCCGGTCGCAACGCCGGCTTCTGCGGCGATACGGCGCACCGTCATTGCTGCCAGCCCTTCCGCCAGCGCCACGCGCATAGCCGCCTGAAGGATATCCTCCCGCCGTTCATCTTTGCTTAGATAAGGCATTATTTCTCACTCTCAATGGGAACGAAACGAGTGTAACAAAGAGCTGGACAAGTGTTCAACTTTACGTAGGATCGCATTCTGGACATGTGTCCAGGTTTTCATGTTAAAAGGAAATTTATGTTTCGTCAGTGGTTAGCGTTAGTGATTATCGTGCTGGTCTATATTCCGGTAGCGATTGACGCGACGGTGCTGCACGTTGCTGCGCCGACATTGAGTATGACGCTGGGTGCCAGCGGCAACGAATTGCTGTGGATTATTGATATCTACTCGCTGGTGATGGCGGGCATGGTGCTGCCAATGGGCGCGCTGGGCGACCGCATTGGTTTTAAGCGTCTGCTGATGATTGGCAGCACGCTGTTTGGCTTGTCCTCTCTCGCGGCGGCGTTTGCGCCTTCTGCGGGCTGGCTGATTGCCGCGCGCGCGTCGCTGGCGATTGGTGCGGCGATGATCATCCCCGCGACGCTTGCCGGGATCCGCACGCTGTTTACCGATGTACGGGATCGTAATATTGCGCTAGGTGTCTGGGCGGCAGTCGGTTCCGGCGGGGCAGCCTTTGGTCCGTTAATTGGCGGTATCTTGCTGGAGCATTTCTACTGGGGCTCGGTGTTTTTAATCAACGTGCCGATTGTGCTGGTGGTGGTCTCTCTCGCCGCACGCTTTGTTCCGCGTCAGCAGGGGCGGCCTGAACAGCCGCTGAATATCAGCCATGCGGTCATGTTGATTGTGGCGATCTTGCTGCTGGTCTACAGCGCGAAAACCGCGCTGAAAGGCGTGCTGTCACCTTGGCTGGTGGCGTGTACGCTTCTTACCGGGGCGATTATGCTCTTTGTCTTCGTGCGCATTCAGCTACGTGCCCGCGTGCCGATGATCGATATGCGGTTGTTCTGCCATCGCATCATCTTAAGCGGGGTGGTGATGGCGATGACCGCCATGATTGCGCTGGTGGGCTTCGAGCTGCTGATGGCACAGGAGCTGCAGTTTGTGCATGGGTTCACGCCGTTTGAAGCCGGCATGTTTATGCTGCCGTTGATGGTCGCCAGCGGCTTTAGCGGGCCGATTGCCGGGGTACTGGTGGGGCGGCTTGGGTTACGTATTGTGGCCGCAGGCGGAATGGGGCTCAGCGCGTTGAGTTTTATGGGGCTGTCGATGCTCGACTTCAGCACTCAACAGTGGCAAGCCTGGAGCCTGATGGTGCTGCTTGGCTTTAGTGCCGCCAGTGCGTTACTGGCATCCACGTCGGCCATTATGGCGGCTGCGCCAAAAGAGAAAGCCGCCGCCGCCGGGGCAATTGAAACCATGTCTTATGAGCTAGGGGCTGGCTTGGGGATCGCGATTTTCGGTCTGCTGCTGACCCGCAGCTTCTCGGCATCAATCGCGCTGCCGCATGGGCTGAACGCGTCGCTTATCGATAAAGCGTCGTCATCCATTGGCGAAGCGGTAAAGGTGGCACAGGATCTCACGCCGGCACTGGGCGAGTCGGTGATTGAGGCGGCGAAAACCGCGTTTATCACCTCTCACAGCGTGGCGCTGGGCAGTGCTGGCGGGATGCTGCTGTTTCTGGCGATCGGGATTTGGTTTAGCCTGGCGAACGTCAGCCGCCAGTAAGCCGTGCCAGAATGTATCGGGAGCGGCGTTGGCGGGCGCAGGCCATATGGGCTATGTTTTTTAAAGGATTATCTGACTTCCGCTGGTAAATATGAGCCTGCACCGCAGCGAATCATCTCAACCCTTCTCCCGGTTAAGCCTGCTCGCGGGCGGTGCGCTGGGAGTCGTGTTTGGCGATATTGGTACGAGCCCGCTTTATACCTTTAAGACGGTTCTCTCGCTCTCCGGGCATGACCCAACGCCGTCCGTCGTCCTGGGCTTATTGTCCCTCATCACCTGGACGCTGATTCTGGTGACATCCATAAAATATGCCGCTTTTGCCATGCGCATTGATAACCATGGTGAGGGCGGCATTATGGCGTTGATGTCGCTACTGGTGGAAAAGGGCAAGGGGGGCCGCTGGGTGATTTTTGCCGCATTAATCGGTGCGGCATTGATTTACGGTGACGGTGCAATCACCCCGGCGATCTCCGTGCTTTCCGCCCTGGAAGGGTTAGAAATTGTTATCCCCGAATCCCAGCCGTACATATTGCCCCTCACGGTGCTCATGCTGCTGGCGCTATTTCTTATTCAGCCTTTTGGTACGGCCAGAATAGGGAAAATTTTTGGCCCGGTCATGGCGCTCTGGTTTTTTACCCTCGCAGCGTTAGGCGTATGGGGCATTATTCAACATCCTTCAGTGCTGCTGGCGCTAAACCCCTGGTACGGGATTGCGTTTTTGTTCTCGAATGGGTTTACCAGTTTTCTGGTATTAGGGGGGGTATTTCTCTGCGTAACCGGCGCTGAAGCCTTGTATGCCGACATGGGGCATTTTGGCAAAAAGCCCATCTGGCTGGCCTGGTACGGCGTCGTCTTTCCGGCATTGCTGCTCAACTACGCCGGGCAATCGGCGTTGATTCTGGCCGGAGCCGACAGCAGGCAAAATATCTTTTTCCTGCTGTGCCCGTCGGTATTGCAGGTTCCACTGATTGTTCTGGCTGCGCTTGCCACCATTATTGCCAGCCAGGCCATCATCACCGGCGCGTTCTCCATGACGCGTCAGGCTATTCAGCTCGGCTGGTTGCCCAGGCTGCGCATCAAGCAGACGGCGGCAGAGAGCTATGGCCAAATCTATATCGGCACCATCAACGTGCTGCTGATGGTGGTGACGGTGGGGTTGGTTATCTTCTTTAAATCCTCCGATAAGCTGGCGGCAGCCTACGGTATTGCCGTGTCATTAACCATGCTGATGACGACGGGGCTGCTTTTTGTCGCCATGCGCGAAGTGTGGTGCTGGAACCTGGTGGGCTGCACGGTCATTGCGGCGGGCTTCTTCGTCATTGATAGCAGCTTTTTATTTGCCAATATGATCAAAGTCCTTGAGGGCGGGTACATCCCATTGCTAATGGCGGCTGCCATCTGCACGATAATGCTGATCTGGAATCGGGGCATCAAAGCGGTGTCCGTCGCGGTGGGTGAGAAAGGGATGAGCGTTGATGCGTTCTTTCTTCATCTTCAGCAGAAAGCGGTGCCCAGAGTGGCGGGAGCAGCGATTTTTTTAACCCGCACGCGGAATGATATTCCCCCGGTGATGCGCTGGCATGTTGCGCGAAACCGCGCCCTGCAGCGGGATGTGTTATCCCTGACCATTGATATTCTTAATGTGCCCTACGTTGATGATGAGCAGCGAATTGAGGTGGTACAGCGCGCGCAGGGGTACTGGCATGGCGTTGCGCAATATGGCTTTATGCAACACCCGAACATCCCCCATCTCCTGCAGGGAATTAGCGAAATCAACGCGATATTTGCGACTGAGGATGCAACCTGGTACATCGGGCATGAAACTATTGTGGCCGGAGACAAGGCGGCGGGAATGGTGGCCTGGCAGCGAAATATCTTTGCCTTTATGAAGCGCAACTGTACGCATGTGATTAACCATTACCACCTTCCCAGCGATCGGGTTGTCGAAATCAGCCGCCGCGTGGCCATCTGAGTCTGGCGAAAGCAGAGGGCTTCTGCTTTCGCCCCCTCTTATTGCTCCTGCGCGGCCGCGAGCACGCTGTGTAACAGCACGTTGGCGCCTTTTTCTGACCATTCAGGCAGGATTTTTTCCGCTTCGTTATGGCTGATGCCCTTCACGCAAGGGATAAAAATCATGCTCGCCGGGGCGATTTTACTGACGTAGCAGGTATCGTGTCCGGCCCCGGAAACCATCGGCTTAGACGTATAGCCCAGCGCGGCCACGGCATTCTCCGTACGCGACAGGCATTGCGCATTAAACGCAATGGGCGCGTAGTCAAAAATGCGCTCAACGCTGGCGGTGACGCCGCGTGTGGCCAGACTTTCCGCCGCCTGCGCCAGCGCGGTTTCCATTGCGTCCAGCGCCTCTTGCGCCGGATGGCGAAATTCCACGCTGCACACCACGCGAGAGGGCACCACGTTGCGCGAGTTCGGGGTAACGTTGGCCATGCCGATGGTGGCGCGCCCGTCAGGAGCATGCTGGTAGCCAATCTCTTCCACTTTTAGCGCCAGCGCCGCAAACGCGGTTAAGGCATCGCGACGGCTGTGCATCGGCGTGGTACCCGCATGGGCGGCAAAGCCGTCCAGCGTAAGGGTAAACCAGCGTTGACCCATTGCCGCCCGCACCAGACCAATATCAATACCTTCGTCTTCCAGAATCGGCCCTTGCTCAATGTGCAGCTCGTAGCAGGCGTGAACCGGAAACGCGCGGGCAGGACGTTCGCCGCGATAACCGATGGCCTCAAGCGCCTCGCGGACCGTGACGCGCTTGCTGTCCATCCGGGCGTAGGCAAACTCTTCGGTAAGTTGACCGGCCCAGACCCCCGACGCGAGCATGGCGGGCGCGAAGCGCGCACCTTCTTCGTTGGTCCAGTTCACCAGCACGATGTCGCGCTCGGTTTCGACCTGGTTATCGTTCAGCGTGCGCAGCAGCTCAAGCCCGGCCAGCACGCCGTAAATTCCGTCGTAATTGCCCCCGAGCGGCTGTGAATCGACGTGTGAGCCGGTCATCACCGGTGCGAGTGCCGGGTTTTTCCCCGCGCGGCGGATAAACATGTTACCCATGCTATCTACATCGCAGGTGAATCCAGCCTCGAGCGCCCAGTCGCGCAGCAGGTTTCGCGCAATACGATCTTCTTCGCTTAACGCCAGACGCGTGACGCCACCGGCGGGCGTGCCGCCGATTTGCGCCATCATCTCCAGCGTTGACCACAGACGTTCGGCGTTTATGCGGATCATGCGTTGTCCTTTTTGCTGCGGTAGCGGAAGTCGCAGCATGATCCGCCCTGCATGATGGTGGAGGTGCGGGTTAGCTCGACGTCCGGCGCGTAGCCGACGATGAATTTCTCGTCGCGGGCGCAGGAGAGCAGGTGCCCAATTTCACCCAGCCCCATCTCGTGGTACATCTCGGCGTAGCGGCAGCGGGTCACGTTGTAGTTGTACTGTTGGTCGTCGGCGTCAATGACCTTAACGTCGAGGGCATTATCCTTCTCCCACAGATACTGCAGGGCGATAAAGCTCTTGACGTCCGCGCCGTTGGGTTCTTTGCTGGCAAACTCTTTGCCCGCATCAATAGCAGCCTGCTCAATGGCCTCGCCAATGACCGCCTGGGCGCGGGTTTTCCCTATCTCACGCACCAGGATTTCATAAATTGGCTTAATAATTTCTGCTTCAATTTTGCGGCGGGCGAGAATGCCCAGCTCATTATTATCACTCATCACATTGCCTCACTGCGTTACTTCGCGTTTGCGCCGCCCAGAACGGTCTGTGGCTGCCATTTACCGTCAACGACTTTATAGACGGTGAAGGACGGCGATTTAAGGTTGCCTTCTTTATCAAATGCAATCTGCCCGGTGACGCCGGAATAGCTGATGGCACGCAGGGCCGGCAGGTACTCGGCGGGATCAACCGAATCGGCTTTTTCCATGGCCGCAACCAGCACGCGGGTGGCGTCATAGGCAAACGGCGCATGCAGTTCGATATGGGTGTGATAGCGCGACTGGTAAGCCTGTTCGAAGGCTTTACCGCCCGGCATCTGGTCGACCGGCAGGCCTGGCTCCAGCGCGACGACGCCTTCACCTTCTTTTTGTGCCAGCTGGAGGAACGTCTGGCTAACAAAACCGCCGGCCCCCATCAGGGTGGCATTCATGCCCAATTGTTTAATGCGGCGAGCCAGCGGCGCGGCCTGGCTGTCCACGCCACCGAAGAAGATCAGGTCGGCATTTTTACTGCGAATAGCGGTCAGGACGGCGCTGAAGTCTACGGTTTTGTCATCGACATACTGGCGGTCAACGATTTTTACCCCTTGTGCCTCAAGCGACTTAATGAACTCGTCAGCCAGACCTTGACCAAAGGCGGTACGGTCGTCGATCACCGCAATGCGTTTGGCTTTCAGGGTATTCACCGCGTACTGACCGGCAAACTGGCCGCCATCGTCGTCGTGGCCCATCACGCGGAAGCTGGTGTCAAAACCCTGTTTGGTGTAGGCATGTCCAGTGGCGACCGGTGCAACCTGAGCGATGCCTGCATCGTGGTAGATGCGTGCTGCCGGAATGCTGGTGCCGGTGTTCCAGTGGCCGACGACGCCAGCAACACCGCTGTCCACCAGGCGTTGCGCCACGGCGACGGCGGTACGCGGGTCAGACTGATCGTCCTCGGACTGCAGTTTGAAGGTTACCGCTTTGCCGCCGATGGTCGGGTGCTGCTTGTTAATGTCGTCGATCGCCAGCTGCGCGCCGTTTTCCAGATCTTTACCGATACGGGCAGATGGGCCGGTTAATGGGCCCGCCAGACCGATAGTTACGGTTTCACTGTCGGCAGCCCATGCGCCCGTTGAGGTAAAACCACTGAGCAGAATAGCGGCGCTAAGCGCACTGATTTTTACTGTTTTCATTGTTTTTCCCTGATGTTGGTGGTGTTAAACGGGCATTTCGCCCAAATAAATCTGTGCTATGTGGTCGTCATCGAGCAGGGCTTTTGAGTCGCCATGATGAACAATGCTGCCGCTGTCCATTACCCAGGCACTGTCGGTGACTTCCAGCGCCAGACGGGCGTTTTGCTCGATAAGAAGCAGGGCGACGCCGCGTTCACGCAGCCCGGCAATCACGGCAAAAATGTTTTCGACCATCTTCGGGGCAAGCCCCATTGAGGGTTCGTCGAGGATCAGCAGCCGCGGACGGCTTAGCAGCGCGCGGTTAAGCGCCAGTAGCTGTTGTTCTCCGCCGGAAAGCAGCCCGGCGAGCTGATGCTGACGTTCTCCCAGACGAGGGAAACGCTCAAAAATCGCGTTCATTTCATTTTTTATGGTGACAGTGTCACGTCTTAGCCATGCCCCCATCTGCAAATTTTCCAGCACGGTCATGCGGGCGAAAATGCCGCGGCCTTCCGGCACCATCACCAGGCCGTCGCGCAGCAAGGCCTCCGGCCGGTGTTTACGGACGTCTTTGCCGTTGAACCTAATGCTGCCGCTGAAGCTTTCCAGCCCGGTAATGGCCCGCACGGTAGAGCTTTTACCTGCGCCGTTAGCGCCGATCAGGGTGGCTTGTTCGCCTTCATGCAGGGTAAAAGAGACGTCGCGGACGGCCTGTATCCCGCCATAATGCACGTCCAGACGTTCAACGTTCAGGAGTTCAGACATGGGCGTCGCCTCCAAGCCAGGCGGCAATAACGGCCGGATCGCGACGCACGCTGTCTGGCGTGCCGCTGGCAAGCGTTTTGCCGTAATCGAGTACCGTCAGCCGGTCACAGATCCCCATGACCAGCTTGACGTCATGTTCAATCATCAGCAGGGTTTTACCGTCATCGCGGATGCGGGAGAGCAGTTCACCGAGCGCCACTTTTTCAGCCGCATTCATCCCCGCCGCGGGTTCATCCAGCGCCAGCAGGAGTGGGTCAGTTGCCAGCGCTCTGGCGATTTCAAGACGACGCTGATGGCCATACGCCAGATCGCAAGCGCGGTAGTGAGCGAACCTGGCAATCCCGGTGTACTCCAGCCAGTGCAAGGCCTGCTCACGGGTATGTGCTTCTTCTTCACGGGCGCGCTTATGGCGGGCGATAGCAGCCCATAGACCGTTGCGTGTGCGCACGTGGCGGCCAATCATCACGTTTTCCAGCACCGACATCTCGTTAAACAGACGCACGTTTTGAAAGGTTCTCGCGATCCCGGCGGCAGTGACTTTTTCGATCTGCTTGGGATAATAGGGCCGATCGGCAATCAAAAATTCCCCGCTGTCTGCCGGGTACAGCCCGGTGATCAGGTTAAAGCAGGTGGTTTTGCCCGCGCCGTTGGGGCCAATGAGCCCGTAGATTTCGCCTTTGTTCACAGAGAGGGAGACGTCATCTACCGCCGTCAGGCCCCCAAAACGTTTAGACATATTGCGTACGGTGAGCAGGCTCATGCTTTCCCTTCCTTATGGCGTACCGGCCAGATCCCCGAAGGACGAACCAGCATCACCAGCACCAGCGCCAGGCCGTAGAACAACTGGCGTAAAATTTCCGGGTCAATCAGTACGGTGCCGAACAATGCCTGTTGAACGGGGGCGGCCTGGCTGCGCAGTATTTCCGGCAGCGCGGTGAGCAGTACCGCGCCGAGGATCACCCCCGGAATGTGTCCCATCCCGCCCAGCACGACCATGGCCAGTACGGCAATAGACTCTTGCAGGGTGAACGACTCTGGCGAAACAAAGCCCTGAAACGCACCAAAGAGCGCGCCGGCGATGCCGCCAAAGGAAGCGCCCATCGCGAAGGCCAGCAGTTTATAGTTGCGTACGTTGATGCCCATGGCGCGGGCGACGTCTTCATCCTCACGAATGGCGTGCCAGGCGCGCCCAATGCGAGAATGTTGCAGACGCAGACACACGAAGATGATCGCCACAATGAACAGCATCAGCAGGTAGTACCACAGCCACAGCGCGGGAACTTTGACGCCGAACCAGTGATAGACGCCGCTAAATTTCAGGCCGAACAGGTTGAGCGTATCGACGCCGGTAATGCCTTTCGCGCCGTTCGTGATGTTCACCGGGCGGTCGAGGTTACGCATCAGAATGCGGATGATCTCACCAAAGCCCAGCGTCACAATGGCGAGATAATCTCCGCGCAGCTTAAGTGTAGGTGCACCCAGTAAAATGCCGCACACCGCGGCGACCAGCGCGGCCAGTGGAATAATCAGCAGATATGAGGTGTGCAGCCCGTCGGGGAACCAGACGGCGAGGAGTGGGAACGTCTCGGTCAGATGGGGAGAGGCCAGCAGGGCGGCCAGATAGGCCCCGACGGCGTAGAAGGCGATAAAGCCCATATCCAGCAGGCCGGTGTAGCCGACCACAATGTTCAGCCCCAGCGCCAGCATGATGTAGAGCAGGGCGAAGTCAATCACGCGTACCCAATAGTTGCCGCCAATCTGGCTGGCAACAACGGGTGCGACGATCAGGGCGAGGCAGAATAAGGTCATGCCCGACCAGAATTTGCGGGATACGACAGGTGTTTGAAGTTGTGCAGTTGTCATCATGTTCCTTACGCCCTGTGCGCCACGCGCTCGCCCAGCAGACCCGCCGGGCGGAAGACCAGCACTAAAATCAGCACCATGAACGCAAACACGTCCTGATAGTTACTGCCAAACACGCCGTGGGTCAGTTCACCGAGATAACCGGCCCCCAGCGCTTCGATAATACCGAGCAGGATCCCGCCGAACATCGCGCCGCGAATATTACCAATGCCGCCCAGCACGGCGGCGGTAAAGGCTTTGATGCCCGGCAAAAAGCCCATTGAGAAACTGGCGTTGCCATAATTACTTGCCATCATCACCCCTGCCAGCGCGGCAAATATCCCGCCAACGGCAAAGGTCAGGGTAATAATTGCGTTCGGGTTGACGCCCATTAGCGTGGCGACGCGCGGGTTTTCCGCTACGGCGCGCATTCCACGGCCGAGGCGAGTGTATTCAACCAGCAGCCAAAGACCCGTCATCACCCCCAGCGCCAGCGCCACGGTGACAATACCGGTGACGGTCACAATGGCGGGGGGATGGGCTTCACTGCCCGAGGTGATGGCGATCGGGTCCATGGGCAGTATTTGAGGGAACATCAGTGGATTACGGGTCCAGATGACCATCGCGACGGTTTGCAGTAACACCGAAATGCCGATACCGGAGATCAGCGGGGCCAGGCGCGGTGCGTTACGGAGGCGGCGATAGGCAAAACGCTCAACCGCCATTGCCAGCAGGGCGCAAACGGCCATTGCAACCAGCAGCGCGCAGCCCAACTGCACCAGCAGCGGCAGGTGCGGAAAGGCGTTGTTCAGGGTGTTGATGACCGACAGCGTGGTTAACGCACCCACCATCAGAATATCGCCGTGGGCAAAATTGATGATGCGCAGAATGCCATACACCATGGTATAGCCCAGCGCGATCAGCGCGTAGATGCTGCCCAGCATCACGCCGTTGATCAGTTGTTGTATGAGTGTATCCAACGTGAGTATCCACAAATGACTTTTTCAGCGGCTACCATCCGACAATTGAATTAAATTGTAAAATACACATATATTATTTCTTATGATAAACCGGTCTTGTTTTATCTTTATGATTTATATGAAGATAGCGCCACCCCGTCATGGGGTGAAAACCGTAAAGAAATCAATATATGAATAAAACAGAACAATCGGATGGTGTGGCGGCGTACGCTGAAAGCCGTCTGGCAAACGATCCGCCGCTGCGTGCGGTGCGCGCATTTGAAGCCATCGCCCGGTTGGGCAGCGTGACGCTCGCCGCGCAGGAACTGGATATTTCACCGTCGGCGGTGAGCCATCAGCTCAAGGTGCTGGAAGGCTATCTGCAAATGCCGCTAACGGAACGTCAGGGACGCCGACTGGTGCTTAGCCAACAGGGCCGTGATTATTACCGCTCGATTCGTGCGGCGTTTAACGTCCTGCGTCAGGCAACGGAACATCTGGTGGAACAGGCGCAAATGCGACAGGTCACGATAAGCCTGATCCCTCTGTTCGGCATGGGGTGGTTTATTCCCCGTCTGCCCGCCTTTATGCGTGCCAATCCGCAAACGGAGATTAACGTGGTCTATGCCAACCATCGCAACTACCTAAGCGATGCATCGGATATGTCTATCCGCTTCGGCAACGGCCAGTGGGCGGGGTATCAGAGTGAAAAGCTGATTTCCGGGCAGATGGTGCCGGTGTGCAGCCGGGCATTTTTACGCGTGCACGGTCATATCGATACGCCGGAGCAGCTGCTGCAAATGCCGTTACTGCATGATGAGGAGCGGGCCACCTGGCATCAATGGTTTATGTTGCAGGGCGTAAAACGTCCTCCGCGTCGAAGCGGTCCCTTATTTGAAGATGGGCTGCTGACGCTTGCGGGCGTTCAGGCCGGGTTGGGCTGCGCGCTGATGCGTGAGCCGTTGATTGCACCCTATCTTGAAAGCGGTGAGTTGGTAAAAATCCTTGATTTACCCATTGATGATGGGCGCGACTACTATCTCTGCGTGCGTGCGGATTCAGACATGACGGAGGACGGCAAGCTCCTGCAAAACTGGTTACGCCGGGCTGCCGGCAGCGAGCAGACTATGGCGTAAACTGGTTCCGCGCCTCCAGCGCTTCCATTTCTGCACCACTGAGCCGGGCATATTGTCCGGTCATCCCGCAAAAAGCAGGTTGTGTTTCGGTGTAGATTTCAGCAGCCAGTACCAGCCGGCGGCGCTCGTCTTCACTCATTTCCAGCAGCGTCCAGGGAACAAAGTAACGCCCCGTTGAGGTCAGCTCAAACCATAAAGGGCAACCGCACCCCGGGCAGAACCAACGTTCTCCGCGCGTTGATGACGAAAAATGGGAAGGCGCGATCGAGTCCTGCTCAACGCAGGGTTCTCCTTGTGCTTCCAGATACATGGCAATACCGCCTGACCATTTTTGGCACAGAGTGCAATGGCAGGCGTAGACGTCAAAATTGGTGAGCTCGATGCTGAAATGGCTCATCCCGCACAAACAACGTCCTTTAAAGCTGTGCATGGCGTTCTCCTTTATTACGCCAGTCCAACAGAAAAAAAAAGCCAGCCGTGAGGGCTGGCCTTTTTATACTGACAAATCTTAGAACTGGTAGGTCAGACCTACAGCTACGATGTTGTCGGTTGCAACTTTAGCATCTTTGGTGAACTGGTTGTCATCGACCAGGTTGATTTTGTAATCAACGTAGGTAGACATGTTTTTGTTGAAGTAGTAGCTCGCGCCCACATCGATGTATTCAACCAGATCCTGGTCGCCGTATGAACCCAGGTCTTTACCTTTGGATTTCAGGTACGCGATGGACGGGCGCAGGCCGAAATCGAACTGGTACTGAGCAACAACTTCGAAGTTCTGCGCTTTGTTCGCGATGAAACCGCTGCCGAAGTTGGTCATGTTGCGCGTTTCGGAGTAGGTGGTTGCCAGGTAGATGTTGTTTGCATCGTACTTCAGACCAGCAGCCCATACTTCTGCAGTGTCGCCACCTGCATTCAACTCGCGGTGCTCGATTAATGTATTGTTTGGAGCACGAACCTGGTCGTTAGTACGGTCAGACTTCGCGTAGGTTGCACCTACACCGAAACCGTCGATTTCATAGGTAGAAGACAGACCCCAGCCGTCACCGTTCGCTTCGGTGATTTTACGCTCGTCGTTTTTACCCTGGTACTGAGCTGCAAAGTTCAGACCGTCAACCAGACCGAAGAAGTCGGTGTTACGGTAGGTTGCAACGCCAGTCGTACGGCCAGTCATAAAGCCATCAGTCTGCGTCCAGGTATCACCACCGAACTCTGGCAGAACGTCAGTCCATGCGCCGATGTCATAAGCAACGCCGTAGTTACGTCCGTAGTCGAAAGAACCGAATTCGTTGAATTTCAGACCTGCGAATGCCAGACGCGTTTTGTTACGGTCAGAACCCTGAGATTCAGTACGGTTGCCTTTGAATTCATATTCCCACTGGCCGTAACCGGTCAGCTGGTCGTTGATCTGAGTTTCACCTTTGAAGCCCAGACGAACGTAAGTTTTGTCGCCGTCGCTGCCGGTATCATCAGAAAAATAGTGCAGACCGGTTACTTTGCCGTACAGATCCAGTTTGTTACCGTCTTTGTTAAAAACTTCCGCTGCGTTTACAACGCCTGCTGCCAACATGGAAGTCACTGCCACTGCAACTAATTTAAGTTTCATCTTAAATGTTCCTTATAATTTTATTGGGTATTTCCTGAGCCACCTTGAACAATTGATAAACGAGGCTGTTCGTCAATGGCATGCTATTTTTAAAAATCTTGTAGTTACCTTTCAATAATAAGTTTCAAAATATTAGCGATAATTTCAATTAGTGTGATCGTGATCGGAAAAATTGCCGTGAACGTATAATAATTGATTGGATTTTACTCAAAAAATGATTATTCCCATGCCATAACAATTGTGAGAATTATAGTTATTGCACGGTTTAGTTTATGGGGTTAATTATCGGTATTTCCGTGCTGTTTTGGAGGGTGTAATTTTACCTGTTCTTGTAAAGCAATGACTTAGGTGGTTTTTGGTGCGGTAATTGCGTTTTGTTATTTGACATATTCAGAAATACACTATTGCATTTTGTGCTATATACAATGTGAATATTCGCAGGGGAGTAATTACTTTTCGGTGTCAGTTTTTGTCAATTTAAGCGGTGGGGATTTACATAAGGGATATAATATAAACAGAACCTAAACATGTTCGCTAACGTTCTGATAATTATTTTGAGATTGGGTCACATTTTAAATTTATGTTAATTATGTTGCCGGTATGAAAATATTCCGGCAACACATTGCCATTATTTCCGCGTGGCAAACCAGCACAGCAGCGAACCCGTGCAGACCATCAGCGCGCCTTGCCAGAAGGAGAATGACAGGGGCGAATTCAGTAATACCGCAGCCAGCGCGGCGGATAAAACAGGGGTAAAATAGGAGACGGTAGCCAGCACCGTGACGTTGCCGTGAAGTATGCCAATATTCCATGAGGCATAGCCAAACCCGAGCGCCACGCCGCACATTAATAGCTTCACGACGATTGGAACGCTGAATGCCATTTCTGGCTGATCGCTTACTGCATATTTCACCCACAGGCTCAGCGCGGTAAGCAAGACAAACAGGGTAATACCGTTTTGTCCTTTGGCGTATTTGCTGGTGACGGTGCAGTAGGCGGCCCAGATAAATGCGCCGGCAAACGCCAGCGCATAGCTTAATGGGCTGGAGACAACGTTGCGGATAATCTCATCCATCTGTAATCCATGTTCACCTCCTAACACCCAACAGACGCCTAACAAGGCGATGATTAAGCCAGGGATCACCCACAGAGTCGATTTTTGTCCGTTGAATAAAATGGCAAACACAATGGTCAGGCTCGGCCAGAGATAATTCACCATGCCCACTTCAATCGCCTGAGATCGCGTTGCGGCAAAACCTAACGACAACGCCAGGCAAATTTCATAACTGACAAACAGGACGCTGCCCGCAATAAGATACCCCGGAGAGAAACGCCGTATATTCGGGAAACCCACCGTCACCAGGCACAATAGCCCGCTGACGGTGTAGATCATTGCCGCGCCTCCAACCGGCCCAAGCCCCTCACTCACGCTGCGAATGAGTCCCACCATCGTGCTCCACAGCAGTATCGCCGCCAGTCCAATCAGCGTCGCTTTTTTTCTGTCCATTCCCGTGCCATCGCTATAAAAAATAAAGGGAAAATTTATAACATTAACCCAATACGTTTCGCGAATTATTCTGTTCAGCGCGTAATTATAAAGGGGTAGGCAAATTCGCCAGGGCTGACTATTAAGTGGGCGAAGAAAGGCGACCTTGATTTGACGCAAAAAAAAGAGGGGCTTTGCTGTTAGTTTGCGGCTCGAAGTCTTAGCGCCTATCCCATTAGGCTCTTATTCGAAAACGAGGACAGCAATGGACGTCAGCCGCAGACAGTTTTTTAAAATCTGCGCGGGCGGTATGGCAGGAACAACAGCGGCGATGCTGGGATTTGCTCCCAAAATGGCGCTGGCTCAGTCACGCAACTATAAGCTGCTGCGTGCCAAAGAGATCCGTAACACCTGCACATACTGCTCCGTAGGTTGTGGGCTTTTAATGTATAGCCTGGGTGATGGCGCGAAGAACGCCAAAGAATCGATTTATCATATTGAAGGTGACTCGGACCATCCGGTAAGCCGTGGCGCACTTTGCCCGAAAGGGGCGGGGCTGTTGGATTACGTCCACAGCGAAAACCGCCTGCGCTATCCGGAATACCGCGCGCCGGGTTCTGACAAGTGGCAGCGCATCTCCTGGGACGACGCTTTTGCCCGTATCGCGAAGTTAATGAAAGCCGACCGCGATGCGAACTTTATTGAAAAGAACGAGCAGGGCGTGACGGTTAACCGCTGGCTCTCCACCGGGATGCTTTGTGCATCTGCGGCAAGTAATGAAACCGGCATGCTGACGCAAAAATTTGTGCGTTCCCTCGGTATGCTGGCGGTAGACAACCAGGCGCGCGTCTGACACGGACCAACGGTAGCAAGTCTTGCTCCAACATTTGGTCGCGGTGCGATGACCAACCACTGGGTTGATATCAAAAACGCTAACGTCGTGGTGGTAATGGGCGGTAATGCCGCTGAAGCCCATCCAGTCGGATTCCGCTGGGCGATGGAAGCGAAGAACAATAACGATGCGACGCTTATTGTCGTTGATCCGCGCTTCACGCGTACGGCGTCGGTGGCAGATATTTACGCGCCGATCCGCTCCGGTACGGACATTACGTTCCTGTCCGGCGTGCTGTTGTACCTGATTGAAAACAACAAAATTAACGACGAATACGTTAAGCACTACACCAATGCGAACCTGCTGGTGCGGGATGACTTTGCCTTCGATGACGGCCTGTTCAGCGGCTATGACGCAGAAAAACGCCAGTACGATAAGTCTTCCTGGAACTACCAGTTCGACGAAAACGGCTACGCGATGCGGGATGAAACGCTAACGCATCCGCGCTGCGTGTGGAACCTGCTGAAACAGCACGTTTCCCGCTATACGCCTGACGTTGTCGAGAATATTTGCGGAACGCCAAAAGCAGATTTCCTAAAAGTGTGTGAAGTGCTGGCATCAACCAGTGCTGCAGACAGAACCACGACGTTCTTGTATGCGCTTGGCTGGACTCAGCACACGGTGGGCGCGCAGAACATCCGTACGATGGCGATGATCCAGCTGCTGCTCGGCAATATGGGTATGGCCGGCGGCGGTGTGAATGCGCTGCGCGGTCACTCCAACATTCAGGGGCTAACCGATCTCGGTCTGCTGTCGACCAGCCTGACCGGCTACCTGACGCTGCCATCGGAAAAACAGACGGATCTGCAAAGCTATCTGACGGCGAATACGCCAAAAGCCACGCTTGCCGATCAGGTGAACTACTGGAGCAATTATCCGAAGTTCTTCGTCAGCCTGATGAAATCCTTCTATGGCGACGATGCCCGTAAAGAGAACGACTGGGGCTTTGAGTGGCTGCCAAAATGGGACCAGGCCTACGACGTCATCAAGTATTTCAACATGATGGATAAAGGTAATGTCACTGGCTATATCTGCCAGGGCTTTAACCCTGTGGCGTCGTTCCCGGATAAAAACAAAGTGGTTCGTAGCCTGAGCAAACTGAAGTACATGGTGGTGATTGACCCGCTTGTAACCGAAACCTCCAACTTCTGGCAGAACCACGGCGAGATGAATGATGTGGATACCGCATCCATTCAAACCGAAGTGTTCCGCCTGCCGTCTACCTGTTTTGCAGAAGAAGACGGTTCTATTGCCAACTCCGGCCGCTGGCTGCAGTGGCACTGGAAAGGGCAGGATGCGCCGGGTGAAGCACGTAACGACGGGGAGATCCTGGCCGGGATTTACCATCGACTGCGCGAAATGTACCGCACCGAGGGCGGCAAGGGCGTTGAGCCATTGCTGAAGATGAGCTGGAACTACAAGCAGCCCGATCATCCTGAATCGGAAGAGGTGGCCAAAGAGAACAACGGCGTGGCGCTGGCGGATCTCTATGACGCAAGCGGAGCGCTGGTGGCGAAAAAAGGTCAGCTGCTAAGCAGTTTTGCACTGCTGCGCGACGATGGCACCACGGCCTCTTCTTGCTGGATCTACACCGGTAGCTGGACGGAGCAGGGTAACCAGATGGCCAACCGCGATAATGCCGACCCGTCAGGGCTGGGCAATACGCTGGGCTGGGCATGGGCGTGGCCGCTTAACCGTCGGGTACTGTACAACCGCGCGTCGGCCGATATTAACGGTAAGCCGTGGGATCCGAAACGCATGCTGATCCAGTGGAACGGCACAAAGTGGGCGGGTAATGATATTCCGGATTACAACACCGCTGCGCCTGGCAGTGCGACCGGGCCGTTCATCATGCAGCCTGAAGGTCTGGGGCGTCTGTTTGCCCTCGACAAGCTGGCAGAAGGGCCATTCCCGGAACACTACGAGCCGATGGAAACGCCGCTGGGGACTAACCCGCTGCACCCGAACGTGGTTTCAAGCCCGGTTGTGCGCATTTACGAGGAAGACGTTGTGCGCTTAGGCAAGAAGGACAAGTTCCCGTATGTCGGAACAACCTATCGCCTGACCGAGCACTTCCACACCTGGACCAAGCACGCGCGGCTTAACGCCATCGCACAGCCGGAACAGTTTGTGGAGATCAGTGAAACCCTGGCGAAAGCAAAAGGTATCGCCAACGGCGACTCTGTGAAGGTGAGCAGCAAACGCGGCTTTATTCGCGCGGTTGCGGTAGTGACACGTCGTTTGCAATCGCTGAACGTGCATGGTCAGCAGGTGGAAACCGTGGGTATCCCGCTGCACTGGGGCTTTGAAGGTGTGGCGCAGAAAGGCTACATCGCCAATACCCTGACGCCAAACGTCGGCGATTCCAACTCGCAAACGCCGGAATACAAGGCGTTTCTGGTCAACATCGAGAAAGCGTAAGGAGCGAATAAATGGCGATGGAAACACAAGACATTATTAAGCGCTCCGCGACAAACCCGATCACTCCCGCGCCTCGCGCGCGGGATTACAAGGCTGAAGTCGCCAAGCTTATCGATGTCTCTTCCTGCGTGGGCTGCAAAGCCTGCCAGGTAGCCTGTTCAGAGTGGAATGATATCCGTGATGAAGTAGGACACTGCGTGGGGGTTTACGATAATCCCGCCGATCTGAGCGCCAAATCCTGGACGGTGATGCGTTTTAGCGAAACGGACCAGAACGGCAGGCTGGAATGGCTGATCCGCAAAGATGGCTGTATGCACTGTGAGGATCCGGGCTGCCTGAAGGCATGCCCGTCTGCCGGGGCGATTATTCAGTACGCCAACGGGATTGTCGACTTCCAGCAGGATAACTGCATCGGCTGCGGTTATTGCATCGCGGGCTGTCCGTTTAATATTCCTCGTCTCAATAAAGAGGATAACCGGGTCTATAAATGCACACTGTGCGTGGATCGCGTCAGCGTCGGCCAGGAGCCTGCCTGCGTGAAGACCTGTCCTACCGGGGCGATTCACTTCGGCACCAAGAAAGAGATGCTGGAAGTGGGACAGCAACGTGTGGATAAGCTGAAAGCGCGTGGCTATGAAAATGCGGGCATTTATAACCCGCAGGGCGTGGGCGGTACGCACGTCATGTACGTATTGCACCACAATAACCAGCCCGAGCTATACCACAACCTGCCGAAGGATCCGGCGATCGACACCTCGATCAACCTGTGGAAAGGGGCGCTTAAACCGCTCTCTGCGGCGGGCTTTATCGCTACCTTTGCCGGGTTGATTTATCACTACATTGGCATTGGGCCAAATAAAGAGATGGATGACGACGAGGAGGAGCATCATGAGTAAATCATGGATCGTGCGCACGAAGTTTATCGACCGCGCCTGTCACTGGACGGTGGTGATCTGCTTCTTCCTGGTTGCCGTATCGGGAATATCGTTCTTCTTCCCAACGCTGCAGTGGCTGACGGAAACCTTTGGTACACCACAGATGGGCCGAATTTTACACCCATTCTTCGGCGTGCTGGTTTTCGTCGTACTGATGTTTATGTTCGTGCGTTTTGTGCACCACAACATCCCGGACAAGCAGGATATTCCGTGGGTCAAAGGGATTGTTGAAGTCCTGAAAGGTAACGAGCATAAAGTCGCGAAAGTGGGCAAATACAATGCCGGGCAAAAAATGATGTTCTGGACCATCATGAGCATGATTTTTGTGCTGCTGGTTTCCGGCGTGATCATCTGGCGTCCGTATTTCGCACACTACTTCCCGATTCAGATGATTCGCTACGCGTTGCTGATCCATGCGACGTCAGCCATCATTTTAATTCACGCCATCCTGATCCATATGTATATGGCGTTCTGGGTGAAAGGGTCGATTAAAGGGATGATTGAAGGGAAGGTGAGCCGTCGTTGGGCGAAAAAACACCATCCGCGCTGGTACCGTGACGTAGAGCGTCTGGAAGCGAAAAAAGAGAGTACGGAAGGGATGAAGTAAGGCTCGTCCTGCGCCGTCGGCATTGCCCGGCGGCGCTTCTCCACCGTCACTCCTGGTAATAGACGTTAAACAGCCGCCCTCCAGTCATATCAGAATTTCTCCTCGACGTACCTGAACGGATACTTGGTGGGTTTCACTTTACCAATTTTGCGTTTCGGTAAATCCATTGTTTCAATATGCAGGTCTTTATAGGGGATCTGCGAAAGCAGGTGAGAAATAATATTCAGGCGAACGCGTTTTTTGTCTTCTGACCGCGCCATAAACCACGGCGCCCAGGCGGTATCCGTGGCTTCAAACATCGCATCGCGGGCAACGGTATATTCATCCCACATGTTGAAAGATTTGATATCCATGGGCGACAGTTTCCAGGTTTTGCGCCCGTCATTGATGCGGTCGCGCAATCTGCGCTCCTGCTCTTTCGGCGTGACCTCCAGCCAGTATTTCAGCAAAATGGTTCCTGCATCTACCATGGCTTTTTCCATCAACGGCGTGCCATCGAGGAATTTTTCGACCTGCTCCTCAGTGCAAAACCCCATGACGCGTTCAACGCCGGCACGGTTATACCAGCTGCGGTCGAAGATCACGATTTCACCAGCCGAAGGCAAATGCGGCACGTAGCGCTGGAAGTAAAGCTGGCTTTTCTCTTTGTCCGTCGGCGCGGGTAGTGCGACAACGCGGAAAACACGCGGGCTAACCCGCTCGGTAATGGCTTTAATCGTTCCGCCTTTACCTGCACCGTCACGCCCTTCAAAAACAATACACACTTTCAAACCTTTAGCGACGACCCACTGCTGGAGCTTAACCAACTCAACGTGCAGGCGGCGCAGCTCTTTTTCATACTCTTTGGTCTTCAGCACGGGTTTAACCGTTTTATCTGCGCTGGCATTGGTCACGGCCTTTGCTTTCGTTTTGTTCTGCTTTGCGTTTCCCATGATTCCCCTCATTTCAGGCTCGGGTGATGTGCTTAAAAAAACTAACACTTTGAAGTGTAATTCTGACTGGTCACCTTCGCGGGAATTTTTGACCGAGGTGCCGGCAAGGATCGCAGGAGTCGGGGTTATGGGGAGGCCATATTCACAACCCCACCTGAATTAATGGATTAACATGCCAGAGCGCTGATTTGAACTGGTTCACCCTATAAGATTGTTCAATAATGAGCGTCGCAAATTTTTAACAATTGGTCGTGGTATGAAAAAGACAATTTTTTCGTTGGCGCTCGGCACATTCGGCCTGGGGATGGCTGAATTTGGGATTATGGGTGTGCTAACGGAGCTGGCGCATGACACGGGTATTTCAATTCCCTCTGCGGGCAATATGATCTCGTTTTACGCGTTCGGCGTGGTAATTGGTGCACCGATTGTGGCGCTATTTTCAAGTAAGTTTTCGTTGAAATCTACGTTACTTTTCCTGGTCGCCATGTGTGCGGTTGGGAATGCCATTTTTACATTTTCAACGTCCTACTTTGGGCTGGCGATAGGCCGCCTGATCTCGGGTTTTCCCCATGGAGCCATTTTTGGCGTGGGGGCGATTATTCTCTCCAGAATTGCGCCGCCGGGTAAAGTGACCATTGCTGTTGCTGGCATGATTGCCGGCATGACCTTTGCCAATCTGATAGGTGTGCCGTTGGGAACCTGGCTGGGGCATGAATTCAGCTGGCGCTATACCTTTGGGCTGATTGCGCTCTTTGATGCGCTGGTGATCCTCTCGGTGCTGGTGTGGGTCCCCAATATCCACGATAAAACCGTAACCAGATTGACCGACCAATTCCACTTTCTAAAAAAACCGGAACCCTGGCTTATCTTCGCCGCCACCATGTTTGGCAACGCCGGGGTATTCGCGTGGTTCAGCTTCGTTAAGCCGTTTATGGTCAACGTGTCAGGCTTTTCTGAAGGGATGATGACGGCCATCATGATGCTGATGGGCCTCGGTATGGTGTTGGGTAACCTACTGAGCGGCAAATTATCGGGTCGCTTTAGCCCCTTGCGCATTGCGGCAACCACGAATCTGGTCATCGTCGCGTCACTGCTGCTGCTCTTCGCCTTTGGTGAACAGAAAACAGCTTCACTGGTGATGGGGTTTATTTGCTGTGCAGGGCTGTTTGCGCTGTCTGCGCCGCTGCAAATTTTGCTGCTGCAAAATGCTAAGGGAGGCGAGATGCTGGGCGCGGCGGGAGGGCAGATGGCGTTTAACCTGGGCAGCGCGATTGGTGCCTGGTTTGGCGGCATGATGATAACGTTGGGCTTTAGCTGGAGCTATATCACGCTTCCGGCAGCCATGTTGTCCTTCTCCGCCATGACGTCATTGCTGATCTACGGCCATTTGCGGGCCAAACAGAACAAGGCTAACGCGCGTGCGTTAGCCTGACGGTTAAGCCTGCATACTAGACGAATTTCGCCAGCGGGTCGGCAGCCGCAAACGCGACGTTTTTGTCTGCTGCGGGCGGGTAGATCAGCTCGTTCGTAATGGCGATTTTGATCTTCTTCGCATCGTCACGAACAGATTTAACCGCTTGATCCCAACCTTCGGTGTAGACCGCTCCCCAGGCGCCTAAATCCAGGCAGGTAACGTAGTTTACCTGGCGGTAAGGCAGGGGATCGATATTCAGCAGGCTGGCTGCAGCATTGTGGCCAGCAAATTTACCCAGCTGAATAGCGTGCTGGCAGGTCATCAGCGCGGTGTTACCCACATCGTCGGTTTTGGCATGGGCCATATCGCCGGTGGCGTAAACCTCCGGATTCGCGGGTAACTGCAGGGACTCCGACACTTTCAGGCGTCCCTGGTTATCTCGCTCGCCGTCAATCTGCTGGCTGAGCGCGTTTGCTTCTACGCCCGCAGTCCAGACGACGGTGGAGGCGGCAATGCGCTCGCCGTTTTTCAACGTTACGCCGTTCGCATCAATCACCTCTATTTCACTGTTCAGACGCCATTCAACACCGAGTTCATTACTCGCCTCTTCAATGGTATTGCGCAGAGCTTCGCTGTAACGACCTCCGATTACCGCGCCTCTTTCAACTACGATAACTTTGGTCTCTGTATCTTGACCAAAACGCGCGCGCAGTCTGGCAGGCAGTTCGGTCGCCAGTTCAATGCCGGTAAAACCACCGCCACACACGACCACGGTGTTGCGTTCAGGCGTGGAAGGGCGAGTCACCAACGAATCAAGGTGCTGTTGGAACGCCTGCGCCGATTCCAACTGGTCGATATCAAACGCGTATTCTGCCAATCCGGCAACGGGTGGGCGTTTGGTCTGGCTGCCGGTTGCCAGCACTAAGCGCTCGTAAGTTACCGCTGATGTTTCGCCGTTTGCATCGCGGTAGCTTACGGTTTTTTCTTTTACATCAATGGTGTCTGCGCTTCCGGCGATAAATTCAATGTCCAGTTCATTAAACAGATCGTTTAGCGGGGCGACGAGCGTTGAAACGTTCTCTTCATAGAAGCGAGGGCGAACGCGCAGTTCCGGCACGGGAGCCAGCACGGCGATCTTCAGACTGTTATTACCCTCCAGCGCTGACAGACGAGCGGCACTCACCGCTGCCCACATACCGGAAAAACCACTACCCACAATTAAAATCTGCTTCTTCATGTTCGATCCTTTTGATCGTCAGGCCGTATGTCTGACATAACTGCCACTATACTTGTCGGAGTTAACTACGACAACTTCTTTCTTAGTTAAAAATCGTTATAATGCTCCGAACAGCAACTTCGGAGTTAACCATGGCGTTTTACAGTTCCGGTGTGGAATATGGCATTCACAGCCTGATGTGTATGGTGGATGCGAAAGGCAATGAGCGTGAAATGAGCGTCCGGGAAATGGCTGCCCTTCAGGGCGTGCCTTACGACTACCTGGGGAAAATTTTCACGCGCTTGTCACGCGCGGGGCTAGTGATCAGCACGGAAGGAAAGGGGGGCGGGTTCAAGCTGGCCCGAGCGGCAGAGCTGATCACCGTCCTGGATATCGCGCACGCCATCGACGGCGAGAAGAACATGTTTGAGTGTCGGGAAGTGCGTCAGCGTCTGGCGGTGTTTGATGAAACGCCTCCGGCCTGGGTCTGTGACGGCCCGTGCGGCGTGCGTTCAGTGATGGACAGTGCGCAGCAGCGGATGGAAGAAGAACTCGCGCGTCATACCATTCTTGACCTGGCACGCAAGATGTATCGTAAAGCCCCGGACACCTTTCAGATTGAAGTTCAGGAGTGGATTTCTGTCCGACGCAATGTGTCCTGACCCTCTCCCACCGGGAGAGGGAATAGCCACGATTTACGAGCGTAAATCAATCACCATACGGCCACGGATTTGGCCTTGCTCCATTTCCTTGAAGATGGCGTTGATATCTTCCAGCGGACGCATCGTCACTTTTGGCACAACTTTGCCTTCAGCGGCAAACTGGAAGGCTTCCATCAGATCCTGACGGGTTCCCACCAGTGAACCCACCACCTGAATACCGTCCAGCACCAGGCGTGGAATATCGAGGCTCATCGCTTCCGGCGGCAGACCCACGGCCACAACACGGCCGCCCGCACGAACCGCGTCAACAGCCGAGTTGAATGCGGCTTTAGCAACCGCCGTCACGACGGCGGCATGCGCGCCGCCGGTTTTTTCCTGAATCACTTTTGCGGCATCTTCACTGCGGGAGTTCACTGTCAAATCGGCCCCCATGCTGGCGGCTAATTTCAGCTGCTCTCCATTGACGTCGATGGCAATAACTTTGGCGTTAAACACGTTTTTAGCGTATTGCAGCGCCAGGTTGCCGAGCCCACCCAGGCCATAAATTGCAATCCACTGGCCGGGTTTCGTATTGGCAACTTTTACGGCTTTATAGGTGGTGACGCCTGCGCAGGTGATGCTGCTGGCCGCCGCGGATTCCAGACCATCCGGTACTTTCACAGCGTAATCAGCCGTGACGATGCACTCCTCTGCCATACCGCCGTCGACGGAATATCCCGCGTTTTTCACGTCACGACACAGGGTTTCATTCCCGGTATTACAGTATTCACAGTGTCCGCAGCCTTCGAAGAACCAGGCGACGCTGGCGCGGTCGCCCACTTTTAGCGAATGGACGCCTGGGCCGATTTCTTTTACGACCCCAATCCCTTCATGCCCAAGAATCACCCCGGTTTTATCGCCGAAATCGCCATTTTTTACATGGAGATCGGTATGGCAAACCCCGCAGCACTCCATTTTGAGCAGCGCTTCGCCATGCTTAAGCGGGCGTAGGGTTTTTTCAGTGACGTTAACCTGATGATCCTGAGTGACAACAGCAGCCTTCATATGTTTCTCCTTATTCATGATGAGAATCTGCATAGCAGGTAGGGCGTATATGAGAATACGTCTTACTCCTTTAGGATTAGCCTTTTAAACTCGTTATTCAAGGGCTTAGCAACATAATGTCATCATTTAATGAGGTTTTAGTTCAATAATGCAGCGAATACACATCCGTCCCCTTAATAATTGGGGGCGGCAGAAAAACTGCCAAAAAACTGTCATGGTTCTGTCATGCGGCAAACGTACCGTGTTGTCTTCCAAATAACCGAAGAGTTAAAAGACAATGCATCTGGTGAAAAAACTTATCGCAATCAGCATCCTCCTGTCAGCCTCCGCGCAGGCGCAAAACATCCTTGAATTTCCTCAGCCGGAAAACAACCCGGAAGAGTTCTATGCCGTAACGGAGATCCCGGCAGGCGGCATTATCAAATATGAAACGGATGCCAAAACGGGCTTCATCGTCGCTGACCGCTTCCAGTCTATGCCGGTTGCCTATCCGGCGAACTACGGTTCTTTGACGCAGTCTCTGGCCGGTGACGGCGATCCGCTGGACGTGATTTTCTATACCCGAGCGCCAATGGCTCCGGGGACGCTTATCAAACTGCGCGCGATTGGCGTGCTGAAGATGGTTGATGGCGGTGAGAAAGACGACAAAATTGTCGCCGTACCGGCGAGTAAAATTGACCCAACGTATGACGATATTAAAGAACTGAAAGATCTGCCAAAAATTGAAGTGCAGCGTCTGGAGTCGTTTTTCCGTGTCTATAAGCAGCTGCCGGAAGGACGCAAAAAAGTGGAGCTGAGCGGCTTTAACGATGCTGCGACCGCGAAGCAGGAAATTAAACAGGCATGGGATGCCTGGAAAGAGAAAAACCCGCAGTAAAAAAACTGGCCCGGCGAGGCTACCGCCGGGCGCAGTTTTACAGCTGTGCTTCTATTACCTCAATCTCTTTACGCCATTCCATTTGCAGCTGCGGTTTTTGATGCTTCGGCTTGCGCGCTAAATCTTCCGCCAGCAGCGTTTCCAGTGCCACCAGCCGTTCTAGCAGATCGTCAGATCCCGCAGAGTCATCCTCTTTTGGCGCCAGTAAAGCCGCCGGAGGTGTTAGACCCGTTCCGCCACGCAGCCGTTCAAAAACAGCGTCGGCATCGTGCCATTCGCTCATTACGCCGTCTTCTATCAGCCAGAACCGGTTGCAGCTTTGCGTAATGAGCTGACGGTCATGGCTGACAAGAAGTACCCCGCCTTCGAACTGTTGCAGGGTTTCGGCGAGTGCCTCTTTGCCTTCCATGTCCAGATGGTTGGTGGGTTCATCCAGCATCAGCAGGCTATAGCGAGCCAGCGTCAGGCCAACAAACAGCAGTCGGGAACGCTCGCCGCCGCTCAGGGTGCTGACCTTTTGCCCGTGGCGTGCCCAGGGGAACCCGGCGCTGATTAGCGCCATCTTGCGATGGTGTGGATCAGGTGCAAAGGGCTCCAGCGCGTCAAGCAGCGAGGTATCGTCCGGCAATTGGTGCAGCGTCTGGTCGTAATAGCCTGGCGAGACGCGAGGGTGGAGTTTCAACTCCGTGTCCGACAGTTGATGGGTAAAATGCCGCCAGATCAGTTTCATCAACGACGATTTACCACAGCCGTTACGCCCGACGATAGCGACGCGGTCGCCGCTTTTTAACCGCGCTATTTCTACGCGGAACAATTCAGACAGACCGGGTGCCGGCGGTACGCTGAGGTTTTCCATCTCCAGCAGACGGTCAGCCCGCAGCGCGTCACCGCGCAGGGTTAATGTCCACTGGCTGCCCGCCGTGACCTCCGTCTGGCTCTCTTTCAGACGTTCGACCTGCTTTTCCATTTGCTTGGCTTTGCGAGCCAGATCTTCGTTGTCGTAGACCTTGCCCCAGGTTGCCAGACGTTTGGCGCTGGCGCTTACGCGGTCGATCTCCTTTTGCTCTGCCTTGTGGCGTAACGCGTCGCTTTCGTCTTTTGCGATCAGCGCCTTGCGGGCGGCCGTGCAGGGAAGCGCGAAGTAGTGCAGCATTTTATCGCGCAGGATCCAACTGCCGTTAGTCACCGCATCCAGAAGCTGCCTGTCGTGCGAAACCAGCACAAAACTGCCCGACCAGCCCTGTAAGAACTGTTCCAGCCACAGCATGGTGGGTAAGTCGAGGTGGTTGCTCGGTTCATCCAGCAGCAGCAGATCCGGCTCGCTGATTAACGCTCTCGCCAGCAGCAGGCGCGTATGTTGGCCGCCGCTTAGCGTCGCCGACCGTAGCGCCATGTCCTGTGGCGTAAAACCCATGCTTGCCAGCAGCGTTTCGGCTTTCCAGCACAGACTGTCGCGTTCAGCCATTGGCAGCTGTGCCAGTACCGCATCCAGCATTGTTAGCGGAAAAATGGTTTCCGGCAGATGTTGCTCGACCCGCGCCATCAGGCAGTGCCCGGCCAGCGCCACCGTTCCGGTTGCAGGGGAGTCCGTACCGTCCAGTATCTTTAAAAGCGTACTTTTGCCGCAGCCGTTATCGCCCAGCAGGCCAATGCGATCGCCTTTTTTCAGCGTAAAGGAGAGTGAGTCGAAGAGCGTGCCAAACGCCGTATCAACGCGTAAAGCGTGTGCAGTAAGTAAAGTGCTCATTGTTGCTTACCCAAGAGTTACAGGCATGTTTATGCCTCGTCAAACATCGCTGACGATAACTCAGTAAGCCCGAGAGAAGGGATTTCAGGGGTTGGTGTCTTCGCTCAAGCAGAAGTTATCGCAGCACGATACCGATAACGCTTGAGCTGGTGCGATCACCAAATGTATGTGAAACATTGAAAATTTCACAGTACAGCATAATTGGCCTCCTTATATATTCATTGGGTTGATTGATGGGGGGAGTGTAGCGGGGAATGGCGGATTTAGCTAGTGAGAGAAGGTCAGACTAGGCGGCCTGGTTCCCTCACCAGTAAGGAGAGGGAACCTTTCGTAGCGGGGTTAAATCGACGTCCGACGGTAGCTGCGGTATTCCGGGTTCCAGTAGTTGTCGTCGATAGCCTGTTGCAGAGCGTCAGCTGACGTTTTTACCGCCACGCCTTGCTGCTGCGCCATTTTGCCTACCGCAAAGGCAATGGCTCGGGACACTTTCTGAATGTCTTTCAGCTCCGGCAGCACCAGACCTTCACCATCGTTAACCAACGGTGAGTGGCCTGCCAGGGTTTCACTTGCCGACATCAACATTTCATCGGTAATACGTGATGCACCGGAGGCGATAACACCCAAACCAATTCCCGGGAAGATATAGGAGTTGTTGCACTGGGCAATCGGGTACAGTTTGTCTTTCCACACCACCGGATCAAACGGGCTGCCGGTGGCAACCAGCGCGTTACCTTCCGTCCAGGCGATGATGTCCTGCGGCGTGGCTTCCACGCGGGACGTTGGGTTAGACAAAGGCATCACGATCGGGCGTTCGCAGTGTTTGTGCATTTCACGAATAATCTCTTCGGTGAAAAGCCCGGTTTGCCCGGAAACGCCGATCAGGATATCCGGCTTCACGTTGCGCACCACATCCAGAAGGGAGAGCACCTCGTTGTCGGTATCCCAGTTTTTCAGGTTATCCCGCTTTTGCACCAGCTTCGTCTGGAACGGCAGCAGGTTCGGCATGCCGTCGGTCAGCAGGCCAAAGCGGTCCACCATAAAGACGCGGGAGCGCGCCAGCTCTTCGCTTAACCCTTCGCGCTGGGTCTGGGCGATAATCTGTTCGGCTATACCGCACCCTGCAGAACCCGCGCCGAGGAAGACAATTTTTTGATAGCTCAGCTGGCTTCCCGCCGCGCGGCTGGCAGCAATCAGCGTGCCGACGGTGACCGCAGCGGTGCCCTGAATGTCATCGTTAAACGAGCAGATCTCGTCACGATAACGGTTTAACAGCGGCATGGCGTTTTTCTGCGCAAAGTCTTCAAACTGCAGCAGCACGTCAGGCCAGCGGTGTTTCACTGCCTGGATAAAATCGTCGACAAACTGATAATACTCATCGTCGGTAATGCGCGGATGACGCCAGCCCATGTACAGCGGATCGGTCAGAAGCTGCTGGTTATTCGTCCCCACATCCAGGACCACTGGCAGGGTATAGGCAGGGCTGATACCACCACAGGCTGTGTACAGAGACAGCTTACCGATTGGAATACCCATCCCGCCAATCCCCTGGTCACCGAGGCCCAGAATACGTTCGCCGTCGGTCACCACGATCACTTTAATGTTGTGGTTAGGCACGTTCTGCAGAATGTCATCCATGTTGTGACGGTTCTGATAGGAAATGAACACGCCGCGGGAGCGACGGTAAATCTCCGAGAAACGCTCACAGGCCGCGCCAACCGTAGGGGTGTAAATCACCGGCATCATCTCTTCGAGATGGTTTTGCACCAGACGGTAGAAGAGGGTTTCGTTGGTATCCTGGATGTTACGCAGGTAGATATGCTTGTCGATTTCCGTTTTGAAGCCCTGATACTGGATCCAGGCACGTTCTGCCTGTTCTTCAATGGTTTCAACAACTTCAGGTAAAAGACCCAGCAGGTTAAAGCTGCTGCGCTCTTCCATGCTGAAGGCGCTGCCTTTGTTCAGCAAGGGGAATTCAAGTAAAACCGGCCCGGCATAAGGAATATAAAGGGAACGATGCTTTTTCAGTTTGTTGTCCATGTCACTCACTCATTTTTTTGAAGATCCGTCCCTGACACTGCTGTTTGTCATCTTTCTGGCCTGTGCTACGGGGTGCGGTCGGGCAGTATTATAGAGGAGGTAAATGTTAATTACCGCAACACATAAAAAAAACACCATCGGGATTACCGATGGTGTTGTGGATTGGGTTCTGGAACTTACTTGCCTGCGTGGCGCTTTCTGCCGGTTGCATGGGTGACTTGCGTTTCGCTGTCGCCCTCAATCACCACTTTACGCTGGTTAGACAGCTTGTAGTTCAGCCCCAGAATATGGCGTGCCTGACGGTTCGATTTCATGTTAACTCCTCAATCCTGTTGATAGTTTTAAGGACAAGTTCGCTTTCGCAAACGAAATGTAACCCCTTAGGTTGCCGATCAAGCTTAGCAGGTTTTCAGATTACCACTTCATTTCGCCAGTATTCACTTTGGCACTCAGCTCCAGCGAGCTCGCTTCAGCCAGGTTTGGCCACTGCTTTTTCATGGTGTCGATCACCCCAACAGAATCCTTATGCTGCGCCAGGGCCTGTTCGAACTGCTGTAAATACTGGCGGGTAAAATCAATAGCACCGATGCCGGCTGGCGGCGTTCCCAGATAGTGCCCTGGGATCACCCGTTCTGGGTGGTGGGCGGCCATATTTTCCAGCGTCTGCTGCCACTGCTGGCGGCTGGCCTTCGTTTGGGTATCGGCCGTCCAGACATGAATCCCCCAGGAAACCCCCGTTCCCCCGAGGATCGTTTTCGCCGATGGGATCCACACGTAGGCCGCGTAGCTGTCCGGCTGCTCGATATCAATTTTCTCGCCATCCACCATGAAGGTGGTAGAGGCCAGAACCTGCGGGACAATCAGCGCCGTTGGCGCGCCGTCTTTCATCTGCGGTCCCCAGAAGGCGAGTTTGGCATCCTTGGTGGCGTTAATATGGTCAACGACCTGCTGGGTAGCGACCACTTTGGCGTTCGGGAATGCCTTCACCAGCGGCTGCAAGCCAAAATAAAAATCCGGGTCGCCGGAGGTGATCACAATCTTATTCAGCGTCTTACCGCTGCGGCGGATTTTCTCTACCAGCGCTTCACCGTCCTTGACGCTGAACTGCGCATCAAACAGTACGGCCTCTTTCGGGCCCGACACCAGCGTGGAAGAGACAGCAAAAATGCCGTTTTCCTGCGGGTTATAGGTCTCCACGGTGAGCGGCGCGGCAAAAACAGCCGGGGTGAAAAGGGTACACAGCACAGCAAGGCGGGTGATAGTCATTCTATTGTCTCTGTTTTCAGGAAAGTCTCTATTGTACGGATCTCTGCATTTGCCAGAATTCCTGAAACAAGACATGCTTAGTTTCATAAATCGATCAAATGGAGTGAAGAATGGATCGCGTTATTGCCGCCCAGGTCTACAACCGAATCTGCGAGCTGGGAAGCCTGAGCGCCGCCGCCCGTGCGCTGGGCATATCTCGCCCGATGGTCAGCCGTTACCTGGAACAAATGGAAAAGTGGGCAGGAACGCGGCTTGTCAACCGCTCCACGCGAAAGCTGACCCTCACCGCTGCGGGCGAGAAGGTACTGCAGAAAACGCGTACGCTCGCGCAAATATCACAGGAAATAGAAGACCAGTCTGCGAAAGCCATGCCATCCGGCACGCTGCGTGTCGCCTGCGCGCATTTTACGGCCATGCATATGATTGCCCCTGTGTTGCCAGACCTGCTTTCTCGCTACCCGCAGCTGCGTATCGAGCTGGATGTGAACAACCATCCGGTGAGCCTGGTGGGCGAACGTATCGATGTCGCGATCCGCATTACCGACAACCCGGAACCTGGGATGATTGCGCGCCGGTTGGGGGAGTGCCGATCGGTGCTGTGCGCGTCGCCGGGCTATCTGGCGATACGAGGGACGCCCGAAACCGCAGACGATCTGGCGCACCATAACTGCCTGCATTACAGTTTTTTCGCCGGTCAATCATGGACGTTTTTGACGAAAGAGGGGGCAGTTGTATCGATGGCGGTGAGCGGTAATTTAAGTGCCAGTATCTCGTCTTTGCTCATGGATGCCGCGGTAAACCACTGCGGGATTGCCATGCTACCGGTCCGTGAAGCGCAAGACGCGTTAACGCAGGGCCGCCTTGTGCCCGTGCTGGGTGAGTTAACCCCCAAACCGATTGGTATTTTTGGTATTTATCAGTCGCGCGATCGTCAGCCTGCGGCACAACGCGTGTTCCTTGATGCGCTGGCACAGCACCTAGCCGATCGCCAGGACTCGTCTGTCTTTCCTGCATAATTCAATTAGCGTCCTATACTTAACTCTTTGTAAGCCAAAAGGAGAGCAAGAATGACAATTCATAAGCACGGTTCGGCACACTGGTCTGGCGACATTAAGCGCGGGAAAGGGACGGTTTCAACAGAAAGTGGCGTTCTTAACCAACAACCTTACGGCTTTAATACCCGCTTTGAAGGCGCAAAAGGGACTAACCCGGAAGAGCTGATTGGCGCGGCGCATGCCGCCTGTTTTTCAATGGCGCTGTCGTTAATGCTGGGTGAGGCGGGCTATACCGCGGATTCTATCGATACGACGGCAGATGTGTCGCTGGATAAAACCGATAGCGGTTTCGCCATCACCAAAATCGCGCTGCAGAGCAAGGTGACGGTGCCGGGTATCGATCCTAAGCAGTTCGACGGCATAATCCAGAAAGCCAAGGCCGGCTGCCCGGTATCCCAGGTACTGAAAGCCGAAATCACGCTGGACTATAAGCTGAACTAACCTTAAGCCGGGCGCAGGCCCGGCTATCCCTTCAGCGTCGTCGGAAACACCTCTCCAAGCCAGGCAATAAAGACGCTCAGACGATGGGTCAGATGCCGGTTTTGCGGGTAAACCACGTGAAACGGGTACGCTTTTGGCCGCCAGTCATGCAGGATCTCAACCAACGTTCCCGCGCGTAAATGGGCCTGAAGGGCATAGCCAAAGGTCTGAATAATCCCTAATCCCGCCACTGCTGCCGCCAGATGCGCATTACTTTCATTCACCCCAAGATAGTGTGGAACGTTGATCTCCAGAACCTCACCCTTTTCCCTAAAGCGAAACGGAAACGCCCGTCCGGTCACGGGAGAAAGATAGCTCACCAGCTTATGGCCGTTGCGCAATTCCTGCGGATAGGCCGGAATGCCATGGTTCTTCAGATACTCCGGCGTGGCGCAGGTTAGCATGTCGGCATCGCCAATATGCCGGGCGATAAGGGTCGAGTCATCAAGGGGACCGCCACGGATCACGCAGTCCACGTTTCCGCTGATCAAATCAACGGGGCGATCCGCCACGCCAAGATCGATGCGGATATCAGGGTAGCGCTGCATAAAGTCGGGCAGCAGAGGGATCAAAACGTCACGGGCGGTGGACCCACCAACGTCGATGCGTAAATGGCCCTTTGGCGTCCCGTGCGAGACACGAAAAGAGGTGTCGATATCTTCAATATCAATCAACACCCTCAGGGCTTTTTCGTAATACGCCATTCCTTCTGGCGTAGGCACCACGCGGCGAGTGGTGCGGTGCAACAGCCTGATCTCCAGATGCGTTTCAAGCGATTTAACCAGCTTGCTAAGCGTCGCGATGGGCATATTCAGAGAATCTGCCGCGCGGGTAAAGCTGCCGGATTCTACTACCCGCGCAAACGCGCGCATCGCCATTAGCTGGTCCACGTTGATTCCCTCCTATTATTTCTCTGTGTGAATAGTCATTTTCATTTTTGCCCATTTTTCGATAATGCCGCAAGCGTTAAAGTTTGTTCAACGCAAGCGAAAGCCCCTTCAACCGTTTTTGCTGGCATCCTAAACCACGTAACAGAAGGTGAATGACATGAATACGACTCTCTTAGGAAAAATTGCTCTGGTCACTGGCGGTAGCACAGGTATTGGTCTTGCCACGGCGCAAGAACTGGCCGCTCAGGGCGCGAAGGTGTATATCACCGGGCGTCGCCAGGCGGAGCTGGATGCGGCGGTCGTGGAAATTGCGCCAACGGCGGTAGGCATTCGGGCGGACGTTTCAAAACTCGAAGACCTCGACCAGGTCTATGCGCGGATAGCGAAAGATGAAGGTCGTCTGGATATTCTGTTCGCCAATGCGGGTGGAGGTGACATGCTGCCGCTGGGAGCCATCACCGAAGAGCAGTTTGACCGCATTTTTGGTACCAACGTACGCGGCGTGCTGTTTACGGTGCAAAAGGCGCTGCCGCTGTTGTCCTCCGGGTCGTCCATCATTCTGACCGGGTCGACGGTGTCCATCAAAGGCACGGCGAACTTTAGCGTGTACAGCGCCAGTAAGGCTGCCGTGCGTAACTTTGCCCGCTCCTGGGCGCTGGATCTACAAGGCCGCGGTATTCGCGTCAACGTGGTTAGCCCTGGCCCAATCAAAACGCCTGGTCTTGGCGATCTGGTGCCTGAAGAACATCGTCAGGGGTTGTACGATGCGCTTGCCGCTCAGGTTCCGCTGGGCCGTTTAGGTGCCCCGGGTGAAGTGGGTAAAGCCGTGGCGTTTTTGGCCTCTGATGCAGCCAGCTTTATCAACGCCACCGAGCTGTTTGTGGATGGTGGGATGGCGCAAATCTAAGGCGAATATAGCGCGGTTAAATCGCCGCCGAGGCGGCGGTTTTTCAGCGGACGGTGATCGTCACGAAGCGATATCGTGACGTTGTCACATTTCGTCAGGGTGCAGTATGGCGCTAGCCACTGAAGATCCTGTTTATCTTCGCGTAGAACGTAGTTTGCCAGCCGCCGTAAGGCGAAGTGATTTTCTGCTAACAGGTCAACCCCGTTTGCACCGGCAAAGCTGGCTATCATTACCAGGGGCTGCAGGGCGTAATTATGGTAAGCCACAGCGCGGCCGCGCCGTTTACGCTCATTTGGCAGGGTTCCCTCCATTTCAATCTGCCCGGCCGCAATGCGATACATTTTTTCAGACCATGCGAAAAGATCGTGCCTGTCCAATGCCACTGCCGTCGCCATCACCGACCAGGCCGCCCAGTAGCTGTGGTTGTTCGTTTTCTCCAGCGGCAGCCCGTCCCAGTCGTTGACCACCTGGTCCGCCAGCAATCCCAGCCAACGGTCAATGTGCTGCGTATGGTTGAGCGGAGTTTCAGGCATAAACTTCAGCTCCACCCAGCCGGTAGCGAGGGTTGCCAGCGCCCATTTCCTCATCGCCCGACCCGTATGATTGGTACGGGTTGCGGTCAGCGCGTTCGCCTCTGCCCATCGCTGGTAGCCAGCCACGATACAGTTAAGCGTGTCGACGTCGCCGCTGTACTTATAGCGCCAGATCATCTGCGATATACCCCGTTCAAAATCAACGATAGGCTGCGTTGATGAGTGAAAAGCCTGTTCTGCTTCCGGGTTAAGCGTGGCGCGCGCGCCGTCAGACCCATCGTACTTGCTGCGAAATTCAAGCGGCGCGGTATAAGGGGCTGGCAGGTCAATACATTTTCCCTGCATCCTGTGTGGTGGCAGGGCTTTGGTAAACCCCGCCGGTGGCACGAGCTGTGCGGCGCAGGCCAGCGCCGGTGAGCACAGCAGGAGACAAACAATGCGCATCAGACGACGTTACGCCAGCAGCGTACGTCACGGTCATCCTCTGCATGCTGGAGCGTCTGGTTTTTTTCACACCCCAGTGTTGCAAGCGGGCAGCGGTCGCGAAAATAGCAGCCGATGGGCAGGTGCCTATTGCCCGGCAGCTCAGTTTTACGCAGTGCCAGCCCTTCATCCAGCGATTCTCCGGTTCGCGGAACGGAATCGAGCAACAGCTGGGTGTAAGGATGGCGCGGTGCCCCCAGGACCTGCGCGGCAGTGCCCAGCTCAACGATTTGCCCCAGATACATTACCGCCACGCGATCGCTCATGTGTCTGACCACCGAGACGTTATGAGAAATCAGCACATAGGTCAGATTGCGCTGTTGCTGAAGCGTAACCAGCAGATTAAGGATCTGCGCCTGCACGGAGATATCCAACGCGCTGGTGGGTTCATCCAGCACGATGATGTCCGGATCGGACGACAGTGCGCGGGCAATGGCGATGCGCTGGCGCTGGCCGCCGGAAAAGGCGTGCGGCAGCCGGTCGAGGTATTCCGCGCGAATGCCTACCTGCTGCGCCAGATTTTCCGCCAGCTGACGACGTTCCCGTTCCGAGCTGCGTTTCTGCACCCATACCGGCTCGGTGATGATGCGCCATACCGGCAGACGAGGGTCGAGGGAGGAGAGCGGGTCCTGAAAGACCATTTGCATTCCCCCTGCGGTTTGTGTCCGCTGGCAGGCTCCGGTACTTGGCCGGATCATGCCCATCAGCAGCTGCGCCAGCGTGCTTTTGCCACAGCCAGACTCCCCCACGATGCCCAGCGTTTCACCCCGATGCAGCTGCAGATCCATGCCATTCAACGCATGGACCTGTTCCGTCACGCGGCCTAGCCAGTTTTTGCGTGCCGTGAAGTTTACGTGCACGCCGTCCAGTTCCAGCAAAATGTCAGACATGTGGGTTCTCCCGTTGCGGATACCAGCAGGCCGCGCGTTGACCCTCTGCGCCGCCAGGCATGAGTTTTGGCGTTTCACCGCATTTAGAACCTGCGGCAAAACAGCGATCGCGGAAAGCGCACCCGGGCGGTAGCTGGGTAAGATTCGGCACGGTACCGGGGATAGCAGGGAGTATTGCCCGCGGTTCGCCGTTTTCCGGCGCGCACCGTAGCAAGCCAATAGAGTAGGGATGAACAGGATGCTGGATCAGAGTCTGCGTGCTACCGCTTTCAATCACACTTCCCGCGTACATCACGTACATGCGGTCGCAGAGCTGCGAAACCACCGCCATATCGTGGCTAATGAATAGCACCGACGTCCCGCTGGCGCGGGCTTTATGCTTCAGCAGCCTTAGTACCTGTAGTTGCACGGTGACGTCCAGCGCGGTAGTGGGTTCATCAGCGATGATCAGTTCAGGTTCGCAGGAGAACGCCAGGGCAATCATCACTCGCTGGCGCATCCCCCCGGAAAGTTCGAAGGGGTAGCGCTCCATCACCTCGGCGGCATCCGGAATTTGCATCTCTTCCAGCAGGGTGATGGCTTTTCGCTGTGCCTCACGTCGCGAAAGAGGCTGATGCTGGCGGATCACTTCAACCATCTGTTTGCCAATGCGTCGCGTTGGGTTAAGCGCCGTCATCGGCTCCTGAAATATCATCGCCACTTTGGCACCGCGCCATTGGCGAAGCTGCTTTTCCGATGCGTTAAGCACGTCTTCACCCAATAACATGACCTGGCCGTGGTGAACGTGGTAGCTCCCTTCAGGCAGCAGACGCATCGCCAGCATCGCCGTGACCGATTTCCCCGAGCCGGATTCGCCCACCACGCCGACAATTTCGCCCCGCTTGATGTCCAGCGAGACGTGGTTGAGGGCGTGGACTTCACCCCGGAAAATCGGAAAGCTCAGGTGTAAATCGTCAATGGTTAATACCGAATCGCTCATCACTGTTTCCCTCCTGATTTCGGATCAAGCAGGTCGCGGATGCCGTCACCGAACAGATTAAAACCGACGGCGGTGATCAGGATCGCCGCGCCGGGGAAGGCGCAGTACCACCACTGGTCGAGCACGTAGTTACGCCCGACGGCGACCATGGCTCCCCATTCGGCCGTTGGCTGCTGTGCACCAAGGCCGATGAACCCCAGCGTGGCCGCCATCAGAATGGCGCTGCCGATGTCCAGCGAGGCTTGCACAATCAGCGGCGGCAGGGCGTTACGCAGAATGTGCCAGCTAATCAAATGCCAGCGCGATGCGCCAAAGGTGCGGGCCGCCTGAACGTAGGTAAACTGGCGCACCACCAGCGTTTGTCCTCGCGCCAGACGGACGTAGAAGGGAATACGAACAATCGCAATGGCCAGCATGGCGTTAAACAGGCTCGGGCCAAGCGCGGCAGCCAGCGCCATGGTCAGGACTAGCGAGGGAATGGAGAGCATAATATCCATCACCCGCATAATGATGGCGTCACCGCGCCCGCCAAGGACGCCGGACAAGCAGCCCAGCAGCGAGCCAATCCCCCCCGCAATCAGCACTACCGCCAGTCCGGCGGTGATGGACTGTTGGCTACCCACCAGAACGCGGCTGAACAAGTCGCGCCCCACTTCGTCCGTACCAAACCAGTGCTGGGCTGAGGGCGCCTGCAGGCGAGCGGTCAGATCCAGCGCGTTGGGGTCATGGGGCACAATCCACGGCGACGTCACCATCAGCAACAGCATCAGGATCATGATCACGCCGCCGATGAGCGTGAGCGGGCTTTTCCGCAACAGCCAGAACAGCTTTGCCCAGTCGATCCGCGGGCGTGTTGTCTTGACCGTGACGGCCGTTTCTTGAGTTAACATCATTCAGCACCTCCGCGCCCGATTCGCGGATCAATCCACAAATAGAGCAAATCCACCACCAGATTAACGAAGACATAGGCCAGCGAGACGACCACCGCAAAGCCCATCACCGCCGGGAAATCGAGAGCCTGAATAGAGGTCACCACCCAGGCGCCCATGCCCGGCCAGGCAAAGACGGTTTCGGTTAGCACCGCACCGTAAAGCAGGTCCCCTAGCGCCAGCCCGAGTACCGTAATTGACGGGATCATCGCGTTGGGTAAGGCATAACGCAGAACGATATACCAGCCGGGCAGGCCGCTGGCGCGGGCGGTGCGAATGTAATCCTCGCTAAGCTGCTCCAGCATGGCGGAACGAACCTGGCGCGCCACAATGCCAAGGTGAACAAACGCCAGCGTCAGCGACGGTAAAATCAGGTGCTGCAGGGCGTTGAAGAAGACTTCACCGTTACCTTCCAGCAGTGAATCGATAAGATAAAAACCCGTCACGCGCGTCGGCGGGTCAAGCCAGTCGTCCAGCCGACCGCCGCCGGGCAGAATTTGCAGGTGTCCGTAAAACAAGACAATGACGCCCAGCCCCAGCCAGAAGGCCGGTGTGGAGATGCCGGTCATGGCCATCAAACGGACCAGGTGATCCAGCCAGCGGTTACGGTACACTGCTGACAAAATACCCAGCGGCACGCCAATGACCAGCGCCAGCAGCAGAGAACAAAACGCCAGCTCTAGCGTGGCGGGGAAAAAGGCCTTCAGATCCTCCGCCACCGGACGCCCGGTGCGGATAGATGTCCCCAAATCACCGTGCGCCAGCGCATTCACATAGCGGCCGAACTGAACATACAGCGGCTGATCCAACCCCAACTGCTGACGGATAGTCTGGACAATTTCATCGCTGGCACGGTCTCCGGCCAGCAGACGGGCCGGATCGCCGGGGATCAGGTGTGAAATAATAAACGTGATAATACAGACACCGGCCACCACCAGGATTAACCCCCAGCAGCGCTGGCGCACTATGCTCCAGAACGTCATACACTTTCCCCCGGCGACACCGTTACTTACTCATCGTTGCGATGTTGAACACCTGCTCAAGCATCGGGTTAAAGGTGAAACCTTTGACCTCTTTGTTCATCGCCAGCTGGTAGTTTTTCTGGAACAGGTAAACGTAGGCGGCCTCGTCAATCACCACTTTCTGTGCCTGTTGGTAATCTTTGGTGCGCTCCGCCTGATCGGTGGTTTTCAGCGCCGCCTGCAGCAGGCCATCAACCTCTTTGTTCTCATAGAACGAGCGGTTGCCCGGCAGCCCTTTTTTATCCGACTCAAACCAGTAGTTCATGAACATGTACGGGTCAGCAAAGTCCGGGCTCCAGTTGCCGATGGCAATGTCGTAATCGCCTTTGCCCACGCGGTCGCGCATGGTTGCGTTCGCCAGTTTTTCCAGCTTGACGTTAATCCCAAGCTTGCCGAGGCTTGCCTGGGTGGAGAGGGCAATCGGCTCCCAGTTTGGATCGTTGTCAGAGTAGAGGAACGTCAGGGTGGCCGGTTTATCCTTCACTTTTTCCAGCGCCGCTTTGGCTTTTGCCTCGTCAAAGCTGTACTGCATGGCATTGGCATCAAAACCCCACATACCGTCCGGGATCGGGCCGCGCATCTGTTTGCCGTTACCGCTGAGAATGCCTTTTACCATCCCCTGGTAATCCGTCGCCCAGGAGACCGCTCGGCGCAAATCGACCTGATTCATCGGGGCTTTGCTGTTGTTGAGATACAAATACGTCACGCGCAGGGAAGGATATTCAGCCACGGCTACTTTGCCTTCCTGCTTCAGGGCTGAAAGCTGGTCTACCGGCAGGGCGTCGGCAATGTCCAGGTCGCCACGGGAGAGCTGCAGGCGGCGGGAGGCACTTTCCCCGATAATTTTCACGGAGACACGTTTAAAGTGCGGCTTGTCGCCCGGCCAGTGCGGGTTAGGCACTAACACCAGCTGCTGACCTTTTTGCCAGCTTTTCAGCATAAACGGGCCGGAGCCTGCTGTGTTTTGCGCCAGAAACCCGCGCGCATCATCGGCGGCATTAGCCTTCAGCACCGCAGGGTTGATGATAGAGGCTCCATCGTTAGCCAGCGTGTAGAGGAAGGGCGCAAACGGCTGGCTGAGGGTGAATTTCACGGTGTGCTCATCCACAACATCCACTTTTAAATCTTTCGGGAAAGCTTCAGATGGCCCCTGGCTAAGTTTCAGCAGGCGCTCAAAGGAGAGTTTGACCGCTTCGGCGGTAACCGGCGTACCGTCGGAGAATTTGGCGTTATCCGTCAGGGTAAAGGTCCACTCTTTCTGGTCATCAGAGGCTTTCCAGCCCGTGGAGAGATCGCCTTCAACCTCGGTCGATCCCGGCTTGTATTTCACCAGACGCTGGTAGGAGGGATAGGTTACCGTCCAGTCGTTGTTATCAATGGTGATTGCCGGATCAAGCGTTTGCGGATCGGCCGCTTTGCCGATCGCCAGCATATCTTTGGGTACTGCAGCCAGGGCCACAGGGCTGCTCATCGCCAGGGTGGCGGCAATCAGCGTGGTCAGAAGCGTTGTTTTCATAGCCGTGCTCCAGAATTAACGTGAGGTGTGTGTGGTCGTAAAACAGGCAAATCGGTCTTCTAACAGCGGGTAACCGGCAGCTTTCGGCAGCTCGAAATGCCACCATTCGCTGCTGATGCCGACAAAGCCGCCGCCGAACATGATGGCGTTAAGCAACAGCCGGTTACGCTGCGCGTGCGGCGGCACGGAAGGGTGGTAAGGGTGGGAGCGGTCATGCATTTCGTCAAACCCCGCACCCATGTCCAGCACCTTGTTGTGTTCATCCATCAGCGTGACGTCGATAGCCGTCCCCCGGCTGTGGTTAGATCCAATCGCCACATCAACCACATATTCCGGGTTCGGGCAGGCTTCCCAGAGCTGCGCCTGGGCCTGCTGTGGGCGGTAGGCGTCATAGATCACCAGCTTCAACCCGGCCAGCGTGGCGATGCCGATCGCTTTGGCCAGCGCGGTGGCGGCATCGGTGTGCAGCAGGCATAGCGCCTCCTGATAAATCGGGCGACCCGTGATGTTGTCTGCGGTCGCGTATTTCAGATCGATATGCAGCGTGGGGAAGGTTTTCGCCACATCAATCAGCTCATTCTCTTCGGGCATAGCTCCGCTCCTTTAGCGTTCGAATTGACCAAACTCTTGCTGTAACTGTCGGTTTACCGCCAGGCGATCGGGAAGGGCATCACCTAATGCTTCCACCACGCCTGACAGCAGCAGGTTGAACAAACAGCTCACGGGGGCCAGTGAATCCCAGAAGTGGCCGGTATCGGTTTTTACCTGCAGTAAATCAATGGCGTAATCCCGCGCCCACGGGCACCAGATATCGGTAATCAGCGCCATTGGCACCCCTTTTTCGCTGGCAACCCGGCAGTACTGTCGTGCGATGGCCGAGTAAGCGCGGGTATCGGTTAATACCACGTAGGGATGTGAAAAGCCGGAATTCAACGACTCAACCCAACTGCCGGACAACCCTTCGGAATAGCTCACGCGCGGACGCAGATATTCCAGATGGCTGAAGAACGCATTGGCGATCCCCCGCGTTGACTGAATACCCAGCACAAAGACCGCATCCGCGTGTGTTAGCTGGTGAACAACCTGCTTAAAAGCACCGCTTTCCGCCAACTGGTAAACCTGCGCAATAGCATCAACCTCAAGCGTCAGCGAGTGCTGGACGCGATCGGACAGCGGCCGCTGCTGCTGCCAGGAGTCGAGACGCTCGTTCATTCCCCAGGGCTGATACGGATCGCGCAGGCTGTTTTTGGCATCGTCCAGATTGCGATAGCCCAGCTTGCGCAGAAAACGTCCCACGGTGATCCCACTCGTTCCCGTCGCCAGCGCCACGCTTTCCGCCGTTTCAAACGGAATTTGTGCGACGTGAGCCAACATCCAGCTCGCCACGCGCTTTTCACTGGGCGTGAGCTGGCTAAACGTCGCTTCAATACGGTTTAACACTTCGGGTTTTGTCGTCATACCGTCTCGCTGTTAACGGGTTGTCAAAGGCCTGTCAGGTGTTAATTGATTAACAATGCACGACGCGTGCCATGTCCACAGAGTCGCAATGACCGCCTGCGCCGCAAAGTTAATGCAATATTTCTTTAACTAAAGATCAACATTTGTGCAGCGTAGTTCACTTTTGGTGCGCTGTCCGACCACGCGAGGGATGATTTTGGTGAATACGTCAGAGCCTTCACATTTTTGTTACTATGTAAGCATTGTGAATAAGCAAGGAATGTCGGCATGGCAAATTTGCCCTGGCGTGTTAGCGTGCGAATGTTGGTTCTCATCAAGAGAATCGCGATAGTTCTGGGGATCGTGCTGGTTGTGCTGCTGGCGGTGCGGATCTATATCTCACAGCAGGGGCCTGACCTGCACCGTTGGCACACGTGGCGTGCCGATGAAATGTCCGTTGCGGAAATGGATAAAGCGAGTTTTGCGCACTATACCGCTCGCGAAAACGCCATCTTTGCCGATCTGGAAAAAGAGGTGACGGCGAAAACACAGGGCGACGAACGAACGCCGTTGAACCGCTTTTACCGCCAAAGCCTGGTCTGGCCTGGGCAGTTTTCACCGGATGCCAACCGTTCATTTGTGCTGATGCCGACAGGCAAACCGCGCGGTGCGGTGGTGTTGCTGCACGGGCTGACGGATTCACCTTACAGCGTAAAACACATTGCTCTCGATTATCAGCAGCATGGTTTTGTCGCGGTCGTGCCCCGTTTGCCGGGCCACGGTACCGCCCCCGGCGCGCTAACGAAAGTTGACTGGGAAATGTGGCTGGCGGCAACGCGTCTTGGCGTACGCGAAGCCACGCGCCTTGCCGGAGAGGATGTTCCCCTCCATGTGGTGGGCTATTCCAACGGCGGGGCGCTGGCGATGAAGTATGCCCTCGATGCACTGGATTCTCCAGGCCTGCGCAAACCCCAGCAGCTGGTTCTGCTTTCACCGATGATCGGCGTGACGGCATTCGCGCGCTTTGCCGGATTTGCCGGGTTACCCGCGCTGTTACCGGCATTTGCCAAGGCCGCGTGGCTCAACATTGCGCCGGAATATAACCCCTATAAATACAACTCGTTTCCGGTGAATGCGGCGCGCCAGTCATGGCTTTTGACGCAGGCGTTACAGCAGCAAATTAGCCGCGACGCGCGTGAAAATAAGCTTAATGCCTTGCCACCGATACTGGCATTTCAGTCGATCATGGACTCGACGGTCAGCACGCGTGCGGTTGTGACTGAGCTGTTTGACCACCTTCCTCAAAACGGCAGCGAGCTGGTGGTCTTTGATATCAACCAGGCTGCGAGTTTCCGTCCGTTGTTCAGGCCAGCATCGTGGACAGCGCTGTCAGAATTACTGCCCGTTGCGCAGAGGCGTTACAGTGTCACTGAAATTACCAACGTCAGCGCCAGCAGCTATGATACGGTTGCAAAAACAACCCCCGCGGGCAGTACCCATGAAGCGGTTGTCTCTCTGCCATTTACCTATCCGCCAGAGGTCTATTCGCTTTCCCATGTCGCGGTGCCGTTCCCTCCCGACGATGACCTGTATGGCCGCCATCCTGTCACCAAAAACCGTTATGGCATCAGCCTCGGCACGATTGCGCTGTGGGGAGAGACATCGGTGCTCAGCGTTGGAAAAGACGCGCTTATGCGCGTGACGTCAAACCCGTTTTACGGCTACATGCAGGAGAGGATAGACAGGCGTATCGAGGCGGAGAAATAACGTTAATACATTTAGCAGGCTAATAGATTAGAGGAGAGTGTTAAAGTATGCTAAACAACAGGTTATCGCTGCATGCTACATACCGGGACGCTTATCCGTGCTGACGACTCTTATTTATCGAAGCCAGCTCGATTCATCGTGTAAATCGAGCCAGCTGAGCGCGCTGACAGAACAGGCCAGGATCCGTAATACCGGTCTTGATATCACCGGTATTTTGCTCTCTAACGGACGCGAGGTCCTGCAAGTTCTGGAAGGGGCCGAAGAGCGCGTTGTGGCGCTCTTTCATAAAATCCAGAACGATAAACGCCACGGCGGAGTGGTTGAGCTGATGCGTGACTACGGCCCCCGCCGGCGCTTTGAAAACGTCGGCATGCTGCTGTTCGATCTGCACATTGAATCTCCGAAAGAGGTTTTGCAGTCGGTGCTTCATTACAGCAAGCTTGAAAGCTACCTTGCTTTAGAAGACCGGGTGTTCAAATTCATTCAGACGTTTATCACCGCGCAAAAAACGGTGCACTCACGCGCGCGGTTTAGGGCAGATAAATGGACGCTTTTACGTGAAAGCCAGCCGTTTGGCGAGGACGTTGGGTTGATAGCCAACCAGTCCTGCCAGTTTGCCTTCCAGCCCATTGTCGAACCCACGGAAGGGAAGATTAGCTCCCTTGAAGCCCTGATTCGCGGCAACGATGGCGGCAGCCCGGAGCATTTCTTCCGTCATCTCGATCAGGACAGGATCTATGAAGTCGATCTGCAAACCAAAGCCTATGCGTTTGCGCTTGCCAGGAAGCTGGACATCGGCGCTCATAAAATTGCGGTGAATCTGCTGCCGATGTCGCTGGTCAATGTGCCTGGCGCGGTTGAGTTTTTGGTCGAGCAGATCAAGAAATATGGTCTTCAGCCAGAACAAATCGTCATTGAAGTGACTGAAAACGAGATGATTTCTGGTTTTAATCAATTTAACAGCGCCATTAAACAGCTGCGCGGCGAAGGGATTGGTCTGGCGATTGATGATTTTGGCTCGGGCTACGCCGGGTTGTCGCTCCTGACAAAATTCCAGCCGGATAAAATCAAAATTGACCGGGAAATTGTCAGCAACATTCATCTGAGCGGCCCGAAGCAGGCGATCGTGAAATCGATTGTCAGCTGCTGCACCGACATGGAAATTTCGTTGGTTGCTGAAGGCATTGAGAAGATTGAAGAGTGGTGCTGGCTTGAGTCTGCCGGTATCCGTCGTTTTCAGGGTTTTTTGTTTGCCCGCCCGCAGCTTAACGGTGTGGGGGATATTCACTGGCCGAGAAGGGTGCGTTAATGCTGTTTTTTGTTTATAAAAACAATGAGCTGCATTAAATACGGGCATTCATTTACGTTACTTAATAATCCAGTAATTTTAATTAAATAAAGATCTCATCGCGCCGATAACCCTAGGGAATATTTATCCCTAAGGTATCTGTCTATGTCGTTGAAAAAATCCTCACTGATTGTCCTGTTCTCTTTACTGTTTTTTTTCGTTGCCAGCACCCTTACCAGCGTTGGACTCATCATCAAAAGTAATAATTCACTGGATAACGTGAATAAAGAAATCCAGGTTGTGCTGTCAATTATTGACCCTATCAACCACAGCCGCACGCTGCGCGTCAGGGTGATGGAGTATGTGAAGATGGTGGAAGCGGGTGATACCGCAGACCAGGCGGCGAAACTGGCTGCGGTAAAAGAGGCGCTGACGAAAGCCGATAACGCGTTTGCCGCCTTTATGGCGTCGCCGCGTTTAGCCGATGAAGCGCCGCTGGTGACGGCCTATCAGGAGGCATGGCAGAACTACCGCAATCAGGGTTTGGAGCCGCTGATTACTGCCGCTGCCGCGCATGATGTCACCCGATTTGATGCGCTTATCCCGGAGGTTTCCCGCCTCGACCGACAGTATGAAATTGTCCTCGATCAGGTTCTGTCCGTTCATCAGAAATATGCCAAAAGCCTGAATGAAGACGCAAGCAGTCACTTCGTTTCCGGTCTGGTCATTATCGCCGCCATTGCGTTCCTGTTTGTGATGGTGATCGTTGCGGTCAGCCTGCTGATGAAGCGCTTTGTACTGGCACCGGTAAACCTTGCGCGCGAGCACTGTAGCCAAATTGCCGCAGGCAAACTGAACGTTCCGGTTCCGGTGAAGGGACATTCCGCGAATGAAATCGACCATTTGATGGGTTCAATGGAGCAGATGCGTCAGGCGCTGCTCACGACCATTGCGCAGGTGCGCGACGCAAGCCACACGGTGACCCATGCGGCGCAGGAGATTGCTTCCGGGAATATCGACCTGGCATCACGTACCGAGCAACAAGCCTCCGCGCTCACCCAGACGGCAGCCAGCATGGAAGAGCTGAGCGCGACCGTTGCCAATAACACCGACAACGTCCATCAGGCGGGAAAACTGGTGCAGGACGCGGTGAAAAATGCCCATACCGGTGAAGCGGTGACCCGCGAGGTGATCGATACGATGAACACCATCGCCGCAAACTCGAAGCGCATTGAAGATATTACCAGCGTCATTAACAGCATCGCCTTCCAGACGAACATTCTTGCGCTGAATGCGGCGGTGGAGGCCGCACGTGCCGGTACACAGGGACGCGGGTTTGCCGTCGTTGCCAGCGAAGTTCGCACGCTGGCGCAGAAAAGCGCGGTGGCGGCGAAGGACATTGAAAGCCTGATCGCCCAGTCGGTTTCCAGCGTTAAAAACGGCGCTGAACTGGTGAATCGTTCAGGTGAGGTGATTGATTCGATCATCACGTCAGTTAATAAAGTGAATACGCTGATGGAGCAGATCTCCGTCGCGTCTGAAGAACAAAGCCGTGGGATCGGTCAGGTTGGGCAGGCCGTGACGGAAATGGACGGCGTGACGCAGCAAAACGCCGCGCTGGTGCAGGAGTCTGCGGCGGCTGCCGCGTCACTGGAAGAGCAGGCGCAACAGTTATCACGCAGTATTTCCAGCTTCAGCCTGCCTGCACAGGCGTAAAAAGAGGGGGGCGCGTCCCCCCCATTTTTCCCGTCTTTCGAATTATTTTCATTTTTTCAGCAATATTTTCCTCCCTCATCCGTCTACCTCACCACAAGCCATAATGAATGACAGCCAATGAGGTAAATAACATGAACGATTTTGAAATGCGCGGAAGAAGAGGTCACGGGCGCGGGTTTAGCCGCCACCGGATGGGTAAAGGCTTAGCGATAGGCGCTGTGATATTCCTGGCACTTGGCCTGCTGGTCATGTCCTTGTGGAACGCGTTACTGCCCGCCATTCTGGGCGTCCAGGCCATCGGGTTCTGGCAGGCGCTGGGCATTTTGGTGTTGAGCCGGATTTTGTTCGGCGGGTTGGGGTTCCGGCCCGGCATGTTTGGCGCGCATCGGCGTATGCACGAGCGCTGGATGAACATGAGTCCCGAACAACGTGAAGCGTTTATTCAGCAACGCCGAGAAGGATTTGGCCGCCACGGTCACTGCGGTCGACGCGGCACGCGCGATGACAATGCGCCGAAAGCGCCTGAAGCAGAGTGAGCGAGATGAAAGCCAGGGAGGCCGGTGACTCGCTGCTGATGTCGGCGCTCAATGCCTGCCGCTCTCGGCTGACCGCTTTTATTCGCGGCAGGACGGCCATTCGTGATGATGCTGACGATATCTTGCAGGAGGTGACGTATCAGCTGATGAACGTGGAGCAGCCGGTCGAAAACGTTGCCGCCTGGCTGTTTCGCGCCGCGCGAAATGAGATGACTGACAGGGCGCGGAAAAAACGAGAGGTCTCCCTGTCCGGCTTCTTCGGCACGGATGATGCCGGGCTGCCGGAGGATGAACTCGCTGAGACGCTGTTTGGTGTCCCGCACACGCCGGAGGAGGAGTATCTCAAAACGCTGCTGTGGGAAGAGCTGGGGCAGGCATTGTCAGAACTTCCTGCACCCCAGCGTGAGGTTTTCGACAAAACTGAACTACAGGGCTACAGCATCAAAATGCTGGCTGAAGAAACCGGCGCCAGCGAACAGGCGCTGTTATCCCGAAAGCACAAGGCGGTGCTTTTTCTGCGTACCCGGCTACGGGACGTTTATGAGGCGCTAACGGGTGAGTAGGGCGCCGACAGACAAAACCTTACACTCTCCGGACTTGTAGATTCATCACTATCGTTTATGATCGGAGCGTCTGATAATTATGGAATGTTATGCGCAACCGTCAGCTTCTTGGAAAATGGCTTTTGATAATCACGTGTCTGGCGATGGCAATTTGCCTGGTTCAGCGTGCGGTTTATCTTAACCATTTTTTACAGGGACTGGGGCCGCAAACGCAGACGGCGCTGATGGTTGACGCGCCGGGTCAAAACAGCGACGCTGAGCCTGCCGGGCCTTCACCTTGTCAGCTGGGCGCTCATTCGCTGCTTTGCGCACAGCCGTTGTTCTTTGATGGCGCACTGCCGGCTATCATCCTGTTCCTCGCCTTAATACCGCTCCTTGCTCAAATCCGCATTCGGGTTTTCAGGGAACAGCCCATTCAGGCCCCCCCGCCGCGAATACACCTCAAAAACTGCGTTTTCCGTGAATGAAAATCATCGCACCGACACGATAATTTTTCACTATTCACGGAGTAAAACATGGTTAACGTCTTCAGGGGATTCGTCTTCCTGTTGCTGTCCTGCATTGGCATCGCCCATGCGGCAGACACAGGCTGGCTGGTCTCCCCACAAAACGATCACGCACGCATTCGCTTTCAGGCGGAAAAAGATCAAAACCGCATTACCGGTCTGCTTACCGTTGAGCTAGAGCCGGGCTGGAAAACGTACTGGCGCTCACCCGGCGAGGGCGGCGTCGCCCCCACGATCCACTGGCCAGCAGGCGTTAAGGATACCTGGTATTGGCCGGTACCCTCACGTTTCGATATTTCCGGTCTGACGACACAGGGGTACCACAATAGCGTCATCATCCCGATGGTGATGACCGGAACGGAAGCGGAGGCCTTCGACGGCACGCTCACGCTTTCTACCTGTAGCAATGTCTGTCTGCTGACGGATTACACGCTGCATCTTGATTTCAGCACGCCGGTGGATGAGGAGTTTCGCAGCGCGTTTGAACGCGCGATGCGTACCATTCCAAAGGATTCTGGCGTGTCCGGGGACCTGACCGCCTGGCTATCTGGCGGGAAGCTGATGATAACGGGCACGACGGAAGGAGAATGGGACAACCCGGGGATTTACTTTGACCCGCTGGAGGGAGACATCCTTCCCGGTGACCCGACCATTAAGCATAAGGGAAACCAGCTTCAGGTCTCGGTGCCGGTGACGGATGAGTGGGGCGACATTCCCGCCGTGCTGGACGGTAAATCGTTGTCGTTTGTGCTGACCAACGGGAATAAAGCACAGCAAACGGTAATGACGGTTGGCAAGGCGCCTACAAACCCGCCCGCGGAAACCCCGCCTGTGGGAATAGGCAAAATGCTGGCGTTTGCGCTGCTGGGCGGGCTGATCCTGAATCTGATGCCCTGCGTTTTACCGGTCATGGGTATGAAGCTAAGCGGCGTTCTTCAGCCGGGTTCGGACAATCGCAGGATCAGGCTACGCTTTCTGGCAACCAGCGCCGGGATCCTGACCTCCTTTATGCTGCTGGCGGCCATGGTCAGCGTGCTTAAATTGACCGGGGCGTCGCTGGGCTGGGGCATACAGTTTCAGAATCCGTGGTTTATCGGGGTGATGGTGGCCGTGACGTTCCTTTTTGCGCTAAATCTGTTCGGGGCTTTTGAGGTTCTATTGCCTTCTGCGGCAACGGGGCGAATGGCATCGGCCGGTGGCACCGGGCTGATGGGCAGTTTCTGCGAAGGCGTGTTTGCTACCCTGCTTGCCACCCCCTGTTCCGCGCCGTTCCTCGGTACCGCCGTGGCCTTTGCGCTTGGTGCGCCGCTCTATTCCCTGTGGCTCATTTTCCTGATGCTGGGCGTGGGCATGAGTTTGCCGTGGCTCTTTGTCGCGCTGGTGCCTAAAACCGCCATGCTGCTGCCGAAACCCGGACGCTGGATGTCTACCCTGAAAGTGATTCTTGGCCTGATGATGCTGGCCTCCAGCCTTTGGCTGGTGACGTTGCTGGGTCTGCATCTGGGTGAAGGGGCCACGCATATCATCATGCTGACTCTGACTGTTGTGGCTATTGTGCTGTACGCGAAGACAGGGCCAAAAACATCCCCGCTGTTCTGGGGCGTGGTGATTGTGCTGTCCGTCCTCACTGGCTATCTGCTGCGCGGATTATTGGTATCGTCGCCGGTGTCGACGCAGCAACACGCAGCCCAGACGATCCCGTGGCAGCCGTTAAGTGAAGAGGCCATTCAGGATGCGCTGGCCCAGGGAAAACGGGTCTTTGTGGACATCTCTGCCGACTGGTGCGTGACCTGTAAGGTGAACGAGCATCGGGTGCTTAATCAGCCGGACGTGATTGCCGCGCTGCGTCAGCCTGATGTCGTGGCGCTTCGCGGAGACTGGAGCCAGCCATCAGCGTTTATCGCGGATTTCCTGGCGAAGCGTAACCGTTACGCCATCCCGTTTAATCAAGTGTACGGACCTGCCAGGCCTGATGGGGACATTCTTTCGCCATTGCTGGACAAACGCACCCTGATTACGACCCTGAATAACGCTAAAGGCTAGATTTGCTATGAAAAAAATAATGATGTCGCTCCTGCTGTTTTTTGCCTCAGCGCAGGCGATGGCGGCAGATACCCTCTCCGCGGAGCAGGAACAACGCGCACAGAAAGTGGTTTATGATTTCCTGTTTAACGATCCTAACTCACCGCGAATCGGGGCTAAAAACCCGACGCTCACGCTGGTTGTGTTTACAGACTACAACTGCCCGTACTGCAAAAAGTTCGATCCTTATCTTGAGAAGATTGTCGAGAAACACCCGGATGTGGCGGTAGTCTTTAAGTTTCTGCCATTCCGCTCGGAAAGCTCGCTGACCTCCGCGCGAGATGCCTTAACCGTCTGGCGTTCACACCCCGATCGGTTTATGAAATTTAACGAGGTGCTGATGGCGAAAAAGGGGTATCACGACGACGCGAGCATTCAGGAGGCGCAGAAGCGAGCAGGTGTAAACGTGACAACGCTAGATGAGCAGAGCCTTGTGACCATCAAACACAGCCTCCTGATTGCAGAAAAACTGGGTATTCAGGGAACGCCCGCCACGCTGATTGGCGAAGGGCTGCTTCCCGGATGGGTGCCTTATGAACAGTTTGATGAAATAGTCAGTGACGCACTGAAAAATCGCTAACGTGAAGGGGGGAAATGCCCCCCTGTAAAGACCGGAGAGGGACATGAAAAAATTCGTATTACTTTCGCTACTGGTAGCGTCAGGGCTGGCAAACGCTGATGAGGCCATTCCTGATGTCATTAAGCACTTTGGCGAGCAGCAAGAGATTAAAATCATCAAGAAAATTGATGCTCCCGGCGGTGCACCGGCCTGGCTGGGACAATATCAGGACATGGGGGTGACGCTCTTTTTAACGCCTGATGGAAAACATGTTGTTTCGGGCTACCTGTACGATGAACAGGGAAAGAACCTTAGCGAGGCGTATTTCCAGAAAGAAATTTACGCCCCGATGGGACGCGAGCTGTGGAAACAGCTCAATGCCGCACACCCGCTGAAAGAGGGGGCGGATAACGCGCCGCGCAAAGTCTTCGTCTTTGCCGATCCGTTCTGCCCGTATTGCAAAGCCTTCTGGGCTGAAGCGCAGCCGTGGGTGAATGCGGGTCGCGTTCAGCTCAATACGCTGCTGGTGGCGTTTCTGAATCCGGCAAGTGGCCGAAACGCCTCCGCGATCCTCAATGCGAAAGATCCGGTTAAGGCCTGGAAAGAGTACGAACTTTCGGGCGGTAAAAAACTGCCAAAACCAGACGGCGCGGCATCACGTGAAACCGTTGAGATACTGCAAAAGCACCAGGCGTTGATGGACAGTTTGGGCGCTAATGCGACCCCGGCCATCTACTATCTGAACGATCAAAATGAGCTTCAGCAGGTGGTGGGAATGCCAAACGAGCAGCAGCTTGAGGCAATGTTCGGGCCGAAGCCGTAAACACATCCGGCAGAAACGGGGTGTTTCTGCCGGATGTCAGGGGTTAGCTTCCCCAGCGGTTTTTCAGGTAGCTGACCGCTTCCTGCGTCTGCGGCTGGTTAAGATAGTCTTCGCGGAACAGGATCGTGCCATTGACGTTGGGCAGTGAATCGTTCAGGTCGAGCTGTTTTTTCAGCTCCGGCACGCCACCATTAACCGTCCAGTCGGGCTCTTTTTTGGACGGTTCTCCCACCTTGTAAAACGCAATACCGATATACAGGCGAGTATGCGTCGGTTTTACTACCTCTGCCCACCATTTGGTTAACACGTCGTAGCGCGCAGCGTCACGGGAGAAGGGCCAGTAAATCTGCGGCGCGATGTAATCCAATAGCCCTTGCTGCACCCACTGGCGGGTGTCGGCGTAGGATTCATCATAGGCGGCGGCACCCCGGGTGTCCGAACCTGCCGGGTCGAACGAGCGGTTGCGCCAAACGCCCGCCGGGCTTACGCCAAACTCAACGCCAGGCTTTGTTTGTTTAATCGCCCGCGAAACTTGCACAATCAACTGCTGCGTGTTGTGCCTGCGCCAGTCCGCTTTTGAGGTGAACCCTTGTCCGTAACGTCTGAAGGTCTGTGCATCATTGAGCGTTGAAGCCGGTGATTCGGTGTAAAAATAATCATCAAACTGCACGCCGTCTATCGGGTAGTTCGCCACGACTTCGGTGACCACCTGGGTTATCCAGTCGCGTACCTCCGGAATACCCGGGTCGAGAACAAAACGATCGCCCGATATACGTATCCAGTCCGGGTGCTGTACGTAGACGCTGGAAGGGTGCAGCGTTGAGGTTTGGTTAAGGGCGGCAATGGTCGAGGGTTTGGTATTGGTGGAGACGCGATAGGGGTTAAACCAGGCATGAACTTTCATGCCGCGCCTGTGCGCTTCGTCCAGCATAAACTGCAGCGGATCGTAACCGGGATATTCACCGATATTGCCCGTCAGCATATCTGACCAGGGCAGGAGCTTAGATGACCACAGCGCCGTGCTGTCGGGTTTGACCTGGAAAAACACGGTATTAATGCCGAGGCTTTTCAGCTTATCGAGCTTGTTTTTCAGCGCCTGCTGTTGCTGGGCGACGCGTTGTTCTGCACTGCTCCCGTTCACTGACGAAACGGGCGGCCAGTCGAGGCGGGAGACGGTTGCCAGCCAGATCCCGCGCATGGGCTCGTTGGCTTGCTGTGCAGGGGTGTTCCCGGTCGGGCGCGGGGTGACAAGTGATTTCGGTGGTTTTGAGGAACAACTAACAAGTAAAAGTGCGCAGCCAACCAGCGCACCAATCCGTTTTACATGTCGCGTCATTGGCGTTTTAGCCCTTAGTAATCCGACTATTGGCCCAGGGATTAAAGGCGGGCTCATCCCGTTCCGCGCTCGCATCATCACTGAGGGAGTCAAGATACAGGGCTTCTACTTCCGCGCGAGCCCACGGCGTGCGGCGCAGAAATTTCAAACTCGACTTTACGCTGGGATCTTTTCTGAAACAGTTGATTTTGATTCGCTCGCCCAATTCGCTCCAGCCGTATCGCGCAACCAGCGCGTTGACCTGCATTTCAAGCGTTACGCCATGCAAAGGATCGTGAGAAGTAGGTGCATTCATAGGCGTTAGGTTGTCTCGTATTGATAGGGGATTGGGTTGAACGATGAAAGGGTACAAGAAAGCGGGAGAAGCGGCAATTTTAGCATGCGTTTCTTCACCCCGCAGGGGTGAAGAAGGGAGGGCTTTATCGGTATATCGTCACTCGTTGAATAACGCAGGTGCCCACGGACGTGGGTCAACCTCCATAAAGGGCGCACGTTCGAATCGGGATTTCAGTGACCAGGGTACCGTGCAGTCAAATATGGTCTTGCAGGTAATGCCGTTTCCACGAATCGAGGTACTGTAATCAGCGGCTTGAGACGGGTCCAGCTGGTGACCGCGGATCCCCGGCAGGTTTGTGATACTTACATCGCCCTGCATCCGCGTTGTCATAGCCCACAGAATGTCATCGCTGTCGAAGATATCCACATCTTCGTCCACGAGAATAATGTTTTTAAGCTCGGAGTAGGTGGCTAATGCGATAAGTGCGGCCTGACCCTGACGTCCTTCGTCCGACGGCTGGCGTTTTTTCACCTGCAAAATACCGAGGAATTTTCCGCCACCGGCGGTATGCGCATACACGTTTTGCAGAAAACCGGGGAGGGCTTCTTCAACCGCGTTGCGGATGCTGGCTTCTGTCGGCAGTCCCGCGAGCGTCGTATGTTCTTCGCCTGGGCCTACCAGCGTTTGCAGGATCGCCTGATGGCGCATCGTAACCGCTTTCACCTTAATCACGGGTAAAGAAGGGTTGGCTTCACCGCAGTAGCCAGGAAATTCCGGCATCGCGTGTCCGGTCTGGGTATGCTGATCTTCCTTGACGCGCACGCCGGGCAACAGCTCGCCTTCAATAATGATTTCTGCACGTGCTATCGCTTTCTCCTGCACCGCGACGCCCTGTACCAGTTCGACCGGTTTTTGGCGTAAAGCACCCGCGACGCCTAGCTCGTTATAGCCAAAGGGAGTGGTTGGCGCTTCAAAGCACGCGCCAATGTAGATAGCCGGGTCAAGGCCCATATTAATGGTGACCGGTAACGGTTTTCCTGCCTCTTCGGCTTTTTTGCGAAAGACTTCGATATGGCGACCGGCGGCGAGAAACATGGAAAGCTCGTCGCGCCCCTGTACGCAAAGACGGTGAATGGTGACGTCGGTCAGCGAAGCATCTTCGGGATCGCTTGCCAGTACTAGCCCCAGGCAGAAGAACGGGCCCGCATCAATGGGCGTGTTTGTTGGTGCCGGGAGTAGCTTGCGCAGATCAAAGTCGGGATCGTCTGCGTAAAAGACCTGTTCCTGACAGGGGGCCTGTGCGGCAGGAACCACCACTGGCGCAATGGGTTTTTTCACCGCCTGTCCCACATGCTGGGCCAGCGCGGAAGGGGCACACCCTAACAGGAGTGCAGCGCGTTCGCGACTGGCATGCATACCGACCAGTATGCGGGAATCGGGGTAGCCTTTAACGCTATTGAACATCATCGCGGGGCCAAGCCGGGTCGGTCGTTTTACCGTTCCGCCAGCGCCAATGTGACGATAGACGCCTGCCAGTTCAGCGTTGGGATCTACCGGGTGGTTTGTTTCAAGATACTGTCCTTCGTGGCGCTGCAGCAACGCGATGGCGCTTCGAAGATCGTTGATTGGCTGTTCCATATTGTTCTCCCTTGGGTGTATTCCTCCATTCTTAATCGAATTCGCTATACCATCAATTGCATCATTAATGCTATTTTGATAACACATTTATTATCAATTAATCTTGGGTTTGCTTTATGCAATTTCGCCTGATGCGCAACTTCATTACGGTGGCTGAAGAACTTCACATGCACCGGGCTGCAGAACGTCTGAACATGGCGCAGCCCGCGCTGAGCCAGCAGATTAAAACCCTTGAGACGCGCCTGGGCGTCACGCTTTTTAGCCGCGCGAACCGTCGCTTAACGCTAACGCCTGCGGGCGAGGCTTTTCTCAATAAAGCCAGAATGGCGATTTCAATGACTGAGCAGGCGATCCTGGATGCCAGGCAGACGGCGCGAGGCGAGCAGGGGGTGTTAAACCTGGGGTGTGTGTCTAGCGCCATGTTTGATAGCAGGTTGCCCGCAGTGCTTCGCGAAATGCATTCCCGCTGGCCAGCCATCACGATTTCACTGATGACGGGGAATGTGCAAAGCCTGTACTCGTCTGTTCAGAGTAACCAACTGGATGTGGCGATTATCCGTGCGCCGCTTCCGGCACTGCCGGAGGAACTGCAAAGCCGCCTCTTTGCGACAGAGAAAACGGTGCTGGCGCTGTATCGTCAACATCCTCTTGCCGGTTCGTCAGCGTTAACGCTTGCATCGGTGAAGAATGAGAAATGGATTTCCCTGCGCGATCCACAGGGCATGGGCCTGGAGCAATACTTCTATGATGCCTGCAACAGTGCGGGGTTTCAGCCGAACGTGGTGCAAAACGCGACCGATGTGCCAACGGTTATTAGCCTGGTGTCGGCCGGATTTGGCATCGCGTTATTACCCGCCTCTGCGAAGGTGGTGAGCCTGGAGAATGTTATCTATGTTGACATGCTCGATCGCCTCAGGGAAAGCGAGCTAACGCTGGTTTGTCAGCGCGTTATTCGCTCGGAGGTGTTGAAAAAGTTTCTCAATACGCTGGGTTCTCTCTGACCAGACCTGCCCACCAGGAGGACAGGTCTGCAGCGCTTCAAAGCGAGGCCGCCGCTCTCGCCGCGGTGTCATAGAGTGACGAAATTGTGCGTAACAGCTGTGCCGTTTCACCAATAGACGCCCCCGGGATCCCGCTTTCGGCATGAATGTTGATAAGGCACGCCTCACGCACGTCCCGGTATTTCATGCACAGCGCTTTTCCTTCCTCTGTCGTTGAGAAGTAGAGCTCTTTTCCTGCTTTCTCACTGGTCACATAGCCCGCTTTCACCAGTTTTTTCAGCGCATAGGTCACGACATGCGTATCTTCAACGTTCAGAACAAAACAGATATCAACCAGCTTCTTCTTGCGATTGCGATGGTTTACATGATGCAAAAGCGAGACATCAAATGCCCCCATATCCGGCTCACCGGCTGCCGTCATGCAGCGCACCATCCATTTGTTGAATGCGTTGCTGGTCATGATCAGCGCGTATTCCAGCTCCGACAATTCCGCGCAGCGTTCAGACACCAAATGGCGGGACGAAACAATACGTCCTTCCGTTATGTCGTCGTGATTCGAAGGTATGGCACTCTTTTTTGATGTCATAGCGATCCTTAAAGGAGTGTGACTCTTGCCCAAAAATGTAAACGAATATCGATAAAATAAGAACATTTTATTGATAAATTGTTTACATGTTTTTGTGGTTCAGATATAGCTTTTTAGTGCAGGTTCTCAGGAACCTGACGCACAACACAACATCGCTCGCCGCAATGCAAATCGCTTCGCCCTGATGCGAAGTATTAAAAAAATAGCCGTCGGCGCGCAACGCTCACTTTGGATAGGGTAAACGTTTATGGACGGTTCTACACTGTTGCCGCTGATCGGGATACCGGTGGTGGTCATTGGTTTTGCACTGCGCTTCAATCCGCTGCTGGTGGTTGTCGTCGCGGGGCTGGCGACCGGTCTGCTGGTCGGCATGGATTTCGGCATGTTGCTGGAGACCTTTGGCGAGAAGTTCGTCAATAGCCGGTCGCTTGCGACCTTCATTCTGATCCTGCCGGTTATCGGTTTGCTGGAATACTACGGGCTCAAAGAGCGCGCTCAGGCTTGGGTGGCGAAGATCGCCAGTGCGACTTCGGCGCGTATTCTGATGCTCTACTTTGTCGCCCGCGAGGGAACCGCTGCTCTCGGGCTGATGTCGCTGGGTGGACATGCCCAGACCGTACGTCCTCTGCTGGCGCCAATGGCAGAAGGGGCCGCGCTGAATGAATATGGCGAGTTACCCCAGCATATTCGCGACAAAATCAAAGCGCATGCCGCAGCTTGTGACAACATTGCGGTCTTCTTTGGTGAAGATATCTTTATCGCCTTTGGTGCCGTTCTGCTGATCGATGCCTTCCTGAAAGAGAACGGGATCCAGGGGATCGAGCCGCTGCATATTGGTCTGTGGGCGATCCCAACCGCGATTTCCGCCTTGATTATCCATATGACGCGTCTGCTGCGCCTCGATGCGAGCATTCGCCGTGACGTCATGGCCTGGAAGGCAGAGCAGGGTACGCAGGAGGTGGCACAATGATGACGCTAATCTCCATTAACCGCGTTTACTACCTGATCGGTTTTGTTGTCATGCTGCTGGTGGTCATGACCCTGCGCGATCGCGCGAATCCGAAGCGATTTACCACCGCGCTGTTCTGGTTCTTGTTTGGTGGGATCTTCCTGTTTGGGGATCTCATGGTGCAGGAGCTGGGAAAATCGCTGGCTTATCGAATTATCGGTGGCGGTGTGATTGCCATTGCGCTGCTCGCCGGCTTTGGGCTGGTCGGGAAAGGGCACTATAAAATGTCTACCGACGAGGAACGCGTTGCGTCGTCGAATCGACTCAAAAACTGGCTTTTCTTGCCGGCGTTGATGATCCCCGTTGTGACGGTGATTGGAACCCTGTTTCTTAAAGGAGTCTCCATTGGCGGCGTGTACGTTCTTGACCAGAAACAGCTCACGCTGGCGGCGCTGTGCGTGGCTTGCGTCGCCGCGATCCTGACGGGCTGGTGGCTGACGAAGGGGACGCCGCTGCATGCTGTTCGTCAGTCGCGTCGGCTTGTCGATACCATTGGCTGGGCGGTGATCTTGCCGCAGATGCTTGCCATGTTGGGCGGGGTGTTTGTGGTCGCCAATACCGGAGATTCGGTGCAAAAGGTGGTGAGCCTGTTTGTGAACCCGGATAGCCGCTTCATGCTGGTCGTGATTTATTGCGTCGGTATGGCGCTCTTTACCATGATCATGGGGAATGCGTTTGCGGCCTTCCCGGTGTTGAGTGCCGGCATTGCCTTGCCGTTCTTAATTAATGTTCATCACGGTAACCCGGCCCCCTTGCTGGCGATTGGGATGTACGCGGGCTATTGCGGCACGCTGATGACGCCCATGGCCGCGAATTTCAATATCGTTCCGGCAGCATTGCTGGAGCTGAAAGACAAATATCAGGTCATTAAGATCCAAATCCCGACTGCGTTAACCCTGCTGGTGGTGAACGTATTCTTAATGTATTTCCTCGTGTTTCGCTGATCGCGGCAACGACTAAGGAGCTGTAATGGAATTAACGCAACATCAGGCTGACGCTTTTGCCAGAATGCCTTTAACCTATTTGCGCCAGGAATATCCTAACCACATTATGCATCTGCTTAATGATGATAGTGATGTCTTGCCGCCTCGCGATCTGCACCCGATATTTTACGGCTGTTTTGACTGGCACTCCGCCGTACATGGCTACTGGCTGCTGCTGCGCTGCGTGCGTCTCTATCCCGATCTCGCGTGTCGGGATGAGATTGTGGCGTTGTTTAGTGAGCACATGACGAAAGAGAAGGTTGCGCAGGAGTTAGCCTATTTCACTGCACCATTCCGCGCTTCGTTCGAGCGGCCTTACGGCTATGGCTGGTTGTTAGCACTGGCCCAGGAGCTTAAACAGTCATTGTTGCCTCAGGCCGAAAGCTGGTACCAGATCCTGCAGCCGCTCACCCTGGATATTCGCGACAGGCTGGTGGATTATCTTAGTAAGTTGACCTATCCGATACGTGTCGGCACGCATTACAACACGGCATTTGCACTCGCATTAGGGCTGGATTATGCCCGCGCGGTGCAGGATCGCGGCCTTGAAACAGCGATCCTCACGGCGTCTAACCGTTTCTACCTTGCCGATACGCGTTATCCAGCGCATTACGAACCGGGTGGAGATGAATATGTCTCTGGTGCACTCACTGAAGCCCTGCTGATGAGTAAGGTTGCGGATGATTTCCCGGCCTGGTTCGACGCGTTTTTACCGGATATCGGATCGGTTTCGGCGCTGATGGAGCCCGCACAGGTTAGCGATCGTACCGATCCCAAAATTGCTCATCTTGATGGATTAAACCTAAGCCGAGCCTGGTGTATGAAGCATATCGCGAAATCCCTACCGGAAAATCATGCTGGGCAGCAGGCGCTGCGAAATGCTGTGTCGCACCATCTGGCAGCAAGCGTGGAGCATGTCGTTGGCAGCCACTACAGCGGCGGGCACTGGTTGGCGAGCTTCGCACTGCTGGCGCTTGAGTAAGAGGAAGGAGGGTGCAGTGTCGTCGCGGCTGCACCCGCGTTAAGCTCTGTTCAGCAACATTCTGGTATACAAATCACGCTGGCGGGGTAAATGACAGCTGTTTGCTAAATGATGATTTGAGCGCCGAAAATAAAAATTTACACCGCAAGTGATATATATCAATGGGTTGGCAGCCTGATTCGGGGAATATCCATCCGTAAACGTGGCCATAATGCCTGTCATCAATCTTAGTGCTATAGGCACTCGCTAAGGATCGCCAGGCGCTAATTTCAGAAAGGGACAATCTCATGACCATAAGTATTCGGCTTACTGTTGCAGTAACACTGCTTGCAGTGACGCTGCCAATATTCGCTAAAACGCCAGAAAACTTTATCTATACCAGCTCTGGTGACCTCGAAGCAGCATCTGCCATTATTGGGCGTAGCGACATTGGTGGCGCGCAGATTGTATACAATTGGCGTTCACTCGAACCAGAGAAGAACAAATACGACTTCTCGCAGATTGAAAAAGATCTGGCTCGTCTCAAGGAAGCCCATAAAAAACTCTTCATTCAGATTCAGGACCGTTTTTTCGAAGAAGACGCTCGATATGTTCCTGATTATTTGATGAATGATGCTCGGTACGGTGGTGGAATATCGCCGCAATTTGATAATCCTGGGGAAGGGAAGCCAATTGGGTCCGGTTGGGTGGCGCAGCAATGGGTTCCTGCAGTACGTCAACGTTATCAGGCTTTGTTGGCCGCGATTGCAGAACGTTTCGATGGTCAAGTCTATGGTGTGAACTTACCCGAAACAGCCATTGATCTTGACGAGAAAAATCTACCCAAAGGTTTCTCCTGCGATAACTATTTCGCAGGAGAGATGGAAAATCTTACCTTTGCGCGAAAGGTGTTCGTCAAATCGCATGTAGTACAGTATGTCAATTTCTGGCCGTGCGAATGGAACAACGACCACAATTACATGGGACGGCTGTTTGAGTTTGCCAGAGCCAACAATATTGGACTCGGTGGCCCGGATGTCGTCCCAAACCGAAAGGCGCAGATGAAGAACTCATATCCGTTCTTCAATAAATACAAAAGCAAGCTAGCACTCATTGCTATGGCAGTACAGGAGCCGACCTTGACTTACAGGAACCCTAATACGGGTAAGCCATTTAGCAAAGATGAGTTTGTACAATTCGCAGAAGATTATCTCGGTGCAGATATCATTTTTTGGAGCACGTCGTCTCCCTGGTTGTCTAAGAAATAAATGCAACTGAATGCCGGGGAAGCGGTTAGTCCCCATCTTTTTGTAACAAGCTCACGTCCTGCAAGAAGAACTTGGAGGGATGGGGAAGTGTATGACTATTCGTAGTCTGTGGGCGATGATGAGCTAGATGGCTTATGAATCGCATTTAACATAATATACATTATGCGCACTATTATCATGGTAGCTAAATTATGATATCCGGCTCGGGGCTGCGGATGTTTTCTTGGACTGTTATGTTGTGATCCCAAGATGCTGTCGGTACTTCACCGGACTCATTGCACCTAATGATAGCTTGATACGCTTCTCGTTATACCAGCGTATGTACCTGT